>ERZ1023293.1-NODE-1-length-485548-cov-141.263110_pt1 | contig 485548 bp, 478 predicted proteins | sample MGYA00380470_ERZ1023293 | MGnify/ENA primary metagenome ERZ1023293 (study PRJEB33173, sample SAMEA4830329) | metagenome | study: EMG produced TPA metagenomics assembly of the PRJEB25223 data set... | reverse complement strand
ACTGTTTATTGGAATTAACGTTGACATATTGTCATTCAGTTTTCAATGTTCATTTTGTAAAATCAATCTTTTATATTGTACTATATCGCTTCGATAAAAGTCAACAACTAATTGATATTACTTAATTAATTTTAAAAGCTTTTCATTAACTTTGCAAGGGTTATTTTTACACCAACTTAACAAAGTTATTAATCGCTTTACATCCGCTTTTTAGCGACTTTTATATAATATCAATTTTATGTTTTGAAGTCAACATTTAAATTGAATTATTTTTTATTCGTATGAGTTCTTTTATTCACTCACAAGAAAATATTCTAACACATTTCTTAAAATTTGCAATAGAAAAATCGTATGAAAATATTTTTCACACGATTTAAACACAATTTAGGCATTATCGATTTTATTGTTTTTGGGTGCTTGCTATAACTTTTCTTGCGATTGAATTATATAATTCTCCTAAACGATCATCCGATTGATATATCGAAGGCGAAAAGTCATTGGGATTCCATGTAGGTTGTTCTAATGGAAGTTCAGCAAATAATTGCGTCTCAAGTTCATCAGAAAGCTTTTTTCCTCCTCCTTTTCCAAAAACATACTCTTTTTTACCTGTTTCCTTACTTTCAAAATAGCTCATATTTTCTATAACTCCAAGAATAGTATGTTCTGTATGTTTAGCCATTGCACCTGCTCGAGCCGCTACAAACGCCGCGGTTGGATGCGGTGTCGTTACTATAATTTCCTTACTTGATGGTAACATTGAATGTACATCTAAAGCTACATCTCCTGTGCCAGGTGGTAAATCAAGAAGTAGATAATCAAGTTCTCCCCACTGTACTTCTGTAAAGAAATTTGTAAGCATCTTACCAAGCATTGGACCTCTCCAAATAACCGGTGCATTTTCTTCTACAAAAAATGCCATTGAAATAACTTTTACTCCATGTCTCTCTACAGGTATTATCTCCTTACCATCTATACCCGGTCTTTCATCTATTCCCATCATATCAGGCACACTAAAACCGTATATATCAGCGTCTACTAATCCTACTTTCTTACCTTCTCTTGCTAAAGCTACGGCTAAATTGACAGCCACTGTCGATTTACCAACCCCACCTTTACCTGAAGCTATAGAAATAAATTCAACTGGGTTATTTTGTGATAATAGTTCTTCAATGGTTTTGGGCTTTTCACTACCTTTTCCTATATATCTCTCGACTACTTCGCCAGGAAGTTCTTCAAAACGAATTCCCACAGTATTTGCACCATTTTCTTTTAAGGCTTTGACTATAGCCATTTGAAGATCTAATTGTGGTTGCCCCCCTAATTGCGCCATTGCCACCTTAACGCTCACATGGTTAATATTATCCTTAATAGACACATCAACAATACCTTCAGATTCCTTCAATGGCACATCTATAATCGGATCCTTTAATGCCCCTACAATTTCTTTAACTTGATTTACCGTTAACAAAGTAAATCCCCCTTATTGATTTTTAATTTATCTACATAGCAACTATAGTTGCCTGTTTATATATATCATTCATATTTTTTAGTATAAGACTTTTCCTAATATAAAAAAAGAAGTTAGCCCATTTTTAAAATAGACTAACCTCTAATTATTATACTTTCCTACTATTGTGAGTAGAATGATTAGGCTCCTTTATAAATAATGCTAGAACAAAAGCAATAATCACAAAAACAGTGACTAACGCGAACGATACATCAACTCCCGCAACAACACTTTGCCGTTGAATCATTTCTTTACTAGCGTGATTACTTGATGATACAACCCATTGAGCACCTATACTCATAAAAGTGACCATTAGAGCAGTTCCTAGAGATCCCGCCATAACACGTCCAAAGTTCATAATTGCCGTTCCGTGGGAAATGTTTTCAGTTTTCAATGCATTTATCCCCGTCGTATTGATAGGCATCATTAATAAAGACACAGCAAACATACGAATCGCATAGATTACAATCAAGTACGTATAGGATGTATCTACTTTAAGAAAGCATAATAGAAATGTACAAGAAACCAATAAGATAAATCCAGTAAATATTAACGGTCTAGGCCCATATTTATCGTAAAACTTCCCAGTAAACACAGACATAATACCATTGATAATCGCGCCAGGCATAATCACTAATCCTGATAGCAACGCAGATAATCCTAAAGCATTTTGAACATACAATGGAATAAGTAATGCAGGTCCTACCATAGATAGCATAATAATCATAGAAGTAATTGTTGAAAAACAAAATATTTTGTTATTAAATATTTTCAAATTTAATAATGGATTAGAAATTGTAATTTGTCGTTTAACAAAAATACCAATGATGATTAGACTTATTAAAAGCGAACAAAGGACAATTGGGTTAGAAAAACCTAGGTTACCAGCACTACTGAAAGCATAAAGCATTAATCCAAAACCTAATGTAGAGTATATAACGGATTTTTTATCCAGTTTTGTTTCTTTCGTTGTGTTATAACTTGAAATCGATACAAAACCAAATATAAATGTAACTAATGCTATACCGACAATAACAATAAATGGCACTCTCCAACTTGCATTGTCAATGATTAAACCAGTAAATGTAGGTCCAATTGCAGGTGCAAATTGTATAACTAATCCTGCAAGTCCCATTGCAAATCCACGGTGTTCTTTAGAGAACAATGTAAACAATGTAAATTGCATTAATGGCATGAGTATACCTGCACCGACAGCTTGTATTACCCGTGCAAACATGAGCACGCCAAAATTAGGTGCAATAGCAGCAACGATTGATCCTATCAGAAATGTTCCCATTGCACCTAAATATAGCGGTCTCGTTTTTACTTTATCCATTAAGTAAGCGGTAAGTGGAATCATGACACCATTCACTAACATGAAACCTGTAATCAGCCACTGCGATGTATTCTCATTAATATTTAACTCACGCATAATGTGTGGCAAGGCTGTATTAAGTAATGTTTGATTTAAAATGGCCACGAAAGCGCTAATTAACATTACAGATACGATTAAATTTCGCTTAGTCTTAGATAATTCATAACTGGCCATAAACATATACTCCTTTTTATTCAAATGATAATTTTATATTCAATCAAATTTTATTTACCGATACAAACTTAATGCTCAGAATAATATAGAAATTTCTTGTTATTTTGGATACCATTATAGTGTAATTATTCAAACTTTGTACTGCTTGGTAAAGCATGATACAACTGCAATGTTTAATAGCATTATCAAACATTGCTATTAAATAATTAAATTATTTTCTATCGTTAAGTTCAATTATTCCATATTAAATTTTCTTTTTTACAAACGCCTTACTTTTTATTATTCAAATTTTTACTTTCAGGATAAAAAACTTCTTTACATACAAATAAAAATCCTATAATAATCATAATTACCCAAAAATGTATATTAACATGTACATAGTGTATGTGAACTATAAAATAAAACATAATTGTAGTAACAATGTAGGAGATGAGATGAAAGTTAATACCTTGAAAGTATGGATTTTTTGGAAGATTCTTTTTAAAATAATCCATTAAATGCTCAATTGAAAATAAAGTAAAATAGCCTAATACGATATAACTACCGTAGTATATTAAATTATCATAAAAGCCTTTATTGTAACTAAAATCGCCTAAGTGTAAATAAATAAGGATGCGACTCAAACCGTACAAACCAAAGCCTAAAAACGTTAAAAAAATGGCTCCGGAAATAATAAATATAGTGAGAACAATAAGTGTTACTAATAAATGATATGATTTATTTTTTAAAAATTTCATCACTTTTGTCCTCCCTTACACTTCGTATATACATATATATTATCATGTAAATAAAAGCATATAAAATTTTAAGTTATACAACATTTCTTCTTCTCATCTCAACTTATTTCTTTTTATTTTCACAAAAAAAGCAAGTAGATATGGTATACGCATTTCTACTTGCTCATAATTAAAAAATCATTCTGTAATGTTTCTAAGATTGAATAGGATTACTCTTAAATAATGTCATCCACATTACAATTAAACATACTGAAATTATTGATACTAATCCTAATACATTGTGTAAATTAGAACCAAATAAACCAACATTTAGTGCATACATATATCCCATAATCGTAGATCCGACAGACGAACCTAAATTTTTTGTCAATGCATAAAACGACATCATCTTTTTCATATTTTTTGGAGAAGTTTCCTCTTGGACAATAACACTATCTTTTGTATAAATATAGCCAAAACTTAAACCTGCAAATATAACCGCAAAAGCAATAAGCAATGGGAGTTTTAAGCCAAACATTATCATCAGACTACAAACTAATAAAACAAAGAATGAGCAAATATATAATGTTTTTCTAGTAAAATGCGCTTCTATTTTAGCTAAATTGAAATTAAGCGTAATCCAAGCAACAGACAACGGGAATATTACAAATCCACTTTGTAAAGGTGATAAACCAAGTTTTTCTTGTAAATATACTGGTATATATAAATTATATCCCATCAATGTTATCGCAATTAGTAAATCCGTTATAAAAACTAGAACTATTGATATGTTAAATTCTTTCGTTGGTAAAAATGGTTGTTCGAAACTATTTTCTACTTTAAATAGCATCCATAAAACAACTAAAGCTAAAATAATTGAGAATATATTAAAAATAATATGATGTTGGTTGAGTAAACCAAACATTAATAAAGCTATAAAGATATAAAAGATAATCAATCCTTTTATATCAAAACGACTCTGTTGTACTTGTGTCTCATCAGGAAAATGAAAAGTCATAAATACAAGTATTATTGCCAATATAGCAATAGGAATATTGATATAGAATAGCCAATGCCATGAAGCGAACTCTAAAATCGCACCACCTAATAATGGACCAATAATACTCGAAATCCCCCAGACACTTCCGACGATACCCATAATTTTATATCTTAACGGAATTTCAAAAGCCAACTTTGGAACTATTTGTGAGAGTGACATCATAACTCCTGCTCCAAAACCTTGTACTATTCGAGAGATAATTAAAAAAGTAAACGTCTGACTTAATCCCGACATTAAACTACCTAAGGCAAACAATGATACCCCTACAACAGCAATGTTAATAATTTTAAATCTAGACATGAGCTCACCAACGATAGGGTTAGCTATGACTAAAGCAATAAAATATACGGTAAATACTAATGAAACTAGATTACCGGCATTCAAACTATTTTTTATTGTTGGTAATGCTAATGAAATGATTGATGTTTCTATAGCTGCCATAAACATTATTAGTATGAGTGCCATTACAGTAATGATGGACTTAAGATTCATAAAAAAACTCCCTTTTTATTGGATTTAGCTATTGAAACGTAAAATTGACTTTTTAATATGATGGTACTCATACACCATTTGTTTTCAATAAAAAGGAGTGAGATCAGTACATCTCACCCCTTTAAAAAGTCCATAAAGTTAAAATTCCAACGCCACCATGTGTTTATTTAAAGTATAATGATATATCTAAAAATAATACTTATTTTTCTCTCTAAATTAAAAGGATAGAATGTTGCAATTCACATAAAATAAAAAATGCCTATCATATGTAAGAGAGAAGCAAGAACAATAAATATATGCCAAATCATATGAAAATAAGGTTTATTTTTTTGGGCATAAAACCAAGCTCCGATAGTATAAGATAACCCACCAAGAAATATAAAGAAAATAAACCACCATGATGTTCGCATAATAATAATAGGTAAGAATATGATACCTACCCACCCCATCACCAAATAAACAATGAGACTTAATCTATGATTGACTTTAGTTGCTATTGATTTATACAAAATTCCCCATAAGGTTGTTCCCCATAATAATATTGTGACAAGCCAACCTAACCAACCACCGACAACACTTAACAAAACAGGTGTATACGTTCCTGAAATAGCCACATAAATCATACTATGGTCAATAATCCTTAATATATATTTATGAGACGTATTATTTTGCATCGAATGATAAATGGTTGATGATATGAACATCATAAAAATACTAATCACATAAATCGACACACTAATTGACTCTAATGTGCCACCATTGTTAAAACTATGCACTGCTGCATATGGAAGAATAAATAATGTAAGTAATGCAGCAGCACCATGTGATGCTGCATTACCAATCTCTTCTCCAAATGTTAAAGGAATGATGTCCTTAAAAGTTTCTACCACAGAATCGTTTTTTCGCTTAGATGATTGAGACATCTATTCCACCACCTTTAGTTAAATCAAATCCATTCGTTTTAAATCTTCTGTAGCTGTATGTACACTATCCTTACCTTCTTTATTTTTTAAAGGTGAAAATTCTTCTTCTCTTGGAACTTGTAGTGTTACAAAGCTTGTACCGTACCTAAATATGTCAAAATAAAATAATTCAAACTTTAATGTAGGACGTTCAACCACACCAAAATTTTCATCTAATTGTTTTAATTGTTTGATTGCCAAATGATATGGTAATTCTCTATCAACAGCACTGGTAATGAAACCTAGTTTAAAAGCATGGATACCTATATTAGCATTGTTAAATTGATTTGCTATGTCTGTATCTAATTCGGAATACTCTAACACAGTGTCTTTACAATCAACATTTACAAGTCGACCTACACTTTCACTATCTTTAGGTTGAATTGTTTTTGATGTGATGTCTTTACTTTGTGTCACTGTAAAACCTGCAAATAACGGATCTAAAACTTTAACTAAGACATTATCAATGTTATTTAAGAAGATATATTTGACGTGATCCTGTTGCATTTTATCAAGGTATCCAGCTTTTTTAAGAGACTTAAATACACCCCCATTACCATTAGGTGTTTCCATAATATGTCCATCTCTATTTAAAACAAGTTTTCCTTTTTCACTTAAAGCAACAATGTTATCTTGCTTAAAGAAATGAATATGATTGGCATCATAATTAAAATATTTATGTTGTTTAAAATACTCTATTGTATCTTTATGATTAATGTCACTTGTCATAATATACCAATTAATTGTGTGGCCAGTTTCTTCTTTTAAACGAATCAATTGACGCGCCTGAAGCTCAAATAAACTCGTACCCTCTATTTCAAAAGAACCTTTAGGCCCTTTATATCCTAAACGCGTACCTTGTCCTCCAGCCATCAATAATACTGCAAATTCACCATTTCGTATTGCCTCATAACCTTTTTGTTCATATGTATGTCGTTGTTCTTCATTGAGTCGTGATTTCACTTCATATTTGACTTCAGATACAGAAGATACATCATCAATAGTTTTTCTATTAACATATAAGTCCTGATATAAATCTTGAATTTCTGCAAGATTTAACTGATTCACTTTTTCATCTAAAGCATTCTTTTCATTACTACTCATTAATTTTTCATATTCATACAAATGCTCTTGGTTATACTTTTCCAATTGATTTTTGTCTAACATGATAACGCTCCTTATGTATACGTAATTTTAATTGTTATTTTTCTCATAATAATCTTATTTGATTAACCAATAGTGCATCATAGTATTTAAATATGGTTGAAATAAAGTATATATCGCACCAACACTTAATGCAGTAGCTAGAGATACATCTACTAGTCCCCCAGTTTTAAAATGAATGGGTGATACGATATTAAATGGTAAAGGATAAAATAGTTTAACACCTCTTGGAGTTAATATATCAAGTATAACATGCGAAAACATACCAATAACAATTGCAACCATATAATACATCGGCGTTTGCATGAAGTACAGTAAAAAACTAATTCCTATAATAAATAAAAGTGAATGCGTAAATGTTCTATGACCAAATAAAATTCTGACAAAAAAACTAGTAAGCCTAAATCGTCTTCCTATTTTACTTTGTGTATGACATATATCTGGCAAAATACTTGAAATGACTGAAAGTACAATCACTGATATAGAAGTAAATATATCTGTATGAAAATATTGTGTGGTTATTGCACCGACTAAAAAGCCACATGATGCGTGTGTTTTACCTGTCATGTTTTGTTCTCCTTTATAAAAATATTTTAGCACATTTCGTTTTAAAAAGCGAACATACTTTCGCATTCACTTTCAATTAGTATGACATAATTAAAAAAAGTATCACATAAATACTTGAAAACGATTACACAATCATTTATGATAGGTTTATAAATTAATTAAAGGAAGTGTTTTTAATGGCAATGACAGTTAAGAAAAACGATAATGAAGTTCGTATTCAATGGAGAGTAGCAGATATCAAAATTCCAAATAATGAAATTAAAAATGTTACTCAAGATCAAGATATTCATGCCGTACCAGAAGAGAATGGTAAAGAAATATCTCGAATCGGTTCTACTTTCGGAAAAACAAATCGCGTATTAATTGATACTGATCAACACTTATATATTATTTACACTCAAAATGATCAAAAAGTATATAATGAGTTAACAAAATAAATTACAGATTTATATTTTTTAACATAACTTTATAATTAGACTGTCGACATAACTCAATATAATGTCGACAGTTTTTTAATGTGATATTTTCAAAATTGCTAAGCTGAATGATAAATATTATATTAAAGAAAATAGACTAGGAGGTAATATGAATGTTCGTTGTTACAAATAGAATCACTGTAAAAAAAGGATATGCAAAACAAATGGCGCCTAATTTTACTAAAGGAGGACCTATTGAATCTTTAAAGGGCTTTGAAGGTATTGAAGTTTGGCAAATTGATAAAGATGATTATAGCGAAGATATGTATGTAAATAGTTGGTGGGAAACTGAAGAAGATTTTAAAAATTGGGTGAATAGTGATGTATTTAAACAAGCACATAAAAATACTGGTAAATCCGAAAATTCACCAGTCATTAAAAGCGAAATTGTTAAATCAAATGTTTTATCTTCTTTAAACAGAAGATAAATTATGCAAAGGGAGTGGGCTAGAATACGTATATGATTCATTGTCTAATTTTGCATTTATTATTAAAATAAAACAAGTTTGATATTTGAGAAATTTTATTTTAACCATTAGTAATATATTGCTGTTGTTTTGATTAGTTCCCCACTCCCACTAAATTAAAAATGAGTATATCTTTTACCCAATAAATAAATGCGCTAATAAAGCAATTATTGGAAGCGTAATGATAGTACGAATTAAAAAAATCATAAATAATTTACTTATACTAACTGGAATTTTAGAACCAAGAATCACGCCGCCCACTTCAGATAAATAAACAAGTTGAGAGATACTCAATGCTCCAATTACAAAACGTGTTACATCATTTTGAACCCCTTCAATAAGAATTGAAGGTAAGAACATATCGGCAAACCCAATTAGAATTGTTTGTGATGCTTCATGTGCTTCTGGAATTTGTAACAATTCTAGTACTGGAACAAATGGTTTTCCTATAATCTCAAAAACAGGTGTGTAGTTAGCGATAATAGTAGCTATTGTTCCTATACTCATAACTACTGGTAAAATTACAAACCACATATCTACAACTGTTTTAAAACCTGAAATTAAAAATTCTTTAAACCCTGGCGATTTAATTCCAACTTCAGTTGCTAAATCAAAACCATATTTTAATGCTGTTTTGCCTTCTGGTAGCTGTTCATTACGGGCCTCTTCACTTACTTCTTTAGCATATTCGTCAGGAATATTTTTAAGTGGCCAAATTCTTGGCATAATCATTGCTGCAATTAAGCATGAAATGACAACTGTTAAATAAAAATAGAAGAATTGATCTTGCATTCTAATTGTTTCGGCAATGACAATCGCGAACGTAATAGATACAACACTAAAGGTTGTGGATATTACAGTTGCTTCTCTTCTTGAGTAATATCCTTCACCATATTGTCTACTAGTAATTAAAACACCAACTGTACCATCACCTATAAATGAAGCTAGATTATCAACTGTCGATCTACCAGGTAAAGTAAACAAAGGTCGCATGATAGGTCTAAAAATGGGGCCAAGTAATTCTAATAGACCATACTCCATTAATAAAGGTAAAAAGATTGCAGCAAATAAAAATACTGCTACAAGAGTAGGTAATAAACTCGAAAATACTAATCCACCTGTATCTTCAGATTTAATCATTTCAGGTCCAATATTTAAAAATGTTAGCCAAGAGAAGAAGACAGCTAATACTCTCAAAACAAGCCATCCTATTTTAACGTTGAAAGCACTGTTCATTAAACCTTGAGGATTTAATTTATTTTTATAAATTGTAGAGCATAATATTGTTAAAATACCTGATACAGTTATGATGGTTACAATTAAAATTGGCATGATACCACCAAGCCAATCTTTTAATAAACCAGCTAAAAAAGCTATTGGAAGAGTCGTTTGATGCTGTCCATCTTGAACAACTGGTATAGGAATTAAAAATAATATAATCCCTAACAACGACATAGTGATAAATTTAATTCTACCTCTAACTATGTCAACTTTTTTATATTCATTCATATATATTCAATCCATTTCTATCTTTTTATATCCATATGTAATTTAAAGTATATCACATTATATATATGCATTATTTTGAATAATTACGTAAAGAACACTATACGCTATTTATTAACTTTTAGCAAATCCATTTTAACTCTTTTTCCATTTAAGCAGTTCTATTCGTATATGATTTATATTTTTTATTTTTTTAATGAGCCATCAAAATGATATTGTAACATCAATAAGAGCCTGTACATTAATTTGTAATGTATCAGGCTCTATAACTAAAAATATAATATTGAAACTATCAAATTTACTACATCTTACGTAATAAAAATAAGAAGTAAGGTGCGCCTATAATTGCTATTACAACACCTACAGGAATATCAAGAGGAGGTTGTATACCTCTTGCTAAACCATCACCAAAAGTTAATAATATTGCTCCTACCAAACCTGACATGATTATAACATGTATATTTTTATGACCGACAAGTTGACGTGCAATATGAGGTGCTATAAGACCTAAAAAACTAATACCTCCTACTACTGCAATGGACGCGCCTGCTAACATTACTGCTAATACAAGTAAAGTCATTTTTAAGATTTTTACACGTGCTCCTAGTGCAATGGCTACATGATCACCTAAATTTAAAATATCAAGTTGATACCCTAATAACAATACTATAGGTACAGTGATAATAAACCATGGTAATAAACTATAAAAACTGGCTATATTATGACCATATAAACTACCAGTTAACCATAATAGCGCATTATTTGCATCAAGAGGATTACGTATAAGCAGGAATTGGACAATGGCCGTACAAATTGCACCTATAGCTAAACCTATCAATGCTAATTTTGATCCCTTTACATCAAATTTAGAAATAAGAACTGAAAGAATAATACTTATTGTCAAAGCACCGATAAATGAACCTAAAGGAAGAACAAATAGAGGTGCCGATGGAAATATCATTATGATTATTACTGCTGCTAAACTTGCCCCTTTTGTTATTCCAATAACATCGGGTGAGGCAAGTGGATTTCTTATAACCCCTTGTATCACCGAGCCAGAAATAGCTAAACTACTGCCTATAAGTATTCCTAAAAGTGTTCTAGGAATTCGATATTCATTTAAAATAAAGTCATTGTGTAAGAAGAAGCCTGTAACTGCATGAATAGGATTAATCATTACTGATCCTATACAAAGACTAAAGATTGTACTAAAAATTAATAACAGTAAGACAATGGTATAGCGCATCTTCAGGTTTTGTTTAATCATATGCGATTCACCCCTCTAACAGTTATGAATAAGAAGTAAAAAGCACCAACAAATGATGTAACAATACCTACTGGCGATTCGAATGGATAAGTAATTAAGCGACACAATACATCAGAAATAAGTAATAAAGTAGCGCCGAATATAAATGTTAAAGGTATCATCAATATATAGTTTTTATTTATATATCTTTTCACTATGTGTGGAACTATCAAACCAACAAATCCTATAGGACCAGCAATAGAAACAGAAACACCAGCAAGAACAACGACCAATATTCCAACAATCATTCTGACGATTTCTGTTCTTTGTCCTAATCCTCTGGCAATATCATCACCTAACTCTAATATAGTTAATTGTCTTCCCATAAATATGGTCACAAAAATAGCAAGGAGTAAAAATGGTAAGATAAATATAATCTGTTGCCATTTTATACCGGCTAATGAACCAACTAACCAGAACATCACTGTATCATTAGAATCTTCATTTAGAATAATTATACCTTGAGTCATACTACTAAAGAACAGATGAATAGCCATACCTGCAAGTGCTAGTTTAATCGGTGTAAGCGACTTAGTAGAGCCAGACAATGTATAGACAGTAAAACCTCCTAGGAAGGCACCAATTATCGCTAAAATTGTAGAGTAAGAGCCTAGAGACGGTATAAGTACAGTTATAAGAACAATAACGAAGGAAGCGCCTGCATTCACACCAAAAATCTGTGGTGAAGCCAAAGGGTTTTTGGTAATTGCCTGCATCAATAAACCTGCAATTGCTAAAGCGCCACCAATAATTAAACCAGCCAGCATTCTTGGCATACGTACATTGTGTATTAAGAAAGTTGCTTTTGTATTCGTGTGTCCAGTGACATAACTTAAAATATCATTCAATTGTATTTTTGAAGAACCAATCGCTAAATTCAAATATACTGAAATAAAAAGAAGGCACACACCCACAATAAAAGTGAGTGTAGTGCGCTTTTTCTTTTTTTGTTCAATAGCGGATTGACTATCTTTATTTACTATAGTCATTGTTTTCCACCTTACTTATTATCTTTGTTACTATCTTTCTTTGATAATTCAACAAGTTCTTTTGCCATTTCTTCTGAAGAAATTAAACCACGTGATCTTGCCCATAAGTCACGGTCTAAAATATCAACACGTTGATTTTTCACAGCATTTAATTTCTTCCATACAGGATCTTTTTCTAGTTCTTTTAGTGAAGGTTCGTTAGAACTTGCCTTGTTTGTCATTATGAACATACGCTCAGGATTCACTTGAGATAAAGTTTCAGTGTTCATTTGTAAGTAAGGTCCTTTAAGATACTTACTTAAACCTTTAGTAACATCATCACTTAATGCTTCTTTAAAACCTAGTTGACTTAGGAATTGACCAACATAAGAGTTGCTTGGGTGAGCAAGCAAACCTGATTTAGCAGCTACTGCAGGCAATACCTTTAGATTTTTATCCATAGTTATTTCTTTTTTATATTCTTCAATTTTCTTATCGTGTTCTTCTAAGCGTTTTTTACCTTCTTCTTCTTTACCTAAAGCCTTTGAAATTGTTTTAAAAGCATCAATATTTTCATTATAATCTCCATCGAAACTTTTCAGTTCAATCGTAGGAGCAATTTTATTTAAGTCTTTATAAATACCTTTGTGTCTATTATTATCAGCAATAATTAAATCTGGTTTGAGTTTACTGATTTCTTCTAAGTTAGGTTGTTTACGTGTTCCTACAGAAGTGTATTTTCCAATTTTGTCTCTTAATGGTTTAATAATACGATTTTTTTTGTTATCGTCCGCTATCCCAACAGGTTTAACATCTAAAGCAACTAACGCATCAACAAATGAATACTCAAGAACAACAACACGTTTAGGGTGTTTAGGTACTTTCGTAGTACCTTCTTCGTGCTTGATTTCAACTCCATCTTTTGATGACTCTTTACTTGAGTTACTTGAATTATTATTTCCACATGCTGCAGTTGCAATTAAAACAAACAATAAGCCAATTACACTTAAAATTTTTAAACCTCTCACTGTTTCCACTCCTTAATATGTATATGCTTACATTATTAGTTTATTGATAACGATTCTCAATGTCAATAACTTATTTTATTATTTTCATAATTAATCCAACGCTGAACAAATGATGTTTATATAAAAATGCTAATTTTAATAAGTAATGCCTATCAAAATTTAATTTGGAACGGTGCGTTGATTTAAAGGTAAATAAACACTTTTAGCAGTGGGAATATATGGGCATATCAAAGTTTTGAACAAGGGATTCTATTTTTGAATCACTACTATATAACTTAGTTAAATTTTTCATATACATGCTCTGAGACAGCGCTTCATAATTCAAGCTAAATTGAAGTTTATCTCCAATCTGATAATGGTCTTGGTTATTTAAATCAATCATTAAATGGTCACTTGATGCACCTAATATTCTTATATCATCCCCAAGAGGTTTTATCCCCTCGATAAAAGTATCTAAATAACCGATATCAACTATGGCTTGTAAATAAGATTGATTATTTTTTTGATATAGGCGTGGTTTTATTTCTATAATTTCTGCTTCTAATACTATCGCATTTTGATATAAGCTATTAATTGAATGATTTGTCGTCGTATCTATACCCCTTAATAATGCTTCCCCTATACGAAGATCATTGATTTTATCTAAATGATTGTACAGTGTTTGAGGTAACATACTCGAATTTCCACCTGAAATAATTCTAAACTTAAAATGAGTTTCACTTTCTACATCATGTATAAATTTGTTTATCATACGAACATCTTTTTCATTGGGTGCTTCTGATTTAAAGCACATAAAATTAAATGCCAAGCCAACAAGTTGTATGTGAGATAATTTAAGTATTTCTTGTACATAGCGTACCACATCATAGGTCAAGACCCCTTCTCTACCATCTTTCCAGTCAACCATTAGCATGATTTGATGTTTAATATCAAGAGATTTTGCTAACGTATTAAGTTTTTTGATTGTGGTTAATTCAGTTTGGATACTCATTTCTACTCTTGAAATCATCTTTTCCAAATCTGCTTCAACAGTAGGTCGTAACAATGTAAATGTAATGCCTAAATCTTTGAGTTGTTCAATATTATCTAGTCTTGATTCAGCAAATTGTGTAATTCCTAAAGACTTAATACTTGATACAATATGTTTATCCCCTGCGACACATTTAATTACTGGTGTGAAATGAATTTGTTTACATTCTAATAACGATTGAAGTACTTTGGCATTATATTTAATTTTAGATAAATTGACACGAACATTTGCCATGTACTACACCTCTTTTTTTATTGGATTATCTAACTTGGTATTTAAATATTTTTTCACTTTATTTTCCATTCTCATACTTAATAAAGCTTTGACTGTGATAGTTGATCCAAACAATAATTTTTTCAATTTTTCAGCATGTGGCTTGTCATTATCGATTGCCATTTCGATTTCTTCACGCACAATCTCAAATAATTCTTCTTCTATTACTTCATCATACTGATTAAAATGATGAATCAATTCTGCTAGCTGATTTTGAATCACTGCATGTTGAAATTTAGCAATAACCTCCTCAATATTATCTGCAATAAGACTTTCATTTGTAACATCTATTTGAGGAACTTTCTGTTTAAGTGTATTTAAATCTATACGAGAACCACCTAAATCACGTACAATGAATTTCATTTTATAATTAGGTCCAAGATTAACAATCGTATTTTGCATATGCGCTTCAAGTGCTATGCCATAATTTTGAATATACGCAATAAGTGGTGTAACTAAGGTTTGTGTATAAATTGCTATAAAATGCTTAATATGATCAAGTGTGATTTCGTTTTCTATCCATTTTAAATAACTATCTACAACTGCATGATTATCAATTGGATTAGGATTAACTAAACTAGCTGTTACAACTGTGCACCCATAATCATATATCGTTGGTTTTTGACGTATAATAAGCGCTAATTGTTTTGATAAATCAGATGCCGTGTGAGCATAAGCTCCAAAAGGTTCCATCGCGACTTGAAGTTCTGGAAATTCCTGAAGCAATCCTTGTAATGCATGACTTAACTTAGGACCATCTACAGTTGTAACTGATGAAACTGTTCTAATAGCACTTGTAGCTTGAACATTTACTGGCAATTTTACATGATATGGTTTATGAATTAAGTCCATTGTTCTAAATGATAAAGTAGCTTTGGCCTCAACAGTAAATGGCGTAGGTAGTAAGATTTTCTTGGCTATCCATTCTTCAAATTGTTCGCCGATAATATAATCATATTGCCAAGGATGTATCAACATTAATCTGTAATTGTTAAGACTTAATCGAAGTGGCTCGAGGTAGCATTTTAAACGATCTCGATATTCAGGAATAACTTGATTCAGAATAAAATTCTGATCATCATTTATTGCTGTTGTTACTACATGATTTTTTTCAATAAGCATAATATTTAATGGAATAACTTTTTCAAATTCCGGTGCATATAGCTTTAGTTCATTAGTACTAAGAGGCAATTTAGTTTTTGTTAAAGGATGTGTGGGATGCCCTTCTATCACAAGGCTTTCCGAGTAACTTAAATCATCTGTCATACCACTATCTTGTAAATGTTGCAGCCAAGCTATAAAATTTATAGAATCGGGCAATTTACTAAATTTCATACTCTGATGAATGAGTGTTTGTCTATTATAAAAATGTTTATACGTTTCATACAAACTATCCCTACTATGAATTAATTCATCGTATAATCGTTTTGAAATGTTGATATGAAATATTTCCGTTAGTATTTGAAGAAGTTCTTCTAAACTTTCAACTGATTGAGACAATTTTTTATTTTTCAATACTATGTCACCAGAAAAAACATATCTTTTTAAGGCACTTTTTCGAGCTACTTTTAACGATAAAAGGTGCTCATTGAGAAAAATTTCAACTTTATGAGTACCTTCTTTAATACACATACCTTCAGAAACAATATGTTCCTTAATCATTGCGTTAATCGTTCGATATTGGATGTTTTTGTCAGCTAAAAGCCATTCCTTATGATTCATTATTGCTCTCCTCCATATTCGAAATACGTTGTATGATATAAAAAATGATTGAAATACTAATAGTGCTAATTCCCATAATAGTAAATGTAGTTAAAATACCGAACATATCCGCGAAAAAGCTCATTATTAAACTACCTAACGGAATCATACCTCGATCCATCATTACAATACTTAATACTTTCCCTCTATCACAGTCCTTTACACTATGTTGAAAATAAACTCTATTAGTTGTTCTAGCCCATTGACTAAACAAACCTATTAACGTAATACATATAAACATGACTACTAAATGATGTATGATAATACCTAGTAAAGCCATACCAAACAATATTGAACTGAGATAATACATTTTTACTGTACTTAAGTGTTTTAAAATTGATGGTAAGACTATCGTTGCAACTATTCCTCCAATCGCACAAAAAGTCATAGCTATACCAAACACTTGCGATTGACCAGGAAAAATATGGTTTGTCAATACTGGTAAAACTGTAGTATAAGAAAAGCCTGTTGCCATAATAATAATAGAGGTAATGAATATCTGACTACCTTCTAAATTACTCTTAAAATAATTTAGTACAACTTTAAGTGGTAGTGCTTTTTCTTCTTTTTGACTTACTATGACTTCAAAATGAACAGGTATACATAAAACTGCCGCGATAAAATAGCACACTGCTTGAGCTAAAAATGTAGTGGGTGTATGATATACAGCTATTAAGCCACCCGCTATTGCGGGTCCTATTGATCGACATATATTAATAATGAACGAATGAAAAGAAACTGCTTGAGTTGTAGAAATTTTACTAGATAAATCAGGTAAAACTGCTTGTCTCACCGGAGTTTCTACAGCACTTAGTATCCCCCTAAATGTTGCATATAAAAGTATGATGAAAATCGGTATAGTGTTAAGGCTATATGTAAGTAAACACAATAATGCTGTAATAATGAATGATGAACTAATAGTGATACGTAACAGGAGACCTTTGTCATATTTATCAGCTATGGATCCTGCCCAAACACTTAATAGTAAAATAGGTATAAGACGACAGAAATTAACTAAGCCTAAATATACAGCATTATGATATGTTGTGAGTACGAACCAATTTAACCCCACTTGACCAATCCAATTTCCTAAAAATAACAGAAAAGAACTGGAAAAGAAATATTTTGCCATCAAATTCCACCTGTCTTTTTCGTTGATAATAATTATCATTATCATTAATATGGATTATACAAATGTTATTTATTTTTGTAAAATATTTTTAAGAGGTGAATTATGAATTTCAATCAATTTATAAATAAACAAAATATAATAATGACTGAAGATGAGCATAATGTACATGACTTTCTTAAACATCATGATTCTAAGTGGTCTTCTAATTATATTGATCATTTATTAGATGGACGTGATAAAGTAAGTCAACGTTTAATTACATCTTTACATAGGGAGAATTTAGTAAAAAGTCGCGATCATAGTCGTGTACTTAATCGACGTCATTTTGCTGGTTACGGAGTTAATGTTATTGCCATTTTAGAAATCTATTTTCCAACATCAAATATTTATTTGTATGCTCCAATAACTGGAATGCATGCATTCGATCGCCTTGATGTCGAAGGACCATTTTATTTTAAAAATCTAAGTAAAGAAGATGATTTTGAACGTGTACTACATCCTAATCAAATACTAGATTGGATATTAATTGAAGATGAAAACTTAAATAACGAGGCTAGCGTACAATTTAGAAATGATTTAAATAATAGTGCAGCTAATATGACTTTTGCTTTAAGTTTCCAACACCATACGATGCGTAATGAAAGAGCGCCATTATATCACCTTATTAAAAATGCAAATGATAGTTACTTGCGTTCTGAACAATCTGTCATCGAAGGCCATCCTCTTCATCCTGGTGCTAAGTTAAGAAAAGGAATGAATGCTAAGGAAAACTTTATGTATTCATCAGAATTTGGTAATGTTATTCATCTAAAAGCCGTGTTTATTCATAAAAGTATAAGTCGTATTCAATCATTGAATGTAGATTACAATGATGCCGTAAAGCAAATGTTTCCTGACTTAATTAAAACCTTAGAAAAAGAATTTGGCGAAGATTTTAATTTACAAAATTATCATTTGATGATGGTTCACCCTTGGCAAGTAAAACATATTTTACAAAGTGATTATCAGGATGAACTAAACGAAAAGTTAATATTGATAAGTAATCATTCAGTACCATACTATGCTGGTCTATCATTTAGAACGTTAGTACCTAAACAACCTGATTTATCCCCGCATATCAAATTATCGACGAATGTGCATATAACTGGTGAGATTCGAACATTGTCTGAACAAACAACCTATAATGGACCATTAGTGACGCAAATTTTAAGGGAGATTATGTCAAAAGATGAAGATTTTTCACGTTATCAATCTACTTATATCGATGAAAATGCAGGGATTCATTTTTATAATCGAAACGACAATGAGACAATTCAAACAGATCGAAGTGAACAATTAGGGACTTTGTTTAGAAATAATTTATATCAGTTTATATCTAATGAAACAGTGCCAGTAATTCCATCAAGTTTGGTTGCGACATATCCTTATAATACCGAAGCACCAATTTGTACTTTAATCAAAACTTATCAAAATACACATCAATATAAAAATTTTGAAGAAGCAGCGAAACAATGGATTAAAGATTATAGCAAAGCTCTTCTTGGCTTAGTTATCCCGCTTTATTCAAAATACGGAATTTCGCTAGAGGCACATTTACAAAATTCAGTGGCTACCTTTAATAAAGATGGCTCACTTAACATGATTTATATAAGGGACTTTGAAGGATTACGTATTGATAAAGAACAATTGAATAATGCTGGATTTACTACTCAACATTTCCATGAAAAATCTAGAATCCTTACAACTTCTAAAACATCAGTATTTAATAAAATGTTCTATTCAACAGTTCAAAATCATTTAGGTGAACTCGTTATTACAATAGCTAAATATTCTGATAGTAAAGTCCTTGAACAAGAAATATGGCAAATTATTGCACAAACAGTAGAAGACATTTTTAATCACATGACTCACATTTCAAAACAACATCTCAACAACATCAAGCGCACTATTTTCGCATCCGAAATCGATTACAAGTGTGTCACAACAATGCGTTTAGAGAATCAAGCACATGAATATACGTATATTAAAGTGAATAATCCACTTCATAGAAAGAATGATTTATAAAATCAAAAAGCACTTGAGCATCATGCTCAAGTGCTTTTTTGGTATACATCAAGAGATTGATTATTTTAAACCTTCTCTTTCATTGTTTTCTTTGTTATCTTTTTCGTTTTTTTGTTGCCATTCTTTTTTTGTCATTACGTCGTCAACTTGCATGTTAACTTCAACAACTTCTAAACCAGTAATATATTTTACTTGTTCTTTAACTAAGTCTGTCACTTTACGGAAAATTTTAGGTGCAGATTCACCATATTCTAAAATAACTTTTAAATCTACAGCAGCTTGTTTTTCTCCGACTTCTACAGATACGCCTGTAGTTACATTGTTACCGCTTGAGAAAGCGTTAGTAAAGCTGTCTGTGAAGCCACCTTTCATGTCTAAAATTCCTTTAACTTCACGTGCTGCAATACCAGCAATTTTTTCAACTACTTCATCTGAGAAAGTTAATTTGTTTTCAAATTGAGGTTGATTATTTTGAGCTTGTTGTTGCTCTTTTCTTTCTTGTTCATTAACACCTGTTTGATTATCATATGCTTGTTTAGCTTTATTGTTATCTACTGCCATAATACATTCTCCTTTATTTTTAAATTAGTTTTATCCATAAATTAATTGATTAGAAACTTCTTAATATCTGAGTCTAACTCCATCTATTTAGGAAGTTTAAGAAATCTTGAGTACGGTCTTTAATATACCCGATACCGATTCCTATTAAACATAAGACTATAATTAAAATTGTCTTCCAGAATCCAAGAGTTAGGAATAATATAGCTATAATTAAAAATGCTAAAAATCCAATAATACGCCATTTAAACGATTTTAAAATATTTATAAATTGTTGAGTAGCGTCTTGTCCGTTTTGATTGTTATTATCAGCCATGGTATCCCTCCCTTACAATACGCGTGGACCAGATGTTTTCTGATCACGTACGTTAACTTCTAATTTTCTTACAGGAATTTCAGTAAAGTGTTCAACATTACTTTTGATATCAGCACGGATACTCTCTGTTAAACTCTTAACTTGAACATGGTTTGGTACGAAGAAATCTGTTTTGATGTCAATGAATGATTTATTCTTTTTGTTATAGAGCTTACTTACAACGTTTGGTTGTCTAACTTGATCATATTTAGCGATTGTATCGTAAATTGTTTTTTCAACAGCTTTACGTGATACGTAAATATGTCCATCATCAAAGTCTTTATAAAGTCCAGGTTTGCGATGCGTAGGTTTAAAAATACTAAGTACTAATATAAGTCCTATTAATATAAGTAATCCTGCAAGCCCAATCAATAGTGGTTGGAACCAATTAAATTGTAAGAAGTAGTCTTGATAACTTTGAATGCGACTATCATCTATATACATAAATAATAGGAAGCCAACTATAGCCACAATGAGTAAGCCGAGAATAAAATTCTTAAGTCTTTTCACCTCGCACGTCACCTCCTTAGCAAAAGTTAATTTTAGATTATACATCAATTAGGTACCCTATAAATATTTTTTAAAACATTAATAATTCAAATTGATATCTAATTTAAAATATATTTAAAGAAGTACAGCTTACAGTCGTTATTCCCTATTTTTTTAATAGAAAACCAGAATTAAGAAAATTAATTTTATTTTCATTATAGAGCTTTAAATTTTAATATATAGTTTTTCATGTCCGTGTTATATATGTCTGATAACGTATAGATTGTTCTTTTATTGGAGATTTTTTTAGAATCGAATAATTGCAATAACCATTAATGAAAATGTTAATAAAATCACTATAAGCTATATTGTAATGACTTTATGTTACTGCGTGTAAGAACAAAATATTACACCAACTTATATAAAATAATATTAATCACTAGGCAGGAACTAAGCATATTTAAACACGATTGGTACAAACAGTAGACTTAAGTATGAATATCATTATTCAAATAAAGTAAAAGTGCTTAAATTAAAATTCATGGCTATAGTCTACTAATACACTACATCAAAAGATTAAATATACATGTTCTATCACACTCTGTTTGAAATGATTAATAATTTCAAATGACAAATATAAAAGCCTGGAACATCAAATGTTCCAGGCTTTTATGGTGTATTAATGATTAATCACTGCGTTAAAATAAACGCTTATCTCGTATCGGTTATGATTCATATTAAAACTTTAAACTGAATTAGGATATTAAATGTTGTCGCCTTTTCATACATATACTGACATTTATATAACGTTTTTTACTTAAGATTGATAACAAGCTTACCAATCATAGAATGAGACTCTAAAATTTGATGCGCTTCATAAAGGCTATCTACATTTAATCCGTTGATAACTTTCGTGGTAGTTGGTTGATAATATCCCTGTTCAACCTTTTCTGCTATATCCTTAAGATATTCATGGTGTTTGATTACATCATCTGTATGGTGTAATGGTCTTGAAAACATAAATTCATGCGTAAATGTTACACTTTTAGATTTCAATAAATTTAAATCTTGTTGCGAATTAAATGCGACAATTGTCGCAATATGTCCTCTAGGTTTAACTAAGTTAACCATCATTTCATAATACTTATCTGTATCAAATGTACAAAAGATATAGTCAACACCCTCAATATGATTATCTTTAAATTGTTGACGTAAATCTTTCTTATGATTCAGTACAATATCAGCACCCATATTAATAGACCACTTTATAGTATCCTCTCTCGAAGCAGTTGTAATAACCTTCAACCCATAAAATTTCGCTATCTGTGTTGCAATACTACCTACACCACCTGCTCCATTAATTATTAACAAAGATTTACCTTTATTTTCAGAAGGATTTTTTGAAATCCCAAAAACATCGAAAAGCGTTTCATAAGCTGTTAGCCCAGTTAAAGGTAGGCTAGCTGCTTGTTCACTTTTCAAATTTTTAGGTGCTTTAGCTACTAAATACTCCTCTATCAATTGGTATTCTTCATTCGAACCATTTTGGTTAGGGGAACCTGAATAAAAAACGACGTCCCCTTCTTGAAACATTGACACTTGATCTCCAATCTTTTCAATCACACCAACAGCATCAAAGCCAAGTACACGTGGCGCTTTGTCAACTGGCATCGTACGCTGTTTTGTATCAACAGGATTCACACTAATACTTTGAACATTGACTAATAATTCATGGCCGGATGGATGAGGTATATCAAAGTTAAATTCCTCAAAACAATTTCCTTCATCCAATTGGAATGAAGATTTAAATCCTATCGCTTTCATAGTGCCACCTCTTTAAAATTATTTAATTTTATTATATCACTTCAATTTACTACTTATAATGTAAACGTTTTATCGTCAAATAAATTAATGCTTTGTTTTTATTCACTTGCCACTTTAATAACTTGTTTACCAAAATTATCACCAGTTAGCAGATTTCTAAAGGCTTGCGGTACTTTATCAAAACCATCTTCTACTGAAACTTGTGTTTTAATTTTATTCTCTTGAACCCATTCAGCTAATTGCTTGCTCGCTTCTTTAAAATTATCAGCGAATTCTGCTACTAAGAAACCTCTCATCATTGCTTGATTTTTAATCAATGTTTGCTGAATGCGTGGCCCAATGTCTTTTTCTGGATGATTATAGGATGAAATCGCACCACAAACAGGAATTCTTGCATGTGTATTGAGATGTTTGAAGACTTCATCGCCAATATATCCACCTACATTTTCAAAGTAGACATCTATACCGTTAGGCACCGCTTCTTTTAAGGCTTCAGGGAAGTTATCTTTTTTGTAATCGATACCAGCATCAAAATGAAGTTCATTTTTTAGATAGTTCACTTTTTCATCTCCACCTGCTATACCAACGACTCTGCAACCTTTAAGTTTCGCAATTTGGCCCACAACTGAGCCAACTGCACCTGAAGCTGCTGAAATAACTACTGTTTCACCTTCTTTAGGTTGTCCGATATCAAGTAGTCCATGATAAGCTGTCTGACCTGGCATCCCCAACACACTAAGATAAAGATGTAATGGTACGTCAGAAGAAGGTACTTTGTTAACATACTCACTATTTACTGTATTGATTTTTTTCCAAGGAAGCATGCCCACTACTATATCACCTTCATCAAAATTACTATCCTTGGATTTTAAAACTTTAGATACTGTATGTCCATTAAAAGGTTCCCCTTGTTTGAAAGGATCTACATAAGAATCAGCATTTGTCATACGTCCTCTCATATATGGATCAACCGATATATATAATGTTTTCAATTGCAATTCGTTTTCTGAAGGTTCAATAACATCTATATCTTCATATTTAAATGTATCGTCTTGTGGCATTCCGTCTGGTACTTTATTAAATATTATTTGTTCATTATTCATATCATCATCATCCTTATAATAATTGTTTATGCTTTTATGTTTCCCTAAACAATTCGATCGCAATCATTACATATCATTTGTATAATAGTATTTATAGTATCGTGAATATAAATGAATAGGAGATGTGTGTTCATGAAATTAAGTTTACTTGATTATGTCCCGTTGTTCGAAGGGCGTAGCCCAAATGACGCCCTAAAGCATAGTATTGAATTAGCCCAACACGCTGAGAAACTTGGGTACTTACGATACTGGGTTGCAGAACATCATCAAGTATATTCTGTTGTTTCGAGCGCACCCGAAATAATAATGATGTCAATTTTAGAACACACACAACACATCAGAGTTGGTAGTGGAGGTGTGATGTTACCACATTATAGTCCTTATAAAGTAGCTGAACAATTTAAAATTATGGAAGCAAGACACCCCCAACGTATCGATATGGCTATCGGGCGTTCGCCAAGCTTTAAAAATGTTAATGAAGCATTAAATGAAAACAAAAATAAAAAATTACCATTCAATACTCAGATTACTGATTTGCTTAAATACTTTAATAACGATACATCTCAAGACCATCGTTTCAAATCATTATTAGCCACACCTATGGTTACTTCATTTCCTCAGCTATATATTTTAGGTATGAGTAATAGAAGCGCAAAATTAGCCGCTCAGCGGGGACTACCTTTTGTTATTGCACGAATGGGACAATCTGAGACTGACCTTCATGAAGCTATAAGCACTTATCGAAAATATTTCAAAGCTTATCATGGTGAAATTAATAATGCAAAACCATATGTTATTTTAGCAACTTTTGTAGTAACAGCTCCTAATTTGTCTAGAGTTAAACAATTGCTACATGCGCTTCAACTTTGGTTGATGCGTATTAACTATTTAAATCAACCTAAGAGCTATCCATCGATTGAAACAGCGCAGAGCAAGCATTATAGTCAACGAGAATTAGAAAAGCTTGAAAAGATGAAATCAAAAATCATATACGGAATGCCAAATGATGTTGCGGAACAACTTACCTTACTTCATCAACAATTTAAAGTGGATGAAATCCTCATCTTACCTCATGTATTTGGTGAAGACGCTAGAATGGAATTAATTGAGTTAATTGCGAATGAATTGATTCCATCTTGTTCACGCGATGAATTTTAGACTATTACTAAAAGACGCACGATTGATTCACTTGAAAGTCAAGTTATCATTCAATCGTGCGTTTTGTTTACTACTTTTAAGCTCCCCATAAGAATTGTATGATTTTATTTGCAACATCTTTATTCTCATGTAATTGACTATGTTGTGCCTTTGCACCTTTAAATTTCATTTCTTGATAAGACTTAGCGCTACCTCTTAGTAAATATTGAAGCGATTGAGAAGAGCTATTTGACACACGTCCATCTGAATGTGAGCCATCTTGTAAATCTCCGTAGATATTTAAAACTTTTATTTCCTTACCACTATAAATCTTATGCAATGATAACAATTGTCGATATGCGGGATTCATTCTACTTGGTTTTCCCTGTTTATCTACGATAATTTCATTCACTTCCTCATTCATATTCAAAACCCCGTTATAAACTCCCGCTATATTAACTTCTTTTTTAAGTTGTGGCAAATGCAGATCGTCTCCATAATTTTTCATGTAAAAAGCAAATGACATGTTCCCCATTGAATGTCCTACAAAATTAAATTGTTGAATTCCAAATTGACTTTTTAGTTGTGATAGAACTTCTTTAATCCAAAAAGCATTTTCTTTAAAATTTCCATTTTTATTATCTTTAAATTCTACTTTGACAATAGGGTTAGCTGCATCTTTACTTAATTTTTTATCAAAATATACTTTTCCTTCACGACTTACTCTAGCGGTTATCACTTCATTCGTTACATTTTTATTTAATGCTTGTTTGACCATAAACGTTTCTGAACGTTCGCTACCACCATAACCATGTAAAAAAAGTGTTGCCGTTGTTTTTAATTTATTATTAGAATATTGAGTCGAAATGTATGATTGCGATTGAGTTTTGTTATAAATAATAAATAAAACTAATACTGTCGTAGATAAGATTGTAAATAATAGAATTATGAATTTTGACTTCATCATTAGCCCTCTTCATGTTTATTTATTAATTATACTATTACTAGTAAAAATTTATTTGATTTATGGGATTACTTTAAAATAATCTTAGTTCAATAAGGTATATCACAATGAGACATAACTCTATTTTAAACTACTTTACTTGAAAAAGAATATACGTAAAAAAACGATTATTTCCAAATCATTTTCATTGGAAATAATCGTTTTTGTTTTAAATACTTTAATAAGTGCTCTTAGTCAACTGTCTTTTTTCTAGTTAATATTTAGCTTTTATTTAATTTCTTTACTCTCTGCAAGTTCTTTGTACCAATATGCACTTTTTTTAGGGAATCTTTCTTGTGTTTCAAAATCAACATAGAATAAACCGTATCTTTTTTCATAACCATTTGACCATGAAAATACATCCATTAGAGACCATAAGAAGTATCCTTTAACATTGGCACCGTCTGCAATCGCATCTGCTATCACATTTAGATGCTGTTTAATATAGTCAATTCGTGCATCGTCATGTACTGTTTTTTCTTTTTCATCGAATACATCTTTATATCCTAATCCATTTTCAGTAATATAAATCTTATGATAATTTGGATAATCTTTTACTACACGCATAATTTGGTCATATAAACCTTGTGGATAAATCATCCAATCCCAATCGGTTCTAGGAACATCAACATCAAATTCACGTTGTCCTACACCTTTAAGTTGATACTTAGATCCACCTTTATCACCAGTAGCATTATGCGTTATTTCAGATTCACCTTCATAACCACGCATCCAGTCACTCATATAATAATTAATACCTAAGAAATCGTTTAAATCCTTAGCTTCATCTAAAATTTTGTAGTCTTCATCAGAAATCTCTAATTGACCACCATTCACAGATAGGATGTGTTGTACTCCTTCCATCGTTTCACGTGAGTACTTACCAAGGTATGTTGCATCTAAAATAAATTTATTATGAATAATATCTTCAAGTTCGGCTGCTCTCACATCTTCAGGATTAGATGGATCATATGGATATTTTGTAGGTAATGCATGGACAACACCTATTTCTCCCTTATAATTTTTATCTTTAAAAAGTTTAACAGCACGTGCGTGTGCAACCATCATATTATGATGAGATTGGAATACTTTTTCAAAGTCATATTTGATACCTGGAGGGAATTTACCAACTAAATATTGACCATCACCAATTGGCCCAATTTCATTGAATGTTGTCCAATACTTAACTTCTGGAAATTCTTTGAAACAAAATTCAGCATAATCTACAAAATAATCTATAGTTTTACGATTTAAGAAATCTCCATCTTTGTGAAGTACTTCTGGTGTGTCAAAGTGATGTAATGTTACAAAAGGCTCGACATGACGCTTATGACATTCTTTGAAAAGGTTATGATAATACTCGACACCTTTTTGATTCACTTCACCGTAACCTTTAGGAAAAATACGAGACCAAGCAATTGAGATACGTATACCATTTACACCAAAGCGTTCACTTAATTCCAAGTCAACAGGATATCTGTTATAAAAATCACTTGCTGGTTCAGCTGTGTACCAATAATTCTCCTCTAAATACGTGTCCCAAGCGACACGCCCTTTACCATCAGTCTGAGTAGCTCCTTCTGCTTGATATGCAGCGGTTGCTCCACCAAAAATAAAGTCATCAGGTAATTTCTTAGTCATATATAAAACTCCTTTTTAATTGTTAAATTGTTGTTTTACAAATTCTAAAGCCGCCTCACCGTCTCTTGTTAACTTGATATATTGAGCGCCTTCAGTTTTGGCTAATTTAATTCCTAAGCGATCAGTATCTTGTTTAATATCTTCATAATTAGAAGCAACTTGTGGTGCTAAGATAATTAATTGATAATCTTTCATAATATCCATATGTGCACCATAACCACCTGCTGCTGCTTTTACTGGTACTTCATACTCTTCAGCAGCTTTATTTAAAGCATTAGCTAGTAAACCACTTGTACCTCCACCTGCACATAAAACTAAAACATTGGTTTGTTCACTAATAGTATCTGTAGAGGATGTAGAAGTTGTTTCATCAACTGAAGATGTATCATCAGTATCCGCTTCACTTGCCCCTGCAGTTGCTAAAATAGCATCGGCTTTTTTCGTATCAAAGTTTGCTGATACTTTTTCTTTTAATTCATTATTTGCTTCTTTATTTCCTAATTCTTCTTCAAGCACTTGTTCATCGTATACTTTTAAGAATGGATAGTAAATGATCACATCAACAACAATAAGTAATATTGCTAACACAAATGACCAAAATGCAAATCCAGTCCCCATAATAATACCGAGTGGACCAGGAGTAGTCCAAGGTAAAAAGATACTAAAACTATTCATGTTTAAGACATCAACAAAAAATTTAAAAATCCATATGTTTACTATAGGTGCAAAAATAAAGGGTATAAAGAATACCGGATTTAGCACGAGTGGTGCACCAAAAAGTATGGGTTCATTGACACCAAAGAATGTAGGTACGACTGATGCTCTACCTATCGCTTTATTTCTTTTTGATTTTGTTAACCACATAAACATAAATGGAACAACTAATGTGCATGGTGTTACATAACTCTTATGTTTTGTGTATATAAATAAAACCACGCTCATAAGAACGTGGTTTAGAATATAGTATTAGTTTGAAATAGGGAGCAAAGATTATTATACAATAAAAAAGAGGGTAGCCATAGCGACTACCCTTGTATAATGACGTGGTAATTTAATTATATCAAACTGCACTAAATTTACCAAAACTATTTAAACGTTTGCCGTCTTTATCTACTTCGCCTGTTGCTATATAACGACGTTTACCGTTATTCGCAATATAAGTTATCCAACGATAACCATTTATACAATAAGCACCGTCATAGATAATAAATGTGCCATTCGGTAATACACCTGTAATTGTTGCAGTCGTATTGTATGATGTTCTTACGTTGTTACCTTTAACAGTCGTAACTGTATATTTGCCACTCTCTTTTTTGTAAGGTACACCATTCTTATCTAACACATAGCCATTTGGTACAACTGGTTTCTTTTCATCTTTCGGTTTAGGTTTCTTACTACTAGCGACCACACCACCGATAGGCTTACCGTGAATCGCTCCAGCTATCAACTTAGCATACTTTTTACTATTCTTCTTAATCCAATCCATATCAGCTTTGTTAGTGATAAAACCTAATTCAGTTAAACGATAATTCATGTTGATTTCTGCCGAAACATTAATGTTTAGTAAGTCGTTTCTTGGTGTGATGTCTCTGATCTGACCTACATTATCTTTAATCACTTTTTGTATGTCTTTATCAATTCTATCTGCACTGAACGCACTAGAGATGATAACATGACCGCCCGACGCAGACGCACCTGCTGCGTCCAAATGGAATTCTGCTATAATATCGTATTTCTGTTTTTTAACCCAATACATACCGTAATCTGACCTATTACCTACATTCTGACCGTAAGCAGTATCTTGATACATGTCTTGCGACTGTTTAGTACCACCATATAAAGCTACTTCGTGGCCTGCTTGTCGTAAATAACTCGCAACATGAGGTGTGATGTTTTTACGAATGAAATCGCGTTCGTTTGTACCATTTCCAACCGCTCCTGGATCACTATATCCGTGGCCTGCAACAATCATAATTTTCTTAGGTTTAATTTTAGCTTTTGCTTTCTCATTTTTAGATACTGCGTTCTTGATGATTTTTTTTGCTTTCTTACCTGCATTGATATTACTTGGGAATTCAAATCGAATAAAGTACATAGGATCATCATAATAGTGCCAACGTCTTGTTACTCTTTCGGGACCCCAGCCCGGAGACGCTACACCATTTGTCCAACCTTGTCCGTTCCAATTTTGCTCTAACACTTCAAATTGTGTGAGTGTTGCTCGCGTTACTGGTGCAACGTGACCAGCACCACCGCCATAGCCACCGTTAAACACTGCTATATCAGTTTTTCGAGGTAAGAAAGAATCATAGTTTTTAATCACTTTTGCATACTTACTTATTACCTTTTCATTATCAAATGGTATGTTTTTCGCATATAAACCTGTTAATCTAGCACCTGTGACTGCATTAAAAAATGCATTTGCGTAATCGTAACACTGAAAACCTGCATAATTGTCAAAGTTATATTGTTTACCTTCTGAATTATCAAGCCATTTTTCCGCTTGAGATTTAGTCATTAACATATGTGCCACCTACCCTAAATCGTCTAAATTCGTAGGTTCTACGTTTTCGTTTGTAACTGGTGCTTGACCTGTTGCGTTACGATATTTCTTTTCTGCTTTGTACTTTTTAAGTTTTTGATTAGCCCAACGCCCTTCTTTCGTAGTTGGATTGTCTTTATACGTTGTATATAAAGCGATGACAGTTAAGATGATAGACGAAATTGTTTCTTCATCTACTGGAATCGGACTAATACCTTTGTTTGCTAAAAACTGATTGATTAATGCTAAAACTAATACCGCATATCTAGTTATTACTTTTGCTTTCATTTATTTATGCTCCTTTTAGTTAAATTAAAAAGCCAACGCAAAGCGTTGACTCTTGGTAAATTCTATGCATGTGCTTTTTCAGGATCATATTCAACACCAGTTAAAGATAAATATTCTTCCGGCGTTACAAATCCTCTTTTAACAAATAAAGCAAACTGTTCGTTTGTGTAATATCCCATTTTATAATATTTAACTCCGATATCATGCATTAGCATTTCCTCCTAACAATTGCATAGTTAAATCAGATATATCTTTTCTTACATCGCTTAATTCTTCTTGTGTTCTGATTAATTCAAGAGATAATTCTGCTATAATTTGATCTTTATGAATTTCTGTGTCTTGCTTAGGTGTTTCGACTTCTACTTGTTGTCTTTTCCATTCTTCATAAGGTGTTCCAACCCATTTTCCACCGTCAAATTTAACCGGCCAATACAAACTACTTGGTGGCATAATTTCAGTGTATAAGTCTTTATCGTATCTTTCTCTACTTTCATCTATAAGGAAAGGTTTCCCATCAGATTTTCTAAAAATTTGTATCATCTAAATACCTCCTAAACCATGTATGTGAGATTAATCATATAAGTGCTATCTGCTTCAACAGCACCTACGACTTTCATTGTTCCGTCACTTGCCAAATAAGTTACTGCATTGCTAGTCCCTATTCTTTGGTTTAATTTAAATTCAATATTCTTAGAAGGAGTAATATTTAAAGGTAGTTGAGCGAAAACCGAACCAGTATATAACTTTTTGATATTTCCTATAATTTGAACTGTTTTGTTATCTCCTGTTTTCCTAACTCTATAAGAAACTGGTAAATAAGAGTTGCTATATACATCTGCTTCAGCGCCGTTTAATAACGGCAAAGGAACCCAACCTGTATCTGTAGACGCTTGATTGATATAACGCCATTCTGATAAACCGTTATACGTCACTCTTTGAAGTAATTGACTAGAATTGTAGGGTTGGAAATAAAGTGTGGACAATTGAGAGTCTGAACGTGTTAATTTTAGAATCCATCCATTATTAGAACTTACATCTGAAGGCAATCCTGTTGTTCTAGTTATATAGCGAATTCCTGAAGGTAGTTTTTTGATTTCATCTTCGTTACTTAAATTGATAATGGCGTTTGTATCAAAAAAATTAGTGCCATCATCGTTTGTTAGCCTATATCTTTGACTTTGTGGATTAAGAAGAACCCAATCTCTGTCGTTACCGTCAGTATGAATTGTTTTAGACCAAATATTATTTTGATAATTCTGGATAAGAATAATATGTTTTCTTCCGCTTTGCCCTTTTGTAACATTAATTTCTGCTATATAGCCTGCACCGTTTGAGTCAGAAGGTGCATTTACAGATTTATAGTCGCTTGGCACAGAACATTCATATAAACCGGCATCAAGTATTTCTATCGGTTGTGACAAAGTGCCAAGCCATTTTCGACTTCCATCGTTTTCAGTAAATCTGTACTGTTGCCAGTTGCTAAAATCAGGCAATTTAGGTGTAATTTCTGCTTTTTGTTCATCTGTAAGACTTGCAAAGTCGAAAGATTTACCATCTACACCATCTTTACCATTAACACCATCTCTACCATCTTTTCCAGGTGGACCTTGTGGACCAGGGTTACCATTTATTCCGTCAATCCCGTTAAGACCATTTTTACCGTCTTTTCCGTCTTGTCCTGGTATGCCTTGTTCTCCTTTATCTCCTTTAGGACCTTTAAAAATCTCTACATTATTTTTCATTACTTTTTCAACGATATCATTTAGCAATTCTACACGTATTTCCTTACCAATACTTTTAGTTATACCGCTATCGTTAACAGTAAAGTAAAAATTAGCAACATGACTGCTATCGTTATTTTCTGGGTTTTCCAAAAATAGTTTGCATTGCATCTGGCCAACATGTTTAGTGATATATTCTGGAATGATATATCTTACATAACCCTCTTCAGGTTTGATTATTTCAAGAGGTTCATTAGTGAAAATAGATCCGTCTTGAGCGAAAACGTGTAATGTTGGTTTGAACTTTGTCTGGTTAAAGTTAACCGGAATATACTCTTGTTGTTCAGTAGTTAAATTTTTCTTTTTGAGATGGATATCAATAACAGAAGTCATATTATCCATTGTGTACAAGTTAACGTTTATATTTCCTAAATCAACACCATTCTCATTGATAATCGTGTTAACTGTACCGGTTTTGTACGTTTCCATTTAAACACCTCTTTTTAATAATTTAGGGCTACATGCTGTCAGCACATAGCCCTGTTATTTATATCTGTCTCTAATAAAATGTTCACCTTTAATTCCGATTTTGTCATACAGATTTTTGATTGTTGCTGCCTGAACTTGTGCCCAGCGTACGTCGGTAGCGTATTGATGATTTCCTGGATGACGTGGATTCCAACGCATACGATAAAGTGTATTTTGCCCTTTGCTAATATAACCTTGTCTTACAAATTTAGCACCACCAATAATACCTTTAGCGGGCGTCGTCCAACCACGACTTCTCGCATAAGAGATAGCATTATCAGGGTCCGAATCATACGCACCAATACCAAAGTAGTTATAAACACCCGCACGACCGCTTGAGAAGTAAGATGTACCATAACCACTTTCCAGAAAGGCATGTGCAATCAAGTATATTTCATTCAAATTGTATTTCTTACAAGCATAAGCAACTGCTTTACCTTGCCCAGATAAAGAGCCTTTTCCTCTCAATATTTTATTAAGTGCTGAAACTGAAATACCTTGATATTTACCTAAATTAAGCATTTGATATTTTTGCGTTTTGCTATTCCATATTTTCAGTGAATTCATGGCATTAAGGGTTGCCGAATAACTGGCACCATACCAACCATTACCATAGTTGATTTGAGGAGATTTAGTCATTTGAATAGCTACGGCTCTTTTGAATGAATAAGCACTTCTGGAAATCACCACAGAAGGTTCTTTGCTTCCTTTTTTAGTTGTCGTTGTAGTTTTGTTTTTATTAACACTAGAAGCAGAAACAGTAACTTTAATTGTTTTTGTTTTAACTTTATCTTTAGGTATTTCAGAAAGTAATTTCTTACTGTTTTTATAAAGGTATAAAAGACCATTAATGGTTTTATCTACATTTTTCTTAGGTGGTAACCCATTGAGTGATATATCCCAATCTCCGTGCTCATATACACTTCTCCAAATATTAGATGTATCAACTTCAATAGAAGATGGTTTAACTGGTATACCTTGATATTTCATTCTTGAAACTGCTTGCAACATAGTGTGTATTTCATTGACTATAAAATCATCTTTACTTGCTGATAAATCTTGGCAAACTTCAATGACAATATTGTCTGGGTGGCTTGGTACTTCATACGTTTCTAATCTCGGTTGCCATATATGATTTCTATCTATGAAGTAGTGAGGATATTCTTTATCAGTAAGATACTTTTCTCTATCGAAATATAAATCAAGAACAGAACACATCGTATTTGCATTTCTTATAGTCACTTTTTTAGGATTATATCCTCTATCTTTACCTTGAACGATATCGTGACGGATAAATTCAGGATATGTTGGTTCTCCATCGTCAATAGTGAAATTGATGTGTGTTTGTTTCTTTTTGATTGTGACTGTTTTATTGTTGTCTGTTGCCGTATTACTTGAACTACTTGAGCTATCGCTAGGCTTAGGAGGGTTTTTCTCTTCTTTGTATGGCGGTCTAACAAAATAGATGTTCCCACCATTTCCGTTGTAGTTATGATTAACAAAAGCTGCTCTTGAACCACTCCATTGGTTAGAACCCACCCAGTTCTGGTCCACACATTTAAAGTGTGATTTATCACTAGGACCAACAACTATTGCAGTATGTCCAGCCCAACCATATGTCCATACTGCTATATCAGCTTTTTTCGGGACGAAGCCAGGTCTATATTTATATATCTTCCATGTTCCGTTAGGATATTGGGAACGTTGTGCCATTGCATTAGCGTTACCCCAAGTTCTAAAATGCCAATATCTTTGAAAAATATAGTTAGGTAGATCCCAACACTGGAAACCATATCTTCCGTCAATATCTACCCCTTTATGGTTCTTAGCCATCCATTTAGCCCAATTTACAACTTGCGAAGCTGTTGGCTTTCCGCTTTTAGGTAGTATAGCCATTTACACACCTACTTTCTTTGTAAAAATAAAAAGCCAACACTAAAGTGTCAGCTTAAAATAGTACGGAGGCTAAACCGAAAGCAGCTGCAATAATAGCGCAACCACCACTAATTAACGCTACTACTACTTGAACATTTCCTTTTTGTTTATCAGAAATTGACTTATTTATATTTTCTAATTGTGTTTCGTGAGATTTAACTGTGTACTTTACGTCAGTGAATTCCGTCCCAACTTTTTCAATTACACTACTAATTTTCTCTAAGTGCTTTTCTAATCGCTCTTGTGATTCAAACTGTTTTTCTTGTAAACCTGTTTGTTTTTCTAATCTTTTATCAAGCGTACTATATGCTTCGATGTGTTTTCTGTCGTTTTCGTTAATTTTTTCATAAATTTTACCTGTATTCTTTATCCATTCGGTACGTAATACATATTTATCTTCTTCTTGAGACAATTTCTACACCTCCGTAGAACCCTAAAATGCCACAGATCATTGTAAAGGTAGAGAATTGCAAAGGAGAAAGCCAATTAATAGCATGAAACATACTAGCGGATGTCATTAAAAAGTAAAAGCAAGCATTACCCCAACCCCCAATACAAATAAGATAGTTGAAAGTATTATTTAACTTTTGTGTAGGTAAAAAGAATGGGGCAATTATAATAAAAGCACTAAAAATCATCGCAAGGACTCCCCATATCCAAATAGGCATTATATGATGTAAAGCTAAATAGAAATCACTATCTCTAATGATTGACGCCTGTTCTCTTGTCCAGAAAAAACCACGTTCAAACATCAATACTCCAAATCCTAAAATCATCAAAAATGACAATGAGTAAGTGATTGAATTATTTTTCATTATAAAATACCTCCTATACAACAGGGTCTGAACCAGGTATTACTACTCCTTTAGTAGCATCGTACCAAGAACCCCATCTTGTCGTTTCGCCCATCATATTACGTGAATATATTCTATGTTTGTTATATGGCATGAACAACACTTTTTTGTACGTTTCACTTCGTGATATAACAATAGCGTAACCACTTTGATTATCAGTATCAGGAGAGTTTGTAGGATTGTAAAGATAATAAAAACCAGTTTTATCAATCTTGTTCATTGTAGATAAATCAACATTATCTAAACGTATAGCCGCCCCACCTTCTTCAGTAAGTGGCGTTGATTGACCTGTAGCGTTCTTAATAGCTTCATTAACTTTGTTTTGTATTAATTCATCTAATCCGTCTGAAAAGGCCTTGAATTCGTCCTCATTTGCCTTTTTAGACAATTCTGTGCCGACTTCTTCTTTCTTAGCATAACCGATTAGATGTTCCTCTAAGTTTTGTTCAGTGATAACCCCTTCAGTTGCTGCATTTAAACGTTCGTTAACTTCCAAAACTTTATCGTTGATAGTGTTAAGATAATCAGTTAACTCCAATTCAGTTTGTCTGGTAAAACTTTCCATTTGATTTCGTAAGTCTGTAACTTGTTTGACGAATTCTGATTTTTGAGTGTTGACAAAGTTTAAGAACTCGTTCTCTGCTTCTTGAACATTTTCTAGCTCTTTAGATACTGTTTCAATTCTATCTTTTACTAAGTCAACAAGGTCATCAATTTCTCGGATATATCTTATTTTAATGTCAGCGTCAATTTGATTTATCAAAGCATCAGCAACGTGAAATCTAAACTCGTTAAGCACCACTGTATCTTTACGTCCGACTGCTTTGATATATATTTGTCCAGTTACAGAAGTGTCTGTAGAAGCCTTTAAGAAATCGTTATCCAAAGTTAGTCGTATAATACCTTGCATAGGGTCAACGTAATCGACTTCAACTCTGCCTGTAGAAGAACCATTATCAGAAACAAAGTAAGCTGTAATTTCTGTATTTGCTTCGCTAATCTCTAACGGGTAATTCTCTCCATTAATTTCTCTACGTACTTGGAATGTTAAAACCGCTGTATTTATATCCATATTATAAAAGCCAATACCTTCATCAGATATTGGCTTTAAGTAAGGTTCATCAACAGTAGTTATTCTAGCTTCTTTATAAAATCCGTCCATTATGAAGCCTCCTTATTATTTCTTTTTAGTTTTATGAATAATTTTGTTTGTCTTAGTATATGCGCTTGGCTTATCAGGATAAACTTGATGGAATGTTTTCTCTTTTTGGTTACCGTATCCGCCAGATTTAAGAATTTGTATCGCTGTGTGAGCGTGTGAAGGTGTAAATGTAAGGTTAATAATCATATTTCTTACTTTTGCCACACCTTTTGTTCTTAATATATCTACAACTCCCATTACTTCGTTAGATCTGTGTACGTTGTCTGGACTTGTTGTAGAGTATTGTACAGGTGCTATTGCGTGAAGTGGAATAGTATGCCAACCTTTTTTAACTGGCATTCTCACTCTGTATAAGTGACGTTTCCTACTCTTTCCGTTACCACTGTACGGGTGATAGTTTTGTACTACATAAGGTGCTACAGCTATCGTTGTATCTCTATCGACTTCAACAGTAATAGAACCATTCAACTCTACAAAACCATTAGCTGTGACTTGGAAACGTTGTTGCGTCATTAACATACGTTGATAATCTTTTTTAGCGATAAGTGAAAAAGGCTTAGTATCTTTTTTATCAAATCTACTACTATAAACTAGCGATTTAACAATGGGTTGATTTGCAATACGTCCCTCTCTACTATTATCTAACTTAGCAAGCTTACAGATAATGTTTCCTAAGTAATAAACAGAACGCCACATCTCTTGAGCGCCTCTAGGGACACCTGCTCTGCCTTCGTACACTTCAGGTAAGAAAGAGGTTGTACCGTGATTAATGCCTACCCAGTTACTAAATGAAGCTAATGTACTTGAACCCCAAGTTACATAATCTCCATGATCTGACATTTCCGAAAGCATTTCAGTCATCACGTTGTTAGGCTGATTTGCAAAACGAGGATAGAATAAACAATAGTCACTCACTTGAGAAATAATGTTATGACAGTCAACATGAGCTGTAATATCTCCTAAACTTTCGACTAAAGCTTTCATGTTTCTGCTTTCTCTCTCACTAAAGGGTTTACTACCTTTATAATTAGCACCTGTTTGTCTTGTTCCGCTTCCGTTAGACCAATAGTAGTCAAAATTTCTATTTAAATCTACATTATTTACATTTTCTCTGTCGCTGTTAGCAAATCCCCAAGGATTAACTATAGGGACTAAAACAATTCTTACATTTTTTCTTAAATAAGCCAGATGTGAAAATTTATGCCACTCATTAACAACTAAATCCATAAAATGACTTAAAGCATAAAAGGCACTATATTCGTTACCGTGAATACAAGATGTTATAAGTAACGTTTTTGTATAGTTGTCAGGTTTAAAGTCATAAGCGTAAACATTGTACTGATTGCTTTGATCTTTACCTACGTATTTTTTAGTAACATATTTGTTATCTACGAATTTATCGTAAAAGACCTTTCTATTTTCATCAGGGTCATTATTATTTGGTGTCCCATTAACACCAGGCTCTGAACTCGGTATAAATGGCGGTGTAAATAAGTAAGAGTCATCATCAGCTACATTTAGTTCTTTATCTACTTTCTCGTCTATTCTAGTGAAGTCATGTCTTAATCTTTCTGAAAGTATAGGGAAGTTTTGAGCGTCAATTGATGTACGACTATCTCTCACTTCTTGTAGACCATTACCAATTGTTCCTAATACTAAATTTCTAATACGTTTGCTTTGATATCCTAATTCTTGCCCTACAGTAACATTAGGACCAGTAGGCAATCTATATACAATTTGTTCAGAGTTATGAGCTTGCTTTTCGGTTTTACCATGCTTCACTAATATTTCTTCAATATTAGTTAGCATGTCTCGTATAGCAATGTAATTTAGCTCGTTTTCTCTCACATACCGTGAACTAAATAAAGTATCTAGCTTGGTATATATTGTTTTACGCATTGCTACGCCTCCTTAACTTGTAATTTTCCGTCTTTATCTATAGTGATGTTATAATATTTACCGTTTTCGCCTTGCATTTTTAAACGATTATAATGAAGTCTATCAACTTTCTTTTTATCATTATTACTCATTAGCCCAGAAGCTTTGTCAGTCGCTTTTGGTATTACGTATCTATTAAATCCACTTTTAGCGCTTGCGATAACTTGCCATGTTTTCCCTCTGTCATGAGATACTCGGAATTTCCCATTTCTGTTATATTCAAGTATGTGATCTTTTTCTACAATTGCTCTAATTCCGTTCTCATTGCCATGTAATGCCTTGTTAGAGTCAATAGACTTTCGTGTAGAAGTTATAGCAGCATTGGCTTTGGCGTATGTGGTACGATATGAATTTGCAAAACCGCCACCCAAACCTCCTACTACTTGTGCCGCTTGGCTAATACGCTCTAAGTAGCGATTGTGTCTATTAAAGTCGCCTAATGTCACGTCTTGCTTTACTATATTGTTTTCTGCATCTCTAATTGTCTTAACTTCTACAATTCTCATAAATTCATTGATACCTAATATAGAGTGTTTAACTTTAACAATATCTGCCACTCTCGGAACGGCATTAGGATAATGATTTCGCAATGCTATAAAGTCTAAAGTTAAAGAGCGCTTTATAGATGAATTAATGACTGCTTGTAATCTAGCACGCATAATATCTGGATCAGTAATAGAACCATCTTTAACTGGTGGTGCATCAAAACGTCCATAATCTTTCATATTAGGATGTTCAAATTCTACTATAAGACCTGCACCATCTAAGCCTTCTTCGTCTGTATATGAACCGTATCCTTTAACATAGGTATACATTTGACCACTATCTTCTTCTAATTTCATATTATTTGCGTTAATTTCATCATCTATATGATAAGTTGCTCTTTTTTCTAAATATGGCGTAAATTCAAAAGTATATGTGTTTGTTTTGTAATCATGATGTATATCAAATTCTAAGTCCCATGCCTCTAAACCTTTTTTTAGTAAATCTTCAACACTTTCTCCCTCGCCAGAGTCTTTAATTTCGGATACAAACAAATTACTAGGCACTTTGAATTTAAGGCCAGTACCTTTGAATATTTTTTCGAAAAAGTCGGGTGGTTTATGTGGCCCGTCTATTTTGTCATATACTCTTTTTCTCTTAATGATATCTATTGGCTTTTCTCTAAGTGTTACAGTAACTTCTTGATTTCTACCGTGAGTTTTTCTATCAATAATATAAGCAACATATTCTCTTTTGTCGTTAGGTCCAGTAAGTTGTGTTAACGACCAACGCTTATCAATCCCACGTATAACGTTATAGTTATATTTATCTTCAAGTAATTTACACTGTACAACTGTTTCAGAACCTAATTTAGATGTGGTAGTTGTAGTAACATAGACTGGCTCTCCTATACCTCTTATCGGGCTAAATAATACTGGCATTTAATAACCACCTACTTATAATAAAATTTCATATCGAACGTTACAGATTTGATTTGTTGGTTAAAACTAAAGTCATTCCAACCAGGATAAAACTTAGGTTGTGCATTAGAACAACGATGATTGATTGGGGTTCCATTACGCCATGTTTGAACACCGTCATACACAATTTTATCGCCTTTTTTAAGGCTTATATTACTAATTTTCATATAATCTGATTTCCCTAATGTGAACTGAAAACTTTCTTTACTGCTTACGCTTTTACCTAGAATGATTGTTACTTTTTTATAAAGTTTAAACTCATTATTAGGAACATTTCCGTGATAATAAACACTATTATTCCAACAGTTAGTAAAAGTATAAGTTCTCTTGTCACTTTCTTCGTCAAACGGAACTAGCATGTCATTAGACCACAACGCTTTATTAGGCTTGTTTTCTAAGTCCAACGAAGTCCCTATACTTTCGGCAAATGGTATCTCAATCGTTTCAAAAACTAAATCGAAATTAATAACTTTGCCCTTGTTTTCTGGCGTTATAACTGACGAACATTTAACCTGATATTGTTTACCGCTAGTGTAATAGTTATCATTCATCATATTATGATCAAATATTGGATAACCGTATTTGTCATATGATTGATAATCTTCTTCGGTAGGTTGTAAAAAACTGTAGTTATGTTCTTCAGCGTACCTAAGTTCTCTTATCCAAACAGGTTCGGTGTTAACAGTCAAATCATAAAATTTATCTCTTAATCTTGGTATATCATTAAGTTTCGTACTAACTACATAGCAGGGTACCGTAATTTTTCTTTTACGATACTGACTGCTAAGTAACATACGACCACTTGTATTTTCTTTTGTTTCGTAGTTATCTTCAATCTCCGGACTTTCGATGACAATATCTTTCACTCGAAAACCGAAGTCAGACAACTTATATTTATTTCCATCTTTTTGCTTGATTTCTAAATCCATTGCCTGACCTCCTAGAATGTGAATGTTGCATCTCTATCTGCATTTTGTCCGTTGACAATATGAGTTAAAGCGTCGTTGTTAACATCCATTTTTACAGTTACAACACGTTGTGATGGATTTGTTTTATATTCGTGAGTGTGAGTGATATTAGCATTAGCTGATGCACTCGCGCTTTTGATATCTCCTTGAATATTTGGAACTTTAAGATTACTGTTTTTCAAAGTACTTCTAACATCGCCTAATACATCTGAAGGATTAACAGCATTCTTAACTGCTTTTATTGCACTGGATCCTAAACCTCCTGCAATGTTTGCAACTGATTTCTTTTTATCATCAATACCGATTTTAAAACCTTCTCCAAAATCTCCACCAATTCCCATCATAACTCTTGAAGGAGAATGTGAATTGAGGACACTTCTAACAGCGTTGATTGCTGAACTTGCAACATTTTTAGCAGCGTTCACTACAGCACCAGCAGCATTTTTAATACCGTTAACCATTCCCATGATTAAATCTCTACCAGCGTTTGTAAATTGACCTATAAAGTTTCTAACAGCACTTACTGCTCTTGAAACGCCTGAAGTTACAGAGCTAACAACTCTAGACATTCCAGATATTACAGAGCTAACAATACCTGACATTGCTGAGCCGACCGCACTGAGCATGTTTGAAAAACCACTGGTTACAAAACTGACGGCCCTTGAAACCGCATTACTTATAAAACTTACTATTGATGACCAAATACTTGAAATAAGACTTGATATTGCGGTCATAATAGAACTTGTCACACTCATTAAAGTAGACCAACCAGTTGATACGAAAGATACAATAGTTGAAACAACTGTGCTTACTATAGTAACTATTGTTGTCCAGATTGCAGATATCACAGATGAGATTGCAGTCATTATAGTAGTTGTTACAGTGATTAAAGTAGTCCACGCAGTTGTAACGATAGTGACGATGATATTAACAATAGTCATAATAATAGTTGAAATCGCAGTCCAAATTGTTTGAGCAATAGTAACAAGAACTGTCCAAATCGTTTGTGTAACTGTAACAATAGCAGTCCAAACTGTAGTAACAATTGTAACCAATGTTGTAATTATAGTTGTTATTACTGTAACAATAGCAGTCCATATCGTTTGTGCTACTGTTACTAAAACATTCCATTGGAATTGTGCCATAGCAACAATTGTACTCCATATATTAGATAAGAAAGTTCCCAATCCACTAACTACAGAGATAACGGCATTGACAATTGCATTCCAAATAGAGCTTGCAATACCAATTAACGAGCCAAATATTGTACTGAAAAAGTTGACTGCATTTTGCCAAGTTTGTTGTAAATATTTACTCCAAATATCCCATATAGCTTGAGCTGCAGAAACAATGTTTTGCCAAATTGTTTGCCCAACTTTTAATATTGTTTGCCAAGCACCCGACCAGTCGCCACTAAGTATCTGTAAAGCTACAGTAATAATTCCAATGATCACATCAAAAGCAACTTTAATAACTGTAGATATCACAGTCCAAACTGTACTTACAACAGCAACTAGTGCTTGGAATCCTTGCGAAACAATTGGAGATATTAATTTAACTGCTGTTTCAACAATTTGTACGATTGTATCCCAAACATTTTTAAATATAGGTACAAGAGGCTCCATAATGGATTGCGCTTGAGATAATAAATCTCCTAAAAAACCAATAACAGCTTGTATTGCTGAACCAACAGCACTTTTAATAGCGTTCCATGCTCCTATTACTGCATTACGTAATACCGATGATGAGTTCCATAAAGCAACAAAGATAGCTATTAACGCTGCTACTCCTGCAATAATCAAAAGTATCGGCGCATCTATAGCTGCAATAGCAACACTAATAGCTTCAAATACTGGAGCCAATGCCGAAGCTACAGACATTAATGCTTCTATAACTGTTCCGGCACCTGTAAACACTTTGATAAATGTTCCTATAAAGTCTATAACTCCTAAAATAGGTGGACCTAGTGTCATGAATACACCGGCTAATGTAGCAATTAATCCCAATAACATTCCAATAGCAGGATGTGCTTCAGTTAATTTAGCAATAAAATCTGTAATCGCAATAGCAACATCTAAAACTGCTGCAGCTAGTGGTGCCATTGCAGTACCAACATTTATAATGATTTGGATTATATTACCTAGTAGCGATATTAATTTAGGGCCATTCGTGTTGATATAATCCATAAATTTCTTAAATCCATCTGATTGTGCTACTGTAGCACTCCAAGAAGCGAACTTCTCAGACATTTGAGCAAGTGATTCTAAAATAGAGTGAGTGTTAGGTGCAAATGCTTTCATAAGGTTAAATATACCTTTGAAAGTATTACCAAATATCTGACCTATTAACGGTAAATTTTGTTTTGTATATTCGACAAAGGATTTGATAGCTTCTTGACCTGCAGAAGATTGAGCCCATGAATTAAAAGCTTGTCCCATTCTTTTAAATCCTGCTGCAGCCCAATCTGCAAGTGGAGCTAACTGCGTAAGAACACTTACAACACCACTTCCGAAGTTTCCAGCTGCACTTAGCATATTGTTGAATATTCTTACTCCTGTTGTGCCCATCATTTGGAAAAACTTTTGTGCAACTTGGGAGTTTTTAGCCCAATCAAGCATTTTAGCACTTGCTTGTTCCATTCCTTTAGACACGCCACTAATAAAAGGAGATAAACCCGCTAAAGCAACTTTGATCATGTTTAGGCCATTAGCCATTGTGTTAAATATTTGGCTTTGGTTTTTCTCTATAATACCTTGCCAAGCATCTTGCACACCTTGTAAAGCACTTTGATATTTTTTAGTTTCAGCTGTAGCTTGTAGAGTTCCATCGTTAAGCATTTTAATGGCACTTGCAGCCATAACTCCAAATCCCATAACGCCAGCTGCAGCAACACCAAATGCAGCCGCTAATCCTGCAGCTCCACCAGCTACAACCCCGATAGCATTAAGCACAGCGAATAATGCAGGTACCATTGAAGCGATGATAGGAACGACTAAGGTTAAGTTGGAAATCAACGCACCTTGTACCATATTAGAAATAACAGTCCCAATTGTTCTAATACGTGTAGCCAAAGCATTCCAAGAGTTCATGGAACTATCTATACCGGCTACCATCGCTCTAAACGCACCCTGTGCTTTGTCAGAGTCAACATCTATCCTAGTGTGTATTCGGTTAGGAATTGAACGTAACATCGCTTTTAGCGCCAAAATTTTAGAAACTGCAGCGCCTTCGTTAACTTCTACAGTAGCTTTCGCTTTTTGCCTAGCAAAACTATTGAGCGACTTCTTAGCTTCTGCTATAGCTGCACGAGCTTTTGTAGAATCTGCATCTAAATGAGCACTGTAAGAATTTCCGTCAAACATATCTAAATCAATCTGTAGCTTAGATAACGTTGATATAGCTCTTCTTGCGTCAACATCAGCATGCGCATTAGCATTTGATCCGTCGAAACGTTCTAAATATGCTTGTGCTTCTTCAATATTAGCTTTCGCACTCGCTACATTAGCGTCTAACTCTGCGTCGCCTCTGTAAGCATCGAATTTGCGTACATATTCTTCAGCTATTTGTACTTTGCTTTTAACTTCGTCAATATCTATATCAAGGTCAGCTTCTGCACGAGTGTTATTAAATGACTCTAATTCTTTTTTAGCTTTGTTTACTGCGCTAGTTACACCTGATGCATCTGCATCAATTTCATTATCTTTGATTTTATCCATAGTGCCTTTAAAACGCTCTGCTGTGTTTTTAGCTGCTTGTATAGCACTTTTGAACTTTTTTGCATTAGCTTCAATCGTCGCTTTAATACTATAGTTAGCTTCTGCCACGTGTTCCCCACCTCCTTATTTATTAAGTTCTGCAATTTGTTGAAGTAAATCTTTAGGAGGCATATTCTCCTCAAATTTGCTTTCAGAAGCGAACTTCACAGGTTCGCCTTTGTTCAATCGTTGAATGTTTTCTTGATAATGCATAATATCATCGGCACTTTTGAAGCGATATTCTGTTTCGCCTTTTTTACCGCCACGTTTCTTTTTCTCTGCAGCAGCGTCTCTAATAGCAAATGCTAATTTGTACATATCCATATCTCTATCTAGTTGTTCATATTCTAAGGCGTACATACGATAGTTAAACTCTCTAAGTGTCATTCGCTCTATAACATCTAAATCATAGATTTTGAGCTTACTCATGCATAAGATAACAATACGATCAAACGTTAAAAGTTCTTCCTCTACTTCTTGCTGTTCTTTTTGTATTTTTTCGGAACGAGGTTTTGGGTTAAAACACGCTTTCCCAGTTCCTCGATAACTTCATTACAGAATTCTTCAAGACCAGTATTTTCAATAACATTCTCAACAACTTCTTCTAAGTCTTTTTCTGTTTTAGGAGCGCCTTTTTCTTGTGCTGTTGCAGCTTTAATCACTTTTGCAACATCTACTACACTGTGGCTTTCTAATGCAGGTACTAACATTTCTGTACCTTTACCAAAGTTAACTTGTTCAGCTTCCATGCCCATTTCTTTATCAATGATGTTTAAGAACTTTAATCCAAATGATAATTCGATTGTTTTACCGTTAAATTTGATTTCCATATTTTTAATTACCTCACTTTATTTTATTAGTCAAAAAGAAAAGAGGGCATCAAGCCCTCGATATTATACAGTTTCTGCTGTGCTTGGTTCGTTAGGTTGTGGGATTTCTGACACAAGACCATCGTCAGCTGGATCTGCAGCAACAGTATCGTGGAAGCCATAAGCAGCTTTGTTTTTCTCGATTTGCTCTGGTAACGTTGCCCAACCACGAACTTTTCTAAGATATACACCAAATTCAGTTTCAAATTCTGCGGTATCTTCAGCGTCGTTAGTACGGTCAATACTATTCCAGTATCCTTGACGATATTCTGCTTTATATTTTCCATCTTTGTTTTTAACTTTTTTATTGATAACCCATAATTCATAAGGGGTATCTTCTTCGGTAGCATCTTCAATTTCATCACATAACGTGTCGTCTTGGTTCATGTAGCAGTTAATCGTAACTGTTGACTCTAATGTACCTCCAGAGTTAACAGGACCATCAACAGTAGCTTCTGTATCTCTATCTTTTTCAGTTTCGCGTTCTAATTCTGTTACCCACATTACTTTATTTGCATCTTTTTTATCGCCAGCCTTACGAATCAAGACTAACTCATCAGTACCTTGTTTAATTGCCATAGGTTTTGCCCTCCTAAAAAATTATATAAAAAAACAAGTCAATTAATGACTTGTGTATTCAATATTTATTGTTATATGTGATAATGCTTGATTACTTTCTATTTCGATAGCTTCGTTGATATCTAACTGTGGATTAAACAAACTAAAACCATCGAGTTGAATATCGTCTAACATGATATTTTGAACTTGCATAAGCAAGTTATCGTTTATCCCTTTATCATCATCTAAACCCCACAAATGAACGGTAGCGGTAGGATTACCACCGAAACTGTCAAAAGTTAACACGTTCATACTATCTGTAGTAGTTTGAATAGCGATAAAGGGATAAGACAACTCTTGGTTTAACTCTTTTGTTTCAATAACAGGAACACCAAGTTCACTAAATTTTTCATATAAGTAATTAAATAGTTGAAGTTTAGCTGATTGTTCCATAGCATACGCCCCTTAACCGTTTACTAATCTTTCGAGATCTTCTCTGACTTGTCGAGTATATCTTTCATAAACAGGGAACATAAATGTTTCAGGAGCCATGTAACGCGTACCGTATTCTAAAAAACCACTATATCCCGCATTAGAGGTAATAGCATACTTCATATCGCCAATTTTTGTATCTCTGATCATTCTAGCTAAATTTCCTGTCCAGTAACCTTTATTCATCACTGACTTAGCACTCACAACAGTATCTTTAGCAAACTCGCCAGCATTATTTTTGAGCACTTCGTCAACATCATCATCAATGCTACTGTGCATTCGATCTAGCTTTCTAATTAGAGCATCGATATCTCCAGCCACTATTTAACCTCCTCTGCATAGAATACAGTGTCGTGTTCATAGTCTATACGTTTAGTGATAATGTACTTTGAATCTTTGATATAAGCATGAGTCACTTTTGGTTCAAAACGACCATTTAAGCGAATGACGTTAATATCTTTGGTTACATCTCCATACTCAAGATTAGTACGTTGCGGGGATAAAGGAGATGTATTACAAGGAATTTCGTTGTACACATGTTCCTTAACATCGTACTTACTTGTTTTAGGATTATAACCACCTTTAATTTCCTTAGAGAACTTCACACGCTTGTTGTATCTCAATAGAAAACACCTCTACCACGTTTACTTGTTTCTTTTGGAAATAAAGCATCGATAACATCCATATACTCATCAAAATCATTGCTTTGAAAAGTATTAGAACGACCATCAATACTTTCTTGCGTCATTCCTTCAGCACCAACACGATTAAAGCGTTTGACTGATACTTCTTCGATAATGTATTCCAATCGTTCTGGAACTTCTTCTATATCGACAGGAAGCAAACTAACCAAACGCTTTTCTGTATTGTTTATGATTATTTTGAGTAGTTCGTCTTGCTTATCATCATCGATAGAGAGTAACATTTTTACATTTTCTAATGTAGCCATGTTATCCCTCCAATGTTTTTATAATTACCGCTTTTGTATCGTCTTTAGATACGTCTACGCCATGTTTTTCAGCTACTTCTAACAATTCAGCTTTTGTTGCTTTAGCATCAACATCTAAAGCGATATACTGCTCGTTATATACGTTTTGTTTATGGAATAGTTGTTCGATACGTTCATTAGTAATATCAGTGGAGAATTCATCTCCTACTTTATATTCTTTACCATCTTCTTTATCTACGAACGGTCGAACTACTTTGTAAGAATAAGCCATTGTAAGACCTCCTAGATTAATTATACGGTTTCAGTATTTCCGCCAGTTGAAGCAGTACCAGCTGTTAATTTAGCGAATGCTTTGTCATCTGCAATATGGAATGCAACATCCATAGTTACACGTAAAGCGATTAATTCTTGTTCGAATAAGTTTACTGGTGAACCGTCAGCATTTTGTACAGTTGATAATTGACCATCTTCTGAAATTTTGTAAGACAAGTTGTAAGGGATGCCGTAGAATACTTTGTTGAAATCTCCAGCGTATAAGTCGCCTTTTTTGAAATTGTCTGATTTAAGGTCAACTACAGGTAATCCATCTAAAGTGTTGCTTGCACGGTCATAGTAGCTTTCTTTAGTATCTTTATCGCGAACTCCACGTAACGCAGTACGGTTTTGAGTTTTAGATAAGAAAGCGTTAGGTTCAACATCGTGTTCCAATAAAGCGTCCTCTAATGCTAATACGTTATCTAAGTTAATATCACCATTCACAACATTTTTAGAAGAAACAGCTGATTGTTCAACGGATTGTTTGAACGGGTTATCAATGTTTAATAAACCGGCTTCATCAAACTTTTTGTAGAATTGTTCTGCAATTTGAGGTTTCATTGCTTCAAAGAAACGAGAATAAGTGTAGTTTAAGTATTCACGTGACGCTAAAACAATTACAGCTATTTTGTGTGAACGCATAGATGCTTCAAGTAAGCTAGGTTTAGAAGTTTGAATTTTTTGACCTTCTCCTACCCAGTAAGCACCTGGTTTATCTGCCCAATAAGTGAACTTTTTCTCTGATTTACCGCCCATATCTTGGTATTGGCCTAATTGCATAATCTTTGAGTTTTGTAATACGTCTAAAAGGATAGGTTCGTTGAAATCGTTTAATAATTCACCTTCCTTGTGTTCGTGCATCATTACATGATCTGGATTAAATGTTTGTGGTTTTACATCTGCCATTTATAACGCCTCCGTTTATTTAATAATTCTGTTTTCTTTTGCTAAATCAGCAAAACTTTTAGATGTTTCTTTTTTAGAAGATACGTCACTACCTTGTCCATAAGGTGTTGATTGACGTGTAGCTTCTTTAACTTGCTCTTGTACAGCTTTGTCGAAATCTTCTTTAATCGAATTAACGACATCATTAATTTGTTCGTTATCTTCCAAATGAATTAAAGACTGTGCAAACGAAGTAGGTAGACCTTTTTCTTTTAAGTCACTTTCTACATCAGCTTTGAGTTCACGCAATTTAAATTCTTTTTCCTTTTCAGCTAAGGCTTGTTCGCGTTTCTCAATTTCTTTGTCTTTCTTCTCTTTTTCAGTTAACTTAGCGTAGCTTTCAGCCTCTTTTTTAGCTTCTTCACGAGCTTTGTCTAGTTCTTGCTGGTGCTTACGATCACGTTTAGAAAGAGCAGTCTCGACAGCTTTACTGATTTGAGAATCTACTTCGCTTCTTGTATATGTTTCTTGCTCTTGACCGCTATTGTTTTCTGACTTCTTATCATTACTTTGTCCAGGCTCACCTTCGTCATTGTCAGCGAAGAATTGTAAATTTAGATTTAGTTTGTCATTTAATTTCATTTGTTTTATCCTCCCGTTCAGTCTTAAATTCAATGTTTAATCGCATAAAAATAGCACCCCAATTAGTCAATTAAGCCCAATTAGTGTGCTAGATATATTTGATATTCGCATTTGATTTAAGCCCGCTCAGTATTTTTTAATATTGAGCAGTTTAACGACTTACTGAGGTCGAGTAGGTTAACGTATCCTACTGACGAGATATTGGCGCGGTAACGCCAGGACCAACTGCTTCACGTTTTGACATAAGTACCACCTCAGATGAAATTTTTAGGTTTAAACTCTTTCTTCTCAGGTTCTTTCTGTTTCGCTTGCGCTCGGTTACTAGGGTTTGTGTCATTCAGACGCTTGAGTTCTTTGTGAATGCCTTCAAGGGCTGCAGCAATACGTTCGTTATACACCACTACCACCCTCTTGAATTGCATCAACAATTTTGTCAATCTTTTCTTGTGTTGTCATACTATCTTTGATGATATCTAAAGGTTCTTTGTTGAAGATTTGATTATATTCATCGTAAACATCATCTAGCCTGTCTTGTAAGTAACTTTCGTCATACTTGTCATACTCATCGATTGTATCACCATCAAGTTCAGTGACGTCATATAGGCCTTCTTCTGTTTCGTAATCTTCTTCGTACTCATCTTCTAATGCATCTTCAGGACCGCCTAGCCCCTCTAGGAATTCTATATCCTCTTGATCAAAATCATCAGAAAAGTCGTACTCTTCTTCCCAGTTTTCATCTTCTTCAAATTCGTCGTCATCTTCCATGAAGTCATCTTCATACATGTCATCTTCTTCATCACTGAAATCAGTGTCTAGCACTTCTTCTTCCCAATCAGCATCTTCATAATCCCCTACGGAATTATCAACAATTTCTTTTGCTACACCTTCATTAGTAACTGGTGGTGTATTTGTAAGATTATTATCATCTGGCATTTACAACACCTCCTTTTAATTATTTAACGACGCCTCCGAAATATCTTCCTTCACGCTCTTCAAAGAACTTATCACGCCAATCAGGATTGATGTGTGGTGCGACAGCACTCCGACAAAAAGGATGCATTGGTGGAGCGTTTACACCAGGTTGCATATCTTTAGCTTTGAAAACTTTTTTGTTTAATCCTCTGCACGTCTTTGTTGTCTTACTATCTATCTTAGCGTGATATTCATATTCTGCGTCAGGTCCATGTTGTTCTAACATATGACGCTTTGCAGCTAACGTTTGTACTCTAGCAGTTTCTGTTATGAGTAAACGTCTTATTTCGTAAGTACTATTACCTGTTTCTTTTCTGAACTCTTTCACAAACTCATAAGGGTGTCGTCCTCTTAACAATACTTGGCTTGTAGCCTTTTCAACATGAGCACGAACAACTTTCATATCACGCCATAAACGACGTGACCAGTTAGAATTTTGAAATGGAGCAGTGACAATTGTTTTTACATCGTTGAGTGATACATGTATTGTTTCGCCTAAAATACCTGCTTGTTGCTCAAGAGAACGATAATAAGACGATTCCATGTAATTATAAATAGATTGCTCTATACGAGCATATGAGTACGTTACAATGAGCCCTAACTGTGCTTTAAGTAACTTCTCTCTATTCACATACATCGCTGTGTTGTATTGTTTAAGTTCTCTGTTCGCTCTATCGCTAAAGTCGTTGTTTTTAACGTATGACCTTGCTTTATTAGCAAAAGATTGAACGTCGAAGTTATCCACTCGTTTTTTTGCTTCGTTGATAGGAATACCTTCACTGTCTGCATATCTTGCATAGAACTTAGATATCTCATTCTCTATATCGTCAATCATGTTGTTAACAATGCGTTCAATCTCTTGACTCATTTCCTTATCACTCATTGTTTCATCTTTAATAATCTCTTGAGCTCTTTTATCCCAATAAGTCATAGATCATCACTCCTCAATAGGTTGATTGGAGTTGTTAAGTTCATTGTCAGAATCTTGTTCGTTGTACATCAAACTATCAGAGTGCTTAATCTTTTCTTCTTGTTCTTTCTCGATACGTTTGACTTCATCTTGCGGATTGTCTATGAAAGATACAAGAGACATCAGTGTTTTTTGGCTAATTTCTCCACCAGCACTCATGTACATTTGCATTTCTTCTGTAATTGACTTAGGTAAGTTTCGAGTGAACGTAAATACTAAATCTTTGAGATTATCTTTGTCTATCTCTCTATTCACGCCCATGATTTCTCCGACTAACTTGTAACGTCTAACCAATCCTTTTCGGAACAATCCTTCTTTGATTGCTGTACGTTGTTCTAAGCCAAATAACTTATATTTCATACTTTCACCCGACTGATTGCCGCCAAAGTTTTCATCAGTCATGTCTGGTGTGTTAGTAAGCGTGTGAATGTCTTTAGCAATTCGTGTCTTGTATGCTTCAACGCCACTTACATCATATTGTTTATAGATGTATTGAGCGTCTACATTACCTTCAGTGACTTTGTCATCCACTGTTGCGTATTCAGGAGGTGCTAAATGGAATACGTTTGCTTCTTTTTGTAAAGTTGCTACCTCTTCGTTTAAATCAACGTTACCTTTAATTAACAACATTGCATCGTTTAAATCACTCATATAGTTAGCTGTATCTGACTGCGCTTCATCATATAAGTCAATAAGGGGAATAACCTTCTCAAAGTCTCCACGTCGCTTTTCGTTGTTACTGAACTCTGTAATAGTAACTTTGCCAAACGAATGAGCTTCAGGAGGTTTGCGCTCTGATAACTCTAAGTTAGTAACACTGTTCGCCTCATAGAAGTATGTTGCTTGATCTGTAATAACATCAACGTAGTAAATGTTGCTTTCAACTTCCGTTAACTCTACGCTATCTTCTGTTGCTACTTTCCAGTATCTAATAGCCATCAAACTATTCTTCTCTACGCTTGTGTCATATATAACGAAAGTATTGCGTGGATCTGATTTGTAAAATCTAACCTCATCTTCTTGGTTACGTATAATGTATTCATACGCTCTACCAAAGATAGACAAGTCTAAACCTAAAGAGCGATTGTGACTATCTACATCGTTAAGACTGTGTAACTCATTTAATTTACTCTGTGTCATCTCTTTATCTGATTGCACTTGTATTGCATGGCCGAAGCAATAACCATTGATAAAGTCTGTAATGTAAGAAGCAAAGTCATGAGCAGCTCTATTATCTGCTAAGTGCTTTTCTCTCCGACGTTTGTTACGCATGATATTGAAGTTTAAACCCTGATAATAATCATCTAGCATTTGAAGTCTAGGCACTTGTGCTTCTAAATGATGACGAATAAAGTCGCTGATATCGTTTCTGTTGTCTAACAAGTCTTGTGTTGTACCATCGTATTTATATACTTCTACTGCGTCGCGTCTGTATATTTCATCACGCATTTCTCGTCGTTCAATATCTCTTTCGAAATTGTTTACGTGTGCCATGTGTTACCTCCTTTATAAGCCCATCGCCTTTGCTCGGCTAATATTCTTCTTAATATTGACGTTCGTTCTGTTATTTCTAGGGAAATGGAATTCTTCTAGGCTATATCTCAATGCATCCATTAAATGGTTATTTGCATCTATCGGTTTATTTAACCAGTTACCGTCTTTGTCTTGGTCGAATGTATAAGTGTTTAATTCTTCTATCGTATGTTCACATGTTGGATGTACATATATTTTGAAACCTTGTATGAATTGAACACCTTGCATGATAGAACCTTGCCCTTTAATAGATGGTTTGAGATTAGATATGCCTTTACGTTTAATCTCTGTTATCAATCGCTTCTCTGCACTATCTGCAATTATCTTTGCGTTTTTCAGTCCTTTATCAAGATACATTTGATATATCTCATCGGTCAGCATGCCTCTTTGATAATGCTCATCGTATATCCATAACTCTTTATTCTTTAAGTCAACGATAGTACTAATAAGTGTTGTGGGATCTTGAGTGAACCCAAAGTCACTGCCATGAGCTACAACTTGCTTTTCTTTCAACTTTTTAACCCAGTCAAACTCCTTAACCTCGAAATTCTCAAACACCAGCCCTTCTGCTACACCCCAATCTCCATCGCAAACAATTCTTGCACGTCTTGGGTTTGTTCTGTACAAATCCTCATAACGCGCAATATCGACATCATCAAGCCATTCATTTACTCGATAGGTTGTTGTATATGAAAATGTGTTGTTCAACTTAGTATCTTCGTCAAAGAATGTAGGTTTAAGCCAATGTCTCTCACTCCAGGGGTTGAATGTAACTGTTATTTGTTTAAAAAAATCAGAATCATCAATAGAACCACGTATAGATTCGACAACTGTACTAAATTTATCGAACGTTTCTATCTGATAGGCTTCTTCAAACCAAGCCCAACAAAGTATGCCGTTTTCTACTGTTATAGATGTTATTTTCAAAGGATCATCAAGGCCTCTAAATAATATCTTTTGGCCAGTGGGTTTATACGTTATCTCCGGTAAACTATCATTGAATTTAAATAAGTGTTTGACTCCCAGTCTATTTGTAGCCCAACGCAAATCTGTATATGTTGATTGCTTGTTTGTATTACTGAAACGTCTAACTACGAGTAAGTTGGCCCATTCATGTTCCATCAACCTGTAAATGAAGTTAAGCGCAGTTGTCTTAGACTTCTTACTCCCACGACTACCTTTCACTACTCGATAAAAGTTTTTGTTGTGCCAGAACTCGTTATACCCGCTACCGATTGTTTTTGTAATACTTAATTTTTTATCAGTCATTGGCTGGCACATCATTTATGAAAGTTGGAGTGATTACTTCTGCCTCAACTTTATCAGTAGGTTTATGTCCTGTTCTGTCTAAGATGTCACTTGCTGCGTTGTATCTGACTAACTCACTTTTAGCAGTCAGTAAATTTTCCATTGTCTTAATCGCTTTACCCGTCAATCCTTTTAGTAGATTACGTTCAGCATTAAGCAATTCTTCTTGAAATTCCGCATTCCTTTTCCAATTCGATATGGTTTGTCTAGCTACGTTTAACTCCCTAGCTATTTCATTCTGGTTTAAATTCTTCTCAACCATTAATACTATGGCTTTATTTTGTTTTGAAGTCAGCAATAAAATCACCTCCGATGTCAAAATTGGTCAAAGTTTTATACACTCATATCACACGTTTTAAATGTCATATCAGCATACAAAAACCTACCCGACTTTTCTATCGGATAGGTCAGAAAGGAGAAAAATTATGTTCGATCATTTGAAAGGAATAAAAAATAGAAAGGTTTACATGAGTAAGTCGTTTAATAACTTACAATATCATAATAACAGTGTTAGTGACGTTATTTTTCCAGACTTTTTCCAAATCTAATGCATAATACCTAACTCATCTGCCAATCTAATAAGTATTTCTTTCCTTAACTCATAAGCTGTTGATTTACTCACACATATTTCTTGAGCAACACCTGTAAGATTTAATGTTCTAGGCTTTTTAAAGTAATATATATCCATAAGCTGTTGACTCTCTTTACTACTTGTTTGATATACAATATCTATTGCTGATTTCATTCTGGCTAATTGAGATAGACGTCTGTCATTTACAACGCGGGTTGCTTTTATTTCCGTAACGCTAACATTGCTATGTGTTCTATCTCCACCGATGTTTGTATCTGTAGGTTGCCAGGGGTTTAACACTTCTTCTCTCACTCGTTTAATATCTCTGTCTATATGATTGTAATTACTTAATTCACTTTCTAAATAACGTTGCGTTGATTTTCTCAAATCCATCTTTTACCTCCATTTATTTAAGGTCGCCCTTAGTTTTTATACATAACCAAACGAGATACAAAATAGGAATAACAACTATCCACCAAGTCATCTAACTTCCTCCAAATTTAACGATTATTATACATATTGCTAACACCATAGCTATTAAATGAAAAGTAGTATAAATTAATCCTTGCAATATAATTTTTTGTCTTAAACAGTCGAAAGCTTCAATAAAAAATCCTGTTGCTATTGTTAATATAAAGATTACAGAAACGATATTTAATATAATCATGTTCAATATCCGTCCCAAATGTTTTCTAAATGTTTATGAGAGTTCTTATCGAAGTCCTTAGGCACTTCCACCTCATCGTTTGCAGTCAACTTGTAATACAACTCTCTACCAATCCACTTACCTAACTCGTACATTGCGATAGTAAACCATATCTTTAATATTCGTTTAACCACTACTAATCACTCCATGTTAATTTATCAATAATTCGTATAGCATGCTTTATTGCGTCTCTTTGTTCTTCAACATCACTGAAATCGCCTTCTTCATCAGCTGACATTAACTCACTGTCAAATTCATACAATAGTTCTGACATTTCATTACTAGCTACTACTAATAAGTTTTCGTCTACATCAATCGTTACAGTTTTCTTTGGCATCTGTTTCACTCCTGTTTATTTTCTGTAAAATCTACCAACAATACCTTTTAATCTATCTTTTAACGTTATATCAGGTAATTTTATAGCTTGTATTCGTTTTATATTTGCCTCTTCTTTGCTATCTGCTTCTACAAGCGTCATTTTCTCGTTAAATCTAGCTTTTTCGATGTTTTGATGTATATGTCCTTTGCTATCTGTAAATTCTCTGATTAAGTATTGTGTCACTTCCCCAACACCTCGTATGTCTTTTTGAATATATCAGGTTTAACTGGATAAAATTCTCCATTTAATCCCTTAACAATATAGTCTCCGATATTAGCTGTCATTACACCTTCTAGCGTATCAATATACATTATTTTACCGTCGCAACCATAATCATAGACTGCTTTTAAGTTAGTCCATGTTTCAATATCATCTACATTTCCCATGTCTTTAAATTGCATAAACTCAATTTCTACAGGTTTCTTTCTCGCTTTTTTAATATTCATTTTCTCGCTCCTCGTCACTCTTTCTTTTTAAATTTCAAAGTCACTACATCTCTAAAATGTTGATTTCTTGTATGAGTTTCTGAAAGTTTATAATTAGTTATCATTTCAATAACTTCATAATCTACTAGGTTCAGACGAGATATGTGAATATTAGTTTCATCTTTTCCGTCAAATAATCTTTTTAATATTTTTATTGTCGGTTGTTCAAAGTCTTTCACTTCCCTAGAACCTCTTTTACTTTTTCTAATATGTCTTTAGAATCCTGTTGATCCAAACCCTTTTTCTCCTCTTTCCGACTCACTGCTAAACTCCTCTACTTCTTTTAACTCTGGTGTCCAAATAGGTACGATAACAAGTTGTGCGAGTTTATCTCCTTTGTTAATTTTATATACCTTTCTAGCACCTTCTCCTTCGTTTATACAATTGCCTTTTATATCTAAAACGCTAACTAATTCATCATCTAAATCTTCATATAATGATGTTATACCGTCATGTTCCATGTCGTTCTTAATATTAATCTTCATATTACCTTGAAAACCCGCATCAATTTTGCCTGTTTCAATCACTAAATGTGTTTTACTACTTACACCACTTCTAGAAGTTAATAGCCCTACATACCCCTCTGGAATGTTCACAGCAATGTCTGTTCTAATCTTTGCTTTTTCTTGTGGCTCAAGTATTACTGTTTCTGCTGCGAAGATGTCATACCCAGCATCTAAACGACCACGTTCTGGTTCAGTTGCGTCTTTCGATAACTTTTTGAATTCTAATGTATTTGTCATTTATTGTTCCTCCTCGATTTCTTGAACTTCTACAATTTCTCTTTGTAACTTCACATTGTTAGGGTGGCTATTAAATGCTTCTTGCCCCTTTTCTTTAGCTTCTACAACACTATTTGCTTCGACTATATAGCATGGATGAAAGAAAAAGGCTGGATGAATAAATGTTTCAAACATCACTCTATATTTCTTCATCACTACCACGCTCCAAATCACTTAATAAATTTTGAAACTCATGTGTTCCGTCGAGTTCGTCCATGCGTTGTAAATGTTGTTTTAAAATTCTCCTACCGACTAATATGTTTGCTATCTCAATAGTTGGTAGATCGTTTGAAATTTTATTACTTTTACCACGAAGTTCAATATACCTTTGCATCAATTCGTCTTTTAGCGTTATCCACTTGTTATCCTTCACGGTCGACCTCCAGTAATTTCATGGGTCCAAATAATTCATCCCATCTTTTGTAAATTATTTCCTTCTGCGCCTCATAATCTCCAGGACTATCTAATATATCTCCTGAAATGCTAGCCAGGACTTTCACTATCTCATCAAAGGCCTCCGCCTTCTTTTTAACCTCTGCCGTATCATTGATTATTTCATCACGTTGTTTCTTGTAAGCGTCACGTTCTCGCTTTAATTGTTGAATATCATCAGTCCATTTTTGAACTTGCGATCCATGTACAACAAATTTAGGATCTTTTGTCATTTACTCGTCCTCCAATAACTCTGGGTTCTGGTGTTTATTACCTAATATTTCAAACACACAATTTATATCCGACATATACATTTGAGGCATAATTCCTAGATATGTGTTTTTTAAATCTTTAATATCGAACATTCCTAGGTTATAAACTACAACACCAATATATGTTTTATCTTTCATGATTTTAGGTTCCTCATCTTCTATTAATACTTTGACAATATCCCCCTCGTAAATTTCGGTACCGTTTTTGTCTTTCAAGCCAGTTGATTGCATGAGTTCAAAGTTTTGCATATGTTCACAAGCTGAATAGGTATCAGAAAGGTCTGTGACATTTATATTTCCATTCTCGCCAAAACTCACTATTAATTTCTTATCTGTATATTTCATATATTCTCGGTCTTTATCCCATGCTCTAAATTTAGGTATCATCTCAAACACTCCCTGTTCTTTTTAATATCGTTTTCACTAACTTTCATCGTCACTCTGCTTCCTGCTATCTTAACCACAAAGCCTTTGACACCTATCTGTCGTAACTCCTGTTGTATTTCTGTAGGTGTCTTGCCTTGTGTGTTGTATCTGTATCTTTGGTTGATTGTGTCGGATAATATCATGCGTTCATCTTCTCGTATTCATCTGCCCACATATACATCAATCCGTCACTTACATATCTACGGTTGCACTTTCTAGCAATGTTGCGTCTGTCTATGAATAACAATTTTTGAGCTTCTACTGTACTTGCGAATTCTTCAACAATTTGGTTGTCGCTATCTACTAGATATACCGGTTTAGATACACCTTTATTTCTTCGATGCACTCTATATTTCTGTAATGTAGACTGGAATAAGTTATCTGCAGTAAAGTTGTTGTATCTACTATCTTTCGGATATGCGTGTAATCCGTTTTTCAAGTTACCGATAAACGTTTCATATACAATATCTGCTGCACGATACTTCTTATTCTTATAAATAACTGTGAAAATACCGTTACAACCATTCGCAAATTTATATTTACCATCAGGCCTTTTCATTCTTCCTAAGTTACTTACGTATAGATCATACTTCTCGCTGTACTTCCAAATTTCATCTTTGGCTACAACTCTTTCGTTGAACACCTGTTTCTTATTCACTCTCGGCATTGTGTCAGTAAAGAAACACTTCAACTTATCGTTATATGTTCCACGTTCCTTTTGGTACCACAGTGTGTTGAGTGTAATACCTGTAATGTTGTGCAGATGAGATAGTTCTGTCTTAGTCACTGTGTGAGTAAATGGCTCGTACATATACACCATAATCAACACTCCCACTTTTCAAATGCTCGCTCGATATACCATTTGTAACCTCTGTGTTGAGAATACTCTCCTCTTAAACAAGCGCTTATAGCACCTTGATGGAAACCATTCCTGCCAGCTTCTCTTGCTGATTCAAAATACACAGTATCTCCAGTTTTTATATTGATTCCTTTTATAGGTATACTTCTTGTCTTAGCACTGTTTTTAATAGCTATCTTAAATTTTTCACTATCATAATATCCCGAAAGCTTCCTTGTTTTCACTCTACGTTGATGTAAATTGTTATAACCATAGTTTTCAGATAAAGTCGCCCACTCTAAGTTGTTAAAATGATTATTCATTTTATTTTCATCGATATGATTTACTTGAGGTTTATTTTCAGGGTTAGGAATAAAAGCTTGAGCTACCAATCTATGAACTAACTTGTTATCTTGTTTTGCCCCTTTATATTTTCGTAACCCCACTGTTGAATATGAACCTGCTTTATTAATACTCATTTTTCTGTTTATATTGTATGACCAGACATTCCCATAATTACTGATCGCATAATTTTCATAACCTTCTATCTCTTTCCAAACTTCACCCTTCCCATTTGTCGAACAATCTTTGCACATAATATTTTGCTTTACCAATATCCTCACGCCCTCCTTTATGATTTGCTCTACTCAAATATTTAATTGCATTAAATACATAAGGTGCTAATTCAGGTGGATATTGCTTACACACTTGGTCACAATAATCAATGACTTCTATATCTCCATACGTGTAATGTGACGGGCGGCTAACCTTGTCATCTAACGTCATTTCCACAGGTTCATTTTCATTAGCCAATGAGTAAAAATCGTAACTATCATCAATAGTCCACGTTCTCCCGTCAATTGCTTCTACATCAGCAAGCCATTTATCTATAGCAAGATTTGACCCAGTTTTTGGCTCAGTTTTTGACCCAGTTAAACGATATACACCTTCTATTTGCACTGTAATTTCATCACCATTAACTTCTTGCATTCTGATTCTATCGCCTCTATTCAAATCTTTAATACTCATGATCTAACCACCTTTCTAGGAAAGATGTCATTCTCCATAAGATACTTGCACCATTTACCACGAGAGTGTTTTTGATTTACTGTGAATAAATGTGGTTTCTTACGTTTCAACTCTTGTAATCTGCGTTGCTCCATTCTCTCTTTATAACTAGCCATGTCGTTCTCTTTAGGTTTTAAACTATCCCACTCATTACGTCTTACTCCAATAGGTGCTTCAATTGCGTCTTCAAACTTCCAACCAGAAGCTAATCTTTGTCTTAAAATACCTGAATTTATATCTGCTTCTTTCATTTTTTCTGCTACATCAGGTGTGATACTAAAATATTTATTTTTAACTCTCATTTTTGCGATTTCCATTTAATTCAACTCCCATCCAGTTTCATCTATATCTACTCCCACAACTTCTGCTTCTGACAAAAACTTGTCTTTATCATCGTGGTATAACTTGTTATAGAATTCTTCTTCCTCATACATATCGCTTACTCTGTTGACTTCAACAGGAACTTTTACTTTCATATCAACTTTCGCTTTGATTTCTATTGTCCCTTTGTACATTCACTCCACTTCCTCTACATTCATGATTATTTTTGGTTCTTCTGCATATTGCTTAAAACTTTCAATGTGTGCTATTTGATTATCATCTTTCCATAAATGATCGTTAGCAGCGTCTAGCACTGTTTTAATCAAATTATCTATATCTGGTTTCGTACGTTTATATTGACCTATCGATATTAACTTTTGATTCTTAGTCCAACTCTTAGGTGGTGCAAAGTAAAAATATATTGATACTTTCAATCTACTGTTCAACATCTTTTTAGGTAATTGACTCTGTATGAACGCCTTATGCTTTGTATACGACGTTGGCATGTATGTCTGAACAAAATTACCTGCATTCCTAAAACGTGGACGAGGAGAGCCGATAGGTTCCTTATACGTATCATTAAAATTAATCTCTATTTCCATAACTCACCTCAAAATAATAATTCGTTAATTGTCATTTGCTGTTGCAGTTCTTCTTTTCTGAACAACTTGTGTTTGCGTTTCAGTTTTTCTAACTCATCTTTCGTTACTGTTCCTGAGAATGTGTTTCTAAAGTGTATGCCTGCATAGTTACCAAGTTTGAATGTATCTTCTCCTAATGGCGTTACACTGCACATCTCCCAACCATCAATTTGATACAACATGTATTGCTTTTTAAGTCCGTCGATAAGTCCCATTAGGACACCTCCGTTATTGCCTGTCTGTTGCTTTTTTCTTCTAGCTTGTCATTGATTAACTTGATGAGTGCAGTTTGATTACCGTTCGCCCAATCAAGTAATTTTTGAGCATACACATCGGAACACTCAAGTATTTGCATAATGTTTTCCTTTACCATGCGTCACGCTCCCTGTAGTCATCGCCTAGTACCTTTACAGTCCTAGCGTTATGTTTCATTCTCGAATTGATCCTTTGCCAATTCATATTTTGATTAAGTTCTTTATCACTAAAGTTAGTAGTATAGATGTTATTCTTACCTACTCTGTTATCTACAATGCTAAATAGTTTATTTAATGTGTGTTCAGTGTTCTCTACGCCTATATCATCGAGCACTAGTAAATCTATGTTGCTTAGTAGTTGTACAAGTTCATCTGTTGTTTCTTCAGCATTCTTGTTATATGTCGCTTTAATACGCTCCATTAACATTGGAATGTGCATAAAAGCAACTGAATATCCTTCGTTTTTAATTGCTTTAGCTATGGCATACGCTATATGGCTTTTTCCGGTACCATATGAGCCTTGTAAAATAAGCGACTTAGGTTTATCTACCGAGAATGTTTTAACGTACTCTATGGCTGTTTTTTTGGCTTGTACTTGATGTTCGTTTTGTGGTTGGTAACTGTTAACTGTTGCATCACGTAAAGACGCATTCACATTAGATTGGTTAAAGATACGATTGAGATACTTCTCTTTTCTTGCTGCTCTTTCTTTTTTTCCTATTTCAATCAATTCACAGTCACAACCATGTCTAAATTCATTCCCGTTACTAAACTTGTAATAGTCGTAGGTGTTTCCACACTTACTACATTTAAGGTTGTGTTGTTCTTCTACGATGTTTTTACTAGGTTTGATATTTCTAACTAAACTTTCCATTGATTGCATTTATAATCACTCCTAGTCCCAGTAACTCTCGTCATACTTCATACGTTCTAATTGATCCATTCCACTAGGTTGTAATTCTTGGTTAAGGTAACCCTCAAACTTAGTACCGAATAACGTTTCAGGTCTTAGGTACTTCTCCATATCCGTCCCTTTCCATTCAGCTACTTTGTTATCAATCACTTTTTTGAAATCGTCTTCTGTAAATCCTTCATTCCATCTAGCTTTAATTACAATCTGTGTTTTATTAGTAGTGTGTTTATAGTGTTTACCGGTTTTTTTATTAAGATAGTTAATGATTGATTGGTAATGTGGTTGATGCGTAGTCGGGTTGCCCGACAATATACTTCCATCAATATAAGCACTATCATTATTAGTTAAATCATTATTAGTACTATTATTATTAGTAGTTTGCCCTTTTCGGTTTTCCGTTTTTCCGTTTTCCGAAAAACCGTTTGCCGATAATCCGTTTTCCGAAAATGGCATTTCGGTTGGTTTTTCATAAACTAAATATTCGTACCCATTAAAAACACCGTTGTCAGTCCTTTTTTGTATTCTATGAACATACTTACTTTTTATTAATTCTTGTATGCCACTGTTTATAGATTTCTGACCGTCGTTCATATGCTTAACTACTTCCGATGTGTATATTTGCCAATTATCAGGTCTACTTAAGAAGTAAAGTAGTATCCCTTTTGCTTTGGCGCTCAATTTTTTATCAAAAACAAAAGCTTTATGGACTGTTACGAAATCCCCACTTTCTTTTATCGTTCTAAATGTTGCCATCTTTCTCACTTCCATTCAGTAACTCTGTTACAGTAATATTCATGTCATCAGCTATTAACTTTAGTCTCTTAGAATTAGGAATTGAAACATCTTTTTCCCACCTACTAACAATGCTGTCTGAAGCATTGTCGATTAATTCTCCGAACTCTCTCATGTTCAGACCTTTATCTTGTCTGTGTTGCTTAATACGGTTACCTAATGTCATTACTATCACTCCCCGTACAATAGCCATTCAGGTGTTGTTTTGAATATGAATGCTATCAATTTTATTTTTTCAAGATTAGGAATTCTTTTACCTTCTTCCCATTGTTTTATGGAGAAAGGAGATACATATAAGATTGCAGCGAATTCGTTTATATCAAAATTTCTTTGTAATCTTATTTGTTTGATTCTATGAGCGATTTCTTTCTTATTTTCTTTAGTTATTACTCTCGAATTCATTTTTAGCTCCTTTCAGCATTTTGTTTAGTCGTTCATCCACAGACACCCAACTGTCTGTTAAGTGATATTTGTTATTAAATGTGTCCATGCCTATTTGATGCTGTTCGTTGTGATGAGATCTACATAGAGATAACACTTGATTTCCGAAATGATTAATCTTCGTTCTATCTCTGCCACGTCCTACCGCAAATCTATGTGCTAAGTCGGAATGTGGTTTACCACAGATAACACAGTTACGATTGACTGTTGACCAATATAGAAAGGCTTTATCATTTTTGAGTAAGTCACTCGTCTTATAATTAAGTGGTATATTGTTGTGAAACACCCAGTCGAGAATAACTTCTATAACTTGTTTAGCTTGTTCTCTTGTGCAGTCGCTCAACGATAGGCGCTTCTCGTAGCCGTAGAGGACTTCTACGTAATCCATAAACAAATACCTCATATAGTCACGGGGTTGTCCTGTATATGCTTCTATGTCGTTACAGAGAGCAAATACTTTTCTACGCTGCTTATCTGTAATCTTGAATGGATCTACAACTCTTACGTCAGCTTCTACTTCGTAACCATTGTCTAAAAGTAAAGATGTTTTGTTATCTAGTTCTACTCCCTTGATGACTACAGTTGTTGTACCGTCATCTTCTGTAATGTAGTTTTTTATTACTACCATCTAATCAGTCCAATCAGAACGGGAGATCTTCATCAGTTATATCGATAGGGCCCGTTGCATTTGCGAATGGATTTTTACTTTTTGTCTGTGTAGTATGTTCTTGTTGTTTTTGAGGTTGATTGTTTTGTTGGTTATTACCTTTGGTATCTAAGAACTGAACGCTATCGGCTACAACTTCTGTAACAAATACTCGACGACCTTCGTTATTTTCGTAATTACGTGATTGAACACGTCCATCTACACCTGCTAGTGAACCTTTTGAAAGATAATCATTTACATTCTTCGCTTGTTTTCTGAATACAACTACATTGATGAAATCTGCTTCTCTTTCGCCTTGCGCATTGGTAAACGTTCTGTTGACTGCTAATGTAAATGTTGCTACTTCAACTCCACTTGGCGTTGTTCTAAACTCTGGATCTTTCGTTAATCTTCCTACTAACACAACTCTATTTAACATTTGAATTCTCCTTATCTAATTGTTTTAGTCCTGCATCTAGTTTTTGATGTGCATTTGCTATATCTTTTTTAGTAACTTTGTTAATGTTTTGAATACCTAACCAACGCATTGTTTTGTCTAGCGTTGCATCTCTGCCTTTTTCTTGAGATAAAGTAACAAATTGATTAATACGTTCTTCCAATTCTGTAATGTCATTGTCGTTAGCGCTTGGTACTTCTTCACCGTTATATATATAAAGTCCTAGACCATGTAATGCTGCAGCTTTAACGAAACAACGTTTTTGAGCTTTATTAATATCGAATGTTGTCGCGCTACCCTTTGCTAAAGATTTGTTTCTAAAATCCAATACAGGAAGCCACTCTGTTTCTGTTTGCCCCTTTACAGTTACTGACACTTGTACGAAATAGCCCTCAGGAGTAGCTAAATAAGGTACAAAATAGTTATCTAGTTGTACGTCAGGGTGTACAAATTCATGTGTCTTAATACTGTAATTACTGTCTATCTTCTTTAATTCTTGATGAGCATATGACCATGCTAGGTAGGTTAAACCGTTTTTCTTTTCTACATGATCGTTTACATCTTTCTGATTTAATTGATTAAATAGTGTTTTTTCTGTCATTTATCTCACCCTCAAACTTCTACTTTGTTTTAGTTCTACTCCTTTGAGTTCTAAACCGTCTTTCATTGCTTTCAACAACTCTTTTTTGTCTAACTTAGGTTGCTGTTCGATGTAGTATTGTTTAGGTATTAAACTTTCATCAGTGACATCTAAGCTAGGTGGGTTGTTAGCAATGCTGTACGAATTAAGCGCAGTTTTGAACTTCTCTTTTCCAGTTTGTTCCATGACTTCCTGTAAACTTTCTTTCAAACGTTTGACACCGTTTTGGTTAGAAGTTTTACGTTGTCTTAATCGTTTTATTTCTTCGTCTATAGCATTGTTATCTGCTTCTAAAGACTTAATGACCGCTACATATCCATCTGCTTTATCTTCGATAGCGTCATTAATACTTGATAAAGTATCTTTTAAAATTTGTTCGTCTTCTTGTTCTGAAATAAGGTCGTAAACTTGTTGGTAACTATCTTTTAATTCAAATAAATTACTCATCGATCAAACACTCCCCTGCAATAACTTCTTTTGCTAATTCAAAATTTCTTTGTAGTTCTTCATCTGTATGAGTTTCATAGAAACTTAGAGAACTACATTTATATTCATATTTTTGAGAGTAGTGCCAAATGGAAATGTCAACTTTCCCGTCGATAAAATTTCTAAATTCTACTTTCACTTCTTCATCACTATGCAAAATTAATTTGTTTAAATCATTGGCTATTTTTAAAAGTTTATGTTTCATATTGACTACCTCCGTATATTTCGATTAAATTAAGTTGTATATTTTGATTAAATTCTGACTGTTAGGCGTTGGCGCGTCTTTCAGTCTTTTTTATTGATTTCAACCACTGTTCCCAAAAGAATGTACTAAAGATAAGAGTTAACATTGAAAATGCTATTACCGTAAAGAAACCACCTCCTAAAAGTAATGTGATGATTATTGCGATAAACATCGTCATGTAGCTTAATAGATATTTCATTTATCATCTTCTCCTTTCATTTCTAAAAGTTTTTGGATGTGTTCAGGCATTACGGCCACTCCCTTCGTGTATAATGTAGTTATCGCTACTGCGTTGGATTGGGGGTGAATCAATAATGCGTAAATCAAATAAACATGTAATCCATAACAGCGATGGCTCATGGGGAGTTAAAACCGAAGGGTCCTCAAAAAATTCTAAAAACTTCTCTACTCAGCGCGATGCAATTAATTGGGGAACTGAAGCTGCCAAGAAAAGTAAATCAGAGTTATTCATTCATGGTAGAGACGGTAGAATACGAGAACGCAATAGTTACGGTAATGATCCTTATCCACCTAAAGGCTAATTAGGTGTCAGCGACACTTTATAATTATCATTGATATTTATTGGTGTCTCAGTATTATCAATTGTTACAACTGGTTTATCTTTTGCATTATAAACAGTAATTTGGTTGTAATAAGAAGATAAAATTGTTTTCTTCTTAGCACTTCTAATCTCCTCCGCCAAGATGACGATTAGGAGTGCTATTTTAATAAGTTGTAGTTTGTTCATTTTGATTCCTCCATACTTTTTAATATTCGTTCGTGTACGCCGTGCTCAATCATGAAATCAAACCAGAATTGCACCATTTCGTCTGTCATTTTCCGACCTCCTTTAGATTGTTCATTCCTCTTCTTCATCGAATTCGATAATTGGTTTAGGCGCTATACCTATCTCTATATCGATTGCGTCATAATTTAAATCTTCGATAGCTTCTTCGATTTCATTTACAGCATTTTTGATTTTTGATGCTTCAGGTACTCCGTATTGAATTTTTAAACTTTTCATTTTATTCGCTCCTTTAATTTGTTTATAATTCTGTTAAAAATTTATTGATAAAGTATTGTTGGCCTTTACCAGTTACTTTAGGTGTCTTACTAATTGATGTATGACCATCTGAATGAGTAATCGACGTTTCTTTGATTTCAAAAAGGCCACGTTCCATTGAGTATTGTGTTGGCATGTTATAATCGACACCTTGACGTTTAATAAGGAATCCATTTTGTCGTAACCACTCAAACAATCTTCGTTGTCCTATATCTACACCGTTCTGCTTAATAATTTTTGCCAACTCGCCTACTAAAATAGATGTTTTAGTTGTAGCCACTGCGTCGGCAAACAATACTTTAGGTTTATCTTTCTCGATTTGTATTTCCAATTGGTTAATTGTGTTATTTGCTATCTTCAATGCACGTTTCATAATCATTTCTGGACTGTTCCATGCTTTTTCTATTTGGATAAAGTATTGTCTTGCACGTTTACCAGGTTCACTACGTTGGATCATTGCAATTTCTTTTGCAGTATCTAAAGTGAGTGCGTGGTCAGTTTGGTTTTGGCGACCACCTAATGGGTTATGGACAAAAATGTCCGTAACTGCATAATCGATATTTTCTTCAAATCCGTAATCACTCATTCTTTCAAACCATTTCTTGTACGGTGTCTTAACTTCTAATGCTTGATGAAGTTCTCGACCGCTAATTGCAATTTCTCCGTTTTCTTTTTCTTGAATATTAAACATTTCTCCAATATTTGCTTTGCTCTGTGAATTTTTCATCTAACTACCTCCTTATTCGAAATCGTCTATAGTTAATTTTGAAAGTCTTTTCTTATACAAATGCAGATACATATCTTTGATATTTCTGTAAAATTTAATAGCTTCTTCATATTCTTTTTGTTTTAAATCAGAATTTCTAGAAACTCCAAAAATCGCTAAAGTAAGTTTTCTTATATGGTCATGTATTTGTTTAGCATGAACCTTGCCATTAAAATAATCATTCGCACCGCAGTGGTATCTTTTTAAAGCTAGTGGTTTGTAGTGATGACCTCTATATGGGGGTTTTATAAAATTAGCGATTGCAAAACTCTCGTTTACATCTCTGATATCGTCTTCTTTAAGTCTGACTTCTGAAAAAATTGATATAGGTTTTATAGTTTTATTGCTATCCAATCTTTTACTTACTTCTCGTTCTACTATTTCAATTAATTCATGTTTGGTTAATGTGATTTGTTCCATTTAATTACCTCCCGTTATAATCTAATTTTTGTCGCGTATTATGCGACTATTTTGCTAAAAAAAATATCAATTGCTTCATCTTTGTTTAAATTTAGTAACGAAACAATTTTGTTAACTTCTCCAACAGTAAGCTTTTCTCCATCTGATTTTAATTTTCTGTGTAACGTTGTTCTGTCAACATTTAAAGCTTTTGCGAATGTAGTCCAGTTATACTTATTCTGAACTACTTTACCGTGAAGTTTGTCAACATCTACCATAAAAACACCCTCTTTCTTTGTCGCCTGTCATGCGACTAAATATAGAATAACACATACAGAAATAAATGCAACATTTTTAGTCAAATTTGCGACAATTATTTTTTTCTACCTATATAGTGTTGCATATATGCGACAACAGATATATAATGACTACAGGAGGCGGAAACAATGAGTATTGGTAACAGAATAAAAAAACGTAGAAAAGAAATGAAAATGTCAGCAGATAAGTTGGCTGAAAAAATAGGTAAAAATCGCGCAACAGTTTACAGATATGAAAAAGATGAAATAGAAAATATGCCTTACGATGTTTTAGAACCTATAGCAGAAGCATTAAATGTTTCTCCCGCTTATCTTATGGGGTGGGAAGAAAAAGAAAAAACTGAAACGATAGCAGCTCATTTAGATTATTCAGATTTAACAGAGGAGGAACAAAAAGAGGTAGAGAATTTTATTGATTACATAAGAAATAAAAGAAAGTAAAGAGGGGGATGCGAGTGGGTAAATACGAAGATTTAATGATTAAATACAACCATTTACCTATTACAGAAACTAAATATATGCCGGACTTCATGTCCGGTCTTTATTTGGACGGGGAAATACTCATCAATGATAATCGGAGTGTTAGTAAAAAATTAGAAACTTTAGCAGAAGAAATCGCTCATCACGAAATAACATACGGAAATATATTGAATACAAACGATTTTCAAAACAATAAATATGAATTAAAAGCACGAAAATTAGCTTTTGAAATGCTGATTGACTTAGATGACTTAGTAAAAGCTCATAGTGAAGGTGTTAAAAACATTTATGAGCTTTCTGAATTTTTTGAAGTGACAGAACAATTCATCAAAGATTGTTTAAAACACTACAAAACGAAACACGGAAATAAGGTCAAACATGATAATTATTTAATCACTTTTGAACCATTAAATGTAAAGGAGATATAAAAATGAAAAAAACCAGAATAGGAATTAAAGACGGATATGCTATTGGTAAAATTAAAGTTGAATTGTCTAAAGAAGGACAAAAAGCGTTTATGATGTTGGACGATGAAGAAAAATTAAGACTGGCACATTTACAAAGAGCTAACGATCCTAGACTCAACGAAGAAATTAACAAAGCGTTAGGTATGGAAGAAAAAATAATGACTAAAGACGAGAAAAAGCAAGAAAGATTCGAAAAAGGTGTTGAAAGAAAAGGTTTAAATAATCCAAGTGATGTAACTTCAAACGCCATTATGTCACAAAATAAAGCTGGTAACTTTGAAGATATATACGACTTAGTAGGACGAGGTTCAACAATACTAAGTCAAAAGGAACAAGCTAAATTCAAACACTATTCAGAAATGAGAAAAAACACTTTTGTTCAAATAGCACAAAATGATGAGATAGTAAAACAGAATAAGAAATTACTAGAACAAAATGATGAAATTATCAGTTTACTTAAACAAATAGCTAACAAAGGAGAAATGTAGAATGAAAAAGGTTTTATTTTTGATTTTCGCAAGTTTATTAGTATTAGGTGCATGTGGTAACAACGATAGTGAGAAGAAAGAAGATAACAAAACATCTGAACACAAAAAATCTAATGATCCAAAGAAAGATAAGAAATCAGATGATAAGAAAGATAATTCTAAAGACAATAAAAAATCAGAATTAAAAAACGATGACACTACTAGCATTGAATCACAAAGCACATCTAAAAATGATAATGGCAAATCACAAGACAATAATGGTAATAATGAACGTATACAAGGTAAGCAAGCTACTCAGCAAAACAATAATCAACAACAAAGTAGCAATCAACAATCACAAAATAACAATGGTTATATGACGCAAGAACAAATAAATGAATGGAATAAAAACAAACCTACTACACACGACGAGTCACAAATGGGATATGGACGTGGAGATTATGAACAGGCACGTAAAGACAGCGAGAAAGTTTGGAACAATCCAAATGCCCATGTAGGAGGTCCACGTTGGGTAGGTAAAAACGAAGGTTATGAAAGTTGGGCTAAAAGACAACAGGAAGTTCAAAACACAACAGATGAATAGTTATATGGGTAGCATGCCTACCCTTATTATTTTTTACTTTTTTAGGGAGTGAAACGATGAAAGTAGCAATTTATACACGTGTAAGTACACAAGAACAAAATTTAAACGGTCATTCTATTCATGAGCAAAAAAGAAAATTAATATCTTATTGCGAGATTAATGAATGGGAACAGTACGAAGTATTCACAGACGGAGGTTTTAGTGGTGGTTCTACAAAAAGGCCTGCACTACAACAGTTATTCAATAAACTAGATAGTTTTGATTTGGTATTAGTATATAAATTAGACAGGCTTACACGTAATGTACGAGATTTATTAGAAATGTTAGAACGCTTCGAAAAACATAATGTGTCTTTTAAAAGTGCCACAGAAGTGTTTGATACTACAACAGCTATAGGTAAGTTATTTATCACGATCGTAGGTGCAATGGCAGAATGGGAACGTGAAACTATAAGAGAACGCTCATTATTTGGTAGTCGTGCAGCAGTTGAGAATGGTAAATACATCAGAGAACAACCATTCATGTACGATAATGTTGATGGTAAGTTAGTACCTAATGAATATGTGAAGCACATTGATTATATTATCGATAAATTTAAAAAAGGTGTAAGTGCTAATGAAATAGCAAGATTATTGAATGGTAAAAAAAAACCGCCTAAAATTAAAAAATGGAATAGACAGACAATTATAAGGTTAATGAAAAATCCAGTTTTAAGAGGTCACACAAAATACGGAAAGATGTTTATAGAAAACACACATGAGCCTGTTATAAGTGAAAATGACTATTTGAAAGTTATTGACGTTATAGAGAATAGGACGCATAGAAGTAAGGTAAAACATCATGCTATTTTTAGAGGCGTTATACAGTGTCCCCAATGCAATAGCAAACTACATTTATACGCTGGTACTATAAAACCTAAAAATAGTAAAGCTTACAATGTGCGTCGTTATACGTGCGACAAATGTCACCGTGATAAAACGGTGGGGAATATATCTTTTAACGAAAGTGAAATTGAAAATAAATTCATTGAAGAATTGTTTGAAATGGACTTAAACAGATTTGAAGTACATAAGCCACAACAACAATTAAATAATTTAGAAAACGATGAAGAGAAAATAAAAAAACAACGTACAAAATTATTACGCGCTTATACGATGGGTTATGTTGAAGAAGAAGAGTTTAAAACAATTATGGACGAAACACAACGTTTATTAGATGATTTAAAAAAAGAAGAAGAACCAGAAGTGATTGAAGAAATAAGCGAAAAACAAATACGATCAATTAGCAATTTTATAGTTGAGGGTTGGAAAAAATTAACTACTGAAGAAAAAGAGAAGTTGATATTAAGTACAGTTAAGAAAATTGATATCAATTTCATACCTAGAAAGTTGAACAGAAAAAGCAATGTAAATACAGTAAATATCAAGAAAATACATTTTATATTTTAATGTGTGTTATGTCACTATTTCCGTTGCACCGGTTCCTCCCATAGTTGCTACGAACATCTGTGTACCCGGTGTAATCACTTTATCAGCATGTTCTCCAGCTTGTATTAAGTGTAAATTTGTTTCAAGGTTCGCATAAGTAATTGCTGCAATCGCTGGTTCAACAATAGAAGGTCCATGAATACCTACAAACCAGAAGAACGCAAACGCACCGAATATGAGTGTAACCCCAATCCAACCATCTGCCGCAGTAAATAGTGGCTCAAATACTTTTAGTACTGCATTTGCTACATTCGTGTGAACTATTGCTCTAGAAAGTAAATCTAAAGCATACAAAATTAAAATAACTGCTGATAAAGGGAAAATATCTTTAAATACTTGAGATATATTTGGTGGGACTTCTTTAGGCATTTTAATGGTAATATTTCTTTTGACAAAGAAATTATAAACAATCACGGTAATAAACGCGGAAATAAAGGCTGTCAATAAACCTTTTGTACCCATAAATGCACTAGAAAATCCACCATCTTTAACAGGATCAGCAGCTAAGAATAAAAATCCACAAATAGCTGCCATCATTGTCGAAATAAAGTTAATTTGATTCGTTTTATCTAGTTTTCGATTGTAAGAATCAGTTAAGGATTTAGCTGTGGTTCCTGCTACAAGCAAACCAACTATTCCCATTGTATAGTTATAGGGTTTCATCAATATACCTTCCATTGTTTTACTCCAAGTAAAACCAAACACATTTGGTACATAGGTAATTAAAATAAATATACTTGAGAATAAGATAATTGGAATAGCAGCAATAAATCCATCACGAATCGCTCTTAAATAGATATTTCGTGATATTTTTTCAAAGAAAGGCTTTCCTTTTTCTATCCATGCTATTAATTTATTCATAGGGGTCAGCTCCCTTTTTTGTATAATTCAATTAAATGCTTCATTAAGTCCTTTAAAAGTAATGTTGTCATTAAATGGTCTTGACCATGAATCATAGTGATACTATATGCGATATCCTCCCCTTTAGCCTCTTGAGCTAGAAGATTAGTTTGTGCTTTATGTGCATTGGCAATACATTCATTCGCTTCCTCTACAAGTTGTTCTGCTTTATCAAATTCACTATCTTTAGCAGCATTTAAAGCTTCTAATAATTTTGAACGTGCATCCCCAGCATAGGCAACAATTTCAAATCCGAGTAATTGTACCTCATCTCTATTCATTTGAATATCCTCCCTTACATTATTTGTTTTTCCATGATGTAGCTGTTGTTTTCAATACTGTATTCAAATCATCAATATTTTTAAATCCTACCGTACGCAACCATTCTCTAGCAGCTTGCTCTCCTTCTTCAATGTATACCTTAACTGCTCCTGACCATGTGGCACGTCCACATAAAACACCATTGAATTGCGCACCAGAATCATGCGCAAATTTTAATGTATCTTGGAACAATTCCGCTGATACACCTGCACTTAAATAAATATATGGTAAGTGAGTAGCTTCATCTTGATCACGGAAATGTTGTGCAGCTTCTTCTTTAGTATAGACAACTTCTCCTTCTGAAAATCCTTCCACAAAATTCATATTCACAGGTACTTCTACTTTAAGTACATCCACATTAAAACGATCTTCAGAGAATAACTTCATTGCTTCATTAACTTTATGTGGCTTGACTTTAGCGAATTCTGCACTTTTATTGTCAGGAATATTGTCGTCATATGTTAAAACTTCCAAGAAGAAAGGAATATCTTCGGCAATACATTCTGAACCAATTCTTTCAATATATGCTTTCTTTTGTATATTAATTTCTTCTGCGTCATCTACATCATAATAAAGTAAAAATTTAACTGCATTGGCCCCTTGCTCTTTCAAACGTTTCGCAGACCATTCTACCAAGCAATCTGGCAAGCGACCTTTCGCATTCACATCATATCCAGTTTTTTCGTATGCAAGTAATAGTCCGCAGTCATTATTTCGAGCATCCGATGCTGGTAAACCATATTCTGGATCCAATAAAATTGAAGACGCATATTGAGTTAATTCTTCGGAAACAAGTACTTTTAATTGTTCTATTTGCTCTACTGTTGGTGTTTCAGATTGATGTTCTGCCATCATTCTTTTTAATGCACCACGTTGATCAAATGCTAAAGCTGAAATAATACCTTCTTGATTACTTAATTTCTCAATTGATGACACTTTTTGTTGTGATTTTGTCATAAATTACACCTCTATAACTTCTATTTGTTTGAATATTTCGTCAAATTTATCTGTATTAATATGACCTGTTTGTTGTTCCATTGCATTTAGCATTCCGAATGCATTTGCTTTTTTTAATAACTCTTCATCGGTTTGTTGATGAATGAGTGCAGAAGCAATACCTGCTACGGTGGAATCTCCTGATCCAACAGGATTAACTACTTTAATGTTGGGGATATTCACCTTGTAAAATTTATGATTATGTTTTGCAAAAGCACCTTCACTGCCCAATGAAACAATAATCCATTCAATATCATTAAATATTGGCTGACTTACTGCCGTTTTCAATTCTTTAATATCACTTGTTACTTTGTATTTTAAAAGCTGTGATAATTCATATATATTAGGTTTAATTACTGTAGGTTTCACATTACTAATAAGAACTTCCTCAAGTGATTGACCAGAGCTATCTAAAATGGTCAAAATTCCTTGTTCTTTTGCTAATCTCACAATATCCGTATAATAATCAGTATTAAGTCCTTTGGGCAGACTACCAGACATAACAGCCACATCAGTTTCTTTGAAAAGTTTTAATAGATGTGACTTGAATTCCTCTGATTCCTTAAGTTCAATCGTGGGACCCTTTTCAAGGATCTCAGTTTGTTGTCCCTCATGTAGTATCGCAATACAATTTCGTGTTTCGCCTTTGATTTTGAAAAATGCTTGTTTAATACGAGTAGTTTCTATTTGTTCTTCAATATATTGACCTAATGCTCCACCTAAAAAACCACTTGCTATTACGTCTTCACCAAATTCAGACAATACTCTAGTAACATTTAATCCTTTACCGCCTGCTGTTTTGCTTGTTTGAGATACCCTATTAACAGTATCTAAATTAAACTGATCTAAAGGATAAGATATATCAACTGAGGGATTTAAAGTTAATGTTAAAATCATTGGACATCATCCTTAATCGTGATATTCACCTTTATTCCATTTTTCTAAGAACTCATCGAAGAAATGTGGATCAGTTTGGTCATTGTTATGTGCTTCTAAATGATTGATTTTAGCAATTAATTTTTTATTTTCCTCAGTAGGTTTGTACTCTGCCTCAATGAATGCATCAACGATGTCGAAAATAAATAATTCACCTGCTACCTTACCGCCAAAACTTACAACATTTGCATTTAACTCTTCTTTAGAATAAAGCGCTGATGTCATATCTCTAACTAAAGCAGTTCTAACACCAGGTACTTTGTTTGCAGCGTTACTAATTCCTACACCAGTGCCACAAATACATACACCTAAATCTGCTTCACCACTCGCAACTTTTTCTCCTACCTTTTTTCCATAAATCGGATAATGTGTACGTGTAAAATCATAAGTTCCAACATCTATCACTTCGTGTCCCTGTGATTTTAAGTGTTGTGAAACTTCCATTTTTGTATCAGTAACAATATGATCGCAACCTATTGCAATTTTCATTTTTATTCCTCCTATTAACACATTTTATTTAACATATCTACGCGGATTTGATGACGTCCACCATCGTAATGACCATTGACAAATTCTTTTGCGACATTTTTAGCAAGCGTATCTCCAACAATTTCGGCTCCCATAGTAATCATGCGTGCATTATTATGACTACGTGTCATGTAAGCTGAACGCTCATCTGAAACCTCAGCCGCAATCATTCCCTTAATTTTAGTTGCAACAATAAAACTACCTGCACCATAGGCATCTATAGCAATACCTAGATTATCGTCGGACTTTTGAACTTCTTTAGCTACAGAGACTGTAGAATCAACAAAGTCTAAATCTTTTCCTTCTGTGACATCTAAAACATCATAATCGTTGTCTTCCAAATAAGCTTTAATTAATTCTTTTAAGCGTTTGCCATCTACATCTGAACCAATAATAATCGTCATAATAAGTCTCCTTTTTTGAATTAAGGTGTTTAAACACATGTATTTTTGAAAAAGCGCTTTCAAATCTTTACACCTAAATTATAAACATATTCAAACAAATAATCAACACATATCAAACAATTGTCACGTAATTTTGTTTGATAAATGTTGATTTAAAAAGAAATTGTTGTTTTTCTCCATGTAAAATGTTTATTTAAACAAAAAAAAGCAATAAATTTTAAAAATTTATTGCTGTTTTTACTTAAACTAGATATTTAATTTTACAATTCTTATCACTTGATTTTATTACTTTATAATAATATTTAATTGACATAATCATTATGATCACTTTAAAGGCAATATGTTAACGACATTAACTAATAACCTCAACATATGATTCTATTTTTTCTTTCTTTTCCATGTCATTATTATCTGTTAAAACTGCATTGAGTTCACGAAGCTCACAAAATGATGAAAAATCATCCTTACCAATTTTTGAAGAGTCAATCAGTAAATATTTTTCCAACGAATGGCTAAGTGCAATTTGTTGCGTATAAGCCTCTTCTATTGAGGATGTCATAGCTAGACCATCTTTAACACCATTACTACTAAAAAACATTTTACTAAATCTTAGTTGACTTAATAATTGATTTGTCATCTCACCTACAAATGCTTCAGTTAAATCACGCATTTCTCCACCTAATAAATAGACTCTGAAATGTAACGTTTGTTTTTTCATTAATATATTAAATACTGGTAAACAATTAGTAATAATCGTTAATGAATAATGATTTATTTCTTCAGCTAATTTTTGAACCGTAGTACCAGGACCTAAGAAAATAGTATCTCCATCTTCAATTAAATCTACTGCATTCTTTGCTATAAATCGTTTTTCTTCAATAAAACGTGTATGTTTTTCTTGATGCGACATTTCTTTATATTGGAAAGCTGAATTACTACGAGCGCCACCATGTATTTTAGTGAGAACACCTTTTTCTTCGAGCTCAGCAAGATCACGGCGCACAGTCATATCTGAAACATTTAGATCTTCGACAATTTCGTTTGTTCTTACAGAACCTCTTTTATTTACTAATTTTGTGATTTCATCTAATCTATCATATTTGTTCATTTATTTATTCACTTCCTATAATTACTATATATCATAATATTGAAACAGTTTCATTATTTTAGAAGTTTATCATTTACTATCATACAAATTTAAAATCGATATTGTATATTTTAAATATCACATTTTTTATATAATTATTTTGATTTTTCAAAAATACTACCGATTTTCATTAAAAAGTTAGAAATACCTTCTATCATTACTTTAAATCATAACATGAATTCTTTAATATTAAATTATATTGCAGTTGATAATAAATGAATACTTACATAATATCTATGATAATGAGGTGAAAACAAATGAAAAAAACAGATATTCAACAGTTAAAAGATATCGTAAACAACTCTAATCAAATTGTTTTCTTTACAGGAGCTGGTGTTTCAGTTGCAAGCGGAATTCCAGATTTTCGCTCAATGGGTGGCTTGTATGATGAAATATCAAAGGATGGACAGTCTCCAGAGTATTTGCTTAGCATCGATCATTTACATGATAATAAAGAAAGTTTTATAAACTTTTATCATGAAAGACTTTTAATTGCTGATAAAAAACCTAATATTGTTCATCAATGGATAGCACAACTGGAAAATCAACAAAAATCACTTGGCGTCATCACTCAAAATATAGATGGTTTACATGAAGATGCAGGAAGTCACAATATTGATGAGCTACACGGCTCACTTAATCGCTTTTATTGTATTAACTGTTATGAGGAATACTCAAAATCATATGTCATGACACATCATCTCAAATATTGTGAAAAATGTGGTAACGTCATCAGACCTGATATTGTTTTATACGGCGAAATGTTAAATCAAAAAACAGTATTCAAGGCATTAGATAAAATTCAACATGCAGATACACTCATCGTATTAGGTTCATCACTTGTTGTACAGCCTGCTGCTGGTTTTGTATCAGAATTTAAAGGTGACAACTTAGTTATCATCAATAGAGATGCAACTCCATATGATCATACAGCTAGCCTAGTTATACACGATGACATGACTAGTGTTATAGAAGAAATAGTAAATAGTAATAGTTAAGTAACATAGAAGTCAAATTAAGTTCAAAATCCACTACTCATGCACCAAAATCAAACACGTCAAGTCGGTAGAATTTCTTGATGACACTTCCTTATTTTAGGGCATAGCATAGTATTGAAAAAGCTTGAATATGGTGTGCTTTTTAATTGAATAATCTAAATCCTACGCAACAATAAAGACTGGGACATTTAATTGTCCCAGTCTTTAATTATAAAAAAACACTTCCCAATAAATGGGAAGTGTAAATGTTGTTCGCCAAAAATTAACGTTTTGAGAATTGTGGAGAACGACGTGCTTTTTTAAGACCTGGTTTTTTACGTTCTTTCATACGTGGGTCACGAGTAAGTAATCCAGCGCGTTTTAAAGAACCTCTGTATTCAGGATCTGCTTCTAATAATGCGCGAGCGATTCCGTGACGGATAGCTTGAGCTTGTCCAGTGAAACCACCACCATGAACGTTAACTAAAACATCATAGTTACCTTTAGTTTCAGTTACATCAAATGGTTGGTTTAAGTCTAAAATTAATGATTCGAATGGTAAGTATTCGCGTACGTCACGGTTATTAACTGTGATGTTACCTTCACCTGGTACTAAACGTACACGTGCTACTGAGTTTTTACGACGGCCTGTGCCTCTATATTCAACTTGTGCCAAAGTCATTTCCTCCTTCTAATTAACCACGTAATTCGTAGTTTTCTGGTTGTTGTGCAGCGTGTGGATGTTCAGCGCCACCATATACAAATAATTTTTTACCTTGTTTTTCGCCTAAACGAGTGCTTGGTAACATACCTTTAATTGAATTTTCAATTAAACGTTCTGGGTTAGTTCTTCTTAATTCACCAGCAGTGATTGATTTGATACCACCTGGGTGATTTGAGTGACGGTAGTAAACTTTGTCAGTTTCTTTGTTACCAGTAAATTCGATTTTTGATGCATTAATAACGATTACATAATCACCAGTATCAACGTGTGGTGTGTAAGTTACTTTATTTTTACCGCGTAAGATAGATGCTACTTCTGATGATAAACGACCTAATGTTTGGCCTTCAGCATCGATAACATACCATTTGCGCTCAATGTTTGATTCATTTGCCATAAATGTTTGACGCATAATAATTGTCCTCCTAAAAATAAATGCTTCGTTCATTATTGCAGTGCGAATAAATCACATTCGAACCTATGTTTATTGCACTAACAACTATCATTATTGTTACGATTTAAAAGCGTAAGATTTCATTTATTTCATTAACTGTTGTTCTGCTTTGCTTATATATCTTGTAACACAATAAGTTTCCGGGGCTTATCGTGGGGTGATATAAAACAATACCGTTAATAATCATATAATTTCACAGTACTTTTGTCAATGACAATTAGTGTTTTTCCAACGATTTTTTGTAGTGTATTTTTATATCTTCCCCATATTCTTGTATCAATTCTTCTGGGCTTAAATAAATCTTTTCTAAATATAATCCGTCAGGTGGAGCTGTAAGAGGCACATTATTTCTATTTCTGTCCTCTAAGAGCTTAGGGACGTCATTAGGTTCACGCTTTCCTTTTCCTACTTCAATTAAGAAAGCTACCAATACACGGACCATATTATAAAGAAATCCAGAACCTGTTACGACGTAATCAAATCCCTCTTTAGTAGCAACAATTTCACTCTGATAGAGTGTTCTTACTTTGCTTTCAACTTCTGTTTTCTGTGAACAAAAACCGGTAAAATCATGTGTACCTATAAATTCTTGAGCAGCTTTGTTCATTTTATCATAGTCTAATGTTTCATAAACAAACGTTTCGGTACCACTCTTAAAAGGATTTCGATGATTACCTTGATAAACTTTGTAACGATAGCGTTTGCCTACGCAGTCATAGCGACAATGAAAATACTCGTCGACATTTCGTACATTTTTAACGTAAATATCATCTGGTAAAGCTCGATTCATCGCATATTGCCATTGTTTGTTATCAATATTCAATTCGGTATCAAAATGAAAGAATTGCTGATACGCATGCACACCCCTATCTGTTCGGCTTGAAGGATGAATTCGTACATGATGTTTATGCATTCGTTTAAGAATCTTTTCAAATTGTTGTTGAACAGTTCGTCCTTGTTGCTGAATTTGAAAACCTAAAAATTGGTTACCTTGATAAGCGATTTCAACTAATATACGCAATATTTACACTCCTGAAAATTTTAAAATAAATAATATAGTAGCGATAGGTATTAAAAGCAAGACTGTTATTGTGTCTTTATATTGCCAATGCAATAACCTATAGCTTGTTCGTTTGATGTTAATATCATAACCTCTGACTTCCATTGCTATAGCTAGTTCTTCTGCTCTTTGAAAGGCAGAAATAAATAATGGAATCATGATAGGTATAAAAGCTCTAATTCGTGTTATTAAACCTCCTGAACTTATTTCTGATCCTCTAGATTTTTGAGCAAGTATAATTTTTTCTAATTCGTCCATTAACGTTGGTATAAACCTTAGAGCAATTGACATCATCATACTCAACTGATGTACTGGTACTTTAATCACTTTTAGAGGTGCAAATAATTTTTCAAAAGCATCTGTTAAATCAATCGGACTAGTCGAAAGTGTCATGATTGTTGCAATCATAACTATAAAAATTAATCTTAATGATATATAAATCCCTTCCATAACACCATTTGATTCAATAGTGATAAATTTCCATTGAAATAATATGATACCTCCATTAGTAAATAATACATGCATAGAAAAAGTGAAAATCAAGAAGAAAAAGATAGGTGTTAATCCTTTAATTAAAAACCAAAAAGGAATGCGTGCTAACTTGATAAATAGGATTAAAAAAAGAAACAACCATGCATATGTACCTAATGAATGACAAAAGAAAATTAAAATAATAAAAAAGAAGACAAATATTAACTTAGCCCTTGGATCAAGCTGATGAACAATTGATTGTAGGGGAAGATATCGTCCAATGATTAATTTATTTTTCATGATGCCACTCCTTATACAACTTCACAAACTCTTCTTCATTCAAAGCAAGTTGTGGAAATAAGATATTATACTTTTTTTCGATATCTTTCTGTAATTTCACCACTTTAGGTAAATCAATATGCCATTTTAATAAACGTGACTTCTGATTAAATAAATTTCTAGGATTTGATTTTTCTACTATCGTCCCTTTATTCATTACTACAACTTCATCTGAATAACGTGCTACATCATCCATATCATGTGAGACAAGAATAATCGTTTTATTTTCTTCTATTTGTATTTTCTTTATTAAAGACATGACCTGGTGTTTACTATTCGGGTCTAACCCAGCAGTCGGTTCATCTAAAATAATTACTTGTGGATCCATAGCCAAAATGGAAACAATGGCTATTTTTCTCATTTGTCCTCCCGACATTTGAAATGGAGAGGATGACATCACATTTCTTGAAAAGCCTAATTCAAGAAGAAGTTGAAAAGCTTTATCTTTAACATTTTTTAGGTTCATATTAAAATTTTTAGGTCCAAACTCAATTTCTTTTTCAACACTATCTTCAAATAATTGGGATTCTGGAAATTGAAATACTACACCTACTTCTTTTCTTATGTAACGTAAGTGCTTGTCTTTAGTTTTACTTGTAACTTCTAAACCATTAATGTTGACTGAACCTGTAGTGGGCTTTAATAAAGCATTCAAATGTTGAATCAGGGTGGATTTCCCACTTCCAGTTTGACCAATAATTGCATAATACTTGCCCTGTTCAAGAGTTAGTGAAATATCTTTAATAGCTTCAAATTCATAAGGTGTGCCTTGTTGATAAATATAACTCACTTGATTAAATTGTATACTCATAATTTTTTAATCAACCCTTCATAAGTTACATAAGTTGAATCAAAACCTAAAAGTCGATTCATTTTCAAAGGAAATGGTAAGTCCAATCCAACTGATATTAGTGCCTCTTCGTACTTAAAAATATCTTGAGGTGTTCCTTGTTTAAAAACAGTTCCTTTATTCAATACAATGATTTGATCAGCATGCATTGCTTCATCTAAATCATGAGTGATTGAAATAATTGTAACATTATTATTCACTTTAACTTCATTTACAAGGTTAAGTAAAGATGACTTTCCGTGAGGATCTAGCATCGTTGTCGCTTCATCTAAAATCAGCACATCAGGATTAAGTGCAAGTACCCCAGCAATGGCAACACGTTGTTTCTGTCCTCCTGAAAGTGAATGGGGTTCATCATCTGCTTTATTTATCATATCGACTTCGGTTAATACTTGATTAACTTTAGATACCATTACTTTATAAGGAACAAGTTGGTTTTCAAGACCAAAAGCAACATCAAATTTAACTATAGAACCTACAAATTGATTATCAGGATTTTGAAAAACAATTCCGATATGTTTCCTCACTTCTCGCTTATTCTGAGAGTCTACTGGTAGATTTTGGAATAGAATTTGTCCTTCACTTGGTTCTTCTATACCTACCATAAGTTTAGCAATAGTAGATTTTCCTGAGCCATTGTGACCTACAATTGAAGTCCATTGTCCAGCTGGTATTGAAAATGAAACGCGATTTAATGTGAAAGCAGCGTCACTTTGATATTGAAATGATACATCTTTAAATTCAATGATAGGATTTGACTCATTCACATCAATCACTCCTAATATTTTTATATCACTAAACATTCTACAATAATTAAAATTGACTGTATATCAGATATGTATAATTTAATCATTTGTAATATGAATTATAAAAAAAGCTATAGTGTTATTAACTATAGCTTAAATAAAAAAGCGCGCACCCCATCAAATGTTGAGTTCACGCTTAAATAATTATTTAGTTGGATGGGGTACTCTGAGCTAGACAATATTTGTATGTGGCAAACATTATCGTTGCACTCATTTGCTTTATATAAAAGTAGTTAGTGTATTTATATAAATTCTTATACTAATTCGATAATTACTGATTCAGCACCGTCACCGCGACGAGGGCCTTGTTTAAGGATACGAGTGTAACCACCTTGACGTTCTGTGTAACGCTCTGCGATTTCACCAAATAATTTTTGAAGTGCAGTTTGTGTAGTTTCATCTTCGTTTAAGATTTCAACATTACGTAAAGTTTTAGCTGCATTACGACGAGAAGCTAAATCTCCTTTTTTACCTAAAGTGATTAATTTCTCAACAACACTGCGAACTTCTTTTGCACGAGCTTCTGTAGTTTCAATACGTTCACTAATAATAAGTGATGTAGCTAAGTCACGTAACATAGCTTTACGTTGATCAGAAGTACGACCTAATTTTCTGTAACCCATGAGTTAACCTCCTTTATCAATCTTCTTTTCTTAATCCTAATCCTAAATCTTCTAATTTGTATTTAACTTCTTCTAAAGATTTACGACCTAAATTACGCACTTTCATCATGTCAGCTTCAGATTTGTCAGCTAACTCTTGAACAGAATTGATTCCTGCGCGTTTTAAGCAGTTATATGAACGTACAGATAAGTCTAATTCTTCAATAGACATTTCTAATACTTTTTCTTTTTGATCTTCTTCTTTTTCAATCATGATTTCAGCGTTTTGCGCTTCATCAGTAAGACCAACGAAGATATTCAAGTGTTCAGTCATTATTTTTGCTGCTAATGAAACTGATTCTTGTGGTGTGATTGAACCATTAGTCCAAACATCCAATGTTAATTTATCAAAATCACTGCTTTGACCTACACGTGTATTTTCAACAGTATAGTTCACACGTTCAACAGGTGAATACAATGAATCAACAGGGATTACACCAATTGGTAAATCACTAGTATTATTTTGTTCTGCTAATGCGTAACCTCTACCCTTGTTAGCAACTAGACGAATTTTTAAGTGACCACCTTTAGATACTGTTGCAATTTTAAGCTCTGGGTTTAAAATTTCAACATCACTGTCATGTGTAATGTCGCTTGCTGTTACTTCGCCTTCATCACGTACATCAATTTCTAAAGTTTTATCTTCTTCAGAGTAAATTTTCAATGCTAATTGTTTAATGTTCATAATAATTGTAGAAACATCTTCAACTACATTGTCTACTGCTGAGAATTCATGTAAAACTCCCTCAATTTCAATATACTTAACGGCTGCACCTGGTAATGAAGATAGTAGGATACGACGTAAGGAGTTTCCTAGTGTAGTACCGTAGCCACGTTCTAGTGGTTCAACAACGAACTTACCGAATTTAGCATCTTCACTAATTTCAATTGTCTCAATTCTAGGTTTTTCGATTTCTATCATTTAAATATCCTCCTTATATACGTCGACTTAATTTAAAATGTTTGCTCAGTGACCTGTAACAATACCATCATAAATTATACACGACGACGTTTTGGTGGACGACAACCGTTATGAGGTACTGGAGTAACGTCTCTGATCGCAGTTACTTCTAAACCTGCAGATTGTAATGCACGAATAGCTGATTCACGACCTGGACCAGGTCCTTTAACTGTTACTTCAACTGTTTTTAAACCATGCTCCATAGCTGATTTAGATGCAGTTTCAGAAGCCATTTGTGCTGCAAATGGTGTTGATTTTTTAGATCCTTTGAATCCTAATGCACCAGCTGATGACCATGATAAAGCATTACCGAACTCATCAGTGATAGTTACAATAGTGTTGTTGAATGTTGAACGGATGTGTGCTACACCATTTTCAATATTCTTTTTCACTCTACGTTTACGAGATACTTGTTTACGTGCCATTTAAAATTTGCCTCCTTTACCTATTATTTTTTCTTGTTAGCTACCGTTTTAACTGGTCCTTTACGAGTACGCGCGTTGTTTTTCGTTTTTTGACCACGAACTGGTAAACCACGACGGTGACGGATACCACGGTATGATGAAATTTCCATTAAACGTTTGATATTTAAGTTAGTTTCACGACGTAAGTCACCTTCGACTTTATAACCGTCTACAACTTCACGGATGCGACCTAATTCGTCATCAGTTAAATCTTTCACACGAGTATCAGCTGATACGTTAGCTTCTTCAAGAATTTTTTGAGCAGTTGACGTACCGATACCGTATATATAAGTTAATGAGATAACTACGCGTTTTTCACGTGGAATATCTACTCCTGCAATACGTGCCATATTAATTTACACCTCTCTTTTATTAACCTTGTCTTTGTTTGTGTTTTGGATTTTCACAAATTACCATTACTTTACCTTTACGTTTAATGACTTTACATTTTTCGCAAATAGGTTTTACTGATGGTCTTACTTTCATTTTTATACCTCCCTATATTATGGAGTGACGATTATTTATAACGATAAGTAATTCTTCCGCGTGTTAAATCGTACGGAGACATCTCAACAGTTACTTTGTCGCCAGGTAGAATACGAATGTAATTCATTCTGATTTTACCACTTACGTGAGCTAAAATCTCATGACCATTTTCTAATTCTACTTTAAACATTGCGTTCGGTAAAGTATCTAATACAGTACCTTCTAATTCAATTACATCTTGTTTAGCCATTGATTAACTTCCCCCTTTTTGCAATAGTAAGGTAATCGTCAATAGACAACTTAACGATACGAATCTATTCGTGATGGTTTAATATAAGTTCAACAAAAATACGGGAATTAAATATCGTTATTTGTCACTCATTCTATTAAATTTAACTCTAATACTCACTGAAACATAGATCGTATAGTGTTGATCTATTATAAATGATCTAAAATATCAATGACATCTTTGGTTACTTCGTCAATATCTTTTGAACCATCAATGTTTTTCAAGACACCTTTGTTGTTGTAATATTCTAAAATAGGCTTAGATTGTTTAACATTAACGCTCAAACGATTAGATACTGTTTCTGGGTTGTCATCTTCGCGTTGATATAACTTTCCACCATCGATATCACATATACCATCAACCTTTGGAGGATTAAATACAAGATGATATGTTGTACCACATTTCTCACAGATACGACGACCTGTAAGACGATTCATTAATTCTTCCTCAGGAACTTCGATATTAATGACAGCATCAATTTCTCTATCAAGCTCAGACATAATTTGACTTAATGACTCAGCTTGATCTATAGTTCTTGGGAATCCATCTAACAAGAATCCTTTTTTTGCATCGTCTTCAGAAATTCTTTCTTTAACGATACCTACAGTAACTTCATCAGGAACTAATTCTCCACGATCCATATATGATTTAGCTTCTTTTCCTAAATCTGTTTCATCTTTAATCGCTTTTCTGAACATGTCACCAGTAGAAATATGTGGTATTGGGAATTTCTTAACAATTTCACTCGCCTGAGTCCCTTTACCTGCACCAGGTAAGCCCATTAAAATGATATTCATAAATGCCCTCCTACAAATTATCTACCACCAAAGCCTTTATATTCTTTTTGAGTGACTTGTGCTTCTAAAGTTTTCATAGTTTCAATAGCTACACCAATTACGATCAAAAGACTCGTACCACCAATTTGAATTGATTGTGGTAAGCCCATAAATTTAGTCGCAATTATAGGTAAAATAGCTATAGCCGCTAAGAAAATTGAACCAACAAAAGTCAATCTATAAAGTACTTTAGTAATATATTTTTTTGTTTGTTCACCAGGTCTAATTCCTGGGACATAACTACCTTGTTTTTTAAGGTTATCTGCCATTTTCTCTGGATTAACTTGTACAAAAGCATAAAAATATGCAAATGCAATAATTAAAACCACATAAATAATCATTCCAATATTACTTGACGGGTTGGCAGTATCAGCAATATTCTGTGCCCATTCTGCTTTCGGGAAGAATAAAGTCAATGTTCTTGGTAACAAGAAAAATGCCATCGCAAAGATTACTGGAATAACACCGGCAGAGTTAACTTTCAAAGGTAGATAAGTTGCTTGTGAACCTAATCGTTGAGCAGATTGTTTCTTTGCATATTGAATAGGTATTTTACGTTTAGCTTCAAGAACAAATATTGCGCCTACTGTTAGTAGAATCAACGCTACTATCAATCCTAGTATTTTCAGCCAAGCGAGTGAAGTATCGTCTTGCCCAACAAACACTGATTGTGCAAATTGTTCTAGACTTGAAGGTAAAGTTGATAATATACCTGCAAAGATGATAAGAGAAATACCGTTACCAACACCAAACTGTGTGATTTGGTCACCAAGCCAAATTAAGAAAGCTGTTCCCGCTGTTAATACAACTGCAATTAATAAATAACCCATAACGGACTGTTCTATAATAAGTTGTCCTTTGAGATAGTTATTAAATTGGAAAGCCATACCTATAGATTGGATAAAAGCTAAAATTATAGCAAAATAACGAGTTACGTTATTAATTTTTCTTCTACCCATTTCACCTTGTTTTGCCCACTCTGTAAATTTAGGAACAATATCCATTTGCAGTAATTGCATGACGATGGACGCAGTGATATAAGGCATGATTCCCATCGCAAATATTGAGAAACGTTTCAAGGCACCGCCACCAAAAGTATTTAATAACTCAGTGGCACCTTGAGATCCCTGTGGATGATTAAAGGCTTCAGGATTAACTCCTGGAGCAGGAATATACGTTCCTATTTTAAAAATAACTAACATTGCTAGAGTGAAGAAAATCTTGTTTCGTACTTCTTTAGTTGTAAAGAAACGTACAAACGTTTGAAACATTAGATCACCTCGTGTGCTCCACCTTTTGCATCAATAGCTTCTGCTGCTGAAGCTGAGAATTTATGAGCTTTCACTGTCAATTTCTTATCAAGTGAACCATTACCTAGTATTTTGATACCAGATTTTTCATTCTTAACAACACCAGATTCTACTAATAAAGCTGGAGTTACTTCAGTACCATCTTCAAATTTATTAAGTTGGTCTAAGTTAACAATAGCATATTCTTTACGATTTATGTTAGTAAAACCACGTTTTGGTAAACGACGGAATAATGGTAATTGACCACCTTCGAATCCTGGTCTTACACCACCGCCTGAACGAGCTTTTTGACCTTTGTGTCCGCGACCACTTGTTTTACCGTTTCCTGTCGCAACACCACGTCCAACACGATTGCGTTCTTTACGTGAACCTTCTGCCGGTTTTAACTCATGTAATTTCATTTCGGCACCTCCTTGATTATTTTTCTTCTACTGTTACTAAGTGCTTAACTTTGTTGATTTGCCCACGAATAGCAGGGTTATCTTCAACAACTACTGAACTGTTAGTCTTTTTAAGACCTAAAGCTTCAACAGTTTTACGTTGTGTTTCAGGACGACCAATAACACTACGAGTGAGGGTAATTTGTAATTTAGCCATAACTAGTTTTCCCTCCTTAATTGTATAATTCTTCTACTGTTTTGCCACGTAATTTCGCAACATCTTCAGCATTTTTAAGGTTTTGTAAACCATCGATTGTAGCACGAACCATGTTGATTGGTGTGTTTGATCCTAATGATTTACTTAAGATATCAGTGATACCTGCTAATTCAAGTACGGCACGAACAGGACCACCAGCGATAACTCCTGTACCAGGTGCAGCCGGTTTCATAAATACGCTTCCTGAACCGTAACGGCCAGTAATTGTGTGTGGAGTTGTACCTTCAACACGTGGAACAACTACTAAATCTTTTTTAGCTGCTTCAACAGCTTTTTTGATTGCTTCTGGTACCTCTTGAGCTTTACCAGTACCGAAACCTACACGACCATTTTTGTCTCCAACTACAACTAATGCAGTGAAACGGAAACGACGACCACCTTTTACAACTTTTGCTACACGGTTGATTGTAACAACGCGTTCTTCAAATTCTTTCGTCTCTTCTTCTCTACGAGCCATGTATTTGTCCCTCCTTTAAATTAAAATTCTAATCCGCTTTCTCTTGCTGCTTCAGCTAATGCTTTAACACGTCCGTGATATAAATATCCTCCACGGTCAAATACGATTTCTTTAATGCCTTTGTCAGCAGCTTTTTTAGCAATTGCTTCACCGACTTTAGTTGCTAATTCAACTTTAGTTGCTGTAGTAGCAATGTCGCTGTCTTTTGAAGAAGCTTGAGCTAATGTTACGCCTTTATTATCATCAATAATTTGAGCGTAGATATGCTTGTTTGAACGATATACGTTTAAACGTGGCTTTTCAGCTGTACCTGATAAGTTAGTACGAACACGAGCATGTCTTTTTAAACGCACTTTATTTTTATCAATTTTACTGATCATTTCAATACTCCTTTCTTTAGAGTTTATCTATTATTTACCAGTTTTACCTTCTTTACGGCGAACGTATTCACCTTGGTAACGAATACCTTTACCTTTGTAAGGCTCTGGAGGTCTTACTGAACGGATGTTAGATGCTAATGCTCCAACTTGTTCTTTTGAAATACCTTCAACTTTAACGACTGTGTTTTTCTCAACTGAGAAAGTAATGTTTTCTTCAGCTTTAATTTCTACTGGGTGAGAATAACCAACGTTAAGGATTAAGTCTTTACCTTGCATTTGAGCACGGTAACCTACACCAACAAGTTCAAGTACTTTTACGTATCCTTGAGAAACACCTTGTACCATATTGTTTAATAAAGCACGAGTTGTACCATGGTTTGTTCTATCTTCTTTAGAATCAGATGGTCTTACAACTTCAATTGTGTTTTCTTCTTGTTTGAATGTCATTCTTTCATTTAAAGTTCTTGATAATTCACCTTTAGGACCTTTAACAGTTACATGATTTCCATCAAAAGTTACTGTTACGTCACTAGGGATGTCAATAATTTTCTTACCAACACGACTCATGTTATGGCACCTCCTTATTTTTTATTACCAAACGTATGCGATAATTTCTCCGCCAACATTACGTTTTCTTGCTTCTTTGTCAGTGATTACACCTTCAGAAGTTGATACTAATGCAATACCTAAACCATTTAATACTTTAGGCATTTCGCTAGCTTTTGCATAAACACGTAAACCTGGTTTTGAAATACGTTTTAATCCTGTGATAACACGCTCATCGTTTTGACCATATTTTAAGAATAAACGAAGTACACCTTGTTTATCATCTTCTACGTATTCAACATTTTTAATGAAACCTTCACTCTTTAAGATTTCAGCAATTTCTTTTTTAATATTTGATGCAGGTAATTCTAACTTCTCGTGACGCACCATGTTTGCGTTTCTTACACGAGTAAGCATATCTGCGATTGGATCTGTCATTGTCATTGATTGTTGCCTCCTTTCAGACTCTTTTTTATTACCAGCTAGCTTTACGAACGCCAGGGATTTGGCCTTTGTAAGCTAATTCACGGAAACAAATACGGCATAATTTAAATTTACGATATACAGAATGTGGACGGCCACAACGTTCACAACGAGTGTATTCACGAACTGCATATTTTTGTTTTTTTTGTTGCTTAGCAACCATTGAAGTTTTAGCCACTTAATTAGCCTCCTTTAAATAATTATTTACGGAATGGCATACCGAAGTTAGCTAACAATTCACGAGCTTCTTCATCAGTGTTAGCAGTCGTTACGATAACAATATCCATTCCTCTAACTTTACTTACTTTATCATAGTCGATTTCTGGGAAAATTAATTGTTCTTTAACACCTAAAGTGTAGTTACCGCGTCCGTCAAATGCTTTTTTAGAAACACCTTGGAAGTCACGTACACGTGGTAATGATACTGAAATTAATTTGTCTAAGAATTCATACATTCTTTCACCGCGAAGTGTTACTTTCGCACCGATTGGCATACCTTCACGTAAACGGAAAGTCGCGATTGATTTTTTAGCTTTAGTTACTAATGGTTTTTGACCAGTGATCAATTCTAATTCTTCAACAGCATTGTCTAATACTTTAGAATTTTGTACTGCGTCACCTACACCCATGTTCACAACGATTTTATCTATTTTTGGTACTTCCATTACTGAACTATAATTGAATTTTTTCGTTAAGTTTTCAGTAACTTCAGTGTTAAACTTTTCTTTTAAACGGTTCAAAGTGGGATCCTCCTTTCAACTTGTTATTAATTATTAGATTTAATTTCTTCGCCAGATTTTTTAGCGATACGAACTTTTTTACCATCAACAAATTTGTAACCTACACGAGTTGGTTCGTTTGTTTTAGGGTCCAATAATTGTACATTAGAAACATGGATTGCTGCCTCTGTTTCTAAGATTCCACCTTCAGGATTTAATTGAGTTGGTTTTTGGTGTTTTTTCATAATGTTAACACCTTCCACAACGACACGGTCTTTTTTAGGTAGAGTAGCGATTACTTTACCTTCTTTACCTTTGTCTTTACCTGCGATAACTTTAACGTTGTCACCTTTTTTGATATGCATGTGGGCACCTCCTTATTTGTATTGGTTGTTATTAATTAAAGTACTTCTGGTGCTAATGATACGATTTTCATGAAGTTACCTTCACGTAATTCACGAGCAACAGGTCCGAAGATACGAGTACCACGTGGGCCTTTGTCATCACGGATGATAACACATGCATTTTCATCAAATTTGATATATGAACCGTCATTACGACGAACACCTGACTTAGTACGTACGATTACAGCTTTGACAACGTCACCTTTTTTAACAACGCCACCTGGTGTTGCATTTTTAACAGTACATACGATAACATCGCCGATGTTAGCTGTTTTACGACCAGATCCACCTAATACTTTGATTGTAAGAACTTCACGAGCACCAGAGTTGTCTGCTACTTTCAAGCGTGTTTCTTGTTGGATCATTAGTTAAACCTCCCTTATCTCTAAACTTGTATTAAATAATTACTGACTCTTCAACAATCTCTACTAAACGAAAACGTTTTGTTGCTGATAAAGGACGAGTTTCTTGAATTTTAACAATGTCTCCTAATTTAGCTGAATTGTTTTCATCATGAGTTTTGTATTTTTTAGAGTATTTTACTCGTTTACCGTATAATTTGTGTGTTTTGTAAGTTTCAACAAGTACTGTAATAGTCTTGTCCATTTTGTCTGAAACAACTTTACCTACATAAACTTTACGATCGTTTCTTTCGCTCACTTTTGTAACCTCCTCTTACTTAATTATTGATTAGCCTTACTTTGTTCAATTTCTCTTTCACGAGCAACAGTTTTTAGACGTGCAATCGTTTTTCTTACTGTACGAATACGTGCAGTTTCTTCTAATTGACCTGTAGCTAACTGAAAGCGTAGGTTAAAAAGCTCTTCTTTTGAAGATTTGATTTGTTCTTCGATTTCTGAAGTGGTTAAGTCTCTAATTTCCTTAGCTTTCATTTGTTTCACCACCCAATTCCTCACGTTTTACAAACTTAGTTTTTACTGGAAGTTTGTGACTTGCTAAACGTAGTGCTTCACGCGCAACTTCTTCAGAAACGCCAGCAACTTCGAATAAAATTCTACCTGGTTTAACAACTGCGATCCAGCCTTCAACCGCACCTTTACCAGCACCCATACGTACTTCTAAAGGTTTTTTAGTATATGGTGTATGTGGGAAGATTTTAATCCAAACTTTCCCGCCACGTTTCATGTAACGTGTCATTGCTATACGAGCAGATTCGATTTGACGAGATGTGATCCAAGACGTTGTTGTAGCTTGTAAACCAAACTCACCAAATGTTACGTAGTTACCGCCTTTAGAACGACCAGTTGTTTTAGGACGATGTTGACGACGATATTTTACACGTTTTGGTAGTAACATTATTATTTTCCTCCTCCACTAGTGTTCTTAGTAGGAAGAACTTCTCCACGATATATCCATACTTTAACGCCTAATTTACCGTATGTTGTATCGGCTTCAGCGTGTGCATAATCAATGTCAGCACGTAATGTATGAAGTGGAACAGTTCCTTCTGAATATTGTTCAGCACGAGCGATGTCAGCTCCGCCTAAACGACCAGATACTTGAGTTTTGATACCTTTAGCACCAAGTTTCATAGCTCTAGTGATTGCTTGTTTTTGTACACGACGGAATGAAGCACGGTTTTCTAATTGACGTGCGATGTTTTCAGCTACTAAACGAGCGTCAAGATCAACTTTTTTGATTTCAATTACGTTGATGTGTACTTTTTTATCAGTTAACGCATTTAATTTGTTGCGTAATTTTTCGATTTCTGAACCGCCTTTACCAATTACCATACCAGGTTTACCAGTATGAATTGCAATGTTGATACGGTTTGCAGCACGTTCAATCTCTACGTGAGAAACTGATGCTTCTTTTAATTCATTATCAATAAATTTACGGATTTTTAAATCTTCGTGTAAAAGTGAAGCGAAGTCTTTTTCAGCATACCATTTTGCTTCCCAATCACGGATAATACCAACACGAAGTCCGATTGGATTAATTTTTTGACCCACAGTATTCCCTCCTTAAAAGTTAATTAAGCTTCTTTAGCTTCTTCTTTACCGTCACTTACGACGATTGTAATGTGGCTTGTACGTTTGTTAATCGCACTTGCACGACCTTGCGCACGTGGACGGAAACGTTTTAATGTTGGTCCTTCGTTAGCATATGCTTCTTTAACTACTAATTCATCTGTGTTCATGTCATAGTTATGTTCAGCATTAGCTAAAGCGGACATTAATACTTTTTCAATTACTGGTGATGAAGCTTTGTTTGTTAATTTTAAAATTGCAATAGCTTCAGCAGCATTTTTACCTCTGATTAAGTCAAGAACTAGTCTTACTTTACGAGGTGCGATTCTTATTGTTCTAGCAACCGCTTTTGCTTCCATTAGGATGTCCTCCTCTACTTAATAGATATTATCTTCTTGTTTTCTTGTCGTCTGCAACGTGTCCTTTGAATGTACGAGTAGGAGCAAACTCACCTAATTTATGACCTACCATATCTTCAGTTACATATACAGGTACGTGTTTACGTCCGTCGTATACTGCAAAAGTATGTCCGATGAAATTAGGGAAAATTGTAGAACGACGTGACCATGTTTTGATTACTTGTTTCTTTTCGCTTCCTTCTTGAGCTTCAACTTTTTTCATTAAATGCTCATCGACGAAAGGTCCTTTTTTAATACTACGAGCCATTTGGGCGCCTCCCTTCTTATTATGTGCGTGCAGCTTTAAGCCGCACACCCAAATAAGTTGATTATATTATTTTTTCTTACGTCCACGAACGATAAGTTTGTCTGATGATTTTTTACCACGACGAGTTTTCTTACCAAGCGTAGGTTTACCCCATGGTGACATTGGAGATGGTCTACCGATAGGAGCACGACCTTCACCACCACCGTGTGGGTGATCGTTAGGGTTCATTACAGAACCACGAACTGTTGGACGGATACCTTTCCATCTTGAACGTCCGGCTTTACCAACGTTAACTAATTCGTGTTGTAGGTTACCAACTTGACCGATTGTAGCACGGCAAGTAGATAAGATCATACGAACTTCACCAGATCTTAATCTGATTAATACGTATTTACCTTCTTTACCAAGTACTTGAGCACTTGCACCAGCTGAACGAGCGATTTGTCCACCTTTACCAGGTTTAAGCTCGATGTTGTGTACTACTGTACCAACTGGAATGTTTTGTAATGGTAATGCGTTACCAACTTTGATGTCAGCTTCAGCACCACTTTCAACGATTTGACCTACTTCTAATCCTTTAGGAGCAATGATATATCGTTTTTCACCGTCTGCATATACAACTAAAGCGATGTTCGCTGAGCGGTTTGGATCATATTGAATAGAATCAACTTTTGCATTGATACCATCTTTGTTACGTTTGAAATCGATAACACGGTATTGACGTTTGTGTCCACCACCATGGTGTCTTACAGTCAATTTACCTTGGTTGTTACGTCCCGCTTTTTTCGGTAGCGGTTTTAATAATGACTTTTCAGGTGTAGTTTTCGTGATTTCTGCGAAATCTAACGAAGTCATATTACGACGACCATTTGTTATTGGCTTATACTTTTTAATAGCCATTGTCGCTTACCTCCTTAATGGTAATTGGTTTATTAGTTAAATAAGTCGATTGATCCTTCTTTAAGAGTTACAATCGCTTTTCTTCTTTTGTTTGTATAGCCTTGGTAACGGCCCATACGTTTTTTCTTAGGTTTGTAATTCATGATATTAACACTTGCAACTTTTACGTTGAAAATTTCTTCAACTGCCATTTTCACTTGTGTTTTATTAACACGAGTATCAACGTCGAAAGTGTATTTGTCTTCAGCCATTGCTTCAGAAGATTTCTCAGTGATTACGGGGCGCTTAAGAATATCTCTTGCTTCCATTATCCGAGCACCTCCTCAACTTTTTTAGCAGCAGCTTCAGTAATTACTAAGCTGTCAGCATTAGTGATATCTAAAACATTTAAACCTTGAGCAGTTGTCACTTGAACGCCAGGGATGTTGCGTGCTGATAATTCAACATTTACATCTTCGTTTTCAGTAACTACTAATACTTTTTTAAGTTGTTCTAATGTAGATAATACATTTTTGAATTCTTTAGTTTTTGGAGCTTCGAAGTTGAATGCGTCAACTACAGTTAAGCCATTCTCTTGAGCTTTGAAAGATAATGCTGAGCGTAAAGCTAAACGACGCATTTTCTTAGGCATTTTGTATGCATAACTTCTTGGAGTTGGTCCGAATACGATACCACCGCCACGCCATTGTGGAGCTCGGATTGTACCTTGACGAGCACGACCTGTTCCTTTTTGCTTCCATGGTTTACGTCCGCCACCGCTTACTGCTGAACGATTCTTAACAGCATGCGTACCTTGACGTAATGAAGCACGTTGTAAATTAATAGCTTCGAATAAAACGCTATTATTTGGCTCAATACCGAATACTGCATCGCTTAATTCGATTGAACCTGATTTAGTTCCGTCTAATTTTAAAACATCATAATTAGCCATTATGCATTTCCTCCTTTCACTTCTTATTATTTATTACCTTTTTTAATTGAAGTTCTGATTTCTACTAAACCTTTTTTAGGTCCAGGTACGTTACCTTTTACTAAGATAACTTTGTTTTCTGTGTCAACTTGAACTACTTCTAAGTTTTGAACAGTTACAGTGTTTCCACCCATACGTCCTGGCATTTTTTGGCCTTTAAATACTCTAGAAGCATCTGAAGCCATACCTACAGAACCTGGTGCTCTGTGGAAATGAGAACCGTGTGACATAGGTCCACGAGATTGTCCGTGGCGTTTAATTGCACCTTGGAAACCTTTACCTTTTGATACGCCTGTTACGTCAATAACGTCGCCAGCTACAAAAGTATCTACTGAGACTTCTTGACCTACTTCGTAAGCATCCACGTCTACATTGCGGAATTCACGAATGAAGCGCTTAGGTGCTGCGTCAGCTTTTTTAGCGTGACCTTCAGCTGGTTTATTAGCATATTTATTAGATTTTGCATCTTTTTTGTATGCTTTTTTGTCTTCAAATCCAACTTGGATTGCGTTGTATCCATCAACTTCTACAGTTTTCTTTTGTAATACAACATTTTCTTTAGCTTCTACTACTGTTACAGGGATTAATTCACCGTTTTCTCCGAATACTTGTGTCATCCCAATTTTTCTTCCTAAGATTCCTTTGGTCATCGAAAGTCCACCTCCTAAAATTGTCTATTATAATTTGATTTCGATGTCTACACCAGATGGTAAGTTTAAGCCCATTAAAGCGTCAACTGTTTTTGGTGTTGGGTTTACAATATCGATTAAACGTTTATGTGTACGTTGTTCGAATTGTTCACGTGAATCTTTATACTTATGCACGGCACGGATGATTGTGTATACTGATTTCTCAGTTGGTAACGGAATTGGTCCAGAAACATCTGCACCAGAACGTTTCGCTGTTTCTACAATCTTCTCTGCTGATTGATCAATCACGCGGTGATCATAAGCTTTTAATCTGATTCTGATTTTTTGTTTTGCCATAATTTTCCCTCCTTATTCGTCTACATTTAGTGATAGACTTCTCCACGAAAACTATCTTACACAGCGCCATGGCAAAGCGGCCGGGTGTGTCAGTAACCTTTCGCTTCATCGCTTTTCATAAAGTCCAACATTAGATATAATACATGAAAAACATTGATAATTCAAGGTTTTTCAGTAATCTTATATATAACTGTCTAACACATACTTGATAATTGTACTTTAAATGATGATGTTGTTCAACCATTTTAGAGAATTTTTTTTACTTTTTATTTTCTTCCACTAAACATTCTAAATCAAATCAATATTATTATTCTCAATTATTATATATAATAGTAGTTGAATGGGAGTGATAATATGAAAAATGGAGTGAAAATGTCTTTGGCAATCATAGGAGTCTTTCTTATTGTTTGTGAATTTTTCTATGGTATTCCATTTCTAGGAGGCAGTGTAATTCTAAGTTTTGGATGGCAACCATTGTTGTTTAACGCTCTTCTATATCTTGTACTCATCATTATTTTACTAGTGGATTCACAGAACTCAATTAAACCTATGTTTGTCATTCCATTCTTAGGCTTAATAGGGTCTTTCATAGCGTTCTTACCAGTGATAGGTATGGTAATTCATTGGATTTTATTCTTCTTAATGATTTTCTTTGTATTTATTGTCTTGGTTGCACCCACTTATATCCCTAATAAAAATGCGAGGGTCGTTTATACTCAATATAAAGAACGGATTAAAGAAGATAATGATTAAAATTCATACTAATATACAAAAAGGAGCTGAAACTTTAACGTTTCAACTCCTTTTTATTATTTATGAACGAATATAAAATATAATATGAACAAAGCCATTAAAAAGTACATAATAGGATGAACTTCTTTATATTTTTTAGTAATAATCATTGTTATTGGATAAAAAATAAATCCACATGCAATACCAGTGGCAATAGAATAAGACAATGGCATCATAATGATTGTAATAAAAGCTGGTACCGCAACTTCAAATTGCTTCCAATTTATATCAGCAAAATTAGCCGCCATCAGTACACCTACTACGACTAAAGCAGGTGTAGTTACTGCACTTGTTACAACTTCAATTAACGGACTGAAGAATAATGCTAATAAGAAACAAATACCCGTAACTATACTTGCAAATCCTGTTCTAGCACCTACAGCTACACCAGAAGTAGACTCAATATATGATGTTGTGGTAGTTGTACCAAACACAGAACCTACAATAGTCGCTAAAGAGTCAGAGAATAACGCTCTTCCAGCTCTCGGTAATTTGTTATCTTTCATCAATCCTGCTTGCGTGGCAACAGCTACTAACGTACCAGCTGTATCAAAGAAATCAATGAATAAGAATGTTAAAATAACAATTAGGAATTGAATTGTAAACAGTTGACCAGGATCTTTAAATGATTCAAATGCCGCACCAAAGGTTGGCTTGATACTTGGCACTTCTCCAATTATTCCTGATGGTGGATGAATTTGACCAGTTAGCATACCCGCTACGGCAGTTACAATCATACCTATAAAAATTGAACCAGGAACCTTCATAGCATATAAAATGACCGTAACAATAATTCCGAAAATAGCTAAAAGTACTGGCGCTTCAGTCAAATGTCCTAGTTTTACTAAAGTTGAATCACTTTTAATTATTATCCCTGAACTTTGTAACCCCACAAATGTGATAAATAAACCAATCCCTGCCGAAACAGCTAGCTTCATTTGATGAGGGATAGCATTGATAATAACTTCTCTTAAACCAGTAACAGTTAGTAATGCAAAGAATATACCAGAGAATAGAACACCTGTTAATCCCACTTGCCAAGGAATTCCCATAGTTAATACTACTGTAAAAGCAAAAAATGCATTTAACCCCATACCAGGTGCTAAAGCTATTGGATATTTAGCAATTAATCCCATAAATAATGATCCAACAAACGCTGCTAAAGCTGTCGCTACAAAGATTGCTCCTTGGTCCATTTTCATATCACTTGTTGCACCTTTTACACCAGCTAAACTTAAAATTTGCGGGTTTACAGCTAGAATATATGCCATTGATAGGAAGGTCGTAATTCCACCTAAAATTTCATTTTTATAACTTGTCCCATGCTTATCAAACTGGAAGTACTTTTTCACAATGAATGCTCCTTTATTTGAAATACTTTAATAGTTTAATATCAAATTTCTTAAAAAACAATACCAAAAACGAACTTTTTAGTCTAAAGTCACAAAAAAGTTCGATATTTATCTACAATTTGAGATTTTTCAGAGCATCTTTAAATGGATTATTGTCGATTTCCTCTTTTTTATTTATATATTTTTTCATTTCCTTACGTGACACTTTACCATTCGTTTTATCTCTCATTCTTTTGTCCATTTGTGATTGAGTTTCTGTATGGCCACATACACATCTATAAACAGCTTCTTTTCCTTTACCAAATAAGGTCATTTTTTTCTTACAATTAGGGCAACGTGCATTGGTCTTTCGTTGAATATTTTTCTTAGTTTTACATTTTGGATCTTGACATACAAGCATCTGTCCATTTTTAGTTTTGACTTTAATCATAAACTTACCACATGTTGGACACTCAGTTGTTGTTAAATTATCATGTTTATATTTTTGCTCACTGCTTTTAATTTTATTTACCACTTTAAATGTAAAGTTTTTCATTTCTTGTATGAATTTCTGAGAATTATATTTCCCCTTTTCGATAAGCATTAATTTTTCTTCCCATTGGGCTGTTAGTATAGGTGAGGTTAATTCACTTGGAGACAATTCTAAAATTTGTTTTCCTTTTGATGTAACTTTAATTTTGCCATCTCGCGACTCTAAAGCATTCATGTTAAATAACTTTTCTATAATATCAGCCCTAGTTGCTACAGTTCCAATCCCCCCCGTATGTTTAAGTGTTTTTGCATACTTTTTATCATTCAAATCAATATGATTTTGTGGATTCTCCATGGCTTTAAGTAATGAACCTTCATTAAAATATTCCGGTGCCTTTGTTTCATGTTCATGAATCTCAATACGATGTACATTAAATAACTGACCTTCTTTAAAAGAATGCGTTAAAGTATTCGAGGAGGATTGATCTTTTAAAGCTTTATATCCTAATTGTTTAGGTATTTTCTCTTTTAAAACAAAATGGTAACCTTTCAGTTGTGCATGGATTGTTAAAACTTCATATAAATAAGGATTCATTAAATTTTCTAAAAATCTTTCTGCTATTAGCATATAAATTTTAAACTCTCGTTGACTCAATTGTTCAATTGAAGGTCTAACTTCCGTAGGAATAATCGCATGATGATCTGAAACTTTTTGATTATTAAAAATATGCATTTTAGAAGAAAAGGTCTCAGATATTAAATCTCGAACATGAGATTTATAATCTGTAGCTAGAATTGCTCTTAACCGTTCTTGAATTGTATCGACCATATCATGTGTTAAATAATTAGAATCTGTACGGGGATAGGTTACTAACTTATGTCTCTCATATAAATGTTGTAATGTATTTAGTGTCTCCTTTGGCCCCATCTTGTAACGTTTATATGCCTCTTGTTGTAAATCTGTTAAATTAAATAAAGGTTGCGCGTAAGATTTCTTATTTTTTCCTTTAACTTCTAATATTTTTCCTTCTTGATGTTTAATTTCATGTTCAATCAATTCTAATTCTTTTTTATCTTTATATCGCTTTTGTTGGTTAAGATTTAAATCGTAACCATCAACATTAATGGATAACGTGTAATATTTTTCAGATTTAAAATAGTTAATCTCATCTTGTCTTGATTTAACTAACTGTATTGTTGGAGTTTGTACGCGACCTAATGATAATTGCGCATCATATTTTGTCGTTAGTGCACGTGTTGCATTAATCCCTACTATCCAATCTGCTTCACTTCGTGCAAGTGCTGCTTTATATAAATTTTGATACGCGTTGCCATTTTTCAACTGTTTAAATCCTTCTTGTATGGCTTTTTTTGTAACTGAACTAATCCACAAACGCTTGATTGGTTTTTTATTACCTACTTTATCTAAAATAAGACGAGCTACAAGTTCACCTTCTCGTCCAGCATCTGTTGCTATAATAATTTCTTTAACATTTTTATCTAAAATTAAAGATTTTACAACTTTAAATTGTCTATTTGTTTTACTAATCACTACTGTTTTCATTTTCTTAGGAATGATAGGTAAATCTTCTAAATTCCATTCTTTATATGAAGGGTTATATTGTTCAGGCGTTGCATTTGTCACAAGATGCCCCAATGCCCAAGTCACAATATACTGTTTCCCTTCTATATAACCATTACTTTTTTGTTGAAGATTCAAAGCATTAGCGATATCTCTTCCAACCGATGGTTTTTCAGCTAAGATTAAAGATTTCATTTTAATTTTCCTTTCACATTTATAAAGTACATCATGTTATAGAATTACATACATTGTAACATGTATCTTTTTTTGTATATTACTATATATAAAATTAATTAAGATAGTTATATATATGTACATATCTTGTTCAATCATATTATTCAAAAACTCATTATCTCTTATTATGAATATTTTCCTTACTAAAAATTTCAGCACTTTTAAGGTGTTGTTTTTTACTTCTTTTTTTAATTACTATAGAATGACTTCGAGTGTAATTGGGACACTTAATTTTGTTCTTAGGAGAGTGAGTAATAAGTGCAAATTGTAGATTTTTTGATAGCACTTTTACCAGCCCTGTTTTGGGGTAGTGTAGTCATTATAAATGTTTTTGTAGGTGGTGGACCATATAATCAGATTCGAGGTACAACTTTAGGGACACTTTTTATCGGATTTTCTCTACTAGCTACTGGACACGCAGCGTTTGATAATCTAACAGTAATTATTGTCGGTTTAGTATCAGGAGCTCTATGGGCTTTTGGTCAAGGAAATCAATTAAAATCAGTGCATTTAATAGGTGTATCTAAAACGATGCCTATTTCAACGGGTATGCAACTTGTCGGTACCACTCTATTTAGTGCTATTTTCTTAGGTGAATGGAGCACGATTGTTCAAGTAGTGCTGGGACTTATAGCAATGATTTTATTGGTTGTAGGTATTTCTTTAACATCACTTAAAGCCAAAAGTGAAGGCAAATCCGATAACCCGGAATTTAAAAAAGCAATGGGAATATTACTTCTATCAACAATCGGTTACGTAGGTTATGTAGTTCTTGGAGATATTTTTGGAGTAAGCGGTACAGATGCTCTCTTCTTCCAATCAATTGGTATGGCAATTGGAGGATTAGTTCTTTCAATGAACCATAATACTTCAATTAAATCTACTGCTTTAAATCTTATACCAGGTGTTATCTGGGGTATCGGTAACTTATTTATGTTTTATTCACAACCTAAAGTTGGTGTTGCAACTAGTTTCTCATTATCACAACTCCTAGTTATTGTTTCAACTTTAGGGGGTATCTTTATTCTAGGGGAGAAAAAAGATCGTCGCCAAATGATTGGTATTTGGTCAGGTATTATTGTTATAGTTATAGCTTCAATCATTTTAGGCAACTTAAAATAGAATTTTAAACTTTAGGGAGGTAACATAATGTTTGAAGAATTAGAAAATAAAGTGGTTCTTGTTACCGGAGCTGCCACTGGAATTGGCAAATCTATTGCTGAAAACTTTGGTAAAGCTAAGGCCAAGGTTGTTATAAATTACCGTTCTGATCGACATCATGATGAAATTGAGGAAATTAAACAAACTGTTGCTAAATTTGGTGGTCAAACATTGGTGGTTCAAGGTGATGTTTCAATTGAAGAAGATATTAAACGAATGATCGAAACAACAATTAATCACTTTGGAACTTTAGACATTATAATTAATAATGCTGGATTCGAAAATTCAATCCCAACTCATGAAATGTCGATTGACGACTGGCAAAAAGTTATTGACATAAACTTAACTGGCGCCTTTGTAGGTTCAAGAGAAGCCATCAATCAATTTTTAAAGGAAAACAAAAAAGGTACTATTATTAATATTTCAAGTGTTCATGACACTATTCCATGGCCTAATTATGTACACTATGCCGCAAGTAAAGGTGGCTTAAAATTAATGATGGAAACAATGTCAATGGAATATGCTCAGTATGGTATTCGTATTAATAATATATCCCCTGGGGCAATTGTTACTGAACACACTGAAGAAAAATTTTCTGACCCAACGACGCGTGAAGAAACAATAAAAATGATACCCGCACGTGAAATTGGAAATGCTCAAGATATAGCTAATGCAGTACTATTCCTATCTTCAGATCTTGCAAGTTATATACACGGTACAACATTGTACGTTGATGGTGGCATGATGAACTATCCAGCATTTATGGGTGGTAAAGGCTAAGTTGCATTTTTTCAATTTTAACTAGAAATAAAGTGTCATCATTTGATAGTGAATAGTAGTCTTAAAAAGCATCAGTCATCGGCTGAATATAAGTTACAAACTATAATAAAAAAGCTATGAAGATATCTACAATGATATATTTCTTCATAGCTTTTTTTAGCTATATATAAATGAGCATATTAATTGTGCAATCAATTTTTATACAAATACAGCTTGATAAATATACAAAATGATAATGCTAATAATAATGGTTAAATTAGTTACCATTCCAACAAACGGTAATGTCTTATATTTGAATTGAATCGAATACGGTATAATTGCTACTCCTACTGGTAATAACCACGTTATAAGCAAGGTTGTTTTAATCATATCATCAGATACAGGTAATAAAAAGTGAACTAGTGTTCCAGCTAACACACCTAACCCGTAATGTAAACAAAGATATTTTATTGTTACAGGGAGGTATTCTCTCTCAATACTAAAATTAAGCATTACACCTAATAATATCATGGATAAAGGCATATTCGCCTTTGATAATACACTAAAGAAATCAATAGCTGGTTGCCATATATGAATATGAGACATATTCAATCCAAACATAATCATATAGGTTACTAATGGGACTGATTGAACTAATTTTTTCCCTAAAAATTTGAAGTTAAATTGGTCACTACCTTCGCTATAATAACTTCCTACAAAATAAGTAATACCAAACATGATAATGGCCCCGCCAATATCAACCATTCCGAAATATATCATACCTTTAGATGGCCATATCGCTTCAACCAACGGATATGCAAACAAACCAATATTCATAGATCCAGTCATCATACCAACAGAACCACGCATATGGTTATCATATTTTCTAAAAAACCAAATTACGATAATTTTAGCTACTATACCGTAAATAATCATCATTATAGGCAATATTGAAAAAGATACATCTAATTTCGCACTATTTAAGTTAACTATAACGAGTGAAGGTAATGTAACATTTAACACTAAAGTTGAAAGTACTTGACTATCAGTTGCTTTCAAGTAATTCATACGTTTAAGAAAATAACCAAGTGCTATTAATAATATAATTATGACAAATTGTTCAGTCACATTGATTCCTTCTTTCTAGTTTATACAAATGAGTACTTTGATATCGTGTCCCTCTTATTTAGAAGTATCGTATTTCGTGATATAATCTTTATTAAATGTAAAAATTACTACTATTAACCCTTTGAAGAGGAGAATGATACGATGGACTTGAATTCAAAGTTATCAGAACTTAAATATGATTATACACGATTACAAAACGATTTAGAAAAACGTGAGTCGCTTCATCAAGATATTGACCCTCTACTTAAACAACTTGAAAATATTGAACAAGAAATCGCCTATGTACGTTCAAAATTAAATCAACAATCCTAAAATTTAGCACGTTGATTGTTTAACCCATAAGTATAAATTTAAACTACAAAATTTATTAAAATTTTTTTGCCAATTTTAGATGACATTAGAATCTAAAAATCAATGTTTTAAACATTGTTACCATATTGACAATCAATAAGCGATTTAACAAACACGTATTTCTAGAATTTTTAAATTTTGGTTTACAAAGCAACGTATGAAGCTACGACAACCAATTAATACGACTCATCTCTACTCGCATTCTAGTCATATGATTTTTATCGTGCTAATATATTATTCGTAATAGAAAGGGTGGCTTTTTATGAAACTTTATCTTATTTTATTGCCTGTTTTATACTTAATTGTTTCGTACATTAGTATTTTTAAAATGCATTCTGTCATAACTCGAATCTTGAGAATTGTTATGGGCATATTGTTACTATTTGTAGTTGCTTTGACGACGTTACAGTTCCCTAAAGAAAATTGGTGGGTATTTGTCGTTTTATTACTTTTAGTTGGTAATGTTGAAGTGACTGGTTTTAAAGAATTAAAAGATGATAAAAAAGGTGTTAGCATCTTAAATATCTTATCACTTTTATTATTTGTTATATTTATTATTTTAATTTTTATATTATATTAAATAATATAAAAGACTTAGGTAAGTATAATCATCTTACCTAAGTCTTTTTTTACATATTAAACTTTTTAGTAAGTTTATTTTTCAAAGTGAATAAAATTTCGTACATAACCGGTACTACAAAGAGTGTGAGTAGCGTTGAAGAAATTAATCCACCTATTACTGTTGCAGCCATACCTTTGGAAATTAATATTGAACTGTCTTGACCAAATAACAACGGCACTAGTGCACCTATTGTTGCAATTGCTGTCATTAATATAGGTCTTATCCGTGTACCACCCGCTTCTATCAATGCCGGTTTCATCTGCATACCTTGTTTTTCATTGTTAATAACACGATCGATTAATACTATAGCATTCGTAACAACGATACCAATTAACATAAGCATACCTATTAAACTTGGAACTGAAATGGTTTCTCCAGTAATGATGAGTGCCAGTACTACACCGATAACCGTAAATGGTAATGAGAATAAGATTGTAAATGGTGCCAGACCACCTCTAAATGTAATAACTAAAATTAAATAAACTATGATAATTGCTGCTATCATCGCCATTGCAAGCTGAGAAATAGCCTTATCAATGTCATCAGTAGCACCGCCGACATTAATTTTAATATGACTAGGTTTCTCAAGATCTTTCATTTTAGCCATGACTTGTTGAGATTTACCACCCACATCTTTATCAGTCACTTTACCTGTAACAGTCGTAGCATAATCGCCATCTTCTTGAGTCAGTTTACTTGGTGTATATGATTTTTTGAGAGATGCTATTTCACTAAGTTTAATCGTACCGCCCGTAGGCTTATTTAGTTTAATGTTTTTAATTTTTTGAGAAGACCAATCTGTTTGCTTATTTTGTTTGACCTTTACATCGATAGATTTACCCTTTTCATTAACTGTAGAAATTGTTTTCTCAGGTAAGTTTTCATTAAGATTCATCGCAAGTTGTGCAGCAGAAATACCATTATCTGCAGCTTTATTTTGGTCAACTTTTATTTCATATTGGTCATACGTCTGTGATAAATCAGATTTAACATTCGTTATGCCTTTAATATCAGTCATCAATTTCTCTACACGGTTGACTGTATCTTTCATTGCACTTGTATTAGGTCCTTTGACAGTTACTTCAACAGAATTATTACCTGCTCCTGTTCCTAAATCTTGATTTTTCCATTCTCCAGGTTGTTTAAATGTCTCGATATGTTTAAGTACTTTATCAGGCTCTTCGTCAAAATTAGGCGTGTCAGATTGATATTTAATCATAATTGCCATGCTGTTAGTACTACCGGTAGGATCTTGTGGTGTAGGACCACCTATAGAATATTGAACAGTTTCTACTTTATCTTTTTTATCTAAATAATTTTGTACTTTTTCAGCATGTTGTGTTATAGATTTCTGTGTTTCTCCAGGTTTTGGAGTATATGTTAGAGCTAAAAATTTATTATCTCCTGTTGAAATATAACTCGTTCCTAGATTTCTTGCGCCTATGACCACACTTCCAACTAAAATAAAAATACTAACTATAAGCACAATCCATTTATGATTAAGTGACCAATTCAAAGCGCTTCGATAGGCTCTCCCAACTGCTCCTAGACCTCCCTTTTGTTCCCTATTTTTAACGCCATTTTTAAAAAATGTTGCACCTAAAGAAGGCACTAGGGTAATCGAAACAAGTAGTGAAGCTAATAAACTAAAAGTAATAGCTAGCGCAAATGGTCTAAACATTTCACCTACTGAACCTGACACAAACACTAGTGGTAAAAACACTACAATAGTAACAAGGGTCGATGACATAATAGGTTTAAATACTTCTCTAGTAGCGCTTATAATTAAATTTTCCCCTTTGAGCTTCTCATTCGGATCAGATAATCTTCTAAATATATTCTCAACGACAACTATAGAATCATCTATAACTCGCCCGATTGCAACCGTTAATGCACCTAAAGTAAGAATATTTAATGATACGTTGCTTAATTTTAATGCTATGAGCGCAATTAATATTGACATTGGTATAGATACAATTGAAATAGCTGTAGTTCTTATGTTTCTTAAAAACAGAAGAATAACAATAATAGCAACGATCGTACCGAGAGCGGCCTTTTCAACCATAGTATAAAGAGAATCTTCAATAGGTTTAGCAGTATCCATAGTTTTAATAGATTTCATTCCACTCTCATTACGTACAAATTCATCTACTTTTTTCTGAACTTCTCTCGCAACTTGCACAGTATTAGCATCTTGTGATTTCATAATTTGTAAGTTAACAGCATCTTTTCCATTTGTCTTGGATATAGAAGTACGTTCATCACCGACACTAATATCTGCTAAATCTTTAAGTGGTACAGATGGCATTTGGCCTTTTTGTGCCATATGAGTTGAACTATTAGTCGAGCGAGTATTATCACTTGGCATTAGACTATCACTGTCGGAATCGCTATCATTTTGTACAGATTGTCCAGAAATAGATAAAGGGATTTTAAGATTTTTAAAAGCGTCTACAGATTTAAATTGACCATCAACAATAATAGATTTATTACTCTTATTAAATTGGAAAAGTCCTAATGGCGTTTCACGTGTAGCCGTTTTTATATAGTTCTCAACATCATTTGCAGTTAAACCTTTTTCATCTAAATTTTTTTGTTTAAACTTTAACGATACTTCACGATTAGTTTGACCGTTTAATTGTGCATTTTGCACACCATCAATGATTTGCAATTTTGGTACGAGCTGTTGATTTAACTTTTTAGTAACGTCTTTTAACTTTTGATTATTACTCGTAAAAGAATATGCCACAATTGGAAAAGCATCCATAGAGTTCCTTGTTAATTCAGGTTCACCAACGCCGTCTTTAAACTTAATTTTATCGATTTCTTTTTTTAATTGTTCTTCAGCTTTATCCATATCTGTACCATTATCATATTCTACAGTTACTATAGAAGCATTTGGTATAGATTCGGTCTTCACACTATTTACGTAGGCCAACGAACGTACTTGATTATCAATCTTGCTACTTATTTCATCTTGTGTTGACTGGGGGGTTGCTCCAGACATTGTAGTTTGAACTGAAATAACTGGATTTTCAACATCTGGTAATAATTCAAGTTTTAATTTGGCGCTTGAATAAACACCACCTAATATAATTAAAACTACCATCAAAAAAATAGCGAATTTATTACCTAACGAAAATTGTAATAATTTTTTAATCATGCAATTTTTCCTTTCTTATAAAAAAATCTGAACGCTCTCAATTTATCATAGAAGCGTTCAGATCTGAATGTAGTAGTTATTTACCTTTAAGTTTACGTGATATTTTAATTTTGGCTTTCGTTAAACGAGGTTTCACTTTCTCAACTAAATGATATAACGGTTGATTTAATACATAATCAAATTCTCCAATTTTTTCACTTAAATATGTACCCCAAACTCGTTTAAATGCCCACAGCCCATAATGTTCTGAATCTTTATCAGGATTATTATCTGTACCACCAAAGTCATAGGTTGTTGCACCATGCTCTCGTGCATATTTCATCATTTCAAATTGCATGTGATGGTTTGGTAAGAAATCACGATAGTCATTCGATGAAGCACCATAGAGATAGTACGATTTGTTTCCTGCAAACATTAAGAGTGCACCTGACAAGTAAATACCTTCTGGCTCGCTTTTTTCAAGTTCTGTTAAATCAGATTTTAATTCATTTGTTTTTTTAATTTTATTTTCAATATCATTAAGTTTATTGAGTGTCTTTTTATCTTTCTTTTTTGATTGTAATTTCTCTTTCTCAGCTAATTGTGCTTCAAGGTCTTGATTAACCATATCTAATACTGGCTTGGGCTCTAATTTAACAAGGAAGAGTTCTGCATCACCGTCTTCATGAAGTGCATCATATATATTTTCAAAATAACTAATATCTCTAGTTAAAAAACCATCTCTCTCTCCAGTTATCTTCATTAAATTAGCAAAGACTTTAAGCCCCTCGCGATTTGATCGTTCTACTTTAGTTCCACGCTTAAGCGCAAGTCTTACTTTTGAACGATTTCGACGTTCGAAACTTTGAACTAATTCATCATCTGTTTTATCGATAGGCGTAATCATAGTCATTCTTGGTTGAATATAGTCTTTAGATAATCCTTCTTTAAAACCTTTATGTTTAAACCCAAGCTCACGTAAATTTTTAAGTGCTTCTGCACCTTTATCAACTTCGACATCGGGATCTATTTTGATAGCATACGACTTTTCATCTCTTGCTACTTCTTTAGCATAGCTAAGTAGAGCTTCTAACACTTCTTTATTATTATAATCAGCTACAAATCCCCTAGATACATAGCATAAAGTGTATGGGAGTTTAGGTATTTTTTTGAATAGTAGCTGGCCAACACCTTTAATTTGACCATTTTCACCGACAGCAATTCTTCTCGAATACCATCCTGTTAATTTTTTCGTATCTGCCCACTTAGATAATTGTAATAAATCACCATTGGGATGAGATTTCACAAATGCGTCATGTTGTTGATTAGTGATGTTCATCTTTTCCATGGTTTAAAATATCTCCTTTATTTTACAGTAATTTTAATTATACATCTTAATGAGAACGATGTCGACGATGTCACTTTCAAACCGTTTTAGTTCTTTCAATACTATTACCCTTGATATAATGGTTACTAACAACTAGTAAAGAGGTTTTTATATGAGAAAGTTTATTTTGTTATTATTTATTATCCTAAATCTCGTAGCAATCATTATTACAATCAATCACCCACTAACAATTTCATATTTTAGTCTTCGTGTCATCTTCGTAGCATTTATATTTATTATATCCATATTTTTTATTTTTTTACGTACTACAAACTATGAATTGATTCTAAGTATTTTATCTACCGTTTTCGCTTTCATACACATCGGTTTAATTATTCACAGTGCATATCTATATTTATACTAGTTGGGTGGCTCAAAACGATATTTAGCACCACGTATAAATATTGAGTATGGAGCTGTAGCATTGATATCGGTCATTATTAATGTATGAAAACCGGAATCTTTGCCGTCTTCTATTTTATAAATAACTTTATCAGTTTCTAATTTGAGATCAGTAGATGTAGCTGTTTCATTTACTATTTTCATGTTATACCATTCTTTCCAAAGACTTACTGTTGTTTCACGTTGAGTACTAGTAATAATCACCTCTTTAATTTCAAATTCTGACAAGTTGAAATTATGTATTTGTGATAGGTTTTGCTTTCTGCTGTTATCCCATTCTATAAAGAAAGGTGGTTTGACTCTATAGTCAGGGTTAGCAATATATAGCAATCTCCAACGTAATTGATGCCCCTTCTTATTTTCTCTTTCCATGTCAATAGGACCAATTACATCAACGCCTCTATTTTCTAAAGTATCTCTAACTTGATCTATATCCTTTGTTCTAAAACAAATACCTTTAAAGCCTTGTTTAAAATGATCCTGCACTATTTTTGTAGCAAATGATACACGACCTTCTTCAGTTTTAGCTACATTGTTAAGTTTTGACTCATTTTCAACATCTAGCAATTCGATATAACTATTTTTAATCGGTGCTATTTGATTAAAGGTGCCCAAATGATGATGTCTTCCACCATTTTGCAATTCTAATATTTCTCCGGGAACTTAAATGACTCTAATTGATGTAAATAGTGAATGATATGGTCTAATTTTAAGTTCAACTTTATCCCCTCCACATGTTATTGCTCATTTTAACAAAATCTAACTTTAATTACTTTAAATATTAAAAAGGAATCAAAGACCATTGCAAAATTCACATTTTAGTCATATAATTGTCTCTGTCTTTTAAATGGTTAGCTAGGCTAACTAATATAACAATGAGGTGTTAGATATTTTAACCAATGAATTTTTCAATAGTTTTATAGGTATATATAGACCCTATATTAAACTTACACAACCTATATTAGATCAGCATCAGATTCATACTGGCCAATGGCTTGTGCTAAGAGATATCGCCAATTATCAACCTACTACACTTGTAAAAATTTCTCATCGTCGTTCAATAGAAAAACCTACAACACGAAAGTTGATTAAAGTATTGTTAGACAATGGTTGGGTTATGACAAAAACAGGAGTTGATAAGAGAGAGAAATTATTAAGTTTAACTGACAAAGGTCAAAGCCTCTTTGAAACTATTAATAAAAAGGTCACTGTCATTCAACAAGATATTATAAAAAAAACTGGATTAACTGATGAGCAAGTATTTGATATTACAAATGCGATGTCTCAAATTCATGAAGCAATGATAAAGGAGGAACAGTAATGAATCAGTCTACAATAACTAAAGACCCCATCTTTACAAAGAGTTTTAATATTAACTTTGCTATTAACTTTTTTGTTTATCTATGTATGTATTTATTAATTGTCGTTATCGCGAGCTACAGTAAATCAGAATACCATGCTTCTGATTCTGTTGCTGGGCTCGTAGTCGGACTTTTTATAGTAGGATCATTAATAGGTCGATTTGTAACAGGTAAATACGTCAATCGATTTGGTCCAAAAAAAATTCTCATTTTTGGTTTAATATGTTTAGTAGTAACACAGCTACTTTATTTTATACCTGGTTCTGTTTGGTTCTTAATGATGGTGCGTTTACTGAACGGCTTAGCAACAGCGGTTGCTACAACTGCTACAGGAACAATAGCAGCATATATTACACCACCTACACGCAAAAGTGAAGGTATCAGTTTATTCTCATTAAGTTTGGTGTTGGGAACCGCTATTGGCCCATTTTTTGGTATGTTATTGATGAATTCCTTTTCTATCAATATTTTATTTACTATTTGTGTAATTTTAGGTGTCATAAGTGGTCTATTATCACTGTTAATTAAAATTAATTTCACAACAGTTAAAGAAAACACAATTACACATAAACGGTTCAATTTGGCTCATTTTGTAGCCAAAGAAGCCATTCCGGTAGCATTCGTCATGTTATTAATCGGTGTTACTTACGCTGCTATTTTAACTTATTTACAGGCTTTTGCTGTTGAAAGAGATCTAGTTACATCAGCAAGTTACTTTTTCATTTTTTACGCTATTGCGTCCCTCATAACAAGACCTATTGCTGGAAGATTGATGGATGATAAAAACGAAAATGTAGTTGTTTATCCAGCATTTATCTTCTTAGTATTATCTTTTGTTCTACTGATGCTTAGTTTTAACGGATGGGTATTACTTATTGCAGGTATCGCATTAGGAATTGGTTATGGTAACTTGTCATCTTCTATGCAAGCTATCGCAATAAAAGTATCTCCATCAAATAAATATGGCTTAGCTACATCAACTTACTTTATTGGTTTAGATATAGGAATTGGATTTGGACCATCCTTACTAGGTCTTTTCACACATACGATTTCTTATAGTCAATTATATGGAATCATGGGTATTTTAGGATTTGCAACTTTAGTCATCTATATTATTGTTCACGGACGTAAGGTTCACAGCACTGTATATTAACTGCTAGAATTTTAAAAAAACGTCTAAGTAAACTACCTAAATATGCCAAAATGACTTTTATGTAGATTTTACTCCAACATCGCTATATCACTCATATTAGGATATAAATAATAACAAAAATAGCAGTTACCTTAATATTCATAAGGTAGCTGCTATTTTATAATTTATTTAGTCACTTTTAGATTTAAAATTTACTGTCCTTAATTTGCAATACTAATTGTTTCAATTTCTCCAGTCATTTTGTCCAATAATTTCTTTTGCTTTGCATCGAAGAAATAGTGAACTTGTCTTTCATCGGTTTCTGAGCGTAATTTAGAAATGAGTTCTTTCTTATAGATTTTACGAATAATCACATCAATTTTACTAGTATCCCATAACATCTCGAAATGTAATGTGTCTCGTAACTCTTTACCACTAATTTTAGTGTCTGCATAAACCTTGTAAAGAACTACAAATTCTTCAATAGAAATACGATATGTTGTTTTAAGCCAATGCTTTAATTGACTTAATTCTCTCTCTGATTCAATAAAACGTTGTACTTTGTTACTCATAATAATATGCCTCCTAAGTTGATTCTTGGATGTTGTGTTTGTGTGATAAAACTCAATTGCTTATTTTTATTATATTACAGGTTTTGCATTTAATCTATAACAAATATTAAAATTGCCTCTAAATATTGTTTTGAAATTAAACAATTTAAACAATCAGTTATATGTTGAAAGGCATTTAAAATATCTAAATAGGTTTTGTCGTAGCTATATTAACTAACTAAATGTATAAAATTATGGATTTAAAATGTTTAACATGAAGACTTAAGCATATGTTGTCTATAAATACTCAAAACTGTATTAATTGTTTCTTGCTCATTTAATATAATTTATTAGTATTATAAACTTTTGAAACTAAATTTAAATGCTTATAATATAATGTCCAAATCCCATAAGTAGTAAAATTCTAAACTACGCCTATCCACCTATATAATTCATATTAATTTTTTTCTTTCTATTATTCTCAATAGTTTGCATCGTACGCTTATCAGAGTACTGATTGTTTCTAATACTCCACAATCGTTTAAATTGTGCTTTTAAATCATCATCTGTAGCTCCATTACGTATTAAGGCTTTTACATCAAACCCTTCTGAGGAGGCAAATAAACAACCATAAAATTTACCATCTGAAGACAATCGAGCACGCGTACATGTGGAACAAAATGATTCAGATACACTCGTAATTAGACCAAATTGTGCATCACTATCTTTATGTCGAAAATATTTAGCAACTTCCCCATAATATTTAGGCGCTACAGGACTTATCTCAAAATGTTGTTCTATCATATTAAGCATTTCTTCTTTAGTTACAACTTTATTGAAATTCCATCCATTATCGTTACCTACATCCATAAATTCAATAAAACGTACTTCAATATTTTTATTTTTAAAATAATCAATCATCGGAATAATTTGATTATCATTAACCCCTTTTTGAATAACTACGTTTACTTTAACTTCAAAACCTATTGATACTGCATAATCAATTTGTTCTAAAATTGTAGACGCTTTAATATTTCTATTGTTAATTTCTTGAAAAACGTTATCCTCAATCGCATCTAAACTTACATTAATACGACGTAAACCAGCTTGATATAAATTTTTTCCATGTTTTTTTAATAACAAGCCATTAGTGGTCAATCCAATATCCTCTATACCATCTATGAGATTTAATTGCTCTACAAGTTTATAAAGATTGCGTCGTAAGAGAGGCTCTCCTCCTGTAATTCTTATCTTTTTAACTCCTAATTGAGCATAAATCTTTGAAATTCGTATTAATTCTTCAAAAGTAAGCAATTCATTCTTAGGTAAGAAAGTGTAATCATCTCCAAAGATTTCCTTTGGCATACAATAATCACATCTGAAATTACATCGATCAGTGACCGATATTCTTAAATCCCGTATTGGACGGCCTAATTTATCTTGTATTACCGCTTTCATAGTTGGACCTCCTTATTCATTTATCTGCATTTTTAAAGAGTCCAAATCATGCTGAAAATTAATATTCTTATACCAATAATGAGGCGAGTCAATTTCAGTAACGTCTAACCAATCTGTTGATAATTGTTTAAAGACATGCTTTAGACTTAAATGATTTGAATTTAAAGCTTTTTCAATAAAAGGAAACGTCGAAAGTGTATAAAAACCAATCGTCGGTATACATATTTGTCCTTCTTTAAATGCTACAATATCTAAACGTGATTCAATTAAGTTTGATACCATGAAATGATATAACCCATTCACTGCTTTACTAGTAATCATTGGTGTATCAACAGATACAATGAAAAACAATTCTTCATCCATGTATTGCTTCATCACTGAGTAAATTCCTGTTAGCGGCCCTTTATTTTGATGATGTTCGTCATCAATAATCACATATTCATATTCAAACTGAGAAGCTAATTGTGAATTAGTGCTAATGATAATGCGATTAAACATATTTGTAGATTTTAACGTTTCTATAATTTTTTGATAAAAATATTGATTATCAATTTTAGCAAAAGCTTTAGCTTTACCAAATCTGCTAGATTCTCCACCTGCTAAAATAATTGCTTTCATCTTGATCAACCCCCACTGACCGGTGGAATGAGCGCAATTGTATCTCCTGGTTGGACCATATCATCTTGTCTGACGAATTCTTCATTAACAGCAATTTGAAATTTTTTTGATTTAAGTTCTCTATGGCGTTTTAATAAATATGACTCGAATTCTTGAACAGTTAATGTCGTATCTAAATGTATTGTTTCAGTAGATCGATTGAGCAACTCTTTTAACTCTGCAAAATATAAAATTTTCATCTTGCTTACCCCTTTTTTGCTTCATTATATGTTCCCTTTTGATGGCCTTGCCATTCAGCACCATCATCCCAAATTTCCTTTTTCCAAATTGGAACAATTTCTTTTATGCGCTCTATGGCGTATTCATTTGCTTCATATGCCGCTTTTCTATGAGGAGAAGATACTGCAATTAAAACTGCTATATCTGATATTTGTAACGGCCCAATTCGATGTACAATTGTTGTTATTGTTCCAGGCCACTTTTCTTCAATTTCTTTTCCAATTTGAGCTAATTTTTTCTCAGCCATTGGTATATAAGCCTCATATTCTAAGTGTTGTGTACGAATACCTTTAGTCCACTCTCTTACGTGACCAGTAAATACGACTACGGCACCTTGACGTTCGTTAATCGTAAAATCCCTATATTGTTCTGTTTCAATAGGTTGAGTCACGATTTCAAATTGCTTCATTTAATTCATTCCCTTATCCTTAATTAATTTGTTGAGTAAGTGCTCAAGTTGATTATTTGCTCGTGGATGATTGGTTTCTATTTTCCCTATGACGTGAGAAAGTCTTTGTAGAGTTCTTAATTCATCATTATTTTTATAAACGATAATTTTATCATAATTTTCTTCTTTAAAGCCCTCAACTAAAATGATACTACAATCAATTGTAACAGAATTTTCAATTATTTCTCTAAGCGATTGTTTCTTATTACGTGTCACTGTTTGCTGTAAATGATGCCCCTGAACAATACTTTGATCTGCGCCCGCAGCAAAATGTTTCATGTGGTCAACATCAGATGACTGTAATTCAATTTCTTCACCAATATGCCCGTGATGTTTAATTGTTGCTACTGAATAACCTCGTTCTTTTAAAAATGATATCGCATGGTTCATCAATGTAGTTTTCCCTGAATTTTTCATACCTACAATTTGTAAAATCATAGTATCAATTCCTCTTCAAAACTATTAGATTCGGTCAAAATCACATCAACAATGTTACCTGCTTTAAATCCACGTGTACCACCAGGAAGCATAATCATAGCATTAGCGTGCGCAATAGCTACAACTGCACCTGATTTATTAAATCCAGATGGTATTACTGTCATTCCAGCTTTTGTTAATGTTGCCTTAGCACGAATCAATCGTGTAAATGGGTTAGCTTTATTAAAATCTTCCATAAGTGTAGCTTTGATTATTTGCGGATAACAAGCTTTAGCTCCCATGAGCTTATTTACAGCGGGTTTAACATATAATTCAAATCCTGTATAGCAGGCTGAAGGATTTCCAGATAAGCCAAATAAATATTTACCATCTACAAATGCAACCGTAGTAACACTACCTGGTCTTTGAGCCACTTTGTTAAATAGTATCTGCGCTTGGATGGACTTGTATATTTCTGGTAAGTAATCAAAATCTCCTACCGACACACCTCCAGTAGTAATTACTAAATCATGCTCTGATAAAGCTTTTTTTACGACCTCAATACTCTTTTCTAGATTATCATGCTGAACTTTATACATTCCAACTTGTATTCCAAATTGTTTAGCTAATGCTTTAATCATCGGTCCGTTTGAATTTCGTATCTTTCCTGGTTCAAGCTCATCTTCTACTTCAAGCAATTCACTACCTGTAGCAATTACTGCAACAGTTGGTTTTCGAGCCACTCGCACTTTAGTATAACCGTATGTTGCTAAGACTGCTATCACACCAGAGTTAATACGCATACCTTTATGCAGTACGATATCACCAGCTTTTATTTCTTCACCTTGTAGTGAAATATTTTCTAAATGTTTAAAAGATTTTCTAATTGTAAAAGTTGTTTCAGATTCAATAGTTTGTTCAAACATTACTACTGCATCAGCTCCAGAAGGAATCTGAGCACCAGTCATTATTCGTATTGCTTGGTTTTTATCAATTGTTTTTTCTGAAACTGAACCTGCACCGATATGATCTATTACTTCAAATTCAATACGGTTTTCGCCACTTGCACCTTGTGAATCTTCACTTCTAATTGCAAATCCATCATAAGGTGATTTATTAAACCTTGGTATATCATAAGTCGCAACAATATCTTCAGCAAGAATATGTCCTAAACTTTCATCTAAATTAACATTGATATTCTTCACTTCTACATGTTGTTTCATAATACGATTAATTGCTTCTTTAACTGATATTGGCGTTCTTTTCTCTACAGACATACACTCATCTCCAAAAAATATTAATTTTCATGATATACTTACTCCTAATAGGAGGGAAAAAATGACTCATTTCACACATATTAATAAACAAGGTAATGCTAAAATGGTTGATGTTTCTAATAAGAAAATTACAAAACGTATAGCAGAAGCACACTCAAGTATAATAGTTAATGAAAAAATTTATAGACAAATTACTCAAAATACTAATAGTAAAGGAAATGTACTTAATACTGCGCAAATTGCTGGTATCATGGCAGCTAAAAACACTTCTACAATCATTCCTATGTGTCATCCATTACCACTTACAGGTATAGATGTATCCTTCAAATGGGATTCAAATAATGATGATTCATATCGTTTAAATATTACAGCGGTCGTGTCTACAACAGGTAAAACTGGTGTTGAAATGGAAGCATTGACTGCTGCTTCAGTTACAGCACTTACAATCTACGATATGACAAAAGCCATAGACAAAGGCATGGTAATTGGAGAAACGTACTTAGAATCTAAATCTGGTGGTAAATCTGGCGACTTCCACAGAAAAAATATATAATTCTATTCATTATATAAATTAAAAATTCGTACATTATATCTAAAATCTTGAAATTACTTAATTCCTTATGTCTTTATTTAATTCAAACACTAAGTGACTCAATTCAGGTTTAATTAATTTTTCTATTGCAAGTTTAATTGCACCTGTTGAGCCAGGAAGTGCAAAAATCAAGGTATTATCACAGGTACCTGCAATAGCTCGAGTTAATAATGCTCTTGTACCAACATCTTCGGTATAACTTAAGTATCTAAATAATTCACCAAAACCTTCTAATTCTTTAGTTAATAATGGGCGAACAGCTTCTATTGTCACATCTCTTTGTGAGATACCTGTTCCTCCCGTTGTAATAATGACATCTAGTTGATTTGGTGAAGCTAACCAAAGCTTAAGTTGGTGTGTAATAGCTTCTATATCGTCTTTAACAATTCGATAATAATTAATATCAACATGATTTTCATGTTGATTTATCAAAGATTGAATCAGTTGACCACCTTTATCAGAATCATAATCTCTCGTATCCGATACAGTCAAAATTGCTACATGAATCGGTCTGTTTAAATGAATATTCTGATGTTGATGTTTGTGCATGTTTATCCACTCCCTTATATTTAACCAAATAGTTGATGCATTAATTGAATTGCATTTTTAGGTTCTGTCGTTCCATGTATCAAAAATCTACCACCAGAAAATGCAACAATTCGATATTCTCTAAACCTAAACATTGTCATATATAAATTCGTACGATGTTGAATATGATTTCGCTCGAGAAATGATAGTAATATTTCCTGAGAAATATCAGGATTTTTATATTGAACAGTGTCTCTTCCACATAAGGTCGCGTAATCTTGTTGATGTTGATTAAGGTGTGGATATGTTGGAGCATGACCACATGTTTTACAATCTTCATTTTGCATACGACTAAAACCAAATGTATAATGATCCCCTTCCCAAATATCCCCGTAAGTGAAGTGTGTGTTAACCTTATTACCAGTCAATAACTTTAATGCATCACTGAGTTGTAAACTGGTTGTCATTGTTACAGCTGGTTGAATAACTCCAACCGTATCACATGTTAAATTAATAGATGGTAATTGAGGCATTAAGCAATTAAAACACGGTGTTTGCCCAGGAATAAACGTTGCCTGAACATATGTACTTTGAACAACACCACCATATATCCAAGGAATCTGATGTTTATAAGCAAAGTCATTAATTAACTGACGCGTATCAAAATTATCAGTTGCATCTAATATAATATCGACATCTATTCCATGTTGCTCTAAGAAATTGTAATTGACATGCTCAATATAAGCATCTATCTCTACATCTTTACGTATCTCTTTTAAAACTTTCTGTGCAGCGATTACTTTTGGTAGTACATCTTCTGCATCACGCTCTGTAAAGAGTGTTTGTCGTTGTAAGTTGCTAAATTCAATGTAGTCTCTATCAACAATAGTTAACTTATTTATTCCTGCTCTCACTAATCCCTCAGCTAAGTGTGTTCCTAACGCCCCCATACCTACTATAAGTACATGTTTTTTCTCAAGTTGACTTTGACCTTTTAAACCAATTTGCTTAAACAACACTTGTCTCGAGTATCTTTCTTGCATCAAATCCCTATACCTCTCTTTATATTTTGAATATACGAATAATTGTTAAAATTAACAGGTAAATAGCACTTCTTGCTATATTTTATTCAATCTTTAATTGTTATAATCTTATGTGCCATTTGCTGCGCTTCATAATTTGAATGCGTTACAAATATAATGGGAATTTTCCATGCTTCGAATATTTTTAAAATTAATTTGACACCTTCTTTTTTTGTCTTATCATCTAAACTTGAAAAAGGCTCATCAAGCAAAATTAAATCTGGTTTCGTACTTAGCGCCCTAGCTAAAGCGACGCGCTGAGCTTCACCTCCTGATAAGGTCACAGGATACTTTTCAAGTAAATGCTCTATTTTTAGAGTATGAATAAGTTGATTGATATGTTCAGAAGGCTTAGTCATAAACGTTATATTGTTATAAACATTCATATTAGGGAAAAGTTGATAATCTTGAAATAAATATCCTATACGACGTTGTTGAACCTTAACATTCAAATGATGTCGTGAATCAGTTAATACACGTTTACCAACCTTTATATATGAATAATTTATAGCTTTCAAACCGGCAATTATATTTAAAATTGTTGTCTTTCCAATTCCAGACGGTCCTTGTATCGCATATATCTTAGGGAGTTGATCATCTATGTTGATATTAATTTTCGTCTGATTAAGCACACCATTCAATTTAATTGTGAGCATTTAATCAACCTCCCTAAACGTATCACGATTAACTAGATTAATAGTCGCTATGACAGTTACCGCAAATGCAACTAATACAAGCACCCATAACCAAGCTTCATTTTCTTTCCCTTGCTCCACTAAAAAATAAATTTCTAAAGGCAATGTGTTTGTTTTGTCTGGAATATAGCCAGCAACCATCAAAGTAGCACCAAATTCACCTATTGCTCTTGCAAAGCTCATCATAATACCTGCAAGAATAGAACGTTTAGATAATGGTAACACCAATTTAAAAAATATTTTTGTTTCACTTGCTCCCATGGTTCTTGCAGTATTTAACATCTTTGAATCTATACTTCGAAACCCATTCACTGTATGTTGATACATAAGGGGAAAACTAACAATGACAGATGCAATCACTGCACCTGTCAAAGTAAATACAACTGGTAAGTGTAAGATATTAGTAAAGAATTCTCCTACAGGACTTCTTGTTGAAAATATAATTAATAATATAAAACCAAGAACAGTAGGTGGTAACACAATTGGTAAAATGATAAAACTTTCTAATAGATTTACCCAATATCTATTTTTATTGTATAGCCATTTAGAAATCAATATGCCAAAAATAGTAACTATCATTGTACTAATTAAAGCAACACGAAAAGAAATCCAAAAGGACGTTAAATCAGGCATAGCTCAGAACCCCTTATACAGAAAATTGATATTCTTTAAGAATTTGTTTAGCTTTATTAGATTTTAAGAAGTTTATCCATTCTTTAGCTAATTTTTTATCTGAAGTTGCACCTGCTTTATAAGTAATTGGTTTACTTAATTTAATTTCTTCGATGACTTTAACTTTATTTGCTTTTTTCTTTTGTTGATATAAGTCTGTTTTATAAACGAATCCTTCCTGTGCGTTTCCTTTTTCCACATAATTTAATACTTGTTTTACGTCTTTAGCAAAAATAATTTTATCTTTAACATCACCATATAAATGTTGATCATCTAAATATTGTTTTGCATATTTACCTGCAGGCACTGTTTTTATTTGTCCTAGTGCGAGTTTGTCGTTTTGATTTAAATCTTTTACAGAGGTATAACTTTTATTTTTATCACCAATTAATACAAGCTGATTCTTTGCATAATTATAAGTATCATGTGCTTTGTTTTTTTTCTTCAACAGATCTATATCTTTAGTGTTAGCTGACATCATGACATCTGCCGGAGCACCCGCTTCTATTTGCTGTCTTAACGCACCTGATCCGCCATAGTTAAATTTAATCTCTACATTTGGATGGTCCTTTTTAAATTCATTTCCTAATGATTTACTGACTTCAGTCAAACTTGCTGCAGCAGAAACTTGAAGTTCTTGTTTATCACCTTTTGGCGATTGTTTTTCATTCTGTTCTTTATTCAGACCTCTCTCATTAGTACAACCTGCTAATACTATACTTAATGTTAAAATAGTAATAAAAATATGTTTTATTTTCATGATAGCCTACCTCCATTTAACCTTTATTATACGCTTTAAATAATATTTGAAAAAGAAATAAAATGTGATAAATTATGTCATTATTTATACAACTAAATGTACTCGAATTGACTTTATAAAATCTTCTTAAAAGTCCTTTCCTAATAATAGGATATACAAAAGAGTGAGAAGTGAGTTACATTTAAGATAATAAGTAGTCATGATTAAAGGGGTAAAAAAATGAAAAAAGATGTGACGCAAAAACAAACTATAATCAAATTTGAGAATGGACACTTATATACAGCATCGGATTCATGTGTAACAGAGATGCCATTAACAATTAAAGTCAACGATATTGAGTTTGCAACTATTATTTGTAGTCCAAACCATTTAGAAGAATTGACTTTAGGTTTTCTTGCATCTGAAGGTATATTCTTAAAGAGGAATGACTTACAATCCATTCATATTGACGAAAGTAAAGGATTCGCTCATGTAAAACTAACTCAATCAGTAGGTCAACAATTCGAACATCCTACAAAACGTGTGCTGGCTTCCTGTTGTGGTAAAAGCAGAGCATTTTATTTTCAAAATGATGCTGCTATTGCCAAAACATCAATGACAAACATTCAACTTCAACCCAAACAAGTTATTAATTTGATGACGCAATTACAGGATGCAAGTATTATTTTCAAAAAAACGGGTGGTCTTCATAATGCTGCCATCAGTGATGGAAAAGACTTTTTTGAACATCGCCACGATATCGGACGTCATAACGCTCTTGATAAATTATACGGTTATTGTATTCAACGACATATATCGGTGAGAGATAAGGTTTTGATTTTTAGTGGCCGTATTTCATCAGAAATTTTAATCAAAGCGGCTAAAATCGGTGTAGGAATTATATTATCTAAATCTGCCCCTACTTCACTTGCAATACAACTTGCAAGAGATTTAAACATTACCGCAATTGGGTTTATTCGAGAAAATCATTTTAATATCTATAGTCATCCAGAAAGAATCATAAATTAATTTTAAACTTAAATGAATTTTAAGGTTAACACTACATGTCCGATTACCTTTGAACATATAAAAAATACCCTAAGATAGATTTAATAATCCATCTTAGGTTATCACTTCGATGTAAAATTTCAATTAACTTAAATATTTTCTTTTAAAATATGATACTTAAAACCTTGGTATACATATCCTTGTCTTAGATACATATCTTTAGCAGTATCTTCTCCATCTGCAACAAGAATAACAGGTCGCTCGTTAGCCATACGTCCAACGTAAGCTTGTATTTCAGAACCAATACCTTGATGTTGGAATTCTTTTAAAACCCCAAAACCATCTATTTCTATTGCTTTATCCGTTATTATAGTATCAACTATTCCTACTGGTTGTTGGTTAACATATGCAACTAAACGTTCAATGTCATCCAAGTTGTGTGAGCTATAAATATGTTGTTTAACCATGTTGGCATAGTTATCACCAAAAGGCCGTGCAAACGCATCATAGACATGAAGGTAATCATTGATATTACTACTTGTTACAAGTTGAATATCTACGTCTCTTTTGCGTGAAAGTTCCTTTAACGCTTTAGCTTCAATGACATAAAGCTCAAGTACTCCTATCTGAAAACCTAGGTCACGTATTTTTTCCAACAATACTTCATCTATATTTTCATTAGCTGGAAATGAAAATGAAAGATGATAGGATGATTGATTTAGATGCGTTTTCTTTTGTACCTCAATGTCTTTAAGCCATTGATTCATTGTTGGCATCGTTTTATAAATCCACGTGTTACTCGCATATTTTAAAGGTTGAGAAGGTAAGAGATAAATCACCTTTCTAGAATCTTCAGTTATTTTATTTCCATCAATATAAATATCTTTAAAAGTTATTTTCGACATAAATATCGCCTCATCAACTTCATTATTAATTTTTAGTTATTGAATAAGAGTCTTGAAACGTGAATGATTTAAAATTGCTGCACCTATTAAACTTGCAATAATAGCCTTAATAATATCACCTGGCATAAATGTAAATGATAATATAAATGCCTTAGAGATAGGTATATGTATAATGAAGCCCATAATGATTGTACCTAATATATCTAATCCTAATACACCGATAACTAGTGTAGCTATAAAAATCACTAAGAAATTCATTTTATGCAAATATGCATCACGAATAATACCTATAAAGTAAGCTACAACAGGATATAAGAATAAGAATCCTGCCGAAGGTCCTGCAAATACGCCAATTCCCCCACGGCCTCCAGAAAGCACTGGTAAACCTGTAGCTACTAATAATAAAAAGACAATAACACTTGTAGTACCAAGTTTTCGCCCTAAAATAATTCCTGCCAAAAAGATTCCTATATTCTGTAATACAATAGGTACTGGCATAAATGGCAGAGGTACACTTGGTACTAAACCTAAAATACAAATGATAGCAGTCATTAAAGCTGTATATACTAAATGTTTTGTAGTCACTTGTTCATCCTCCTTACATAGATTTTATTATAGCACCCTTGTAAACTTTTATGAACAAAAAGTTTACAATAAGTTGAAGTAGATGCACCTTTTTATTAACAAATAAAACTTAGGACTCAATTTTCTTTGCTAAATCCGTTATGTATTTAAAAAATGCTTGTTTATTTACATCCGTAATGACTTGAACTTCACGTCCATTTTCAGATTGGAATGTTCTCCCTTGACTAGGTCCTTGACTGACTACATCAATTTTCAATTTCGTTGATTCAACTAAATTTGGAGAACCCACATAAGCAGTAGTTAATACATCCCATAAAAAGTATGTTGAATTGGTCACAAAATGTGTGAGTGGTGGTACTGCTGCGTAACTTGTGCCCAGAAAATCAACGCCTAAATATTGTCTTTTATCTGCCCACATTTGACGAACTTCCATTGTTAGAGGGACTTGATTTGTACTTTCTAAAGCAACAATATCGACAATCATATCACTATCTAATACAACTTTTACAGCCTCGGGATCCCAAAATGCATTCCATTCAGCTGTACCATCATGTTCTGGTTCTTCAACATTTCCTTTGTCTAAAAACGTTCCACCCATCCAAACTAATTTCTCTATATTTTTTAAAATTGAGTTGTCATAGTTTATAGCTTTAGCTAAATCTGTAAGCGGTCCAGTAAATAACAATGTAACTTTCTCATCACAACGCTTCACCTTACGAATAATATCTATATACGCCTCGTCCTCACTAGCCTTACATCTTTTGGGTATACAAGACTCATTTAGCACTGGTAGGGCATCCATAAAGAAAGCATGCATTCTCCATTCTTTTGGAAAAGGATTTTTCCCTCTTTCATATGATGGTGCTACATTAATTTCAACGTCTGAAAAACGATTTATAATCTTTAATGAAGCACTTAATGAAGGTTCTAAATAGCAGTCTGCACCAATCGTACTTACACCAACAAGTTCTATATTTTCCATTTGTAATAATAAAAATAGTGACACTAAATCATCAACGCCACCATCATGATTAAAATATACTTTGGTCATAGTTGATACTCCTAACGTTTTTTAATGAATAACTTAATTATATTTGAAATCTTTTATGACACCAAATAATTTCAAGTTGATCATTGAATACATGCCAATCTATAAATATTTAGCAGTTACACAGCGATTTCATTATGATTGCATTAGAAAAGCCTGTGACAAAAAGATTGTCACAGGCTTGCTTAACTTGAAGTCTATCAATGACTAAATTAAATTATTAATGTACATCGCGCTTTTTTTAAAATTTATATGCGTTGCAATGAAGAACATTAAATTCCATCTCATTCCTTTAAAGAATATCAATATAACATTAGAGTTTGTTTGTAATACTTTTAGCAATATTAGTGTAAGCCATATCTTCCATTGGTGGATTATGTAATCCAGCACGTATATCTCTATAGTACCGCTGAAGAGGTCTGTTCATTTCTAGGCTCTTAGCTCCAACTATTCTCATAGCTAAATCAACGATTTCTATACCTTGGTTCATTACCACCACTTTACTTGCTGAGGTTTCATTCCATATTTGTGCATCCTCTGTATATGATTGATATCCTCTAGCTGTACTCCATAGAAAATGTCTTGCAGAAAGTAATAAACTTTCCATTTTCCCTAAATTTTGTTGCACTGTAGGTAAACTATCAATCGTACCTGTAATACTGTTAGGACGATAATTTTTTGCAAAATCTACTGCATAGTCACGAGCTGCTTGTGCAATACCTAGATAACAGCTCGGTATATGAAGAAGCCAACCATTAGGTCTTGATTCACGTTTTGATTCTACAAAATTTTCATTAGGAACATGAACATTATCAAGAATTAAATCATGGCTCTCAGTCGCTCTCATACCAACCATATCCCAATTGTCAGCAATACTTACTCCTTTAGTTGACCGAGGAATTAAAAAGAATCCCATCGATTTAGTTTCTTCAACATAGGCGCCAACAATATAATGTGTCAATGCTTTACTCATAGATGTAAAGGTTTTAACACCGTTTATAACATAACCATTTTCAACTTTAACAGCATGTGTAGATGGGCGACCACCTCTAGTAGGACTACCAGTTTCCGCTTCACTGACTGCTCTATTGATCAGTGCACCGTGAACAACTTCTTTAGCAAAGGAATCTAACATTGATGGTGTCCACATATGTTGCTCGTACAATTGACCAATTACACTCAAATGCCACCCTATAGATAAAGCAGTCGCTCCATCAATAGCACCCAAATAACTTTGTAAAATCACCATATCTTCAATAGTAGCACCTTCACCTCCATACTCTACAGGCAAAGTTAGTTTAGTATATCCTTCCTTTATCAGCCATTCAATATTTTCATATGGGAATCTAGATTGAATATCATTTTCAGCTGCACGTGCTTTGAATTCACTTTCAATCTTTTTAAATTTACGAATCCATTTCTTTTGAATGTCAGTGTGAATTAAAAAAGACTCCATCACATTTACGCCCCCTATGACCCTTTTTATTTTAAAATTAATTATTCATAGTTTAACACTCGACTTTATTTTTTCAAAATTTACGAATGGATCTTCATACGCATTTTTCTCTGATATTGAAAAGTTACCAATAAATATATACATAACTTAACTATGAATATATCTAATTAGTCAATTTTATTTCTTTTATAAAATTTCAATATAAAATCATCGCCACTTTTATAATGAAGACAGATGCTTTTTAGTAGAATTTTGATTTTCAAATACATTTAAATTTTATAAAGTAATGCTAAAATTTCGGACATAAAACGTAGTGAATTAAATATCTGTTCTAAAACAGTTGTGATTATAAATTTAAAAATAATCATAGTGTATCAATTAAGGTTAACTCAATTTGCAAATTTTAATATTTTCACTTTAATTATGCATTATTTATACAGATTGATTGTTAATTCCTGCAAACAACATAATCCATGTAGCAAAAATAAATGGCCATGTTAAAGGTGGTAAACCTAGAGGTGCGAGCAATGTACTCAAACCTAAATGTATGAATGCAGTGAGCACTATTCCTAAAATCATTGCGAGATAACTATGGATTGCTGTCTCAAAAGTGACACCTAGCGCAATCGCAGATAAAACTACATTATAGCCAAAAATGCCGTCATTTATACTACTATAGTCTCCACCCAATAATATAATTATTAGGAACCCAATGATGTTTGCAATTATAGAAACAATTCCAGCTTTTTTAGAACCTATAAAAATCCCTATTAGAATTAATAAACCACCTATTATGCTGGGCATTAAAAATATTTGTCCAAATCCATCTAAAACTGATTGAAAAAAATGAACACGGATGTGGTCATTATTTAAAGATACCTTTTCTATATGCTCCGGAATAATATCAATCTGAGTATGTAACGTTTTAAGTTGATTAGGTATTAACAAAGTAATCCACGTCATAATAACAAACGGGCTAGTTAAAAATGCTATTTTATGTGGTTTCAATACTTCTCTTACCGCTGCTCCAATCGGTAACGTTAAAATAGTGGATACGAATGTGATTAATATACCGCTCCAATTGCTATCCAAAAATAAAGTAAGTGCAATTGCTGTTAATACAGGGTTAAACCCGGCTAATCCACTTTCGATTTCATCTTTTGTGTAATTCATATGTGGTGCCAATATCCAAGTCATTACACTTGCAATTATAGCACTGATTGCTACTTTCCAATTCACTGCAAACAATCCAATTAAAATAAATAATCCAGTGTATGGATTATTTATTAAAACCACTTGAGAGATACTACTTAAAATTACTTTTATCAATTTCAATTTTATAGCCTCCTTTTATTCACAACATTAATTATTTAATAAAGACAATTTTCAAATTACCACTAAATATTCATCATATCAATTACATTTTACTAAAATAATGTTTATGTACGCTGGATATTTTTCATATTTATTCAACTTTATACACTTAATTTTAAAAAAACATTGTTAATTCGATAAAATTATCAAAGTATTATACTTGTATAATTCATTAAATAGTTTTAATATAAAATTCGCAAGACAAATTATTTTGAAAGAAGGGATAGTTTTGCACTTTACACAACGTGAACAAGACAAATTAATGATAGTTGTAGCTGCTGAAGTTGCACGTCGTAGAAAAGCAAGAGGACTTAAACTTAATCATCCTGAAGCACTTGCTTTAATCAGTGATGAATTATTAGAAGGCGCGCGTGATGGTAAAACGGTGGCTGAACTCATGAGTTATGGAAAAACAATTTTAAATGAGGAAGATGTCATGGATGGCGTAGCTAACATGATTACAGAACTTGAAATTGAAGCAACTTTTCCAGATGGTACTAAGTTAATAACAGTCCATCACCCAATCGTTTAAGGAGGCTATATCAATGATTCCTGGTGAAATTATTGTTAAAAATACTGAAATAGAAATCAATAAGCATCACCCCGAAACGGTGATTGAAGTAAAAAATACAGGCGATAGACCTATACAAGTAGGTTCACATTTCCACTTTTTCGAAGCAAATAAGGCATTAGAATTTGATCGTGAGAAAGCATATGGTAAACATTTGGATATTCCTGCAGGCGCAGCTGTGAGATTTGAACCTGGTGATGAAAAAAAAGTACAACTTGTCGAATATTCTGGACGACGTAAAATTTATGGATTACGTGGTTTAGTCAATGGCGATATTGATGAAGAACGCGTATTTCGTCCAAATGATTCAAATCAAAACGCCGCTGTTAAAAACGATGCAGGCGAAGACAATGCGAATAAAAAAGGTGGTAAATAAGCATGAGTTTTAAAATGACACAATCTCAATACACTAGTCTTTATGGACCAACTGTAGGAGACTCTGTGAGATTAGGAGATACGAACTTATTTGCACAAGTTGAGAAAGACTATGCAAATTATGGCGATGAAGCTACTTTCGGTGGCGGTAAATCAATTCGTGATGGTATGGCTCAAAATCCTAATGTGACAAGAGATGATAAAAATGTAGCTGATTTAGTTTTAACTAACGCATTAATTATTGATTATGACAAAATTGTTAAAGCAGATATCGGAATTAAAAATGGTTATATTTTTAAGATCGGTAAAGCTGGAAACCCAGATATAATGGATAACGTTGACATCATCATTGGTGCAACAACTGATATTATTGCTGCTGAAGGTAAAATTGTTACTGCCGGCGGTATCGATACACACGTGCACTTCATCAATCCTGAACAAGCTGAAGTTGCACTTGAGAGTGGTATTACAACGCATATCGGTGGAGGAACTGGTGCTTCTGAAGGGGCTAAAGCGACTACTGTAACACCAGGACCTTGGCATATTCATCGTATGTTAGAAGCAGCAGAAGAGATGCCTATTAATGTAGGATTTACTGGTAAAGGTCAAACTGTCAATCATACTGCACTTATTGAACAAATTCATGCAGGCGCTATAGGTCTTAAAGTACATGAAGATTGGGGAGCTACACCTTCAGCATTAAGTCATGCATTAGACGTTGCAGATGAGTTTGATGTTCAAGTCGCTTTACATGCAGATACATTAAATGAAGCTGGATTTATGGAAGATACTATGGCTGCTGTTAAAGATCGTGTATTGCATATGTATCATACTGAAGGAGCTGGTGGTGGTCATGCACCTGACTTAATCAAATCAGCTGCATATTCAAACATCTTACCTTCTTCAACAAACCCAACATTACCTTACACTCATAACACTGTAGATGAACATTTAGACATGGTTATGATCACACACCATCTTAATGCTTCAATACCAGAAGACATTGCATTTGCAGATTCTCGTATACGTAAGGAAACTATAGCAGCAGAAGACGTATTACAAGATATGGGCGTATTTAGTATGGTAAGTTCAGATTCACAAGCAATGGGACGTGTCGGTGAAGTTGTAACACGTACTTGGCAAGTTGCACACCGTATGAAAGAACAACGCGGACCATTAGATGGTGACTTTGAATATCACGATAATAATCGTATTAAACGTTACATTGCAAAATATACAATCAATCCTGCCATTACACATGGTATTTCTGACTATGTTGGATCTGTAGAAGCGGGTAAACTTGCCGATTTAGTAATGTGGGAACCTGAGTTCTTCGGTGCCAAACCCGATCTTGTTGTTAAAGGTGGCATGATTAACTCAGCAGCAAATGGTGATGCTAATGGCTCCATACCAACTTCAGAGCCTTTGAAATATCGCAAAATGTATGGTCAATTTGGCGGTAACATTACACATACTGCTATGACTTTTGTTTCTAATACTGCATACGAAAACGGTATTTATCGTCAACTTAATTTAAAACGTATGGTACGTCCTGTTAAAAATATTAGAAATTTAACTAAAGCAGATATGAAAAATAATAATGTTACACCTAAAATAGATGTGGATCCACAAACATATGAAGTATTTGTTGATGGTAATAAGATTACGAGTGAAGCAGCAAAAGAATTACCTTTAACGCAAAGATACTTCTTATTCTAGGAGGACGTAAATCATGATTATAGAAGAAATACAAGGAAATATTGCTAATTTATCACAAGATGAAAAGCAAAAACATGTTGAAAAAGTTTATCTTGAAAACTCTGATTTGGTTAAACGTATACAACGTGTTAAAACAGATCACGGTAATGAAATAGGAATACGACTTAAACAACCCATTGATTTACAGTATGGTGATATCTTATATCAAGACGATACAAACATGATTATTGTCGATGTAAATAGTGAAGACTTACTAGTAATTAAGCCTAGAAGTTTAAAAGAAATGGGAGATATTGCCCATCAACTTGGTAATCGACATCTGCCTGCCCAATTTACAGAAACTGAAATGCTTATTCAATATGACTATCTTGTTGAAGATTTATTAAAAGAGTTGGGTATCCCCTACTCACATGAAGACAGAAAGGTCAATCAAGCATTTCGACATATAGGACATTCGCATGATTGATCATCAACATTTAAGACTATTTCAGTTCTGTGATTCTCAGTTTCCAACTGGTGCATTTAGTCATTCATTTGGACTTGAAACATATATTCAAAGAGAAGCTGTTCATGATACTGAGACATTTATTGAATGGTTAACATTGTTTATAAATGAACAATTAACTTATTCAGATGGGTTAGCTATGAGAATTGTGTACAACGCATTAATACGCAATGATAAAGATAAAATTTTAGATATTAACCAAAAACTATTCGTACAAAATTTACCTAAAGAAACACGTATTGGCGCTAAGCAAATGGGCACACGCATGGTAAAATTAGCTTTAGATCTTTATGAAAGTGAATGGATTCAATGGTACTATGACCAAATGAAAAGTCATAAAATACAGCTTCATCCAGCTGTGTGCTTTACTATGCTAGGACATGATTTAGGCGTCAATGTAGAGTCCATCATTGATTATTACTTATATCAAAATATCTCTAGCCTTACCCAAAATGCAGTTAGAGCGATTCCTTTAGGACAAACAGCTGGGCAGCAAGTCGTAACTGAAATGATATCCCATATCGAGAAGGTACGTAATCACATACTAGAATTAGCTGAGAGTGATTTTGGTATGACTGCTCCCGGCTTAGAACTTAATCAAATGGAACATGAAAATGTTCATGTTAGAATCTTTATTTCATAGGAGGCATATGAGATGTCAAATCCAATTAAAATTGGTATCGGGGGCCCTGTTGGTGCAGGTAAAACCCAATTAATAGAAAAAGTGGTTAAACGTCTTGCCAAAGAAATGAGCATTGGCGTTATAACAAATGATATCTATACTAAAGAAGATGAAAAAATATTAGTTAATACTGGTGTTTTACCAGAAGATAGAATCATTGGTGTAGAAACTGGAGGTTGTCCTCATACAGCGATTCGTGAAGACGCCTCAATGAACTTCGCAGCCATAGATGAGTTATTAGAACGTAATGATGATATTGAACTCATTTTTATTGAATCAGGTGGCGATAACTTAGCGGCTACGTTTAGTCCAGAACTTGTTGACTTTTCAATTTATATCATTGATGTTGCACAAGGCGAAAAGATACCACGTAAAGGTGGTCAAGGTATGATTAAATCTGATTTCTTCATTATTAATAAAACAGACCTTGCACCATATGTGGGCGCTTCATTAGATCAAATGGCTAAAGATACTGAAGTATTTCGTGGAAATCGTCCATTTGCTTTTACAAATTTAAAAACTGATGAAGGTTTAGAAAAAGTTATTGAGTGGATTGAGCAAGACGTCTTACTCAAAGGATTAGCTTAATGGGTAATCAGAGTTGGACTGGCCAATTGGATTTAACAGTTTTTAATAATGGCCAAAGCTCAAAAGCACGAAATATATATTTTGAAAAAGCGCTCAAAGTCCTACGCCCTATATACTTAGAACAATCTCCTGTACCAACTTTCTATATTGTGAATGTTGGTGGAGGTTATCTAGATGGAGATAGATACCGGGTCAACGTCAACTTAGAAGATAAAGCACAAGTAGTACTCACTTCTCAAGGTGCAACTAAAATATATAAGACGCCCAATGATCATGTAGAACAGTATCAAACATTTCATTTATCAAATCAGTCATATATGGAATTTGTGGCAGATCCTATTATTGCCTACGAAAATGCTAAATTTTACCAGCATAATACGTTCCATCTTAAAGAAGATAGTGCTATGTTTTACACTGATATATTAACACCAGGATATTCATCTAAAGGGCAAGATTTTACGTATAAATATATGCATCTTATTAATGAAATTTACATTGAAAATCAATTAGTTGTTTTTGATAATATGATGTTAAGTCCTGAGAAAAGTAAACTCGACAGTATTGGGTATATGGAAAACTATACACATCTAGGTTCTGCTTATTTTATCCATCCGGACGTAAATCAAAGTCTCATAGACGATATTTACGTGGCGGTTGCTGATTTTCAAAAACAATACGACTGTAGAATAGGTATCTCACAATTACCTACTCATGGATTGGCTGTTCGTATTTTGACTAAAAGAACTCAAATAATAGAAGAAATTTTGACTCGTGTTCAATCATATATCAATCAAACGATTTATCATCGACAAATTAACTCCTTAAGAAAATATTAATTTTTTCAAATAAAAAGACTAGGTACTCACTTTAAAGTGGGATACCTAGTCTTTTTTAGAAATCTTCATCTTAAAAACACACATGAAACGCCAGTGTCTTAGTATTATTTGATATAGTTTTCTAATTCTAAAATCAATTTTTTTATTTTTTCTCGTTGTTCATCGGATACAAATACAATTACTGTTCTTTCATCATGCACGCTTCTTTTTTTAGATAATAAATTTAAATCTTTTAATTTTTGTAATGCTTTAGTTAAATAATACGGTTTAAACTCTGAACATGTAGCAATTTCTTTTGAAGATATTTCGTTAGATTCACTTTTCAAAATGTGATTAAGAATATAAATTTCTTCATAATTTAAATTATATTGCTTTTTAGTATCTCTAAAAAATTTTTTAACTTGAAATGTCGCATTAACCAAATCATTGATGTCTTTAATTTTTCCCATTATAAAACCACTCCTCTGATGCACATCTTGTTGTAGCAAGGTTCACATGTATTTTATCTAACCGAAAATTTCTCCGCCCATGTTACAAGGTACATTTTAAACAAATAAGTATAAGAATTCAATATTTTTATAACTACAAAATGCATTTATACATTTATTTCTTAACCAAAACATTTATAATAGTGAAATTGATGTAATTAAAAATATTAATACTAATAATATATCACTAATTACGTCATCGTATTTTTTAAAATTTTAATATAACATATCTGTTTAATTGGAATTAATTCGTATACATCAAAAGAGCAGTCAAATTTTTTACATAAGGCATTTTAAAGGTATCAAATCTTTTACAATTCAAAATTTTAAGTTCATCGTAAATACCACATAATAAACTAGTATATTTATTGAATTTGTTGTTTTATATAATCAACAAAAGCTTGTACATCTTCAGTCTTAATTTCACGCATTGGAACTGTTCCAATATTGAACTCAAATATAATATCTGAACCATCAAAATGAATTTGATTAATTTCATCATAACGTATATTTCGATAATAAAATTGTCCATTCATATCAACATTCATAATTAACCGCTCATTTGTTGCTATGAAGGCACCTTCAAATTTAGTCTGGCCCTGTACGTTATACTCAATTACACCTAATACAGAGGGTCCTTTTTTCTCGGTAGGAAATAAATCATCTGGATTCACATTGTCTAAAATCATTCTTTCAACTCCTTTTAGTTAATACAAATTTTATTTTACACATGCTGTATTCCCTGTTCTAATTTATTGTAACATTCCTCGATTTCTGACTGAATCACATTAATTTTTTCTTTTCTAAGTGTTAATACAATATAGCGTTCATCATCTCTACTACGACTTTTAATGAGATAACCTTTTGACTGTAAGGTCTTAATAATAGGTCCCAATGAAATGATTCCCTTTAAAGAATGTACTTTTATGCTTTTAAATGTAGTCTTGTTATCACTAATGATAAGTAACCCAAGAAGGTATAATTCTTCTAATGTTAAATGTTGAGGGGAACAAGATTGTTCAATCACTCTAAATTGACTATGGCATTTTAAATAATACGATAATAAAGTTGAATGATTGATTTCGTTTATTAATGTAGATTTCACCTCTAAGAAGTGTTCTAGTTCTTCAATTAATTGAGTTATTTTACTACATTGATTTTGAGTTAACGTAATAACTAGTCTACGTTGGTCGTATGGATGTCGTTTTTTTGAAATCCAATTAAATTCATATAGATGTGTAATACTTTTTAACAATTTGTTTTTTTGATAATTTTTGTAAAAGATGATCATATTTAAACTTAATTCTTCTTTATGATTTTCAGTGAAATGTAATATAAATATTAATAATTTAAGCTGTTCAATTGTCAGCTGGTAGCCATATTTCAAATATTCTATTGTGACGTGATCTAATACAAAATGGGCTAAGAATTGTTTAATCTTCTGTTGTTGCATTTGATGATAATCCTTTCTTAGTCAACAACCTTGCACGACTACGAACAAAGAAATGTTAAATGAGCAATACTCATTTTAGGAAGATCAACTATTGCTTGTTGGCTTTCTTTACTCTTCAACTTTGCTAACCAATATTGATGTGGGTATGGTATATGACTATCTAGCTCATCATTCTCATTCATTAAAAGTGGTATCATTTCTATATATTCATATTCTGCATGGTTGAGTGATTGAATATCTGAAAAAATTAATTGTTGATGGTTTACATTTTCCTTAATCGTATTTTTTAAAGAGATAGCAATGGCCTGATATTCATACTTATATTTAGTCATAATGATTGCATCATCTTTATAGACGATTGTTCCCCTTAATTGGTTAAACATTCTTATTACATATGACAAGATATGATACGGTTTTAAATTTGAATGATATGTTACAGTGGTAGAGTAATCAGAGGAAGGTTGTATTAAAACACCTCTCATTTCTCCACACATTTTAATTAATGTATGAATATGTTGAATCCATGGATATTCCACAATCTCACTTTTTAAATCGGTCAAATAGCTAGTTTCCAAAATGATTTTTTCAAATGATATCTCTTTAATATATAAATGTAATTGATTAATAGGAATGAAAATTTGAGTCACTTGTTTTTCTAAATTTTGATAATTAACATTTCCATTTTTCTCATTTTTAATACGATAATTTAACTTATAATATTCAAAATAAGAACTAATCATCTTTTTTAACTGCACTACTTGTTTTAACATCATGTCCTCTACAATAAATTCAATCTCAAGTTGATTAAATTCTCTTAGCATGATGAATAACATTTGAAATGTTAACTTCAGAGCCATTTTTTCCTTTGATGTAAAAGTATCATGTCGATCGGTAATGATTTTAAATGTTGGAATTAAATTCAAACCGGAACAAAAACGTAAAATTTTCAACATCTCATAACGACATAACTCTTTGTTTTCAATCATAGAAGTGTAGTTAAGCTCTATTACATAGCGCATTGATTTTTGGCTTAAACTTAAATTACGCTTTATATGAATTATCTGCTCCTGATCAAGAATAGTACTTCGGTTATCTTCAATATAAATATCATAAGAACGATATTTTTTTCCTTTATCTGATATCTCAATATATTTTTTACTTATTATTTTTGAATCTAAATCTTGTAATTCGTGAATGTTCATAAGAAAATGTCTATCTAAATCAATTTCTTCAGCAGTATTTTTGAAGATAGACGTCGCTATATAATCTCTTCTAATCAATTTAGGTGTGTAACCATATGTATTTTTGAATAATTGTATAAATCGAGAATAATGATGAAAACCATGATCTATAGCTATTTCTTCGATAGGTTTATGGGTTGTCAAAATATCTATAAGACAAAATTTTAATCTAAGTTGATTTAAATATTGATTAAATGTTTGAAATGGCGTTTGTTTAAACATAGATGTAAGTGCTTGATTTGATAGGTTAACAGCTTCAGCTAGTTCATGTTTGTTGATTTTACTGTCATGATGATCCACTAAATATTGATGTATATCTTCAGATAAATAAAAATCTTTATTGACATCAAGTTTTGGTTTCTTTAGATAACTCAATTCAATAAGTAAAAATTGTATCAATCTTTGTATATCGGACACATCATTATAAGATAAACAATGTAACTCTAATATTTTTAATATCCAGTATTTTATTCTATCTCTACTACGTTCATCAATCTTTGTACCACTTATTAAAAATTGAGTATCCTTCTGACTAATATATCGATGTATTGGTATATCGATAATACAACACATGGTATCCGTATTACTTAACAGTGAATACGTATCATTCATTACAACAAACGCTATATCATCTTTCTTTAATGTATGTTTCTGAACATTGATAGTGATTTCACATTTCCCTTTCAAACAATAAAATACCTTTACACTCAGTGCCTTTTCTGTATTAATGGCTAAATTATTAAAAACACGTATCGAATAATTTTCTCTCATATGTCTTCCTCACGATGTCCTAGTGTGTATTTTAAATTAAACTTCTCCCCGATTGCTAAACTAAATTTAACTAGACAACATCTATTTTTCAGTGTCTATTATACAACTCTCAAAAAATTAGTAGTAACAAATTAGATTTTAATTATATCAATTTTCTTTTCCATTTATATAGCTTTCTCAAAATATTGCTCAATCATATCATCAAATCAACGTAAAATATCAAAAATTCAAATACTGTTTATTCACACTGCTATGTTAATTATTATCTAAAAGAATTTTCAGTAATTTTACATTCATGTAACAATGTTTGTGTTACTCAAAATCAAATACTTTAAAAATGCTTAGCGTATCATTTCTATTCATATTACATAAATTAATTGGGTTAAATGAGATTGTGTAACAATATTAGCAAAAAATTACAAATCAATAACAATGCACACAAACATCAATTTTTCTGTTAGAGTATGGCTTGTCGTTAAACAAAAACGAATAAAAATTATTTTGTAACTCATTGATCACATGATTATTAATTATAAAAAAACTAGTTTAATTTTCAGGAGGATATTTAACAATGAAAAAAATCGCTACAGCTACAATTGCAACTGCAGGAATCGCTACTTTCGCTTTTGCACACCATGACGCACAAGCAGCAGAACAAAATAATAATGGGTACAATCCTAACGACCCTTATTCATATAGCTATACTTACACAATCGATGCTGAAGGTAACTACCACTACACTTGGAAAGGTAACTGGAGTCCAGATCGTGTAAATACTTCATATAACTATAATAGTTATAATAACTACAACAACTATGGTTACAATAACTATAGCAACTACAATAACTACAGTAATTACAACAATTACAACAACTATCAATCAAACAACACGCAATCACAAAGAACAACTCAACCGACTGGTGGTTTAGGCGCAAGCTATTCAACATCAAGTAGTAATGTTCACGTTACAACAACTTCTGCACCATCATCAAACGGTGTATCTTTATCAAACGCTCGCTCAGCATCTGGTAACTTATACACTTCAGGTCAATGTACATATTATGTATTTGACAGAGTAGGTGGCAAAATCGGTTCAACATGGGGTAACGCAAACAACTGGGCAAACGCTGCAGCACGTTCTGGTTACACAGTAAACAATTCACCAGCTAAAGGTGCAATCTTACAAACATCACAAGGTGCATACGGACACGTAGCATACGTTGAAGGTGTAAACAGCAATGGTTCAATCAGAGTTTCAGAAATGAACTACGGTCACGGTGCAGGTGTTGTCACTTCACGTACAATCTCTGCGAGCCAAGCTGCTTCATATAATTATATTCACTAATCATATATAAAACTTATATAACATAGTCAAATACCTGAGACAATGATAATCAATGTCTCAGGTATTTTTTAGCAGTATTTTACCAACTTATACAGTGTAGAGCCTTTTTCTTTATATAAGTTTAAAGTAATACATCAACGCTCTATGATTTTAGATATTAAAAAATTGAGATTAAAACGTATTAATAAACGCTTTAACCTCAATTACAACTTTAAACAAATTCAATTGTTGTGGTAGTTTTCTCAATAATTATGCCATTTCAAAAATAGTGTCAAAAGAATTCGTCGTGTACTGTCATGAATTTATTTCGCTACAAGACAAATACATGATATGTACATAAAGGATATTAACAAACTTGAAACGCCTTATGATACTATAGCTACAATTCATATCGTAAGTTAATGTTTCAACTATTATTTACATTCCACTTACAATAATATTTAAACTTATTTTCTACTTATTTTTTTAATTCCTATACCTGTAAAGCCATAAATTATTGCAATGAATGCACATAAGTAACATGGGATTGCCCATATAAAGAACTGATCAACTGAAACATTAAGTTGCTGTGCATAATATATACCAGATGTGCCCCATGGAATGAGCGGCAATACCATTGTACTTGAATCTTCAAGTGTGCGCGATAACACTGCCTTTGAGACATTCATCTTTTCGAACATATCTTTCATAAGTACGCCTACCATAATAATAACTATTGAAGCAACTCCTGCTGCAAATACAAGCATAATACTACAAACTACAGTTATTAATATTAGTGTTCCAACTGACTTTACTCCTTTAGCTATTGTCTCTAAAATTACGTCTAAACAACCTGCCTTTTCAACAATACCAGCAAAAGCATAACCACAAAATATAGTTACAATGATTTGAGTCATGCTCATCATTCCACCCTGCTCTATCAACGTCTTGGCATTATCCGAAATATGAGACTGGTGTAGCATCGTATGATTAAATCCATCAAAAGAAGCTTTAAAACCATCTTTCATATTAAATTGATGGTTGAATGTTCCAATAACTAAAGCACTAATACTAGAGATAAGCATTGACGGTACTGTAGAGATTCTAAATATTAAACATAAAATGATGATAATAAGTGGAATCCATACCCAAAAATTCAAGTTATAAATTGTTGATAATTCTTTTAATAGCTTTTGAATTTGTTGTGTATTTGCGTCTCCCTTAAATTGTAATCCAACAATAAACCATATAGCCAACCCTATTATAGATGCAGGGATTGTTGTCCACATCATCGATTTAATATGAGCAAAAATATTAACTTTAGTTACGAGAGCTGCCAAATTTGTAGTATCAGATAATGGAGACATTTTATCACCAAAAACCGCCCCTGCAATAATGGCACCAGCAGCCATACCTGCTGGTACACCTAATTGATTAGCGATTGATATGAGTGCAATGCCTGCTGTTGATGCTGATCCCCAAGCTGTTCCTGTAGCAATTGAAGTCATTGCACTGATTATAAATGCAGATACTAATAAATAACTTGGGTTTAAAAATTTAAGTCCATAGTAAATTAACGCTGGAACTGTTCCAGAATACATCCAACTTCCTACAATGATTCCAACAGCTAAAATAATAAAGAGAGCTGGCATCGCCGTGCTCAATCGATGAGTAATCCCTTCTTCTAAATCCTTCCATTTTAACCCCACTCTATGTGCAATCAATGCTGCATAAGCTGAAGAAATTAATAATAGTACTTGTATCGGAACATCAAAGAAAACAAAACCGATTACCACAACGACAACCATAACTAAAATAGTTGAAATAGATTCTAAAAATGTAGGATATCTATACTTTTGAGTCATACTTTTGCTCCCTTCAGTATGATTTGAAACAAAACCTCTTTTCTTAAATTTTAATTGCTAAACATTACTCTAATCCTAATTTATCTAAGCCTAATTCCTCGATAGTGAGGCCCTCTTCAAAGAAATCGCGTTCAAGAATTGTTGAAGCTATCATAATAACAGCATCAATATTAGGTGTTGGGACATCAATGACACGTCCTAAACTAGACCATAATACTAATCCATATGCAATATCTTCAGTTAAATAACGATTTTCAACATGATTCGGTCCTGGAATTTGAGAAAACACAGGGCTAGTATTAAAAAGACGATTTAACGGTTCATCCTCATCTTTACGTTCCAAATAACCTCTTTGAATCCTTGATTCTTTGGCAGTCGATAATTCAAAACCTAATTTTCTCCCTAAATTTAAACGTTCTATCTCAATAGCATGTAATAATCTCACAGTATGCTTTGTTATGCCTTCTTTATATAAAGAAAACTCATCTGAGTAATCAATACGTCCAACGTTCAATAATGTTGGTCCAGGATGTACTTCTGGGTTACCATTTTCAAGATTCGTTTTAAGTAAACTTTCTTCTTTCACAAGATAATCGTAAATTTTAGATACCTTTTCATAACTTTCATTTAACTCACTACGATCAAATGTTGAAAAGAACACACGGCGAACATTTAAAGATAAATCTACTTTAGCATTGTTAAAATCAACACGTGTACCATATGTTAATGTATTTGCTTCTGCAAAATGTGGATGTACATCAATATGACGATCTTCTAATACATTCATAAATCGTATTGAGCCCATTGAAGCAGCAATGTTAAAGAAAATGAGATGGTCGTTCGTCACAAATTTTGACATCACTTTAGCATAATATTCAATAAATGATGAAGGAATAATAACTTGGACGATGTCTGCACCATCTAAAACGTACTCCATATCATCACTAATATCAGTAAACTCTATAAACTTCTCTTCTCCCTCATTATTAAAATCAAAACCACCTTTTTCTAGGGCCGCATCAAATTTACTAATAGATTCATTACGACAATATAATCGTACATCATGCCCTTTATCTACCATATCCACTGCAGCAGTTACTGCACCATTACCTGAACCTACAATAGCTATTTTCATTTTTTTACCTCATTTCACTAAATTTTTAGGATTATACTACAATAAGTCACTATAATATTTTGTATTCTTACCATAAAAAAGGAGTGGTTCTCAATTCAAACATAATCTGATTGAACGATGTGCCTCTCCACATGTATGTAATGATTAAAATATGTACTAGAACTGCATTATAATTTGAAATTTTATCGTTTACTTTACTATTATATATAACGCTTAAAATTTTATTAATAACAACAGTACTATATAACCAAATTATCTATATTTCAAACTACTTCGTCAATCGATATAAAGATCAAATTTAACATTTAATAAATAATTAATTATTGATACAATTATAGTTATATTAAGTAAATTTTTTACAAATGGAGGCAAAACCTATTATGGACAAAGAAACGAATTACAATGAATTAGAATCTAAGAATGTGCCTAATCAAGCTTCAACAGACAATTTATCGAATGACAATACAATTCACCACCAATCAACTATTCAAAATGAGGAAAGTCAAGATAATCGTTTAATGGCAATGTTAATTTATTTATTAAGTTTATTTACTGGTATCATTGGTCCTTTGATTATTTGGTTACTCAAACGTAAAGAGTCTCGACTTGTTGATGTATCTGGGAAAACGTATCTGAACTATTTTATTTCTTATACTATCTATTCAACAGTAGGCGTGATATGTATGTTTATGATTGTTCCTTTAATGAATATAAGTGAAAGTTTAGCCATCTTATTATTAATTTTGCTACTGGTGGTAGTCTTCATCTTATTGGCATTGTTAATAATGTCATTTGTGTGTACAATTATTGCTTGCGTAAAATATATGTCTGGCAAAACTTACACTATCCCACTCACGATACCGTTTATAAAATAAGTTACATTATTACAGAATCATTGTAATAAAACACTTAAAATTATTTACATTATGACCCTTCAAATCTTGATTTGAAGCACATTAACAATATAAATTGAGTTCGTAATCTTGGTTATCTTTTATTACATAGATAATCAAGGTTTTTTTATTTTGTTTACGAATAAGTAACAATCTCCATATTTTCAATTAAATCTGTTAAAGTATTCAGTGTTGTTAAGAACAACTACATGCACACACATGAATGAGTAAACATGTTAATAATTTTTTAAATCAATTTGCAGTACATCTAATAAATATTACAATTTTTGGAGGCGTTAAATATTATGAAAAAAATCAAAACAATCTCGACATTGGTAGCTGGACTTGGTATAGCATTTCTAGGTCACACAACACATGCTGATGCGGCTGAAAATAATAATCAACAACAAAGTACGTATAACTATAGTACAACTGATGTATCATTTTCTAAATCAGGAAATTTATATACTTCTGGCCAATGTACTTGGTATGTTTACGATAAAACTGGTGGAAAAATCGGATCAACATGGGGGAATGCAAATAGCTGGGCATCTGCAGCTCAAGCAGCAGGATTCACTGTAAATAATACACCTGAAGAAGGTGCAATTATGCAATCATCTGAAGGTGCTTTCGGACATGTTGCTTTCGTTGAAAGTGTCAATAATGATGGTTCAATTACTGTATCAGAAATGAACTATGATGGTGGTCCATTCTCTATAAGTACACGAACAATCTCTGCCAGTGAAGCAAGTTCATATAATTACATCCACCTAAACTAATCAGTATTTAAACTAATAAAATTGCTCCAATCTATTCTTGTGTAAGAATAGATTGGATTTTTTATTTAATGGGAATGTTTGTGAGAAGCCATTGCCTCGAAGTTACTAATTTGAGAAAATGGTTCTATTACTTTAATAGGAGGAATAAAAGAATGCAATGGCTTAAAGTTATATTAGCCGGTTTTATTGAAATCATCTGGGTCACCGGACTTGATCAAGCGCATTCATTGTTTACATGGATATTCACCCTCTTTTTTATTGCTTTAAGCTTTTTTCTAGTCATTGATGCTTCGAAGCACTTACCAGTTGGTACAGTATATGCATTTTTTGTTGGAATCGGTGCTGTTGGTACAGTGTTAGTTGATATGATTTTCTTCAACCAACCATTTACTTTCACTAAAATATTTTTAATAATGACCCTTATTTTAGGAATAATAGGATTAAAACTTACAACTGATGCAACGAAAGAAGGGAGATAAAAAGTATGGCTTGGTTATTTCTAATGATAGCCGGAAGTTTTGAAATTTTGGGTGTTGTTCTTTTAAACGAGCTATCACGTACAAAGAATAAAATTTATGTCATTTTTTTAGGATTAGCATTTATATTAAGCTTTAGTACGTTAAAATTTGCAATGGTATCTATTCCTATGGGGACTGCCTACGCTATATGGACAGGAATTGGTACAGCTGGTGGTACATTGATTGGAATGATTTTTTATGGAGAGTCTACACGTATAAGTAGAATTTTATGTATTTTATTAATCATCATTTCAGTTGTTGGATTACGTTTAATAAGTTATTAATATCAATCATTAAGGTTTAATGATTGTTTGCGCTTTCTTATTTTACTATACTATTCATAAAAGAAGGAGTGATGGTTATGACAAAAGTTTATATTGCAGGCGCAATACCTGAAGTGGGACTTAACTTATTGAAAGAACATTTTGAGGTAGACATGTATGATGGCGAGGGGCTTATTGATAAAGAAACCTTAAAAAAAGGGGTAGAACATGCAGATGCATTAGTAAGTTTACTATCAACTTCTGTTGATAAAGATATTATTGATAGTGCTAATAACCTTAAAATTATAGCGAATTATGGTGCAGGTTTTAATAATATTGATGTCGAATATGCAAGACAACAAAATATAGATGTTACAAATACACCACACGCTTCGACAAATGCTACTGCTGATTTAACAATCGGCTTAATTTTATCAGTAGCGCGTAGAATTGTAGAAGGAGATCATTTATCCAGAACAACAGGCTTTGATGGTTGGGCACCCTTATTCTTCCGAGGTAGAGAGGTATCAGGAAAAACTATTGGTATTATAGGTTTAGGTGAAATTGGAGGTGCAGTGGCTAAACGCGCACGTGCATTTGATATGGATGTACTTTACACTGGTCCTCATCGTAAAGAGGAAAAAGAGCGAGATATCGGTGTGAAATATGTAGATTTAGATACTTTACTTAAAAATGCAGATTTTATTACAATCAATGCGGCATATAATCCTTCACTGCATCATATGATTGATACTGAACAATTTAATAAAATGAAATCTACTGCCTATTTAATTAATGCAGGACGTGGTCCAATAGTAAATGAACAAGCTTTAGTTGAAGCACTTGATAATAAAGCTATTGAAGGTGCTGCATTGGATGTATATGAATTTGAGCCAGAAATCACCGATGCATTAAAATCATTTAAAAACATTGTGCTTACACCTCACATTGGTAATGCAACATTTGAAGCTAGAGATATGATGGCTAAAATTGTTGCGAATGATACAATAAAAAAATTAAATGGTGACGAACCTCAGTTTATTGTCAATTAACTGATGCATTCAACAACATAAACACAAAAAGAGCTATGAAGATATTGAGTTGAGTCTCTATCTTCATAGCTCTTTATTTATTAAAATTACTGCATTTTTAATATTTAACTTTATCATTTAACAATATATGTCATCATATATTACTTTTCTTTGGATTTGTATAAAAATTTTGTTTGAGCTGATGCCAAAGCATTTGGTATCAATTTCATCGCGGTATTTCTAAGTTTAACAGTTAATTTATGATGCTTTTGAGCCATTTTACCTATCTTTTTCGAACGTCTAATCACTTTTGCGGTATGTTTAACTCTAAGTTTATCGTAACGCTCAATCGCTTTATTAAAATCATATTTTTCTAAACAATTAACTAATACAATTGCATCTTCCATAGCTTGACTAGCACCTTGTCCCATATTAGGCGTAGTGGCATGCGCAGCATCGCCCATTAAAATAGTACGTCCATAAACGAATGTCTTCAGCGGTTTTAAATCATATATGTCATGAAGTAATATACCTGTTTCACTTTGCTTTTCTAACACTTTTCTCACTTCATCTGGAAAGTGATTAAAATATGCTTGAAGATGGGGTTTTCCAAAAGATTGATATTTTGGATCTCCTTCTTTAGCATGAACAGTAATAAACCAATAAGCACGTTGATTAATTAATGGGACTATACCTACTCGCCCTTTAACACCCCAATATTCATTCGCAACATGTTGGTCATTAAATTGTACATCTTCAACCATTCCTCTAAAACATGTGTAACCATTGTAACGAATTTTAGTTCGCGCACCTACAGACTCTCTTACTACAGAATGTATCCCATCAGCACCAATACACAAATCAAATGATTCACTTTCCTGTTTGATAAAATGTAGGGTAACCTTACAACTCGTTTGTTCAATTTTAGTAACTTTAAAGCCTGTGTGAATAGATGATTCTTTGACATATGACTGTATGATTTCAATTAAAGTTTGTCTAGATAATGCGACATTTAGGGAATGAGTCTTAAACTTAGCGCTCATTAATGGGGTGCCTTGCTCATCATAAATATTCATTGCAGTAAGATTTTGACCAGCATTTTTAATGCCTTTAGCAAGGTCATGATGCCCTAATTTTTTTAAAACATTATCTCCTATCCCAATACCAGCGCTCAATTCGTTTATAGAATTATTTTTTTCAAACACTTTAACTTGATGACCTTGTTCTTCTAATAACGCAGCAGCAGTTAAACCACCTATACCTGCGCCTACTATTGCTATTTTCATGTTTTACACCTCAAATTTATCATTCTTTATTATTTTAGCACACACACACATGTTGAAAAGCAAACCCTTCTATTTTAATTGTCAATTAATACAATTCTCTTGTTAAAAATAATGAATATATCTATTCGTTCTATCGTTAATGCTCAATTTAAATTTTCACTCTATTGTAAAAAAATATTTAAATATTCTACATGGATATATGCTTCCGAATATTCTTTTAAAGCTAAAAAACCTGAGACATCTTTTATTGTCCCAAGTTTTTTATCATATAGCTAATCATTGGCAAAGTTAAAACTATTCTGTTTGAAGCTTTTCATATATAAATTGCCCAAATAGAATGAAACACTTAGTTGATTGCTCAATCATTCTCTAATTTTATTTATTTGTAATATTTTTTTCTTATATGATCTTTTTTTATTCCATATTTATCATAGTATTTCTCCATTAAATCAGCTATATTATTAGCCCACTGAATATCACTAGCATATTGATGTTGGCCTGGATTTTGTGGATTCCACCGCATTTGATATAAGTTCAATTGATTATTTTTAAAGTAATGGAATCTCACAAACCACGCGCCGCCCATTATCGCTTTTTCAGGAGTGGTCCACTTCTTCTGTTTAGCAAAACTTTTACCAGTCTTTACAGCATCTTCGTCAAAAGCACCAATACCAAAAAAGTTATAATAGTGATGGTCACCTTCTTTAATTCCATTTGATAAATCTGATTGACCATTTCCTGTCTCAACTAGTGCATGACTAATGAGATATATGATATTCACTTCATATTTATCTTGGGCTTTAATAAACGTTGATCCCTTATTTTCTAAAATACCTTTTCCTTTTAAAATATGGTTAACTTCCTTCTCTGACATAGGTACTTTTTCTGATATATCCATGTACTTCAAATTGTTATCACTATGTTTTATTTGCATAGCTTTCTCTATATCTTGTTTGGAAGCATATATAAACTTACCATTAACTTCTTTAGTATGGATATTTCCTTCACTTGTTTGAAGTGACACCGCTTCTTTAAATGTATGTTTAACATCATTTTTAAAAAGGTTTGTATCAAATATAAGAAAAAGTATTGCTAAAATAGCGAGTATGCTAATTATGAACAATGTTGTCATACGAAGCCGAGTATTCTTTAACATTTCAACAAACTCCTAAAAATTTTAAGATAATACAAAATAGGCTACTACGATAGCAATCATCACTATAAAGAAAGAGACATTAATTGCAATTTTCATACCTGTACGGTGTCTGAACATAACATTAAAAATAACGAGACTAATTGTTAATGATACAACAAAAAATGCAATAGCTAACATGAGTTTTAGCATAATTAGACAAATGATTCCAATAACTAATAGTACATTAGATGTGATTGCTAGAGCTTTTAATACTTTAGGATTGATATGCGTCACTCCTTCTATGATTTTTAATAACATTATTCATCATACATGATTAGAAGAATAAATGTCGACTCATAATACGTTAAAAAGTTTTTATATCAAATGTACTAGAAATTTAAGGTATAGATGTTAGTTTAAAAGTGTATTAAACCGTAATAGATTTAGTTATTACTAGACATTCCTCTAAGCAGATTTAACATATAAGTCATACTACGATTGAGATCATCATCACGTAAAAATCCAACAAGATTTTTAATTGTTGTTTTGTCACCAGGTTTTGTTAGATTCGCAGCATGTATCCCTCTGTTTAAACGAGATAATAATTCACTTAAATCTTTAACATCTAATTCTCCTAGCAAAAAGACAAGTTGTGCCATATTTGTTAAAACGCCTGAATATATATCTTTATTCAATTCAACGGCAAATTTATTAATGATGACTTGTCTTGCTTTTAAACCACCATTTAATGCATCCAGAATTTTAGCTTCATCTAGTATACCAATTAAACGTATTGCTTTTAAAATACTATCTTTATTTTCTACAATTGCATCGATAACATCATTCAAACTTTCTTGTTTAATTTGCTCATATGATTTTTTTAAACGTTTAATTTCAGTAATTCTCTCTGCCATTATCAATCACTCATCTTTCCTGGGAATACATAATCTGAGCGCTCCCATTTTTTTTGAACTTGAACACTATATTGTGGTTGCCGCTGTTTATTAACTCGGAAATTCATTGGATTCAATGGAGATTTGCCTCTTTTCGTCACAACTTCCATTCGTGCATGTGTTCGTTTGTAGGAAGGCGTATCTGTATAAGGATCTACGTCACTATTCGTAAGAGCATTAATAGCACCTAAATCTCCATTTTCTAATGCATCATTATTTAATGGAATATATATTTCTTTTCCTTTTACTCTATCAGTAATGTGTGCTAGTAAAGAAGCCTCTCCAGTCTCAGAAATCAATTTAATTTCAGCTCCTTCATGAATGTCACGACTTTGTGCAAGCTCGGGTGAAATTTCAACAAATGCTCGAGGTACTTTATATTTAATCATTTCTGTTTGATACGTCATATTACCTTCATGGAAATGCTCAAGTAATCGACCGTTATTGACATGTAAATCATATACTTCATCTTCTTTAAAATAGTTATCAAAGGTTAATGGATATAATTTAGCTTTCTTGTTTTCAAAATTAAACCCATCGATATAAAGTATTGGAGTGTCTTTACCATCTTTATTTACGGGCCATTGTAAACTATTAAAACCTTCTAAACGATCATAACTTACACCTGCATACGATGGTGTTACTCGTGCAATTTCATCCATAATTTCACTTGGATGCTGATACTCCCAATTCGCCCCTAGTCGATTTGCAATAAGTTGGAAAATTTCCCAATCCGGCTTTGAATCTCCAAGCGAATCTAATGCTTTATACAATCTTTGTATGCGTCGCTCCGTATTAGTAAAAGTTCCATCTTTTTCTAGTGAAGGACTTGCTGGTAGAACTACATCTGCAAACGTAGCTGTAAATGTTAAAAACTCATCTTGAACTACCATAAAGTCTAACTTTTCAAAAGCAGCTTGAACAAAATTAATATTAGAATCTACGATACCTGTATCTTCTCCATACAAATACAACGAATGAATATCACCATTATGTATTCCTTCAATCATTTGATGATTATCTCTACCAGGTTTATCATTTAGCTTTACTCCATACTCTTTTTCAAATTTAGCACGTATTTTATCATCACTGATAAGTTGGTACCCTGGAAATTGATCTGGCATACTTCCCATGTCACTACATCCTTGAACGTTATTATGACCTCTTAAAGGATATGCTCCAGCACCAGGTTTTCTATAATTACCAGTAATCAGTAATAAATTAGAAATAGCCGTACTTGAATCACTTCCAATATCTTGTTGTGTTATACCCATCGCCCAACATATCGCTACTGAATCAGCTTTTGCTACTTCATGCGCAAATTGTATTAATCGTTCTTGCGGAATTCCTGTTACTTCCTCTGCAAATACCATTGAAAATGGTTCTAGTGATTGGTAATATGTATCAAAGTGATCAACCCACTTTTCTATAAACGATTTATCATGTAAGTTGTTATCAATAATATATTTAGTGACAGCACTTAACCAAGCTAAATCGGTGCCAGGTTTGGGTTGATAAAAAGCATCTGCACGTTCTGCCATTTCATGTTTTCTTATATCAAAAACATGTGACTTTTGACCAAATAACTTTTGTGCACGTTTCATTCGTGAAGCAATTACAGGGTGCGCTTCTGCCGTGTTAGTACCTATTAATACAGTCATAGATGCTTTTTCTAAATCAACAATCCCGCCTGCATCTCCACCGATACCTACTGTTCTTACCAATCCTTTGGTCGCTGGTGCTTGACAATAGCGCGAACAATTATCTACATTATTTGTACCAATAACTTGACGAGATAATTTTTGCATTAAATAAGATTCTTCATTAGTAGCTTTGGATGAAGAAATAAATGACAAGCTATCCGCGCCATATTGCTCTTTAATTCTTTCAAAATTGTTAGCAATAACTTGTAAGGCTTCTTCCCATTCAACTTCATGAAACATACCTTCTTTTCTCACTAAAGGTTTCGTTAATCGTTGATCTGAGTTAATGTGTCCCCATGAAAACTTACCTTTTACACATGTTGCTATTTTATTTGCTGGAGAATCATGGGAAGGTTGAACTTTTAAAATTTCTCTATCTTTCGTCCATACTTCAAACGAACAACCTACGCCACAATATGTACAAACAGTTTTAGTTTTATTGACACGTTCTTTACGCATTTCTGCTTCAGAATCAGATACAGCTAATAAAGTACCGTAGCCAGGTTCTGATTTTTTAATAATATCAATCATAGATGCTAGTGAACCAGGTTCTGTATCTGTGAGATATCCCACATTACCTTCCATATTAACTTCCATCATTGCATTACATGGGCATACAGTCGCACATTGACCACATGAAACACATGATGATTCATTAATTGGGACATCATTATCCCAAATTACTCTTGGATGATCTCTTTCCCAATCTATTCGTATTGTTTCATTAACTTCAACATCTTGACATGCTTCAACACAACGTCCGCATAAAATACATTGATTTGGATCATATCTATAAAAAGGGCCATAATCTTTTTCATATGGTTTTCTCTTATACTTATAAGTTTGATGTTGTATTCCCCACTTATCCATCGTATTATGTATTTCACAATCGCCATTATTATAATCACAAACTGTACAATACAACATATGTTTTTCTAAAATACGATCTAATGCTTCTTTTTGGCTAGTTTTCACGTGGTGATTAAATGTATTTACCGTCATTGAGGATTCAATCGATGTTCCACATGCTCGGGCAATATCTCCATTGATTTCAACCATGCATGTATCACATGTTTGAATTGGTCCCATCGATTCGTTATAGCAAATGGCTGGTACAAATGTATTTCTGGAACGAATAAATTCGAGTAAATTCGTCCCTGCTTCAACAAGATAATCTTTACCATCTAGATTAATTTTTATCTCATTAGACATATATTTTTCTCCCCCATTAAATTATTCACTGTTAAACACTTTAGAGACTTTATAACTTAATTGATAAAATCTACAATTAAACTTTTAGTAGAATTACTTAAATTGTATTACTTTACTCTATAAAAGTTAAGCGTTTACATAATAAATATAATAAAATCAATTTAATTGAAAATGAATATCAATTAAAGAGTGAAATGAATAAATTAATTTCTTTATTTCAAGCCATTTAACATTGAGTATCATAACTTTTTGCTTATAAGACATTGAATTACATAGTGCCTCATTTTATTTAAATATTAGTTAGAAGAAAATGGTATACAATGCAATATAATCCTTAAAAATAAAGCAAAAATGTTTAAAAACTAAAATAAGAATATTTAACTCAGCCATCCTTAATTTGTCAAAAAAACCTAGAACATTTCGTTCTAGGTTTTAAACTCAAGCATTACACTATATGTGATTTTAAAGCTTTTTCTTTTTTATAAATTTAAATTGTCTCTTAGTAATTGTGTATTTTCATTTTTAGATGCATCACTTGGTATGAAATAGTACAAACCGTCATTTTGTATACCACCTTCACCCTCTAACTGATGTCGATTAACTTGGTCATTAGCATCTTTATACTTAGTTCTAATTGTATTGAGATCACCTAATTTTAAATCTGTTTTAACATTTTTCTGGATTTGATTCATTAATGTATTAAAATGAGTGATTGAAGATGCGCTTGTCATCTTATCTGCCATTGCTTCTAAAATAAGTTGCTGACGCTCTTGTCTACCAAAATCGCCTCCTGCACCATCTTCTTTACGACTTCTAATAAAGTCCATGGCAGCATCACCATCTACATGTGTTTTTTCACCTTTAACAAAATGATTAGCACCCATTGTAAATGTACTATTACTTACGACATCTACGCCACCTAATGTATCAATCATGTCATGTAGTCCATCCATGTCAATCGTAGCGTAATGATCGATTGGAACATTCATTAATTTTTCAATTGTTTTAACAGCCATGTTAGGACCGCCATAAGCATAGGCATGGTTAATTTTTTCTTCAGTACCTCGACCTGCAATTTCTGCTTTGGTATCACGTGGAATACTTACTAGCTCAGTTTTCTTTTCTTTCGGATTAATGGAAAGTACCATGATTGTATCACTACGTTCCCCACCGCCTTGTTGTTTTCGCTTTTCATCAGAATCTACGCCAAAGAGTGCAATAGTAAATGGATCACCATTTTTTAAATTTACTTTTCCAGAACGTAGTTCAGAATGATTTCGATTTAAGGGGTTATGTATCTTGTCTCCTGTAATAAATATTTTTGCACTTACATAAATAACTGCAATGATTGCTAATAGAAATAAAATTCCCACTACCCATAGTAGTATTTTCATCGGCAGGCTCATTTTTCTTTTATCTGATCTTTGCATCCCTACCACTCCTATTCAATAATTTTGTTGTTTTATGATACATAGGTCATTATATTATAAATAAATTTATTTGGTATACATCTACAGACCTATTCATTAATTATTTTAAATTTTCTTTAAGAAATCGTATAGCTTAAATGTATAAAATCTCTATAGAGCTAATTTGATATAATTTATAAAAATATACATTAACCATGCTCTATATGATGATTACTCTTTGAATAGGCTTCTCCTTCATTTAAGATACGTATCATATCATCGTAACAACCAGGATTGCTAATGATAAATGGGCCTGCCGTACTAAAATCAAGAGGTTCACCATTTATTTGTGTCATAATCAAACCTAGTTCTCTTGCAAAAAGAAATTGTGCTGAAATATCCCATGGCTTAGGATTCGTGTTAATGTGTGCCCCGAACTGACCTTTTATCACTCGAATAGAATCAAGACCACAAGACCCAATAATTCTAAAATCAAAGGCTGATTGAAATAAAGATTGAATCGTCTCTTCTTTTAACACTTGTGGTTTAAATGAAATAATTGCATCTCTTAAACCTATTCTTTTTGGCAATGTCATTAATTGATTGTTCTCGTAAGCTCCCACACCAGCAATTGCTCTATATAATCTTTGATGTGGATAATCATAAATATATGAAAGTTTAGGTTCCCCATCAATAAAATATCCTATAATGATACAGTAATCTTCTTGTTGTTTCACTAAATTACTTGTTCCATCTATAGGATCCATAATCCAAAGGTGACCCTCGTAAGGTGTTATATCTGAGTTATCTTTCTCTTCAGCTAATAATTGATGTGTGGGATAATATTCCTGAAGAAAGTTTTGAAAATGATTCTGAATTTGTTTATCAACATTGGTAACTAAATCAAACCTATCTTTTTTTGTTGATGTTTCCATCTTCTCAACCAAACGCGGAATGATATTGTCTAAACCGCGTATCCATTGACATATATATTCATCTAATTTTTTTAAATAAAGTTCTGTCATATTTTCACCTTCATTTCATTATTTCAAAGACTATAGTGTTATCATTTAAATCATTATAGTTATATGTAAAATCTATTGTAAATCATAGAGTCATAAAATCAGAATTTGTATTAATAAATATTAAAAAATCGGCTAGTCAATAACTAGCCGACAAATAGAAAGGAAAGTAAGTAATAAATATTGAAGATGTTTTGATGTAACTTGAACGATTATACAGCTATCTAATATGTAGCTCTACCCCTTTGTCTAATCGCTCCCCCTGTTACAAATATTATAGTATCATATTGTTTTTGTTTTTGTAAGCGTTTTCTAAAAGTTTTTTGTATAATTTTACACTATTATAGAGTTAAAACAGACAAAATGTCATCATTGTCGCTTATATGTTATAATAATTGTAATATGTAATGTTTATGGAGGTGACTTTCATTGAATAAATTAGAACGTCAAAATCGAATAATTCAAACTATTCAAAGTTCTGACAAAATTACTGCTTCGCAACTTGCAAAACAATTTAAAGTATCTAAGCGAACTATTTTACGTGATATTGATGAATTAGAAGATCAAGGGGTAAAAGTATATGCTCGTCATGGCAAATTAGGCGGTTATCAAATCAAAGATGCACATGCTAAAATCACCTTATCGTTAACTGAACAGCAACTTTCGGCATTATTTTTAACACTAAATGAAAGTCAGTCCTATTCCACTTTACCTTATCAAAATGAAATTCGAGCAATAATCAAGCAATGTTTAAATTTACCTCAAACACGATTACGTAAATTGCTTAAAAAAATAGATTATTATATAAAATTTGAAGATTCTAATCATGTCACATTACCTCATTTATTTTCTGATATTTTAATTTATTGCACGGAGCGCAATGTGATGTTAGTAGATTTAAATGAAGATGGTCAAACTCAAGCTGAAAATGTTATTTTTATAGGTTTAATATGCAAAAATGCCGTTTGGCATGCTGTTGTATTTGAAATCGGTAGAGGTTACACTCGTGAATTATCTATCATGAATATTCAAGATATCTCATATTCTTTTGAAAAAACAATACAAACTCAAGATATCTCAATTGAAAATTATAGACAGTTTTTAGCGCCTTCTGAATGATAAAAATAAAGCCTGGGATAGCCAAAAGGCCCCCCAGGCAATTTAGTACACTAGTAGTTGTCTATAGAGTTATAAATGTACATTTATCCATTTTTAAACTTTCATTTTCTTCCCAGTGACAAAACTATACCTCTCTTTAGTCATTTCCCGTTATAACTACTGCTCGGAAATATATTTTCAAATCATTTACTGAATACAACAATAATTGTCCAAATGAATGATATGAAATTATTTAACATATGTAAGCTAATTGATGAAGCTAAGTTTCTATTCGATTTTAAGTAAACATATACTAATGCTATTGCCAGTATTAAATATGCTCCAAATTCAAATGGGGACTTAGCATCACTCACATGTATATATGTAAAAGACAATGCTGATATAACCCCCATCACAATAAAGTTAAACTTTTTACCTAGTTCACCTATTAACAAATGTCTAAATACCAATTCTTCAACAATAGGTCCTACAATTACAATAAGTACAAATGCAAAAGGAATAAATATACCACTTTTAAATAATTCATTAAGTTCAAGTTCATTTTGCGTTTCACTATATTGCAAATATTTAGGTAATAGTTCAATTAATTTGTCATAAACATTAGAAATAATAAAAGATGCACACATGACGATAATTATAAACAACCAATGTTTTTTCAAATAGTCAAAACCACTCTTAACTCTATCTACAAATGAATTGATATGTAAAAAATAAAAAGCTAATATCACTAAAATATATGACATAAATTGTCCTAGAGTTCCAATCATAGTAAGTTGTAATTCATTAATATTTTGAAAAGTTATAGCAGCAATTGTTAAACCTATAAAGCTAAATATAAATATACATAGAAAGCCTATCGCAATTAAACTGAAATCACGCCATACTATATCTTTAAACCTATAACTTTGCCTTTTTTTATCTTTTTTCATCATTGTATCCTTTCCACTCACCAATAATTATTCAATCATATGGGAGGCTTTATGAATTATTTAGAAATTTCACTACATATTGAACAACAACTTGTTAAATTACTCTCTCTGAGTGAAAGTGCGAAATACTATGCACTCATACATCATAACAAATTTGAATCTTTTATAGATGATTTCAACCTTACTGTAAATCAAGAGATGAAATGGGCAATGTCTCATCAATTGTTGTTGAATTCTAATGATACGCTTGTGTCATACTGTCAATTGATTCGAAGGTTAAACGATTCCCCACTTTTAACTTTAAACCAAGGACATATAATTTATTACATTAATACACAACAAACACTCATTCACCGACAGTTACTTAAACATAAACAAGCCCTTTAGTATATTCAAATGTTTCTATACTATTATACTATTAATTATATATTAACGTTAAAAATAATTATAAATATCAATCTCTTATAATTAAAACATTAAATTATTTATTCTATTTACTAAATTGTAAACTTGTTGCAATAAGGTTATAATTAGCCATGATTAGGTATCAAGAAGGAGTGTTTAAAATGCTTGGTTTCTCAGTCTATCTAGGACAGAATTTAGATCGAGATTATATTTTAAATATGGCTGACTTAGGCTATGATGTAGTTTTTACTTCACTACAGATACCTGAGGAAGACAAGAAAAATCAAATGGCTTATTTGGGAGACTTATGCCAACTATTATCAGCCTATCAAATCACTTATATTATCGATGTAACCCCTTCATTACTTAATCAAACTATTTACAGTTATTTGAACCAATTACCTCATGGGGATTTTTATATTCGTATAGATAATCAATTAAATATTGACCTTATCAAAGACATTATCAGTCAAGGCTTCAAATGCTGCCTTAATGCTAGTACGTTAACTGATAGCATGTTAGCGCACATATATCGTACTGAATTTAATAATCAACTTTTATACTGTCATAATTACTATCCTAGACCTGATACTGGTTTATCTATCTCATTTATTGAAGAAAAAAATCAACTCATTAGAAAATACGATGCGCATGCAAAAATTTGTGCTTTTATACCTGGCACGCAGAAAAGAGGTCCCTTATTCAAAGGTCTTCCTACAGTTGAAAAACATCGTTTTGAACACCCTCTTATTGCTGCACAAGACCTTCAATTAACGGGTATATCTAACATTATAATTAGTGATACGCTATTATCACACATTTATGCGGAACAATTATCTAATATGTGGCTATATCGACACTTTATTTTACACTTAGATCAACTAGACTCCTCATTTACATCACAAGTTTTAAAGATACACACATCAAGATTAGATTCACCTGAACATTTAATTCGGTCCCAATATTCTCGTACAGATAATCAACAGACTGTCCCAATGATAGGATCGGCACATAGAGATCAAGGAGATATCACAATTGATAATCACCTGAATGGTCGTTATGAAGGAGAAATTCAAGTTATAAAAGCTCCTATGCCAGGTCATTCCCACATCAATTGTATTGGTCATGTTTGTGATAAAGATGTTCCATTGTTATCACTGATTCAACCAGGAGATACTTTTAAATTTGTATATACGAAGGAGAATAACAAATGAATCATTTAACTACTGAAACGAGAAATATACAAACAATGCATTTGGATGAAATGAATCTAAAAGATGCATTAAAGACTATGAATCAAGAAGATCAATTTGTACCTAAAGCGATAGAACCTGTTATTCCTAATTTAACAAAAGTGATAGAGAGTGCAATTCAACGCTTTAATAATGGAGGGCGAATTATTTATATTGGTGCTGGTACAAGTGGAAGACTTGGCGTACTAGATGCGGCAGAATGTGTCCCAACTTTTAACGTTTCACCAAATGACATTATTGGGATTATCGCTGGTGGACAAAAAGCTATGACGGTAGCTATTGAAGGTGCAGAAGATGATGCTGAACAAGGTGCACAGGATTTAAAGAACATTCATCTTCAATCCAAAGATATTGTAGTGGGTATTTCTGCTAGTGGACGTACACCATATGTAAAAGGTGCACTAGATTATGCAAATAAATTGAATGCAGAAACAGTCGCACTCTCTTGTAATGTTCACAGTGATATAAGTAAAAATTCAAATCACGTATTAGAAATCAATGTGGGGCCTGAAGTATTAACAGGCTCTACGAGATTAAAATCAGGTACTGCTCAAAAACTAGTTTTAAATATGATTTCTACAATGACAATGATTGGCGTGGGTAAAGTTTATGATAATTTAATGGTTGATTTACGGCCTACAAATCAAAAGTTAATCCATCGTTCTATTCGCATCATTCAAGATGTGTGTGATTTAAATCATCAAGAGGCTATAGAATTATATGAAAAATCAGACCACAATATCAAAATAGCTATCGTAATGCACTTATGTTCCACAACTCAACAAGATGCAAGACTTCGTTTAAAACAAAATAATGGAGTGATTAAGCAAGCTATCAACACTTAAGGAGGAGATTCCATGAGTAAAGAAGAACGCCTTGCCAAAGACATTACCCACGCATTAGGCGGTTCTCAAAACATAAGTAATATCATCCATTGTATGACTCGAGTTCGTATTAAAGTACACAATGATGCAAAAGTTAATTATGATGAATTAAAATCAATCAATGGCGTATTAGGCGTTGTTGAAGATGAAAGAATTCAAGTTGTTGTTGGGCCGGGTATTGTTAATAAAGTTGCTAAACATATGGCTGACCAGTCGGGAGCAACTCTAGCTGAAGAGACGACTAAAAATCAAAGTTATAAATCACAAGCAGAAAAACGTGCGTATGAACATAAACAACAATTCCAAAGTCAACGTAAACAAAGTAAATGGAATAAAGTGTTAAAATCCATTGCTAATATCTTTATACCTTTAATACCAGCATTTATAGGTGCAGGATTAATCGGTGGGATTGCAGCAATACTTAGTAACTTGCTTACAGCCGGTTCCATTTCAGGTCAATGGATTCAACAAATTGTTACTGTCTTAAATGTTATTAAAGATGGCATGTTATTTTACTTAGCTATTTTCACTGGTATTAACTCAGCGAAAGTATTCGGTGCTACACCAGGTTTAGGTGGTGTCATCGGGGGTACTACATTACTAACCGGTATCACGGATGAAAATCCAATTAAAAATATTTTCACTGGAGAACATCTAGCTGCAGGACAAGGCGGTATTATTGGTGTTATCTTTGCAGTTTGGTTATTAAGCATGGTTGAGAAACGTCTACATAAAATAATACCTAACTCTATTGATATCATCGTAACGCCCACAATAACCTTACTACTTATTGGTTTGTTAACTATATTTATAATCATGCCACTAGCTGGCTTTGTTTCCGATGGTCTTGTTTATGTCATTAACTGGATTATTGGAGTAGGAGGTATTTTCAGTGGATTCATTATAGGAGCATTCTTTTTACCTTTAGTCATGCTGGGATTACATCATATCTTCACCCCAATCCATATCGAGTTAATCAATCAAACTGGCTCCACTTACTTGTTACCTATTGCCGCAATGGCTGGTGCTGGACAAGTCGGTGCGGCGATTGCATTGTGGGTGAGATGCGGTAAAAATAAAGAATTACGTAATACGCTCAAAGGTGCTCTTCCTGTAGGGTTCTTAGGTATAGGTGAACCTTTAATTTATGGTGTAACACTGCCGTTAGGTCGCCCTTTCTTCACTGCGTGCATAGGTGGCGGTGTTGGTGGTGCTGTCATTGGTGGTATCGGTCATATTGGTGCGACAGCTGTAGGACCAAGTGGTATTTCATTATTACCATTGATTGCCAATAATATGTATCTCGGTTACATCGTAGGTTTACTAGCTGCTTATGCGGGTGGCTTTATCTTTACTTATTTCTTCGGCACAACTAAAGAAATGAGAAATCCTGAATAAATGGGTGATTTAATTGCCAAACATTTTGTATAAGATTGACAACCAGTATCCCTATTTCACTAAAAACGAGAAAAAAATTGCGCAATTTATTCTCAACTATCCTCATAAAGTTGTTAATATGACTTCTCAAGAAATTGCAAATCAATTAGAAACTAGTTCTACTTCTATCATACGTCTAAGTAAAAAGGTGACACCAGGTGGTTTTAATGAACTTAAAACACGTTTGTCTAAATTTTTACCTAAAGAAGTCACACAATATAATGTTGAGTTAGTTGATAACGAAAGTACAATTTCACTTAAAAACAAATTGCATTCTCGCTCTAAGGCAGCGTTAAGTAATGCTAATGAAACCATTAACGCTGCTATCATCGATGAAATTTGTGATCTAATTAAAAAATCTGAAACTATATTTATTTATGGCTATGGTGCCTCTTTTGTTGTAGCAACAGATTTATATCAAAAATTATCTCGCATCGGTCTAAATATTCAACTAGTGCATGAAACTCATATTTTTACCACTATGTTAGCAACACGTAACTCTAATGATTGTGTTATATTTATATCTAACAATGGTACTCAAAGTGAAATGCAATCTATTGCCAAAGTCATTGCAGATTATCACATTCCCATTGCGACTATTTCAAGCACTTCTGATAATCCAGTTGCAAAGCAATCTAATATTGTTTTAACCTATGGACAAACCGATGAAAATGAGATGCGCATGGGAGCCACAACTTCATTATTTGCACAAATGTTTACTATTGATATATTGTACTATCGATATATTGCGCTAAATTATCAATCATCTTTAGATTTTATTACTCAATCAAAAATCGCGTTAGATAATTACCGTAAACATCTCTCGAATATAGATTTCAAACATTAAAATAATAAAAAGCGATTCTTTATACTTATCCTAGAAAAGATAATGTATGAAAGAATCGCTTTAATTTATACTAACTCTTAAAAATTACTGATTTTAACAATCAATTGTCATTTCATCTTTTATTATATTTGTCGTTCCTTTTTGTGATACCTAATAAAATAATAAAGTGTCACAGCTGTTAAAAACACGATACCAATGACAACCGATACCACAGTTTCTTTGTTAAGTAACATACCAACTAATACTAGGAGTAAAAACATGATAGTTAAATAATTGGCAATTGCTCCTCCCGGCATTTTAAAAGGATGATTGTGAACCTTTTCAGGATGTAACCTTCTAAATCTTAGATGACTAAATAAAATCATAAACCAAGGTATCATTCCCGGTAGAATAGAGGCGCTATATACATATACAAAGATACTATCAGCTCCATCAATAATTAATGGAAGTATGACATTTAATAAAGCACCAATTAATATTCCCATAGATACTGCAAATACAGTATAGAAAGGTACGCCATTTTTCATTACTTTAGTAAATACTTTAGGCATTTGTCCTTTTTTTGCCAAAGTATAAATCATTCGACTTGCACTAAAAATACCTGAATTACAACCAGACAATGCTGCCGTTAAGACTACAAAGTTAATTAAACCAGCAGCAAACGTAATTCCCACTTTAGCAAAGGTTGCAACAAAAGGACTACCAATATTACCTAATTGGTTCCAAGGATATACTGATACAATGACAAAAATTGCACCAATATAGAAAATTAAAATTCTCCATATTACTCCGTTGACTGCCTTTACAATATTTTTTTGAGGATTTTTGGTTTCACCTGCTGAAATCCCAATCAATTCAACACCTTGGTATGATCCAATCACAATAGATAAAGCAAAGAAAAATCCAATGAATCCATTTGGCATAAATCCACCATGTGACCATAAGTTAGAAATCCCTATCGGATTCCCTCCATTACCTATACCAAATAAAATTAATCCTAATCCTGCAATAATCATTAATACAATAGTTACAACTTTAATTAAGGCAAACCAAAATTCAAACTCTCCAAACGCTTTTACTGAAACTAGGTTAGCCGCCATCAAAAAGAGAACTGCTATCACTCCTGGTATCCAATTAGGAAGGCTTGGGAACCAGTAGTTCATATATTCTCCTACTGCAATCACTTCACTCATGCCGACGACAACCCATTGAAATACATTGCTCCAAGCAGTCATGTAGCCAGCTGCTGGATGAATATAGTCACTAGCAAACGTCGCAAAAGAACCAGTGGTTGGATTAATATATATCATTTCACCCATGGCTCTCATGATTAAAAATAAAAAAATACCAGCAATTAAATATGCGAGAATAACAGATGGACCTGTCCACTTAATTGTACTTGTTGCTCCCATAAAAAGACCAACACCAATTGTTCCACCAAGAGCAATCATCTGCATTTGACGTGCATTCAATCCCCTTTGCAACTCATTATTTTCCATAACTTGACCCCATCTCTAAATCTAGATTGAATTTTTGATAATCTTATTTCCGTAATTATACTACAAATTGACAAAATTGAAACAATATTTTTACAATTCTGTAAAAGCGCTTACCTATCCTGCTAAGATGTTTTCTTGCTTTTTGCTAACACTCATATTAAAATCTTTTTGATAATAGAGATTATAGAGCAAACGAAATAGTTCAGAACACACTCTTATAGTTGATTTAAAATATTAACAGCTTACCACCTAGCTATATAACACAAATGATTGTTAAAACTATATACAATGTCATTTCAAATTTAAGTTAAATCACTTTACCATTTTACCTATGTCTTTGCTCTTAATAATTATTTAAATATGATATACTTTTTTTAAATAGTAAAGGAGTGCTCATATGAATAAAGCGCTTGTTATACGTGCAATCAAATTTTCTTTAATATTTATGACTGCATTTTTAATTCTTAATTTATTGACTATGAAAGAGGCTTCAATATCGTCTATTATTGTACGAACTGTCATTGCAGCTATTGTTTTCTTTGTCATTTATATCATTGTATTTACAATTTTAAGTTCGTCAGAACGTAAAATTATTTATGGTACAACTTTACCTATTGCGCTTTTTATATGCCTTATATTCGGATCAATTTTCTTCACTCCGCGTATAGGTATCATTGTCGGACTAATTTTGGGTGTGATTGCTGGTGTCATATGGGAGTTCTTAAATAGAAAAAATGGAGGTCACACATCTTGACTATTATTATCGGACTCATTGTAATTATTTTGTTAATCATTAGTTTACTTCCAAATTATAAAGCAATGGTATTAGCTAAGCAGCAAGGCCAAAAACCTACACGATATACTATTATGGTAGGCATTGACTTATTATTAATTATACTTATATTAGTAACATTAGTATTAAAATTGATTATGTAGGTTCAACAAATTTACTGTTGAATAGACGATAAAAAAGTCTGGGACATTATGATTTATGTCCCAGACTTTTTTAGTAAAGACACTCGATGATGGATTTAAACATATTCCACAATCTATCATGGTTTTCAAATCTCATTATTGGTGAACAACTAAGATATTCATACGAATTTTGAGCCCCTCATTTAATATTTTTATTCAAACTAGTAAAAATCACTAATGTAGATTTTAGATTTTTTTCTATAATATAAATAACAAGTTGATTTTAGTTAAGTTAGCTTAAACATTGTTCTATATCAACTCATACTGTAAGTAGTATTATAATTTGCCTTGAAGTAACAAAAAATAGCAAACCGTAGCGAGAATAAGGTATACAAGAGAGCCAATAATAAACGATCGAAATTGAACATGTAAAGGTGTGCGTTTATTAAATATCGGTCCCAATATGAGATTACCCACTCCTATAATAACTGGACCTGCTATGAAAAATAGGATAATATAGCCCATTTTTGAATACCTCCAATTTATTCTTTAAATAAAAAATTCTTTATATCTTCAAATTCCATATCTTGTCCAACATATTGAACTGTCGAAAAATCTTGATCCTTCGTTATTATATTCGTATTAACGACAACATCTAATCCTGCTAGCATCGCTGCAGTAGCACCATTGACAGAATCTTCAATTGCTAAGCAGGTTGTAGGATTATAATTAAGCTCTTGTACAGCTTTTAAATAAATTTCGGGATTAGGTTGAATACTCTCAACATTTTCACGACCAACAACAACATCAATGTATGTATCTAGTCCTAATTGTTTAAATATAGGATATATATTCTTTTTATAACTACTTGTGGCAATCGCCATTGGGATATGACGTTTTTTTAAATATTGCATCAATTGAATGATTGTGGGATTTACCGGCAATTCAATAATTGTTTGATAATATTGATCATAAATTTTTTCTTTATTTTTGAAACCAATAGCATCTTCTAAATATGTATGTAATCCAGTAGTTTCACCGCCAATAAATTGTTTATAAAATTCTAAAGAAATCGGCGCTTCTTGATGGATTTTTAAATGTGTATTTATTAAATCGAACAAATGTTTTTCGGTATCAATGACAGTACCATCAAAATCAAACACTACTGCTTTATACATGTTGTCATCTCCTTTCAATATTTATTATTTTTCATACTAACATAATTTGATATAAACTTGCCTCTAAATAACTAAGCATCAAATAATATAAAATCTAATTCATAACTATGCTATGAATAAAGCTTTTCCTTCAATGATTACTCATTCGAAATAAGATAACTATAATTCTTTCAACTTCAATCAAAAGTCTTAGTGATTCTAAAAAAAAAGAGTGGTACAATTTATTTAAACGAACAGCGTATAAAATATAAGCATTCATATCATTTCCACACATATATTGTTAACGATTGGAGGTCCCCATATGTTGATTGATAAATTTGAAACCTACATCATTAATGTTGCAGGTTTGAAATCTCGCTCAACGCGAAAAAAATTAATACATTTATGTAAAGAAATTACTTTTTGTGAATCCTTTCAGTATTCTATCATTAAGCAAAACGATGTGTTCGCATTGGAAGTTAGCCTCCCCAAGCAACAACTACCTTATCTGATAAGTTTCTTAAGTTTCCACAATTATGCTATTTATCAAATACTTTTACCCAGCCGTGTAAATGAACTTCTTGATTCAGAACAACTTTACCAATCTATTAAGCGCTTTGATTTAGCAATCGATGGTTTACAAGATGCCTTCATTAAAGATAAAGTCATTGATATTATGAATATGTTTGTGAATCATCACAATGTAAATTATACATTAAATAATAATTGCGCAAGCGTCACATGTCCTCCTGAGATTTTCACAAAGCTGCTTCAAACTATTGCAACGCGTAATATTGATATCCTATCAGCAAGTTATAGAGCAAAGATGCTACATAAAGCACGCATTTCATAAATAGAAAGATAGAATATATAAGCAAGAATAACTTATTTACAAATATAAATTCAAAAACTCCCAAAATAATCTCTATTTGAATTATTTTGGGAGTTACTTTATTTCTAAGATAGATCATCATTTACAATATTTTCAAACGCTTCTCTTACCTGAGGTACAGACATTCCAACGACAACTTGAACACTCTTGCCGCTTTTTACTAAACCATGAGACATTTGATTATGTGTAAAATAGGCACTTTCTTGAACTTTACTTTCGTCTTTAACAGTTAAACGTAGGCGAGTCGTACAATTTGTAACGTCTTTAATATTTTCTTTTCCTCCAAGACCTTCTAGGTAGTACATCGCCTTTTCTTCATATTCACTATTAGGTGAATGATTGCGAGTTGAATCTCCTTTTTTATCATTATAATCTTGTTTAGAAAATAATTTGACTTCTTCTTCACCTTTCTTACGTCCTGGTAATGGAATATCAAATTTTAAAATTAAATATTTAAATAAGAAGTAGTAAATCGCAACAAAGATTAGACCAATTACTACTTGAAAGACATATGTCATCCAATGTGCTTTTCCTAAAGGTATCCAGTTAGTTGCTATAAAATCTAGTACACCGCCACCCATATTACCTACGACACCAAATCCATACATCAGTGTATCCATAGTTGCTGCTAGTAGTGCATGTAATACGAATAAAAATGGCGCAATAAATAAGAAAGTAAATTCAAGTGGTTCTGTAATACCAGCTACTACTGCCGTAAGTGTTGCTGGTATTAATAATGCAGCAACTTTTTTACGATTTTCTTTTGGTGTAGTTGCATACATTGCCAATGCTATACCTAGGCAACCAAAAACTTTGCCATTTCCTTGCAACATAAAACCATATGGAAATTGTTCTTTAAGTGGTTTGTTACTTTCGGCAAACTGATTTAAGTGTTGCAACCATTCTGCTTTCAAACCATGATTAACAACTACTGGACCTACTTCGATTGGTGCATAGATAAAATGATGCAATCCTGTAGGTATTAGTACACGTTCTAAGAAATGATATAACCAAACACCTATATATCCTGATGCAACAATAAAATATTGAATTGAAGCAATACCGTGTTGAATCGTTGGCCAAACAACACATGTGATTGCTGCCACAGGTAGCATGACAAAGAAAGAGATTGTTACAACGAATGTTAATCCTTGAAATACACCTAACATTTCAGGTAAACGCTTACTGTAATATCTATTATGTATCCACGTTATTATTCCTGATATAATGATTGCACCTAAAATATTGGTATCTAACGTTTCAATACCTGCAATCGATTTTAATCCTGTTGTGTTTTCTACACCTTTTTTTAAATTAGCGCCAAAAGTATGTGGCCATTGAGTTAAAATTGCATTGATAAAAGTGTTAAACATTAAATATCCCATTAGAGCTGCTAAAGCTGCATGTCCTGGAGCTTTTTTAGCAAGAGATAACGGTAAACCAACTACAAAGACAATTTCCATATGTGTAAATATTACCCAACCACCTGATTCAATAACAGACCAAAATTTAAACCAAAATGTATGCTGTTCAGCTAAGCCTCCCATGATGGTTGGATTTTTAAATAATGTAGCGAATCCCAAAACAATACCGAAGAAAGCAAACATCAAAACAGGTACTATCATTGCACTACCAAATCGTTTAATTGCATTCATTTTTGAATACCTCCCTCTTCCCTTAACTATGATAACTAATATATGTTTACCTTTATTGCTCTTTATTTAATAAGTTATTACCAATATATAGTAAACGCTTACATAATGACAATGACGTTGACGCACTTTGAAACATTTTTGTATAATTAGATTATATTTTCATATAAAGAAAATATTTTCAATGATGAGGTGTTAAGATGATTTTAGATGAACGAGTAAACTCTAATTTCGATCAATTAAATGATAATGATATACAAATTGCACATTATGTTAATACACATATAGATGTTTGTAAAAATATGAAAATACAAGATTTAGCCTCACAGACACATGCTTCAAATGCTACGATTCATCGCTTCACTCGTAAACTAGGTTTTGATGGTTATAGTGATTTTAAATCCTTTTTAAAATTTGAAGATAGTAAGAATCATCAACTTCCTTCTGATTCTATGGAGCAATTTAAACAAGAAATTGAAAATACATTCAACTATTTAGAACGTATTGATTATCGTTTATTAACTCACAAAATGCATCATGCTACAACAATATACTTATATGGTACTGGACGTGCACAGATGAATGTCGCTGAAGAAGCACAACGTATACTGTTGACTATGCATAAAAATATTATATTGTTACATGATGTTCATGAACTAAAGATGGTGTTAAACAAGACAATTCCTGAAGATTTGTTTTTCATTATTTCACTTTCTGGCGAAACACATCAACTTAAAGAAGTCACACAATTGCTTCAACTGAGACAAAAATATTTTATTTCCGTAACAACAATGAAGGACAATACATTGGCACAACAAGCTGATTACAATGTCTATGTTTCAAGCAATACCTTCTATTTAAACGATGGTACCGATTATTCCAGTTTTATTAGTTATCACATTTTCTTTGAAACACTACTAAGAAAATATAACGAATATAAAGAGAATCATGAATTAACATAGGAAAGTGAGTCATCATTATCATTGAATGCAATTCTCACTTTACATATAAATATTATTTGGCATTTCCATTTTCAACTTAGACAATGACTATTAAAACGTTAAAAAGCCTGGAACAACAACTTTTGTTGTCCCAGGCTTTTTAGTTTAGTTATGACGCTGTTCCTCAATTTCATCTATCACATTTTGCATTTGATCAATCATCAATTCAAATCCATGTGCTGTTGAATCATGATATTCTTTTTTCTTTTGCTTATATTCTAATGTTGTTAAACGTCTTTCCTTTTCAATAAAAGAGCGATAGTAAAAGAACATTTGAGTCCCGCCATTCTCTCTTTCAAAGAACTCTACTTCAATGACATCCTCTTCCTCACTTAGTCCTGGCATTCCAATCGTCATCTTGATATATTCATCTAAAACTAACTCTTCATATGTACCTTCTATGATGTTTTGTTTACCATTTCTACTATCAATGATGCGATACTTTCCTCCCTCTTGAATATCTGCATCAAACGATTTATTCGTGCGTTGTGTGGTCATAAACCATTTTTTTAAGATATCTGTTTTTGTCCATGCCTCATAAACGACCTCTGGTGTATATTTAAGTAATCTCTCAATGTCGATTTCAACATATTCATTTTCCACATTATATTTTGCCATTTCATTTCACCTACTTTCACTCTTAATACTATTTTAACGTATTTGAGCTAGGTCACAAACTTTGAGCTCTATAAAATTAAATTATATTAAATAAAACTTATAATTTTAGTGATTTTTAACTTTTTAAATTCAAGATTGAGTGTATAGTCTTGTCCTTATCAACATTTTACTACTATTCTAAATTGCTTGATACTCAACTTAAAAATAAGATACAGATGGTGAGTATCAAAGAATCATTATAAAACTGTCAACAATCATAAGATTGTTGACAGCCAATATATACTATGGGTCGTATTTTATTTCTTTGACGATTGATTTAAACGAGGTACTCTTAAAATAATTGCTACTAATCCACAAACACCTAATAATATTGGATAAATACTATATTGTAACATTAGGAATGGGGAAATTCCGGCTACACCTGCTGCTGAAATCACTTGCGGGCTGTATGGTAATAATCCTTGAAAACACCCACCAAAGATATCTAATATACTTGCTGATTTCCTTGGATCGACATCATATTCATCAGCAATATTTTTAGCTAATGGTCCAGCCATAATAATAGAAATTGTATTATTTGCTGTTGAAATGTCAGCTGCACTCACTAAACTCGCTATACCTAGTTCTGCACCACGCTTTGATTTTACTTTTGACCTTACAAAATTAAGCAACCAATCAATACCACCATTATGTTGAATAATTCCTACTAGACCGCCTATAAGCAATGCAATCATAGCAATATCTTCCATTCCGATAATCCCTTTAGAAATAGCATTTAAAAGGCCATTCCAACCAAAAGAACCATCAATCAGTCCAATTATACCGGCTAATACAGTACCTCCTATTAATACAATAATTACATTAATACCAACTAACGCAAGAATCAAAACTAACAAGTATGGTATAACTTTAATTAAATTATAATCATAGTTTTTAGTATGATCTATGGAAATACCATTTGTTAAAAAGAATAAAATAATGATTGTAATAATCGCACCTGGTAATACAATTTTAAAATTGACTTTAAATTTATCACTCATTTTTGTTTTTTGTGTTCTTACTGCTGCAATAGTGGTATCAGAAATCATAGATAGATTATCACCAAACATCGCTCCCCCAACAACTGTTGCCATGGCTAATGCAGCTGGTACATCTGTTGCTTGTGCAAATCCAAAACCTACTGGTGCAATAGCTGCAACTGTGCCGACAGAAGTTCCCATTGAAATTGATACAAACATACAAATAATAAATAGTCCAACAATTATTAAATTTTGAGGAATAAGTGATAAGCCTAAATTAACTGTAGATGACACGCCACCCATTTTTTCAGCAGTCGTCGAAAAAGCTCCAGCAAGGATAAAAATAAGCATCATCAAAATGATATTAGAGTGACCTGCACCTTTTGTAAATACCTCTACTTTTTTCGCAAAAGTTTCCTTGCGATTCATCAGTAAGGCAACAATAACAGTAATTGTAATAGCAACATTTAATGGCATAGTGGTAAAATCACCAGAAATAATACCAACACCTAGAAATAGTAAGACAAATAACAATAAAGGAATTAATGCCCAAGCATTGCCATTCTTCATCTCTTTCATAATCTAACCTACTTTCCCGTATAATGGATTGATAGATTTTATACTAAAAAATTCCTATCTATTTAATCAATAACTCAAAAATAAAAAACCAGGACACGTAATCATGCCCCAGTCTCAGTTAACATCGTGTTTAACCTTATCTTCTAACCTTCTCGGTTACTGGAATTGGCACATGATACAATGTTGCCGAAGCTTCTTTGGGCCAGTCCCTCCACTTCTCTTGATAAGTTATTGAATTGTGTTTAACGTTACAAGATATTTGCAATAACGTCAACACTTATTATTTTAAATATTTTAATAATAGTTTACATATTTTCAATAATAGTAAAGTATTTTTCAAAAATAGCCACACTTATTGATGCAAAGATGAATATCGCTAATGCAAGTCCAAAAATAACCATTAACTTTAAATATAATGATATGAGCATTGAAATGATTACTACAACAATCACAGTAAAAAATATATTCTTAAGACGTTGTGCCTTATGTCTTGATATTACTTTACGTTTTATCCGTTCAGATGATAACCTCTCCTCTAATTGAGATGATGTAATATGTAATTTCGTTTCTAATAAAACTGCAGTACCCACTGTTAATACCAGAATAAGTATCACTATCCATAAAGGCTGTTGCTCTATAAAGCTAACCACGTAAATACCAGAATATAGTATGCCCGAAAGCATACCAAGGATACGATCGAGTTTAGGGCTCATCCATATAATATGATTTCTAATATTATTATTAACAAAATATACATTTTTCAATCCACTCGTTATAAAAGCAATAATCACTATGACATGTAACAATATGGGATAATCATTAATAACGTATAAGACAATCAGTCCTATAACTAAAATGAGCAACGGCATGAATTTATATAGATATGCTTTCATCAATGACACCCTTAAAATGATATTTGTAAATATCTTTTTATCTTTATGAAGTAGGACGATTAACTGTAAATGTTTGACCTAACAAAGAGTAATCATTTCCAGCTAACCTAGCTACCGGATTTAATTGATTTGCATCAATTTTACTATCTTCAAAATAAACTTCTTCATCAATATGGTACATGACAATTTCACCAATTATCAAATCACTCCCGTTATCTTTGTTGCCCAATTGTACTATTTGATGAAGCTTACACTCAAACCTTACTTTTGCTTCTTTGATTGCTGGAACATTAATTAAATCAGAATCAATCATACTTAGAGAAGTTCTCTTAAATTCATTAACACCATATTCTAACGGGGCAGCAGTTTCATTCACATCATTAACAATAGCCTCATCAGTAATATGCACAACAAACTCACCTGATTGTTCTATATTTATTGAGGTGTCTTTTCTATTTCCATTTGTACGTTGAACAGCAATTGCGATCATAGGTGGTGTATGATTAACTACATTAAAAAAACTAAACGGGGCTGCGTTGATATTCCCTTTTAAATTTTGAGTAGTTACAAATGCTATCGGCCTAGGTATGATACTTCCACTAAGTAATTTGTAATTTTGCTTATCTGAAAGTGTTTCAGCTTTTATTTTTTTCACTATCAATCAATCCAATCAATTTTTATTTAAAGCATAAAATTTACTATTTAACTATTGTTGTCCCTTTGTAGACAAGATTAAAAAGAGTTAAAGAAAATCGTATATTCAATTGAATCACTGTTTGCCTTTAAGATAAGAAAACCTAGGACATTGATATTTGTCCTAGGCGCTTATTATCATAAACAAATCTTATATTAAACTGTAGAGTTTTGTAAGATGTTTAGCACCTTCGTCGTGCTTTCACTTTGAAAAATATATACTAATTAATATGCTATAGTTAGTTAATCTATTTGAGTTCCACCAGTCACACCATATACTTGACCGGTAATATAACTTGCATCATCAGACGCTAATAACACATATGTCCCAGCACATTCAACAGGCTGACCAGCACGTCCTAACGGTGTGTTTTGCCCAAAAGTAGGTATAGCACTTTGTGGTTGTCCACCGACAATTTGAAGTGGTGACCAAAACGGTCCAGGCGCAACACAGTTAACACGAATACCTTTAGGTCCCAGTTCGGCTGAAAAACTCTTTGTTAAAGATATAATTGCAGCTTTCGTTGCAGCATAATCATGAAGAATTGGACTAGGATTATAACCTTGAACTGAAGATGTTGTTGTAATTGACCCTCCTGGTTGTAAATACTCAAGCGCTTTTTGGACTGTCCAAAATACCGGATAGACATTCGTTTCAAATGTTTCAGTAAAATCTTGAGTTTTAAACTCCGATAATTCATCTTGATAAAGTTGATGACCAGCAACCAACGTTACATTGTCTAAACCACCTAATTGCTGATAAGCCTCTTCAACCATGTCATAGTTGAATTGTTCATCTCTAATATCACCAGGAATTAAGATAGCTTTTTGCCCAACATTTTCAATGATTTGTTTTACATCATCGGCATCTTGTTGTTCACTTGGTAAATAATTAATCGCTACATCTGCACCTTCTTTAGCATAAGCAATTGCTGCCGCACGTCCAATTGCTGAATCGCCACCAGTCACTAGTATTTTAAAGCCATCTAATCGATGGTGGCCATGATAAGAATCTTCCCCACAATCTGGTTGTGGTGACATTTTAGCTTGTATACCTGGAACTTCTTGTTCCTGTTTTTCATAATTATCAGTTTTAAATTTATTGCGCGGATCTTGAGCTGACATTTCAAATCATCTCCTAATTCATTTAATGCTTTCTGTATACCCAGTTATCATGTACGTTTAATCATAGAAAATATGAAATCACAAATTATGTCAATAAACGTTGAACGAGCTGTACGAAATATTGAGGAACTTTTTCCAAAATACGCTCATCCGGATGATAATTAGGATGATGTAAATCAAATTTACTGTCGGAGCCAATAAATGCGAAAACACCGGGGTATTCTTCTGTATAACCTGAGAAATCCTCTCCAATAGTAACCGGTTCATCGAGCATTGATACATGATAGCCAACATTTTTAGCGACCTCTATTGCTTCTTGTGTTAGATGTGCATCATTTACTACTGCACCAGGTAGTCTTGAATAAGTTAAATCAATATCCACATTAAAAACACGACTTAAACCATCAGCAATATTTTTCATCCTATTTTCAATATAATGACGTTTATCCTCATCGAATGAACGAACAGTGCCCTGTATATAAGCTTTGTCAGCTATAACATTCCATGTGTTACCACAAGAAATTTCACCGATTGTTACAACTGCACTATCAAAAGCTGATAAATTTCGACTCACAATAGTTTGTAAACTATTGATAAGTTGTCCTACAACGATGACTGGATCGTTTCCTTGCTCAGGTTTTGCAGCATGCGCACCTTTACCTTTAACATTAAACTCAAAACGATCTACAGCAGAGGTAATTGCACCCGATTTAATAGCAAATTCACCAACTTTTAAAGTGGGATAATTATGAAAACCAAGTACTGCTTTAGCTCCTTTAAGTACTCCAGTATTTATAATTTCAAATGCACCATGTCCTAATTCTTCAGCAGGTTGAAATATTAATCGAACGCGTCCATTTAATTCATCTTCAATCTCTTTTAGTTGAGTACCAGTAGCTAATATACTTGCCATATGAATATCATGACCACATGCATGCATTGCACCATGATGCTTTGATGTAAATTCATGCTTCACTTGTTCTTCTATGGGCAGAGCATCAATATCTGTTCTTACCGCTATCATTTCCTCTCCTTGCCCAATTTCTGCTACTAAACCTGTTTTTAAAGGGACATCCAGTATACGTATACCATAACTTTTGAGTATTTTCCGTAACGTTTCTGTAGTTTCATATTCTTCATCTGAAAGTTCAGGATATTGATGAAACGTTCTTCTCCAATTTACATAAGTAGAATAATTTGTCATATATCGCTCAGCCCTTTCTCACACTTCTAATTTATTCATATGCTTTACTTGTGATTTAGCATTCTTTTAATTAACTTAATTGTCAATTTTAGTAAAGTTATCTTAACATTTTATCGGAAAATTCTAAATATTCAACGTTTTTAAGAGCTAGTTTATTAAAATAATTTAAAAAAGCGCAAACATTTTGAAACAGTTACATGTCTCATTAGTTACTGCTTAGATTACTGGAATATATGATAAACATGCATTAAAAATTCTCTTTCATAGTGAAATGAACGATTTTCACAATAAATGGTTATTCCTATTACGATAACAAGTATGACATTTTAATTTGTGACTAACACACCATTTCTTATTCAGTCATAAACTGTCAAAAAACGTCAAAATGCCCGAGACATCAACGAATATCACAGGCATTTTGAAACTAAGTATATCTAAATTTATTAAATTTTTACATGACGAGTTCTAACTTTAAATTAAACAATGATGTACTAAATTAGCAACTAATTTAGCAGTTCTTTGATCTGAATCATACGTTGGATTCATTTCAGCTATACTTATAGATTTTACTTTTTCACTTGGAATGACACGTTTAGCAAGTTCGAAAACTGTATGTGGATATATACCTAGGACAGCTGGTGCACTTACTCCTGGTGCAAATGCACTATCTACTACATCCATGCAAATTGTGAACATAACCGTATCATGATTATGGATAAAACGTTCTATCATATCTTTAATAGGGGGAGACACCTGATGTAGTAATTCATCTGCATATACAAATTGAATATCTTTTTCTTTAGCATAATTAAATAAAGCTTGTGTATTACCACCTTGAGATATACCTAACACTAAATAATCTGCATTATCATCTTCTTCTAGAATTTGTCTAAAACTAGTACCAGAGGTTGAATAATCCTCATCACGTGTGTCAAAGTGCGCATCTATATTAATCACACCTATTGACGACTCAGGAAAAACTTTACGAGTAGCTAAATATTGTGCATATGCTATATCATGACCACCACCAAGTAAAAATGTTTGTTTATGTCGTTTCATAGACTTAGCAGCAAGGTCTGCGAATTCGCGCTGTGTATCTATTAGCAACTCATGATTGTGTTCTACATTACCATAGTCTATAATCTCTTCACATTGATTCAAATCTGGCAATCCAGCAAAAGCTCGCTTAATGGCATTGGGGCCTTCTTTTGCACCTACACGTCCTTTGTTTAATTCTACTCCTTTATCAATTGCATATCCTAATAAGCCCACGCCTTTGTGTTTCTCCGAAAAATCTAATTGACTTAAATCACCGAATTTAACAGTTTGGAAATGCCTAAATTGTGTAGGATCAGTTTCACTATCTAAACGACCTGTCCATAGATTAGATTGCGCAAGTTGATACATGATATATCCCCCTTGAATTTTTATCAGTTAAGTTAATTAAAGTATAACTATTGAATTTTTCTTTATCAATGCTTGCTCTTTTAACATACCCATATAATGATAAAATTATTTACGATTAGCTAACAAAATGATTCAAGACTATTACATTTTGATTATAATTAAAATAGACAATTTAAACATATGCTTGTAAGATGTATAATTGTAAATAAATCAATTTAAGCTTGTTACCTAATGGAGGTTACATACAATGAAAAACTCTAGATTTTCTGGGTTCCAATGGGCTATGATGGTCTTTGTATTTTTCGTTATTACAATGGCATTGTCCGTGATACTCAGAGATTTTCAAGCGACTATCGGAGTGAAACGTTTTGTCTTTAGCATTAAAGATTTAGCTCCTTTCATAGCTGCAATTGTGTGCATATTAATATTTAAACACAGAAAAGAACAATTAGCAGGATTGAAATTTTCTATCAGTTTAAAGGTGATTGAGCGTCTACTTTTAGCACTCATTCTACCACTTATCATTTTAATGATCGGCTTGTTTAGCTTTAATACTTATGCTGATAGTTTCATCCTATTACAAACTTCAGATTTATCAGTATCATTACTAACTATACTAATTGGTCATATTTTAATGGCTTTTGTAGTGGAGTTTGGTTTCCGTTCTTACTTACAAAATATTCTTGAAACAAGAATGAATACATTTTTTGCGAGTATTGTTGTTGGTCTTATTTATTCAGTATTTACAGCTAATACGACATATGGTGTAGAATACGCCGGATACCATTTCTTATATACATTCATGTTTTCAATGATTATTGGTGAATTAATTAGAGCTACTAATGGTCGTACAATTTATATTGCAACTGCCTTTCACGCATCCATGACTTTTGCTCTCGTCTTTTTATTTAGTGAAGAAACAGGCGACCTTTTCTCAATGAAAGTCATTGCACTTTCTACAACAATTGTGGGTGTTTCATTTATTATTCTTAGTCTCATCATTCGTGCTATTGTTTATAAAACGACGAAACAAAGTTTAGACGAAGTTGATCCTAATAATTATTTATCTCATATTCAAGATGAAGAACCAAGTCAAGAAGACGCCTCTTCAACTTCAGATCATGATGTATCATCTAAAGATGAAACAAAGCAACAAGAAATTGATAATGACAAATATCAATCAAAGAAACCTAATAAGAGTGACGATGCGATTGCTACTTCTGATTATAAAGAAGACGCCTCTTCAGTTAATAAAGAAACGGATACAAATCACAATGATAAGCTTAGAGATCATTCAACTTATACCGAAGATAGACACTCATCAGTTGTCAACGATGTTAAAGATGAAATTCACGAAGTTGAAGATCATAAAGCCGACACAGATAAATCACAGTAATAATTGATACTTTAAAATAGATTTTGTATTAATGATTCGCACTCTAAAAGTTTGATTTTAGTATTAAAATGCATAAATAAGCCAGTCTAATGATTACGGTCGACACCTTAATCATTGGACTGGCTTTTTCATATCTATCAATCTAAATAACAATCAATATACATTCGCTATATTGATTAAAGATAATTTATTGTGTTTCATTAGAACTATTAAGATGATAACTGCTTTTGCATTTAGAATCTTAATCTACTTACTAGGGTTTGCATTAGCAGGATATTAAATTCATCCATATTACTTTATTAATCGTAATATTTAAACACCATAACATTTTTACGCTTAATATTCTTCTCAGTATCTGTCAATTGTTCCACTATATATGTTTATTTTATTTTTTGTTTTTGTCTTGTTTTAATACAAAAAATAATGGTGTCATAAAAACTGCAAAAAAGAATGCAGTAATTAAATTTGTATACACATCAAATTCAATTGGAAATGCCAAACTAATTAGAGAATCCACAACAAAAAACGCAACGAAAAAGTAAATGAAATATAAAAAAACTTTCAAAATAAAACCTCCTTTTACCCCAGCTAAAGACCAAACTATTTTTTCAAAAATTATTACTAAAACACCAATAAACTTTTTCTTAAAAAATTAGTTGATGTCTTACATCAATTAGATAAATTGATATTAACGTTTATAACAAATTGAGTTTAAACAAAATAGAAATGTTTACCTCACTCAATAATATAGAAAACATAAATCAGCATACAATTTTCATTTTCGGAGTTCAGTACAAATCATTTATTGAACTAACTTTATTACAAATTGGAGAACTCAATGACTATGATAAGATTGTATGTCATTCATGTCTTTACAACTCTAATATGTATTGTTTATGTAAGAAAATCACTTTAACACAAATGCTCTATCTCAGATTAATTTTTTCAGCTTAATATAATGGCTAAGTCTCTTTATTTAATATTTTTACGCCTTCTTGTGTTCCTACTATTACTTGATCGACAATATTGAGGAAATATCCTGTTTCAAGAACACCAGTTAAATGAATTAAAAATTCGTGTAGCTCATAAGCAGAAATTCGATTTTGCAATGAACAATCTAATATGTAATTACCATTGTCGGTAATAAAAGGTACATCTTCATTAATTCTTCTGTTTACATGAATATCATAAGTACACTCAATTTTTTTGGCAACTTGGTACCAATTAAATTTATCGACTTCAACTGGTAATGCAAATGTTTCTCCTAAATAGTTGACGAGTTTACTTTCATCTACAACAACGACAAATCGGTCAGCCATTTCATCTATGACCTTTTCCCTAAATAAGGCTCCACCACCGCCTTTAATAAGGTTAAGCGCACTGTCTACTTCATCAGCGCCATCTATTGCTAAGTCGATTTTCTCAACATCATTTACATCAACTATATTCATAGCTAATTCTTTAGCTAAAAATGCTGTTTTATTAGAAGTGCAGACGCCGGTAATTGTATAATTCTTTTGCTGAATTAATTCAGCAATTTGGGGAATTAATAATTCAATTGTGCTCCCTGTTCCTATTCCTAGTGTCATACCATTTTCAATTTGACCAAGTACATCTTCTAAGGTCATCAATTTTAGCTCTTTTGCATCTTTCATGGGTCGTTGCTCTCCTCTTCATAAAAGTATCTAATTATATTCTACATGAGATTCAATTTTTTAACATACCTCATTTTTGATTTCATATTAATCATTTCATTTTATTGTTAAACTATTTGTATCAACACTTGATAATAGCTTATAAATTAAAAGGTCGTGATATACATGATTAAAGTGAATGCCATATCTATTGGCAAAATAGAAACATTGTCTTATGGTAACTATAAACCAATGCAATCAGCGTTAAACAAAATTCCTTTTAAAGGTCAAATGTGGCTCAATCGACTTGGGTTCGTGGACGATGAACAAGCCTATCATAAACATGGTGGTATACATAAAGCGATATGTTGTTTTAGTAAATCTAATTATCAATTATTTAAAGATGACTTACATCAATTACCTGAATATGCAATGTTTGGTGAGAATTTGACAGTTGAACATCTAGATGAAACCGATGTTTATTTTGGTAATCAGTATCAACTAGGCGATACAATCATAGAAGTATCAGATATACGAGAACCTTGTTGGAAAATTCAAGCTAAATATGCAATACCTAATTTAGTTCAAAAAATGTCGCAATCTGGTAAAACTGGATTTTATTTTAGAGTTATAAAAGAAGGATATGTACATCAGAGTGATAATTTAAAACTCATTAAAAAGGCAGAATCAAACACACGTCTATCTGTGAAAGACTTAAATCATCTATTCTATAATGAGCGTGATAATTTAAGATTAATTTATCATGCTCTTCGAAATCCTTATCTTTCACCTGATCGAAAGGAAAAACTACAAAAAATGAAAACGCGTGCCGAAAATAGAAAATTCATTAATTCTGACGATAAGTAGTTTAAAAAGAGTCTGAAACTTTTAAGCTCAGACTCTCATATGTATTGCAATGAATGATGATAATCATCATAAAAATACTACTTTTCATGAATTTGAAAACTTGTTTTAGATGTAAATAATGTATCTGCCTCTAAAATAGACTGAGCTTTGGCGCCGTACATATTTATATCATTAGGCATATATTGAGTTTCGATGGAAAATCCAGAATGCGCCTTATAAATATTAAAATCATTGTTCCAAACTTGTGGATCATTAAACGTAAACATTACAAAGTGAGGCATATCAGTCTTAATATTAAGTTCAAATTCAGAATTATCAATGGTAAGCTCATTTCCACCAAATTCGAAAGGATGATCAATGCCATTATAATGATTAATTTGTTGTTGCAAAGTTTCATTGTCACTTTCAAAAATATCTTTTAAATAGACTTTATTTGTATCCAATAATCGATGTAAATCAAGAGATTGCTCCTCTTTAACAATATGTTTATCATTTAACATATACATTTTTAATTCTGAACTATTAATACAGTGGTTATACACAACATTGTTATCACGATTCAAATTAAAATAAACATGATTTGAAGGATTAAATACTGTTTTTTTTGTTGATTTTGCCTCATATTGTACGGACCATCGATGATTGGCATCATAAGTGTGAATAACCTTTACCATCATATTTCCAGGATAATTGTCCTCTTCTTCTTTAATCGTTGTTGTGAATATAATCTTTACTTGTCCAATATCATCAACTATTTCATAATCAAAAATACGTCTATTTAATCCATGACTGCCCCCATGCAAATGATGTTGACCATCATTTGATTCTAATTGAAAAGTATCATCATCTAATTTAAATGATGCATTTTCAATTCTACCTGCATAGCGACCTATCGTAGCACCAAAATTAAAAGGTTCTTCAAAATAAAATTCATCTGCTTCTACTACATTCCCCAAAACGATATTGTTATCATGGTATTTCCAAGAAACAATTCTTGCACCATAGTTTGTAAATACAATTTTCGTATCGTCATTATCAATTTTAATTAAATCTAAACCGTGTCTTTGATGTTCAACTTTAGATATCATTACATAATCTCCCTTTCAACCTTGTAAAATTAACGCCCTTCTAACTATATTTCAATGACTAAAGGCCTCTATCTCACCTGTCCTAATTCCCCTCATCACCTTAGTTAACAGTGTTTATAATTACTTACTTATATCAATTTGATTTGTATTTATAATCGCCAGCCTAGCGATTGATTTAAAAGTTAATAATGATATAAGAACATCTGCTTTTAATTGGACAAATTTTTACATAGAAGAACGTTCAAAGTCTTACATTACTTTCAATTCCCTGATTTTTTAAGACGTTCGCCATAAAAGGGGTAGCTTTTTGGCTAAACAAATCAAACACTTTATACTTTAAAATAGCAATATAAGACTTTTTAAATTCAACTTTTATCAACAGTGTTTCACTTACATATTGTTACACTTTTTCTTGTAATATTCCATAGATTTCGGCAATTAACGTAAATAAATTGTATGTCAGATGATTCGAAAATATAATTATTATTTTTGTAAACACTTACATTCATGTAAACTATACTTGAACATCAAATCGTCGACTCAGAACAATATGATTTATTACAATTACGCTATATATAGGAGGCATACACATGAGTTATAGTATAGGAATTGATTTTGGAACCGCTTCTGGAAGGGTGATATTAGCTGACACATCCAACGGACATATCATATCAAGATATGAGGAAGACTATGCGAACGGAACTTATATGAACTCATTATATGATAAACCGTTACCTGAAAACTACTTCTTACAAAATGCTGACGACTATTTACAAATTCTTGAACAAGGTGTTCAATATGTATTAGAGGATAGTAAAGTTAATAAAAACGATGTGGTTGGTATTGGAGTCGACTTTACAAGCAGTACAATTATCTTTCTCGATGAACAATTTGAACCGCTTCATCGTCATGAAGATTTAAAGACAAATCCACACGCGTACGTAAAATTATGGAAACATCATGGAGCTCAAGATGAGGCAAACCATATGATTCAGATGAGTAAGAATAAAAATTGGTTAGATTATTATGGCTCAAGCGTAAATAGCGAATGGATGATACCGAAAATCATGGAAGTTAAACATGAAGCACCAGAAATTCTTAGAAGAGCACGGTATATAATGGAAGCTGGAGATTACATTACTAGTATACTAACAAATTCAAATGTACGATCAAATTGTGGTATTGGCTTTAAAGGTTTTTGGGACAATGATGCAGGATTTAATTACGAGTTCTTCCATAGCGTGAATCCCGATTTACCTAAAATCGTCAAAGAAAAATGTGAAGCGCCAATCATATCAATTGGAGAAAGTGCAGGTCGTTTATGTAAAGACTATCAACAGATATGGGGTCTTTCTCAAGATGTCCAGGTTTCACCTTTTATCATAGATGCACATTCTGGCGTCTTAGGTGTTGGGGCAATAGAAGCTGGAGAATTCACTGCAGTCATTGGTACAAGTACTTGTCATCTCATGTTAGATTCAAAGCAAGTACCCATTTCTTCTATAACTGGCTCAGTTAAAAATGCTATTATACCTGGATTATATGCCTATGAAGCTGGTCAACCAGCTGTCGGTGATTTGTTCGAATACTCAAAGAACCAAGCACCTAAACATATTGTGGATAAAGCAAATGAACATCATATGCCTGTGCTTAACTATTTAGAGGAATTAGCAAGTCATATTAAAATAGAAGAACAACATGTTGTTGTTTTAGATTGGTTGAATGGAAATCGTAGTATACTTAGTAATAGTCATCTAACTGGAAGTATCTTTGGTCTTACACTTCAAACACCATATGAAATGATTCATCGAGCATATATTGAAGCTACAGCATTTGGAACAAAATTAATTATGAAACAATTTGAAGATAATCATATTCCTGTTCATACAGTATATGCATCTGGCGGTATCCCACAAAAGAGTAAATTACTCGTTGAAATTTATGCAAATGTCTTAAATAAAAAGGTTGTCGTCTTAGATTCATCTAATGCTTCAGAATTAGGTGCAGCGATGTTAGGTGCAACTGTTGGTAACGCATATAGTACATTAAAAGAGGCGGCATTATCTATGAAGCAACCTATAGCTTATATACAAGAACCTGAATTCCAAAAAGTTCAAGCATATGAACCACTCTACCATAAATATTGTGAACTACATGATTTATTAGGTTGTCAATATCCTGAATTATCATATTTGATTTAAGTTGTTATCCCTTTCAAGACGTTTAATTTTAATCACCGATACCATGATTAAAGTTGAAATGAATAAACATGTCAGCATTGATGCAATAGGACGTCGATGCATAAGAAGTTCCACAGTGATATGAATCAGCAAATATATAGCGAAATTAATCTTAAGCTAAACTCGTTGTTTTTTATTGACTTAATGACGTTTAATAAATTCAGGTTTGCTGTAAACACGTATTTTTCTATTATCATATAGCATGAAGAACAAACTAGGTATCACAAAAATAACTAAACTTGATAATTAAAGCTTAACTTGAGCTTTTGTTATCAGAGGAACGACAACAAAAGAGCTAAAATACATATAAAGGCATACAAGGATTAATAACTACTTGATAATGCTTACGCTGAATACATGAACATTTTCAATTCAATCAAAAACTATCAATACAATTAAAGTACCCGAGACAATCATGATTGTCTCGGGCTATATTATTGTTTAAATTTTATTTATCAACTGGATTAGCATTATCACCATGGAAATTTGTCTCGTTACGATTGTACTTTGGACTTGGTCCATATTTATTAGACTCTGTTTTACTATCTAAGCAAGTCAATACTAATATTAATATCGACCCAATCCAGTAGATTAAGCAGATAATTCCCATAAATATTAATACCGGTGAATTATCTATATCTGGTATATAATTAAAACCAGATAAAATGACAGTGAAAACATAAAAAATAATCGGGAGAGTCATTGTCATTGAGCGATCATGGAATCTTCTTGATAATATCGCAACATTAGGTATTAATGTAACTAAACTATAAATCAAAATATAAATCACAGAAAAGATTAAAATTCCTACCCCCAACAAGAGAAATCCATAACTTTTAAAAGTTTCACTTAATATTAAAGAGATAATTCCAAAAGCGTAACCAATAATTGTAGGAATCATAAAAATTAAATGCCATAACATAGCAAACCAATACTCACTTCTACGAGAGCGCCCTTTAAAATTAAAATAGTTAGTCCAAAATAATTTAAAAGCTTGTGTAAATCTAATTTTTCTCTCATTAGATATACTCCTTTTCATTTTGTCATTAAAACAAGTGTTTTAAATCAACACATTATTTGTTACATTAAAAAGAGTTTATTTCTATTAAAACTCATATTGAAAGTATAACAAAAAGTATTTTAAATAAAAATAGTAATATAAAATATAATATTTTAATTTACATTTTTTAAGTAAATTCTTTTAATAAAAAAGAGAGATGATATATTTGGACTTTATAAATCAGCAGACAACCCAAACTGCAAAAGCTTTATTAGGTGTTAAAATTATATACCAAGATGACTATCAAACATATACTGGATATATTGTAGAAACTGAAGCTTATTTAGGTATACAAGATAAAGCGGCACATGGTTTTGGTGGCAAAATAACGCCAAAAGTGACATCTTTATATAAAAAAGGTGGCACAATATATGCACATGTGATGCATACACATTTATTAATCAATTTTGTTACACGAACTGAGGGCATTCCAGAAGGTGTACTTATTCGTGCTATTGAACCAGATGAAGGTATCGGCGCTATGAACGTCAATCGTGGAAAATCTGGATACGAGCTCACTAATGGTCCAGGAAAATGGACTAAAGCTTTCAATATTCCACGGTCAATTGATGGTTCAACCTTAAATGACTGTAAATTATCTATAGATACCAATCATCGCAAATATCCAAAAACTATTGTAGAAAGTGGTCGTATCGGTATTCCTAATAAAGGAGAATGGACAAATAAACCACTACGTTTCACTGTTAAAGGCAATCCATATGTCTCTAGAATGCGCAAATCAGATTTTCAAAATCTCGACGATACATGGAAATAAAAAAGGGAGCAGGATATTATTATTTGTCCTACTTCCTTTTTCTAAATTTATTCAAATTAAAATCTGCAGAAAAGTGCATTTTAAAATACACCATTCATTGTTTATTGAAAATACCTCTTTCCTCAATTTTTGAGCTAATGTTAGAAAAATGCCTTTATTTCACTGTAATATCTCCATTTTCATTAATTAATTTCACTTTATTATTCCCATTGTTAACTTTACTATTATTTAACACACGATGATCGATGTCTGTTTGCCCTTCTTCATTACGAGTGATGATTTGGGTGTGATGAAGTTCTTTTTTATAATTCAAGTTTATATCCCCTTCTTCATTTTTAATACGTAAAGGAATATCAGGAGGCAATTGTTTCATTTGAATATCCCCATTGTCATTTTGAATATCAGCATGATTAAAATGAATATCTTTTGTATGAATATCTCCATCCTCATTATGAAGTGTCACCTTTTTATATCGTCCGTTTTGAACTTTAATGTCTCCAGATTTAGTATCAAATCTTCCTGTGTCACTATTTACTCCAACAATATTTAAATCTCCAGCATTAGTTTTAATATCTATGTTTTTAATATATTTAGGTACTGTAATCGTAATATGATTACTAACATGACCTTGTATTCTAAAATTAATATGCGGCCTTGTTTGACGCTCTGTAATTACCCAATGTTGATTGTTCACCTTGCTAGTGACGTTTAAATTTTTGTCATTCCCTTTGGACCTAACCGAAAAATGTTCACCTTTTTTCACAGTTATATCGCTTACTTTTCCATCAACATAAATACTTTTCACAGTATTATCATCATAGTTTTTCATTAAATTTGTTGTTTGATCATTATATTGCTTGTCTTTACTCAATTTTTTATTTTGTGCATATACTCCCACGCTACAAATAATAATTAGTGACAAGCCTATTAATAATATTATCGCTGCAATTTTTTTCATGATTGTACACTTCCTTTGACAATAGAGATATTCCATTTTAAATATTTCATAGTTAAGTAAAATAGCCACTTAATGAGGTAGTAAGTCACTACTGCAAGTACAAGTCCAACACCAAACATTAAACCAGTCATAAATATGTCATATAGGATAATGGAATGAAAACCATCCATAATTCCTTTAATGAGCAACATCAATGGTGCAACTAGTGAAGCTAGAGTAAAAATGATGAAGGTTAATACGAGCAGAATGCTTAAAAAAGCTGGTATTATAACAATAAAAAAGTTAAGCAAACTTAGCCCCATTACTGCTACAATTGCGGATGAAATATTCATTAAGGACACTTTTTGATGTGCATTTTCTACACTAAAAGTAGCTGTAAGTTCCTTACCTATTACTTTTGGATTACCTAACTCTTCACATACTTCTGATTCAGACTTTCCCTCTTGCTGTCCGCTATAAAAGTGCGTATCGTACTCATTCAAAATATCTTCTTTTTCTTCTTTATTCATATGTTTCAAATGCCTTTTAAGTTCTTTTAAATAATCATTTTTATTCATTCATTCTCACTCTCCTCAATGAAATGTTCTACAGCTTCCGTAAACAATTTCCATTCCTCTTCCAATTGATCAACCCTCGCAGCCCCCTGTTGAGTTAATTGATAGTACTTTCTAGACGGTCCTTCAGTTGAAGGTTGATAATACGTACTCAGTTCCCCACTTTTAACCAAACGCCTTAGTAGAGGATAAACTGTACCTTCAGCTATGGTCATGTATCTCGAGATATTTTGTACAAGTGAATAACCATACTGATCTTCTTTTTTAATAATAAGCAGAACGATTAATTCTAAAGCACCTTTCTTAAACTGTGCATTCATATACCTACCTCCTCAATCGTATAAACAGTATTAAACTATACACAGTAGTGATTCAAAATAACTATAGCATCTACTACTATACATTGCAAGGTACTGTGTCTAATTTATTAATACACATATCTTTATACAAATTTCATCATCTTTTATTGATAAATTATAAAAATTAATATTTTTAATATACTTATATCATTATTTGACAAACTGGATTTATTTCATTCGTGTATGTATAATGTGTATTATGGGACTTTATAAGGTTTACATTGAGTTACTCTAATATATAACTAGTTATATAGGGTTTCATACAAAGGGGGCTTTTAAATGATAGAATTTGATGCAATTACCACATTATGTTTGGCATGTGTTTTATATTTAATTGGTCAAACAATAATCAACCATGTTTCTATTTTAAGGCGAATCTGTATTCCGGCACCTGTCATTGGTGGTCTTTTATTTGCAATATTAGTGGCTATATTAGATTCATTTAATATCGTTAAAATAAAACTTGACTCGGCGTTCATTCAGAATTTCTTTATGCTCGCTTTCTTTACTACAATTGGACTGGGCGCATCATTAAAACTATTCAAAATTGGTGGAAAAGTCATGTTGATTTATTTCACTTTTTGTGGAATTATGGCTATTTGTCAGAATATTATTGGTGTATCACTCGCTAAACTCTTAAACATTAAACCTTTATTAGGTCTTACAGCAGGTTCAATGTCAATGGAGGGTGGTCACGGTAATGCTGCAGCTTATGGTAAAACCTTACAAGATATGGGTGTAGATTCAGCAGTTGCAGCTGCTTTAGCTGCCGCTACACTAGGCCTTGTATTCGGTGGACTCATTGGTGGTCCCATCGTTAAATATTTAATAAAACGCTATGATCTTAAGCCAGAGCATCGTGACGATTCATTTAAAAATTATGGTATCGTTGAATACAATCAATCATTACATACAAAATATAAACCTATTCAAGTCTTTTTTATACAATTTTCTATACTCGTATTTTGCATGGCATTAGGAACATATATTGGCAATACTTTTACCGATTTAACCGGAGTTAATATTCCAATGTATGTTGGTTCAATGTTTGTAGCAGTAATTATTAGAAATGCTACAGACTTTATTGGTTGGGATATCGTTGATTTAAAAATGAGCGAACAAATAGGTGATATTTCATTAGGCATCTTTTTATCATTAGCTTTAATGAGTATCCAACTAACTCAAATATATTCTTTAGCTATCCCACTAATCATAATTGTTCTTGTACAAGTCGTATTTATGGTACTGTTCTCGATTTTCATATTATTTAAAGGACTCGGCAAAGATTACGACGCTGCTGTTATGGTAGGAGGATTTATTGGTCATGGTCTGGGCGCAACACCAAATGCGATGGCTAATTTAGATGTTATCACTAAAAAGTTTGGCAACTCTCCTAAAGCATATCTAGTAGTTCCTATTGTTGGTGCTTTCCTCATCGACTTAATCGGTGTAATTATTGTTATGAGTTTTATTCAACTTTTCAGTTAAACCATTCACCTTTTTTATTATAAGTACACGCTTTATAATAAAAACCTCTTATATTTCGGCATAACAATAAAAAAACGATAATTCCTATAAATCTCACTTGGGAATTATCGTTTTATTTGTATGTTGAAATTATTACAATATACTATTTCATTTTTTATTTTCTATTTAAATGAAGGCCACGTTGATTGATCCATGATATCAACTCCGGACTCATTACGATATCTGCTTGTCGTAAACGCTCAATGTTCGGTGCATCTAACATCGTCATAATTTTTTTCATATGTTGAATAAAAGACTCTACATAGTCGATGGTATTTGTAATACCTGATTGTTCTACTTGATTTAAGAACGGGCGAGACATCCCTATTGCTTTTGCACCTAATGCTAAACATTTCACAGCATCGAGTGGCGTACGTAAGCCACCGCTAGCAAAAATATTTAATCGATCTTGAAATTCAGTACTCTCAAGTAAGGATTCTACGGTAGATTGTCCCCACTGAGATAAATAATTCATATCTTTCTTCGAACGTCTTTCATTTTCAATATCAACAAAATTAGTCCCACCGCGTCCACTGACATCAACATAGTTAACACCAATATCATGCAACGCTTGTAACGTTTCTTTACTCATTCCGAAACCAACTTCTTTAATAATAACTGGAACATCAACGCGTTTAACAATAGATTCAATATTTGACATCCATGAAGCAAATTCACGGTTCCCTTCTGGCATGACTAATTCTTGAGGAGAGTTCACATGAATTTGTAGCGCTTGAGCGTCTAATAATTCAACCGCTTGTAGAGCTTTATCCACTGGTACATCGGCACCCACATTGCTGAAAATGGTTCCTTTGGGACTTGTTTTACGCACAATGCTAAATGTTTCAATCATATTAGGATTTCGCAAAGCTGCATGTGTTGATCCCACCGCCATTGCAATTCCAGTTTCTCTAGCAACAATTGCTAATTTTTCATTAATTTGTTTTGTCCAATCACTTCCACCAGTCATTGCATTTATATAGATTGGGTATGCCAAATCGAATTTCGTTGTATGACTTGTCATATCGACCTGACTAACATCAATACTGGGGATGGAATGATGAACAAATCTCACTTTATCAAAATCTGAAACCAGCGCATCTTTCTGTGACATTGCGATTTCTACATGTTCATTTTTCCTCTGTTCTCTTTGTGAGTCACTCATTAAAACACCCTACCTTTGTTAAATTATTTATATATATATAGTTTTAAAACCATTTTTTCTTTTTAAAGAATATGATTAATATTATTGTTATAATTAGCATTAGAGTTAAGCACACGAAATAAGCATAATGCCATTTCAACTCAGGCATAAATTCAAAGTTCATTCCATATACACCAGCAATAAAAGTGAGTGGTGAGAATATAACAGATACAAGCGTAAGTATCTGCATTATACTGTTCATCCTAAATGACGTGAATGATTCATAATTTTCACGAATCTCATTCGTCATTTCTTGAGAAGTCCGAATAACACTTCTTTGTTTAATAAGATGATCATCAATATGTTGAATATACATTCTATGTTTGGCATCTTTAATTATATTTCCTTCTTGTTTCATTGTATCTACAACTTCTTGCATCGGAAATAATACGCGTTTAATTTTAATTAAATCCGAACGTAATTGAAAAACATTTTCCATAACGCTCTTACTATAGCGGTCATCGACATGCTTAGCTTCAAAATTATACACTTTATCTTCAATACCATAAACAAAGTTAAAATATTTATCCACCATACAATCCAGAATATGAATGACGATATCTGCACAATCTAATTCACTATCATGATTTTCTGCATTGTATTGAGCTACACGCTTTAATGATGGGAAATGTTTGTGATGGTATGTCACTAAAACATTACCTTCTAAAAATACACTTAGTGAGATTGGTGAGTAATCATCATTAATAATACTATGAAATATCATATATTGATACGCGTCATATTCTTTATATTTAACTCGTGGGTCACCATTGATAGCATCATCTATTTCTAAGTAATTGAAATCAAAATGATTTTTTAAATATTCATTTTCTTCATCAGTGGCATTTTCAAAATCATACCATATAATCGTTGCATCTTTAGGAATCTCTTTCACATTTGAAACTAATGTAAGAGGTTGCGATAAAGATTGAAATCTAACGGTCACCGTCATCTTTCTTACCCCCTCATACTTTATAAATTACATTTTATCATGAATTATGTTACATGTATGTGCTCTTTTCGGTTAGTATAGTGTTATAACTAAGGAGGTTAAATAAATGAACAAGACATTTACCGTAACCCGAACTGTGACAGAAGATGCTATAGATGATAATAATCATATGCATGACGCATATTATAATATTATTTTTAGCGAAGTCATTAATAAATTCAATGAGGTTCATGGTTTATCATTACCAGAGAGAGACCGTCTACAGTATACAGTTTTTACTGTTGAAACACATACTACTTTTTTACATGAATTAACACTTGGTCAAGAATTCAATATAGAGTTATTCCTTTATAATTACGATGACAAACGAACTCATTTCTTTCTGAGAATGTTAATTGATAATCAAGAAGTTGTTGCAACCAATGAGGTTATGATGTTAGGAATAGATAGGACACAACGTCGTGTTGCACCATTTCCAAAACATTATCTGAATGCTATACAAGATTATGCTCATAAGCAAGAAAAAATTGAATGGCCACCACAATTAGGCCACTCAATTGGAATACCATATAAAGGAGAATAATAATGTCTATAAGAGAAAAATTAGTAATAGAGCTCATGAATTTAAAAGACACTGTAAAATACGAATTGTCAGAATTAAATGAACAACAATATTTGTTTATGAACGGCCCAGCACCTCAATTGATGAAGCGTGCTATGAAAATGAGCTATATTCTAGGCCAAAAAGAAGCAATTGATTACCTTTTATTACTCATCGACACTAGCCATGAGAATGTCTTACTAGATCACTGTCATGACTATCAAAAACAAATTCAACGTAAACAATTCTCTTTACAAGAAGATATTATTCACCAAATAAATCAGTCAAAGGACTTCGAATCATTTCTATCAACTTACTATGTAAATAAAGGCAAATATGATATCATCAGCAAAATACAAACTTTCCTTTAATAAATACTATTGTTTAAACAAAATGATTATCTCATTCATCACCAGTTGATAAGCATAGCATTGGTAATTGACTTCATCCTTCCTTTTAGAACAACATTCATATCACTTTTAAAATTCAGTTAGCAATCTATTCAATTCCTACTCTAAAATTGATTTAGTGATGTGTTTTAACACCTTGTGGGATTGGCGTATGGGATAGATAGGAAAATCATGCACCATTTTAGGATACTCTTTAAACTCAACATCGTTCCCACATTCCTCTAGAGCATGAGTAAATGCATGCATGTCTGGGCTTAATATTTCTCTGCCACCTCCATACATATATATAGGTGGCAACCCTTTTAGAGTACCATACAATGGTGATATACGCGCGTCTGATAAAGGTAAATCATTTGCCCAAGATTTCATGAGTTGATGAACACCAAATCGACTAACTAAGATATCATTTTCTTCCAACGTTTGCGTAATATTAGGATTAGTTAAAGTGGCATCTAAAAGTGGTGAAAGTAAAAATAACTTTCTAGGCACTTCTTGATTATCATTGATAAGTGATTGAACAAAACTTAATGCTAGTCCCCCACCAGAACCATCCCCCATCATAACAATGTTGTCCGCACCAACTTCTTCAACTAATTGATTATAAACGTCACGAATCGCTTTGAACGTTTCTAAGTAGTGATAATCCGGTGACTTGGGATAGATAGGTAAAACGACCTCATGCAATGTATTTAAAGTTAGTTTATCCAAAAGTCTCCAATGAAATGGAGAAGGTTGCAAAGTATTATATCCACCATGCAGATAGAGTATCTTTTGATTCTTCTCATGTCTAAAATTAAATCTAAACACTTGCATATCATTAAGAGTAAGTTTATCTAAATTTGACTTTACATTAAGTGTCGCAGGTTGCTGATGTTTTTTACTATTTTCGATACTTCTCTTTTCTAAAAATTTTTTAACTTCATCATGACTACTAAAAAGTATCGATCTATTGTGAAGAATGTATTTATTAACCACGCGATTCATCATTCTATTTTTCATTAATCAATCTACCTACCTCTATTAAAATTTTAAATTTAAGAAATAATTTGTTTAAATATCTATATACCTTTGCAAAAAAAAGATATAATGATAAGTATGTCATTTTAAAGAAACATTTTTTAATCAATACTAAGGATACTAGATTAAACCCAATTATAACAGACATAAAATCAAAAAGATAAACTTAGTAAATTTGCATATAAAGGAGGCATTTAAATGTCTAAAACATTACAAAACCAAAGACAATTCAACTCTCAATTTGAACATCAAGAGATCCATCGTGGAAAAAGATATGGTAAAAAGAAACGTTCATGGGTAAGTCTCATTATTCAAGTTTTCGTTTTAGTATTAACTGCTATTACTGGCTATAGCATGCTTAAACAACCTATATTTAAAATTTCATTTGTAAATGAAACTATAAATTTTCATCAATTAAGAAATTTTCAAGATACCGTTACGCAAATCGGCAATTTAAATTTAGGTAATATTGATCAATTACAACAGTCTGTCGATAATCTCATCATTATATTTAATATTTTCTTTGTCCTATGTCTTATTAGTTTGTTTGTAACCGTAATTACAATTATTTTTAATCGCACAGCACTTAAAGTAGTCAATATATTACTTTTAGCTATTATGCTAGTCATTACATTGTATTTCAGTTATATCATACATACAATTGCTCAGAAAATTTCCGAATCTCTAAAACAATATTATTTAACAGTATCACCAGAACAAGTATTAACTGAAGCAGATGCGATTCACAATGCACTGATACTCATTGGATGTAGTATTGCGTTATTGATTGTAAGTTTGTTTTTCCGTAATCGTTTACCACGTATTAAATAAAGATGATTTTAATGTTCTTTTAATACGAGAATCATCTCTTTTGTTTATGATTCCGGGACATAAAGTTTCTGGATAAGTGAAAAAGACAAATTCTATTGAAATAATATAGAATTTGTTTTTTTATAAAAATAACCACCTAGACGCTCTTAACGTCGTAGGTGGTTATTTACATCTCTTAATTATTTATCTTGTTGCGAAGGATAATCTTCAGCATTTGCTTTTTCAGCTGATAATTGAGCCTTTTTCTTGCCCTGTAAGAACAAGCTTAATATCAGTGCAATCGCACTAATAATTGTAGCAACAATAAATGCATCATTTACACCTTCTACAGATGCAAGTTTATTGACATGTTCGAGTAATACTTTCATTGCTGCTGACTCACCACCATACTGTTGGGCAAGTTCACGCATATGGTCTTGAATGACGGGATTCGTTTTATCTAACTCTTCACTAAAAGCAGAAAGATGATTTGTTTGTTGTGTCGTCATAACCGTAACCAAAATAGCTGTACCAATTGAACCAGCTAATTGTCTCATTGTATTAACAAACGCATTACCATGAGAAATTAAGCGTGGTGGTAAAGCATTCATACCTGCTGTCATAATAGGCATCATTATAAACGCCATACCAAATGAACGCACAATATATATCCACATAATATGAAGATATGTTGTATCCATGTTTAATTTACTTAATTCCCATGTCGCATACGTCATAATGCCAATACCAAATATTGCTAATGGTTTAATACCGATTGTATCTAACAATTTACCTGCCACCGGACCTAATGCTCCCATGACTAATGCACCTGGCAATAGTAATAATCCAGAGTCTAATGCTGAAAAACCTCTAAGATTTTGTAAATATAATGGAAGTAAAATCATTCCTCCGTATAAACTCATCATCACAATCATATTGATAATAGTTGTAAGTGTATAAGTTGGATATTTTAATACTTCCAAGTTCAACATTGGCGCTTTCATTCTTAGTTCTCTTAAAATAAAGAAGATAATGAAAACCGTACCAACAATAAACATTGTTACAATCTCGGTTGATCCCCATCCTTTATTACCGGCTTCTGAGAAACCATATAATAAAGAACCAAATCCAATCGTACTATAAATAATTCCAGGGATATCTGCTTTCGGATTTGTCGTACTTTGATACAACTTAAACCAAAATAGACCAATTACGATAGCAATAATACCTATAAAGAACATGCCGTAAAACATCACATTCCAATGATAATTTTGCACAATATAACCTGAAAGTGTTGGACCGATTGCAGGTGCTAATATCATTGCAATGCCCATTGTCCCCATTGCCACACCGCGTTTTTCAGGTGGGAAAATGGTAACAATAACGTTAGAACCTAACGGCATCAATATACCTGCGCCTATGGCTTGTAATATACGTCCACTCATCATAATTGGGAAATTAAATGAGATTGCACAAACTAAGGAACCTAACGTAAATAGTGCTAAACCTATAATAAACAATTTTCTATAAGAATATTTATTAAATAAAAAGGCACTAATAGGTATTAATATACCGTTCACTAACATAAAACCAGTCATTAACCATTGACCAGTTGAGGCAGAAATATTAAACTCTGTATTTATTTTAGGCAATGCCACATTTAATAGAGTTTGGTTTAGAATCGCGATAAACATACCAAATAACATTGCCGCTAAAATTTTACCTCTTGTTATACCTTTACCAAAAATAAAGTTAGACTCTTGATTTTTAATTCTCTCATTCACTCTACCTTCAGTAGAATTTGGATCGATAGGGTTCAACACATCGTTTGATGCGTCATCTTCCTCTTGGTTCTTATGACTTAATGCGTTTCTATCCTCTTTACTTTCTGTATTGATAGATTGAGATGCATTATCTATTTCTGAGTCAAAGTGATTTTTTCGTTTTTCATCTTCAATATCATTTGATTGCGTTGAATCAGTATTTGACTTAGTTGTTTGTTCTAAATCGCTTGCTTTAAATTTAGATTGATTGCTTTCTCTCTTAGAATCTATTGTCGAACGTTGTTCCACTCTTCTGTCTTTATTTTTTCTTTTACGCTTAATTAAAAAGAAATTAATAAGACCAATGAGTATGAGCGCTACTACAATATATATAATAATGAAGGTCGCTGTCATAAAATGACCCCCTTAATTTTTATGAATTTTAACTTCAGCGTTCATACCTGGGACAACATTTTTAGATGGATTAGAATCTAAAGAGATTTTTACGGGTACTACCTGAGAAACTTTCGTATAGTTACCGTCGCTATTTGATGAAGGCATCAATGAAAAGCTAGCTGCAGTCGCTTGGCCTACTTCTTCAACCTTACCTTTGATTGATGCTTTTTGACCGTCGATATCTACATCAACATCGTTGCCTTTTTCCACGTCAGAAATATCTTTTTCATCTACATTAGCTGTTATATATAGATCATCTAAATTATATGCATATGCAATTGGGTTCCCTGCTTGAGTCATAGAACCTTCGATACCATCTGTTTTAACAATCGTACCTTTTTGTGGCATTTTGATGTTCATATCTTTTGATTGCCCATCTTGGCCTTGTGCTAAAACTTCTGCTACTTTATCATCTTTATCAAGTTTGTCTCCTTGCTTAACATTAAGAGATTTAATTTGTCCAGATGCAGGACTTGAGATTTTTATTTGATCTCCATCAACTTTTGCATTGTCAGTTGTCACATAACTTGTTGTGTTATGCCAGAACCAAAAGCCTAACACACCAATAACAACTAGGACAATGATAGTAATCACATTGATTAATATCATTTTTTTCATGAATATACCCTCCTATTTGCTTTTAAAATTCACTTTATCTATTATAGAGATGTGTAAATAAAAAATACACCAACATTTTTAATAATTGTGTTGGTTTAGAGTTTATTTATTTAAATTTTCTTTTTGATTTAGGTGAATATATGAAACAACGTGCGAAATATAAAATAATAAAAAGTTTAATCGAACTTTTAGAATACTATCCTTTTGATGAAATAACCATTAAAATGATATGTGCTTATAGTGGCGTGAATCGCTCTACTTTTTATGATCATTTTCAAGATAAATATCAATTACTAGATAAGATTCAAAATTATCATTTAAACAAATATATGTCATTACTACAATCCTTCTATAACGATTTTCATCATATCAAAACAGATCAAAAAAAATTATATAAATTTTTCTTATTGATAGCCAAATATATTAAACGTAAAGAAGCGTTCTACAGAGCAACGCTTGTAACATATCCTAATAAAGATATTGCATTAGATTACATTAACGCCACTAAAACATGTTATGAAAAAGTCATGGATAGATATGAAACCTCAATAAATAATAAACGTATGTTTATCATTTATTCAGTTGGTGGTCAAGCAGGTGTATTTATCGATTGGTTACGTAATGGATGCCTCGAATCTCCTCAAGAGGTTGCTCAAGTTCTTTTCGCAAATACAATTAAATTACAACGATAAAAAAGCTAAAACTCATTGAAAAATCACTCAATTTTATCAATGAATTTTAGCTTTTTTAAATATCTTCACATTAATCAACTGTAAAATCATAAGAATTATTGCTGTAATAACGATAACGATTATATAAGGTATCGCATTACTCTCTCCCTTAATACCAACAAGTGGAGAGATGATGCCACCAAGTAAAGTTTGGAACAATCCCAACAAACTTGAAGAACTACCTTTGGCCCCTTTACTCTCATCCATTGCTATCGAAAATCCTAACGTTGCAATCCCTGTAACTGGTGCCACTAAAACCACAAAGCCACAAGAAAGTATCCAAAAAGTCCAATGGTTGAGTAACGTTAGTGATACGATTATAACACCAATAACTTGTATAGTAGACATGATTCTTAGCAACAGTAATCTATCTATATAGTCAACAAGTTTTCCGGTTAATTGGCTTGAAATAATGAGTGTAACGCCTATAAAAGCAAACATAATACTGAAGTTTAATGGCGTTAAACCATAAATTGTTTGAACTATAAAAGGCGATGCAGAAATATAAGTAAATAGCAATACAAATGACACCCCTTGTATCAACATGGGTAATACAAAGCGGGGTGTTTTAAAAAGTTCTTTGAAATTGATTAGCATTGTACCTATGTTACTATTTACTCTTAGGCTCTTTTCAAGCGACTCAGGAACTTTAAATAAAGTCCCTATTAACATGACAATCCCAAACATTGTTAGTATTACAAATACAATTCGCCATGGCCCATAATTTAAAATGATACCGCCAAGCGCAGGTGCGATAATTGGTGCAATACCATTGACGAGCATTAATAATGATAAAAATTTAGTTAGCGCATTCCCTGAGTACATATCACTAGCAATGGCTCTTGAGATGACTGCACCTGCACCACCAGTTAATCCTTGAATAAATCGTAAAATAATCATAATCCATATATTTGTGACGAATATAATACCTAAACTTGCAATAGTAAAAATAATCAGTGAGAAAATTAATGGTTTTTTTCTGCCAGTAATATCAGATATGGGTCCAGCCAAAAAATTTCCTAACGCCAATCCAATCATGAAAAAGGAGATAGTAAGCTGAGTTGTAGATGCAGAAATATCAAAATCATGACTAATATTAGGTAGTCCAGGTAAAAACATATCAATAGCCAATGGTCCAAATGCTGTTAATGAACCTAATATAACAATAAAAAGAAATGATTGATTTTCTGACTGATACACCCTTTTCAAGCTTCCTCCCCCTTTAACAAAAATATTTTGAATGTTTGATAAAATCCATTTTGTTTTTATAATTCTTTAACCAACTGCATATTACTATCATCATTATCTATTTCTAATTCATAGTCTTTATTTATATAATTCCCAATATAATCAATATGTTGAATAGTTGTTCTTACTGTATGTCCGCTTCGATGAACACTTAACACTTGTGGAGATATCATAGTCACGTTCGTTCGATTTTGGAAATTACTTTTCATTGATGTGTATATAGACGAATTCTTTTTAAAATAACTCGATATAAAGTTAAAATCATTCATATTAAATGCTGAATTCATAGCCGTTGCATAACCAGTAAAAAATTCAGTTAATTTATTTTTCAAACTATTTTCTTCTTTTTCTTTCTTCTCAACATAGCTATTTATTTTATCACTATCAAATTCCAATGTAACTTTCGTATTATCTTTCAAATCGTCTGCACTAATTGTTTTCGTCTCAGAACTAAACGTCTTACCTTTTGCCTTACCAGTTGCAGAAATCGTTATATCTTTTGTTTTTGGATAAGGACCAAATTCTTTAGAATGAGAGTAAGTGAATGTACGATCATTGATTTGAACTTTTTCTGATTTATCACTTAATTTACTCGCACCCTTAAATTTGATATTGATAAATGCTTGATCGTAATCTTCAGCTACATCTACGGTTTCAGAATGGCTTTCTCTAAAGTCAAAATTTAAATGCCCATTAAATGTACCGTTTTCTGTAATTTTCTTAGCTGGTAAATGATATGTACCAGGAATAAATTCACCCAAAGGTGTATTTTTATTTGCTTCAGCAATGACAGTTTTCTTTTTACTACTTGTTCTAAATTCATATTTAGTTTCTACTTTAGGTTTAATAATTGGCTTTTTAGTCGGAGCTGTGAAACTCATATTATCAAAAATTAAATACTTTGTACCATTTTTACTTATCTTAAGTACATCTTGTCCACTTTTCGTTTGTATATAAGATGCCACGCTTGAATTACTTTTATTCAATTTATCTACAGTATTATTGATATCTCGAATATACTTCTTGATACCTACTTCTTTTTTTACATAATTAATATATTGTTGCGCTTCAACATCGTCTACTTTTTTATTTTTAGTACTCAATAATGTAGCAACTTTTTGTGCATCATTATTATCTACTGCATTAACTAATATCTTAGCTTGTGCATTAGGCGAATTATAATTTCTTAAAAGGAAAAATAACACGATAATAAGTATTAAGATAAATACACTAATACCTATCGGAACAATTTTACGAAGACGTATATTGGTAGAATTCTCATTACTCGATTGAGATGATTGGTCTTTAATCTTTCTTTTTTTCTTCTTAGTTAATAGTTGCCCACAGTTTGGACATTGCGATGTATCATCTTTCACTTGATGACCACAATTTGGGCATTGACTCATTTTATCACCTCTACTCATCTCACTACATTATGATTATATTTACATTTCATAAGCACATTACCTACTCGATATATTTTACATTTAGCAATGATAAAATACAATTTCCATTACATGTAGTTTTCATTGTAATTCCATTAAAAGAAAGTTACAGACTTATCTAAATTATATAAATAAACGCTAGTCAAAAACATACAGATTTAGTCTCATTTTCTTATTTCCCCACTCATATTATTATATTCCTATTCGTCTCTAACTGTATAGGCTCTTTCACTGATTCTATCAAAGTTTAGAAGTATAAGATTGTATACGATAGTCGATAATTTCTAAAACCTGTCTAACTTTTTCAATTTCCTTACTGTCAAAGTCACTCGTCATATCACTAGCAATATGGCTCATAATCGCTTTTCTCTCTTTAATATATTTCTTTCCTTTATTAGATAATTTAATTATTTTAAGACGTTGGTCAGTATTGGAATGTGGTTTTTCTAATTTAACTAATTCAGCATTGAGCAATTTTTTGACTCTTCGACTAACAGCAGCTTTATTAACACCTTGTTTCTCTGTAATTTGCCCCACAGTTAACGCCTCTATACTTAGCATATTTAACACATGAGATTGCTCAGCTGATATGCCATACTCAGTTTGCAAGTCTTTAAGTAACTTTGCTGTTAATGTATTAACATCATTAATAAATTTTTCTAAAAATGAGATGTGATCTTCTATTCTTCTTACCATTTTTATCTCCTAATTAATCTAAACGATTTATATAAAAAAATTATGTTTAATCCTTTTAAATCATAGCAATAATACCTTAAAATTTAAACTATAAATATGTATTAAAGTTGCCATATTCATAAACATTGCTAATTATAATTTCATAAGCTAAATTTATAAGTAATATAACTACTGAGGTATCAAAACAATGTTACTTTTTTTATGTTTTCTAATCGAATTATTACTTATTGTTTCATTATATACGAAACAATCGTTTACTCTTAATTTATTTAGTTTTATCTTATATACCATCATTGGTTTTGTTATGATGACTTATCATATGGTAACTGTATCAATACCATATGAAATGTTTATCATTGTAATTGTAGCAATGATACTGTTATTGATTAAATATCGTTATATTTTCAAGTTGCAAACAGGTCGTTTTTTTATTTTACAACTTAGTCACCATTTTTATACTATGGGGCTATTTGCTGTGAGTTGTTTATATATAAGTACTATTCCCCTAATTATCATTAATAGCTTAGCTTTATGGGCCGTTACCATTGCATTTAGTACAATTTATTCATTTATTGGATACCTATCTTGGTCTACAGCTTTTGAAAATCATCAATATTATAAACACGTAAAGTTAATTATGGTGCTTGGAGCTGGAATTTTCTCTGAAGAAGTGACTACGCTTCTTGCTGCAAGACTTGATAAAGCTTTATCCGTTTATCATTCACAACGGACTAAACCTATCATCATTGTAAGTGGTGGCCAAGGTCCTGACGAACCAATTTCAGAAGCACTTGCGATGAAAAGATACCTTATAGCTCACAACGTTCCGGAAAATCATATATTTATGGAGAATCAATCCACGAATACACGAACCAATTTCTTATACTCTAAATCTATCATTCATTCGATGATGCCTACTTCAAGTCAGATGTTGTGTGTAACAAGTCAATTTCATGTTTTAAGAGCGCTTAAATTTGCTAAAAAAGCTCATCTTTCTTTCGATGGCATTGGAAGTCGTACACCATACCACTTTTTGGCACAATCTATGATTATAGACTTTTTGGGTTTAATGTATCAATATAAAACAATACTTACTATTTATTTCGCTATGTTGTTTTGGCTTGCAATACTACAAGCCATATAAATCCCTCTTAGCAAAATTGAATATATTTAAAGAAGCTTGCGACACAAACATGTCGCAAGCTTCTTTAATTTATAGTAAGATATACAACAATTCCACAGTTGGGGGTGGGGACCCAACACAAAGAATTTCAGTACGAAATTCCTCGGACAAGGCAAGTTGGGGTTCTAGAGTGAAGTATTATTTATTCTATCTATTCTATCCTACTTCCCCTTTTAACTGTTTTTTATCTTACCATCGTACAATTCTATAATACGATCAGCGTATTTGAACAAGCTTTCATCATGAGTAATCATGATACCTATCATTTGATTATCTTTTATTTGTTTTCTGATCATTTCAACAACCTCTTGAGCACGACTAGCATCAAGACTTGCTGTTGGTTCATCTGCTAAAACAATTTTCGGATGATTCATAAGTGCTCTCATAATCGCTACACGTTGTTGTTGTCCACCTGAAAGCATATGTGGGTAGCTATTTAGTTGCTCTTCTAATCCAATTTTTGTTAATAATTCTTTAGCTCTTGCTTGGGCTTCTTTGCTAGACATTCCAGCTTCTTTACCTACTAATGTAAGTTGGTCTAAAACTTTTAAGTATGGAACTAAATGAGAGTATTGGAAGATAAAACCAATATCATTTAGTCTTAAATGCGCTTTATTAGTGTGTCGTTCAAATAAGGATTTCCCTTCGTATACTACATCACCTGATGTTTGAGATAGCAAACCACCTAAAATAGTCAATAACGTTGTTTTTCCTGAACCTGAAGCGCCATTTAAAATGATGAATTCTCCATCTTTCACTTCAAAATTAATATCTTTTAACACTTCTGTTTTTGAGCTTTTTTCACCAAATGTTTTACTTATGTCTTTAACAACTAGACCCATTATTGGCCACCTCCAATAGCTTCAATAGGATCAATTTTAATTAACTTAATAAATGATAATGATGTACCGATTAATCCAACTATCATAAATACGACAAGAACAATGATAATATTGTGCATGTCAATATGGAATGGCATTGAAACTGGCAATATTTTACTTATTAGCAAAATAACTACTTCTGCTATAGCTACACCTATAAACGTAATCATTGAAATTTGTAAAATCAATGATGTCAATAAATGCTTTGTAGTTATACCAATTGCTTTTAAAATACCAATTTCAGATGTTTTTTGTATTGTCATTACATAAAAGAATGCGCTTAACACAATTGCCGTAATAACGTATAAACTGATAATCATCATATTCAATGGTGTTTGCTCTGCTTTATAACTTGCGATATTACTTGTTATATCGTCTGTAGTAGCTGTTTGAACGCCTTTGATGTGATTTATTTTATTTTTATCCGATTTAGATAATTGGTTCGTAACATAAAATGTTGCGACATTACTACTTTGTTCTATTTTAGATTGGTCCATCATAACAATGTTACTATGAGAATACATCGTGTTTTTTAATATACCTACAACTTTATAAGTTGTATCGTCACCTTTGACTTTAACTTTATCGTCTAAATAAAGACCTTCTGCAGTTAGTTTTTCATTTATTGCTATCTGATTTTCATTTTTAGGATAATGACCAGATTTCAAATTTGGCTGATGATTTTTCACGCTATTTATAGCCATCACGTTTTCTTCGTTTCCATTGATTTTGAAAGTTTTATCTGCCATTTTAAAAGGTTTTTCATCAATAATTTTTGAAATATTGTCTTGTTTACTTTGTGATAGAATAGATTTTTCTAATTGTGGTTCTTTCATTTTTTGAACAACAAATTGATTACCTTTAATTTGATCAAATATTGATATATTTTCTCGTGCTAGGCCTTGAGCAAGTCCACTGATAAATAAAACCATAATCGCCATTAGAAAAATAATGAACATGATTAATATAAATCTGAACTTATAAAATTTAATCTCTTTCCAAGCTAGATTCATTGATATCCTCTCCCGTTTCTTTATATGTTAAGTTTAAGAAGAAAATATGAACTCAATATGAACAAGTATGATTTTGTTCATAATTTTCTTTATCGTAGTATAATTATTAAAAAGTATAGGAGCGTAAACATATGATTAATTGCTTAATCGTAGACGATGATGAAAAGTTATTGCAATATGTTTCAAGTCATTTAGAAAGAGAAAGTATTCAAACACATACTTTCACAAGTGGAGAAGCATCACTAGATTTTCTTGAAAATAAAAATGTTGATATTGCGATAGTAGATATTATGATGAGTGGAATGGATGGTTTTGAGCTTTGTCAGACTTTGAAAGATGATTATCATATTCCTGTCATAATGTTGACAGCTAGAGATGCATTAAGTGATAAAGAACGTGCATTTCTAAGTGGCACTGACGATTATGTCACTAAACCTTTTGAGGTTAAAGAATTATTATTTAGAATTAAAGCTGTCTTAAGACGATATCAAATTAATGCTGATAACGAGTTACAACTTGGCAACTTAATATTAAATCAGTCTTATATGGAAATTACCGTGGGTTCAAAAACGATGAATCTTCCAAACAAAGAATTTCAGTTGTTATTTTTATTAGCCTCTAATCCTAAACATATTTTCACTCGAGATGATATTATTGAAAAAATTTGGGGCTTCGATTATGAAGGAGATGATCGTACTGTTGATGTTCATATTAAAAGATTACGTCAACGTTTATCTAAATTGAAATCATCAGTATCTATTCAAACTGTAAGAGGTCAAGGATATAGGGTGGACCAAAATGTTTAAAACGTTATATTCGAGAATTGCTATATATGCAATTACAGTCATTTTGTTTAGTGCATTAATGAGTTTTCTTTTTACGAATATTTATTATCACTTTCATTTGAAAGCTTCTAATGATGCAAAAATTATGCGCACACTTAAAGAAGCTCGTGAATATGAAAGAACACAAAAACCTAAACCTCTAGATACGTATTTGAAACATTTAGGTCAAATGAATTATCAAATTATGACTGTCAACGAACATGGAACCAAACATTTTTATGGGGAAACTTTTCGTAAAAATACAATAAGTCAGTCTGCAATCAAAAAAGTGCTCAACGGTGAAGATTATCACGGTATTAAAAATAAACCTTATGCATTTTTTGTAACAGGGTTCTTCGATAATGAAACGGATAATACAGTAGGTATTCAATTTAAAACAGAGGATGGGGCATTAGCAGTTTTTATGCGCCCAGATATAGGGGAAACTTTTAGTGAATTTAGAATTTTTTTAGCTATATTGATAACACTTTTACTTATTATTTCAATTTCACTAGTCATTGCATCAACATATTCTATTATTAAACCAGTGACCGCATTAAAAAATGCAACAACTCGAATTATGAAAGGTGATTTCAGTACGCCTATCAAACAAACACGTCATGATGAAATTGGAACGCTGCAATCACGTTTCAATACAATGCGTCAAAATTTAGGACAAGTAGATCAAATGAGACAACATTTTGTCCAAAATGTATCTCATGAAATTAAAACACCGCTTACACATTTACAACGATTGCTTACACAACTTGAATTGACGCAAAATGAAGAAGAGAAACAACTATATATCAATGAAATGTTTGAAATCACTAATCAAGTAAGTGAACTAACTAAGGAATTGCTACTTTTATCTGAATTAGATAATGCTTCCCACCTTACTTTTAACGATAATGTCCATTTAAATACTTTAATAAAGGATATTATTAGACATGAACAATTTCGAACTGATGAAAAAGATTTAGTTTTGTTTACTGAATTAGAAGATTTGTATTTCCGAGGAAATGAAAGACTATTACATCAAGCTTTCAATAACCTCATCATTAATGCAATGAAATATGCTCCTCAAAATAGCATGATTAATATCACTCTAACTAGTACAAATCACTTGATTATATTTAATATTGAAAATGATGGATCGATTGCAGAAGAAGATGCGAAACATATCTTCGATCGTTTTTATAAATTGAGTGACGAATCTAGTAGTAATGGTCTAGGTCTTGCCATTACCCAATCAATTATTCATCTTCATCATGGTAACATTACGCTCACTTCAGATGATAAAACACAATTTATTGTAAAACTATTTATTTAGTATGTATTCTTTAAACTATACGCCATATATAAAACCACCATTAAATGATAACTTATTTTTAATCATTTAATGGTGTTTTTTTTAAATACTACTTTACATTCAAGTATTTTTTTACTTCTTCGTTTATTGAATGATATATATCTTCATGATCTGACAATTTTAAACCAAATGATGGGACCATTTCTTTAATTTTTGGTTCCCATGACTTAAACTCTGATTTGTAACAACGTTGCAAGACATCAAACATGATATCAACAGCAGTCGAAGCACCAGGTGAAGCACCTAATAATGCTGCAAGTGAACCATCTTCTGATGTTATCACTTCCGTACCAAATTGTAATTGACCTTTAGACTTATCTGTATCTTTAATTACTTGAACACGTTGACCTGCAGTAATTACTTCCCAATCTTCATCTTTCGCTTCTGGTAAGAATACACGCAAATCATTGATCCGTTCTTCATTTGAAAGCATTAATTGAGAAACTAAATACTTCGTCAAATTAAATTCTTTTACGCCAGCACTTAACATTGTGATCATATTATTGGGTTTTACAGATTTAACTAGATCTAAATATGAACCGTTTTTCAAAAATTTCGGCGAAAACCCTGCAAAAGGTCCAAATAGTAATGATTTTTCACCGTTAACAAATCGTGTATCTAAATGTGGAACTGACATTGGAGGTGCACCTACCTCGGCTTTACCGTAGACTTTTGCATGATGTCTATGTATGACATCTGGATTTTTACATCGTAAGAATAAGCCACTTACCGGGAAACCACCAATGTGTTTAGATTCCTTAATCTTTGTTTTTTGTAATAAAGGTAAACTTGCACCACCAGCTCCGATAAAGACGAACTTAGATTCATAATTCATTACATTTGATGTATTTAAATCTTTAACCACAACTTGCCAGTTACCATTATTTAATTTTTTTATATCTAAAACTTCATGTTTATAATTAATGCCAACATTTTTTTGTTGTAAATTAGCTATTAACTTTTTAGTCAAAGCACCAAAGTTAACATCTGTACCTGTCTCGTCATACGTGATGGCAATTGCTTCATCTGATTTGCGTCCTTCCATCATTAAAGGAACCCATGAATTAATTTTTTCTGGATCTTGAGATATTTTCATTTTTTCAAATAATACATTTTTCTGCAAACTCGCCACTCGACTTTTTAAAAATTTAACATTTTCTTCCCCTTTGACAAAGCTCATATGTGGCACTGATTGAATAAATTTATCTGGACTTTCAATATGACCTTCACGTATTAAATATGCCCAAAACTGTTTAGATAATTGAAATTGCTCATTGATGTGAATTGCTTTAGTAATATCTACTGAACCATCTTGACCTTCTTTCGTATAGTTCAATTCACACAATGCAGAATGACCTGTTCCAGCATTATTCCAAACATTTGAACTTTCTTCTCCAGGTTGACTCAATCTTTCGAACAATAGTATATCTTTTTCTGGTGTTAATTCTTTTAGTAAAGTTCCTAATGTTGCGCTCATAATTCCGCCACCTATTAAGATGACATCTGTTTTGCTATGTTGAGTATTCATAACAAACACAGTCCCCCTTTTTTAATAAATAAATGGAACGATTGACACTCATAGATGTCGATGTCTTTAATAAAATTAAAGCGCTTTCTCTTTATTGCAAAAAAATCTAAGCGTCTTTTAAGGAAGTGCTCATTTCTTCCTTATCATAACCATTAATTAAACTAATTTAATTATATATATAAATTGTGTTACACAAAAGAATAAAAGTCAACATTATGAGAATAGCTTCATTACATAATTCAAATTACAATTGTTTACATGTTACCCCATATATACGAACTAATGTTATAATAACTTAAATATCATAGAAAACAATGAGGTGTTTAACGCAATGAAGTCGTTCACATTTTTTATGCATAATATTTATGCAATGGGCGGAACGGTAAAGTCGGTAACACAACTTGCAAATACACTTGCAGAAAAAGGACATCCTGTAACAATTATTTCAGTTTTTAGAGGCACAGACTCTCCATATTTTGAATTACATTCTGCAATAAAAGTTAAAGTCTTAGTGGATTATCGCTTAAAGATTAAAAATACTAGAGCTATTACGGCAAATCGTATCAAAAAATATACCCCCTTTTTAAATACAAAAGTGATTTCTCAATTTGAGCCAGGTAAAAGTCAGTTTTCGAGTTATGTAGAGAAAAAAATGATTAAAGCAATCAAGCATATTAAAACTGATGTACTCGTTGGAACAAGAGCTAGCTTTAATATTCTCATTTCTAAATATGCTAAAGCTGAAATAGTGACCATCGCAATGGAACATATGAATTTTGATGCTCACCCTGATCAGTATCAAAAGGAAATTATTGCTGCGTACCGTAATATCAATAAGATTACAACGTTAACAGTCGCAGATCAGCAAAAATATCAATCACAACTTAAAACTCCTGTATATGTTATACCTAATATGGTTACTGAAAAAAGAATTGCTGCTCCAAAGAAAAATCGTATTATTAGCGCCGGACGTTTAGAATATGAAAAAGGGTATGATTTATTATTAGAGAGTATTCGTTTAATACAAGAAGACTTGCGTCAATTGAATTATGACGTTCACATCTATGGTTCTGGTAGTAAGAAAACATTACTTGTTGACTTTATTAATCAATATCATTTAAATGATTTGATTAAAATATATGAGCCAACGCAAGAATTAAATAATAAACTTGCACAAAGTAAAATCGTTGTTGTACCTTCACGCAATGAAGGTTTCGGAATGATTATTTTAGAGGCAATGGTGCAAGATAATATAGTCATAAGTTTTGAAGGCAATGTAGGGCCAGATTCAATCATTAATAACGGAGATAATGGTTATTTAGTAAATTATGAAAATGTGTCTGAACTTGCAAAACGTATCGATTTAACAACACAACATTATAATAAGTTAGATCACATCATTGAAAATAGTAAAGATACGTTGAAACAATTTAGTCCGGATCATATATATCAATTATTTATGTCTATGTTTAAATAAAAATAGGAGTGAGACTTAGTTCATTTAAAACGAACTGTCTCACTCCTATTTTTCAAATGAGAATTTATATAACAATTGCATCATTTTAAAAGATTACCTAAAATCTCGACATCCAAAAGCAAGATATTAAAAGCCCGAAATGAATGGCTTTATAGCTTCATTTCGGGCTTAGTATATGAAAAATACATTTCAATAAATTTTGATTTACAGAATGAATGACAAGATAAATGTCCAGATACAGATAAATACAAGTAATCCAATACTATAACGTAATGTCATTTTAAGTAGTTCAGATTCTTTACCTACTTCTTTAACAGCTGCTGTTGCAATGGCAATAGATTGTGGAGAAATAAGTTTCGCCGCAACCCCACCTGCTGTATTTGAAGCTACAAGTAGTGAACCACTTGTACCAATTTGTTGTGCTACAGAAGCTTGAATTGGCGCGAATAAAGAGTTGTTATTAACAACTGAACCAGTCATAAATACGCCAATCCAACCAAGGATTGGTGATAATATTGGGAATACGCTTCCTGCTTTTGAGATGCCTTGTCCCATAGCATTACTTAAACCACCATATGTTGTGATTTTTGAAATTGCTAAGATGAAACAAATTGTTATGATTGGTAACCATAATTCTTTAAATGCTTCAACAAATAAACGACCAGCATCACCAAAGTTAACTTTTTTAGCCATTAAAACAGTAATAATAATTGTAATTAGGATTGCTGTACCTGTTTGACCAATTAAGTTTAATGATAAAGTAATTGGTTTGTGTGAAATATTACTGAATGTACCAGGTAAGTCAAAGTTTGCAACTAAAGCGGATAATTTACCTTTTGGTGCAAATAATGCTTTAAATGAAGGTGCACTCCAAATCATAACAATAACAGTTAAGATAATGAATGGACTCCAAGCAAATAAGACTTCTTTACCTTTAAGTTTTTTCGGTGCTTCTGGTTTAACATCTTTTTGAATTCTAAAGATATTCTTAGGTTGGAATTTCTTAGAGAATAAAGCTAATGCTAACATAGAAGCAAGTGATGGAATGATATCAGCTAATTCTGGACCATTAAACACTGTAAGTAATCCTTGTAAAACTGTATAAGTGACAGAAACAACAAGAATTGAAGGTAAAGTTTCTTTAATTCCTTTGAAACCATCTACGATAAAGATGAGTAAGAAAGGAATAAAGAAGTTAATAATTGCTAAAGTTAATGTTGATGTTTGTGAAACTCCCATCGCTTCTACATGACCAGGTAAGTTAAGTGTATCTACAACACCTACTGGAATACCAATTGCACCGAATGCACCAGATGCAGCGTTAGCTACTAAACATAACATAGCTGCTTGTAATGGTCTAAAGCCAAGTTGCGCTAATAAAAGTGCACAAATTGCAATTGGAACACCAAATCCTGCAGCGCCTTCTAAGAATGCATTAAATGAAAAACCAATTAAAAGAAGCTGAATTCTTTGGTCTTGTGAAATACTTGTAATACTGTCTTGAATAGTTGCGAATTGCCCCGATTTCAAAGTAATCTTATATAATAATACTGCCATAATAACAATATATCCGATTGGGAAGATACCTTGGAAGAAACCTTCAACAACCGCGCCAGAGGCAATTCCTACTGGTAATTTGAAGAAAGGAATTGCAATTAATAATGTAACCACAAGGGTTGTGATAGCAGCATAAATTCCTTTCATTTTAAATACTGTAAGGCACAGTAAAAATAAAATGATAGGGATTGCCGCAATTAAAGATGATAATAGTAAATTACCAAATGGATTAAAAGATTCTACTAACATATTGAACTCTCCTCATTAAATCTTTAGTCATGAAGACTAGGTAGACGCATACTGTCCCCTTATTAATATGTGATAAATACCTATTAAATCAGTACGATCCCCACAAGCATATCGTGACCATTTTCACAAGAAAAATATAACATTTTCTTAAATAATTTACAATGGTGTGACATGAATGTAAAGGGGTATTAAAAATTAATAAACCTTAATATTTATAGTAGTTAAGCGCTTTAATTTCACAGGTTAAAAACATATATATTTATTTTTATGTTATGTTTACATGAATTATATTATGGGCCATGATAAAATAAAAACTAACAAATATCGTTAAGAGATTGAAGGAAGATTTATGATAAAGCAAATAAATATTTCAAATATGGACAAATTAAAAGAGCAAATGGAACGTGCACTTAGCGACGGCTATACGCATGTCATTCCCTATTCGAATGAAATTCAAATTCATCAGTCCATGATTAAAGCCATCACTTTACCTAAGACTTCATTTTTAGTTGACTATACAATTAACAATTATTATTTAAACGATTGTAAATACTTCGGGTTAGACTTTGTTGATTTTGAGGACTGGGTTAAAAATATTAATTTATATCCAAATGTTATTTATGAAATTAATTCAACATTAGAACTTATTGATAAATTTGAAGTTGAAAATATCTTTGATTTAGCATTATTAACAATTCTAAAAGGGCATATCGCAGTTGAAGGTCATGTCGTATTAGACTTTAAAGAACCATTAAAAACGAGCAAGGGATTTTGGCGCTCATTTGATCGTAATGATTTAACTTATAGAGATAAATTCTTTTTAAACACCATCGCTTATGCACATAAACAAAGAATCCCATTTACGCGTGTACCATTTAACGATCACGATAGTATTAGATATTATGATTCTGTACTACTTAGTACTAAATTTAAAGCTCCAAGATGGTTAGTAACTCCTATTAAGAATTATTCAGTTAGAAAACACAAAGAGATTAGCTATATTTATAAAAAGGATTCATCAAAACTTAAGAACCACGTCGTTTTTCTAGGATTTGATTTTGGGTATCGAGGAAACTCTAAGTATTTATTTAATTACTTTGTTAAACATAATCCTATGATAGAGTCTTACTTTATAACAGATGAGAGAACAGGACCACATTTTATTTCAACCAACGATGAAAATGTGAAGAATTTAATTGAAACAGCTACTTTTGTCATCACGGAAAGCTATATTCCTGACGATATTCACCCTAATGGTAAAATCATTCAATTATGGCATGGGACACCTATTAAAAAACTATTTTTAGATAGTAAAGAGCCACATCAAAATTTAAATATATATAACTACCGAGCTCGAAAATATAATAAATGGACACAACAAGATTATTTAGTTGTAGATTCAGAAGAATCAAAAACATACTTTGAATCAGCGTTTCCTAGTCAAAAAATTGATATATTACCTGTAGGATATCCTAGAAATAATTATTTATTAAATCGTATCAATGATGTAGGTTTACATAAACGTATATTTAGCGAGATAAATATAGATCCTACTAAGCGAGTATTATTATATGCTCCAACATGGAAAACAAATTCATCTGATGATGATGTATTTCCTATTAATGAACAGTTATTAAAACATTATAATGTTATCTATAAAGGACACGTCGAGAGTCAGAATGACTTGGTTCCTGAAGGTGTAATTATTCCGCCTAATAATATTGAAACACAAGACTTAATTATTATTTCAGATGTTGTTTTGACAGACTACTCATCAATTATTTTTGATGCTTTAACCGTAGATAAAAAAGGTTGCTTATATACACCCAATCACTCTCAATATGTCGAAGAACGTGGTGTCTATCAAGACGTAATAGACACCTTAAAACCTGTTTGGTATACCGATGCTGAACTATTAATGAATGATTTAATTACTGATAGCATTCCACAATTAAACAATAAATATACAAATAAAAATAATCAGTCATTTGAATATATTAGTAAACTTATTTCTAATCAATTGAAATAAGTGATTCATCTTATTGATGATTTTCAATATAGAAGCGAGCAAACTCATTATGGAATACAGAAATGATTTTGCTCGCTTTTTATAGTTATCTTAGTATGACTCATTCGTGTTGAAATTCACTTTACTTACAACTAAGGTTGGAAGTTAGGATCTACAACAGTAGGTTGACCTTGTCGATTAAGCGTTACAATTGAGTAAGTATTACTTTTTGATGGATCTTTAAAGCTAAACACATATCTAAATCCATCTTCTGTTTGTTCTATTGAATAATCATTATATGATTTATTTTCGCTTCCATACATATTAGCTTCATTTTTGGCAATGGAAAGTGCAGTTTCAAAATTTGGTAATTGCTGCAAAGCTTGACTGCGGTCGCCCTCAAATGGAGAAAGATATCGAGCAACACGTGTCGCATTTTCACTTTGGTATGGTGCTACATATTTATTCTGATTATCTTGTACTGATTGCTGTTGTTTATTTTGATTATCCGATGAATTTCCGTTTGAATTTGTTGTTGGTCTTTCGCTTGTTCGTTGCTCTCCAACATTTGGATTTTGATTACTAGTTCGTTCTTTATTATTGTTATTATCCTGATTGTCTTGCTTATTATTTGTATCATTACGTTTCGAATCTTTTTTTGAGTCATGTTGAGATGATGATTTATCCTTTTGTTCTGTTTTAGAACTATCATCTTTATGACTTGATTCATCATTTCCTCCATTGGAACAGCCTACTAACATTAATGATAAAATCGTTGCACTTGCTAATACTTTTTTCATTTGAAACCGCCTCCTACTTTGTCTCTTTATCATGTTGAATTGAATTTCAATTAAAATATTAAAAAGGGCATAATATTAATTGCTCATTAATATTATACCCTATAATTATTAATTAAGTATGAAATTTATCATTGTTCCTTGATATCCTTATGAATTAAATCTCCAATATATTGAGACGCCTTACCATTATCTACAGAGCAAAATCTATCATAAAATGCATCTATTTTTTCTTGGTATTGCTGTTGCACTTTATCTAAATTTTTTAGTTCTTTAGCTAGGCCATATGGTTCTGTATAAATTGGTCCTGGTAAATCTTCCATATAATTCATATAGAATCCTCGTAATCCCTTATCATATTTGTCTATATCATATGCAAAGAAAAATTGAGGGCGTTTTAAAATACCATAATCAAACATTACTGATGAATAGTCTGTAATTAAACAATCACTTATTAAGAATAATTCAGAGACGTCATTATAGTTTGAAACATCAATTGCAAAATTTTCATAACCGGATAAATCAAGTGCGTTAGAAATGAGATAATGCATGCGTAATAAAATCACATAATCATCTCCGAGTTCTTTATAAAGGTTGTCTAAATCAATTTTTAATTCAAACAAATATTTTCCTTTACTCACAAATTCATCGTCTCTCCATGTCGGAGCATACATAATAACCTTTTTATCACTAGGTAAATTTAAGTGAGTTCTAATTTCATTTAGATACTCTTGATCATCGGCTCTATTCACTAATACATCATTTCTAGGATAACCTATCTCTACTATTCTCTCTTCATCCATCCAAAAAGCACTTCTAAATATTTCAGTTGAATATCTATTTGGCGAAATTAAATAATCCCAACGTGATGTTTCACGATTAAAATTACGCTTATACTTTGGAGTCGTAGTGCCCGGCATACGAACCACTTTCATATCATTCGCTAACCGTTTTAATGGTGTACCGTGCCAAGTTTGAATGTACGTTTGATTTTCTTTTTTATTTAAATAAAGTGGTGTGCGGGCATTTGATACCCAATGACTTGCTTCTGAGTAAGCTTGATAATACTCTGCTGAATTACGCTTAACCTTTTCAGCACTACCCGGTACGACATTTTTATCAGGATTCTTAAATGACCATATATAGCGATAATTAGGATAATACTTTTGCATATATTCATAAATATACTTTGGACTATCACTGTAATTCTTACCACCGAACGATTCAAAGACAATCGTTTTCGGTTTAACATTATCTTCTTTATCTGTTAAGTCATACAATGAACGTTCTTTATTTTTTCTTCTTAAAACAATATTTTTAACATGTCGCAATGTTTTTCTAAATTGATTAACTTTAAAAGCTTTATCAGTTTCATTATTCATTAACAAAATTGTTTCAATTTTATTTATTAGCTTTTGATTTTTAACTAAATGGACATGTAAAAATTTCGATAATTCAACAAGCGTATCCTTATGTGTTTGATAGCGTTCATTAATATCATATCGAGTTGGTTCAAATTCATTAGCAATTTTATTTCCCATTTTAGTGACAATAAATTCTCTAACTTTTGGGTTTGTTGCTCGTTTAATGGCATCATAAAAGCTGTTGACGTAATCTTTAAATAAAATATCAAAATTTTGTTCACTTAAAGTAAGTGTTTCAAATGGATCATAGACTTCCCCACGGAAATAAAATGGGAAGTTAAAAATACGAACAAACTTATTTACATACTTCATATACTCAAGAACAAATGACCAATCCACATATGTATTTAAATTTTCATTAAATCGAATATGATGCGCCTTGACAATAGCTGTTCTAAAAATAATGTTACAGGCTGACTGTTTTCTTAAAAATGAATTAATATTCCCTTTGGCATTAAAATATTCAACCCTTACTCGATCTAAATCAACAAATTGCGGACGTTGTGTAGTAAAAGAATGTATTGGAGCAATTAAACCATCAGTATCATTAAACTTTTCTAAGTAAAACGTGATTGCATAAGAAGCTAATTCATCATCTGCATCTAAAAACATAAAGTAAGGTGTTTCCACTTCTTCTAATGCAATATTACGCGCATGTGCATGACCACTATTTTCATCTAAATCGATAAATCGAATGTTTTTATCATAGTCTTTAATAGCTTCATCCATTAATTTTTTACTTTGGTCTGTCGACCCATCATTCACAATAATCAAATTAAAATCTTGTGTACGTTGTTGCTTAATACTCTCTAAGCAACCTGTGATGTATTCCTCCGCATTATAATACGTGACAATAATTGTCAGTTTATTCATACTATACGTCCTTTCTCTCTATATTAAATCGACAACATCTTATAAAATTTAGGTTGTATGTTTGAATGTCACTATAATAACTATCATTACCTATTAAAAATATAAACCTAATCTGTATATATTGATTGCATTTTTAATTTCGATGACTTCACTTTGAATACAATTACATAGATATTGTACTAAAATTCAACGCTACAATTATATCTAATATTAATGCTAAATGCGAACAATATTAAACATAACCTTAGCTCATTTATATTTTGTGAATGAACTATAGACTTTATTTATAGTTTGTAGGAACATCCATTTCCATAATCAAATCATTATCTACTACACTTCCGGTATAAAACTGATGCGACCCTGTAACTCTAAATCCCCTATTTTTATAAAAACTAAGCGCTTTAGGATTATGCTCCCAAACACCAAGCCATATTTTCGATTTCCCAAATTTGATAGCTTGATCAATAGCTAAATTGATAAATAATTGTCCTCTACCACTCCCTTGAAATGCTTCATCAAAATAAATGCGTTGTATTTCCAAATATGCTTGTCCTTTATTTTCAGTCTGAGCATCATTAATGTTCAATTTCAAGAAACCTACTATATTTTGATCAACTTCATAAAAATAATGAAAAGAATTACTTTGTTCCAATTCTTTTCTCAACATATCTATATCATATGCATCATTGAAAAATTGATTGAAGTCCTCATCACTATAAGATTCTCTAAACGTTGTAAAAAATGTTCTTTTAGCAATTAGTTGTAGTTGCTCTACCTCAGTTATTTGAACACTTCTTATCCTTTCCCCCATTTAAATCCTCCTCTTTAAAATCTTAAAAAATTAATTTTGTGAATTAGATGTGTATATTGACATTTTTGCTATTAATAAGTTTTAAATTTTCAAATTAAATTATACAATGAATGATGTAAAGTTTGTTATAAAAGAATTTTCCTTATATTAAAAATAAAAACAAGGTAATATCAAGGGAAGCATGAAAGAATATCTTTAAAATTTAATATTGATTCAATTCATCATTAAAGGAGTGTAGAAATATGGTAGAAAAATTCAAAGCTTTTGTAGTTGATCAAGATGATAACGGTATTGTTTCAAATAGTTATAAAGAACTAACTAAAGATGACTTACCTGACGGTGACGTTTTAATAAAAGTACATTATTCTGGCATAAATTATAAAGACGCACTAGCCACTCAGGATCATAACAAAATAGTAAAACAATATCCGATGGTGCCCGGTATAGATTTAGCAGGTACCATTGAAGAATCAAATGCTCCAGGCTTTGAAGTTGGAGATAAAGTCATCGTAACAAGTTATGATTTAGGTGTAAGTCATTATGGAGGGTTCAGTGAATATGCACGTGTTAAATCAGAATGGGTGATTGAATTACCTGAAGATTTAACATTGGAAGAAGCTATGATTTATGGTACTGCTGGCTATACAGCAGGTTTAGCTATAGAACAACTTGAAAAATCAGGTATGTCTATTGAAGGTAAAGAAGTGCTTGTACGAGGTGCCACTGGAGGCGTCGGTACGATTTCATTACTCATGTTAAATAACTTAGGGTATGATGTTATTGCAAGTACAGGTAGAGATGACGCTGAAGAAAAACTTAAAAAGCTTGGTGCTAAAGAAGTAATTGGCCGTTTACCAGAAGATAATAGTAAACCATTAGAAAAGAGAACATGGCAAGCAGCTATTGATCCAGTTGGTGGTGAAAACTTACCGTACATCGTCAAACGATTGGATAACAATGGAAGTGTTGCATTAATTGGCATGACTGGTGGTAACAATTTTGAAACAACCGTCTTTCCTTTCATTTTAAGAGGAGCAAGTATAATTGGTATTGATTCAGTATTTACTCCAATTAAACTAAGAAAACGTGTTTGGAGAAGACTTGCAAAAGACTTAAAACCACAACAATTACATGACATCAAACATGTTATTTCATTCGATGAAATCCCAAAAGCTATCGATCAAGTCATCAATCATCATAATACTGGACGTATTGTCATTGATTTCAATGTTTAAATAACTAAAAAACGTCATAAGATGCAAAAGCAAATGCATTTTATGACGTTTTCACTTTAATATTTAATATTTGATATACATACCTTTTGAATAAGGCTCAGTGCTTTTAAATCCAAACTTCTCGTATAATTGATCTGCCGGATAATCTGCTATCAAGCTCACATATGTACCTTCTTCAGCAACACTCTCAATATACTTCATTATTTCATGCATAATTGTCATTCCATGACCCAACCCTTGATATGTATCTTTCACAGCAATATCGACGATTTGGAAAACTGTGCCACCGTCTCCAATCACTCGCCCCATTCCAATCAACGTATCATTCTCATAAAGGGTCACATTAAAACATGCATGAGGAAGCCCCTTTATTGCCGCTTCAATCGATTTACTACTCATTCCAGCATTAGCTCTTAAATTACAGTAATCCTCGGGACTGGGTGCTTCAAAGTGAATCTTAGTCATTATCTATCACCTATCTGGTTATTTAAAATCTAAATCCACTCTACCAAACATTTTTTAGTATTTCGACTTTATTTTTTAGGTTCTGTAAGAATAGCCTGTCTTAATAGGAAAAACAGTAACAGTAAACCAGCAAGCATACCTGTATGACCTATGCCTGCAAATCCCGCAAACATTTCAGGTGAAAATTTGTTACCAATAACTTGGAATGTACCTTTAACTGTCATCATTGAAATCGTGATTAACACACCTAAATGATACACGAAAAAGAACCAATTAAATAAGTAGTAACTACTTAATTTAAATACTTTTTCAAGTGGTAATAAGAGTAAAAACATAAACATGCCTAAGATAAGTGTATGTGTATGCACTAAAGACAATTGCGTGTCACCCACAAAGTCATGCGCTTTAGTTAATTCTCTGTAGTAAAAGCCACTTAATAAGCCTATGATCATATAAAATAAAAAAGAGTATAATAATCTACGCATAAAGAATCCTCCTTAAGATTATATTATAAAACATATTTGTGTTAGTTAAAATGACAAAATAGCGACCATAGAATAAACGCAATCAAGTGAGAAAGATATTTGAATTAAATAACTCACATCCTAATCAATCTTGATAAATGATGAATGCAATTTTTAAAATATAGATCTAAGTGGATTGCTTTAAATTAGAAAAATGTATATATTTCTAACCCGTTAATGATTACTTTTTAGAACGCGCTTGTTTAAAAAGTGCAATCAACGAAATCACAATTGCCACGATAGCAACTATCCATAAAGCGATAGAATCACCTTGACTTGAGTCAGAATGCGTGTCATTTGGATTTGCTCCTTTTTTTACAGTTGTAGTTGGTGCTGGGTGTTCGCTATCTTCTTTACCAGTCCATCTAACTACATCTCCATTATCATAAGTTTGAATAGCATTCCATTTGAACTTTCCTTCTTCTTTAGGATTTGCCACTACAATAGGGAACTCAATAAATTCGTGTGGACCAATACCTTTACCAGTAGCTGTCCAAGTAACTTTGGTAATATTTCCCTTTTTATCTTTCGAAAAATGATGTTCAAAACCTTGGACAGGTTTAACACTCTCAACGTTTAATCCCTTCGGCACATCTAATTCTACTTTCACTGTATGATCATTTTGCTCAACTGGTACGCGTACATCGTACTTATCATACGACTCAGGTTCGCTTTCGTTTGGATTCAGTGTGACATGTGCATCTGCAAACTTAAAAAATCCTAAACCAAAAAACACTATTAAAGTCAGTGGTAGTAACTTGCGTAACATCGTTTTCCTCCTTAACTAGGTATATTCATTTGACTCATCATAATACCTGCAAAAATTAAAATAATACCGATTAACAACTCAAATATAAGCGCATAACGATTGACCTGTTGGCGCTGTTTCAAAGCTCGCATCGTCTGATACAAACCTAGCAGCATCATTGTCATTGTTCCCACAATTTTTATAATAAGATATATGGACCACGCTTTGATGTTATTCCAAAGTGTTAAAATATTCGTTTCATCAATAGCCATTAAAATCCCTGTAAAAACGAGCATAATCACAGCAATGATATTAACTTTTAAAAGCATGCGTCTTACATTCGTCAACTGATCAGTTTTCACTTTAATAGCATAACAAATGAGATATACGAGTGAACCTAACCATAACGTTAGCCCTATAAGATGAATTGTTCTTATGATGATTGACCATAATGGCACTTGTTGTGACCACACGTGTCCAGACATACTTATCACAGCAATCATAATTATTGAAATGAGCCAGTACCATATTTTTTCCATATCCTTTAATACGAAAAGTATAAACAAAATGATTAGTGAAATAGAGCTTAATATATATGGAAATTGCATTATCACTTCTAATTTAAATGATAAAATATCTTCTAATATATCAGATGTGAGTGTCATCATGTAAACAACGAGATTCACGAGTACTGACATAGCCATAATCCATGCAATTTCTGATTGCTTTGGTAACACATTAAATTGTCTTAATCCTCGTTTCTTAGCAATACCATTTAACCAAAACAAGCCAATAAGTAGAAAGGTTGCACCTTCTGTAACATATCTTAATAATCCAAACCAAAATTTAGACTGTTCATAAAAAGGAGAAGATGTATCTACATCTTTAGCCGTCACTTTTCCAACTGAAAATTCAAACGTATCTCCAACTTCATGTCCATCCGCAGATACCGTATGCCATTCAATTGTATTCGTCCCATTAACAATTTGATCAGATGAAAATACGACTGTCTGTGACCATCCAGTTGTGATTGGTTTAAGGTCTTTAATCTTTTTACCTTTATCATCAAATAAGGTCACACTTGAGTATTTGGTATTCACAGGTTCATTAAACTCTAACTTGATGACTTCTGGTTTGTGTTTAATAATCCCTTGCTGTTGTGGTGTTGATTTTTCTAAAGTCGCATGTGCAGAAGCTTGATATTGAAAAATAGGCGATAAAGTTATTAAAAACATAATAACTAACGTAGCACTAAATTTAGACATTATTTTTAACACCGAACCCTCCTCCTTTCATACAAAAATTTTGCTCCGTTTTTCATATTAGACATAATCAGTCATTTTAACAATAACTATTCTAATTTATTCGAATTAGACACAAATATAAAAATAAAAATTTTATCTAGTAAACTAAATACAAGTATAGATAAATCATTGAGTTAATAAATCAATTAAGTATGTAGCAAAATGGCAATTTGTAATATAAAATAAAGTTTACTCATTTTAGAATCACCTTACTAAGTGATCAACAAAAATTCGAAGATTGAATAAGTTGTATAAAGTTTATTATAATTAACCATACTATTAAATCTTAAGTAATCTACATATGCCTTAAAGATAAATTATATATTTAATGATTAATGTACAATCTAAAGTTATTAGTAGCTAAATTGATAATATAGCAAAATTCATCTGCTTTTGCTTATAACTAACTATACAATAGGAATGTGATTCAACTTTATATATCATATTTAGGCCAAGAGAGTATGATATTTAAAAATTATGTCCGAAGTTTAAGAAGTTTGATGCCACAAATTTAAAAGTTTAAAATTTATTTAACTAACTTTAGTATCATCCTTATTCTAGTGGACTTTGAAAGGAACTATTAATTATGATTACAGCTTATAAACACGCACTTCATCATCCTTCACAAATTATTGAAACTGAAATCAATCATAGCGCTTCATGGATAAATGTAGTAGAACCAGATAGAGAAGAAATTGAAGGTTTGATGGAATTTTACAATATACCTGAGGATTTTATTCGAGATCCGTTAGACTCTGAAGAGAGTGCACGTATTGAATATGACGAAGATACGGGATACTCGCTAATTATTATTGACTTACCTATCGTCAATTCTACCAATCGACGTGTCTTGTCCTTTGTGACCATCCCATTAGGCATTATTATTGGAAATGGTATCGTTATGACTGTTTGCGATGCTGAAAATGAATTTTTAGAAAACTTTGCTAAACAAGAAGATATTAACTTAAAATTTCACAGTCGATTTGCACTTGAAATACTAACAACAATAGCTAATCACTACAATAGAAATTTAAGATTGCTGAATAAATCTAGGATTCGTATTGAAAGAGAACTCAAAAATAACATTACAAACAAACAGCTTTTTAAACTAATGGAAGTAGAAAAAAGTTTAGTATACTTCTTAGCTGCACTAAAAGGTAACGACACAATTATTAAAAAACTCTTTCGTCTTCCTGCAATCAAACGTTTTGAAGAGGATGAAGAGCTACTTGAAGACTTGGTGATAGAAAACAACCAAGCTATTGAAACTACTGAATTACATCAACGAATACTTGAGAGTATCACTTCTTCATATGCTTCATTATTATCTAATGATATGAATAATATCATGAAAACATTAACGTTGTTTACGGTTCTTTTGACCCTTCCTACACTTGTCTTTAGTTTCTTTGGTATGAATGTACCCTTACCAATTGATGATCATAGTTACGTGTCTTGGATTATTGTTGTAGGAATTTCACTTATTCTAGTAGCTATCGTTAGTATCTTTTTATGGAAAAAACAAAAGTTATAATAACAAATACCCTTAGTTATAGATTGGCACTCAATCTAACTAAGGGTATTATTATATATTTAAAATTGTGTCAAAATTTTAAGTCCCTACTATGATTCAACAGCTGTCTTATTTGCTTTTCTACGAGAAAGTACTAAAGTAACGACAACTGAAACAAGAAATGCAATTATCATTCCTATTAAGTAATGCAACCAACCAGCGTGTGTAGGATTTATAGATATAAATCCTGGTAATCCAGCTGTACCAAGCGCTATCGCTTTTACTTTGAAGAATGAAATATAAGCAGCACCTATACCTGATCCTGCAACAGCACCTATAAATGGATATCTTAATTTAAGATTGACACCAAACATTGCTGGTTCGGTAATTCCTAGTAAAGCTGAAATACCCGCTGCGGAAGCAACACCTTTTAATTTTTTATTTTGCTTAATGATAAAGAATGCAGCTAAAGCTGCGCCACCTTGTGCAATATTTGACATAGTTGCGATTGGGAAGATAAATGAGCCACCTGTTTTAGTCGCATCAGCAATTAATGTCGTTTCAACTGCAATAAAGCTATGGTGCATTCCTGTAATGACGATTGGCGCATATAATAAACCAAATATAAGTCCACCGATAGCTCCACCAAATTCATATAACCAAGTCAATCCATCAGATAACCAATAACCTAATTGACGAGTGACAGGTCCTACAAATAAAAATGTTATAAATGCTGTAATAAAAATTGATAATAGTGGTGTCAATAAATTATCTAACACAGTTGGAATAACCTTACGTAACCATTTTTCAATTGTAGCTAAAATATATGTTGCTACGAGCATAGGTAATACTTGTCCCTGATAACCAACTTCATTAATATGTAGCCCAAAGACATCCCAATGTGGAATAACTTTTCCTGCTTCTAAAGCTTTTGGAAAATCATATGCACTCATCAATCCAGGGTGAACGAGTATCATACCTAGCGCTGCACCTAAATAAGGATTGCCACCAAATCGCTTAGCTGCGCTAAAACCAATAAGTATTGGTAATAACGTAAAAGGTGCATTTGCGAATATATTAATCATATCAGCCAAGCCAGAAAATTGACTATGCACATCTATGATAGATTTACCATCATAGAACAAATCTTTAGCTGTGAAAATATTATTTAATCCCATTAACAAACCACCAGCTACAATAGCCGGAATAATAGGAACAAAGATATCAGATAACATTTTCACAAATTTTTGGAAAGGATTCATATGCTTAGATGATTTATCTTTAACTTCTGAAGTCGTAGATGCTTCTTTTCCAGTTATTTTTTCTAATTCATTAAATACTTTATTTACTGTCCCTGAACCTATAATAATTTGGTATTGACCACCTGTAGAGAATGTTCCTTTGACGACGTCCATATTAGACAAGGTATCTTCATCTACTTTACTCTCATCGTTCAGTACTAAACGTAATCGAGTTGCACAATGTGCCATTGCATCTAAATTTTCTTCACCGCCAATTGCTTTAAGTATTTCTTCAGCAGATTTTTTATAACTCATATTCATCCTCCTTTTAGAACCGGTTCCAATCACTTACTTATATTGTAACCGGTTCCAATCATTTACACAATACCCCTATTCATTTTTCTTGAAAAATATTAAACTAGCTTTAATATCTGCAGTTAAATCAATATCACTATGGAGGGTCTTTAGTTGAAAGAACGCGGAAAAATAGAAAAATTGTGGCGTGAGGAAAAATATCGAGTGTTATTTCATGATCAAAATTCATATCATTCGATAAGAACGTTACTAAAATCACCTACTACATTGGATGAAGTGGAAGAACATATTGCGCAAGCTTTAACCATTACACCGACCAAAGGCTCAGTCATCAATGCTTTCGAACATATGTGGGGGTACTTCAAAAAACAATGTACACAATATGAAAAACAACATAGTCGAGAATTAAAGGAGTTGTATATTGAAAATCATCAAATTGACTATTTTGAACTGTTGTCTTTTTTAAAAAAATTAGCAGATAAATATGCTGTCGAGTACTTACAACAAAGTACTATACTCAATATTACAAACTGAAATGACAAAATCATTTAACAATTATGTTACGTCATACAAGATGAATACGTAAAAACACATCTTTATTTATATGTCATATTTGGTTTGAACATAAAAAAACTGCCGGCACAGTGGTTTAAAACTTTGCAGGCAGTTTAAAATCTGTACATATCGTTTATACAGAAAATCTTGCGAAAATGTACGCCTATAGATGATGACATCTATATGAGAATTCTACTTATCAAATCACTCACATTTATAGTTTATAAGACAATGGAGTTTATAAGTATGTTTGAGACTATGTCCTTAAACTATTTGTTGAAAAGAATTAAAAGCGATATGAATACTTAATAAAATCTAAAACTTTTCGGCGAACACCATGACAATGCTTAAAATTTAAATTAAATGTTACTTTGGGGGAGAGTCATTTTAATTTAAAATTCTAATTGTTGCTACTTCAATAATGAACATAAACTTATGGTACATTTAAAACGTGCATCGATGTTGATTCTTGATGTTGAAATAAAATGTTTAACTTTCATCAAAACTACCCATATACTAATGTTTATTCATCTTAATTTAAAAAATTAATAATCAAGAAATAGAATTTTAATGGAGTTGTTTTCAGATCATGGTGCTTGTGTTTTCTAGTTGTTAAATTCATTGATGTAATTGGAAAAGTTTTAAAAGATTACATAAGCATGAAACATTTTTACTCAATTAGTAATAAGTGCTAAATAATGACACATCTAACATGTTGAGTCTTGTTATGGTCGATATCCCTTTTATTGTTCTTTCGATTAACGTTGAAATGAGCAGCGTACATTTAATTACAGTGACTTCGTTTTATAATTCATTCGAACTTCCCCTAAACCTCTAAATTACTCTTTTAGATTTTTAAAAGGAAACGAAATCTAACATTAATTATGTAGTAAAATTCTCTTTTTGACTCTATCTAAATTTTCCAAAATAATGACCCTATATTCCTAAATCAACTTTTATATTGTGCGAAACTTATAATTTCTAACATTTTTCTGTATTTAGCCAAGAAAAATTTTATTTTTTACTATTACTATTTCTTTATCAATCGCTTATAATTACATTTATTATTCTATCAAAACAACTAAATAATTGAGCGAAATAGATATACACGGTCACATTTAAATTTAGTTATTCAATTCATTCAAGGAGCTAATGTAATATACAATGACATGTTTTTTAAATATATATAAAGAATATCATTCTCCCCCTGAACGCAATATTAATAGAATTATTCTAATGTTTTCACTTACAAATGACTTAAAAATCACAATAAATGGTGAAACAAAAGATTTAGGTAATCATATAGCTATCATTAATCAATCTGACATCTATTTTATTAATAGTGCTTCGAATCTCGTATTACTTTCTATTCCAGTTATTTATTTTTATAGTAAAGACAATAAATTTTTTAAATGTTATTTTGACAGGCATTTATTACAATCAAGCAGTTTTGTTAAAACAATTATTTTACAAGCTATTCAACATTTAATAAAAGGAGAAAATCAAGATGAGCAATCCATCTCTAAAATAATACAGACGCTTCTAAAAGAAGCAGTCATTCGATATAAGAAAAAATATATTCCTCAAATTGCAGTTAATCATTCAGTGTTTACTGAAGGATTAACATTTATTCATTCAAAAGTATCACAGTCACTCTCACTACGAGAAGTAGCTCAACATTGTAATATATCTGAATCTTATTGTTCTAACCTATTTGCAAGATATCTTAATATGAATTTTAAAGATTATTTTACAAGCTTAAAAGTGATTGACTCTATAAAAAGGCTACTTTCATCTGAGGACTCGATTAACGCTATTTCAGAACAATCTGGATTTAGTAGTCATACCAATTTTACAAATCAATTTAAAAATTATTTAGGTTGTAGCCCAAAACAATACCGAACGCTTAACTCTAAGTTAGACCCCTTACCTTCGATAAGTTTTAGTGATACTGACTTTTCACAATATATTGAATTAATTAATCAATTTGAGTTTAGTGATCATTTGGCTACTGAAACAACTGAAAGAGATATCAATGAATTTTATCCTCAAGATCAGACTAAAAACTCTAAAGCGTTTATACGTTTTCAAAATTTCAACGAATTATTTCAATTTGTTTTTAATGAATATTACAACATTGATCTTACCTCCATGCCACAAGCTGTAATTTTTATCAATGATATTACTGATATTTCGACGCGAGAGGTGAACTTTAATTTATTAAATCGATGCTTTGAAAAATTATTCGAAAAAAATATAGGTTTAGCCATGAGATTAACATCTACAAATGAATTTGAATCTATCAAAGAAATAATTTTATTATTTCTTAATAGCCACCAAGATTATAAAATGAACAAAAAAATGGTTAAATTTATGTTAGTCTTTGATACTGAGAGTTTGTCAGTGAACGATATACATTTATGCCATTTAAAAATTAAAAATAAAAATAAGGCTATTCGTTATAGTATAACTGTTGAAGGATTACTACACCAAAATTCTTCTATTGATCGAACTTATGATATGATGAAGCGATTGAATTTCGATTACTATTTTATAGACATTGAAAATCTAGAAACCAAAAACTCATTAATTACCAAACGTAAATCGTACTTACATTCGTCCACACACTTTGAAAATTATAAACAATTTATATTAGATTCTGGTATACCTTCAACTAAATTTGTTTACAATAATTTATCTTTAAAGTGTTTTAAATATACAAACAATGGTACTTATCCACTTCAATTATCTGACCTTGTTTGTCATTTAGTCGCATTAATGCGTTACGGAGGTGGTGTAAGTTATCAACTGATAGAAGATGAGAGCCCTTTTATTGCCTTATTTAATCGTTATGGTAGTCCTCTACCTCTCATGCACCTTTATAAATTAATTGAATCATTTTTAAATGAACCTTTAGAGATAGCCAACAATTTTTTAATGAGTCGCAAAGATGGTAACTATCACTTTTTATTATTTAATAAAATAAATGATCGTTATCTATCTGATAGTCAACAGCGCTACGTATTTAAAAATACATTATCAACCAACTCATTAATTATTATTAAAACGTTAAATCATGAGCATGGCGCAATTCAAAATCTTCTACCACAAACTAAACAACAATTTTATATTGAACGTAGTATTCTTGATGAACTTGATAAATCAAATCAACCAAAAACAGAATTAGCTATACAACATGACCATCATCTTCCTTTCCAAGTCACCTTAAAACACGATGAAGTCAAATATATTTGTTTTAAACCTTCTTAAAAATCATCATAAGGTTGTATCGTTTAAATTATGTGTGATAAGGATATACACAATAATAAGGAGATGATAATTTTGAATAAACAACAAGTGACAAGAGCAATAGAAAAGGTATTAAGTTCTTCAAAAATTGGTGTCCTATCAACTGCACATCATAATAAACCTAATAGCAGATATATGGTCTTTTACAATGATGACTTAAACTTATATACAAAAACGAATATCAATTCACTAAAAGTCGAAGAAATAGAAAATAATCCTGATGCTCACATTTTATTAGGCTATAACGAAACAACAAATAATAGCTTTGTTGAAATAGATGCCACTATAGAAGTTGTCAAAGATCAAAAAGTTATTGATTGGTTATGGGAAACTCAAGACAAAACATTTTTCAATTCAAAAGAAGATCCAGAATTATGTGTACTCAAAGTTATACCGCGTTCAATTAAATTAATGAATGATGATGAACTAGATACGCCAGTTACAATTGAGTTATAAAGTCATATCAAAATTTACCGTATTATAATCATTTTAGATTATGATGCGGTTGTTTATTGTCCATTTTTTGTCAACCATATCATCAAGCTCCATTTTATAAACTTTATTTTCTTTATACTACAATATATAATTGCAAAATGACTTAAAATTATGTATAAATGAATTAATATAGATAAAGGAGTTTTCAATAATGAAAAATAAAAAAGGATTAGGTATAGGCCTTATCGCAGTTATGGTTATTGTATGTATTGTACTAGTAATCATGATGTTCGTGGGTGGTAAGAAAGATTCATACTACGGTATTATGAAAGATAGCACGACTATCGATAAAATGATTAATACGAAAAATGAAAAGATTGAAAAAAACGTAGAATTACCAAAAGATGCTAATGTGTCAGTTAATAAAGAAGATTTTGTCATGCTTTTTAAAGATGAAAAGACTGGAAAAATTACTAAAGTTAAGAAAGTTGATCACGATGACGTACCTCATGGTTTAATGTCAAAAATCCATGATATGGGTAATATGAAACACGGAATGTAGAAGTATTAAAACTTGCATTTAAATTAGAACAATTTAGCACAAAGATGATTTTAAACTAAAAAGTCATTTTTGTGCTTTTTAAATTTACATTTAAAAAAAATGCATAAGAGTCACTAACAATCATAAATTGTTTTGCTTTTGTTCACATTTTTAAAAATGCATAAGAGCCACTATCAATCATAGATTGTTTTGCTTTTGTTTACATTTTTTAAAATGCATAAGAGCCACTAACAATCATAGATTGTAAGTGGCTCTAAAATGTCAGATATATAAATTTTTTAAATTGAATTTAAGTAGTTTTGACCTTTCTCTTTATCATAGACGTTTTCCCATTTAGCAATAACAACTGTTGAGAGTGCATTACCAATAACATTAACACATGTACGCACCATATCTAATAAACGATCAACGCCAATAATTAAAGCAAGACCTTGTGCTGGTATATTCATAGAACTTAATGTTGTTAATAAAACTACAATAGATACGCCCGGCACCCCAGCCATACCTTTTGAAGCAATCATAAGTGTGGCCATTAATACAAGTTGTTCAGTTAATGATAAATGTATATTATACATTTGAGCAACAAATAGAGCAGCTATAGATTGATATAAAGCTGAGCCATCTAAATTAAATGAATAACCGATAGGGATAACAAATGAAGTAACATCTTTTGGCGAACCAAAACGTTCCATTTTCTTCATCATAATCGGCAATACTGCTTCTGAACTTGAAGTAGAAAAGGCAAGTAACAATTCACTTTTAAGTATCTTCATGATTGAAAAAATACTTATTCCAACCATTCTTGCAACAATTCCTAACACTACGATAACAAAGAAAACCATAGCAAATACTACAACAACTAGTAATTTAAATAATGGAATTAATGCTGAAGCACCAAAAGTCATTACTGTCGTACAAATAAATGCAAATACTCCAATTGGAGCTAATTTTAAAATTTTATTGATCATCCAAAATACAGCTTCTAAAGTACCATTTAAGAATCCTTTAACGGGTTCTGCTTTTTCTCCTATCGCAGCTAATCCTAATCCAAAAAATACTGCGAAAAAGATAATCGGTAATAACTCACCTTTTGCCATAGATTCAAATAAATTCGTTGGCACAATATGAACTAATGTATCTATAAGATGATTACCATAAGTAGTCGCTTGTTCTGCTGAATGTGCAGATGATTGATATTTAGTAATATCGCCTTTAGGTAATTTATCTGGATCTAGACCTGAACCTGGTTTGAATAGATTACCAATGATAAGACCTAAACCTATGGCGATAGTTGTAATAATCTCGAAATAAAGGATTGCTTTCCATCCATAGCTTCCTACCTTTTTAGAATCCCCTAAATTTGAAATAGATAAGGCTAATGAACAAAATACAATCGGAATGATGATCATCTTAATTAAATTTAAGAATACATCACCAAATGGCTTAATATAATTTGCAACATCATCTTGTCCATATAGTAATAGACCAGCGATGACACCGAGTACCAAAGCAATAATTACTTGCGTTGGTAGACTTATTTTTTTCTTGAATAGAGCCATTATGCAAACTCCCCTTCATCTGACATCACTTAATTATATCAGATAACATCAAAATAGCTATATAATTTTTTCCACTAGAAATATATGCATGTTGCATTTCTTCCTATTAAAAACGCCAATAAAAAACACACAGCTCTATGTTTAAATAAAACTGTGTGTTAATCCTTTATTTAGAAGGTTTATATTTTTGATCAAAATCACTATGTTTTGCTTTTTTAATACTTTTCTTCGTTTCGCTATCAAAACCTTCAATGAATATTCCTTTTGAAGTACTGATAGGTTGAATCACATATGTCACGTTAGGTTCATCTTTGAAAACGACTTCTTTATAGTATAGTCCCTTTTTAGTGCTATATGATGTTTTGTCTTTTTTCACTTTATCATTAAGATGATGGTCGCTCATATAGCTATCAATCAGTTCAAGATTTTTATGACCTTGATAAGCTTTGAGTCCGAAGAAAAATGCAATTGCTAATATTAGAGAGATAATCAAAATAATGATTACCCTAAAAATAACTTGTTTCTTACTCATTATTATAGAAACTCCTTTTATCTTATCACACACAATTATAGACGATTAATTCGTATAGAAAAGAAAGATTTAGTTAAATTGTAACAAAATGTTCGTTTGTAAATGTGAAAATTTTAAGAAGTTTTATAAAAATTCCCTTACATCATCAATCGGAAGTCTCACTGAATCGTGTGCATCTTGTGCTTTTTTACCTATAGCAATCGCTAAAACTGGCACATATCTGTCAGAATCATAACCGATAATATCTGCAATATTTTCTTTATCGAAACCACCAATAGGGTTTGTATCGTAACCGTGAGCTTTTGCTGTAAGCATTAATTGCATTGCCATTAAACTACTATCTATATTCACAATATCTTTCATGCCTTCTCTAGATAAGTTTTTATAATAAGGTAATATCCAATCTAACAGTTGTACTTTGATATCTTCCGTCATCAATTGTTGTTCTACAGCATCGCCATAAATCTGTTCAGCTTTTTCGTAGTTTTGTAAATCTCCAAAAATAATTAACATAGCTGAGGATGTAGTTAACTGTCTGGAATTAAATCCAAATGATTCTTTAACTTTTTCTTTCATTTCATCGCTTTCTACAACAGCAATTCTCCATGGTTGCATATTAACCGATGAAGGTGCTTGTGTTGATTTAGTAATGATTTCATCCATTTCTTCTCGAGAAATTTTATAATTCTCGTCAAATACTTTTACTGATTTTCTGCTGTTAAGCACTTCGTTAAAATCATTGATACGTGTCAATTTTCGCACTCCTCCAATTTTAAAAAAATTGCTTTATTATCAAATTAAACTCATTCAAATATTTGATAAATTTAATTTAAAACAATTTGAATTATAGTGATGAAATCAGTACTTGACAAGTGATACGCTTCATAATATTGTTACCTTAACAAGGAGTGATTAAATGTATGTAGAGAATAGTTATTTGAGCAAACAATTATGTTTTTTATTTTATGTTTCCTCTAAAGAAATCATCAAAAAATATACAGATTACCTAAAAGAGTATGGTCTTACATACACAGGTTATATTGTATTAATGGCGATAGAAGATGATGAGAAACTTAACATTAAAAAACTGGGCGAAAGAGTCTTCTTGGATTCTGGCACGCTAACACCATTATTAAAAAAATTAGAGAAAAAGAATTATGTCATTCGAACTCGTGAAGAACAAGATGAACGTAACCTTCAAATTTCTTTGACAGAACGTGGCAAGGATATTCAAAATGTTCTTTCTGATATTTCACAAAGTGTTTTTAATGAATTTAATATTACTCAAGAAGAAACCCAAAATTTAGTTGAAGACTTGCAAAATTTTGTAACGAAAAATTTTGATAAAACAGTGGAAAAGTGATACTTATAGAGACTAGAGACAAAAGTAAGCTTTTTAAATACAACAAAACTTTCAACTTTAGCAATAGCGACACAATTTAATAGTAATAGTATGTCTAAAGTAAGCTTTTGTCTTATTCTCTCGTACAGTCAGTATATTTTTTTACACCTAATTCCTACTAAACTTATCTAAATACCTCTTTTTTACAAGTTACATCACTTTATTTATACGTTATCAATTACAAACATTGTAAAGATCACTAGTGAATGATTATAGATAATTTAATAATCATCCATTTTAACATCTGAAAATGTAAATTAAGTTGGTATTTAAATAGACTATCAAGATGTAGTGTTGTTTGTTTCGCTTCATATAAAGGAGGTTGAAAGAAGCAATTGTATAGCTATTTTGATGGAAGTAGAGTGTGTGATTGTAAAAGCAGTTATTCACATATATAACAACGTGGAATTATGTTAAAATATTAAGATATACGTATATTTTTTTAAATAATCTTTCAACTGCCAATGTCTTAAAAAGATGATTGTTTCATAATTCATTGACAGTCTTTGATTTAGTATGTGTATGAAAACTGACTGCTAGTTATTTCATTCTAATGAAACGAAAAATAGCAAAATTTTTTGAATCATTTATTTTGATATTAAACAAAAATGTGCCCTAATTTGAACACACTTTGATGCTCACCTTAGGACACAATTTTTATTTATATACGAACAGCTTTTTCTTTTTTATTTAAATGAATCATTGTAATAAGAGCAATTACACCAAATATAGCTAAGAAGAAGAAAGCGAGATGACTTGAACCAGTGATACTCGTCACAAAACTAATCACTAGTGGTGGGAAGAAACCACCTAGTCCCCCCATCATGGATACAATACCATTCGCTGAACCTGCTTCTTTAGAAAAGTATGAAGGTACTAATTTAAATATTAAACCATTACCTATACCCGCACAGATACTAATTGCTAAACAGCCTATTGTAAACAGAACAATATGACTAGATAAGCTTAAAATAAGTGCACCAATAATCATTATCACGAAGTCGATGATAAGCGCTTGTACTGCATTAAATTTATCACCTATAACTCCGCCAACGGGTCTCAGGAACGTCGCTAGTGCTATAAATATACCTGAACGAATACCCGCATCAACTTTATCAATACTAAAATGATCAACTAGGAAGTTCGGTAAAAAAATCCCAAAAGCCACAAAAGCTCCAAAAGTAATAAAATACCACAAACTTAAATAATACAACTTATAATTCTTAGATAGGTCTTTGACTTGAGCCATCAAAGGAATCTTCACTTTGGGCTCATTTTTATCTCCTAAAAGAAACATTAAAATTGCAAATATACTAAGAATAATTAAATAACTACGAACTGTATTTTGCCACCCAATTGCACCTGCTAACACTGGGGCACAAAATGAGGATACTGCAGTACCAATATTACCTACACCATATATACCATTTGCTAGACCAACTTTGTCTTTTGAAAAGTATTTGGGTACAGAAGTAACACCCACTGAAAAAATTGCGCCACCAATTCCTAGAAAGAATCCTGATAGCATTAGCATACCGGGTGATTGAGCTTGACCTAAAAGAAAAATTGGAAGTAATAATACAATAAAACTCCAGAAAAACACCCATTTAGCTCCTACAATATTAGTTAAGTACCCAAATGGCACACGTAGTACAGAACCTAAAATAACAGGAATAGCTAAAATGACAGATATTTGTCCCGGAGAAATATCAACATCTTGTGAAATAAATGGCATTAATGGAGAAATAATACTCCAAGCCATAAAGCCAGCGACCAAACTCAATGTCTGTAACGTAAGCTGAGAAACACCCTTTTTCATGTTCATTTTGATTCACCTTCATCTGATTTAATTATAAGGTGTATTGGTACTTTGTGAGGGCTTAATAAGAGGTCAAAATTAATTATATAAAACAAAATTATAAACAAAGTACCAATCACACATTCATTTTAATACGTTTGTGAAAATATGAACATAAGGACATACCCTGATTTTACTTTTATTTTTCCCTATATAAAGCCACAAAAAAAGGACTACTTAGCCATAGACTAAGTAAGCCCTAATAATCAGTCATGATATACATTTAAAATTCTAATAATTTTTTCTTTAAGGCATATTCAACTAATTCAGGTTTACTCTTTAAATTTAGTTTCGTCATAATATGCGTTTTATGTGCTTCTACCGTTTTTACTGATACAAACAACTTTTCTGCAATATCTTTATTGCCATAGCCTTTAGCTATAAGAGGTAATATTTCTAACTCTCGTTTCGATAAAATTTTAAATGGATCTGAAGAGGATGACACTTCATCCGTTTGAGATTGATTGACAAACTCATTGACTAAAGACGTCGTCAATTTCATATCAACATAAGTTTCACCTTGATATACTGTACGTACGGCCAATATTAATTGCTCATCAGGTGAATTCTTTAAAATATATCCTTTAGCACCACTTTTTAACACATGAAATAAATATTCTTCGTCATCAAACATCGTAAGTATTAAAATTTTAGTTTCAGGAAAACTTTCAGAAATTTTACTGGTTGCGATTAAGCCAGACTCTCCTGGTGGCATGCTCAAATCTAATATTAAAACATCTGGTTGATGTTCTAACACTTTTTGGTAAGCTTCAACCCCGTCAGCTGCAGTTGCAACAACTTCCATATCTTCTTGATAATTTAATATCATTGAAAATCCTGTCCTAACAACTGCATGGTCATCCGCTATAACTATTTTCACTTCAATTCCCCCAACTTACATCATCAACTTAAATCGGTATATCTAATGTAATTATAGTACCTCTATTAATATGTGTCTCTATATTAACGTGACCGTTAACTAAATCTGCACGTTCTCTCATCCCGTACAATCCAAGTCCAGAGCCTTTAGGGTGATGATCTAAACTAAACCCTTTACCTCGATCCACAACTTCTGCTACAAGCTGCTTACCATCACTATGCGTACTTACCTCAATTTCATTAACCCCAGCATATTTTAGAGCATTAAATACCCCCTCTTGAACTACACGATACACAACTGTTTCAATTTCACTATCAAAACGCATGCCTTTAATATTCGAATCATATTTAATATGCATACCATAATTTTCTTCAAACTGTTTAAAATATGATTTAAAAGCTGCTTCAATACCTAAGTCATCGAGAGAAGAAGGTCGTAATTCAACAGACATATTTCTAATATCATCAATAAGCTGTGATAATAGTCCTTCTATACGTTGAGATGTTTCAGCTAACACTTTATCCTTATGCTTATACTTCAAAAGCCTTAGTTCAACATCTATATTGAGCATATCCTGTATTACACTATCATGTAATTCTCTAGAAATACGCTTCCGTTCATTTTCTTGTGCTTGAATTGAACGATGTAACATTTTTTGTTGATACATCTTTTCTTGCCTTTCAATCTGGGGCGCCACATTCTGTAATGTAAATGCACTAATACCTCTTTGTTCATCAATATTTTGATACATAGCTGTAAAAGGCTTAATTTCGTTATCTTTTGTCTTCATAAATACTTGGAAATTTGAATGTTGTAATTGCGTTGTTTCTAAAAAACAATCTTTACACGATTGTACATCATATTCATTAGAGTATCCTTCACATCGATGACAAATCGCATTTGTCATAGCATTATAATTATCTTCTTCAGTTAAAATATCTTTTGCTGCGTCATTCATAGCAATAATTTTTCCATACCTATTAACAAATACAATTTTCTCGTTCGTGGTTTCATAATAATTCTTAAGTAATTGCTCTAAACTTAAATCAGTTTGCTCCAACATATTTACCACCTAGTTTATTTCTGTAAAAATACCGATTTGTTTTTCAATATTAAGTTGGTCCAATGACTGAGGTAACGGCTGATGATTTCTTTGACCTAATAGTAAAACGCCATACATTGAATTTTCTAACCATAAAGGTACTGCAACTACAGCTGTCAATGACTCACTAAGAATGATTGGAAATTTAACTTTCTCTTCTGGAGATAAAGCTGTATCTACATCAGCAATAACCATACGTTTACCGGTTTTCATCACCATTCCAGCAAGCCCTCTACCCTTTCTCAAAATGATAAGTTTATATCTATCATTTGTATTACCTGAAACATATTGCCATTTAATTGGTGATGAAGTGTGATGATAATCATATAAAGCGATACCACCAAAATCATAACTCTCTTGCGCTCTCAACTTATCTAAATTCATTTGTAAATGTTGATTATGTTTTAAAGATTCTGGTTCCACACTTTCACCTCATAATAAATTAAATTTTGTTTTTGCGATAAACAATGTATCTTCTATTCATATAAGACAGTGGTACACTCCAAACATGTACTAAACGAGTAAATGGCCAACACGCAAATACTGTAAACCCTAATAATATGTGCAGTTTAAACGACCAAGGCACGTTTAACATTAAGTCAGCATTTGGAGAAAACATGAATAAATGTCTAAACCATATCGCAATGGTTTGACGATAATCAAATTCAGGTTGAATCGCATTGGTTACAAGCGTAGAATAACAACCCATTATTAAAATAATCAACAAAACGAGATTCACGAATATATCTGAAAATGAACTTAATCGTCTAACATTTTTGATGGATAGTCGTCTTAAAGTTAGCAACAACATTCCTATTAATGTTATTATACCAAAAACACTACCTATATAAACTGCACCTATATGATAGATATGATTATTTACACCTATCGCCTCTAACCAATTAGCGGGAATCAATAATCCCACAACATGACCAAAGAACACCGGAATAATACCTAAATGAAAAAGTAAACTTCCCCATTTTAATTGTTTCTTTTCAATCATTTCACTCGACTTTGCTGTCCATGAAAATTGATCGTATTTATATCTTGCGATATGTCCAATAACAAATATTGCTAAACATAAATATGGATAAATAACCCATACAAATTGATTAAGCATGATTTTCCACCTCTTTCAAAGGCATGATACACGCTTTTAACGTTTTTCTTAATGCACTGACAACATATGCATAGGGATTATTGTTTTCAGTAAGGGTATTTGCCATTTCATATGTGCCATCTTCAATAATCATAATGACTAGTTGAAGGTTTTCCTGTGCTCGACTATCATTTTTAAAATCAGCAACTTGCAAAAACTGTAGCATCAATGGAAGAAAATCAGATAATTCATTATCAACCATTTTTAGTCCAAACATTTCGTATAAAACCTTCAATTTAGCTAGCATTTGTCCACGTTCCTTTTGCGTGTCAAATTTATTAAATGTCATATAGAGTGGGTGTTTTTTACTAAAATCAAATGTATCTGTATAGATAGCTTTAATTTCTGACAAAGTATAATTCATCATGATTTCTCTATATGCAAGCAATTCTTCATAGCCAGGATGAGACTTAGAAATGGTTTCTTCAAATATTTTTGGGTGAAATGTCATTTTTTCTGGAAAATTCATTTGTTGACCAAGATAGCCTAAGCTATCTTGGTATTGACTTAATTGTTCAAGGTTAATCACGGAAGATCCCTCCATAGAAATTTTCATTATAAATTTCTTGTCCAGTTTTACCTGATTGAACTGCAACACCACAACCTTCACAATTAGAGCCAAAGTACTCTCCACCATAACCTTGACTTCCTTGCGCTTTATAAGTATCTAAATATGTTTCTTTATGAGAAGAAGGCACAACAAAACGATCTTCATATTTAGCAATACCTAGTAAGCGATACATTTCAGTCATCTGTCTTTCAGTAAGTCCTAATCGTTCTAATTTAGATGTATCGAAAGGTTGGTTTGTTATTTGAGAACGCATATAACTTCGCATCATCGCCATTTTTTGTAAGCCCTCTTTAACAGGTTCTGTGTCGCCAGCAGTTAATAAATTTGCTAAGTATTGAATAGGTAAACGCATTTCTTCAATAGCTGGGAAAATCATGTCTGGATTTTGACCTGCATTTTCACCTTCGAAATAACTCATAATAGGACTTAAAGGTGGACAATACCATACCATTGGCATAGTTCTAAATTCAGGATGCAATGGAAAGGCCATTTTATATTCTATTGCCAATTTATACACTGGTGAGTTTTGAGCTGCTGTGATCCATTCTTGATTTATTCCATCTTTTTCAGCTTGAGCAATGACTTCCTCATCAAATGGATCAAGGAATAGGTCTAATTGTTTTTCGTATAAGTCTTTTTCATCTTTAGCTGAAGCCGCTTCTTGAACACGATCTGCGTCATATAATAAAACACCTAAATATCTCATACGTCCTGTACAAGTTTCTGAACATACGGTTGGCATACCAGCTTCGATTCGTGGGAAACAAAATGTACATTTTTCAGCTTTATTCGTTTTCCAGTTAAAATATACTTTTTTATACGGACATCCAGTCATACAGTATCTCCAACCACGACAGGCTTCTTGATCGACGAGTACGATACCATCCTCATCTCGTTTATACATAGCTCCTGATGGACAAGATGCTACGCAACTTGGATTCAAACAGTGTTCACATAGTCTTGGTAAATACATCATAAATGTCTCATCGAATTGAAATTTAATATCTTCTTCTATTTTCTGAATATTTGGATCCTCTGGTCCTGTTATGTGGCCTCCAGCTAAATCATCTTCCCAGTTTGGTCCCCATTTAAGATTCAATCTATCACCTGAAATTAAAGAGTGTGCTGTCGCCACGGGAGAGTGTTGTCCTTGTTTGGCATTGGTTAAATGTTCATAGTTATATGTCCACGGTTCATAATAATCTTGAATGAGTGGCATGTCAGGATTATAGAAGATTTTACCTAAAGCAATCTTTGACCATCTATTACCAGATTTTAATTCAAGCTTTCCTTTTTTATTTAGCACCCAACCACCTTTATATTGTCCTTGGTCTTCCCATCTTTTTGGATATCCTACGCCCGGTTTCGTTTCTACGTTATTAAACCACATATACTCTGCACCAGGTCGATTTGTCCATGTGTTTTTACATGTCACACTGCAAGTATGACAACCAATACATTTGTCTAGATTCAATACCATTGCAACTTGCGCTTTAATCTTCAAGCCAATTGACCTCCTTCATTTTTCTAACAGCTACATACTCATCTCTTTGATTTCCAATTGGTCCATAATAGTTAAAGTGATAACTAATTTGTGCATATCCTCCTACTAATTGAGTAGGTTTCAAGTGAATACGAGTAGGTGCATTATGAGAACCTCCACGAGTATCAGTAATTTCAGAACCAGGTGTCTCTATGTGTTTATCTTGTGCATGATACATAAACATTGTGCCTCTAGGCATACGATGAGATGTTACAGCTCTGGCAGTAACAACTCCGTTTCTGTTGTATACTTCTAACCAGTCGTTATCATTAATGCCATGGTCAGCTGCGTCTTCATTTGAAATCCATACAACCGGCCCACCTCTAAACAATGTCAACATGCGTTCATTATCTTGATAAGTTGAATGAATGTTCCATTTTCCATGAGGTGTAAGGTATCGAAGCACTAATGTATCTTGTCCACCTTTAACTTTTTTATCACGAGCACCAAATACCATTGGAGGTAAAGTAGGTTTATATACCGGTAAACTTTCTCCAAATTGTTGGAATACCTCATGATCTATATAATAACTTTGACGTCCAGTTAGCGTTCTAAATGGCACTAAACGTTCCACATTAGTTGTAAACGGTGAGTAGCGTCTTCCATCTTTATTAGAGCCAGGGAATACTGCAGTTGGAATCACTTCTCTTGGCTGAGAAGTAATGTTTAAAAATGATATCTTTTCAGAAGCACGTTCTTTAGAAATATCTTTAAGTTCCATACCTGTTTGATTTTCTAAATCTTCATATGACTTTTGTGATAATTTGCCGTTTGTAGCAGAGGATATATTCAAAATGACATCTGCTACTTTTCTCGCTGTATCTATTCTCGGTCTATCATTTTTAACTGAAGTAGTATTATCATCATTCCAAGTTCCAACCATACTTTTAAGTTCTTCGTACTCTTCACTAACGCTATAACTCACCCCATGGGCACCTATTTTTCCTTTTTCTAGTTTTGGACCAACAGTAACGAATTTATCGTAAATTTGTGTATAGTCTCGCTCTACTATAGAAAAATTAGGCATTGTTTTACCTGGCACACCTTCAATTTCTCCTTTAGACCAATCTTTTACAATACCATATTCAGTTGAAATTTCTTGTTTAGAATCATGTCCTAATGGCGTAGTTACAACATCTTTAAATTTACCTGGAAGATAATCTTTGGCCATTTCTGAAACAGCTTTACTTAGAGTTTTATAAATATCCCAGTCCGAACGCGATTCCCATAATGGGTCGATTGCTGGATTAAATGGATGAATAAATGGATGCATGTCTGTAGAAGATAAATCATGTTTTTCATACCAAGTTGCAGCAGGTAAAACGATATCTGAATATAATGGCGTTGCAGTCATTCTGAAATCAAGTGATACTAATAAATCAAGTTTCCCTTCTGTATCCTCGCGCCATTTAATTTCCTCTGGTTTATCATCTTCATTTGGCTCTGCCATTAAACCAGAGCGCGCACCTAACAAGTGCTTCATAAAGTATTCTTGTCCTTTAGCTGAACTAGAAATTAAATTAGATCTCCATACAAATAATGTTTTAGGATGGTTTTTTCTTAAATCTGGATCTTCTATCGCAAATTGTGTATCTTTATTTTTAACTGATTCAATCGCTTTTTGTAGGATAGCTTCATTTGAATCATCACCTTCATCTTTAGCTTCTTCTCCAAACAATAGACTGTTTTTATTAAACTGTGGATATGAAGGCAACCAACCCATACGAGCAGCCGTTACATTGTAATCAGCTGGATGTTGATGCTTAATATTTTCAGCTAATGGTGATTTCAATTTATCTACATTTGATTCTTCATACTTCCATTGATCTGTAGCGAAATAAAACCAACTTGTACCATTTTGTAAACGTGGAGGACCTTGCCAATCTTTAGCAAATGCAATAGTATTCCATCCTTCAATTGGTCGACATTTTTCTTGTCCAACATAGTGTGCCCAACCACCACCGTTAACACCTTGACATCCACACAATAGTACTAAGTTAAGTATTGAACGATAAATAGTATCCGAGTTAAACCAATGGTTGATACCAGCCCCCATAATAATCATTGAACGTCCACCAGTATCAATAGCATTTTGTGCAAATTCTTTTGCCACTTTCGTCACTAACTCTTTTTTGATACCTGTAATTTGTTCTTGCCAAGCGGGCGTATATTTAGAAGATGCGTCATCATATGATGTAGCTTCTAGTTCGTGTTCAAAACGTTGGACACCATATTGACTCGTCATTAAATCATAAACCGTAGCGATTTTAACTTTCTCTCCGTTAGCTAATTGAATAGTTCTCGTTGCAATAGGTCTCTCAAAGATGCCATCACCACTGCTATCAAAGTATGGAAATTGAATCGTTTCAACATGATAGTCACTTTCAGCCATTGATAACATTGGATCAATCGGTGTACCGTCCTCTGTTTCAAGTTTCAAATTCCATTTTTTACCTTCTTCCCAGCGTTGGCCCATTGTGCCATTAGGAACAAGTAATTGTTGACTCAATTTGTCTTGAATAACTGGCTTCCATTCATTATTTTCACCTGACATCCCTAAATCAGAAGCACGCAAGAATCTACCTGCTTTATAGCCATTCTCATCTTCATCTAACATAATGACAAACGGCATATCAGAATATTGCTTAGCATAGTTAATAAACATATCATTCGGATGATTTTCATAATATTCCTGTAAAATAACATGTGTCATTGCTTGTGCAATCGCTGCATCTGTACCCGGATGTGGTGCAAGCCAATGATCGGCGAACTTAACATTCTCAGCATAATCAGGTGCTACTGAAATAACTTTCGCCCCTTTATATCTAACTTCAGTCATAAAATGTGCGTCAGGTGTACGTGTTAATGGAACGTTTGATCCCCACATCATAATGTATGAAGCATTGTACCAATCACTGGATTCTGGCACGTCTGTTTGCTCACCCCAAATTTGTGGAGAAGCAGGTGGTAAATCGGCATACCAATCGTAAAAGCTTAACATTTCTCCACCTAACAAATTAATAAATCTTGCACCTGAAGCATAACTAATCATCGACATAGCAGGAATAGGAGTAAATCCAGCAATACGATCCGGTCCATCTTTTTTTATGGTATATAAAATTTGAGCTGCAATAATATCTGTGACATCTTTCCAATTTGCTCTGACGTGTCCACCTTTACCTCTTGCTTCTTTATATTGTTTGGCTTTTTCTTCATTTTCTACGATGGATGCCCATGCCGCAATTCGGTTTCCATTTTGTTCTTCAAGCGCTTCGGTCCATAAATCTAATAATTTACCTCTAATATAAGGATATTTAACTCTTAACGGACTATATTCATACCAAGAAAACGATGCACCTCTCGGACAACCTCTTGGCTCAAATTCTGGCATATCAGGTCCACAACTTGGATAATCAATTTGTTGATTTTCCCATGTAATTACGCCATTTTTGACAAATACTTTCCATGAACATGATCCAGTACAGTTAACACCATGCGTCGTTCTCACAACTTTGTCGTGGCTCCATCTTTCTCTATACATCTTTTCCCATTCTCGACTTTTATGCTCTAATACCGACCAATTTCCATTAAACTTTTCTGTCGGCTTAAAGAAATTCAATCCAAATTTTCCCATTTTATTAATCCTCCCACCATACAAGTTTATATCCTTTATAAATGCATAGGTATTGTGTCTTATCTTTATTGTACATTTTTTCACAAAGCCATTATATTAGGGAATGTCCTAATTGATATTAGAGATTCCCTAAAAAATAAGGTCTACAAATTCATAATGAACTTGTAGACCCAAATGTTTTATACATATATTGTTTTAATACTTTTGTGTTTAATCATTTCGTTATACATGTTTTGTTGAGAAATGTGGTAGCTATGGTCAAAATCAATCAGACATTGGATTCCTTCATCATATAAAGTTTCAGCCTTTGAAATTGCACGCTCTTTATCTCCCTTGATTAAATATAGATTACCTTTGTCAATCTCATTATTATTCAACAAAGTACGATTAGTGTCATCAAGTATATTACCTAAAATGCATATGCCTGGATGACCTTCTAGTTTTTGGGAAGCCAATTGTTCTTCAATTGTACTTAAATGACCTATAACAATCTTTTCATTGTAGCAGGATGCATTAAACACTATTGCAATGGAATAGTCTTCATTTGTATATGATTCAATTTGTTTAATAATTTGACCTAATCTTTTTACGCCCATATAAATAGCCAAAGTGCCACCATTAATCAAGTTCCTAATATCCGTATCGTGATTAACCGAATCTTTAAAATGACCAGTTGAGAAGGTCACACTCGGTGCGATAGAACGCATCGTTAATCCCATATTCATAGTTGCTACAGCAGCACTTGCTGATGTCACACCAGGGATAATCTCATAATGAATATGATGATTTTCTAATGTTTGTACTTCTTCTGTAATTCTACCAAAAATCGCAGGATCGCCCCCCTTTAGTCTCACCACACATCGATATTGTTTGGCTGCTTCAACAATTTTTTGATTAATCTCATCTTGTTGAATGTGTTTACAATAAGGTTTCTTTCCTACATTAATCACTTTTGTTTGAGAAGAAGCATACTGTAAGATGAAAGGATTCACGAGACGATCAAATAAAATCACGTCAGCTGCTCTAATTAACCGTTCAGCTTTTTTAGTTAGTAAGTTTGGATTACCTGGTCCTGCACCGATTAGATAAACTGTGCCAGGATAAGTTATAGACATAAGTAAATATCTCCATTAATAACTTCTACTTCATATGTTTCTACGCATCCTGTATCAGGTTGTTGTACTTCTCCAGTCTTTAAAGCTATTTTTTGATCGTGTAACGGACAGTAAACATAATCACCACTTACAGTCCCTTCAGACAACGGTCCTTCTTTATGCGGGCATATATTTCCAATGGCATATAAATCACCATTATCTGTGAGAAAAATACCTATTTCTTTTTCGTTTACAACGACTTTTTTGCCTATTTGAGGAATCATTTCATTCATTGTTGTAACCTTAACCTTTTCTTTAGCTTTCATTCTTACACCTTCTCAACTTCAAAGATTTTTTGTGCTTCTTTATTTTCAACAATAGCTTCCCATGGTTCATTCTCAACAGCTTTTTTGGCTTCCATAATTCTTAAATACAGTTCTTTTTGCTTTTCTTGATTTAATAAGACATTCTTGACATTTTCAAAGCCCATACGTTCTAACCATGGTGCTGTTCTTTCAGCGTAAATACCTGTTTCTCTGTAATATTGCATGAGGGCACCACATAATTGAATCACTTCATCTTCGGTTTCAACTGTCGTTAACAATTTACCTACAGTAACATCAGTGCCACCATTACCTCCGATAAATATTTGGTAGCCGTTTTCAACAGATATGACACCAAAATCTTTAACACCAGACTCTACACAACTTCTCGGACAACCTGATACTCCCATTTTAAATTTATGAGGGGTATCAATATATTCAAATGTTTTTTCAAGTCTTATTCCTAGTCGAGTTGTGTATTGTGTACCAAAACGACAAAACTCTTTACCAACACAACTTTTAACAGAACGCGTCTTTTTACCATAAGCAGAAGCAGAACGCATTCCTAAATCTTTCCAAACTTGTGGTAATTCTTCTTTCTTCAATCCATATAAGCCTACACGTTGCGAACCTGTTACTTTAACAAGTGGTACGTTATACTTTTTAGCAACTTCCCCTAATCGAATAAGTTGATCAGCATCTGTAACGCCACCGCGCATTTGAGGGATCACTGAGAAAGTACCATCATTTTGTATATTTGCATGATATCTTTCATTAGCGAAGCGAGAGTCTTTTTCATCTCGATGTTCAAAAGGATAAACCATATTTAAATAATAATTAATTGCTGGTCGACATTTAGGACAACCATCTTTATCTTTGAAATCAAGAACGTGTCGTACTTCTTTTGATGTTTTGAGATTTTTAGCTCTGATTTGAGTTACAATTTGGTCTCTTGTTAAATCAGTACATGGACAAATACCTGTTGGTTTTGCTGCAATAAAGTCGTCACCTAATGTATATTGTAATAACTCACCAATTTGACCTTTACACTTACCACATGAATTACCTGCTTTTGTTGCTTTAGTTACTTCATCTACAGACGTTAAGCCTTTAGTTGTTATAGCATTGACAATTGTTCCTTTATCAACACCATTACATCCACAAATCGTTTCATCATCAGACATATCAGCGATAGATGTCCCCGCATCTTCATCACCTTTATGCAATAAAGAAACAAGTGTATAATCTTCAAGCGTTTCATGTTTTTTCATCATATTATAAAATCGTGATCCATCATCAGTATCACCATACAAGACAGCACCAACGACTTGACCTTGACTTAAATACACTTTTTTGTAAATATTGTCGACACTATTAAAGATTTCTACACCATGGATATCTTCATCTTCAACAATTTGCCCTGCGCTATATAAATCGCAACCAGATACTTTAAGTGAAGTGAAAGTAGTAGATCCTTTATAACCTTTTGTTTCTTTACCAGTTAAATAATCTGCTAGCACTTTACCTTGTTCATAGAGTGGCGCCACCAAACCATAAACTTTCCCATCATGTTCGGCACATTCACCGACTGCATAAATATGAGAATCAGATGTTTGCATATAATCATTTACAACAATACCTCTATTGACATCTAATCCACTATCTTTAGCAACTTCAGTATAAGGTCTGATACCAACAGCCATGACTACTAAATCTGTTTCAATCACCCGACCGTCAGCTAATTTAATGGCTTCAACATCTTTATCACCAATGATTTCTTTAGAATTTGCTTGAAGTTCAATCTTCATACCTTGCTTTTCTAAATCTGCTTTAAGCATGTCTCCAGCTTTACGATCCAATTGCATTTCCATGAGCCAATCAGCTAAATGAAGAACTGTCACTTCCATTCCTTGATCTAGAAGTCCTCTAGCACATTCTAAGCCTAGAAGACCTCCACCAATGACAACTGCACGTTTTTTCGTTTGGGCAATTTCAATCATTTTATTTGTATCATCAATTGTTCGCCATCCAATGACACTGGGAAGATTTGAACCCGGTATAGGTAATACAAAAGCTTTTGATCCAGTAGCGAAAATACAAATGTCATACTCTACTTCAATACCTTTAGAAGTAGTAACTATTTTGTTTTCTTTATCAACTTTTTCCACTGGATCATTATTTATAAGTTCAATATTATTCTCTTGATACCAATCATAAGAATTCATAATCGTATCTTCGACGGTCATTTTCTTCTGTAAAATATTGGATAACATAATTCTGTTATAGTTCGGATAAGGTTCTTTTCCAATAATAGTAATATCAAATTGTGATGGTGAACGTTCTAAAATCTCTTCTATCGTTCTTAACCCTGCCATGCCGTTACCAATCATTACAAGTTTTTGTTTTGCCATACTTTAAATGCCCCTTTTATCAATATAAATTTTTAATACAAAACACAATGTAACTTTATAAAAGGTCAGAAATTTAATCATTTTGTATTTCTCTCTTCATGTTCATCTTATAACAAAACTTCAGTTTTTTGTGATGTAATTCACATTTAAATTTAAAATCGGGGATTTCCCTAATGGCATGGATATGGTTTTCTAGGATGGCATTGAGATCAAAATTAAAACATATATTATTAACTAATTTATAATATATGTTGCAATTGAAACGACACTTTACTCCATCATTTTAAACCACAAACTATTTTATAATGAGCTGCATTCACTATCTAAATAATATCATCGAGCATTAAGTAGGCTGGGACATAAAGTTCCAAGATAAGTAAATAAGGACAATTTCTATTGAAAAATATCGAAATTGTCTTTTTTATAAATTTTTGATTATTTTCTGCTCGTTGAGCTGTTACTTTTCTTATATCAAGTGCCATTAGTACAAATCCTAGTTCTCTTTTGGCTTTATTTATCCCTCGAACGGACATTCGAGTGTAACACAATATAGCCTTCATAAATCCAAAAACAGGCTCCACATCAAATTTTCTTTGACTGTAGATGGTTTTTTGTTTTAGTTCTGAAAACTTTTTATTAATTTTGTCTTTAAAATATTCTCAATTATAATTCTTCATTATTTTTTTATTTGTTTTGAATTGAAGTTCATTCATTGATGTTTCAGAGGACATTCGGAACAATCATCACATTCATATTATTTAAAGTCTCGTTTAAAACCATTTTTATCATGATGATAGGCATATCTTTTAAATCCTAGTCTTTGATTGTCCAAACAAATGAATTCATCGAATTCAGTCTCGGAGTTGTTTCTACAATATCATTTGTGGGGATAAGAACTGAAGTTTCCATTAGTAGAGTATATTGAGTCATATTATAATCTTTGTGCATAAGGCACCTCGTTAATTTAGTTTAGTGATGTTTATTAAATTATACGAAAGTGCCTTATTTTTAAAGTATTTCAATGTAAAATTACATATAAATACAAAGTATTTTGGCGAGACTCTTGAGGGAACAGGACAAGCTGAAGACTACAGGCTGAAGCTGTCCCCTAAGAAAGCGAGCCAACAATACGAAGTATTGTAAATAAAGAAGCCAGTAAATGAATTTATATAAAACTCATTTACTGGCTATTTAGCTAGGAATTTTGTCCCAGCCCCCAACCTTAGCGAATCATATCATTTATATTTTTTTAATTTGTTTAAAATAATTGACACATATTAAATATCTAACGCTTCAAGTCTTTCTCTAATAATTAATCTTAAAATTGGATCAAAGTTAATCGATGGCGTTATGTGTAATTGACTATGCAATGTCATTTCACCTAAAAGGCGTTTTACTTTATTCACTAATCTACCATCAAATAAAAATAATGGGACAATGACTAACTCGTCATATTGCTCTGAGATTTTATCTAAATCATTTTTAAATGCTAATGTCCCATATAAAGCTCTTGCATAAACAGGATGATGACTATCAAGCGTTTTAACAAATGCTTTTAATTCATCATGTGCTTTCGTAAAACGTCCACTTCCATTTCCATGGGCAATTACTATAGTTGCTTGGGTTGAATCTTCACTGACTTTTTCATCAGCAATTCTATTTTCTACTAATGTTTTCATATATGGATGTGTACCAAGAGGCGCACTCATTTTACTATCAATTTGTGGATATCGAGCTTTCATCTCTTTAAGTATTTGTGGAATATCACTGACATAATGCATTGCACTAAAAATGAGTAAAGGTACAATACGAAATTTTGTAATTCCTTGCTTAATCATCTTCTCCATTATGATTTCAAGATTTTGTGTTTCACTTTCTAAAAAAGCTAACTCATAATAATATTGCTCATCTTTTAATAGAGTTCCGATAAATTCTTCTAAAGCTTCATTCTGATTTCCTTTTCTCATACCATGAGCGACTAGAATATTACCTATCATAATTATCCCACCCTTTTGTATTATCATTATTACGAATAATTAAATCACATTTATGTACCAATGTATATTGTAGTATCTTAAATAAATGTACTATCATAGTTGTCAAAAATTTTATTTTTTAAATTATAAGTTATATAATAAAATTCGTTGAGAGTTTATAAATATAATCATGCCAATTGTATATATATTTACTACATAATTACATTTTTAAATATCTCAAATAATTCATATCTAGAGAGGATTTCATTTATGAAAAAATTGATTACTCTTATTGTCATGATATCTTTTGTTTTAGCGAGCTGTGGGGGTACCTCAAGTACTGACAAAGACACCCTCAATGTTGAAATACCTTTGAAAACTAAATCAATTGCACCTTACGAAACTGATATCCCAGTTAAAACAGGTGCCTTGGAATCGCTTTTTAAAATGTCGAAAAATGGTAAAGTTAAACCTTTATTAGTCAAAAAATATCATCAAGTATCTGACAATCAACTAGAACTCACATTAAAAGATAATATTAAATTTCAAAACGGTCATCATTTAACAGGCGAAGCTGTAAAACGCAGTCTTGAAGAGGGAATGAAAAAAAGTGATTTGTTAAAAGGATCACTTCCTATCAAATCAATCAACGCTCATGGACAAAAAGTCACAATCAATACTAAAGAACCTTATCCAGAATTAAAGTCTGAACTCGCAAGCCCATTTGCTGCTATATACGACACAAAAGCTAAAAACAAAGTAACTGATCAACCTGTTGGTACGGGTCCTTATCAAATTGACAGTTATAAACGTTCGCAAAAAATCGTATTAAAACAATTCAAAGACTACTGGCAAGGTACGCCAAAATTAAAAAGAATTAATGTCACTTATCATGAAGATGGTAATACTCGTGTTGATCACTTATTAGCAGGCAAATCAGATTTGACTACTGATGTTCCAATTGAACGCGTTGATGATGTAAAAAAATCTAACAAAGCAAAGATTCAAAGTACATCAGGCTTTAGAACGCATTTAATGTTATACAATCATGATAGTAAAAAAGTTAATAAAAAAGTAAGAGAAGCACTAGATATGATTATTAATCGAAAAGACATTGCTAAAAATGTTTCTAAAAATTATGCTGATCCTGCATCAGGTCCTTTCAACCATCGATTAAAATCATTAGAAAAAGAAGAAATTCAATCACAAGACATCAAGCGTGCAAAGGAACTTTTAGCTAAAGAGGGTTATTCCAAATCGCATCCTCTTAAATTAAATATGGTCACATACGATGGCCGACCAGAATTGCCTAAAATTGGACAGGTGATACAATCAGAAGCTAAAAAAGCAAATGTTGATATACAATTACGCAATGTAGATGATATCGAAGGTTATCTCAAAAACAAACAGGCTTGGGATGTTTCAATGTATAGTTATTTAAGTGTGCCACGTGGTGATACAGGTTATTTCTTTAACACTGCATACTTACCTGAAGGTGCATTAAATAAAGGTAATTATAGTAATCCTAAAGTCACTCAGTTAATTAAAAAATTAAATACTACTTTCGGTGACAAACAACGTGCTCAAGTGACTAATGAAATACTAAATGAATCTAAAAAAGATGTTCCTAACAGCTATATCACTTACAACTCTCAAATAGATGGTGTGAATAATAAAGTAAGACATTTTAATGTTACACCAGAATCTATCTATTTAATTGATTATAAATTAAGTAAAAAAGAATAATAATTGATACGAGCCTTGGACAAAAATATGTCCAAGGCTTTCTTAAAGTATGCTCAGTCAATGACTGAAATAAAAATGTAATTATTCATTTTTGAACTCTAGTATAGAGTTCAAAATATAGATTGTTATCAAGTATTGTACAAATAATACAATTAGGGTCACTAAGACATTAGAATTCTATTTCATTAAGTTATCATTCTAGAACACAAAAATATTTCTAAAATGGCGGTCGGCCCAAAATGTTCTCATTAAATTGTTCTGGTATTAAAATTTTACGCATTATGACTCCTAAATCACCATCATCATTTTCATGTTTAGCGTATATTTCATAACCCCGCTTTTTATAAATGTTTAATAACCAAGGGTGCAAACGTGCTGATGTTCCTAAGGTTACCGCAGCAGCTTTTAAAGTATCGCGTAAAAAGGTCTCCTCTACATATTTTAAAAGTTGACTACCATACCCTTGTCCATCATATGTTGGTCGTGTTGCAAACCACCAAACGAACGGATAACCTGAAATGGGTTTTACACTACTCCATGAATAACAGACCGTAATCGTTGAAATAATTTCTTTTTCATTTTCAAGTACAAATGTAGTATTTTGTCTTAAATTATCCCTAACCATTTCAAGATCAGCGTGAACTGATGGCCAATCAATACCAAGTTCTCTTAAAGGGGTAAAAGCAACTTGCATGATGCTATGTAATTCTTCAGCATCTTGTTCATGTGCCACCCTAATATTAATATTCGACATATTTTTCACTCCTTAAGTACTGAACATCCACATGAACAATAGATTAAATTTTTTATAAGTGCGAGTCAATAAATGTTTATTATCATTTTTATAAAGTGTCAAGATTCTATTACTGATAAAAAAACCTGGAATATCTGTAAATATCCCAGGTTTATAAACGTATAGAAGCATAAGACAGAATTCTAAATATAATAACTTTATTTTTAAAATCTAAAATAGATTTCGAGTTTGAAGTAGGGCAACGTAACTACAGAACTAAAGCCTCACTCATCTTCTCTATTTCGAGATTTCATCTCTTTAATCTATATATCACTTCAATGATGCAATGATACTTTATAATTTAAACACTTTCAACATGAAGCAAGACATCCATTTCTATCACACTTGAAGATGTCAATATGATAAAGACTAGTGATTAAATCTCAATTACTTAATAGTCCCCTATGGTTGAAGGCTGTCACGTTTACCGTTCAAATATGCATACACTAATCCAATAAAAATGCCTCCACCGATATAGTTTCCAAGGAATGCAAAAACAATATTTTTCAGCACACCCAACCAAGATAATCCATCCATATTAAAGAACATCATACCTGCATATAATCCAGCATTAAAAACAACGTGTTCATAACCCATAAATACAAAGACTATCACTCCACAAGCTATAAAGAATGCTTTGGCTAATCCTTCTTTAAACTGCATTGAAATAAAAATACCGATATTAATAAAGAAATTACAAAATATACCTTTAATCAAAATGTGTAACCAAGTCGATTCTACTGTTTTTTTATGTACTAATGCTGTTAAGCTATCTGTCATTTCTGGCGTCATAACATGTGCATATTTCATTAGGAAAAATAAAATAAATCCACCTAAGATATTACCTATAAAACAGAAAATAAAAATCCATATCATTTTACTTACACTAATTGCTCTATAATACCAACCAACAGTCAGATACATAAAATTACTTGTTAATAATTCAGAGTTGGTTAACACAACTAATACGAGACCTAAACTAAACGCAATAGCTCCCATCAGATTGATTAAACCGTCGTTATGCGTTGAAGCGAATTGTGTTTTAATTGCTAACATAAAAACTGTAACGATTGATAATAGAAACCCAGCCATGATTGCTTTCAACGTATATCTCATGGGTGTTTGTTTTGCCATCACTTGTTTGATTTGTGCCTGACCAACGATATTCTGAATAATAGATTTTGTTGCATAAGTATCTTCAATACTTTTGTTGTTCTTGAACATGTCTTCTCATCCTATCCACATTATTATTCTCACACTTATTATATAAGTAAGAATGACATATGTGTATATTAAATTTTATTTATAGGATATAGAAATTTTAAAAAAGTTTATATACATAGCATTTTCAATAATTAAACAATATAACTGAAAACTTTATGACATTTCATCAAAGTGTAACGATTTACTCAAATTTTTTCACGTTTCTTTGGTTAGGTATACGATCGAGATGTATGTCACTTTTGATTTAGTAATTTCTCTAACTGATTAAGAGTTGAATTCATACCTTGTTCTACACCCATATCTATCGCTTGCTGGGCAGCACCTTCAGTTGGAAAAGTCGATGTAGATGTTACAGTAGTCTTTCCTTTTACTTCTTCAAAATTCAAAGTAATATGCATACCAGGCATACTTGTGTCTTTTTCCCCTTTTGAGGTAGCAAAGTAGTCTAAATACTCTATATAATATGGTGCATCCACTTGCAGATATTCAGCAATAGTATAACTTGTCATCTGAGGCGCTTGAATAGCATAAAAAGCGCTTCCACCTTTCGTAGCATTAAAATTATAAACTGTGACAGATGCGTCTTGAGGATGAAACCATTGTTCAAATAGTTCCCGCTTTGTATAAGCATCAAATACCTTATTAATTGGTGCACTAAAAGTTCTAGTAAAAATAATCTTATTTTTCTTTTTTTCTATCGTCATATATGTACCTCACATTTTAAAAAATCAATTGCCTCTATATTAACAAAAATAATACGCTTAAGATAATTTCATTAATTCTAAAATATCGAAGAAAATTCAGGAAAACATCACGCTTAATTTGTAGTTCTTGTTGCTAAAAACAAATTAAATATGATTAATACACGCCCGTTTTTGATTAGCAAGCGACTGTCAAAATTAAAAAACACCCGAGACAATGATTAGTCTCAGGCATTTTAAATAAATAAAGATTAATATATTAACTAATATTGCAGATACTTTCACTTTTCGTTTTCTAGCAACATCTCGTAGCTAGAAAAGTCATATGGATCTTCAACCTTGGTATCATTAACAAACGCTGTAGGTGTTTGCTTGATGTGATTTTTCTTCGCAATTTGTTGATCTTCCTTGGCTTTTTTCCACGAGATGGAACCTTTAGTTTTATAATCAGTCTTTATTTTTTTCTTTGTGTCATCACTGATACTTAATTCATCAATTTGCTTATCAACAAGACGTGTTGTAATCCATTGCTTATGTTCATCTTTTTGTTGATTAAACATTAACTTCTGAAATTCAAGTGACTTCTCGGGAGCATAATGATTTACCGCATGCTGCGCTCTTGAACCTACAATTGAATCTTTTCCTAAGAATGCCAAATTCACATATTGATATTTAATTTTGTTTGTATCAATATACTTCTTCTTAAGCTTTGGCATTACGCGATCTTCAGTTTTTTTACAATAAGGGCACTTATAATCACCGTATATTACCACTACAGGTTTGCTATTATTAGAATGCTTTGGAGAGTCCATTGGACCTGAGCAACTGTATAGCAAAACCATACATAAAATCATCAATAATCCGATTAATTTTTTCATCGTTTCTCCTTTTCCTAAAACGATTAATACATATTCTCTTCTTTGTAGTCAGGCTCATGAGATTGGTAGTATGCTTTTGCATTAAAGTCTTTATTATAATATGCTTTTTTATCTTTAAATTCATAAGTATAGTAACGCGCTTCAGCATCATCACTAAGTGGTTTATACTCCAATACAACATATTTTCCTTTGTCAAACACATAAATATTGGCATCTTTTTTATCAAAATGTTTAACTTCATCACCTGAATCGTTTTTGGCAATTTTTTGTTGCTTTTTCTCTTGTAGTTTAACAGCTTTATCTATTTTGTCTGCGTACTCGTGACTCATGCAACCTGCTAATAATAAAGTTAGTACACTAACCCCGACTAATAACTTCCTCAACATACTCACTCCTACTCACGCTATCTATATCTATGTCATAGAACTTCAAGTTAATCTCTTTTTACACTTAACATATCAAACAATGTCAATATATCTTTAGCTCTACGTTTACAATTAGCATGTTATTTAATCTAAGCAATTCTTTCAACTTAAATTTTATCACATTCTCTTTAGAGGTACGATCTTCATTAACTTATTTTTTTATACCTCTTACTTTTTAAATCTATTCTCTTTTAAATAAAACGGCCTCATACGAAAGTATGACACAATTTTTTATGTTATGATGTGTAAGGATGTTTAGGGTTTGGTAATATATATCATGACGATAAAACATGGAAATTGACTTAGAGGTGAAGAAATATAATGAAATTTGTAAATTTAACTTCTGAAGAATTCGAGCAATTTACTTCAGAAAATTTCTCGCATTACACACAATCCAGTATACATTATAATAATAGATCGAAAACAAAAGGTGACGTACATTTAGTGGGAGTTAAAGATGATCAAGAAGATGTCATTGCTGCGTGCTTATTAACAGAGGCACGTTCTCTAAAATTCTTTAAGTATTTCTACACACATAGAGGACCAGTCATGGACTTTAACAATTTAGTTTTAGTTCGCTTCTTTTTTAAATCACTTACTGCTTATTTAAAAAAACACAATTGTTTATATGTACTCGTTGACCCTTATGTATTAGAAAATTTACGTCAACCTAATGGAGAAATCATTGAATCCTTTGATAATCGCGCATTGATTAAAACAATGGAAGAATTAGGCTATAAACACCAAGGATACACTGTAGGTTATGATACAATGAGCCAAATCCGCTGGTTATCAGTACTTAACCTTAAAGATAAATCTGAAGATCAATTATTAAAAGAAATGGATTACCAAACACGTCGAAATATTAAAAAGACTTATGAAATGGGTGTTAAAGTTAAAACATTACCCATTGAAGAAACAGATACATTTTTTGAATTATTCAAAATGGCTGAAGAAAAACATGGCTTTAAATTCCGTGAAGAGCCTTATTTTGTTGAGATGCAAAAAACGTATGAAGATCATGCTATGTTAAAACTTGCTTACATCGATTTACAAGATTATTTAGATACGTTGCAAACTAAACATCAAAACCTTAATCAACAACTAAAAGATGTTGAAAAAACATTAGAAGAAAATCCAAATTCTAAGAAAAATAAAACGAAACATACACAAGTCAAGCAACAATTCGATAGTAATGCGCGTAAAATCAGACAAACTAAAGAGAAAATAGCAGAAGAAGGTCAAGTTCTTCATCTTGCTGCAGCATTATATATATATAATGATCACGAAGTGTATTACTTATCAAGTGGCTCTAACCCTAAATATAATGCTTATATGGGAGCATATCGATTACAATGGGATATGATTCAATTTGCAAAAGAACATAATATCGATAGATATAATTTCTACGGTGTTACCGGAGACTTTAGTGAAAATGCCGAAGATGCTGGCGTTCAAAAATTTAAAGAAGGATTTAACGCTAAAATTTATGAATATATTGGTGATTTTATTAAACCAATTAAACCACTGTTTTATAAAGTTAAACAAGAGTTAGAAAACCGTAGATAATTATTAATTAGCAAATAGGAATCGAATTCTAATCAATTCGATTCCTCCAACCTAGATAAAAAACTAAATATCAATGCACACGAGTTTAAGTCATTGACTTTCTATACACTCAAAGGAGCCTGAGACATTGCAATTTATGTCTCAGGCTCCATTTCTATAATATTACTATTCTATTTTTCATTAATCACATTTAAAAATCGCTGAAGCTCTTCTGTTTTGGGGTGATTAAATATATCTTCAGGCGTACCTTGTTCTGCAATGACGCCCTCATGAATAAAAGCAATTTGATTGGAAACTTCTTTGGCAAAACGCATCTCGTGAGTCACAATGACCATTGTCATACCTTCGTCAGCCAATTCTTTAATGACTTTTAATACATCATTGACCAATTCAGGATCAAGTGCAGATGTTGGCTCATCAAATAACATCACTTTAGGATTCATAGCTAATGCACGTGCAATTGCGACACGTTGTTGTTGCCCTCCTGATAAAGCATGTGGCCGTTGATCTTTAACATGTACCAATCCAACCTTAGCCAATAAATTCATTGCTTCTTCATTAGCCGTTGCTTTATTCATCTTTTTAACTGTTATAAGACCTTCCATAACGTTTTCTAATGCAGATTTATGTGGAAATAAATTATAATTTTGAAAAACCATTCCTGATTGTTGTCTTACTTTAATTTGAGATTTCTTATCTTTAGCAGTATATGTCATGCCATTGACATATACTGTGCCTTCAGTAGGTATCTCTAAAGCATTAATCATTCTAAGTAAAGTCGTTTTACCTGAACCTGAACGTCCAATTAGTGTCACAACTTCACCTTGATTAATTTTCAAGTCAATACCTTTAATCACTTCAGTTTCATTAAAAGACTTATGGATATGAGACAATTCAATCATGAGCGATACCCTCTTTCAATGCGTGATTCATACCATCCTTGGATAATTGAGATGACAAAACATACGACCCAATACATTAAAGCTACTAACAAATAAATAGTTAGATACTCATACGTTGTCGAAGCAACTTCTTGTGCCTTTCTAAACATTTCTGCAACAAGAATAAATCCAAGTAATGATGTATCTTTAATTAAACTTAAAAATGTGTTTCCTAGTGCTGGTATAGATACACGAATGGCTTGTGGTAAGATAATACGTTGCACAGTTTGTCTATAGTTCATACCTATCGAATAAGCCGCTTCTGTTTGTCCTTTAGGAATAGACAATATACCTCCTCGGATAATTTCAGAAGCATAAGCACCAACATTTAAAGATAAACCAATGACTGCAGCAATAACAGGTGCAAGTGTCCATTGATTATCAGCATTGTTAGTTACCAATCTTCCAAGCTCCGGTATACCGTAGAAAATAATAAATAACTGTACAATCATAGGTGTACCACGAATAATTGATACATAGACACGCGCAATACCTCTAAGTAATTTACTGGTTGATATACGCATAAGTGCAGTAAACAATGCAATGATTAAACCTAGAATGAAAGTGACCAAAGTAATAGGGATTGAGTATTTCACCAATCCCTCTAACATTGGACCAAATGCTTGTTTGGCTGCATCTAATGCATGTTGTTGTTCATTATTCAGGTTTAGAAACATCTTGACCAAACCATTTCTTACCAATTTTAGCTAATTCACCATTATCTCTAATTTTTTCTAGGCCTTTATTAAATTTCTCAATCGTTTTTTCATCAACCTTCTTAGAGAATGCAAATGCTGATTTATTTTGTTCTGCATGTCCTTTGATTGCTTTAATTTTCGCGTTAGGCTTTTGTTTTCTGTAATCTAAGTAAGATAAACTGTCGTTAAATGTACCATCTACGCGTTTAGATAATAGTAAGTCCATTGATTGGTTAAATCCATCTACCTTAGTAATGTCTGCACCCTTATCTTTAGCCAATTGACCATAGTTAGACGTAAACGTTTGTGCTAACTTTTTACCTTTTACATCATTGAATGATGTAATACCTTTTTCGTTTTCACGAACAACAAGTACAGCACTTGAATATGTGTAAGGTTCAGAGAATTTATATTTTTTCTCTCTATCTTTATTCACACCCACTTGATTTGCAATAACATCAAAACGACCAGCATCTAATCCTGCAAACATTGAATCCCATGACGTTTCATTAAATTTAAGTTTAAGATTCTCTTCTTTTGCAACGGCTTTAATCACATCAATATCATAACCTGTTAATTGATCTTTTTTATTATGGTAAGTAAAGGGCGCATATGTACCTTCTGTACCAACTCTTAACGTATCCTTGTCTTTACTGCTTGATTGATTATCTTTATTATTAGATGAATTGTTGCCACAGGCTGCTAAAACAAAAACAAGTGCAACAATGCAAAGTAAAAGTCTTTTCATTTAATCAAACCCCTTATTCTTATTATTCTAATCGGAATAAAAATATTTTATCCCGTTATTACATAATAGTCAATAAAGAGTTACTTGCTAACAAGTGTTCAGAAAGTTCAAACTCTATAAACTATTAGTTTAAATGATATATACAAATCGTAATAATTACTATTTACAAACAACTTAATTTCTTTCATAATAGTGTTATACAAGGAGGAAGATAAAATGAAACAGAATTTACAAACAGCAAGACGCAACCTCAATAGTCCTAACATCAAAACACGAAAACGTGCTTTAAAAATAATAAAACAGCATCAACGTTCGAAATAAATGTGACAATCGTCAATTATTTTAATTTAATCCACTCAAAAACTTAGGTTTCACAAGTTTATCTATAATTTAATTGTTTTAAATATCACTTCACACAAAAAATAAGCCATTCAATGAAATCAATACTGACCATTGAATGGTTTATTTATTATGATATGAAAATGTTCTAAACTATATACATCTTGTTATAAATAATATTTATCCTTAACAACTAAATCATCTGTAAGTTCATATACTAGTGGTGCACCTGTTTTAATTTCATATCCAACGATATCTTCTTCTGATAAACCTTCTAAATACTTAATTAATGCGCGAATGGAATTTCCGTGGGCCGAAACAAGTACAGTTTTATCATCTAATAAGTGTTGTGAAATATGATCAGTCCAAAACGGAACAACGCGTTCTAATGTATCTTTCAAACTTTCACAATAAGGCATCATACGGTGATCAATATGTTGATAGCGACGATTTTTTAAATATGCTTCTCGTTGTTCTTCACTTTCTCTAGGCGGACGGACATCATATGAGCGTCTCCATTGATGCACCTGATCTTCTCCCCATTTTTTTCTCGCATCATCTTTGTTTAAACCTTGTAAACCACCATAATGTCGTTCATTTAAACGCCAACTTTTATGGACTGGAATCCACTGTTGGTCAGAACCTGCTAAAATATGTTGTGTTGTTTCTAAAGCTCTAGTGAGTAAAGAGGTAAAAGCAATATCAATTTCAATTTGATTGTCGTAAATTTTTTTACCAGCTGATTTCGCCTCTTCAATGCCTTGTTTTGATAGTTTGACATCGGCCCAACCTGTAAATAAATTTTTGGCATTCCATTCACTTTGTCCGTGTCGACATAGTATTAATTGTGGCATAAATCAAAACTTCCTTTCTATAATCTAAATGTAGTTACAATGAATTAACTACAAATCTATTTAAATATCAATCAATGTAGTAATTCCATTAAAATAGCACTAGTAATAAATTGATTCTTTTTTCTCTACCCTTACTTTTATTATAGAACTATAATTCTTAATTTCTCAAATGATAATATGACTATTTTAGTAATTTCCAGGTAATGATTCTGGTTTAAAATAAAAAAGCCAACCACTACCTAATGGTCAGGTAATGATTGACTACTTATATATTTTATTTTACTTCGTCTTTTGTAGTATAGGGTTCTGGATGTACATATACAGACGAAATTCCTTTACTATGTAAATGAATTTCAACTTTATCACAAATCTGATGCGCTTCATAAAGTGAAAGATAAGGATCTACTACAATGGTCACATCAATAAAGATACTACTCCCATGATATCTACCTTTAATATTATTAACATCAATTACATCTTCAACTTCTAATATGTCTAGTCTGTATTCCTCTAAATCTTGTTCATTGAAACCATCACTTAGCGTAAAAATCGACTCTTTAAAAATTCCAAAACCTGTAAACACGATTAATAAACCTAAAATATTTGCCAATATAATATCGATAATTGGAAATCCAATTTGTGTGAACAATAAACCAATGGCAGTGCCAATACTCACTAAACTATCAGATAAATTATCTTTAGCTGCTGATTTTAATGAGCTACTTTTCGTTCTTTTAGATAATCGATAATTAATAGCAAAGACACATAACATCACAAGACCACTGATTATACTTATAATAATAGTAATAAAGTTAGGAATATGTGAATCATGTGTAAACAATCTCGGAAAGTTTTCTATGATAACTTGTATTCCCACAAACATGATAATGAATGATACTAACAATGTGGAAATATTTTCAGATTTTAAGTGCCCATATGGGTGGTTTTGATCAGCAGGTTTAATAGAGATTTTAAGTCCGACGATAACTGCTACTGAAACTAAAATGTCTGTCATGTTATTTAAAGCATCTGCTCTAACTGCCGCCGAATCATAAACATATCCAGTCATATATTTAGCAATTGAAAGTATAATATAGATGACTAAACTAAGATATGCACCTCGTTGCGCTAACTTCAAATTTTCATTTTGAGTCACCTTCACTTACCACCTTTATTTTTTGCTAATATTAGTATGAATTATCAGTTCCACAATGACAACGTTTTTTTATTTCTACATTTTTTATATTCCTCATCTAATAATTTCATTAGATATGCCTAAAAATTACTTTCCTTCAGTTACTTATTTATTCAATTAAAAATAAGCCTTGTACATATATAAATATGTAAAGACTTATATACATTAATTTTTTCTAAATAAGAAAGGGTAAATATTTGAAAAAGAAATTCAATTCATCTTAAAGGAAAAAATAGTGCTTGTGAATACATTAAACTTTATCTCTAAGTAACCACTTGGAAAGTATAAATGTCACTGGGATTGTAATGATTAGACCCGCAAAAGGTGCAATTTCTGAAGCGATATTCAACCACTTTACGAATATATATAATAATAACGTTTGCATTACCATATTGACTATCTGTGTGATAGGAAATCTTAAAAACTTTTCTATTGTAGGTTTTACTTTATATACAAAATAACAATTTAAATAATATGAAATAATAAAACTTACAATAAATCCAACAATGTGACTAACCATATAATTCACATGTAACACCTTTAACAAAAATAAATATGCTATATAGTAGTTAAAGGTATTAATTCCACCAACTATGATAAATTTTATAATTTCATAATGTATTCGGGTTAACTTCATCATATTTCCCCTTTGAACAGTTATTGTTTTGTACCATATGGGACTATTTTAAATGTGATGTCTTTGGGCAAATTATAATAGTGTTTGAAATCTTGAAGTTGTTCTTTTGATTTTGGTGTAGTCATATGAGTATATCGCTCAAATGGTAATCTTTCCAATGTTATTTTCTGATGTTGTTGATGTTGTGTTATTTGTTCTTTAATGACGTCTATTCTGTGCACACTACTAATATGTATAAAAGTAAATCCAATCATCATAATAATGCTGATGATAATCGCAAATATTTTAATTATATATTCTAGTTGTTTAAATAGCACATCACATTGCTGAATTAAACAAAGTAATATCACAATCCATAAAGTATAAATAAAATAAAAATTTCTATAACTTATAGGCGTCACAAATAAAAGTGGCAAAACAGATGAAGCCATAGCTATAAAACTTCCTATCGCAATCATTTTTATGTATCTTTGCTGTATCGTTTTAAACACAACGTATATCACACTCATCATGTAAATAAAGCAAATCGTTGTATTCAAAACAGCTATAGAAATTGATGCTTTATATAATTCAAAATGAAATTGATTGTAAACAAAGATCTTATAAACAGGTAAAATAATTAAACCTAAGAGTAGTGGTATTTTAATATAAGTTCTCATATGCTTCAGGCTTTTATTTTGCTTAAGTAAAACTATACTTACTATTGATATCACAGTAAGAATAATCATTTGATTAATAAACATATATTGTGGTACCAGCTTAAATAACGTCACACCTGCTTTATGTATCATTCCCTGACTATCGGAAATTGAATAATGCGTATTTAATCCATCCTTAATTAAAAAATAATTAAAGTTTAAAAACATTATAATATTACCTATACAACTAAGCATCAATCCTACAATTAAGAAATAACTGAGTCTTTTTTTAACAAAGAAATAGACTACCAATCCTATTAAAATAATTAGGCTATTAGCAATAGAAACATTCTCCAAGAAGAATTGTCCAAACAAACTTACTAATAAAAACACCCATAATTGCATTTCAGAAACTGTATCGTGCGACTCAATTATTTTAACTACCGTAAAAAGAATAAAAAGTGATAGGACTGTAGCAGGTATATAACTAAAAAATCCAGTAAACCACCCGTAAGTTTCGCTATAAATTGTATTAGGCACAGTAACCATAAACACGAAACTCAAAATAAAATAAATACGATTCGTATGTAATTGAACCATATAAACGACTAAATAAATAACTAAAAACGAAGTTATCGCATATATCAAAGCTCTTAATATGACATTATGTACGGCTACCCATTCAAATAAATGTCCTAAATAACGACCATTTTCTTGAGTCAAATATTGGCTTAGATTAACTTTATATGCATGCCAATCCGTAGTTGATAATGGCGTTAAAATTGCCATTATAAGATAAAAAATAAAAATTCCTATTAACCAAAAAAATGATTCATATTGTTTTAAGTAATTCATTGTTGACCTCTCTGTTCTTCATGATGTAATTCAAAACTAACATTTAAACGATTATCATGTTTATTCTCTTTTTTATGTGATTCATTCAGTTATCTGCTCAAATTATATAGGCATTTATTGAATCTTTAATCATATTAATATATACATATTCTCATCATCAATTTTATATTCTTATTATTATACAATTCACGTATGATTTCCATTTTAATTATCAAGATTTCTTTAGTTTAATTTCATTTTTGGATAGAATAAATATAAACCAATTGTTTAGGAAGTGATATAAATGTCACCATATAAAGTTATCATTGCACCTGATTCTTTTAAAGAAAGTATGTCAGCGAAGGAAGCTGCTTTTGCTATTAAAGAAGGATTCCAAGAGGTGTTCGATTCTAGTACAATATATGACATTATTCCTATGGCTGATGGTGGCGAAGGAACTACCGAAGTATTGAAAGAAGCCTTAAATGCTACCTCTTATTGTGTAGAAGTAAAAGATCCACTTAATAGAAATATCATGGCAAGTTATGCGAGAAGCGATGAACACCGTACAGCAATCATTGAAATGGCAGCTGCTTCAGGACTAGCATTATTGAGTAAAGATGAAAGAAATCCATCTATTACAACTTCGTACGGTACCGGCCAACTCATTAATGATGCACTTAATCACGGTGTTAATAAAATTATTTTAGGAATAGGAGGAAGTGCCACGAATGATGGCGGTGTAGGAATGTTAAAGGCTTTAGGTGTCTCTTTTAAAGATAAAAACAATCAAGAAATTCGCGATGGAGGTTTAGCCCTATCTCAAATAGAATACATTGATATTACTCGTATAAACCCACGATTGAAAGATGTGAATATTAAAGTAGCCTGTGATGTAACTAATCCATTATTAGGAGATAATGGAGCAACAATAGTTTATGGTCCACAAAAAGGCGCTCAGCAAAAGATGATACCAAAGTTGGATTCAGCATTACGTCACTATCATGATAAAATTGAAAGAGAATTAAATGTGAATGTAAAAGATATCCCAGGCGCTGGTGCTGCAGGAGGTATGGGAACAGCATTAATTGCGTTTCTAAACGCTGAATTACGTCCTGGAATTGATGTAGTTCTTGAAGAGACTCAATTTAAACAAAGAATAAAAGATGCGAATTTAGTTGTTACTGGCGAAGGTAAAATGGATAAACAAACAATCTATGGCAAAACACCTATTGGCGTAGCCAAAGTTGCAAAATCATATGATATACCCGTCATTGCTATTTGTGGTAGTTTAGGAAAAGATTACGAAGCAATTTATCACCACGGTATCGATAGCGTGTTTAGTATCATGGAACGTCCATGCCACATTGACGAAGCTTTGAAAGAAGCCGAACTTCATATTAAACATACAACAGCAAATATCGCACGACTTTTACAATTAAAAATAAAAAATGATTGAGCATAATTATTAAATGAGGTGACAATATGAAACGAACAGATAAATATAGAGATTCATACAAATATGATGACCAATATCAAAATCATCGTAAACGTTCAGAAGAAGATATGTATCGACAACATCAAGAGTCGCAACAGAGAGCAAATTCAAATCGTGCAACACAAAGTAAAAATGATAGAGAGTATGAAAATCATCCTGAACGTTATTACAATGGAAGAGACTATCGACGTGAGCAACAATTAGAAGAAGAAAATGAAAAATCAAGCAAAACTAAAAAATGGCTGATTGCAATCATAGTCATTTTACTCATTATAGTAGCTATCTTTATCACACGTGCAATTATCAATCATAATAATGATAAAGTAAGTAATGACCCTAACGTTTCACAAAACTATAAAAAAGAAGTTGAAAATCAAAACGACGATATTAATCGACAAGTTGATTCAGCCAAAAGCGATATTAAAAATAAAAAGGACACCCAATCCCAAATTGATAAACTACAAAATCAAATTGATCAATTAAAACAAAATGAAGAAACCAATGCGGATTCTAAATTCACAAAATTTTATCAAAACCAAATCGATAAACTGAAAAATGCAAATAACGCGCAACTTAATAACGAAAATCAAAGTAAAGTTAACAACATGCTTGAAGACATCAATACAAAATTTGATAGTATTAAAGCTAAACTAGAAAATATCTTGAATGGATCAAATTCAGGAAACTAAAGGCATGACACTTCAAACTAAATATCTACAAAACCTTAAGAATCTGGGACATAGATACTTGTCTCGGGTTCTTTTTTATCGAAGACAGTCGGTGATTGAATGACGTTTATTTACCAATTTTTTCTTTGACCAATATTACGTTGACAAAACTATCAATGCTTATTGGATAATACTCTGCTTTTTTATTTGTGTATGCTGATTACTTTTTTATGTAAAACGTATATAATAGATGCTATAACTTTTCTAGGAGGATAATGATGATGACTACAAGTTCCAAACACTTATCTAAAATATTAATCGTTATACTTGGCGTTATGACTGCATTTGGTCCTTTGACTATTGATATGTACGGACCATCTTTACCTAAAGTTCAGCATGCGTTTGGTTCATCAATTTCAGAAATACAACTTACATTATCCTTTGCTATGATAGGTTTAGCTATTGGTCAATTTGTATTTGGGCCACTATCAGATGTATTAGGTCGTAAAAAAATGGCACTCATTTTATTGATTGGATATTTAATAGCCTCATTATTATCAGTGTTTACAGTTCATTTAACAATATTTTTAATTATCCGTTTAATTCAAGGTTTAGCAGGAGGTGGTGCAATCGTCATAGCCAAAGCTTCTATTGGAGATAATTATGACGGAGACGAATTAGCAAAATTTTTAACTTCTCTTATGGTCATAAATGGTATAATCACCATTATTGCTCCACTTTTAGGTGGCCTCGCTTTATCTATTGCAAGTTGGAGAATGATTTTTATATTTTTAACAATCATTACCTTAATAGTCATCTTAGGCATCTTATTAAAGATGCCAGTTGGGCTCCATCAAGAACAATCTCAGTTAAATTTTAAAGCAATATTTAAAGATTTTGGTCTGTTATTAAGAAGACCCACCTTCGTTATTCCGATGCTATTGCAAGGATTAACTTATGTCATGTTATTCAGTTATTCGTCAGCCGCACCTTTTATTTCACAAAAGATGTATCATATGACACCACTTCAATATAGTGCAATGTTTGCTATTAATGGAGTTGGTTTGATAGTCGTCAGTCAGATAACCGCTATTATAGTAGAAAAAGTAAGCCGATATACGATGCTCATATATTTAACAATCATTCAAATGTTAGGTGTTGTAATTTTAATATTTACTTTAATATTACATCTTCCATTGTATGTTTTACTTATTGGCTTTTTTATTAATATTTGTCCAGTCACTTCTATAGCACCACTTTGTTTTTCTATGGCAATGGCTGAACGTACAGGCGGAAGTGGCAATGCTTCAAGTTTACTTGGCCTATTCCAATTTATTTTAGGAGGCCTCATTTCTCCTCTAGTTGGTTTGAACGGTCAGCATGATATGTCTCCGTATCTAATTATTATTAGTGCGACAGCTGTTTTACTTATCGCATTACAAATTATATATTTCAAATTATTTATGAAAAAAACATAGTTATTCGTAAATCAAAATATAGGAGTGAACTGACAATGTAGTATAATTAAGTGCCACTCCTATTTTCTATTTTAATAGTACCCATAGACTTGTAATTCTAAATTTACGTTTAGTAGTGTTTTAATGAACGTTCCTATTTTTATTTCAATTTTAATTCACTTTACAATTTTAATACTAATTCATCCCTTTCTACTCTAAATATCTGATGAAAACGCTCATTTCAAGTTTGTCTAAATCAATTTTGTATACTAAATAAATCGCACGTTATATAATATGTTTTATCAAAGTTATTAGAGGATACATTTTATGAAGATAATTTTACCAGTAAAGCCTATAAGTCAGCTATTCCCTATCCCTTTTGTTATGGGGTGTGAGGGAGTATCCGCAGCGATGCTATTACAATTTAATCATTACGATATTAAAGCAACACAAATAATGAGTCACTGGCCTAAACATCCGACCAATCCCTATAAAGGCTATGTTGGTCATCCTTTGTTAGTTAAATTTGGTCATCATCAAACAATATTTCCTGATGCTTTTGCGCCATTTCTTAAACAATATGATTCTCGAATTGTAGATGGTACAGGTACATCATTAAATCAACTTGAAAAATTTATCGACAAAGGTCAGCCGGTCATCATTTATCATACTAGTTTAGGTTCTAAACCGCTTCGACGTGTATTTCATTTCGACAATCAACCAACAAAACTAGTCTCAAATATTCACGTCACTTTATTAATAGGGTACGATGATGACTATTATTATTATATTGATCCGTTATGGAGTCGTTTAACAAAATTTGTTATTTTCCCATCTATTATTCCTAACTCTAAACAAATCATCAAAATTAAAAAGCGCACTTTGGAAAATAGTTATAATGCCCCAGGAAGAAAATGCATATATATCGATAATTAATAATAAAGCCTCTAGAGACTGTTTAATTTCAGTTTCTAGAGGCTTTATTATATAAGTTGATACTAAATATCAAAATCGACTAAAGCATGATTTATTTCATATGTTATATCGTCTGTCATCCATTGTCTTTGATATCCTAAGCACGGACATATATATATTATGTTGTTTTCAACAAGTTTTTTTCTAAAATGAACATGCCCCATTACACTAAATCGAATAGGATAATTTTTATAAATAGTATCAAAATCATGAGTACCAATAAATGCATTAAAAAAGTCAAAAATACGATGAGGCGTTGGTACTACGAATTGAGGATGTGTTACAACGTGCGTAACTAGTATAATTTGACGTGGACTTACATTGTTAATGTCTTTTTCAACCTCTTGAGCAGCTAAGAGGGATAGTTGCGGGTCTGATAATGACCAATCTGTTCTTACTTTATCTTGCCAAGTTGCACCATAATGTTTACCACTTGCTATTTTTTGCTGAGAAAAACGATTATCTGCATAGCTATAATCATACCAACCGACATGGCCTACAATTGCATATTGATCATTAATAATGATTGGATTGCCTATTAAGCATTCCTTTTTTGAACGAAAGAATGATAGTATTTCTGTTGACGTTTTATCTACTTGGTCAGACCACAAATCATGGTTCCCAGGAACAAAATAAGTAGGTATCCCACTTAATTCTTGAATGCTTTGAATAAATTTGTAACTTATCCGATAGTCATTAGATATATCCCCTGCTATGATAAGTAACTCAATAGACCTTTGTTTAATCACCTGACAAAGCTTTTCTAAATATATTTCAGGATTTAAGTGTGGATGACGGTCAATGTGTAGGTCAGAAATAGTACCTATTTTCATCTTCTCAATCCTCATTTCTCTTTATAATAACTTACATTATTACATAGAGATAAATGAAAGTTAATTCATGTGATTAATTATCATTATACTTGCTATTTGTAAAATAATGTCTATAATTAAGCATAATTTTTAATATAAACTTTTCTTTCATTGTATTTCATAATTTTTTATTACAAGGTTATAACTATTAATTTAAGATACCATATTAATACATATATCCACTTATATTTCTGAAAATTCTTTCTTTTTCAAAATATGTTGGATAAGATAAACTTTAAGTAAACGCTTTCATATATGTATCCTTAAGGAGGAAGTTGATGGCAAAACAGCTACAAAGAGAATTGAATAATAGGCATATTCAATTAATTGCTATTGGTGGTGCTATAGGAACTGGTTTATTTTTAGGTTCAGGACAGACAATTTCTCTAACCGGACCTTCATTACTCTTTACTTACATGTTGATAGGTATAGTGTTATTTGCTTTTATGAGAGCTCTTGGTGAATTATTATTAAGTAACTCTAAATTTAATTCATTCGTAGATATTGCAAATGAATACCTTGGTCCGTTTGGTGGATTTGTAATTGGGTGGACCTATTGGGTTTGTTGGATTGTCTCTAGCATGTCGGATCTCACTGCGATGGGACAATATTTTGCTTATTGGTACCCACAAGTCCCACACTGGTTGACAGTGCTATTTATTGTACTCATACTTATATCGTTTAATTTGCTTGGTGCCAGATTATTTGGAGAACTTGAATTTTGGTTTTCTATAATTAAAGTCGTTACAATTATTACGTTGGTTATTGTAGGTTTAGTTCTGATTTTTTTATCATTTAAAACAGAATATGGACATGCTTCTTTTGGTAATTTAATACATCATGGCGGTATGTTTCCACATGGTGTAGCTGGATTTTTAATGTCCTTCCAAATTGCTGTATATTCATTTATAGGTATAGAACTTATAGGCGTCACAGCTGGTGAAACCAAAAATCCAGAAAAAACAATTCCTAAAGCAATAAACAATGTTCCAATACGAATTTTATTATTTTATATAGGTGGTTTACTTGTAATCATGTCTGTCATTCCATGGTTTAAAGTTGATCCTGATAGTAGTCCGTTTGTTAAATTATTCACACTAATTGGTGTGCCCTTTGCTGCAGGCATAGTTAATTTTGTTGTTTTAACTGCAGCAGCATCTGCAACGAACAGCGGAATATATTCTAATAGTCGAATTTTATTTGGTTTAGCGAAACAAGGTTTAGGTCCTAAAGCATTAACAAAAACTAATTCTAATGGTGTGCCTTATCTCTCAATGTTCGTATCTTCAATAACATTGTTAATCGCCGCTTTATTAAATTTTGTTTTCCCAGATGCTATTAAATTATTTATTTATGTAACGACATTATCTACTGTTCTATTCCTTGTAGTATGGGGAATGATCATCGTCTCTTACATCGCATACGTAAAGAAGAATCCCGAACGACATCGATCAAGTGCATTTAAATTATGGGGCGGAAAGATTATTGCCTATATTGTGTTATCTTTTTTCTTATTTATCTTTATTCTACTATTCTTTAGCAAAGATACTAGAGTAGCAATTTTTATTTCACCGTTATGGTTTATCTTCTTATTCTTTTATTACAAGAAATACAAGAACAATGCTGAATCTTTAGCCAAAAGACAGCAACATTAATGTAAAATGTGATTAAACCTAATTATAACCTATGACTCTAAAATATTAATCATCAAGATTTGCAAAATATATATGATCTCAAAGCGAATATACTCCATTATAATAAGGACCAAAATTTCACTTTAATCAAGTGTATTTGGTCCTTTTTTTATTTCATTAATTTGAATGGAATAGTACACAAAGTAACGTTTTTTTGATAAATTAAATGCAATTTTAAACGTAAACTAGTTTGATTGTGCAACAAGTGCTGCCAAGCCTTTTTAGGGATAAATTCTGGAACGACTACTGTAATTAAATAATTTTTATCATTTGCTTTTTTACGAATTTTATCTATAAATCGTGAAATCGGACGAATAATACTTCTATACTCTGAATGTAAAATCACAAGTCTTACATCTGGAAAATGTTTTTTCCACTTAGTCATAAAAGCTTGCTCATCCTCATCACCAAATGTCACATGTACTGCAATAACATCATCATTAGCTAATAATTTAGCATAATAAATAGATTTATCAACTACAGTTGTAATACTTTGAATTGGTACAATCGCTAAATTGCGATCTACAACAGGAATGTCGTGTATATCAATTTCAGATCGTAATTCACATGCTATATTCTCATAATGTACATGAATTCTAATAAAAATAAATACAACAAAAGGTAAAAATAAAAGAATTGGCCATACTTGATTCAGTTTGGTAATAAGTAAAATCATGAATACAATAAACGTAATCGTACCACCAATTAAATTGATAATAAGCTTTATTCCCCATCGTTCAGGACGTTCTCGAAGCCATTTTAAAACCATACCAAACTGAGCAAGCGTAAATGGAATAAAAACACCTACTGCATATAATGGAATGAGGTTCTCTGTCATTCCTTCAAATAGAATAATTAAAATGATGGCTAATACACCTAATATAATAATCGAGTTTGAATAACCGAGACGATCACCACGAACAGTAAACATACGTGGCATATATTTGTCCTTAGACATTGATGCAGCAAGCATAGGAAATGCTGTAAAACCTGTATTAGCAGCCAATACCAAAATCATAACTGTAGTAGCTTGTATAAAATAAAACGCTACATTTTCACCAAATATTTGGGACGCAAGTTGTGATAGTACGGTCGTTTCAGTTTGAGACATAATTCCATATATATATGAGAGTACAACAATACCTACTAGTAACACTGCTAAAATTGTACCCATAGTGACTAAAGTTTTGACTGCATTCTTAGGTGCTGGATTTTTAAAATTTGTTACTGCATTGGATATTGCCTCTACACCTGTAAGTGATGATGCTCCAGATGAGAATGCTTTTAAAAGTAAAAATAACGTAACACCTGGCACAGTACTCCCTACAGTGGAATGGATATGCGGTGCGATTTGTCCAGTAGCTACGCGAAATGTTCCAACAGCTATCAAAACAATTAAACCTATAATAAATAAGTAGACTGGATATGATAATACAGTTGCTGATTCAGTCAAACCTCTTAAATTCATCATTAAAATAAAGAGTACTAATAAACATGCAATAAGCACTTTAAAATGATATAAGTGGGGAAATGCGGCAACAAAAGCATCTGCTCCTGAAGAAATACTCACTGCCACCGTTAATATATAGTCGACTAATAAAGACCCTCCAGCTAACAATCCCCATTTCTCACCAAGATTTGTTTTAGAAACAATATACGCTCCACCACCTTTTGGATAAGCATAAATAATTTGTCTATAAGATAAAATTAAAGCTGTTAATAATATTAGAACTGCTCCAGCAATAGGCAACGTATACCAAGATGCCACAGCTCCTATCACCGATAATGTAATTAATATCTGCTCAGGACCATATGCAACTGATGACAACGCATCGGATGATAGGATAGCTAATCCTTTAAATTTTGAAATTTTCTCATTTTTTAAGTCTCTGTTTCTTTTAGGTCTTCCAATCAAAAGTCTTTTAAATTGAATGAACATGACTCCTACCTCTTTAACTCATTTTGATGGATAAAACTATACTCCCATAAAACAAAATTGTATAGCTACTTCACATATCTTTAATCATTACATTTACTCTATTAGCGTTTTATTACACTTTGAAATTTATTGTTTTTCACTAAGAAGACTACTTGATTAAGATATAGCTAACCCAATATCTATTCGTTATCTGTAACTTTATACACCAAAACTGTTATAATAAATTCACTTATTGTTGCCATAACGCAGGCAATAAATTTTTAAATTTAAAGTAGAGGATGCTTAATGAAGATAAAACTGTTTGTCATTGTTGTCATTTTTTTGATGACCATTTTATCTATAATTTCAATTACAACACGAGAAATTACACATAGTAAGAATGAGACGATATTGACACATGCTTCTCAAAAACATATTGATAAAATGGTTGAGACAGCAATGAAGAAAGGAGATATCCCCGGACTAGCAATATTAATCATCAAAGACAATAAAATCTTTTTAAATAAAGGATATGGTTATGCCAATATTGAAAAAAAAGCAAAGGTAAACCCACATACTCAATTTGAAATTGCATCCAATACTAAAGCTTTTACAGGTTATGCAATTCTACAATTAGTTCAAGAAGGAAAAATAAATTTAAATGACAAAGTAAGTACATTTATACCTGGATTTAAAATGAAGTATGAAGACAAAAAAATTGATATTACTATTGAACAACTATTAGCTCAAACTAGTGGTATACCTGGAGATATCACTGAAGAAAATCGTTATTCTAAACAATACGATAGTATTGAAAATATCGTTAATTTTGCAAAAGGAAAACGTCTGAACCATGCACCTGGAGAAACTTTTGAATATTCGAATATGAATTATGATATTTTAGGTCTTATTATTCAAAATGTTACCCATCAATCCTATACATCATACATCCAAAAGCATGTTTTAGCCCCTTTAAAAATGAAACATACCACTTTTAAAGTAAATAATACGAAAGCTAATAACGAAGCATTAGGTTACATATGGGAAGATAATGAAAATAAAGTTGCACAACCAGAGTTTAACATCGGTGATACGCCTGCAGCATATATGATGTCAAGTACAAGTGATTTAGCAAAGTGGGTCCAACTACAGATCCACCCTACTTCAAAATCACAAGCCCAGTTAATTCGTCAATCGCATCAGGTATTATCTAACTCTTTAAATAGTGAGCCTAACGCAGACAGCTACGGTTCGGGATGGTTTATAAATACTGATGACCATCTCGTATTCCATACCGGCGTTTTAGATAATTTCTCGTCACAAATTTTATTAAATATTCGTAAATCTTATGGCATTGTCGTATTAGCGAATACAAATTCAAGTCAAGTGACTCGTCTAGTGGAACATTTAAATACTCAAATTATGAATAATCGTCATTACACAACCATAGAAGAAAAAGTGAACCATACGAAAAATATGCAACTTATCATTTCCACATTGGCCGATATATTCATGGCCATATTTAGTATCTTAGTTTTTAGTAAAATCTTAAAATTACGTGATGGTCACATCTTCATCCGTAAATGTTTACGAACTTCAATCATGTTCAGCATCATTTTTTTGGGATTTGTAGCAATAAATATTCTTTTTTACCTACTTCCTTTGATAATATTAGGAGATGCAACTTGGGGGTTTGTTTTATCATGGTTACCTTTACATTCGAAATATTTAGTTGTAAGTGTATATCTAGCCATAACCATGTTACTAGTTTGGTTATCTTTATTAAGTATAACTTACCATTCTGATGAAAATAAAAAACATAAAACAACACCTAAGCATTAAAAAGCCACATTTAAGACATGCGATACACACCTAAGAATGACTTTGTTATTTTTAAATCATGCAATATTATACTATTTTGATGCACTTGAACATCATTTATCATAAAATTAATAGAATTATTAACAAAAGGAAGTATCACTATGCATAAACGACTTTTCATCACTTTATTAGGTTTTATCATTTTACTAGCTGGATGCGATTATTCTAAAGAAGAGAACCAAACTGGTATATTTTATAACGTTTTTGTAAAATCTATGGATGAATTTCTTCATTTTCTTGGCAGAGTTTTTCAGGATAACTATGGCTTTGCTATTATTTCTATTGTACTCATAGTTCGTTTCATCCTATTACCTTTCATGTTAATACAAGTTAAGAATATGCATATGATGCGCGAAAAAACAAAAGTCGTCCAACCAGAATTGGATGCTATAAGAGATAAAATGAAACACGCAACATCACAAGAAGAACGCAATGCAGCCAATCAATTGCTTTTGAAAAAGTATCAATCGTATGGGATTAATCCATTAAAAAATATGTTAGGGTGTCTGCCTGTTCTTATACAAATGCCTATATTAATGGGGCTTTATATGAGTTTGAAGTACCCTTCGAGTCACGGAATTACTGAATACCCACACTTCTTATGGTTTGATTTAACGCAACCTGATTTGATTATGACAATCATCGCAGCAATCATGTATTTTGTTCAACCACTTGTAAACTCAATCCATTATCCAAAAGATCAAAGAAAAACTTATTATTTTATGATGGTATTTTCACCGATATTCATAACATATGCATCTCTACATTCTGCTGCAGCTTTGGGCTTATATTGGAGTATAAGCGCTGCTTTTCTAATTGTGCAAATGCATTTTGCCCACTCTCACTATAAGAAAGTGGCACTACATGAAGCTAAAAAACTCAAACAAAAATTAGAGCATCATAAAGACAATAGTGAGTTATTAACTGAAGAGTCATAAAAAAGCACGCTATAAACAATCTTGTAAAAATTGTTTATAGCGTGCTTTTCGTTCTCCACTATTAAATATGCCATGTTAATAATTTAAAAAGAGCTTGTAACTCAAACGATCCATATATTATTTTATCATTGTGCACCACGTTGATTTTCTTTAGCATGTACAAGATTTGTTACAAAATCATTTACAGGTGTAGCAATATGATTCTCTTTCCCTAATTTACTAACTGCTCCATTAATATAATCTATTTCAGTTGTTCGATTATCTTTAATTAAGTCTTGGTACATAGAAGGATAGTGTGGGCCTACTTTATCATTTAAAGCAATTAAGTAATCAAAAATCTCATCAACATTAAGATGAACATCATCAACTGTTGCAACATGAACAATTTCTTGTGTAATTTTATAGATCAAATTTTTAGCGTCATCACTATTATTCAGTGCTGCCAAATTACATTCAAGTATAGTACATAAAGAATTAGCTGTTCCATTAACACATATTTTTTTCCAAATTGATTGATGTAAATGTTCACTTTTCACACCTTTTAATTCTGCATTTTGTAGCAGATTAACAATGATATCTACGCTTTCTTTTCCCTCGGGCACGAGACACCCAATTTCAACAGGACCTTGCCCCATTAAGTGCGTGTGACCAGGTTGATCAATACCGGCTGTCCACGTTGTTACTCCACGTACAATTCTATCTATAGAAACATATTGTTGTATAAGACGCTCATGTTTCAAACCATTCATAGTGCACACAACAATCGTATTATCATGAAGATGGGGTTGAATATGACTAAGCACTTCTTCTAATTGCATAGATTTAGGAAATAGAAAAACAATATCATAGGACGTGTCTTTAGGAATTTCCGTTAGTCTATACATAGGTAACTTGAAATGATGTGCTTCACCATTAATATCGATATGTAGACCGTCCTGTTGTATTGTAGTAACTTGAGGTTCCCAATTATCAATTAAAGTGATGTCATAATCATGTTGAAACAACTTAGCACCAAATCCACTACCTAATGCGCCAGAACCTGCAATTGCTATTTTCATATATTCCATCTCCTTACAATTCTATATTGTTTTTAAAATACTACTTTACTAAATACCAGTCAATATAATACGGTTATTTTGTAAGAATTTTCTGTTAATTAAGAATAAGTATTATCTTCTCAAACGTACATTGCTTACTCAACATTTTATTAGCACAGTAAATCGTTTCTTTGTTAATTTATTATTCAATTTCAGTTGCGTTTTTAAAATATGAGTAGAAATAGTTTCATATTGACTGGATTATCTCTTTTCTCTTTAACAAGAATTAGAATTTATAGACTTCTTCATACCTTTATTTTTACTGAGTTCTCGATGTCAATATAGAAAAATGTCTGAGACACCAGTGATGTCCCAGACACAAATTCATATTTTTCCATTTCAATATTAAAGATGAATTTAAAAGTTGATGACTATATTCTTATACATTAGATTGTTTTTTCGGTATTAAGAACAAAATAGATAGGAATGCTAATAATGCTATAAGCGCATTAAACATTACTCCAGTAAAACCACCTAAAGTCAGATTCAGTTGGGCCGCAAGTACGCTGTAAACTGTACTTGAGATGGCCACACCAAATGCATTTCCTAAGGATGATGCCATCTTATATACACCGGATGCGACGCCTACTTTATCATCTGGTGCTTGTGCAACAGCTGTATCCGTGGACGGTGTTGCATAAATACCTAAACCGGTACCAAATAATAAATAACCAATGACACTTGACGCTATATACCAAGCATTAGGTAAAAACGTCAAAGATAATAATATTAATCCTATGACGGTCAAGGCACTTCCGAGTAACAACGGTCTTTTAGGTCCTAGCGATTGTAATATCATTTCACCCACACGTATCATAATTAATACTGCAATTAGGTATGTAAGTGAAATATATCCTGTTTCCTGAGAGTTAAAATCTAATTTTTGCTGATAAAAAGTATTTACTACAATCAATGTACCACCAGCTACACCATTCAACATAAAGTTTGAAATCGTTGCACCTGTATAACCTTTGTTTTTAAAGATATCAAAATCGACAAGTGGTTGTTTGATTTTATTTTCGTAAATCACGAATATAATTAACGATATAACAAAAATTGCAATAAGTCCCAAAATAAATGGTGAGAACAAACCAAATTGAGAGGTTTGAGTTATTATCACATTAATACTTAACATGCTAACCACTAAGATGATTAAACCAACAACATCAAATTTCTTTGTCTCTGTCGGTTGATCTCCTATAGGCTCTGCTTTTGTTTCGGGTGTATGTTTAATGAGAAACATGGATAATATTGTCAGAATAATTGAAACAATAAAGATTGAGCGCCATCCAAGGTTAGTTGCCATTAAACCGCCAAACAAAGTACAAACACCACTACCTCCCCATGAACCGATAGACCAGTAGCTTAATGCACGTTGTCGTGCTGTCCCGATATAATATTCATTAATGATTGCGAGTGTCGCTGGCATTATACACGCCGCTGACAATCCTTGAATAGCCCGTCCAATAATCAATAAACTTGGTAATGGCGTAATAATGATTAAAACTGACCCAACAATATTAAGTGCTAAGCCTATGTATGTCATTTTTACTCTACCAATTTTATCTGCAATATCTCCTGCACCTACAATAAACAAACCAGAAAATAGTGCCGATAAGCTAACTGCTATATTAATGGTGCCAATATCACTATTGTATGATGATTGTAATGGCACGACTAGATTTACAAGTGATTGTGCAAATAACCAAAATGTAATAACCCCTAAAATAATCCCTAATAATAAGCGATTATCTCCCCTAAACTTTTGTGATGTATTCATCTATCACTTACTCCTTCACAATTAATTAGAAATCTCTAAATAAGACTTATTTAATTACAATATCCATTTCTTATTTTACAAATCTTTTATTTGCTTTCTTCTAATATCATTTTTACATTAAGAAACTTTATCATATTTAGAACAACTTTTTAACTGAAATAAATATATGACTAAATCGTTTATCATTTTAATATTCATTCATCCTAGATATGTTTCTTTTTTAATTTCTTGTAATTTTTAGAAAATTTGTGAATATAGAAACTTATTCTACACTATCTAGTTTCAATTTTCCATACTATAATTGATTTAAACGTGTTTTCATATAAACTATAAATATATGAAACAAGCCAATGTAAGTGCTTTTATTTTTAATAAAAATATATTTCTTTTTTGGGATATTAAAACTAAATGAGGATTGACGTTATGCTTAATTTATTTATTTTATTACTTGAGCGCGTGGGATTAATTATTTTACTCGCATATATACTCATGAATATTAATCATTTTAAAACAATGATGAGCGAACGTGACAAATGGCGTTCAAAATTCCAACTAATCATTATTTTTGGTATATTCTCTATGATTTCTAATTTTACAGGAATTGAAATAGAAAATGGCCATATCGTATCTGGTGATATTTATTATCACTTGAGCAAAGATGCCTCAATGGCCAATACCCGTGTATTAACTATTGGTGTTTCTGGTCTAATAGGTGGACCGTGGGTAGCTATAATTGTAGGGATTATTTCAGGATTATGTCGTTTATATATTGGCGGGGCTGACGCATATACCTATCTCATTTCATCCATAGTTATCGCTATCATATCTGGTTACTTCGGTCATCAAACAATAAAACAAAATACATATCCGTCCATTAAAAAAGGTGCTATTATCGGTGCAATAACTGAAATTATTCAAATGAGCTGTATATTATTATTTACAAATAACTTACATCACGCAATTACATTAGTCAGTTTTATAGCACTACCGATGATTATCATTAATGGTTTGGGTACAGCCATATTTTTAACCATCATTTTGTCGACCATCAAGCAAGAAGAACAAATGCGTGCAGTCCAAACGCATGATGTATTACAACTCGCTAATGAAACACTACCTTACTTTCGATCTGGACTTAATGAAAAATCAGCCCAACAAGCTGCTGAAATTATTTTAAAATTAATGCAAGTGTCGGCGGTAGCTATTACAAATAAAAAAGATATTTTAACACATATTGGTGCAGGCAGTGACCATCACGTAGCACGTAAAGAGATTATTACAGATTTATCTAAAGAAGTGATTCAATCAGGAAAGTTAAAAGTCGCTCATACGAGAGAAGGAATTGGATGTCACCATCCTAATTGCCCTCTTGAAGGAGCCATTGTCGTCCCTCTTTATATACATAACGAAATCGCAGGGACTTTAAAATTTTACTTCACTGATAACAATATTATTTCAACTTCAGACCAACAACTCGCAAAAGGCCTCGCTAATATATTTTCTTCACAGCTAGAACTAGGCCAAGCTGAAATGCAGGGACAATTGTTGAAAGACGCTGAAATTAAATCATTACAAGCACAAGTCAATCCACATTTCTTTTTTAATGCTATTAACACTATATCAGCACTAGTACGAATTGATAGTGAAAAAGCACGACGTTTACTGATTCAACTCAGTCAGTTCTTCCGCTCTAATCTTAATGGTGCACGTAATAATACAATTACTTTACAAAAGGAATTACAACAAGTAGCAGCATATTTATCCTTAGAGCAAGCACGTTATCCAAATAGATTTAACATACATTATCGAATTGATGATCAGTGTCAAGATGCGCTTATCCCACCTTTTATAATTCAAATATTAGTGGAAAATTCTATTAAACATGCATTTAAAAATCGTAAAGTGAATAATCATATTGATGTGAATGTTAGCATGAAACAAGACTACTTAAGTATATCTGTTCAAGATAATGGGCAAGGCATACCAGCTGATCAATTAGATATCATTGGATATACGACAGTGACGTCTACCACTGGTACTGGTAATGCCTTAGTCAATCTTAATAAAAGACTTACTGGACTATTTGGAACAACATCGGCACTAAACATTCAATCTTCTCAATCAGGCACGACTGTAAGTTGTTTAATTCCGTATAAATCTTCTAAGGAGGAACACTTTAATGAAAGCGTTAATCGTTGATGATGAGCCACTTGCAAGAAATGAATTACAATATCTTTTAAATCTTAATGATGCTATAGATGAAATTGAAGAAGCAGAAAACATAGAAGAAACATTGGAGAAGTTACTCTACAACACATTTGACTTAATATTCTTAGATATAAATTTAATGGATGAAAGTGGTATTGATTTAGCTCAAAAAATTAATAAAATGAAGCAATCACCACATATTATCTTTGCAACCGCTCACGAGAAATTCGCAGTCAAAGCTTTTGAATTAAATGCAACCGATTATATACTAAAACCTTTTGAAAAAGATCGTATTAATCAAGCTGTAAATAAAGTTGGCATGGCTAAAGATAAATCAAAAAACAAAGATAAAACTATCACACCTAAATATATTGATTATAGTGATGATGAGCACGCTCAAACACATGTACTACCAATTGAAGTGGATGAACGTATTCACATCTTAAATTTCACAGACATTATCGCATTATCTGTTAATAATGGGATTACTACGATAGATACAACAAAACAAAGTTATGAAACGACCGAAACACTTAATCATTACGAGAAAAAACTACCTTCCTCACTATTTATTAAAATACATCGCGCTACTATCGTTAATAAAGAACATATCCAAACAATAGAACATTGGTTTAATTATACATATCAGCTGACGTTAACCCATGAATTTAAATATCAAGTTAGTCGTTCTTATATGAAGACTTTTAAACAACAACTCGGTCTTCAATAAAATTTAAATCATGCTTTATGAATTTCACCTTTAAAATGGTGCACCTCACCCTAAAATATTTGTAAGTGAGCTATGAAACTACATATAGTAAACGCTTTCATTCTATAATATAACCATGAAGAAAACAGAGGGGAATGGTTATTTTGGAACAAACGCATCTCGTTAAAAACAAAGCGGTTGATAACAAGAAGTCAATGAAATACAGTATTTTTCAACAAGCATTAACGATTGCAGTGATTTTACTTATATCAAAAATTATTGAATCATTTATGCCTATACCAATGCCAGCTTCAGTCATTGGACTCGTACTATTATTTATCGCATTGTGTACAGGCATTGTGAAATTAGGTCAAGTTGAGACTGTGGGAACTGCATTAACCAATAATATTGGATTCCTATTCGTACCAGCTGGTATTTCAGTCATTAACTCTTTACCAATCCTTAAGCAAAGCCCTATTTTAATTATTTTACTTATTATTATTTCAACACTTTTATTATTAATTTGTACTGGCTTTGCGTCACAATTATTAGTGACGAAATCACTTTTCCCTTCTAAAGAGAAAAATGAAGAAACAAGTCACATAGGAGGGTAATCAATGATTGAACATTTAGGAATCAATACACCTTATTTTGGGATATTAGTATCATTAATACCATTTGTCATAGCGACTTATTTTTATAAAAAAACGAATGGTTTCTTTTTACTAGCACCTTTATTCGTAAGTATGGTTGCAGGTATTGCTTTTTTGAAATTGACAGGAATTAGTTATGAGAATTATAAAATCGGTGGCGACATTATTAATTTCTTTCTAGAACCAGCTACAATATGCTTTGCGATTCCTTTATATCGCAAGCGCGAAGTATTAAAAAGATATTGGTTACAAATATTTGGTGGTATAGCTGTTGGTACAATTATTGCCTTGTTATTAATTTATCTTGTTGCAATAACATTCCAATTTGGCAATCAAATTATAGCATCTATGCTACCTCAAGCTGCAACGACAGCAATTGCATTACCTGTATCTGACGGTATCGGTGGTGTCAAAGAATTAACCTCACTCGCAGTTATTTTAAATGCAGTTGTCATTTCTGCTTTAGGTGCTAAAATAGTTAAATTATTTAAAATATCTAACCCTATTGCCAGAGGACTTGCACTAGGGACGAGTGGACACACTTTAGGTGTCGCGGCAGCTAAAGAATTGGGTGAGACTGAAGAATCAATGGGAAGTATTGCCGTTGTCATCGTTGGCGTTATTGTTGTAGCAGTAGTTCCGATCCTTGCTCCAATCTTATTATAATTACCCAAAACTATAAATATATCTAAAATACCCCTGAAAACTAAATATATTAAACAAACAATGCCTGGAACATTATTTTGTGTTCCAGGCATTGTTAATGTATAAGCAACTGTTGACTAAAATAATCTCTGTTTCAGTCACTGTCTATGCTTTTTATATTAATTAAGTTTATTGATATCTATTAACGTAATTTTTGTACTTGATGTTTTTGCATTGAATCTTTTTTGTTTTTACGAGTAGGATCTAAACGTTTTTCTAGATAACGTAATCCTATATCTATAATAATTGCTATTAAAGCAATTGGTATGGCACCTGCTAAGATGAATGTTGTTCCATCTGTTGAATTTGTACCACGAATAATAATATCACCTAGTGTTGGAGCACCGATAAATGACCCAATCGCTACTATTCCGATAGCAACAACAAGTGCAATTCTAACACCACCAATAATAACAGATAAAGATAATGGTAACTCTATCATTCTTAATATTTGGTTCCCCGTCATTCCCATACCTTTACCAGCATCTTTAATATTTTCATCAACTTCTACAATACCAGTATAAGTATTTTTAATAATAGGTAATAACGAATACAGGAATACAGTTACAACAACAGTTGTTGGTCCTAATCCCATAGCCAACATAAGTATGGCCAACATAGCGATTGCTGGAACAGTTTGTATAATATTTGCAATTGTAATCACCGGCCACGATAAACGTCTATACTTAGCTATGAAAATACCAATAGGAATTCCAATTATACAAGCAAACAACACACCATATACCGACATTAATAGATGTTTGAAGAACAGTTCTAGAAGAAAGGCCCAGTTCAGTGAGTAATATTCGATGATTGAATGTAACAAATTACCTTTCATTACTTATGACCACCTTTCTTTTCTTCAAAGTAATGATGTTTCTTTAAATATTCTTCAGCTATCACTGCAGGTTCCTTACCTTTTCCATCCGCTTCATAATTTAACTTCTGCATTTCTTCTGTTGAGATTTTACCTTCTAATTTTTTTAGTGCCTTATCGATTTCTGGATTATCCTTTATTAATTGTTCATTTGCAAGTGGACTACCGTCATAAGGCGGGAAGAATTTACGATCATCTTCCAATATTTTCAAATCATAAGCTGCAATACGTCCATCTGTTGAATACCCAACTGCTACATCTAATTTATTATTTTTTAATGCATCATATACTAAACCAATTTGCATTGGACGCGCACTATCAAATTTAAATCCATAATCTTTAACAAAAGCTGGATATCCATCACCTGCACGGTTCATCCATTGGGTATCCATTCCAAGACGTAGTTCATCTTTATATTTCTCTAAATCTGATACTTTTTCTAAGTGATACTTTTTAGCCGTTTCTTTTGTCACCATGAATGCGTATGTATTCGCAAACCCAAGTGAATGATAAAACTTTTCATCATATTTCTTTTTAAATAAGCGTTGTGTTTCAGACATGGCTTTTTCAGGATCTTTAGTAGGTTTAGCTGCTAATACACTCGTCAATTCAGTACCTGTGTATCGTACAGCTGACATATTTGCATCTCCTCGTTGTAACGCATTATGTTGAATAATGCTAGAACCTAGGTTCCCAATCAACGTCGGTTTGATTTTTCCATCAGTTTCATGTTCAATTAATAATTTTTCCATATGACCTATAATCTTAGTTTCACTTGTTTCAGTCGTTGTAATTTTCACATCATCTTTTGCATTTCCATCACCTAAGCCTGGTAAACTGCATCCAGATAACACGATGAGAGATAATGCAACCAGAATCAGTGTATAGTTAAAATACTTCTTCAATGTCAATTCCTCCCATTTATCTAGATACTTTTAATCCTTTAGGTACAACCCATTTTTCAACTAATGAAAGTATAAAGTCAATAACTAATGCTAATAAAGTAACAACAATCGCTGCACTAATAATCATAGGTGGTTGATAGAGATTTAATCCATTAAATACAAGATCCCCAAGTCCACCCGCACCTACATAACTTGCGAGTGTTGCCCAACTAATGACGTATACACTTGATAGACGAATACCACTAATAATAAGTGGTAAAGCTAAAGGCATCTCAACATCTTTCATTAATTGAAATTTAGTCATTCCCATACTTTGACCAGCTTGAATAACATTTTTATCGATATTTTTAACACCTAATACTGTATTATTTAAAATTGGTAAAAGTACATAGATAAATAATGCAACAATAGCTGGTGTTTTTCCTACTCCAAATATTGGAATCATGATGGCTAGCACAGCCAAAGTAGGAATGGTTTGAAGCACGCCAGCAACTGTTAATACCACATTAGCAGTGCGTTGCGTTTTTGATAATAAAATACCTAAAGGGACAGCTACTACAATCGCTAACAATAATGCAAACATAGAAATATAAAAATGTTCTACCGCTTTCGATAAAAGTTGGCTACCGTATTCTTGTAAGAATGCTTTCATTATTAATCCTCACCTCTATGTTGAGCATCATGATAATCATTCACATCTTCATTTACGTTTGTTCGTGCATCAGTTTGATTTTGCGGTAAATCATGATTATTTTCATCTGAGCTTTCAATTGGGCTCTCATGACTATCAGAATCTTCTTCGCCCCAAATTGAGTCATACACAATATCGACTAAGTTTGCACGTGTAATTAAACCAATGAGATGTTCATCATTATCGACGACAGGTACATTTCTAACATTACGTTTTAGAATTGTACGCACAGAGTCTTGTAATTTTGAATTGATATGTACTTTGTAAACATCCCTTTGCATGGTATCAATTAATTCTTTACGCGCACGTAATCCTTGATTGATATCTTCAATATCTAAAAATCCTAATAATTTATTTTGATTATTGACTACAAAAATAGTGTCTACACGACGTGTTCTCATAATATCTACAGCATCATTCAATGAATCATCTGCTTTAACAGTGACGGGTTTGATCATAGCACTTTCTACAGATTTCATATTAGGACGATCCTGAATCAAGCGATTTTGCCCAATAAAATCTCTAACAAAGTCATTTGCTGGATATCGTAAAATATTGTCAGGTGTATCGTATTGAACGACTTTTCCCTTAGACATAATACATATTTTGTCTGCTAATTTGATGGCCTCATCCATATCATGAGTGACAAAAATAAATGTTTTTCCTAATTTTTGTTGTAATTCCTTTACTAAATCTTGTAATGTATCGCGTGTAATAGGGTCTAATGCACCAAAAGGTTCATCCATTAATATAATATCTTGTTCAGCTGCTAAAGCGCGTACAACACCAATTCGTTGTTGTTGCCCTCCTGATAATTCAGCTGGATAACGATCTAAATATTCTTCAGGTAAATCTACCAGTTTAATAAGTTCTTTAGCTTTTTCATCTTTCTTCTCTTTAGACCATTTTAAAAGTTTAGGTACTAAAACAATATTTTCTCGAATAGTCATATGTGGCATCAAACCAATTTGTTGAATGACATAACCGATACTTCTCCGCAATTCAACAGGATTCATATTACGGACATCTTTTCCATTCATCATAATCTGGCCATCTGTCGCCTCAATCATACGATTAATCATGCGTAGTGCAGTTGTTTTACCACTACCACTCGTCCCAATAAAAGCGATAAATTCACCAGATTGAATATCCAAAGAAATATTATCTACCGCTTTTTTATTCCCTGAATAAATCTTGGTTAAGTTTTTAATACTTAACATAATTGTCTTCCCCTTCCTATATAAAGAATGTCTTGTTCCATGACCTAAAAAAAGACCTCTGATGCAATTGTTAAACAAATAATGACTAAAGTTAAACAAAAGACAAAGGCCTTTGCTTATATATTTTTACGTTAAATTAATAGTCTTAAACATTAACCATTAATATGCTATACATGAAAACAGAGACAGATACTAATATATACCCAATGAGTTGAAAATAAACACTTTTCACAGAATTTTTATAATTATTTCTATGTTAAAAAAATTATAAATTAAGAAATCTACGGTTGTTTATGTAAATGATTCACTATCTACGAATTAAAAGTTTAATTTTTATAATATTGTGAAAAATATCACATTATATGTCGGTGTTCTCTTGAAAACAGAGCATTTTAGTATTATGCTCAAGATGTAATAAGAATTATTACATCACATTAAAGACTGATATTCATATTTTGCAGTCAAATTTATATTTAAGGGGTTTTTATTATGAAAGCAGCAGTATGGTATGGACAAAAGGATGTACGCGTTGAAGATCGCGAACCTAAAGTAATAAAAGACAATGAAGTTCAAGTTAAAGTCTCTTGGGCTGGTATCTGTGGTACTGATTTACATGAATATTTGGAAGGACCTATCTTTATTTCAACTGATCAACCGGACCCACTACTTGGTCAAACTGCACCTGTGACTCTAGGTCATGAATTTTCTGGTGTCGTAGAAAATGTTGGTAAAGACGTATCACGTTTTAAAAAAGGGGATCGTGTGGTAGTTAATCCAACAGTGTCTAAAAGAGAAAAGCCAGAAAATGTTGACTTATATGATGGTTATTCATTTATAGGACTAGGTTCTGATGGTGCGTTTGCCGAGTTTACCAATGCTCCTGAAACAAATGTTTATCATCTACCAGATAATGTTTCAGCGCGAGAAGGTGCTCTTGTAGAACCAACAGCAGTTGCTGTCCAAGCAGTTAAAGAAGGCGAATTATTATTCGGTGATACTGTAGCGGTATTTGGCGCTGGGCCAATAGGTTTGTTAACTATTGTTGCAGCAAAAGCTGCTGGTGCAAGTAAAATATTTGTCTTTGACTTATCAGAAGAACGTTTAGCGAAAGCTAAAAGTGTGGGTGCGACTCACGTGTATAACTCAGGTAACGTCGATCCAGTACAAACGGTTTATGAACATACTGACAACGGTGTAGATGTGTCATTTGAAGTTGCTGGTGTAGGTATTACTTTACAACAATCTATTGAAGTAACACGTCCACGTGGTACTGCTGTCATCGTATCAATCTTCGGTCATCCCGTAGAATTCAATCCATTATTACAAATGAATAAAGGTGTTAAGTTAACAACTACAATTGCTTATACACCAACTACATTCCAACAAACAATAGATTTAATCGCTAATGGTAGCTTAAATGTTAAAGATGTCGTAACAGATCAAATTGAATTAGAGAATATTGTTGAAAGTGGCTTCAATCAACTAGTAAACGATAAATCTCAAGCTAAAATTTTAGTCCGTTTAAATGGCGACCAAAAATAATTCTAAACAGAATATCATTCATTTTATGCAAAAAGGTTGGGGTAATCCCCAACCTTTTTGTATATCTATTTATCGTTCATGCCCTTACCTTGTAGTATAGCGTTCATATATTTATCAATACGATTATATCGCGTCTGACTACGTTTAGCCTGTGAAAAATAATATAGATATTGATGTTGACGTCCTGGCGTTAATTGATAAAATGCTTCTTTTAAACGGGGGAACTCTTCAAATTTTTGTTGTAGCTCCTCAGGTACTTCATAATCTTCATTCTTTTTCATTGGTACATTTTTACCAGCTTTTTCAGTTTTAATTGCTTCATTCAAGTAGTATTTTATTTCATCTTTACGCTTTTCTATTTCTTCTAAACTGTTAAAACGTAATTGTCGTGCTGCCTGTACTCTTTCAGTTTGTTGAATCAATGTATGATACTTATCTTCAAGTATTGCTCCTTTTTGAAAAAGCAACGCTACATAATCTTTAAATCCATGTATTAGCACAACATTTTTATTGTTTATCGTATAACAAGGATGCATCCATTTATAATTTTCTTCAAGTTCAGTTTCATTAAAAATTAAATTTCTCAAAAATTTATAACAATCTTGCCATTGGCTTTCTTTAGCTAAAAATTGATCAACTTGCTCATTTTTTTGTTTATTCATTCATTACTACACCTCTTTTAATTAACATTACCTTCTCATATTATATATTTGTTATTTATTCATATTTAATTAAACAATATTAATTGTATTATTACAAAAATTTAGTTTGACTAATGTTTTAACTAGCGTATAATTATAGCGTAATATTTTTGTTGATTATTCAACATATATAAAGGAGTATTTATGAAAAATAAAAACAAATCAAAAAGTAATAAGATAAGCCTTTCTCAACTTGTCCTCCTTGGTCTTGGTTCATTAATAGGATCAGGTTGGTTATTTGGAGCGTGGGAGGCATCTTCAATGGCCGGTCCAGCCGCCATCATTTCCTGGGTTATCGGTTTCTTAGTCATTGGAACGATTGCCTATAACTATATTGAGATAGGAACTATGTTCCCTCAATCAGGCGGTATGAGTAACTATGCACAGTATACTCACGGCTCATTACTTGGTTTTATTGCAGCATGGGCGAACTGGGTATCATTAGTAACAATTATCCCTATTGAAGCAGTGTCTGCTGTTCAATATATGAGTTCTTGGCCATGGGATTGGGCTAAACCAATGGGATCTTTAATGAAGGATGGCTCAATCAGTACTTACGGTTTGATCGCTGTTTACATCATTATTGCAATCTTTTCATTATTAAACTATTGGTCAGTAAAATTATTAACATCATTTACAAGTTTAATTTCAGTATTCAAATTAGGTGTCCCTATTTTAACCATAATTATGTTAATGGTTTCCGGTTTTGATACAGGTAATTATGGACACTCTATCGGTACATTTATGCCATACGGAAGTGCACCTATTTTTGCTGCAACAACAACATCTGGAATTATCTTCTCATTTAATGCATTCCAGACAATTATTAACATGGGATCAGAGATTAAGAATCCAGAGAAAAACATCGCACGTGGGATTGTTATTTCACTTACATTAAGTGCTATATTATATATTGTTTTACAAAGTACGTTCATTACATCAATGCCAAGTTCGATGTTGCATGAACATGGATGGAGCGGTATCAATTTCAATTCACCATTTGCAGATATGGCAATTTTATTAGGTCTTAACTGGTTAGCAATATTACTTTATATGGAAGCAGTTGTGTCACCGTTTGGTACTGGAGTTTCTTTTGTTGCCGTTACTGGACGTGTGTTACGCGCTATGGAAGAAAATGGGCATATTCCTAAATTCTTAGGTAAAATCAATAAAAAGTATAATATCCCACGTGTTGCCATTGCATTTAATGCAATTATCAGTATGATTATGGTGACATTGTTCCGCGACTGGGGTACACTAGCTGCAGTTATTTCTACTGCAACATTAGTTGCATATTTAACTGGTCCAACAACGGTTATTTCATTACGTAAAATGGCTCCAAAAATGACTCGTCCATTCAAAGCTAATATTTTAAAATTTATGGCACCTTTATCCTTTGTTTTAGCATCATTAGCTATCTATTGGGCAATGTGGCCAACGACAGCAGAAGTTATTTTAATTATTATTTTAGGTTTACCTATTTATTTCTTCTATGAATATAAAATGAATTGGAAGAATACTAAAAAACAAATTGGCGGAAGCTTATGGATTATTATCTACCTTATTGTTCTCGCATTCTTATCATTTATTGGAAGTAAAGAGTTCAAAGGCTTAAATTGGATTCACTATCCATGGGATTTCTTAGTCATCGTAATCGTTGCATTAATCTTCTATCAACTTGGTACGACAAGTTACTTTGAAAGTATTTATTTCAAACGTGCAAACAAGTTGAATAAAAAAATGGGCGACAAATTGCGTAAAACACGAAAAAAAGCGCGTCATAAAGATTGGAAAGAACGCGATAGACAAGAACAACAAAATCAATAAGACGACAGCTTATAGAACATAAAATATTTATAATAAAAGCTTGGGACTATCATCATTGTCTCAAGCTTTTTAATATACCAGTAAATATGAATTAAATTCAAAAGTTTATATAATTCTATCTGATATCATTCGTTAAATATTCAGTTATACACTTAATATCATTTTTACTTCGTTTGTAAATTTAATTTTTTAACACATTATTCAAGTCAATCATCAACAGTTCTTTTCACTTTGTTACTTGGTCACATTTCATCTAAATATTATTTTTCATGTTATAGTTAAGCTACGACTTTATATGTAAAGGTGTGTTCAAACATGGTTCAAGTCAAGATAGGTAACTGTACCATCAATGGCTTACACAAAAAGAATATTGATGTATTCTTAGGTATCCCGTATGCCAAACCATTCAATAAGATATCTCGATTCCAACATTCAAAGCTTATGGAACTAAGCAAACCAATGATTGATGCAACTCATATTCAATCCATCCCACCACAACCCTACAATTTACTTGAAGACTTTTTTTCGACCACAGATTCATCGTTTAATTCTTTTAAACAAAATGATTATTGCCTGTTTTTAAATATTTGGAAACCATCATCCAATCAAAATCATTTACCTGTAGTGATTTACTTTTATGGTGGTAGTTTTCTTCAAGGACATGGTACAGCTGAACTATATTGTCCTGAACACATAGTAGAACAAGAAAATATAATAGTAGTTACTTTTAATTATCGCTTAGGTGCACTCGGCTACCTAGATTGGTCTTATTTTAATCAACATTTGAACTATAATAATGGGATTTCTGATCAAATTAATGTTTTAAAATGGGTACATCAATATATCGAACATTTTGGCGGTAATCCAAATAACGTGACACTAATAGGTCAATCTGCAGGTAGTATGAGTATCATGACATTAATGCAAATGCCCGAACTTGATGATTATTATCATAAAGTAATGTTATTAAGTGGAATGTTAACAACTGATACACCACTCAATGCACATACTAAAGTACAACATTTTTCACAACTCATGAGACATTATTTTCCTAATAAAACACTTAAGACACTTACCAGTGATGACATTTTATATCTAATGGAGTCTCAAAAAATAGAGCGCGGAAGATCTCGTGGACTTGATTTGATTTATCAACCTATTAAAAATCATCATATGTCACGATCCATTAAAAAATTTTCCAAGCCGACATTCATGAGTTATACACACGATGAAGGTGATATTTATATTGAAGACGCAACACGTACTTTACCTTCTAAACGTTTTATTCACTTGATGACTCAATATGGTGCACACGTCGAAAAAATTGATGTCATTACAATGAAACAACAAAGAAATTTAATAACAGAGCATTGTTTTGTTCGTCCGACTTATCTATTTTTAAATCAAATGAATAGTTGCGACACTTGGCTAGCACGTTTTGATTGGCATCAACCCCATACCTCCTACTTTAAAAGTGCATATCATATATTGGATTTAGTATTTTGGTTTGGTCACCTCTCTATTTTGACTAAAAATCATTATTCTGTAACCCAACATGATATGAATTTAAGTCGTAACATGATATCTGACTTAGCTTATTTTGCCCGAAAAGGTAGGATGCCATGGAAATGTTATGAACCTCAACATCAAGCGTTACATATCTATAAATAAAGACTGGAAAAGGCACTGATAACATACACGAATCTAATACCATAAAGATACTTCTATATGCTATCGTGCAAACCTTTTCCAGTCATAAATTTTTAGCATAGTGTCTATTTTTTAAAGTGAATACAATGATAAGACTAATTAAACCTATCAATGCACTAGTATAAGTAACATATTCCACTGATAAATGTGTCATAACGAGTCCACCTACGATTCCGCCAACGCCAATACCGGCATTGAGACTCGACATATTCCAACTCATCACTTGGCTTGTATCACCTTCGACGTGTTCAATAATACCGCTTTGAATAGCTGGATTTGTACTCCATTGCATTAAATTCCACATAAATAAGCCGACTAATAATAATCCTGTTCCTGGTAATAATAAATTAAGAATTATCATCATTATTATAAATATTGAAATCGAAATTATTAACCAACGCTTACTAGTAAACTTATCAGATAAAACACCGCCTAATGAAGTACCGATCACACCTGCTACACCATTAACAAGCAGTGCTAAAGACACAAAAGACATTTCATGTCCATTGGATAAAATTAATGGATTAATAAAGACGAATGTTACAGAATTAGCAACCAGTACTAAAAATGTAATCATCAGATATTTAATAACCTCACGAGGTCTTATGACGCTTGAGCCAGTTTGTGATTCAATACTAGCTGAACGAAGTGTTTGATTTGAATGTGACAATTCATCTTCTTTTGGTAGATATATTAACATCAAAATACCAACAAATACACTTACAACAATAATAAATAAAAATGTAAATCGCCATCCTACCCAGTCGCCAATCACTGTACCGATGGGAACACCAAAGACATTCGCCCCACTAAAACCTGTATAAACGATGCCAATCATTTTACCTCTGTTTTTTGCTGATGTGAGCATCGCCGTGAGTGCTAAAACTTTCACAATAATGAGTGAAGCTGCGGCAGAAGATAAAATACGTCCTACAACTATTATTGCAAAATGAGGCGCAATGGCAATCATACCATTCCCGAAGATAAAGATAATTAACGTCCATAATAATACTGATCGCGAAGCAAACCGATGAGTCAATTTCACTAATAACGGACCACATATCGCAAAGGTAAGCGCGTACAACGTCACCAGTTGCCCGACCACCGCTTCAGAAACATGAAGATCTTGACTCATTAAATTCATAATACCTGCAACCATCATCTCAACCATACCTACGATAAAAACACTTAATATAAATGTTGTTGTGCGTGCGACAGTCATAATATCTAGATGCCCCTTTCAAAGTAATGACGTAACTATTGATTTTGACTAAAATAAAACAGCTACAAACTTATCATTGTTTATAACTGTTTTATTATATAATATTTAAAGCTGTACTGTGTAGGTTAACAACGATATTTAACTACTTTGTCTTGTGCGTTGCGTTCTAGCAATGAGTTGATGACGAGCATTAAAGAACTGACCGTAACTCATATACGTTGCAATGAGTGCAGACATAATCGTCGCTGTTGTATGAATAAACACGACAAGCAATTGAAATTTTATTGCTTGAAGTGGGTCAACGCCTCCGATAATCAATCCCGTCATCATACCTGGAATTGAAACTAAACCATATGTTTTTACAGAATCAATTGTAGGAACAATCGCTAAGCGTATACTTTCTCTAATAGATGATTTTGATGCGAGCTTAGGTGTCGCTGCTAACGTAAGTTTGGATTCAATATCAGAAACATCTTGAACAAATGCTCTTTCTAAATTCTGATAAGCGAGATTAATCGCGATTAAACCATTATTAGCTAACATACCTCCAATTGGAATCACTTCATTCGCTGTAAATTTAATTGCACCTGTAGCAACAGTTGCCGCCAATGGTAGTGCTGTTCCCACAAATATAGCCACAAATGATATCCAAAAAACATGATGCATGACAGGTGAAGCACGACTTATTGTATTCCAAGATGCATTAATAATAATGACTAACACACAAAGCACTAATAACCATTTTTCATTAATTTCGAAAATATAATGTAATAAAAAACCTAAAATCAATAATTGTATGGTTGCTCTAATTGTAGCAATAACTAAATCTTTGATAATATGTAATCCTTCTTTATAAGAAATAAAGATAGGGATTAGTAATAAAAGTGCTGTCAGACAAAGTGCTGTATTACTCATTACCATTCAACTCCTCATCACTCGATATCTTACCGTCAGTAATTGTGATTCTACGCTTAAAATGACGCATACTTTGGTCATCACTATGCGTAATCCACAAAATGGCAATCCCTTTATCCGCTAATTTAAATATAATTTCTTCAATTTTCTTTTTATTATATGTATCTAAAGCGCTAGTAGCTTCGTCCAATAATAAAACTTCAGGTTCATACATGAGTTGTCGTGCGATGGTAATACGTTGTTGCTCTCCCCCAGACATGTACTCAATTTGAGCATCTAACTGATAATTACCTAGTCCCACTTGAGAGATGAGTTGTTTCGCTTTATCACGGTCAAAAGTTTCATTTCTAGCCTCAGCAGGAAATTTCATATTATCTTCAATTGTATAACCAATTAACTCACTTTGTTGCATTAAATAACTCACACGTGTTCTTATCTCTTCCGGCTTATAATCAAAGTAAGATTGATCATTCAAATATAAATCTCCACTCGTAGGACTAATTAAATGATTCAATTGTTTGAGTAAAGTACTCTTACCGCTTCCAGAAGGACCTACAATAGCAATCGTGTCTCCTTTATTAATATTCAAATTAATATCATCTAAAATCGTACGATTATCAACCTTGTATGTAAGATGTTCAACCTTAAGTAGCAATTTAAACACATCCTTATATCAACATTACTAAACTCTATTCCCTATTTTGACTATTTTATTATTATTAAATTTAAGTTTGTACCTGTTAAATTATAGTACTCAATCACTCACTTATATTATAGATGTATATACACTTATAAATGCAACCACACTTAAAATCATATGCATTAGTATAGCAACTGCTAAATTTCTACCACTAGAATACTTATTATCTGAACTAGTTTATTTGAGAGTGTTGGGTTCTAATATGAAGTAATAGTTTACTTAAACGCAATCGTATAAGTAGAAGCACTGTTCAAAATGCTATTAAATTTGTAATCATATGCAAAGCAATTGGTACTGCTAAATTACGGTGGCTAAAATGGTAACCTATAACAAATACGACTGCTGCAATAAAGTAAGGTCCTGCTTCAAATGGTGAAACTGCATCGGTACAATGAAAATATGTAAATCCCACTACTGACACAATATACATCAAACCATAAGTTAATTTTTTACCTAGTTCATGAATGATTAAATGACGAAATAAAAGTTCTTCAATGATTGGTGTAAAAATAACAATATCTATAAATAGTATGGGTGTTATCCACGTATGTGTAAATAACTCTTCAATTCCCTCTTCATTAACTGTCTCATAATATTGATACTGTTCAGGTAAAAAATCAATTGAATATTCCCAAAGACTTGTAAAAATCTCTGTACTTAACGCACAAATAATAAGTAAAGGTATATATTTTTTTAATTCTTTAATTTTAGTCATTGCAGTCGTTATCATCGTACTTTTATGTAATAAATAAAAAATAAGAATAACAATTGCCTCTCCGACAAACGCATATACAGTACTTGCATCATTATAAAAGCTATTTAAATAATCTTCAGATAAATAACCATTAACTATAGCTAATATCCACGTTGTAATATTAGCGAACAAATCAGGTAAAATAAAAATTGCCAAAACATATAGAGGAACAAGCAAAAAATCCCTTTTGACTATTTTCTTTAATTTAAATTTTTCCTCAACGGTAGTTTGAGTTTGACAATAACAATGTTGTACTTCCTTTGACATAATAAACTCCTATTTCAAACTTTTCTTCTTAAAAGTTGGTATACTTACTTAAAATTTCTATAAAAAGGATACATTGCAAAATCACTTGAAATATATAAGCGACAATTAAATTATCCCGCGATTTAATATATAGTATTGTAGCTGCTGAAGCAATAACGATATATGGAAGAATTTCAAAAATCGATGCCATATCGTAAACATGTACGATCGTTTCAATAACAATAGACAAACCAATTACAAATTGTCTATTCCATACTTTTCCTAATTCATGGATGATGAGATATCTATAAATGATTTGTTCTACCATTGGACGTAAGAATACCATGGATATAAAAGTAACTAACAACACATAAGGTGATTTAAATAGTCCTAATGTACGTTGTTCGTATTGCGTGAGATGATAACTTAAATGATTAGGTAATGCTGTTCCAATCACCCGAACTATAAGTAATAATAAATATACGACAATCGCAACTATTACAATTTTAATTATTTTATTCTTTGCAACTATCCATTGTTGCTTCATCACATCATTTATTACAGATTGATGCATTTTATAAAAGATAACTAATATTAGACCTTGAGCAATCACAAAACTTAAACTCAATGAAAAATGATACAACCATTGTGGTGGTGCTTGTTGTGTTATCATTGCAGTGATCCCTAATGAGCCGAAAACAACAATGATTGGTACGATACTTTGTAATAAAATATAAGCTGGTATTAATATAAAATTTCTTTTCAAAACTGTCCCACTGTCTGATAAATGATACGGTCGACCTTGTTTCTCTGAAGATTGTTTAATATCCATATTGTCCCTCTTCTCGCATAAAACATATATTTTTATCTTAATACAGCCGCACAATAATTTTAATGTTTTTCTATTAGACTTTCATTGTAAAACGCATACAGTGTTGTATCATAATATTGAAAACGTTTTTAGGGGGTATTGTTTATGTCAGTTTTAACTGTCATGCAATTCATAGTCAATATTATCATCATGATTGTGTTATTAACGATTATGATTCTTGGGGTTATTTGGTTATTTAAAGACAAAGGTCAAAATCAACACAGTGTACTAAGAAATTTTCCTGTTTTGGGTCGAATACGTTATATTTCTGAAAAAATCGGTCCCGAATTAAGACAATATTTCTTCGCAAACGATAATGAAGGCAAACCTTTTTCACGAAGTGATTATAAAAATATCGTTTTAGCTGGAAAATATAAATCACGAATGACTAGTTTCGGTACAGGTAAGGATTATGAAGAAGGGTTTTATATTCAGAATACGATGTTTCCACTTCAAGCGACTGAATTACATATCGATCATACTGAATTCATTTCTACATTCTTATATCATATTGAGAATGAGCGCCTATTTAGTAGAGAAGAACACAGAAAAAGCGCTCAGGTTGATCCGTTTTTCTTAACTGATGAACATGCAGTCATATTAGGCTCTAACCTTAAGCATCCCTTTAAAATTAAACGATTAGTTGGTCAATCTGGGATGAGTTATGGCGCTCTAGGTAAAAATGCAATTACTGCACTGTCAAAAGGATTAGCTAAAGCTGGTACTTGGATGAATACAGGTGAAGGCGGACTATCTGAATATCATTTAAAAGGCAATGGCGATATCATTTATCAAATAGGTCCGGGACTCTTTGGTGTCAGAGATCATGATGGTAATTTTAATAAAGATATGTTTATCAATCTTGCTGAACACGACAATGTACGTGCGTTTGAAATCAAGTTAGCACAAGGCGCTAAAACACGTGGTGGACATATGGAAGGCAATAAAGTCACAGAAGAGATTGCACGCATTAGAAATGTGAAACCATATGAAACTATTAATTCACCTAATCGTTTTGATTTTATTAAAAATCCAACAGATTTACTGAATTTCGTTAATCGATTACAATCAATAGGTCAAAAACCGGTAGGCTGTAAAATTGTTGTTAGTAAAGTTGAAGAAATAGAGACGTTAGTTAAAACAATGGTAGAGATAGACATCTATCCAAGCTTTATCACTGTTGACGGTGGCGAAGGTGGTACAGGCGCTACTTTCCAAGAGCTTGAAGATGGTGTAGGTTTACCATTATTTACAGCACTTCCTATCGTTTCAAGTATGTTAGAAAAGTATGGTATAAGAGATAAAGTTAAAATTTTTGCGTCTGGCAAATTAGTGACTCCAGATAAAATCGCAATTGCATTAGGATTAGGTGCAGATCTCGTCAATATTGCTAGAGGGATGATGATAAGTGTAGGATGCATCATGAGCCAACAATGTCATTTAAATACATGCCCAGTCGGAGTAGCAACAACCGATCCTAAAAAAGAAAAAGGACTTATTGTTGATGAAAAACAATACCGTGTTACAAATTATGTTACAAGTTTGCATGAAGGATTATTTAACATCGCTGCAGCTGTAGGCGTTCATAGTCCAACGGAGATTACTTCCGATCATATTATCTATAGACAATTAGATGGCACTACAACGTCCATTCAGGATTATAAACTTAAATTAATTTCTTAAATCACAACATCGAAAAGGAGCGAGACAGAATGCTGTCTCACTCCTTTTCAATTTAATTATCTTCATTCATTTTACTTTTATCTTTTAAACCATTACGTTTGAGTTGTTTAACAACCCTATCCACACTCACATGGTCACCTTTTTTGGCATCGGATGATATGAAACCTAAATTTTTCTTAAGCTGATCGATATCCGCATCTTTATAATCAATATCGATATGTTCGATGGCCTTTCGATCTTTAAAATCAGCTTTATATGTGACACCTTCTATCCCTTTAAAGGCTTGCTCATCATTTTTAAACATTTGTTTCGCTTCATCTTTAGTAATGCCTAAATCATCATATTTAACTGTTGCTATAGTAGATTGTTTGAGAACTTCATCATCTTTGTATGTCAAAGATGTAATCACTTGCTTTCCGTTGACTTCGCCTTCATAAGTTTTTGTGCGTTCTTTCCCACATGCTGAAAGAGATACAGCACTTATCACTATTACTACTAAAAGCGATATGACTTTTTTCATAGTAGTCGCCTTCTCTCATCTTTAATCATGTTAATTATATCATCTTTAATTTGAATATGTTACTTATATGAAGATAAATATCTTTTTATTTTGAAAATTTAAACATCTATAAACATGGGATTCAGAATTTCACTATTTAGAATGTTATACTACTTTTAAAGACTTATTAATGGAGGAATGACTATGCCAGAATCTAAAGCATTACTTAAATCTTTAACAGATGTTAATGGCATTTCTGGACATGAAATGCAAGTTAAATCATTGATGAAAGATTATTTAACACCTGTCAGCGACGAGATTGTTGAAGACCGATTAGGAGGTATTTTTGGTAAAAAGAATGCTACTCATGGAACTAAATCTTTAATGATTTCCGGTCATTTAGATGAAATTGGCTTTATCGTTACACAAATTGATGAACAAGGATACATTTATTTCACGCCCATTGGTGGCTGGTGGAATCAAGTCATGTTATCTCAAAAAGTGACGATTACTACTGAAAATGGTAAAGAGATACGTGGAATTATTGGTTCTAAACCACCACATGCCCTCTCACCAGAAGAGCGTAAGAAGCCTGTTGATATTAAAAATATGTATATCGATATTGGTGTAGGTAGTAAAGAAGAAGCGAAAGAAGCAGGAATTGAATTAGGTAATATGATTACACCTTATAGCGAATTCGAATCGCTAGCCAATGATAAATACTTAACAGCTAAAGCGTTCGATAATCGATATGGATGCGCACTTGCTGTTGATGTACTTCAACAACTTAAAGATGAAAACATAGATATCAATCTATATGCCGGTGCAACTGTACAAGAGGAAGTAGGTTTACGTGGTGCTAAAGTTGCAGCAAATTTGATTAAACCTGATTTAGCAATCGCTGTGGACGTCGGGGTTGCATACGATGTTCCAGGTATGACGAGTGAAAAAAATGAAGGTAAGTTGGGTGATGGCCCGTTAGCAATATTAATGGATGCCACTAGTATCGCTCACGATGGTTTGCGCAAACATATTAAAGACGTTGCTGAGCATCATAATATTCCTGTACAGTGGGCAACAACACCTGGTGGTGGTACAGATGCAGGTAGCATTCATGTAGCCAATGAAGGTATCCCAACAATTACAATCGGCGTGCCATTAAGATACATGCACTCTAATGTATCTGTGCTCAACATTGATGATTATACAAATTCAGTGCGCTTAATTACTGAGATTGTTCGCTCATTAAATGATGACAGTTATCAAGCGCTTATGTGGTAAATGAAGGAGGCATATCATGTTTTCTACTAGTAATAAAGCTAAAAAGACTATATTTGGAGCTATGACTTGTTCAAAATGTGGTAAGACACTCAATAATGATGAAAACATTACCATTAAAATCAATACTAAAGAATTAAAAGGTTATACTCACTTATCAAATTGGGCTGATGCACAGTATAAATTGTGTGAAATCTGCTCAGAATAATCATTACCAGAGCACAAATGAAGTAAGTTAACATTCATATTAGAATTTACTGCCACATCTCAATAACCAAAATTAAATTTGTTAAAATACTTTAATAAAAATAAAATTTATTTCTGTGATTACCTGACAATATATTAAAACATGCCTGAGACAAGAAATGAGGTCTTAGGCATGCTTTATTTTCAATAATTTTATTTAGTAGAGTTTTTCCAACTTTCATCACTTAGCATTTCTCCAGGCCATGTATAAGCCATCACGCCACCATCGATACGAATAGTTTCACCAGTTATAAATGAACTATCATCGGCAGCTAAAAATGCTACAAGTTTCCCGACTTCATCCGGTGTTCCTAGTCGACCTAATGGTGTTACCCATTTTTGATTTTCTCGGAATGTTTGTCCGGCCTCTTCATCTGATGTACCTGCTAAATTATCAACAAGTGGTGTTTCGATTGTTCCAGGTGCTATGGCATTAGCACGAATATTTTCACGTCCATATTCTATAGCGATAGATTTTGTGAAATTAATGACACCGCCCTTTGCAGCATTATACCCTGAACGGTATAAATCGGCAGCTTGTCCAGAGAATGAAGCTGTATTAATAATAGAACCACCTTGTTTCATCATTAAAGGTAATAAAAATTTAGTTACTAAAAACGTTCCTCTCATATCAACAGCCATAATTTTATCAAACACTTCAACTGGATACTCATGAATACGTCCGGCGCCATTATCTACACCCGCATTATTAAAAATAACATCTACATGTCCAAAATCTTGTGCTATTTTTTCTGAGAATTGTTTGACTTGTTTATCATCTGAAATATCTACGCGATATGCAGTTGCTTTCCCACCATTATCATTAATAGACTGTACAGTTTCTTCTAATTGATCTGATATATCAAGCGCTAACACATGTGCGCCTTCTTTTGCTAACGCCACGGCTGATGCTTGCCCAATACCAGTACTCGCACCAGTAATCACTGCGATTTTGTTTTCTAAACGTTCCATTCAAAGTCACTCTCCTATCACTTGTACATACTTAATACAATTAAGTATCATGTTAGTTTAATCTTTCCACGATGTGAATCAACTTAAACAGTGATAAAAATAAGACACACGAAGAATAAATAGCTGAGTTAAGTTATACACTTATGTACTTTTCTTTTTAGTAAAATTATATTTTTAAAAATTATAATTACTAATCAATCATCTTAAAAATTTCAGAAAAATTAACTATAAGTTCTTTTCAATTTATCTATATCATGTACAATAAAATTAAATAAGGATTATTTTAAACGTATTGTTTGAATAATAGGAGGCAAACATGGAAGAAAGAATTGGTTTGATAGACATTGGTTCCAACACGATTCGACTTGTTATATTTGGCTACAATAAAAAAACTGGACTCAATGAAATACTGAATATAAAAACACCTGCACGATTAAGTCAATATCTCACAAAGTCCAATGAAATGAATGATGAAGGTATTCATGTTTTAAAAGAGACATTAAGCAGTTTTAGAAAAGTTGCGGATAAATTTAACGTTGATGCATTATATCCCATCGCAACAGCTGCTATTCGTCAATCTAAAAATCGTGAAGCTATCATTAAAGAAATTAAACAAGATATTCATATCGAAATTCAAATTGTACCTGAAGAAGATGAAGCATTTTATGGTTACTATGCGATTACACATACTACCGATATTGAAAATGGAATTTCTGTCGATATCGGTGGCGGTTCTACCGAAGTTACCCTTTTCAAAGATAAACAACTTAAAGAGTCTCACAGCTTTCCATTCGGCGTGGTATCACTTAAGCGTCAGTTTTTTGGTGATAAAGAACATAATGACAAAACAGCCATTAAAAATATGGAACAGTTTTTACGTGAACAATTTAGTCAGCTAGACTGGCTATCCAATCAACATATTGCGCTTGTAGGAGTAGGTGGTTCTGCACGTAATGTTGCACGCATTCATCAATCAGCACATGCATACCCTATCGGTGGCGTTCATAACTATACGATGACTTCGAAAGATATCAACAATGTTTATGATTTAATCCGCAAAAGTTCTCGCGACGAACTAACAAATCTAGACGGTTTAAGTCGCGACCGCGTCGATATCATTCTGCCGGCAATTTCCGTCTTTAAAACGCTTTTCAAAAAAATTGACGCCACACAATTCACCTTCTCAAGAAAAGGGATTCGTGAAGGGTTTATTATGAACCACATCAGCAAACAATATCCTGATGAGTTTAATAAAAGTAACGTACGTAAAGATGCATTACGTCATTTAGCGAACGAATATCATATTGAAGAAACGAGTGCTAATCGTCGTGTGAAATTAGCACAATCCTTATTGAATCAAATATTAAGTGAACGATCACTTAATATTTCAGAAATGGAAAAAGAATTATTTATTGAAGGTGCCTACATTTATTATCTGGGTAGTTTTATTGATTCAGACTCAAGTTCACCACATACGTATTACTTAATCGCAAATTCAATGATTAACGGCTTTTCACATAAAGATCGTGTGAAATTAGCTTTGTTAGCTAGTTTTAAAAACAAATCTTTACTTAAATTTTATTGCAAAGAAACACAGTGGTTTAGTAGTAAAGAAATAGATACAATACAAGCTTTAGGAGGGATTATTAAATTTGCAAACACCTTAAATATCTCACATACTAGCTTTGTAGAGGAAGTTAAACTAAAAGCAAAGAAAGATGACAAATACGATTTAATAGTTTATTACAAAGGATCACCTATTGCAGAAGAATACCAAGCAAATCGTCAGAAAAAGCATATTGAGAAAATTTTAAAAGGTAAGGTTTCTATTATATTTACAAAATCTTAAAATTATTATGATATTTTAGATTGGTGCATAATAAAGATTAATTAATGAGGTGTATGTATAGTATGCAAACTCGATTGGGAGAAAAAGATATTAATTTACCGCAGTATTACAACAATAGGGAGTTAAGTTGGCTAGATTTTAACTACAGAGTATTACAAGAATCATATGATAAAAATAATCCGTTGCTTGAAAAACTTAATTTTATTTCTATCTTTAGTTCAAATTTAGATGAATTCTTTATGGTTCGAGTGGCTGGGTTAAAAGACCAAGTCAAAATGGGATATGACAAACCTGAAAATAAAGCACAAATGACGCCTCAAGAACAACTTGATGCTATTAAAATTAAAAATACAGACTATGTGAACACTCAATATCAACGTTATAACGAATTAATTAAAGAATTAGCCAATTACGATATTGAGATGGTAAAACCTGAAGACTTATCAGATGCATTGATAGAAAAATTAGAACAAGAGTTCAAGTTAAGTGTCTTACCGACACTCACTCCGTTAGGTATTGATGCGTATCATCCATTTCCAAAGTTAAATAATAAAAGTTTAAATATTTTTGTTGATATCGATACGGAAGATGCCATTAATTCAGCTATCGTTCAAATTCCTTCATTAATTCCACGCTTTTTAACTTTAAATGAGGGTACAAAACAATACGTTGTCATGGTCGAAGATGTGATTACGTATTTCATCAATTATCTATTTACAGGATACGAAGTACTAAATACTTTTACTTTCCGAATAACACGTAATGCAGATTTAACCATTCATGAAGATGGCGCTGAGGACTTGCTTATAGAAATTGAACGTTTCTTAAAAGAACGTAAGAGTGGTTCGGCTGTACGTTTAGAATTAGATTGTCGCACTTCTGAAAAAGAGAATGTAGAATGGTTAATCGATCAATTAGAAATTGAAGAAAATGATATTTATTATTTAGATGGGCCACTTGATTTAACATTCTTATTTGGATTGGTTGACCATCTATCTCATAAGCTCAAATATTTAACATATGAGAAATATACGCCTCAACCACCTAGATCATTAGGCAACAAGAATATCTATCAATTATCATTAGAAAGAGATATATTCTTCCACCATCCGTACGAATCCTTTGAACCAATAGTTGACTTTATTCGACAAGCAGCAGATGACCCAAATACAATCGCTATCAAACAAACCTTGTATCGAGTGAGTAAGGATTCGCCTATTATTAACAGCTTAAAAGAAGCTGCTGAAAACGGCAAGCAAGTAACGGTGCTCGTAGAATTAAAAGCACGCTTTGATGAAGAAAATAACGTACATTGGGCACGTATGCTTGAAGATGCTGGCTGTCACGTTATTTATGGTATGACACATTTAAAAACGCATAGTAAAATTGCTTTAGTCGTTAAACGCATCAATAATGAACTGACGTCATTTGTTCATTTGGGTACAGGTAACTATAACGATAAAACTGCTAAATTATACACAGATATGGGTATCATCACGACAAATAAAGATATTGCTGAAGATGCAATTAACTTCTTTAATTACTTGAGTGGTTACTCAACAAAACCAGAATACAATAAATTGATTGTAGCACCATACGATATTCGAGACGTCTTCATTGATCGTATCGATAAAGAGATACGTAGTCATTTACAACATGGTAATGGTAAAATTATGATGAAAATGAACTCTTTAACCGATAAAACGATTATCGAAAAGCTCTTCGAAGCATCCCAAGCTGGTGTTAAAATACAACTCATCATTCGTGGTATCTGTTGTCTTAAACCAGGCATTCCAGGTATTAGCGAAAATATAGAGGTTGTTAGTATTGTGGGTCGTTTGCTTGAACATTCACGTATTTATTACTTCCATAATAATGGCGAGGCGCATATTTATTTATCTTCAGCTGACGTTATGACACGTAATATGATTAAACGTGTCGAAATATTATTCCCTGTTGAAGATAAATCAATAGGACAACGATTAGTTAACTATATGAATTTACAATTATCTGACAACCAAAAAGGTCGTTACCAAGATGCACAGGGCGTTTATCATTACGTCGAAAACAATTCATCACCTTTAAACTCTCAATCTTACTTGATGCAAGAAGCAATTAAGTATGGAGAAGAACTAAAAAAACAATCGGTACAACCTTCAGGACAACCCGTTCATTCTAGACGTGGTGGTAGTTGGATGCGAAAATTAAAAAACACATTTAAAAGATAAACTCACCTTGACAATTGTATTTTATATGAAATGAACACGAAAATAATAAATATCTTTTTATAACTATTCAACTTGTTATTCTTTATAATAATTAAGAGGTACAGAACACATCACTTTAACTCAACATTTTGAGAGTATAAAAGTCGTTCTTGTACCTCTTTTTTATCTATGATGATTTATAGGATTGTGGGTGTGCATACCACTCTTTTAAAAATGTATATAAAACATCACTATATTGTGCTAATTCTTTTATTTTTATTTTCTCATCTACGCTATGTGCTTCTTCTAAACTACCTGGGCCATATAGTATCGTGGGAATGCCAAAATGTGCTGTCCAACCTCCATCAGTTACAGTTGTACTCATACCATGTTCAAGCTTTTTATTATGAATATGTTCATGTGCTTCTTCTAATTGCTTAAAACCTGGATGATGTGTCGGCACAGTGAAACTTGGGAAGATTTCTCCTTTATCCTCAATCATAGATGTACCACCCCATTCAAATTCAAGTGGATTCTCTCTGAGCCAAACATCTGCTTCTGCAACCTTATTTAAATATTCCTCTATTTCATCAACTACAGATTCATAACTTTCGTTCGGTAAGTAATGAACAGTAATCCATAATCGACATTCATCTGCAATAAATGCAGGATGACGTCCACCTTCTATGACAGCTGGGTTAATTGTATTCGCACCTGGCGGCATTCCAGGGCTCTTCTTCATGACAGCCCAATGTCTTTCAAGTTCATTAAGGGATTGAATCACCTTTGTCATTTTTTCAATGGCACTTGCACCAAACAAGCCCCCACCAGCATGTATCGTTTGACTACGCGCACCATCATGTATTGTATTCTTACTTTTAACTGTAATCCATCCGGTAATCACACCACCTTGCCCAAGTGCTTGATTCTCGCTCGTATCTAAGACAAGAGCTAAGTCACCTTTAGGTCCTATTTCACACGCACGTTTAGTTCCCGCTTCACCTACTTCTTCACCGACTACTGATTGAACAATAATATCACCTTCTGGACGTACACCCTCTTGATGTAATTGTTCCAAGACGTAGAATAATGAAGACATACCACCTTTCATATCGCTAACGCCACGACCGTATAGCCATTCATCTTTGTTGGTAAGTTTAAAAGGTGGATACTGCCAATATTGATCATTATCTACAGAAGCTACATCAACATGCCCATTCAATATCAGTTTTGGCGCTTGAGGATTGTGTCCTTTTAAGGTTGCTACTATCACACTATCATTGTCATATAACTGTTCTCTTTGTATTGAAAAATCCAGTTGTTTAAGTAACGTTTCGATTTCATCTTGCAATGGATCTGTATTACGTCCAGGTGGACTTTCCGTATTAAATTTAACTAGCATATCTAAAATTTCAAATTGACGTTTATCCAATTGATATCCCATCCTTTGTATAAAGTGGTTGAATTCAAACGTAACAATTTAAGTGTAACATGAAACAAAAATGCTATTTTAAATAAAGAAATGTCACCATTTAAACAGGTCTTATCGTTACTTCATTAACATTAACGTGACTAGGTTGTGTTAAAGCATATACTACAGCATCAGCAATGTTCTGTGCTTCAAGTTTTTTGCGTTCTCCAAAATCAGTCCCTTCCGTCATAGGGGTATCAACCATTCCTGGTGAAATACTAGTCACTTTAACACCTGTACGTGCTAATTCTTTTTCAAGAGACTGTGTGATTGCATGTATTGCTGCTTTTGTCGCACCATAAACGCCATTCGTCTTTGTTGGTTCAAATCCTGATACTGATGCAAGATTGATGATATGCCCACTAGATTGTTTTAACAAATAAGGCAATGTTGCTTGTAAAACATGGAGTGTACCTTTAATATTTACATCTACCATAGTATCCCACTGCTCAACATTATAGTCTGTAATTTTAGATGATAAACTTTGACCTGCGCTATTCACAACAATATCGATATGACCGAAATGGTCTATTGCAACTTTTAACATATCATCTATGTTCGATTTTACAGTGACATCCGCTGAAACAACTTTAGCTGGGTTATTTAGTTGCTGGGCTATTTCGTTTAAGCGTTGTTCGTTACGACCAACCAGAACTATTGATGCGCCTTGTTGACTTAACTTTTTGGCAATCGCCTCTCCTATACCGCTACTCGCACCTGTAACGACTGCAACTTTCTCTTTTAATTTTGTCATACATCACTACTCCTTATCATAGTATTATTTTGAATATCTTTATCATAACGTTTTGTTAGAGAATAGGACATTAATGTGATATATAGATCAACTTTAAACAAAAGGAATCAAACATATATTTAATTATAAAAATCATTTTATATTTAGTCATTTTCATTATAAAGTAAACATAGTAACAAAAGAATAAAAGTCAAGTTTTAGGAGGAACAGTAATGTCGTTTTATGAACGGGTATTAAAACTAAGCGAAAATAATCATCGCACTGCTTTTGAATTTCGTTTTGAAGAATTATTTTCAGAGGAAGAATGGTGCGCATTATCGCTAGCAGAACGTCAGGAACAAGAAAAAGCATTTAGATGCGAAGTGAACAAGCGAGACGATATACGTATACCATTTTCAAGTGAAAACGATGCTAAAAATAAGTTATTTAATATTGTTTATGCTTACAATTCCGTAAAAAAGAACTTTAAACAGGCTGAACATTCTAGAAATCCTAGAGGTCGAAACGTTTAATAATTATCAAGACAGCTTGCATTGTAATGATTAAAATATGTTGGGAAATGAAAGATTCGATGTAATCATAGGATACTTCGTGTGAGACAATATGACACATTAAAAGAAATGTAAATCACCGTTGAATCACAGATCAAAAATGAAGACCATAACTCACAGGGGTAGTAAGTTACGGTCTCCTAACACATTAATTAAGATTTTAGGGGTATATAGAGTGTCAATTTTGCCCTCAATTACCCTTTGAGAGCAAGCGAGTTCAACATTGTGGGAGTTCGTCAAAAATCAACTTGTAACGAGGGCTTTGCGCTCTAAACTATAATAGTATAATCTTTCAGCATCAATATACGGGATAGAATCAATCGTCAAATAACCATCCTTGATGTCTCCAACCAACCCTTGGTTAACGCCTGTGTTTACATAGATGTCATAACTACTTACATCGGAGAAGATCAATTCTTCTATAGCATTTCTCATAGTCATCACCTCAATAATTTACTCTTTCCTTACACTTCATATACTACATCATTTTATGTAAATTAAAAGCATTTTGTGATACATTTCACAAAATGCTCAATTAATACCTTTACTTCAAATTAGCAAATACATATTCAATTTTCATATTATAATCATTTGGATCTTGAATAAAGTTTTCAACATATTTATTAGCTTCTTTACTATTGAGTAGGATGTTTTTTATTAATTTTTTTTGATAATCTTCATTTGCTCTGTCGGGAGTAAGCGCTCTATGACATGCAGGACAAACTTTAACTAGATTTTCTAATATATCACCTGATTGATTTGAACCAAATGAAATAACATGATGCAACTCAAAATAATAACGTTCACTATTTTTTCTTTTAAAAGTTCTATCTTCTATATTATACATATCTTTACAACAAACACATTCTTCGGGTAATATAGTATTTGCAGCCGCAACTATTTGTTTATTTCTTTTTATACCTCTTAATTCATTATCTGGTTTTTCAGAAAAATCTAGCTCTTCTCTCAATTCTTCTACTTGTCTCTTTAATTCAGGTTTTGAAAGCTGGTCAAATGAGAAATTACTATTTACTATTTTTTCTTTATAAAATATCATTCTCTCAAGGAAGCTACTATTTTTCTTTGTATAGCTATTTTGAGCTAAAATTGCTCTATTATTTTTAATAATATCTTCTTTATAAGTATTAATTTCAGATAAATAATCAATGTAGTTTTCTGCAAACCATTTTAGATTTATTCTTATTTGAGTATTACGCTTATTCGTTTGTTCCACATATTGCTTTTGTAGATTTCTAAAATTTAAATTTAATTGATTAGTTGCTTCTGTTGAAATTAATAAATTCATAATCATCTCAATGTATTTATCTGAAATGAAACGCTCATATATATCTATTGTTAAATAATTTCTTTTTAGATCTATACTCCCTCTCGGTCCAAAAGCTGAATTTAAAACTATTCCATCAAACTCACTACTACTATAAGTAAATCTTTTTTGTTGAATTAATGAAAAAATATTTATCATAAATTCTTCAAAAGAAATATTATTCTCATTTTTAATATATGTAACATGTTGTCCTATACCTTTAATTTCAAAATCCAAATTACTATATTTACTTAAAAGTTCATTATTTTTTTCAGTAATTATTTTATCTAAATCTTTGGTTGCGTGTGTTGAAGTTCTATAACTAATTTTCACTTCGAAATGATTTTTATCTTGTTTAGTTATATTAAAAAATACTAAAGCTAAACCTTTCAAATCTAATTTATAAATTTCATTAATACTTATCATACTACCATCTCCTGAATAAAATTTACATTTCAATTATAATATACTTGCTTAAACAGGTGTATTATGAGATGATTTGAGGGACCATTTTTTCATACCTCAAGGAGATTTTATCATGAATTTTAAAATTTTAGATTTATTTTCAGGTGCAGGCGGATTTTCTTGTGGATTAGACTCATTAGATAATTTCGAAACTGTAGTAGCGCTCGATTTTAATGAATATGCTATTGAAACTTTTTCACACAATTTTCCTAATGCCTCTACTATTGTTGGTGATATATTAGAACCAAATATAAAAAATCAGGTGGTTGAAGTATCGCGTAATCGAGGAGTTAATATGATTATTGGGGGACCCCCTTGTCAAGGATTTAGTAACAAAGGGAAAAAATTAGGCTTAAATGATCCCAGAAATTATTTATTCCTTGAATACCTTGAAATTGTAAGAGAAATTGAACCTGATATTTTTATAATTGAAAACGTTAAAAGTATGATTACCGCAGCAAATGGTTATTTCATGAATGAAATACAAAGGGAAATTGAAAGTCTAGGGTATTTTTCAACTTGTAATGTATTAAACAGTAAATATTATGGAGTACCGCAAAGTAGAGAAAGAGCTTTTATAATTGCATATAAACATAAAACCTTAAATATTCCAGAACCGGATTCTAAAAGTTTTTTGACTGTTAGAGATGCTATTTCTGATCTGAGCTATTTAAATTCTGGAGAAGGAAAAAATAAAAGTTTTTATATTCATAATTATCAAAGTAAGTATCAAAAAGAGTTAAGAGAAGATAGTGATTTATTGTACAATCACATTGCTTCTAAACATTCAGAAGTTGCATTAAAAAAGTTAGCTCTCATACCACCAGAGTGTGGTAAAGAGTTTCTTCCACCAGAAATGATTGGAAACCAAAAATTCAAAACAACATGGGGAAGACTGATATGGGATGAACCAAGTCCTACTATCGACACAAGATTCGATACACCTTCAAATGGAAAAAATAGTCATCCCTTCTTGAATCGTGCTATTACTCCAAGAGAAGCCGCAAGAATACAAAGTTTTCCAGACAAGTTTCAATTTTTTGGTAGAAAAACTGAAATCTGTAAACAAATAGGTAATGCTGTCCCACCTAAATTAGCCAAAAAATTGGGAGAGAGTATTAATATGCAAATAAATAAAACTACAAGAATTTCGAATGAATATTATAAATTATTTAACGGAGATTCATATGATGTAATTAATGAAATTAAAAATTTAAATATAGAAATTGATCATATTATTACAGATCCACCTTACAATATTTCTAAAAACAACAATTTTTCAACTATGAAAAATCCGAGAAAAGGTGTTGATTTTGGTGATTGGGATAAAGAATTCGATTTATATAGTTGGATTAAACCATATACCGAAATTTTAAATAAAAATGGATCAATTATAATATTTTGTTCATATAGATATATCAGTCATTTTGTCGATGAATTAGAAAAGAATAATTTAATAGTAAAAGACATTATAAAATGGGAAAAATCAAATCCAATGCCAAGAAATATTACAAGAAGATATGTTCAAGATACTGAGTTTGCAATATGGGCTGTAAAAAAGAAATCAAAATGGACATTCAACAAACCTGATGATGTAAAATATCTTAGAGCCAATTATCAAACTAGTACAGTTTCTGGAAAAGAAAGAACCAAACACCCAACACAAAAAAGTTTAAAGCTTATGGAAGATTTGATAAAAGTGCATACTAATTCTTATGATACAATCCTTGATTTGTTTATGGGTAGCGGGACGACTGGTGTAGCAGCATTAAATCTTAATCGTAAGTTTATTGGAGTAGAAATAGATGAGAACTACTTCAATATAGCAAAATCCAGAATTTCTAGTGCAAGTAACTTATTCAATCTATAAAAAATGTCTCCTAAACAAAGGAGACATTTTTACTAATTGTCTGATGCATTTTATAATTTTTTTAATCTTCTTCAAGCTTATTCTCTTATTTTCATCTAAATCTGTAAACTTATTTTTTCTTCTTCAAAGCATGCTTTAGGCTCATTTTTAATACGTTCGACGTAATCTTTAGGATTGTTTCTTACTTCTTGAATCGTTTCACTAGTCTTACTACTAATTTGACTAGCTATATCTTTGGCATTTGCTTTATATGATTCAGGATTTTCTTTATATTTATTATATTATTTTCTTGATTTGTCATGATTGTCTTAGCGAATTAATAACACTTCTGCAACAACACCACCAATACCTAATACAATTCTAAATAATTTGTACTTTTCGCTTTATTATTAAAAACACTTTCTCCCCCTATAAACTAATTTTAAACATTAAGACTCTTTCTCTTATAAACCCTTTTACTAATGAAACAATTAAATACCATCTTTACGTAACACCTAGTAAAACGTAATTTTATATTATATAACTACTCAAAAAACGCAAATCTTTATGAATTCTACTATTTCGTAATATTAGTGGTGGTAAAAATTAATAAGGTTATTTCGGTTGTTATACCTAAGTTTAATTTAGAAAAAATATAAAATTCATTCTAAATCTTTCACATTTTGAATTAACATTTGTGAAACTATTCTTATATATTAGATCCAGCCATAACAATTTACTACTTGCTATAGCTGAATTTAAATTCATTATTATTATTTGATTTTCTCAAACAACTTCTGATAGTTATTCTTTGCTTGTTCATACTTGAGTGCATTTTTTGTTTCAACTTTTGTTAGTGGATTTTTAATCATTTTATCCATATAGGCTGCGAATGCTTCAATGTTATCTGGCTCAACAAGATAACCATTTTCACCGTGCTCTATGATTTCACCAGGACCGTATCTTACGTCATAAGCAATGACTGGGCAACCTACTTCAATACTTTCCATAACGGTTAAACCAAAACCTTCGTATTCACTGGTTAATAGTGAGGCTTTAGATTTTTTGAATTCTTCAAGTGGATGCTTGGTAAAATCATTTAAATCAACTTTATCTTCAATTTGATATTCTTTAACTAAATCTAGTATGACTTGTTTTTGATTTTGTTCATCTGCACCATAAATCGCTAATTTCGTTTGATGTCCATATTTTAAGAATTGATTATAAGATTTGATTAAATGGTCCACTTGTTTTTGTTTGCCTAGTCTACCAATAAATACGAATCTATCCTCTTTGTCATGAGTATCTTGTTGTCCATAGCTTTTAATAAAGTGAGGTACAATCGATATTTTTTCATCGCTGATACCATATGCATGTTGAATATCGTCTTTTTGCATATGTGTGAGCAAGAGGTATTGAGCTACTTTATCAGAATTTTCCAGTGCAATTTTGTATGAAGATTTAATATGATCTCCATCGATGTGGCTATTATGAAATACAAGCACATTTTTTGTGTTCATACAGTTATTTAAAAGTGGTTTATCTAGAAGTCTAGCATCATTAAAAACAATATCATTTTGCTTAAAGCGATGTTCGAAATAATATTTAAAGAGATCTTTTTCGTTTTTAAAAGCCTTCATGATACGTTGATTTTTAAAAATTTGAATGAAATCTAATTCATTTGCCTTTTGAGAATTGAAAAATTTTTTACAGTAAATACTTCCCTCTGTGTCAAAATATTCTTCCAAAATTTTGTGATATGTGCGACTTGAGAAGTAAATCTTTCTATGCAATTGACCGAAGTGATTATATTCTCTACGTTCAATTTTTTTCTTAGAAATTGGTGACATCACGTCTTCAAATTCTATGATATTTGTATCTTCATAAAATTTTCGATATAAAACATAAGTTTCTTGATCATAATATCTCATCACATTGCCATCATTGAATACTTTAGAAGTTAAACCTTCTATGTCTCTATCTTTTTCAGAGTAAAGAGTTTTTTTCTTAAATCTTGTTTTAGGTATTGAAAGTAATTTGAAATCAGATAACCAATCATATATATTTTCGATTTGCGTATTTTTCGTTATGAGTTGATTCTCTTCGAACTTTTGATAAACTTCATTATAATTAGCGTTATAATTCGTTGTTAATATTTTATTGTGAATGCCCATTTCTTTATCAAGAAATCGAATTCTTGTTAATAATGATTTAGTTCTTCCTCCGTGCACTAGGGGTAATGTGCTTGTTACCGTATATATCATTGTTTTAATCCTCACCTTTTAAGATGTATGCTATTTTATAGTTAATTATAAAAATATTGATGCATTTTGAAGCTAGAAATTTTATAATGTGATTTAAGAAGTATTTTATATGTTGTTTTAAAATAAGCTAAGAACTTTTTATGTTTTCGAAAATAAACGTAAACTAAAAATATAGTATAATGTATATTTTAATTTTAATAAAGAGGAATTTGTAAATATGAAAAATAATTGGATAGATGTATTAGACGAAAGTTTAGTCAAAGATTTTTATAATAATCAAACTTCCGAAGAGCAACAAGAAGGACTCAATACTACACTGTCTTTTGGTACGGCTGGTATTAGAGGGAAATTTGGTTTAGGTGAAGGCCGATTAAATAAGTTCACAGTATCTAAAGTAGCGTTAGGCTTTGCCCATTATTTAACATCAAGTATCGCACATCCTGTCGTCGTCATACATTATGACACAAGGCACTTATCACCTGAATTTGCTCAAATTATCGCTAATATTCTAGCAAGTCATGATATTAAAGTTTATCTTGCTGATACATACAGAACAACACCTGATTTGTCATTTGCAGTCAGATACTTACAGGCTGATGCGGGTGTAATGATTACAGCTAGCCATAATCCTAAAGATTACAACGGAATCAAAGTGTATGGAGAAGATGGTGCTCAATTATCAACCGACGCTTCCGCACAATTAAGCACATATATCGATAAATTAGGTCATCCACTTCATATTAATGTACCTAGTTTAACTACTGAACAACAATCATTAATTCATTCAGTCCCGAGTGAAGTCAGAGAAGATTATTTCAAAAACGTACAAGACTTAGTTGGAACGATTCCACAGTCCGATTTAAAAGTTGTCTTTACAAGCTTGCATGGTACGAGTGTGCCAATTGTACCTGACATTTTATCTTCTCTTAACTTTAATCAATTTGAGTTAGTTGCATCACAATGTGAACCTGATTCAGATTTCAGCTCTGTAGCCAGTGCAAATCCAGAGGATCATAAAGCGTTTGATCAATCGATAGAACTTGCTAATCATATTGATGCTGATTTACTTATTGGCACAGATCCCGATGCAGACCGCTTAGGAATAGTTGAACGTGATGCTGAAGGTAACATCTACTATTACAACGGAAATCAGATTGGTGCACTTTTGTTAAATTATCGCATCAAACAAACAGAAGGATTGCCTAACAGAATCATGTTCCAATCAATTGTAAGTGGTGGCTTAGCTAAATCTCTTGCTCAATATCATAATGTTAATTTCAAAGAAGTTTTGACAGGTTTTAAATATATCGCAGCTGAAATAAGACATCTGTCTCCTGAACAAAACTTTATTTTTGGCTACGAGGAAAGCTATGGCTTCTTAGCTCGTCCTTTCGTAAGAGATAAAGATGCGATTCAAATCGTGCCATTAATGATTAAGTATGCAGCTGAATTAAAAAATGAAGGACGCATGCTTAAAGATGAATTAGAAGACATTACTCGAAATGTCGGTAACTTTAATGACAAGCTCTTCTCACATACATTTGAAGGTACTCAAGGCAAGGCAAAAATCGAAAATATTATGACTCAATTCAGAAGTGAAACACCTACGGAAATGTGCGGTCTTAAAGTCATTGCAATCGAAGATTTTGAAACAGGTAAAAAGACTGACTTACAAAATGATGAAGTCAGTGATATAACTTTACCTAAAGCGAATGTAATAAAGATATACTTTAATGAAGGATTTATTGCTTTGCGTCCTTCTGGTACAGAACCTAAAATCAAACTTTATGTATCACTTTCTTGTGATCATTTTGACGTAATTGCACAAAAAATGAACGATGCTATATTTAACTCTTAAGTAGAAAAAGATAGAAATGTATTCTCTTTGCAATCTTAATATCGAAATAGAATTAACATGGTTAGTAGAATCTCTAGGTTGAACTCTCGATATTGGGTACTATCCTTTCTAATAATCAAAATTTGATGACAGTGAATACTCAATCCAATCATCCACTATAAATACGTAAAATGCCTGGAACAACTATTTTGTCCCAGGCATTTTTGATTGAATTTAAATATCTAATTGCTTAATGAATGCTTTTAAGTCTTGACTCATTTCTGGATCTTTTAAAGCATATTCAATCGTTGTTTTAACAAATCCTAATTTTTCTCCAACATCATAACGATTACCCTCAAAATCATATGCATACACTTGTTGTTTGCTATTCATTCGTTCAATCGCATCAGTTAATTGAATTTCATTTCCAGCACCTTTTTCTTGTGTTTCAAGATAATCAAAAATTTCTGGTGTTAATACATAACGACCCATGATTGCTAAATTAGACGGGGCAGTACCTTGTTTCGGCTTTTCTACAAATTGACGTACTTCATATCGACTCCCCTCTTTAGCAGAAGGATCAATCACACCATAACGATGTGTATCAGATTCTGGCACTTCTTGAACACCTATCACTGAATGGCCTGTTTCTTCATAAACGTCCATTAATTGTTTAATAGCTGGTGTATCAGACTCTACAATGTCATCTCCTAATAACACTGCAAATGGTTCGTTACCGATAAACTGTTTTGCAGTATGAATTGCATGTCCTAGCCCCTTTTGTTCTTTTTGTCGTACGTAAAAAATATTAGCTAAATCTGTTGAATATTGTACTTTTTCAAGCAGGTCTGCTTTTCCTTTATTTTCAAGAACCATTTCTAATTCTTTTTGATTATCAAAGTGATCTTCAATTGCACGTTTATGCTTACCAGTCACTATAATAATATCTTCAATCCCTGCTTTAGAAGCTTCTTCTACAATATATTGGATTGTTGGTTTATCTAATATTGGTAACATTTCTTTTGGCATCGCCTTTGTTGCTGGTAAAAAACGAGTACCTAAACCAGCGGCAGGAATTATTGCTTTTTTTATCTTTTTCAATCTATAAACTCCTTTACCTATTTACGTAATTAAACTCTTAATAAAGTGTATCACTATTTAAAATGCTTTCATAGTAGCGTTTTTTCACCACAATCTTTTTCAATATTAACATTAACTTAATCAAGAATTGCGTTAGAAATTAAAAATACTCGAAAAGAAATTAACTTTATTTTAAATACATCGGTGACAGACATCCACTGAAAAACACTCGCTATATTTTTAAAATGAGAGCGGCAGGAAATTTTTCTCTATACAAATAAACTAATAAACAAAATAAATAAAATACCTGATACTGAAATAATTGTCTCTAATAACGACCATGTTAAAAATGTTTCTTTAACTGTCAGCCCGAAATATTCTTTAAACATCCAGAATCCTGCATCATTGACGTGAGAGAGAATTACGCTACCTGCGCCTATTGCAAGAACGACCAAAGCAACATTAACATCTGAATGTTCTAAAAGTGGTAACACAATGCCTGTTGTTGATACGGCAGCAACTGTAGCTGATCCTAATGAAACCCTTAAGACTGCAGCTACAATCCATGCTAATAAAATGGGTGACATGCTTGTTCCTTCAAACATCTTAGCGATTGTATCACCTACGCCACCATCGATGAGCACTTGTTTAAATGTACCACCACCACCGATGATGAGTAACATCATACCGATTGGATAAATAGCATGCGTAACTGAATTCATAATGTCTTCCATTTTTCGGTGTTGCTTCATTCCCATCGTAAAGATTGCAAATATCACTGCGATAAGCATTGCAGTACCAGCAGTTCCTATGAAGTAAACAATTTGTTCGAATACATTTGTTGCTTCTTCGTGTCCTGTAATCAGTTGCACAATTGTAGAAATCAACATAAGAATAACAGGTAAAATAGCAGTCAATAAACTTATTCCGAAACTTGGCATCTCTTCTTCTTTAAATTCCTTTTGAGTACCTAAAGAAGAAATATCCCCTTCTCTCGTATACGCTGTTGGAACCATCTTTTGTGCAAATCGATTAAAGAGTGGACCTGAAATAAGTGTTACAGGGATAGCAATAATCATACCATATAACAAAACTTCACCAATGTTCGCTTTAAGCTCTTTAGCGATGACAACGGGTCCAGGGTGCGGTGGTAAGAATCCGTGTGTAACGGATAACGCTGTGACCATTGGTAGTCCCAATTTTAAAATTGATACATTTGCGCGTTTAGCTACTGTAAATACGAGTGGGATTAATAGTACAAGACCTACTTCAAAAAATAGCGCAATACCAACGATAAATGCTGCTATCAACATAGCCCATTGAACATGTTTCTGACCAAACTTTGCAATAAGTGTATCAGCAATACGCGTTGCCCCACCACCATCGGCTAATAATTTACCTAATATCGCACCTAAGCCAAAGATTAAAGCAATGTGACCTAGCGTACTACCCATACCATTTTCAATGGTTTCCATAATTTTGTTAAGTGGCATACCTAATAATAACGCTGTTATTATTGAGGTAATGATTAATGAAATAAATGTATTAAGTTTCAATCCAATAATTAATGTTAATAAGATAATAATTCCTAATACAACACTGATGAGTGGCCAAATCTCTCCAAACATCGCATTCCCCTTCTTTCTCTTGTTTATTATTCATATAATATATAATCAATTAATCACTTAAATGTTCTCGTTGGAAATTCGCAATATCACTGTAGTTCTCAGTCATAGAACGACTAATGTTAATAAAAATGGTGACAAGTTGTTGGTAGATGGCAACTGTTTCTTGGTTAGGTTCATGGGCATGTGTTGTACCAACCATATCTTTAATGACTGAAAAATCATCTATTTCTCCTAGAGCTTTCATTCCAAGTACACATGCACCTAGACATGAACTTTCGTAGCTTTCAGGTACGATTAAGTCTGTATCAAAAATATCTGCCATCATTTGTCGCCAAATTTCACTTTTAGCAAAACCACCCGTCGCTTTAATTGTTGTCGGTGTTTCATTCATCACTTCAATTAATGCCAGATAAACTGTATATAAGTTATACAGTACACCTTCCAAAGCTGCACGAATCATATGCTCTTTCTTGTGAGATAATGTCAATCCGAAGAATGAACCCCTTGCGTCAGCATTCCACAATGGTGCGCGCTCTCCAGCTAAATAGGGATGAAAAATCAATCCTTCAGCACCTGGTTTTACTCTGCTCGCAATCTGAGTTAACACATCATAAGGATCGACCCCCAACCTTTTAGCCGTTTCAACTTCACTCGCTAAAATTTCATCTCGTAACCATCTCAAAACGACACCACCATTATTGACGGGACCGCCAATCACATATTGATCTTTATCGAGAATATAACAGAAAATACGCCCCTTCTCGTCTGTTTTTGGCTGATTTATTACCGTACGAATTGCGCCCGATGTGCCAATAGTTACAGCAACTTCACCTTTTTGATAGCTATTTACACCTAAGTTAGATAATACGCCATCGCTCGCTCCGACAATTACAGGCGTTTGTTCATCAATCCCCATCAACGTTGCATAGCGTTTTTTCATTCCAGTTAAAAAATGTGTAGTTGGAACAAGTTGAGGTAATTGATTTCTTTCAATACCTAACAATTCTAAAGCCTTATGATCCCAATCTAATTGTTCTAAGTTCATCATACCTGTAGCTGATCCTAAAGAATAATCAATGACGAATCGCTCATATAATTGAAACAGTACGTATGTTTTTAAATCTGCAAACATAGCTGTTTGTTTAAATATTTCCGGTTCCTCATGTCTCATCCAAAAGATTTTTGATAATGGTGACATAGGATGAATCGGTGTACCCGTTCGTTGATACAATTCAAAACCGTCATATGATTTTTCTATTAAATCAGCATAATCATTCGCTCGATTGTCAGCCCATGTGATATTTTCAGTTAAACGTTGATTATCCGCGTTCATAGCAATCAAACTATGCATTTGCGCACTCAAGGAAATAAACTTAATATCTTCTTTTGCGATGCCAGATTCTCTTACAATATATTTAACCGTCATAAGCACAGCATCAAATATTTCATCCGGATTTTCTTCCGACACATCTACGTTTGGTGTATGTAAGTCATAGCCAATATTATGTTTCATTATAAACTTGCCTTTTTCATCATATAGCACAGCTTTCGTACTCGTTGTCCCCATATCTACACCAATCATATATTTCATATTTCATCCCTCTTTTCTATAAATTAACGTAACCAGAATGCTTCAATATTTTCTCCTACATCATCAAAATTTAAATGGAATGCTTTTCTCAATATGGAGGCATCATCGTTCTCAACAGCATCTATAAAAACTTGATGATTACTATGAATTCTATCGAAATCTTTAGGGTCATTTGCCATTCTTTGTCTCATTGAAATGAGTATGAGTGATTCCATAACAGGTTTAAGGTGATTCCAAAACACTTTAAGATACTGATGGTTTGTTGCTTGAATCATCACCTCGTGAAACTCAAAATCATGTTGTGTAAATGCTTCAGCATCCTCAAATTGGACTGCAACCTTCATCATTTCTAATTGCTTTTTCATTTCCTTAACAATATGTTGTGTATCTGTTCCACTTAATTTTGAAAAGGCGAATGATTCGAGCATCAAACGCAAATCATACATTTCCTTTTTCTCTTGATCACCAAAAGGAAGTATCTGTGCGCCCATACGTTCTAATTGAATCAGTTGATCTGTTTGAAGTAACTTAAATGCATCTCTGACTGGTGAACGACTCACATTAAATTGTTGTGCAACTTGATTTTCACTTAGTTGTATATGGGATTCAATTTCGCCATTCACTATTCCTAAACGTAACTCAGCAGCTATTACTTGTCCTGAAGTCATGTTTTCCTTCCACTTTTTCGGATAACCATACGTCACGTTCTATCCACCTCAATTCAATGTCCCTCTACTTGTATACAAGTATGTTAATATACAAATTTTTGTTTTGCAAGCGCTTTCTTTTAGGTGTTTTGACATTTTAAACACAATTCAACAAAATATTTCTTAGAATTATTTACATCCATCTTTGATTCGTTCACTTTCCTTCCTCTCAATACAATTTATAAAATAATGTAAAATACACTTAAACCATACTTACTTATTGCTTGTTTCTTATTATTCAATTATATATTTTATATTTCATAAAAAAATATAATTATATTGACAACGCTTACTTGGATACTTAAAATTTACTCGTAATTATTTTTCAGTTTTATACATCATCATACGATTAGGAGGTTATAACATGTTTAATTTCTTAAAACCAGCTAGACATATCAAATCATTGCCATCAGAAAAAGTAGATGATACGTATAAAAGACTACGCTTTCAAGTCTTTTTAGGAATATTTATCGGTTATGCTGGTTACTATTTATTAAGAAAGAACTTCTCTTTAGCAATGCCTTCATTAATTGAGCAAGGCTTTAGTAAAGGGGAATTAGGTATTGCGTTATCTGCAGTATCTATCGCATATGGCTTTAGTAAATTTGTAATGGGAACTGTCAGCGATCGAAGTAATGCTCGAATGTTCTTAACTTTAGGTTTAGTATTGACAGCAATTATTAACTTATTATTAGGATTTATTCCATTCTTTACTTCAAGCATAACTATAATGTTTATCATGCTGTTTTTAGTTGGTTGGTTCCAAGGAATGGGTTGGCCACCATCTGGACGTGTGTTAGTTCATTGGTTTAGTGTTAGCGAACGCGGAAGCAAAACGTCAATATGGAATGTAGCACATAATGTAGGCGGAGGTTTAATGGCACCTATTGCTACGTGGGGTATTTCCATGACTGCATTATACAACTTCGGTTATTTAAAAGGGTTTGAAGGCGTCTTTATATACCCTGCACTATTGGCTATCATTATCGCTATCTTTTCTTACATACTTATTAGAGATACACCACAATCTCAGGGGTTACCACCAATTGAGCAGTATAAAAATGATTATGCCACTTCAACTAAACAAACAATTGAAACAGAACTAACTACGAAAGAAATATTGTTTAAATATGTACTTAATAACAAATGGGTATGGGCGATTGCTTTTACAAACATTTTCGTTTATTTTGTGCGTTATGGTGTTTTGGACTGGGCACCGACATATTTAAGTGAGGAAAAGCATTTTGATTTAAGTGCTTCAGGTTGGGCTTACTTCTTATACGAATGGGCAGGAATTCCGGGCACACTACTTTGTGGTTATCTATCTGACAAACTATTTAAAGGTCGTCGTGGTCCAGCAGGCTTCTTCTTTATGTTAGGCGTAACAATCTTTATCCTTATATATTGGTTAAATCCACCAGGTCACGCATGGTTAGATAATCTTTCATTAATTGGTATTGGTTTCTTAATTTATGGTCCAGTCATGTTAATTGGTTTACAAGCGTTAGATTATGTTCCTAAAAAAGCAGCTGGCACTGCGGCTGGTCTAACTGGTCTATTTGGATACTTGTTCGGTGCAGTTATGGCTAATATTGTATTAGGGTTTGTAGTTCAACATTTTGGATGGCATATTGGCTTTGTGTTATTAACAGTCATCAGCATACTCGCTATGTTATGTTTCATTTTAACTTGGAATAAACGTGGTCAAGAACAAATCGACTAATATCCTGAGTGTGCTCAATCATTAATTACGATGCGCATATGTCCTATTCAGTCGTGTACTATATATAAAAATAGCCTAAGACTATTCGTCTCAGGCTATTTTTATGCTTTTCGTCATGTAGCACAAATGAATTTTTATTAATATATCCAAATTACATTCATTGCTTAGCAATTTCTACACAATAATGTATTTCGTGACAATCAGGACATTGAAGCTTTCTAGTTTTAGGTGTATGTGATGCTGTTACAAAATTAATGACACTAGGATTAAACACATGGTGGCAATTAGGACAGACATATGAAACATTCTTTTTATACTTTTTTGTTAACCAAAGTGAATACATAGCTACCGCAGGCATCATCGACAAGAAAGGCTTTTTCCTTTTAGTTACAATTGAAGTGATCAAACCACCATATTGTAATGAACCAATCAGAGCTATACTTAACCATAATTTCTTTCTAACATATTTGCGTCTATGAGATTCTTCCATATAAGTAGCTATATCTTGTAAATAATAAATTGGAGATATTGAATTTTGATGAACATAGCGCTGAATTTGCTCTATTTTACGTACCTTGTTTTCTTTAACTGTTATTGACTGTTGTATCTCATGCTTTTTGATTTGAAGAAGAGTGTAAAGCGTCTTCATTGATGAGTCTTCTTGTAATAACACTTTAATTTCTTTAATTGTGCAACCTATTTCCTTAAGAAATAAAATCAGTTCAAGTTTCTCCACTTCCTTATCAGTGTAAAAGCGTCTGTTAGTTTCAGAAGTATAATTTGGCGATAAGATTCCTTGTTTATCGTAGTACTGAATAGTGCGTGTTGACACATGGCATTTATGAGCTATATCTCCTGAAGTATAAATCGACATAGACATCTCACCTCCTAGTCAAAGCATACTCGATAACGTTACGTCATTATCAATAACTTTATTCATTTCTAGACGTCCGGACGTCTTATTTTTTGGAAATCCACGCTTTAATTTCATCTACCACGCCAGTTTGTCCATCCGATTGGGTTTCTAAAACACTCGGGAAATCTATATGACCAATTCCTGGATAAATAACTTCTTTAGTTTCTCCACCTAACGCCTTAAATTTTTCTAACGTAGCTTGAGAATCCGTATAAGGAATAATTTGATCTTCTTTTCCAGACATAAATAATATTTTCGGAAATTGTTTAATCTCATCGATATCTGGTAAATAATCTGTATTAATCGTGTAAATCATATCCGTAATTATAGTTTTAATAGGTGCAATAAATTGTACCAAATCAAGTGCGTTTTCCTTTTGTGCATAAATCGTTTTATCAAGTATATATTGAGGAAGATTTTTTACTGCCTTAATTTCATCTTTTAACACTGCTCGCTTACTCTCACTAGTGAATAATCGTGCTAACATACTCGCATCTGGAGTAATTTTCGCTGCGCTATGTAAATAAATAAGATGAGATACTGGTAATGTATTATACTTAAGTAATCGTGTCGCAATCATTCCTCCCATTGAATAACCAACAATACTCAGTTCTTTTATCTGTTGCTCCTTAACAATTTGCGTTAATACATCATATATACGTTCAGCGTAATCATCTAATGTATGAGTGTCACGATCTAAATCTGAACTTTTACCACGACTTGGACAATTAATAAATATTAATTTGTAATCTCTGAAGTAAGGCTCGAACATCGTCATAATTTTATATGTTAAGAGTGCACCATGAATAAATACAATCACATCATCATCTTGGCTATCTCCTGCGTAGGCAACTTCACTATATTCTCCCTCAAATTGTTTAAGTGGATAAACTTTAGTTGTAAAATTTTGCTTAATCATATACATCCTCTTATTCTTAATACATTAATTAATATAATAATATCATATAATTTAATTTTTTATAATTATACTAATCATATGTCCATCAGCTTTATGTTACTACATATTTAAAACTGATCTTTCTATTTAAATAAGTTTAAACAATTTGAATCACACCAATACGCTTAATAAAAAAATTAATATTATCCTCATACTTAATTAACATTTTCTTACTATTCTTAATACTAGGAAACGACCGTTGCTGATAAATAATTTATACGTTTTGCACAACATCATTTACATTTTCATCATCTAGGGAGGCATTTCATGGTTATTTCAAAAAAATTATCACTTATTACTATAGGTATCTTAATAAGCATTCTTTTAATTTCTCTACTTATTGATCAACCTATCTCACATTATTTCATGAATCAGAATTCAATTTTCGGTACTTTATTTCAAAACTACGGTTTATTTCCACCTACGCTCATATTAATTATTTCAACTGTAATTTTAAATTATTATATTTTTAAGACTTTTAAAAATAAATTAGCAAAAACGTTAACTTTGATTTTATCTTTTATCTTTACGTTGATAAAAACCAATGAATTCGTGTCAGAAACTGCTCAATATATGTTATCTACATCAGAAAACATCAAAAATCATAAGCCAATGGGTATGGCAAATAATGAGGGAAACGCTGGAAATGCTTTATCTTTAGGAATGAGTTTCTTTATTTCTTTGATTATCATTATAATTATCACTTTTATTTGTTATCAGTTTTGGTTAAAACATACAAATAACCAAGAACTTGATCATTTATTCAAAGTTTCACTTATTAGCTTTATGATTTTATTTATTGGATTAGAACTTGTTGATAGCTTGAAACATTTGTGGGGACGTTTTAGACCATATGAAATCACTGACAAAGCTGGACATTTCACTCACTGGCTCACAATTAATGGAAACACTGGACATAGTTCCTTCCCTTCAGGACATACTGGAAATGGTGCATTTCTAATGTTTATCGCATTTTACTTTAAAAAATTACGCACTCAAAAAATAGTGTTTAGTATCGGATTATGTTATAGCATTTTAATGGCATTGAGCAGAATTCGAATTGGTGCACATTTCACTAGTGATGTAACAATGAGCTTACTCATTATGATTTCACTAATGATAATTGCAGATTTTATCATTAATCAATTCATATATAGACATAAAAACAAGCTAAATAAAGATTAGAATTAAAATATTAATCACAATTTAAATGAAATAATATAGTAAACGGTAATTTTCTTTGTATTAACTAGAAAATTACCGTTTTTTAATTTCTCCTATATGATTTAAAACACAAACTCCCATTACTTCTCTCGATTTGAAATTTCTGAATGTATTTGTTGCATTTTACTTTCTACATTTGTAATTTCTGATGCACATTGTTCTAATAATCCTTTATATTTTTCAGTGTCTGTATCATTTTTATAACGAATTTTGTGTTCTAAACTTGCCCACATATCCATGCCGATTGTACGAATTTGTATTTCTACTGGTGTTACTTCTACTGAATCTGCTAAAAATACTGGAATAGATACGACGATATGTAAACTTCGATAGCCGTTTTCTTTAGGATGTGTGATATAATCTTTACGTTTTAATAATTTAACATCTTCTTGTCTTAATAACATTTTTTCAATGACATAAACATCGTCTAAATAGTTACATACGACACGTATACCAGCAATATCCATAATGTTATCTTTAGCACTTTGTGCACTTACTTCAAATCCTTTACGATTCAACTTTTTAACTAAACTGTGCATCTCTTTTACTCGTCGTTCCATATGATGAATTGGATTGTGTTTATATTGATAGTTAAAGTTATCATCTAAAATACTTAATTTTGTACTTATTTCTTTAAGTGCTGAAGAATATAGGTGGTCCAGTTCCACAAATCCAACTAATGTATTAAATGCTTCATCATCATCTTTAAAATGTTTTAAGCTATTTTTGAATTCGTCTCGTAAATCTTCGATATAAAGTGCAGGCTTTCTCTCTACATACATCTTTCTCAACCTCCGATTTCTTTTCAAACCCATTATAGCGAATTAAAATTTAATATAGAAATTTTATGTCATATTACAGTTGTATCATATATCATTTATAGATAAAAAAACTGAGACAACAATAATTGTCTCAGGTAACATTCATTCATGCTTTTAATCATCGATAAGTCAATTTCATATATTTATTAGCTTTTATATTACAATACCAAATGTTTATATGAGGTTATCACTTCAACATAAATTCATCGCCATTACTTTGTTTAAAATCACTCATCTTTTCGATGCTCAATCACTTTGGTACCTTTATTCTCTGCGATATGTTGTGCACGGTTAACTGCTTCAGATTTTGTATCAAATGTATCTGAAGCTCGTTTAGCCTCTGTAGATTTTACTTTCCATAACTGATCTTCATAATATACATGAACATTTTCTTCGTTAAGTTTAGGATTAGCTGATTCATCTTCTTGATGTTGCGTGATATGTTTGTTTTTTAACGTCTCTAATTCTTCTTTTGAAGCATGTTGATACCATTTTTCAGCTTGATTTGTAGCAATGGGTATCACATCAGATTCTTTATAGCCATCTTTGAGCATCGCATTACCAATATCAATCGCTTTTTTCCGTTCGAGTTCTTCAAAGTTTTTCCAACTTTGAGGATAATCTTGCATCGTCCAAGGCATCGTCTTACCTCCTCAATAATTTACTACACCTTACCACTAAATTTGTTTAATTAAACAATACGAGACATCTGTACTAATTAATCTTTTGTGATGGCCTGACGTTGTTCAGCACAATTACGTTGTATATTCATAAGGGAAGCACGGATGTAATTGTATTGAGGTAATGCTTGCATGTCTCTAAGATTTAAATCTGCTTGAAATTGGAAATGCTTAGCTATATTTTCAAATACAACTAAATATTCACCCATTAAATCATCATTTATTGTTTGTCGGTGTTTATTATTCATGGCACGCTCTAGCATAAAACTTATTTCCTCTAGAGCAAATATACTTGGATAGTAATACCTTACCGCTTCTTTATTACTAAACAATTCACCATTCGCTGAATTGTAAATCTGTGTCACATTACTGATTTTGACGTTTAAATTTAAACTTTCTACCCTATCACGTTCATTCGTTTCCTGTTTATTTTTTGAAAATAAATAATGAAATAAAATACCTTCTTTACGTACCAATTCGGCAATAGCATCAGATAACATTGAGGATGCAGTTTTACGCGCGAGTATGAATATACCAATAACTGCAATAGCTATACCTATTAGAACGTCAATAATTCGAGTGTATGCTATCTCAATATTTAAATTTTGAGAGGCTAGACCATTGAGCATAATGACCTGTGTCGTAATAAAAATAACTGCAAATGCATAGTTAGATGCCACAAACGCTTCCGTCATCATGGCTGAAAATCCCATAATGATAATAGCGAAAATAGGATCGATATGAAATGCCAAGATTCCCGACAAAACAATAGTCCCTATTATTGTTCCAATACCTCTAGCAATTGACCTGTCTAACGTACGAATCGTTGTCACATTACCTAACATGATGGTATGCGCTGACAATGGCACCCAATACGCTTTTTGAATGTTAAATGCTAGAGCAATAAATATAGCCACTGCCATAATAACTGTATATTGCAAAGCATTTCTAAATACAATTGAGTCGAAAGTTAGATTTTGATATATTCGCTTGCTATATAAAGGCTTACGAATATCTGCTTCATATTTAATTTGATTATCGTTTGCGTGAATCATTTCATCTATTTTCAAAATATGATCCATTAAATTTTGAAATTCTGGTGCTACATCAACAACTTTTGACCACGGTCGATATTGTTTAGGTTGTTGAACACTTTTAATGATATGATCCATCATTTCAACTAAGTCATTTGGTAATGGACGAATATGATTTTCATTGAGTTCTAGTAATTCTGAATATATCCCTTGTGCTGATGTGTGTAATAAAATTAATTTCTGAAACCTTTTACTTAATTTTCCATTACCACCTGATGTTGAAGTAATTAAAAGTTTTTCAGAATTTCTAAATTCTGTAACAGCATTTCGAGCATATGCTTTGAAATCCTCTGGCTCATCAAAATGATGTAGCAAGTTATGTAATGTTTTAAAATCCGCATGAATTGCTCTGTCTTCTGCTTTCTCTTTAGCAAATATGATTGTTAAAATTACTGTTATGGTTGCCAACATACCACCAATGAGAATTGCAGATCCACGTAAAAGCGCTTCTTCTGGGGCTATCGGTAAGTTTATAGATAAGCAAAACGTTACTAAAAAGAATGTCGATGATGGACCAGCGATTTTTAGCGCATTAAACGTATAATATGGGATTGTAACAACAATCAGTAATAGTAATCCAAATAAAATAGGCTGAGATACTGTTAAGGTGCCAAGAATCATGCAAATAGTAAATGATAGTGAACATGTGATGACTGTTTTTAACATAGATTGCGGTGATCCACTAAAAACGTAGACATGTGCTAGCGTACCTGTTGATATTAAAATACCAAACATAGGGAATCCTAATAAGTAACCTATCAATGCTGGTAGTATCATTAAAAATCCTTGTCGTATTCCTTTAGCTATATCAATCTTTGAACGGTCGAAGTGTATCAAAGAGTTAATGATTTGTTGCATCCCAATCTTCCTTTCTCTAACATCCCACAAATTCAATTAAAAAAGGACAGAACATATACTTCATACATTTATTGTTCTGCCCTTCATCAGCATTGTTGAGAATTATGATATTTAGTTATTATTTTATCACATTGTCACTTTAGAGTAAGTACAGATTGTGATTATAATTGAATAGGTTGACTTACATCAATTTGAGGTTCTTCAATTAAATATTGACTAATATTATCACTAAAAACTTTAAAGTGATCTGATTGATTGTGTGCTTGAACCGCTTGTTCGTCTTTATAGTTTTCAACTACGACAAAGACATTTTTCTCAGTTACATCTTCGTAATGATGATAGAATAAATTACCTTCTTCTTTTCTAGAATTTATGACTAATTCCTTCATAAGTTTTAGATAATCTTCGCGTTTGTTACCATCGATTTTTAATTTTGCGTTAATAATAATCATTTTAGTCAACTCCTATACATATTAATTATAAGTTTAGCAGTTTATAACTGATTAAAAAAACAATTCGCTTATCGCTTCCATGTTCTATACCACATAATAAAAGAATAAACACACGCAATGATATGAATGTCATTGCATGTGTTTCAAAAAATATTATTTATTAACATGTTCTTCACTAACAACAAGAGGTTTATCTGGTTTAACGAAGAACCATAAAATTGCTGCTATAATAGCCGGAACGATTAAGAGTTGTAATGTCATTGACCATCCTAAATGATCTACAACAATTCCTGCAAGTAAAGGACTAATAAGTGCGCCAACATTTCCCCATAAGTTCATCCAACCTGACACAGTTCCAGAGAAATTACGACCTAAGTCAGTGGCTGCAGCCCAACTCATTCCCATAGAAATACCTACGCCACCTAAACAAAGTGATAACCAGAAAATGGTTACATATAAGTTGTCTGTATGTACTGCTAAGAAAATTGAAATTGAGAATACCACAAATCCCGCAATCGCAATTACGCCACGTGCAACAAAACGTGATTGACCTGTATTCAAAATCTTGTCTGAAATAGCTCCAGCAAATAAAATTAAGAAGAACATAAATAACCAAGGTAATGCACTGATAGTCATTTCTTTGAAATTCACATGATATTGTTCAGTTAAATATGTTGGTAACCATATTAGGAACAACGCGATAACAAACTGAACTACAAAGTATTGCAATGCGATTGCGTAAAAACTGAAATGACTTAAAAAACGTTTCCACGGTGGTAAAGATTTCTCAGTCGCGACAATATCACGATTTTGAGTAATAAATCTTTTCTCGGCATCGTTTACCATTTTATGTTGTTCTGGTAAGTCTTTAGCAATAATTGCCCAAAGAACTGCCATTAAAATTCCTACAACCCCGAAAATGTAGAAAACGGCTTGCCAGTTAAAAGCGTTGACAATGGCTATCGTGATGATAGGTGCTAAAACTGGACCAAAATAAGAACCTGCTAACAACGCACTAGATGCACGACCTTTTTCATTTTTAGCGAACCAAAAAGAGTTAAAAACAGCATTGGATGGATACATTGGCGCTTCACCAACACCAAATAAGAATCTAATAAAGTAAAGTAAACCATGGTGTTTAATCATCCCTGTTAAGATAGTAAATGCACTCCACCAAACTAAAGCGACAGTAATCATTTTACGTGGTCCAAACTTCTCTGCTAACATTCCCGAAGGTACTTGCATTAATGCATATCCTAGGGAGAAAAATGATGCTAATAAACCAAATTGTGTCTTAGTTAACCCCAAATCTTTCATCATCGGTACTGCAATATAAGATATGTTAGATCGATCCATGTAAGCAATAACCCCAATAAAGAAGAACCCTATTGCAAAATACCAACGAACATTACTACGTTTTTCTTTCATATTTGTTTCCTACTTCCATTTGTATTCTGTTGTTTCTTATTATGATGTCGTTATGTTTCAGAAATCCCCTCTGGTGACTGTTTTAACTTCAATTTTTAAAACAACTATTAAGTTGTAGCGCTACAATTTTTTATTAATATAGCACGTAGTGTAAACGGTTACAATACTTTTTGTGAATTTTTTTTGAACTTTTTAAAATTTTTTGTGTATTTTAGATGCATCTTACACCTTTATATCTTTTACCGCGCCCCTTACACCCAATTCTCACAATATACTAGCAATCATTAGTTATTGATTTTTAAAGATGGTTTCTAAATATGTACTTGGCAAATTAAAGTTTAAAAATGATTCGCAAATGATGATAATAACTTTTAAATGAATACGATATCTACAAATTACTTAATAGAAATTGTAAAGAAATTTGAAGTCTTTTATTAAAGGTAGTAAAATATTGTAAACGAAACATTTAATATCTTGTAAATTAATTTCATATTTAACCACTGGAAGTGCCTTTGTTTAAGGCTGAGAGTAAAGAACTGACTTTATAATTCCTGGAACCTGATCCAGTTCATACTGGCGTAGGGAAGTGGCGACGCTCAATTTTATGAAGTCATACTAAAGCTCAACGCTATTTCCCAATTTAAGAGAAATAGCGTTTTTTTATTGTAGAAATTGGGGGGATATTTATATTTATTGCGATTACACATCATAAACAACTGACTAGGGACGATTTACAGCATTATAAACATATCGAAGAAGCTATTGATGGCTTGTTATTTCGCACTTCCATGAATAACGAAGAAAACAAGGACATGATTCAATCTTTACTTCAATTGGGTTTTAGTAAAGATAAAATAATTATTCACAGTGATACGACACTATTAGAGGAATTAAATCTTAAACGTATTCATTTTAAGAGTAATGATACAACTGCTTTCGCATATAAAGCAGCACATCCTGATATTTATGTAAGTATGTCTACACATGACGTTGAAACAGTAAAACGATGTTATGAAAATAATTTAGATTATGTCTTTTTGGGGCACATTTTTCCGACCGCTTCACATCCAGATACGCCACCACGTTCTAAAAAGACCATTCAACAAGCATTAGATGTTCCTATCCCTATTTATGCTATTGGCGGTATCAATGAACATTCGATTCAAAAGATGCCACCTGGATTTAAAGGTATATGTGCCATATCATATTTTAACAATGCTTCACTAGAAGAAATTAAACAATTAAGAAAGGAGTGGTCTACTCATGCATGATGTACTAATCATTGGTTCAGGAGTTATTGGTATGTCAATTGCAAGACACCTCAGTGCAACACACTTAGATGTTGCAGTCATAGATAGAGATGTACCTGGAAAGCATGCGTCATATAAAGCTGGAGGTATGCTTGGCGCACAAAATGAATTTACAAAGGATAGTGACTTGTTTCAATTAGCCATCGAATCTCGTGCTATGTTTCCACAATTAAGTAAATCATTATTAGATGAAACAGGCATAGACATTCAATTTAAAAATTCAGGACTTATCAAAATTGCTAATGAACACGATGATATCTCATCTATAAGACGACAATATCAATTTCTGAATAGTCAAGACCGTAGTGTCAAACAATTATCAGATGATGACTTGCTACAACTTACACATGGTGAAGTTAAACCTTCATACGCGGCCATTCATATACCGCATGATGGTCAAATTAATGCACATCATTACACACTGGCATTATTAGAATCATTGAAGTTAAGAGAGATTAAGCGTTATGCGTCTACAGAGGTCACTTCAATAGAACGGCATAATGGCTATTATTCAGTGAAAACCAATCAATCTTCAACAATTGAAGCGCACAAAGTTATCGTTGCAGGTGGCGCATGGTCTTCACAATTATTAACACAATATCATTTACAACGACAAGTGATTGGCGTTAAAGGAGAAGTCATCTTATTAGAAAATAACGATCTTGCACTTACTGAAACATTATTTATGACTAATGGTTGTTACATCGTTCCAAAACAACCCAATCGTTTTTTAATTGGTGCGACGAGTGAATTTAATAATTATTCTGTCGGTACTACAGATGAAGGTATGGATTGGCTTCTTCACCATGCATATCATCGTGTACCTCAACTAAAAGACAGTCATATGCTGAAGAAATGGTCAGGAGTAAGACCATACACAGAAAAAGAAATGCCAGTCATGGATCAAATTGATGATGGCTTATACGTGATAAGTGGTCATTATCGAAACGGAATATTATTGTCACCTATTATCGGTCGTGACATTGCCAATTGGCTACTTTCTGGTATTAAACCATCACGTTATTCAAGTTTTACAGTTACAAGGAGGAATAATCATGAAGTGTATCATTAATGGCGACCTCTTCACTTTCGATCAGGATCAATCGATACAAGAGGTTTTACATTCACTTGAGTTAGACCCAAAACGAGTGATTGTTGAACTAAACAAAGAACTTATCAAGCAAGACAAATATGAAGAATATACTGTAAGAGAAGACGACAGATTAGAATTACTAGAAATTGTTGGAGGCGGTTAATATGTTTAAAATAGGAAATTTAGAATTACAATCTCGTTTACTTTTAGGTACTGGAAAATTTGAAAATGAAGAGGTTCAATCAAAAGCAATTGAGGCATCTGAAACAAATGTACTTACATTTGCAGTAAGACGGATGAATTTATATGATCGTAACCTACCTAACCCACTTGCAAACGTTAATTTAAAAGATTTTATCACTTTTCCAAATACTGCAGGTGCCAAAACAGCTCAAGAAGCTATCAGAATTGCTGAAATTGCTAGTCACGCAGGTGTATGTGACATGATTAAAGTCGAAGTCATTGGCGATGACGAAACATTATTACCTGACCCATTCGAAACATACGAGGCATGCAAAGTATTGTTAGAAAAGGGCTACATTGTTTGTCCTTACATCTCTAATGATTTAGTTTTAGCTCAACGTTTGGAAAAATTGGGTGTACACGCAGTCATGCCACTTGCATCTCCTATTGGCACAGGTAGAGGTATTAATAACCCATTAAATTTAAGTTATATTATCGAAAATGCTAGTGTCCCTGTCATCGTAGATGCTGGTATTGGTTCCCCTAAAGATGCTTGTCATGCCATGGAGCTTGGCGCAGATGGTATTTTACTCAACACAGCCATTTCAGCAGCAAAAGATCCTGTGAAAATGGCTGAAGCAATGAAATTAGGTATAAATGCCGGCAGACTTTCATATGAAGCTGGACGCATTCCTGTTAAGTATACTGCACAAGCATCTAGTCCATCAGAAGGTTTAGGGTTCTTGTAAAATGTCGCGTTATGAACGTCAAACACGCTTTGCACCATTTGGAGAAGAGGGACAGCAAAAGCTATCTACCTCTCAAATACTTATTTTTGGTGCTGGTGCTTTAGGAAGCCATATTGTAGATCAACTCGCACGCATGGGGGCTCATCATATTGCAATTGTCGATATGGATATTGTTGAAATTTCAAATTTACATCGACAAACACTCTTCGATGAAGAAGACGCACATACTTTAATATCCAAAGTAGAAGCAATCAAGCATAAGATTAATCAAATTAATACAAATGTCAATCTAACAACTTATGATTTAGAAGTTACTTCATCAAATATCGAAAATTTGATAAAAAATGTCGAACCAGACATCATCATTGATGGCATGGATAACTTCAAAATACGATACCTGATTAATGAGGTTTGTCACAAGCATCAAATCCCATGGGTTTATGGTGCAGCTGTTGGTAGTAAAGGATCAGTATATGGAATAGATTACCAAGGACCATGTCTAAAATGTTTATTGCAAACAATTCCTGACACAGGGGAAAGTTGCGCTATTAATGGCGTACTTCCCCCTGTTATATCAATGATTGCAAGCTATGAAGTAGCAGAGGCCGTACGTTATCTTTCAGGAAAAGGATTTTCTAAGCAATTAATCACTATCGATGCATTTAATATTAATTATAAGTCAATGAATGTAGATGCACTCAAAAATAAAGATTGCCCAGTGTGTGAAAAACATGAATATACGTTACTAGAAAGCCAACAAGAACGTACCATTGAGGACTTGTGTGGGAATGCTTATTTATTTAGATTTCCACCTAAAGCTTTTAAACACGCTGCCCATTTCCCTGGAAATATGGTGAAATCTACTTCCTTTGCCAAATTAATTCAATATCAAACTTATGAATTCACCTTGTTTAAAGATGGTCGTATGAATGCATATGGTATACACAATGATGAAGAAGCACATCACCTATACAATACGTTGTTAAAATCCATACGCTAATTAAAGTAAGATTGTTACCCTTTCAACCTGTTTCTTGTTAAAATAACTTATACTTAACATCAAGTTTACGACAACTCGATTAATTTAAAAGGAGAAACTAACGTTGTATGGAACAAATTATTACTGATTTTATTAGTAAGTGGGGTTATACAGCGATATTCATTTTAATCTTATTAGAGAACGTATTACCTGTCGTTCCGTCTGAGATTATTTTAACTTTTGCAGGCTTATTATCTGTGAAATCACACTTATCTATTTTGACATTATTAATCATAGCAACAATTGCTTCATTCATTGGTTTACTCATTTTGTATTATATTTGTAGACTTATTTCAGAAGAGAAATTATATCGTTTCGTTGATCGACATGGTAAGTGGATGAAGTTAAAAAGTAAAGATTTGAAACGGGCAAATGATTGGTTTAAAAGGTATGGTGCATGGGCTGTATTTTTATGTCGATTTGTCCCGGTACTTCGAGTATTAATTACAATACCTGCTGGCATTAATCGAATGAACGTTATACAATTTACAACTTTATCTTTAATAGGTACTACAATTTGGAATTTTGCTTTAATACTGCTCGGTCGTTTGCTCAGTGACAGTTTTGACGCTTTGATGAATGGTATTCATACATATTCACGTATTATGTATATCATTATTATTATTGCAGTCATATATTTTGTCATACGTTATTTAATGAAACGTCGTCGCAGTGTTAAATAAATGTTATGCTAAGTTTTCCGTTTCTTAACGGTTAACTTAGCTTTTTTATTAATTTTAATTTTATGATACGCAATTATTGAAAATTAATTGGTTTTTCAAGATAATCTATGTAAGCGCATTATTATAAATAATCGTATCGTTAGGTCGGAAAATATAATTAGAGGTGACTATGCATGACCCATATTACAGAAAGTGAAATGAAACAAAAATATCTAGATTTACTCTCACAAAAATTTGACAGTGCAGAAAAACTTGCTACTGAAATTATTAACTTAGAGTCAATCTTAGAATTACCTAAAGGAACTGAACATTTTGTCAGTGACCTTCATGGTGAATACGAATCTTTCCAACATGTTTTAAGAAACGGATCTGGAAATGTGCGTGCTAAAATTAATGATATCTTCAAAGATAAATTATCCAAGCAAGAAATCAACGACTTAGCAGCATTAGTATACTATCCGGAAGAAAAACTAAAATTAGTTAAAAATAATTTCGATTCAATCGGAACATTAAATATTTGGTATATTACAACCATTCAACAATTAATTGATTTAATTACATATTGCTCATCAAAATATACACGTTCAAAATTACGCAAAGCATTACCTGAACAATATGTTTATATCATTGAAGAGTTACTTTATAAGAGCAATGAATTTCATAATAAAAAGCCTTATTATGAAACACTAGTTAACCAAATTATTGAATTAGAACAATCAGATGATTTAATCATTGGCCTTTCCTATACTGTACAACGTCTTGTCGTAGACCATCTTCATGTCGTGGGCGATATCTATGATCGTGGTCCTAAACCTGATAAAATTATGGATACATTAATAAATTATCATTCTGTAGATATCCAATGGGGAAATCATGATGTATTATGGATTGGCGCCTATGCTGGTTCAAAAGTATGTCTTGCTAACCTTCTACGAATCTGTGCACGTTATGATAATTTAGATATTATCGAAGATGCATATGGAATCAATCTACGTCCTTTACTTACGCTTGCTGAAAAGTATTACGATGCTGAAAACCCAGCTTTTAAACCTAAGAAACGACCAGATAAAGACGTCAGTCTTACAAAGCGCGAAGAAAGTCAAATCACAAAAATTCATCAAGCGATTGCGATGATTCAATTTAAACTTGAAATGCCTATTATTAAGCGTCGTCCTTCTTTTGAAATGGAAGAACGCTTAGTTTTAGAAAAAATAGATTATGATAATAATGAAATCACTATATACAATAAAACTTATCCGCTTAAAGATACTTGTTTCCAAACTGTAGATCCTAATAATCCCGCTGAGTTACTAGCAGAGGAAAAAGAAGTCATGGATAAGCTATTACTTTCATTCCAACAATCTGAAAAATTAAGACGTCATATGTCTTTCCTTATGCGAAAAGGAAAATTATATCTTCCATATAATGGCAACCTTTTAATTCACGGTTGTATTCCCGTCGATGAAAATGGAGAAATGGAATCATTTGAAATTGAAGGTGAACGTTTAAGTGGTCGTGAACTACTCGATGTTTTTGAATATCATGTAAGAAAAGCTTTCGACCATAAAACATCTACCGAAGACATATCTACAGATTTAGTATGGTATCTTTGGACAGGTAAATATTCATCTTTATTTGGTAAACGTGCCATGACAACGTTTGAACGTTATTTTATAGAAGATAAAGCATCTCATAAAGAAGAGAAAAATCCTTATTATTATTTACGTGAAGATGTTGATATGATACGTAAAATGTTAAAGGATTTTGGTCTTAATCCAGATGAAGGACGTATCATAAATGGTCACACGCCTGTTAAAGAAATTGATGGTGAAGATCCAATTAAAGCTGATGGTAAAATGTTAGTCATAGATGGAGGATTTTCAAAAGCTTATCAATCAACAACTGGTATTGCCGGATATACACTTTTATATAATTCATTTGGTATGCAATTGGTCGCACATAAAGAGTTTAATAGAAAAGAAAAAGTGTTATCAATGGGGGCAGATGAATTGTCAGTGAAACGCGTTGTAGATGAAGAATTGCAACGTAAAAAAATTAGAGATACCAATATCGGTAAACAACTGCAAGATCAAATTGATATCCTCAAAATTTTAATGCACGACCGATATTTAAAATAATATTTTTAAACATATTTAGTAAGTTGAAGTATAATAACATATCTTACCTCCTAATAACTTAAATTAAAAGCGCCCGTACATACACTCATGTACAGGCGCTTAATTCATGTACTAAAGTATGCTATGTTTTATTTTGAATAAATTAAAGGTCACGTCATTGATTATCTTTTCATAAAACAAATTAATTTTTGAAATATGACTTTTTGTAACTTACGCAACACATTATGTTAAATAAGCATTTTTTAAAATACCATAAACACCTGTTTCATGTTCAGGTATATCTCTATTACTTCGTTTAAACGTCACTTCTTTATCTTCATTGATATGATAGATTAACATATCATTTTCTGTAATTTTTTCATAATCTTCTGCTGGTACTTCAATAATATTATGTTGTGTAATAAATTGATTAAACCAACGTGGGGTATGATTTTCATCAAATAATATATGATTTCTGATTGGACCATTTAAATTGTTTCGTGCTTGCTCATCATTAAAAGATACTGGCATCATATCTACATTATTCAAGCCAAATTCAGGTACCAATTCATTAAATGCTAAACTGTTAAAGATAAACGATTGTGTCATCAAAATACATTTATTATAGCGTAATAAATCAGAATAAATTCTATCATTGCTAGATAAAAGATTACCTTTAAATACTTCGAACCCCGCTTCGTGGGCTTTTTCTGATGTGTTTTCAAATAAGTTGAACATCATGACGGGTATACCATGATCCCTTAGATTAATGCCGAGATGGAATGAAAATTCACTTTCTCCGACGATAATTACGCCTGGTGGCTCCGTACTTGCTACACCGAACAGTTTACTTAAAGGTGTAAAACCAAATCCATAAATGACTACAGTGATAAATACAAGACCAAAGGTTACTGGTGTAATATATTGAGCCATAGGAATTTTATCGTCCATAAATAAACTTGAGAAGAATTGTGCCACTGTTAAAACCACAATACCTCTGGGAGCCATTAGTGCTACTACTGCACGTTCCTTTTTAGTTATTTCAGTACCTAATGTTGAAAGAAGCACTGAAATTGGTCTTACTAATACAATCATTACCAAACTAAATAGTATGAGCTGCCAAGATAACACATTGAGCAATACATCTTTAGTTAGAGAAGACGTAATTAAAATAAATACAGTACTCACAAGTATAGATGATGCATTATCTATAAAGTGGTCTGATTCCTTAAAGATGAGATCGTGACGTTTTTTACGCGCCATCATTAAGCCAAAAATTGTTACAGCTAGTAAGCCTGATTCTGATAATATCTCATCGCAGATACTAAATGTTAAAAGAATAAATACAAACTGAATGGGTGGCATTAAACTTTGAGGAATTTTATCTTGACCTATAAGCCAATTAAATAGAAAGGCTGCACCAAAACCTATTAAAATTGCAGCTAAGAGTTTCAAGATAAAGAGAATAATAACGACAAAGCCTATCCCTTCCTCAAAAATCTGGAATACATAAAATGCAGTGAGTGCAATAATAGGTCCAATAGGATCTAAGATAATACTTTCCCATCTTAATACTGAATCGACATTTCTTTTTACTTTCGCTTGCTTTAATAAAGGTTGAATCACAGTTGGACCAGTGATTAGAAATAGTCCTCCGATAACAAATGAAATAGACAGAGGGAAATTCATAGTGACATGTAAAGCAATCGCTCCTAAAATCCACGCAATCCCTGCACCTATTGTAATAATTCTTATAACAGCTTTAGAAATGCCTTTTAATTCTCTAAAATCTAAATTACTACTACCTTCAAATAAAATAATTGCTACAGCAAGAGATACAATTGAACTAAATGCCTCAGGTCCAAGTGCCTCTTTTGGGTTTGCTAATCCAAAAATAGGTCCTACAAGTAAACCTACGATGGCCATGACAACAATCGATGGCCATTTTATTCTACTCGCTAACCATTGACTAAAAATGCCTAGTGCTAAGAACAACACAATCGTTAGCATCACGGGCAAGTCCAATGACATATTAAACACCTTCTTTATTTCCAATTCGATTTATATACTTAATATTGACCTATACTACCAAAAATGATTTGCAATTGCATTATGATTTGCTTAAAGATAATGTAAACATTTAAATGAAATATATGGATTTAAGTTAGATGGCACTTGAATATGCGCACTTATCTGTCATCTTATTTAATCATACCACACTTAAACGTACACCCTATTTATACAATAGTACATATGTGGCGAACTTTACTGTTTATTTTTTCAGTAAAATCATCTAAAATAGATTAATGTAATTTTTAAAATTTTTGTAAGAAAAATTAATCTAACTTGGATAGCGCTTGAAGGGATTTGTTTATTAAATGAACAATGTTAAAGAATCCATCATTGTTGCCTTCGCCTTTGTAGGCGTAGTAGTTGGAGCAGGATTTGCAACAGGTCAGGAAATTTTTCAATTCTTCACTAGTCATGGTATTTACAGTATTGGCGGTATTTTTATTACTGGACTTATCATAACTCTTGGAGGAATATTCGTATTAAATACTGGCTTTCGTCTTAGATCTCAAAACCACTCCGAATCTATTCGATATTATTTACATCCAACAATAGCTAAATTATTTGATATTATACTTACGGTATTTTTATTTTCTCTAGCAATTATTATGACAGCCGGCGGAGCATCGACCATAAATGAAAGTTTTGGCTTACCTTTTTGGTTAAGTTCTCTCACTTTAGTGATACTTATTTTGTTAACATTATTTCTAAAGTTCGATCGTCTCATCGCTGTTTTAGGAGGAGTAACACCATTTCTTGTGGCAGTCGTAGTAATGATTGCAGTGTATTACTTTATTACCGGTGATTTAAACTTTAGTGACGCCAGTCAATATTCAAATCAAAATAAGTCGATTTCACCTGGTTGGTGGTTTGACGCAATTAATTATGCTAGCTTACAAATTGCTGCTGCATTTAGCTTTTTAACTGTAATGGGTGGGAAGCTAAGGTATCAATCGTCCACAATTTATGGTGGACTTATCGGTGGTATTATTGTCACTTTACTATTACTTTTGATTAATTTTGGTCTTGTTACAGAATTTAATCAAATTAAAGAAGCAGCATTACCATCATTGCTACTTGCTAAGCAGATTTCTCCATCCATTGGTATTATCATGTCTGTCATTATGGTTTTAGTCATATACAATACAGTAGTCGGTTTAATGTACGCCTTTGCATCACGATTTAGTCGACCGTTTACGAAACGCTATTATATTCTTATAGTTATGATGGCGATAATAACATTTGCTTGTACTTTTGTGGGATTCATTTCTCTCATTGGTAAAGTATTCCCTATCATGGGACTTTTTGGTTTTATCTTATTAATTCCTGTGATATACAAAGGAATTTTACGAAAATAATAATCTTAGCCTAGGACAAATTGTCTTAGGCTTTTATATTGTCAATAAGGTAAAGAGTTAAATAAATACTAAACAAATTTTAATTCTATTAGCACTTCCTGTGTGAGTTAACGAATCTATTTAAACACTATTCACCTTCTTAATGATTGCTCATTTTCTTGAAGTTCAGGAGAATTTTAATATAAAATAATGCAATTTAAATTTAAAACTGATTTTTCAGGGAATACTTCTAATGGAGGTGTTTAACATGACAAATCAATTATTTATTAACAATGAATTTATAGAAAGTCAGTCTAAAGAGACAATGGATGTCATTAATCCTGCTACTGGCGAGGCATTTGATACTATCACTCTTGCAACTGAAGAGGAAGTAAACGACGCAATTGAAAAATCGCAACAAGCACAACTTGAATGGGAGCGCGTGCCTCAACCTACACGTGCAGAACATGTTAAATTACTTATACCTTTATTAGAAAAAAATCGCGATGAAATAGCTCAATTATACGTAAAAGAACAAGGTAAAACTTTAGCGGAAGCGTATGGGGAAATTGACAAATCAATCTCATTTATCGATTATATGACAAGTCTGAGTATGTCAGATAAAGGACGTGTTCTACAAAATAGTATTGCAAATGAAACGATTCAAATTATCAACAAACCTATCGGAGTTACTGCTGGTATTGTGCCATGGAACGCACCGATACTTGTCCTTATGCGAAAAGTCATTCCAGCTATTGTAACTGGTTGTTCAGTAGTGATTAAACCTAGTGAAGAGACAACGTTACTCACCCTTCGATTAGCTGAATTATTCAGAGCATCAACTATACCAGCAGGTTTGATTCAAATTGTTCCTGGCACTGGAGAAACAGTAGGTACACAATTAGCTTCGCATAAAGACATTCAACTTATTTCTTTAACTGGAAGTATGAGAGCGGGTAAATCTGTTTACGAAAATGCTACTCAAACTGTAAAGAAAGTAAATTTAGAATTAGGTGGAAATGCTCCAGTCATTGTCACATCAAATGCCGATTTAGATAAAGCAGTTGACTATATTGTGACAGCCCGTATAAATAATGCAGGTCAAGTTTGTACGTGCCCTGAACGTATCTTTGTGCATGAAGATGTTCACGATGACTTTTTAAATAAAGTAACTTCCAAAATGAAAAGCTTAACTGTTGGAGATCCATTTGATGAAAACACCGATTACGGCGCAATTATTAACCAAAAGCAACTTGATAGTATTCATGAAAAGGTTCAAGATGCTATTAAAAATGGTGCAACATTGATGACTGGTGGACATCAATTAAAACGCCATGGTTTCTTCTACGCACCAACGGTATTAGATAACGTTAGAAAAGACGATAGTGTCTTTAAAGATGAAATTTTTGGTCCTGTTCTTGCGATAACAACATACCGTAATTTTGAACAAGTGATTGAAGACGCTAATGATACAAACGCTGGCTTATCTTCTTATATCTTCTCTGAAAATTTAACAGAAGTAATGACAGCAACCGAACGTCTAAAATTTGGTGAAGTATATGCAAATTGTGAGGCTGAAGAAGTCGTTAATGGCTATCACGCAGGTTGGCGTGAATCAGGCTTGGGTGGCGCTGACGGTATTCACGGTTTTGAAGAATACTATAATACCACAGTAAGTTATATCAGATACTAATGTAATCATTATCGTATAACTAACGGGATGGGTTTAACGTTTTATTTGGAACGTTAAACCCACCCCGTTTTTAATTATTGAGTGCGCGATTTAATACGTAAATGTTCTTTTTCATTAATGATTGGTATGAAATTGAATCATCATTTTGCTCCTCTTTAGTCAATACAGCTAAATTATGAAAACTTAATGGTTTCGTATCTGTTTCTTTCTTAATAACATCTGTAATTTTGGAGGTAATATTTTGTTCATATAAAACATAAGGCGCGTGCGAATGCTGTATATCTTTAACAATATTCAAAATCTCTTTTTGACTAGGTTCTTCATCATTCATACCTTTAACACCTTGTTGTTTAAAACCATAACGATGCGCTAAATATCCTAGCGAATCGTGTGATATCACAACTTTATCTCTTTTAGAATGCTTCGTTATTGATTGTAGCTGTTGATCAATATGCACAATATCTTTATTTACTATTTTATAATTTTTATTGTAATAAGCTTGATGTTTAGGGTCTTTCTCTATTAATTTCTCTTTAATCATGAAAGCGAATTTTTGATTTAGAACAGGATCTAACCAAACATGAGGATCTTGATTCGATTCTTCATGATGTGAATGATGCTCATGATCTTCATCATGGTCTTTAGAGTGAATAAAATCACTTTGTTTGAGTCCTTCGGCAAGTGCTAATTTCATGCTATTATTGGTCATCGAATTCGTAATCTTTGCAGCGACAGGATCTAATTGATGACTTGAATAGACAAACAGGTCACTTTTGGCAATATCAATCATATCTTTTTGTGTTGGTTCATATGAGTGTAAATCAGCACCAGCAGGATAGATTGATTGCGCGTCAACATATTTTCCACCAATCTGTTGTGTCAAACTTTGAAATGCGTATACAGTCGTGTATACTTTCATTTTATTCTTGTCATTAATACTTTCGCGTTTACGATGATCAAAGCTACTGCATCCGCTTAACATTAAAATGATGATTGACACTATAATTAATTTCTTCAATATAAGTGCTCCCTACTATGACCAATTTATACGCTTATCACTATATCCGTTACATTATAAAAAAGCAATAGTTATCAATATAAATGTAAACTGTAAACCAATTATGTTTGAAAACAGCAAAGCGTGATAAATATAGCTATATACTATTTTAAAGGAGTGAACGTCGATGGCTGCAGAAATTAAACAAGGCGATCATAAATTCTATGTAGGTGATGACGAAAATAACCCAAAAGCTGTTATTACATTTAAAGAGGTTGATAACAATGAGATAGACATAGATCATACTGGAGTTTCTGATGAACTCGGTGGACAAGGTCTAGGTAAAAAATTAGTTAATCGTGTTGTTGAACATGCACGAGAAAACAATCTAAAAATTATCGCTTCTTGTCCATTCGCAAAAAACGTATTAGAAAAAGATGATCATGCACAAGATGTTTATTTAGGATAGTTTATGTGAATGTACTCATATCAATTTGAGATATACGTCGTTCGCTTATTTCACCGAAAATTTATAGCAGTTGACTAAATATGCAATACGTTTATCAAATGGGCACACATATAGTTAACTATGTAAGGGTAGGACTAATTTCAAAATAATTTAGTTCTACTCTTTTATTTAGATTTTATATTAGTTCAATATATTAGCTATTTTAGTATCTTTTAAGTATATTAATTATACTTATTTTAAAATTGAAAGGAACACGAAACGATGACAAATTTTCATTCTATAGATGCTACACAAGTAACAAACGTCACTTTAAATGTTAAAGATTTAAATAAATTAACTGATTTCTATTCTAATGTATTAGGTTTTTCTATTGAAAAACAAACGAATCAACAAACCGTATTCAACATCGGAAATCTTGGTTATACTTTAACTTTAAGCGAACTCAACAACGGTCGACAACCCGAATTTAGAGAAGCAGGTTTATTCCATGTTGCTTATCTTTTACCGACTCGTAGCGATTTAGCAGACTTCCTTTATCATGCTAACAATCTCAACATCGCAATGGGTGGTGGAGATCACCTTGTCAGTGAAGCGCTATATTTCACTGATCCTGAAGGTAATGGTATTGAAGTCTATCATGATCGTCCATCAGAAGACTGGGTATGGCGAGACGGTTTTGTCAAAATGGATACATTGGAAGTTGATGTCAATGATTTAATGGCTCAACGCTCAAACGAAGGCTGGCAAGGTTGGCCGGAAGAAGGAAAAATCGGCCATTTACATCTCAAAACACACAATTTAGAATCAGCTTATGAATTTTATGTTGAAAAGCTTGGTTTCGAACATATATCTAATTTCCCACAAGCACTATTTATGTCTACTCAAAAGTATCATCATCATATAGCGACAAATACTTGGCAATCAAATAAGATTAGAACTCAAAATAAACAAACTTATGGTTTATGTCACTTTGACATATATCAACCTAATGCAAATACTACTCATGTTACTTCACCTGAAGGCTTTGACATTACAATTCATGGTAACGAAACAAAATAACGATGATAGCTTATCGTAGTTGATACACGCCTTATTTTGAATAAGCTATCCAAGTTACCGACAACTTGCTCTGCCCGTGGAATTTCTCAGTAAAATTCTCTTTGTTAAGGCCACGAACCCCAACTTTCCTAGTCCGTTGAATTTCAACATGTACTTCGTCTTTATGGGATTTGTTAAAAGTGTTTGATATAAGGTAGATGTATTTTCTAGTGTTTTGTCTATATATTAAGAAAACCTGAGACAAGATTGATGTGTACTATACCTCACAATGTTAGAATTTAGTCTAACTTTGTGTTGCACTCAATGTCTCAGGTTTTTATAATTTTATTTATTTTTCATTAATTTTACTTCGCTTAATGCTTGCTGACGTATTCTTTCTTCATCTTCTCTAACCCAGTTTGGAATTAAAAAAGCATCAATAATAGCCCAAATTAATGTAGGAATTCCAAAAGTAAACCAAACAGTTAATAATGTTAAGACTAATAATCCAACTCCACTTCCTACTTTACCATGATAAAATCTATGTGCTCCAAATCCTCCTAAAAAGAATCAAAGTACATAAGATACAGCAGTAGATTTTCCACGATTCGTTACTTGTTGTTCAATATAACTTTTTTCTTCTAAATTCATAAAATACCTCACAACATTTTCATATTTAAAATTATTGTACCATACAAAATATAAAAACAAATATTAATTTATTATTTTTCACCAGATAAATAAATTTTTGTGTAATACTCAAAAATATTTTCTGCTTTTAATTGAAGTAAAATTTCAACAAAAAAACAGGATACACGCATACGCATGCATCCTGTAAAGTGTCTCTTTTTATTAATATAAACCTTTAGTTTGGTTGCTTGTATCAATAAAGATATTTTTAACTTGTTGATAGTTTTTGATAGCATCTTTATATACTTCGCGCCCAATACCTGATTTTTTATATCCTCCGAATGGCGCACCTGCAGGAATTTGATTATAAGTATTAATCCAAATACGACCTGTTCTCATAGCTTTAGCTACATTTAATGCACGATGTATATTTGTAGTGAAGATACCTCCTGCTAAACCATACTCAGAATCATTTGCAATTTCGATAGCTTCTTGCTCATCATCGAATTTTTCAACTACTACAACTGGACCAAAGATTTCTTCTTGAGCAAGTTGATGTTTATTATCGGTAATTTCAATAATTGTAGGCTCAAAGAAGTAACCTTTGTCTAAGCCGTTATCTGTGATTCGATGACCACCAGTTAAGATGTTCGCTTTGTCATCTTCTTCAGCAATTTTTATATAACTTTCAATTTTATCTAATTGTTCTGGTCCAGTTTGCGCACTCATTTTAGTATCTTCATCAAATGGATCGCCAACTTTAATATTTTCAAATGCTTCTTTCAATTTTGGCAATAATTCATCGTAAATAGATGATTGTACTAATAATCTTGAACCTGCACTACATACTTCACCTTGGTTAAATAATATACCAAGTTGAACACCTTCAATCACTTGCTCTAAATTAGCGTCATCAAAGATAATATTAGCACTTTTACCACCTAATTCTAGTGTTGTAGGGACGATACGTTCAGCACCTGCTTGTGCTACACCGTAACCCACGTCAGTAGAACCTGTAAATGATAATTTGTCTACACCTTCATGATGGAAAATAGCGTCTCCTGATTCAGACCCTTTACCAGTTAAGACATTAACTACTCCTTTAGGAAGAACTTCTTGGAAAATTTTAGCAAGTTCAATTAATGATAAAGGCGTAGATGATGATGGTTGAATTACTACTGTATTACCTGCTGCTAAAGCTGGTCCTAATTTCCATGATGCTAATAAAATTGGGAAGTTCCATGCTACTACTGCACCAACAACTCCAACAGGTTCATTAACAACTAAACTCATTGTATTTTGATCAATTTCATTAACTGAACCTTCGTCAGTTGTTAAAACGCTAGCAAAATATTTAAATTGATTGGCTGCTTGTGGTACATCAATTGTTGATGTTTCACGATAGGGTTTACCATTTTGCAGTGATTCAACTGTTGCTAAATGTTCAGTTTTCTCATGAATACGTCGACTAATTTCTAATAAATAATCTGCACGTTCTTCTTTAGAAATCTTACTCCAACTATCAAATGCATCATGAGCTGCCTGAACAGCTTTATCCACATCTTTTTTACCAGCGCGTGCAACTTTAGCTAAATCTTCACCATTAGCTGGATTAGAAACAGTTAATGTTTCCCCACTATCACTAGCTTGGAATTCATTGTTAATAAACAAGCCGTAACTTTCATCTATATAATTTCTTACGTTAATATTTGTCATTAAAACCCATCCTTTTTTAGTGATATTTGAAGTAATCGCTTATCCCTAATAAAATGTAAGCGTTTACTCAATGTAACACTTATTTTAACCTCTTTTGTAAATAATGCAAAATTATCTGTTTGCATCATCAATAAAAGTGACTATGTTTGTGTTGTACCCGCTTCGCGTCACATTATTCAACGTATAAAAAATTTATTATATTCAACAAAACAACCTGAGGCTTCAAGTAGAAGTCTCAGGTTGTTTATATATTTATTATTGATAACTCACTTAATTTTACATTCATATAATCGTGCTTGATTAAAGTTCTCACTATCATGAGTAAACTATAGTATTTAACATAAACCCATGCTATTACCTTGTGGTTTCATAAAATTTCTTTATTCAATCCAACTAATGATGTCGTCTTCATTTTGTCTAACTTTGCCGTGTTTAGGCTCTTGTGCTCTGTAACCAAAGCCTACCATAACTGAAATACCAAATTGTTCTGTATCTAAAACACCCTCATCAGAAAGAATTTCAGTCACTTTGTCTAAATCAAATCCTTCAATTGGACATGAGTCGATACCTAGTAATGCAGCACTTGTCATCATGTTTGCTAACGCAATATATGTTTGTTTACTCGCCCAATCATACAATGTTCGTTCATTATCGGCGATATGGAAACTTTCTTGGAAATCATCAAATTTATTTTCAACAGCTGGAATTGTACTTTCTTCATATTTTTTAACACCACGAAGTAAATGTTGCACGTATTCTGTATGAGCCGTCACATTCTTACGGGCAAAAATTAATACAAAGTGACTTGCTGTATCAAGTTGCTTTTGTGCTCCCCAACTATAGGCTTTCAATTTTTCTCTCAATTCTTTATTTTGAACCACTACAAAGTGCCAAGGTTCTAAACCTAGTGAACTTGGAGATAATCTACCTGTTTCTAAAATCGTATTAAAATCTTCATCACTAATTTTTTTCGCAGGGTCAAATTCTTTTGTCGCATGTCTAAAATGGAATGCATCAACAATCGTTTGATTCATTTGATTCATAATCATACCTTCCTCTCTTTACTTCTGTTGATACAAATTATATACGACTTCAAAGTGTAACTAAAGTAATTGATTTCTAATCTCTTCAGCTCACTTATATAGTTAGTATAATTTAGAAATTTAAAAGACCTATGAAATAACTTGTTTAGTGAATTAAATCACATATAATAAAAAAATCATAAGTACTGACTTGTGAATGTTTTTACTATTCATTAATTCTAAATTTTAGAAATGAGGTAATTTTAATGACAAAAATTATGTTTTTCGGTACAAGAGCATATGAAAAGGACATGGCATTACGTTGGGGAAAGAAAAATAATATCGATGTTACTACATCAACAGAACTTTTAAGTGTAGATACAGTCGATCAATTAAAAGATTATGACGGTGTGACAACAATGCAGTTCGGTAAATTAGAACCTGAAGTTTACCCTAAATTAGAGTCTTATGGTATTAAACAAATTGCACAACGTACGGCTGGATTTGATATGTATGACTTAGAACTTGCAAAAAAACATGGAATTATTATCTCAAATATACCTAGTTATTCACCTGAAACAATTGCTGAATATTCGGTATCTATCGCTCTGCAACTCGTACGAAAATTCCCAACAATTGAAAAACGTGTGCAAGCACATAATTTCACGTGGGCGTCCCCTATTATGTCTCGTCCAGTAAAAAACATGACCGTAGCAATCATCGGTACAGGACGTATTGGTGCTGCAACAGGTAAAATCTATGCTGGTTTTGGTGCGAAAGTAGTTGGTTATGATGCATACCCTAATCATTCTTTATCTTTCTTAGAATATAAAGAAACAATAGAGGATGCAATTAAAGATGCTGATATTATCTCATTACATGTACCCGCTAATAAAGATAGTTTCCATTTATTTGATAACAATATGTTTAAAAAAGTAAAAAAAGGTGCCGTTTTAGTTAATGCAGCAAGAGGAGCTGTGATTAACACACCTGATTTAATTGAAGCAGTCAATAATGGTACATTATCAGGTGCTGCCATTGACACATATGAAAATGAAGCTAATTATTTCACATTTGATTGGTCAAATCAAACGATTGATGACCCAATATTATTAGACCTAATTAGAAATGAAAACATTTTAGTTACACCTCATATTGCCTTTTTCTCTGATGAAGCAGTACAAAATTTAGTCGAGGGTGGTTTGAATGCAGCATTATCAGTAATTAAAACTGGCACATGTGATACGCGATTAAACTAATACGTATAAAGTCAGTAATCACTGTAGTCAAGATATTATTTATCATTATTTCGATTTACTTACCCTATATCATTACATTATCACTTGGTATTAATGTGAATAAAATAAAAAACATTTTACTTTTCTAATAAAAAAATGGTTAAGCGTCTGTACATGTTAATGTTTCAGACATTTAACCATTTTATTATTTATTGGAATAACCGAGAACAACATTTTCGATTGTTGATAGTACACCTTGTTCATCATTGGAAGGTGCCACATGACTTGCTATATTAAATAATGATTGATCTTCACTATTAGCCATGACATAACTATGTTCGGCGAGTTCCAACATATCTTTATCGTTATTTGCATCTCCAAATGCCATTAAATGTGAAGCAGACATTTGCCATTCTTTTAATAATCTAGACAAAGCTTGACCCTTAGTCATATTTGGCATAATAACATCTATACTATCTCTTCCACTTGATACTAGTTTAATATCATCTTTAAACTTAAGAGCTAATTTCTCATCTAAGTCTGGATGAGTTTGACGATTAATATTGAAAGCAATTTTTACATAATCATCGTCAGGTAATGTTTGTAAGGAGTCAATCTCTATGAGTTGGTGATAATATGTACGTGCATCTTGCTTAAATGCTTCGCTTGTCTCTTTTAAAATATATGCACTTTTTACGCCACAAATAATCAAATTGTTTATCTTTTGATTCAAATTTAAATCATTTACAACTTTTTGAAAAATATACTGATCAAAACTTCGATAATTATAAAGTTGATTCCCTTTATAGATGACTGCTCCATTTTCAGATATAAAGAACATTTCCCTATCTCCAAAAATTGATTTTAGCTTTGCAAATTGATTCCCACTCGCAGCTATAAATTTGATATTTTTATCTATTAATTCTTTAAAAATAGTTTCAAAACGATTTCTATCAAACTGTTTATTTGAGTCAAGAAATGTTCCATCCATATCTACCGCAATGGCTTTAATCATCGTTAAGCCCCCTATCTATAGATTAAAATTCATAATCATTATATAGCTGTTGGATTTGGGATTGAAGCAATATCAAATATAGTGAAAACATATTCATATATTGAAATTGTTTTCAACATAAAAAATAATTACCTTTGTCATTCACACTATCGCTTAATATATAAGATAAATCTCTTATTTTCATTTATATAACTTGAATCGACATATTAAAAAGAGCCAAGGACAATCACTTTGTCCTTAACTCTCTAATCAATAAGTTATTAAAAATCATTTTAACAAAGCTTCTTCTCGAAGCAGAACATAATTCATACAGTTTATTACGTATCTTTCACTTATAAGAATATTAGTTAATTTGTGTAGCTATGAATATTTTCCTTGTTTCCCAAACTCCCGTTTCTTCGTTATAGTCATCGCAAGTAATTAGTGTTAATTGATTTTTCTTATTAGGATGTTCGTCTAATACCTTAACCTCTGTAGGTTTAACATCACGTATTTTAGTTATTTTATACTTTCTAGTTTGATTTCCAGTTTTAAAATACACTTTACTACCGATTTTTGCTGATTTTAAATTTGTAAATTGATAGTGCGGACGATCAGTAAACGTATGACCAGCAATTGAAATGTTCTGTTGATTAAGAGATTCGTCACCTTCTGCAAAACTTACACCTCTATTGAGTTGTTCTGGCGTTGCTGGACCAGGGTATACAGGTTCTTTTATTTGCGCATCTGGAACTTCTATATAACCAGCCATTTTAGATTTATCGGAAGGTATCTTTGGCGTCGATTTAGATGTCTTTGTCTGTTCTTTTTCCTTTTTATCATAATTTTCAATTTTATGATCGTTATCTTTTTCATGAAGATAATTATCGATATATGGCTTTGAGAATAAATAAATAGCTAAAATGATTAACAATACACCTATTAAGGTGATTAATCTATTCATCCACTGCTTCATTTATGTTACTCCTTTATATTTATTTCGCAAATTATATAATTTTAGTTTAGTATAGCATTAAATTAAAAATTCAACATTACATGGTGTGATATCTGAACTAGATGAGAATGCCTGAAGATGATGCATTGTCTATTGAATAAAAATAATAATTTTAAAGATTTGAGGGATTGAGATGATTAGATTTGCACGACTAGAGGATCTTCAAGATATTTTGACAATTTATAATGATGCTATCCTTAATACAACAGCTGTTTATACATATAAGCCACAACAATTAGATGAACGTATTCAATGGTATCAATCTAAAGCAAAAATAAACGAACCTATATGGGTTTATGAAAAAGAAGGGAAAGTGGTTGGTTTTGCCACTTATGGTTCCTTTAGACAATGGCCAGCCTATTTATATACTATTGAACATTCAATATATGTTCATCAACAGTACAGAGGACTAGGTATCGCTTCTCAATTATTAGAGAATTTAATTCATTACGCTAAAGAACAAGGTTATCGCACCATTGTTGCCGGGATTGATGCATCGAACATGGACAGTATCGCATTACATAAGAAGTTTGACTTCTCACATGCAGGTACAATTAAAAATGTAGGTTATAAGTTTAATCGATGGCTCGATTTATCATTTTATCAATATGATTTATCCGATTCATAAGAAAGTTTGGAGTTATTATTAAATAAGTTAATCCAAAAAGATACGCTTTATTTTTTATTTCTTCAGTCTTCTTTTTTATCTTCAATAACAAAACGAATGTAATAGAATATAAAAACAATTATCATGCTCAATGATAATGATTTAAATAGCAAGTTGGGCCATGTTCCCTCGATGGTCCATAAATAAGTTATCGTCGTGTTAATGATGAATGCGATGAAGATCAAAAATAATCTCAGCATTTCATCAACCCCTTTTTAGCTATTTTATGTTGTTGTCAGAAAATTTGCAATATATAAAACGCCTATAATCATATGATTAAAGGCGTTCTTAATATAAGAACTTTATCTTTTATAATTTTTTCTTTATTTTTAACATCTTTTACTACTAAAAATGCTCAAGCTTTATAATTTATAAAGCCTGAGCATTTAAATCTTAATTATTTATTTTTAACCATGTTGTCTGCTTCGCCGAATATTTTACGTTTGATTTCTTCGCCAGTAGGTGTACCTGCTAAACCACCTAAACCTGTTTCTCTTAATGATGCAGGTAAATTACGACCTACTCTATCCATAGCACCTATGACTTCATCTACTGGAATTTGACTTTCAACTCCAGCTAGTGCAAGGTCTGCAGATATTAATGCATTTCCTGAACCAATAGCATTACGCATTACACATGGAATTTCAACTAAACCAGCAACTGGATCGCAAACTAAGCCTAATAAGTTACTAATTGCCAATGCCATGGCATGTCCTGATTGCTCAGGTGACCCGTTAAAAATTGATACTGCAGCAGCTGCAGCCATTGCAGATGCCGAACCCACTTCGGCTTGACAACCACCAGTTGCACCGGCAACGCTCGCGTTGTTTGCAACTACTCGCCCGAATAAAGCTGATGTGAATAGAAAATCTATCATTTGATCTTCAGTGATATTATGAGTTTTTTCTAATTTAAATATTACGCCGGGAATCGTTCCCGAGGAACCAGCTGTCGGAGTAGCACAAATAATACCCATTGCTGCATTAACTTCGTTCGTTGCAACTGCACCTTTGACTGCATCAATCATTTCATGACCTGATAATGCATGATTATTCTCGTTGTAATCTCGAAGTTTAGCAGCGTCATGTCCTGTATAACCTGTCACACTTTCCACACCGTCGCCAGTCGTACCTTTTTCAACCGCCTCACGCATAACGTTTAAGTTTTGTCTCATTAAATCACGCACTTCTTCGCGAGATTTACCTTCTCTTTCCATTTCATCATTAATCATCATATCAGCAAAACTGATGTTATTTTCAACTGAATAATCTATTGTCTCTCTAATTGAATCAAACATGTTAATCCCCCTCTATTTGATATAGGAAACGTTTAAATCACTATGTTTATCTTTAATAATATTTAATGCTGATTCTGAGATTGCTTTATTTAAAGGAAATACAACTAAACCTTCATTATCATTTGTTTTTATTAATTCTTCACCTAGGTCTAAGTTCATATCTGATAAATCATTAATAAGATGATTTATTTTAGCTTTATTCATATTTCCATCTATAACTAACATTGGAAGCCCATGATTCAGTTCCACATCTAAACCATTTACATTGATACCTTTTAGTTTGATTGTACCGCCACCAATAGAAATACCTATCACTTCTATATAACGACCGTCTTTCGTATTTGCTTTGATATAAGCACAGTTAGGATGTTGACCAATACTTTCTCCTTCATCTTCAATAATATCAATTGTAATATTTTCATCTTTTGCTATGTCTAAGGATGATTTAATTCTACTATCGAAAGTGCTGTAGCCCATAGCACCTCCGACAATAGCAACGTCTGTACCATGCCCTTGATGCGTTTTAGCAAAAGATTCATAATAACGAATTTCTATATGCTTAGGCATATCTCCTAACACAGCTCTCGCTGAATTACCAATTTTTACTGCACCTGCTGTATGAGAACTTGAAGGTCCCATCATTACTGGTCCAATAATATCGAAAGCACTTTGATAATCATAGCTTTTAGCCATCATTAAACACTCTCCTTAACCTGGTTTTTTCTACGTGGTAACTTGAATCCGACATTCATCAAGTTAAATTTATTAATAATAGCACTAATAACATACGCTAATATCACACTTGCAATTGCTACTGCGATAATTGTAATTGTAGATCTTACAGCATCGTTAAAGCCATAAAGTACAATAGCACCTGCTATAGGTGTTGCCATACCTTTAATATCAATAACTAGTCCACTGTATGTGACAATACAAGCATTTACAACACCAATAATGGCATTCGCACCAAACAGTTGTAGCGGATATTTGGCAATTAAGTCAATTTGAGTTAACGGCTCTACAAATACCGCGAAGGCATTACCTTTATTACCAATTTTTAATTTGCTAAATAAGATTCCATTAACAAAAGATGCTCCTGTACATGTTAACGCACCAATTGCCATTGGAATACCAGTTAAACCTAATAAACTTGTAAGTACCATTGAGCTTAATGGCGTCATACCAGTTACAGGAATAACAAGTCCTAAAATGACTGCTAATGCATATGGGTTGTTATCACCTACTGAAGTGATTGCACTACCAATTTGTTTAAGTACTGCAATAACCCCTGGAGAAATTAAGTTTGCAAGACCAAATGTAACTGCTGGAGCCAATAAAATAACAACAATTAAATCTAGTCCCTCTGGAACTTTTTTCTCAACAAACTTGATTCCAAATGCAACAACATACGCTGCGATAAACGCAGGTAATAATTTTGAGTCATGTAATACTAAACCTACAATGACTGCAAATACTGGAGACACTTCTAACTTTAGACAAGTTAATATACCAACAGCTATACCACTTAAACTCCCTGCTAAATCACCAATTTCTTGGAAAAATTTAACATGGAATACGCCACCAATTGCGTAACTTAAGAACGCCTGTGGTAAAAACGTGGCACAAGCAGCCCCTGATAAAGCTTGTAAACCTTGTTTACCATATGGCGCAAAATTTAAGAAAAGCGTCATGATAATAAGAACAAGTACTAAAGTCCCTACTCCTAAAATAATATCCATTTCCCCAAAACCTTCTTTCTTTATTTTTAGGCCATAGTTATCGTACACCCTAAAGAAAGCGATTTCAACAATTTATTGAACACAATTAAGTCTATATTGTGAATTAATTCACAAAACTGTTTTAATAGTATTTCTAAAGCATTTATATACACGAATTTTATATTTTAAGATGGTTTCAAATTACTTTTTTTAGTCAATTGGTTTTATTTATCTACTTTAAATACTGTAAAAGTAAAATGTTAATCACAATAATTCAATATTTTGTCAATGCATAACTAAGATGACTCCATGTATTCTAACGCTAAAAGTCATATTTGTAAAAAATTAGTCACAATTAAAAAAGGAGCGGAACTGAATTCATCTAAGAATTTTATGTCCCGCTCTATCGTTCTTATTGACTGAGTTTATAAAAAACTTAATGAACCAAAAATTTCATTTCAATCAATGATTGCGAAAAGATTGAGAATCTACACGTAATTTTATGGTATAGATTCTAAGCAATATGAATGTTTATGTTAAATAATGTGTTTTAATGACTTAATATCAAATAAATGAAACGAATTTTATCATACTTTAACCTTCTTATAACTTACCTTTCGTACCTTTTATGGTGGTGCTCGACATCTCACTATCAAATGTTTTAAGTGTCCATTTAATCTTTTGTATGGCATTGCGAGTAAAAATAATATTGACTCAATGAATATTCTTGTCTCGCGAGATGTTCAGGTAATTGAAATATAAGTAAAAAAAGCTTTTGTATATGGAAAATAAGATCATTCAAAGACGGTATCATGAAGGTATTTGAGATTTCGAGATATTGGAAATCTCTATGCCATGCGTGGATACTATATTGTAATGGATATAAATGGTCTTGCTGTTCGTGATAGTTTAAATCGACCTTTATGATATAGTTTGGTAGTTTTATTTCGAAAGAATTATTCTTTAGAGAAACAGGAACTTGGCATTTGGTAATTTCGTTGATTAATTTTTGTAATAGACAAATTAAAATATCATTGTCTTTGTCAGAGCTTTGAGGTGGTGTAATTTCTTTACGAATAGAATGCTGATCTAAGGGGAATTTGAGTTTTAAACAATGTAATTGAGGCCGTAACTTTAGACTTTTCATTCTAGAATAAGCACTCAAAATTAAATGTATTTGCTGACGTGGATAAAAATGCAGGAAACTTAATTGTTCATTATTAATTGGGGTCGGAATTTCATCCTTTAAATGAATATAACAATTGTCTACGCGATTCTTAGGCTTCATAATTTTACTTCCTCGCAATGTTTTTCGAAGTTGATGAATCGGTGGAATAGATATTTGATGCTCTTCAATTATCATTAATAAGTTATAATAATCTATTTCATTCAAGTAGGCAAATGTTCTTGGTGTAACATATTGTAACTTTTCATATAATTCTTGTTTTGAAATAAACATAGTATCATCCTCTCGATGCTTATATAGTCTTGAGTGCTCAAATCTTAAAAATGATATCTATATTAAACGTATAATTTAAATCAATGTCAATATTCATTTTAATAATTAAATTTTTACTTATCATTTTTAGTTGACAGTTTTTCAATTTTTGAACTTTTCTACGACGAAATTGTATGTACTATTGATAAATATAATTATTTTTTCATTTTCTTATAATTGACTATAATAAAAAGACTCATCGCCATTAAAAGTGAGCGATAAGTCTTTAATATTTTAATTCGTTATCGTTAACAAATCAGCAGTAAGCTGTTTCGTTTGTTTATATATAGCTTCATAAACTGAATAGTATTGTTCATAAAGGTCATGATTTTCATTATTCGGCTCAAACACCTCGTCTACTTTAATAAATGCCTCTACACAAGACTCAATTGTTTTAAACCATCCTAGACCGTATGCCGCTAAAATTGCCGCTCCCATGCTTGGTCCTTCTTCATGCTTCAACCTTTTTATTTGTACATTAAAAATATCAGCTTGAAGTTGTAACCAAAATCTACTCTTAGCACCACCACCGATTGAAGTGATAGAGTTCATTTCATGACCAGCTCGTCTCATAATCTTTATAGAATCATATAAAGAATACGTTATGCCTTCGATTACTGATCTCGCAAAGTCAGCTTTAGTATGTTGCCCACTGATACCTATAAAACTTCCACGTATTTGAGCATCACCATGTGGCGTACGTTCTCCAGCTAAGTAAGGTGTAAATAGTAGTCCATTGGCACCTATCTTTGAAGATGCAGCTAAATTTAAAATCTCTTCAAAAGATTCATTTTCAAAAAAAGTTTGTTTTAACCAGTTTAAACTATAGCCTGCTGCCAACGTTACTCCCATTGCGTAATAAGTGTCTGGAACACTATGATTAAATAAGTGTAAATTACTATCATATGAAGTCACACGTTGGTATTCAACATTTAATACAACACCTGAAGTACCTATGCTACATAATGCACTTTTATCATGGATGACACCAGCACCAATTGCACCACATGCATTATCGCCACCCCCAGCATATACAGCAACATCACTAGATAATCCTAATTCATTAGCCAGTGATTCAGTCACATTTCCAACATATGAATGTGATTGTACTAAGGGTGGGTAGATATCACCAATGTTAAATGTATCTCCAACATCTCTTGTCCATTCACAATTCTCAGGATTGAATAATAATGTACTACATGCATCACTATATTCCATATGAATTGTCTGAGTTAAGCAATAACGTAAATAATCTTTAGGCAACATAAAAACATCAACTCGACTCCAAATTTCAGGTTCATGTTGTTGTACCCATAACATTTTGGGAAGTGTAAATCCTTCTAATATCGGATTATAATTCAATCTTTCACCATATATATTTTCAATTTGTCTGCATTGTATTGAATTTCTAGTATCATTCCATAAAATCGCTTTTCTCAAAGGAATGCCGTTATCATCAACTATGACCAACCCATGCATTTGACCAGAAAAAGAAATCCCCTTTACTATCTTATCTGACATTTCTGTTGATTGAATTAATTCTTTTATCCCTTTCTTAGTAGCCTCAAACCATTCATTAGGGTCTTGTTCGCTATAACCAGGATGCTCTTGGTATAATTTTAATGTTTCACTTACTGATTCAATGACATTTCCTAATTGATCAACAGCAATAATTTTTATTGCGCTTGTGCCTAAATCAATTCCTAGAACTACTTCTTTCACCATCGTTCACCCTTTGTTTAAAATGTTAATTAATTATAAATATATTATAAATAGTTAGACTGAGAATTAAAACTTAAAATTAAAAAGTATCCATTACACAAAATAAGGGCGTGGAGAAGAATTCGTGTTAAATTTCGTCCTCGTCGTGCAACTGGCTTAATCTGTTCGATCTTTCTATAATTCCTTTTAATTGAGCCTTTGATATTATTTAAAAAGTTATAAAATTTAAAGATTCCCTCTTTATAAGTGAAGAAAGTCTGCGACATTATTTCATGTCACAGACTCTCATTTCATTAATTATATTCTGCCTCTACTTCTTTCCGTGTTGGTATAGAAGCTTGTGCTCCTTTTCGTTGTACTGTTAGAGACGACGCTTGATTTGCAAGTCGAATAGCCGATTCTAAATTGCTCAAATCTTTATTTAACTCACTTAAAAAAGCACCTATAAATGTATCTCCTGCTGCTGTCGTATCTACTGCTTTTACATTACAAGCAGGAATCATTTTGTATTGTTCTTGATATGCACTATACGTGCCTTGCTCCCCTAAAGTAATTAATACTGCAGATATACCTAAATCGAGAAAATATGTTGCTGTTTCTTTCATATCACTTTCATTATTGATTGAAATACCTGTTAATAATTCTGCTTCTGTTTCATTTGGAATAATTATATCAGTTAACTCTAAAAGTGACTTAGGCAATTCAATTGCTGGTGCAGGATTTAATACAGTAGTGATATTTTGCTTACGAGCAATTTTAAATGCTTGTTCTATCGCCTCAAATGGAACTTCAAGCTGCGCTACAACAAAGTCTGCACCAATAAACGCTTCTGCACTCATCTCAACATCAGTTGCACTTAATGTCATATTCGCACCACCGTAAACAAGAATCGTATTTTGTCCTGCTTCATCAACAGTGATAAATGCTTGCCCAGTTTCTTCACTTTCTGACGTTAAAATATATTGTGTATGAATACCTGCTTTTTTGAAATCTTCCAATATAAAGTTGGCATTGCCATCTTTACCAATTTTACTGATAAATGTTGTATCTGCTGCTAATCTACTAGCTGCTATGGCTTGATTGGCTCCCTTGCCCCCACCAAACTCCTTTTGAGCTTGATTAATATGTAACGTCTCACCAGGTTTTGGAAACCTTTTAACATTAAGAAATTTATCTACATTTGTTGATCCAATTACAATCACTTTATTTTTATTCATTTCAACTTCACCTACTTTATCTTTTTAAAAGCACAATCACATGACTATTAAACTTAAAAAGTCACATTAGATTCTAGGATAATGTTAGAAAAAGGGGTGATTTCACCAGTTCGTATATTCCCTTTATTTAAAGGGGATTTTAACATTTCTTTCATCTCAGAATGCGCAATAAATTTAATTTCTACGTCATCATTGATTAATTTCTTAATTGCTTTTAATTGCTGTGCATTCGTAGTTTTAATTTCTTCTGCTAAATATACTTTTTGTATTTCCATTTCAGTTAACACTGTCTCCAACACATCAATAAAACGTGGCAATGACTTAGTCACTGCTAAATCTATACGTCTGTCATCATTAGGTATAGGCATACCTGCATCATTAATCGTTAATAACTCATAGTGACCTAGTGTGGAGATTGCGCTTGAAATGTGACTATTTAATACTGCTGTTTTCTTCATCTTATTCTTCCCTTCTTAATATTATTTAATAAACACTGTGATTGATGCTGCAACTAAAATAAGAACTAATCCCACAATTGTAATCATTAATTCTTTTGATGTTTTTTTCTGATTTAAGAAAAAAATGCCTGTTAGCGTTGCTAATACTACAGATGTTTGAGATAGAACAAATCCTGTTGCTAAACCATTCATATTAGGTTGTGCTGAAATTAAATAAGTTAAAGCAGCAAATGCAAAGAAAAATCCGGATATTATTTGTTGCCAACTTACTTTCTCTTTAAAAGCATTACCTTTAGACATATTCATCAACGCATAGATAACAGCCACAATGACCATCCCTATAGCTTGAGGTAAAAATGCTTTAAAACCACCAATATCCGTTGCTTGAGGTGCAGCAGAATATATCCAATAGCCAATTTCACCTACAAGTAATAAGAGCACTGCACTTCTTAGATTTTTACTATATTCTTGTTGTTTTGTTTCAGTCCATACAGTCATACGTGCACCTATAAGAATTACGAGTAAAGCTAGAAATCCAATGATTTTGTTTGTTATACCTGGCCAGTTGCCAAGCGCAAAAACGCCCCATAATGATGCACCAAGTAATTGAAATGCAGTAGTAATTGGCATCGCTCTTGATGAACCTACTAATTCGAATGCTTTAAAAGTAATAATTTGACCAAATGCCCATCCTGCACCTGATATGAGCGAAAATACTAATGCCATACCTCCTGGTAAACCGATACCTTTAAATAGTGCTAGAACAATTGCGAAAATCAAAGTACCAACAGTAGCGCCAAAGATTTGATTGACTGGACGTCCACCAAACTTAGAAGCAATCGTTGGAAATAATCCCCAACCTAATAGTGGCCCTAATCCGATTAAAATAGCTATAAAGTCCATAAGACACCTCTATATATTTCATTTTTTTATGTAAATCTTCCACTCAATCATCATACTACTTCTTTTATTTATTGTATACGCTTACACTCTTTGTCAAAAAATTGTCTTAAATTATATTCATATTTGAGTTATTTTTGTCGTTAAACTTGAAAGCAAATAAATATATATAGTTTGTAATTTAATACACACAAAAAAGCACCTTAAATGTTTTCACTACTCATTTAAGGTGCTTTTTAAATTAAATATTTATTTTAACGGTTACCTACATCATGACCGACATCTACAGTCTTTTTATCTTTATCATAAACAGCACCTTGGACACTACCAAAGTTTGGATCATTGTGCTTTTCTTTTACACCATAACCAAGACTTTTAAAGATATTTATATCTTCATCAGTCATAGCATTTTCGTAAAATATCGTGCCGCCGTCATTATAAAATCTTGGTTTATTAATAGATTCTTGTAATGAACCATCACTGTTTAAATAATCGACAATCACTTCATTAAGAATTGTTGGAATTTTGTTCCCACCTGGTGTACCAATACCCATATAGAAATTAGGACCAACGATTACTGACGGGGAAATATATGATCTAGGCGCCTTGTGAGGTTCACCATGATTAGGACTTGATTTATCCTTACTAAAGTCGCCTAAAGAGTTATTCATATAGAAGCCCTCTTTCATATAGTCTCCTGTCCCGAAGTAACTAGATAGTGTATTAGTCGTACTTGCTAACTTACCATTCTTATCAATAACTACAAAATGGGTTGTACTTGTATTATCCGTTCTAATTTGATTAAAATCACTGCCATTATCTGTGTTTTCACCAATATTAACTTTGTTAAGTTCACCAAGTAAATAATCATCAGTTAGATGTTGTTCATTACTAGGCTCATTGCCATTAACTATGTCCCTATTCTTATACATGACATCACGTGATTTAATCATTGCTGTGATAAAATTATTGCGATCCATGTTGTCTACATTTTCTTTTTCATCAATTTTCAATCCTTGAAGCATTAATGTGCCACCTAAAGGATTAGGTGCTGAATACACTTGATTATTCTTATAATCAGTACTTACCGCTTCTTTTTCTTCTGTTTTAAATTCTTTGAAATCTCTTTCAGTTAATTTATTATCTAATTGTTTTGAAACACTTTTACCAATATCTTCATAGAAGTAATCAGGACCTTTATCTTTGATTTTAGTTAATGTATTAGCGAGTTTATCTTGTTTTACAATATCTCCTTCGCGAACACTTTTATTTCCTTTATAGAATGGTGAGTTATGATCAATATCACGACCATATAATTTTAAACTTCTTTCAAGTTCTGAATCTACCTCAAAACCATCTTTAGCGAGCGGAATGACGTAATCTAAAATCTTTTTCTCATCCATTTTTCCTTCTTTCTCGTGCATATCGTGTAATCCTCTCACTAAGCCAGGAACTCCAATTTTGTCGCCTTCTTTATATTCATATGAAGACATCGTTTTATATTCATAAGCTTTAGGTGTTTCATTCTCTTTACCACTATATGTAAGTGTCGCACCGCCACCTCCTAGTCCTGATGAATGAGGTTCTGTCACTGCAAGTGCATAAGAGACACCTATTGCCGCATCAACCGCATTTCCACCATCTTCAATAATCTTATTTCCGACTTTCGTAGCTATTTTATTATTAGATGCGACACCATAATTCTTAGGTTTACCTGCTTGTTTATGATTTGTAATTTTGTTTTCATACAATTTATCTTTGTCCACTTTTTTCTCTGTTGTATAAAAATAAAAGAGGAACGAAATGATAATTGTTATAACTAAAATGACAGATAATGTCACTTTATTATATATATTCATAATTAGCTTGCCCCTTTTGAAAGATATTGCTGTTCACCATTATTTAATTCATGTTGCTCATAATTATCTAAACCTTCATTTGCTCTAGCGAAAGTAACTAATAAAAAGATAACAACGACAAGAATGACTACAACAATTGGTAACCAATGCTTTTTAATATTCAAAAGTATAACCTCCATTTTGATCAGACTTTAAATCAATTGATTTATCTTTAATATTATTTTTGAATCGAATATGATCCATTTTGTTCATATTATCTTTAGAGATTTTTCCATCTTTTGATTGAATTGGTGTGATATGGAACTGATTATGCGAATCTTTCCAGTCTTGTTGTACAATCATTCCTTTCTGATTTTTTGATAAGAAGTTATCAGACGTTGTGTTACCTAAACTATAAAAAATAGGCGTTCGCTTATAATTTTCAACTTTTTGAATAACTGTATTATGACCAATAATGACATCTGCACCAGCATTCGCTAACGCATGCGCATATTCTTTTTGACGTGTAGTTACATTTCGTTCATTAGGTATCCCCCAATCTACATTGACTACGACGTAATCATTATTTTCCTTTAATTTTTTTATTAAAGGATAAAATATATCTGGATCTAAACTAATTGAAGTTGTGTTTTTTAAAGAGCTAGTATAGTTAGATTCGATATCGGTAAATGAAACATTAGCTATTTTTTTACCTTTAATGTCTTGTTGTACAGTTTTACTATTAATTGGATTTGAACCATTACCTGTTAAAAAATTATAACCTGCTTGGGAATCTATTTTTCTCATCATTGCTGTCGCTTGAATATTATCCATAGATTCGTTGATTAAGTTAACACTTTTTACATTATGCTTGCGTAAAAACATGATATTTTCAATATTTTTATTTATGTTATCTTTTTGATTTTTTGAAAAATCATTTACTATTAATGAACCTGTTGAAAAATCACTATGATCTAGAGTATCTTGAATACCTTTAAAAACATCATGTAAGTTAGTTTGTCGAATATGTTTATTTAAAGTGACGTTACCTAAATATGTGAGACGAATGCTATCTTTGTCTCTAGTATCACTTTTTACAGGTTCTACTTGTATTGAATTAACAGCAAATATGAGTAGAACTAACGCTACTAAAAGTACAATTGCCGTGTAAAGTGTATTTTTCCTTTTATGTCTTTTAGATTGTTTAAGCAACCACTCACTAGGCGATAAACGTTTTTTCTTTGTCATTAATACGCGCTCCTTGTTCGTGATTAATTAATAAAACTATATAAAAATAAGATGATATATGTAATACATGTTAATAACATTGTTGTTGAAAGTGTAATGACTACACCTTGTTTTTGAATTGTATTCGCAATAATACCAGGAATGACAACACCTATACCTGAAACTTCAACCATTTCAAATGGGGTCAATGGGTACAAGAGATCAAATATAAATTTAATCACCATTCCTGTCAGTATCATGGCAGCGAATTTTCTTCTACCATATAAAATAACCCACTTACTAATACCGTTACTTACGATAAAATAAGTTAAGCAACTAATGATTAATACTGATAACAACATAATCGGTTGATCAAAAATCAAAGCTAAATAACCTGGAACGACTAACCCTGCTGGATTAATCCCAAATTTCTCAGCAAATATCAAACTGAGTACGACACCTACGAATAAGGAGAAATATAATTCTGAACCTATCATTTTATTCTATCCCTTCTATGAATTCCGCTATTCTACCACCCGGGCCGTGGATGTTTCCTACACAAAATACAAGTGCATTCTCAGCTTCATGTAGAATACCTTTTTCAATCTCTACAAAGTCTCGTCCTTCATAATTGATATATGTTTTTTCTGGCATTGTTTCCATGAACTGTGTCACCATTTGTGTGCTTTTTCCTGTACAAATGAGAACATCGTAATCGACTTCACCTAAAAAGTTATCAACAAAGAGTTGTGTTCTATCAACCCTGTCAGAACGACAATTGAGAATGATTATTTTCTTATCGTATGGATATTTATATGATTCCACTTTATTCAAAATCGCTTTTGTAGACTGCGGTTCATTAGCAGCGAATGCATTAACAAATACATTTTTTGTGCGATTTGCATGGAAATATTTAATTCTAACAGCTCCTGGATCGGCTGGTGCATTTAACATGCCTTGTAATGCAGTTTCTTCATCTACACCAACTGCTTGCGCTATTCCTAACACAATAGCTACATTATCAGGAAATACTAAATAATCGAACTTCCGTAAATATGATTCTGGTATGACATCTTTATCTACAACAATGAGTTCTGAATTACGTTTTTTAGCTTCCTTTGCAAAGAAACTAGTATAGTCATCTTTCATTACAACTAATTTCCCGTTATATGGAATTGTTGCAGTAAATGCTTGAGCTACATCTTTAAGTGTCGGTCCTAAGACATCCATATGGTCTTCCATCACATTAACAATTACACCGATATTTGCTTTTACTAAATCATTTTGAAAGGTAATTTGATAATCTGGATTTACAGCCATACACTCATTAACTAGGGCATTTGCTTTTTGTTTAACCACCTTACGAATAATATCTCGTTGTTCTCCAATGTTGGCGCCTTGTGGTTTTCTGATTACTGGATATTCCTTTTCCGTAAACCAATAAAGCATTCGTGCATCTGTTCCTGTTGTCTTACCAATAACTCTATACTGGTCCTCACGTAGAACACTATAAGCCATCCGAGTAATCGTAGATTTCCCACGAATTCCATTTATGTTAATGCGCAATGGAATTTTTTCAAGTCGATTTGCATGACGCTTCTTCTCTTTAATTCCTAGCCAGAGAATAAGCGCAACACACGCTATAATGAGTAACAATCTGCTTTACCTCTCTTTTCTTATGTATGTAAATTATGATACCTATAAATCTTTTTAATATTAAATTGTAAATTTTAAAGATAGTTTAAAAAACCTTAAATCATCAAATATAAATAAACTAACCATTTGTTAATTTAATATTCTACATATTTAAGACATCTACTATAAATGGCTTAATCTTTTGCTAGTAGTAGACTATCATTTCGATATTGATTCAGTTTTAAAAAGTTTAAATCAATGTTATGTTAACGTAAATTTATGTAAATTCATATCATAATAACAATTTTTTTGTGAATATAAATTAAATTTCAAATAATTAAATTACGCTAATCACAATAATTATAGCTTATCATAGTTGGGTCATAATAAATTTACTTATACTTTACATTAGATTAAAACAACGATGTTACATTAAATATGAAAGATATTACGACTTTAGGAGGAGAGGTATGGAGAAGTCAGTTAAACTTGCTGTTGGCATCTATCTAGCAATTATTTTAATTATTTGTAGTATTTACCTCGCATTTATACTTATTGGAAGCTTAAATGGTAAAGACATGAGTAATTCTGTTCTAGATACTGATCACTCTCGTATCAACAATACTTCAAGAAACAGTAACGAAGATGTTACGTCATCAAATAATGAGTCAAACAATACAAAAGCACACTCATTTTCAAACTCTGAATATAAAGCTGTGAATATAAACGAAGCATATAAAAATAGTAAACATATTAAAAAAGCGAATTCGAGTTATCAATACTATTGATAACAAGAGTTCGCTTTATTTTTGGGAATACATAATTATAACTTTTTATTAAGTATCCGCATTTCATTTGATTATAACTCTTTTGTGACAATGATTTTTTTAAGCTGTTCTAAAAAGCGTTGGCGTTCTGGGATAGGGAATAAAGGATAAATATGAAATAAATTGTATCCTGGTATAAACTGATGCTTAATGTTTTGTTCATTCAGCATATGAGAGAACTTAACTGCATCAGGATATAATGTTTCTTTGGTTCCTACAGTAAGTGTAATATGTCCTAGGCCTTCTAAATCACCATTCATTGGAGACATCTTATAGTCATCTAATGGTGTATCACCAGCCCATAACTCTACAAGATATTTACTGCCGTCAATACCAAGCATTGGATCTTCTTTTTCATATTTTCTTGCTTCTGGATTCTTAAATGTCGCATCAAGCACCGGTGAAATAAGAACAATATGGCCAGGTTGACTGAGTTGCTCTTTTTTTAACATTTGTGCGAAAGCTAATGCAATTTGTCCCCCGGCCGAATCTCCAATAATGACTAAGTTTTCAGGTTTATCAATTTTAGTCAATAATCGCTTATATATTTTTGTTAATAATTCAAATGTCGTACGATAATCTCTGTGTGGTATTTTAGGATATACGGGCATAATTACCCTAGCATCGAGCACATCAACGAGTAAGTCTAAATATTCAAAATGACTCTCCAAAGGATCTTGGAACCATGCGCCGCCATGTACATATAAGACCGTGCGTTGATCTGGAAGACCATGATCATTAACAACATAGACTAAAGAACCATAGTAATCTCTAATTTGAACTTTATGCTTAAATTCATATGTGGTTCCACTATATTTACCTGCAGTTTGATATTTCGTTTCATTCAATGCCTTTTTGGCATCATCTACACTTTCAAATGTCTTTTTCATTCCTGACATTCTAATCATTTTCTCTTGTAAAAAACTTTTATAACTACGCTTTTCTTTCACTTTTGCGAATAAAACTGTACCAAATAATGTCGAACCTATTATAGTAGCAATCTTTTTAAACATGAATGTGCTAACCTCCTCAATCTATAATCATTTTAAACCATCAGCGTCTAAACGTTGAGTAATTGGCTCGATTTATTAAATCTTATTTAATATTAATAAAACCATTACCTAAGACATCACGCACATCATGAATCACTAAAAAGGCATTTTCATCATTGGCATTAACAATCTTTTTTATTGCTCCAACTTGATTTTGGGATACCACGGCATAGAGAACCTCTGTATCACTTTTTTGGTAAGCACCTTTACCACTTAATAAGGTTGCCCCTCTTCCAGTCATTTCATATATATCAGCACTGATTTCTTTATTATATTTTGAAATAACTGTCACAGCTTTTTTAGGATTAAATCCTTCAACAACAAAAGACATAGACTTCTCAACAATAAATAGCATCACAATGGTATATAATACATTCGTTATAGGTAATACAACGATAAATGATAACACGATGATTGCATCTAAAATGAGTAACGCTTGTGACGTTTTTATCTCACTATACTTTGAAATAATACGTGCAATGACAGATGTCCCACCTAATGTACTATGAGCTGTGATGACTAAGCCAGAACCGATTCCCAACATTAAACCTGCAAAAATTGAGTTAATAAAATTATCATGAATACCTAATCCGAATGTGTGCGTTAAATCAAGAAAGATTGAACTTGCGGTGATTGTTATAGCAGTGTAAATCGCTGTCGTTCTACTAAGAAATTTCCAACCTACAATTATTAATATTGCGTTAATGATGAAGGAACTGAGTGCGGGTGAAATACCTAGAGTATAATTCAGAATTAATGAAAGGCCTATAGAACCACCCTCACCTAAATTGCCCGGTATAACAAAACTATTTACTGCGATTGCAATAAGTAATGTCCCTATAAGGCATAAAGATATATTAATCATATGGACTTTATTCTGTTGCTTCTTCATTTTGGCCTCCTTCATCTATTGACTGTTTAATTTAAAACATACGAGATTAATCATAACACGAATGAAGATACAGCCCAATGATTAAAAATACAAAAAAGAAATGCCTGAAAATCAATAATTATTTTCTAAAGCATTTCTTTACAAATTCGTTATTTGATTTTGATTTATTTTACCCCGGTATCTTAATCAATGGCATTTTGCATCATATACAATTGTTTTTCAAACGATTGCATATCGATAAAACGTGCTTGTCTATGCATTTCTTTCCCATTAAAAAAAATTAAATCAACAGGTACTGTAAAAATAGAAAGTTCTCCGGCAATCTCTTCAACATTAGATTGATTAATCACACCTAATTGTGCTTTCGGATAGTCCTTTAGTAAATCTTGAATTTGGGGTAATACTGCATGACATACTGTACAATTATCTCTCATAATATGAACAACAGCTAAATCATGTACATTTATAAATCGATAAAACTCTTCAATATTTTGTAAATTCTCATACATGATATACACCTACTATCTTTCAATGACTTAACTCAATCATAAATGATTTAAGTGTAAATGAACAATGTATCGCACTTCACTAATTTAAATAGTCTATTTTAATTTCAGAAAGAACTGAACACACTGATTAAAATGTATTTTTTCACAAAAGTTATATGTATCCATTCAAAAAACGTGGTATAATTATTGTGAAAAAATTCACATAATAAATGGAGGTATTGATATGAAAGCTTATGAATACTTAAAACCTGGTCATGCACAACTTACGGATAAAGAGAAGCCAACAATTACGAGCAGTACTGACGCTATTATTCGCATAGTTAAGACGACAATATGTGGTACAGATCTTCATATCGTAAAAGGAGATACACCTGAAGTTCAATCACATACGACACTAGGTCACGAAGGTATTGGAATCATTGAAGAAATTGGTGACAACGTTAACAACTTCAAAGTTGGAGATAAAGTGATTATCTCTTGCATTTCATCATGTGGCAAATGCTACTATTGCAAAAAAGGTATCTATGCACATTGTGAAAACGGAGAAGGATGGATATTAGGACATTTAGTGAATGGTACTCAAGCAGAATATGTTAAAGTTCCTTTCGCAGATAATTCTTTATATCACGCCCCTTCAAATTTAAAAGACGACGCCCTTGTAATGTTATCAGATATACTTCCAACCGGTTATGAAATTGGTGTTTTAAAAGGTAAAGTTAAACCTGGCTGTACAGTAGCCATTGTAGGTGCTGGTCCTGTAGGTTTAGCAGCATTACTTACAGCACAATTCTATTCACCTTCAAAAATTATTATGATTGATTTAGATGATAATAGATTAGAAACTGCTAAAGAACTAGGTGCTACACATTTAATTAACTCTAAAGAGACTGAAACCGCAATTAAAAAGGTAAAATCGTTAAATCCACGTGGTGTTGATGTTGCTATTGAAGCTGTCGGAATTCCACAAACCTTCGATCTATGTCAAAATTTAATTGGTGTTGATGGTACGATTGCTAATGTTGGTGTGCATGGGTTACCTGTACAACTTGATATAGACAAATTATGGATTAAAAATATTCACGTAACTACCGGTTTAGTTTCAGGAAATACAACTGAAGAATTACTTGAAGCGTTAAAAAGCAAAATAATACAACCAGAACAACTCGTCACACATTATAGTAAACTGAGTGAAATCGAAAGTGCCTATGATTTATTTAGAAATGCAACAGATCATAAAGCTATTAAATTAATCATAGAAAATGATATCACAATTTAACATGTAAAATAGACCTGATTAAAAGATAAATCTACTTTTAATCAGGTCTCTATTGTTATGTTTACTATCTAAAGTATAGCCATATATAACCAACAAATATCGGTAATGTTGAAACAGAATTATTCAACATGTGAACCATCATACTATCTTTGATATTACGTCTTCTGTTATAGGCAAGGTATAATACACAACCCATTAGAAAATAAATTGCATATGAAAATATATTTGTCGATAAATGTTGTGAACTAAAAATAATAGAAGATATAATGAATGGTAGCCAAAATCGATATTTCATAAATAATGTTTCTTTAAATATTCCACGAAAGAGTAATTCCTCTAAATACGGACCTATAATACATATCATTAAAACAACAGTTACAACAATTGAAATATGTGGTAAATGGTCTTTTTGCAAAAGCAGATCTAAACTTTCATTGATTTCTTTCTCATTAGCTGTAGTATCGTTGCCAGTAAATATGACCATTAATACACTACTTAGAATACTAAAAACCATTGATAATATCAGAAAACCAATATTAATAAAGATATCTTTACCCCTCATTGATTGATATTGTCTTTCATATGTATGACTCAAATAATAATTCCTAACTAACCATATGATTAATAGTGCTATACCAGTTATTAACATACTTAATGCGATAGATGTTAACTGACTGAATTTCACTGAGAATGGTAAAGCTATTAGTGAAACGCCAATAGGTATTTGAATTAATAAAATCATTCCGATGAATATCAAAATATTAATTATTTTATTACCTTTAGGTTTTTCGTTAAAAGATTGATTTTGCTTCAAGTCATCCATGATTACCATCTTTCCTTTCACTTTAAAATGATATGTCCAATATCAACATTGCCTATAATTATCACGCTTGTCAACTTTGTAAAATTTTCCTTATTAAAACGAACGCCAAATTAGGATAGAAATCATAGTCCCCTGTCTTCTATCCAACCCCAACCTGCTTTGTCCGTGGAATTTCTTCGGAAATTCTCTCTGTTGGGGCCCCAACCCCAACCTGCTTTGTCCGTGGAATTTCTTCGGAAATTCTCTCTGTTGGGCTCATCTCATAAGAATTTGTATATACATAAAGAAAGTCTGGGACATAAAATATCATTGTCCCAGACTTGTTTGTTTTAGCCATCAAGTTATTCTTATAGACTTTATTTAATTGTCATAATCGCTTTACCAGGATCGACTTGTTTTACATCTTCAATTGTTAATGTTTTGTCTTCTTGGTTTGTTATGATTACTGGTGTAATAATACTTGGAGCATGTTCTTTTAAGTATTCTAAATCAATCTTCATTAATGGTTGACCTTGTGTTACTGGTTCATCAGTATTTACTAAACTTTCAAAACCTTCACCATTTAATTTAACTGTATCGATACCAATGTGAATTAACACTTCAACGCCACTATCAGATTCCAATCCTATCGCATGTTTTGTAGGGAAAATTGTTTTAACCGTACCATCGAATGGTGCTACAATTTCTCCTGAATCTGGTACAAATCCGATACCATCACCCATCATCTTTTCAGAGAAAACTTTATCAGGTACTTCAGATAACGGAATTATCTCGCCATGTCCAGGTGCGTAAATTTCTGTTTCTACAATATCTTCCACATGTGCAGGCTCATCTGACACTTCTTCATCAATTGTTGTTTCACTTGGTTTTGTAATTTCTCCACTTATTATCTTAGCCATATCATGTTTGATTTGGTCAGATTTAGGACCGAAGATGGCTTGCATATTGTTACCGACTTCAAGTACTCCTGAAGCGCCTAATGATTTAAGACCGGCAACATCAACTTTTGATTTTTCATTTACTTCTACTCTTAGTCGAGTAATACAAGCATCTAGATGTTTAATATTTTCTTTACCACCCATTGCTTTCAAAACATCGAATGGCAGTTGACTAGCTGATGTCGTTGTTACTGTTGATTTTTTATCTTCACGACCTGGTGTTTTATAGTTAAATTTAACAATAAGGAATCTAAATACAAAGTAGTAAATCACTGCATAAATAATACCTACTGGAATGACAAGCCACCATGCCGTTTTATTAGGTAGAATGCCTAATAAGACATAATCTATAAATCCTCCAGAGAAAGTATATCCCAAATGTACATTTAACAAGTACAGTGTCAAGAATGATAAACCATCTAATACAGCGTGAATTACGAATAAGAATGGTGCTACAAATAAGAATGAGAATTCTAATGGTTCAGTAATACCAGTTAAAAATGATGTTAATGCAGCAGAAATCATTAAACCTGCAACTACTTTCTTATTCTCAGGTTTTGCTGTTTGATAAATAGCCAATGCTGCAGCCGGTAATCCAAACATCATGACTGGGAATTCCCCTTGCATGAATTTACCAGAAGTTAAGTGAGCACCTTCACGGATTTGTTCAATAAAAATACGTTGGTCTCCTCTAATTATCTCGCCGGCAGCATTTTTCCAAGAACCAAATTCAAACCAGAATGGTGCATGGAAAATGTGATGTAAACCAAATGGTATTAATAGTCGCTTAATAAATCCAAATAAAAATACAGCTAAACCTGTATTAGAATCTAATAACCCCTCACTAAACGCATTTAAACCGTTTTGAATCGTTGGCCAAATAATTGCCATCGGAAAAGCTAAAATAAAAGATGTTGTTGCCATCATAATTGGTACAAAACGTTTACCTGCAAAGAATCCTAAATATGATGGTAAGGTAATATTATAGAATTTGTTATAACACCAGGCCGCTAGTGCACCTATAATAATACCTCCGAACACACCTGTTTGAAGTGTAGGAATCCCTAATACATTTGCGTATCCATTAGTTGGATCTGATAATTTATCTGGGGTTACATGCAAGAATGCACCCATTGTTTTATTTAAAATGATAAAACCAACAAATGCAGCAATAGCAGCTACACCATCTCCACCTGCAAGACCAATTGCTACACCTAAAGCAAAGATAATAGGTAGATTATCAAATATGATACCACCAGCACCTGTAAGCATATTAGCGATTTGTTGAACAATATCATTTTTTATAAATGGAAGATAATGTTGTAACGCTTCGCCTTGAAATGCAGTCCCAATTGCTAATAGCAACCCTGCAGCTGGTAAAATAGCAACTGGTAACATTAAAGCTTTACCGATACGTTGCATTTGACCAAATAGCTTTTTAAACATAATCAATTCATTCCTCTCTATCTTCTTATTCACGTGCCACAAAAAAAGCATGAACAAATAAGACTATCAATTTCATATCACGAAAGATAGACACTCTTATTTGCTCATGCCTGCATAACCAGTAACACGCAATGATTTTATTTACCTCTAGTATACACATTCAATAAAGCGTTTACAATACTTTTTGAAAATTTACATAAAAAAACTCGACTACTTAGAGTCGAGTTTCTACAAATTTATTATTATAAGAAACGTTTAGCTGCTACAGAGATTGGTGGGATTTGATCAAAGTCTAAGTTTTTATCTTCAGTAATTGATCTATAAGCCCATTTACTGTAACCAAATGCTTCTTCGTTTACAATTTTACCTGGTAATGGTGCAGCATTAGGATCAACATGAACGTCAACGATTGTTGGAACATCTTGAGCCATTGCCTCTTCAACGATGTCGTCAAGACGACTTACATCTCTCACAACATAGCCTTTACCACCAGCAGCTTCAGCAAATTTAGCATGATCCATATCAGAGAAATCAATGGCATACTCTAATTCACCAGCAGCTTGTTGTTCATATTTAATGAATGACAATTGTTTGTTATTTAATACAAAGATTGTCATTGGTAAGTTATATTGAACAGCTGTAGCAAAGTCTTGCATTACCATTTGGAACGCACCGTCGCCTGTGATAGCTACTGCTTGACGGTTTGGATAAGCAATTTTAGCTGCCATAGCACCTGGTAAACCACAGCCCATAGTACCTAACCAACTAGAAATAATGAATTTATTATTTACAGATAAGTTTAAGTAACGCGTAGACCATACTGTAGATGTACCAACATCTGCTGAGATAATTGCATCATCTTTTAAGTTAGCATTGATTGCTTTCATTAAACGTTCTGGACGTAATGGTGAATTGTCATTATTCAAATCTTGTTTCATCCATTTATCCCAAACTGCTTTACGTTCTAATGTCTTATCTAAGAATGGACGTTTTGCAACATGCTTAATGTTTTCAGTTAGTTGATGGAAAGCAACTTTACTATCGCCTAAAATACCTACATTAATTTTAAAGCGTGCACCAATATTTTCTTCGTTCGTATCGATTTGAATAGCTTTAATGTTTTTCTTAGGTAAATAGTTAACATACGGATAGTTTGTACCAGCCATAATTAGTAAGTCTGCATCTTGAATTGTTTGATAAGATGTTTTAGTACCAATTTTACCTAAGTTACCAATACTATAAGGATGATCATCAGGTAAAATTGTTTTTGCAGGTAATGTGTGAATAACTGGAATTTTTGCAGCTTCAATAAATTCACGTAATTCATCTTTAGCGTGTTGTGTACCTAAACCAATAAGCATTACTGGTTTTTTAGCTTTATCAATTAATTTAGCTGCTTTTTTAATACTTTTGAATTTTGGTGAAACTGGTTTTGGTTTAGTTGTATCAACTGCACGATTTGTAGTGTCTTTAATTTTTTGAGTTAATAAGTCATTCGGACAAATGATAACAGAGACACCTTTTTTCTCGTATGCCGTACGAATTGCTTCATTTGTAATTTCAAATACGTTATCACCTTTTTGAATTTGGTGGTGATATACAGCAACATCATCAACCATTTTAGAAATGTTTGTCTCTTGGAAGAATTTTGTACCTAATAATGTACTATTTGTTTGTCCAGCAATAATAAGTTGAGGTACATTATCCATTTTAGCATCGTACATACCATTTAATAAGTGTACAATACCAGGTCCCCCGATACTTAAAGCTACACCAATTTTACCTGTCATTTTTGTGTAACTTGCAGCAGCTAAACTCGCTACCTCTTCATGACGTACGTGATAGAATTTAAATTGATCTCTGACCGTACGTAAGCTATCAACAACAGCATCTACTGAGTCGCCAGGAATACCATATAAATGATCAATATTCCAAGTTTGTAATGCTTTAACTAATGCTTCATTTGCTTTAATTTGTGCCATTTTTACAAATAGCCTCCCTTTCTATTAATATGAGTAAATCTTTTTCCCTTTAGTAAAACAATAAAATCAGTACTGGTATAAGAACAGAACTAATGACTGCTGTTAAAATCATACCAATTGAACTGAACGCTCCTGATTCAATATCAAGCTCTAATGCTTTTGCGGTACCAAATGCGTGAGAAGCATTTCCATAAGTTAGTCCTCGCGCAATGGAAGATTTAAAACCTCCCATACGTAAAAGCATTGAACCTAAAATACTGCCGATTAAACCTGTAGTTATGATAAAGAGCACAGTAATTGTATCTGTTCCTCCCAACTCTTGAGAAACCTCTATACCTACTGCTGCTGTAATTGATCTAGGTAATAGGGTAACAATTGTGTCTTTAGAATAACCAAAGATTTTCAACGTTGTAAATACTAACACAAAATTGAGAACTACACCAGTCAACACGCTTGTGAAAATAATTGTTAAATATTTTTTTATTTTCTTTTTATTTTGATAAAGTGGGTATGCAAGACATACAACTGTAGCGTTTAAAACATGGTTAATCCAGGTACCACCTTTCATATACCCCTTATAACTTACTCCGCAAACCAATAAAACAATAATTATTGCAATTGATGCAATAAGAGCTGGATTTAATAGTGGATTTTTATATTTATCTTGAATCTTTTTGGAAATATAATATAAAACGATGGTTAATAAAATCATTAGAACTGCTTGTAAGTATTCATTCATGAGTGATCAGTTCCTTTACGTGTATTGTTTTTTTCTAGCATTTTTTCAGCGATATAACCTGATGAAAGTGCTACAAGGCATGTACCAATTATAATAACAATAAAGAATAATATATAATTCATCGTGATATTAGATGCAACATCCATAATTCCTACCACTGATGGGATAAAGAAGAAAACCATTGTTTTAAGTAAAAAGTCTGCTCCTACATTAATCCATGATTCAGGTATGATTTTAAATTGTAACAATAGGAAGAAAAGCATTAGCCCTACAATACTACCTGCTAGAGGTATATGAAGTAATTTTTGAACTTCAGTGCCTATAAAAGTAATAAGCATGATAAGGGCAAGTTGAAGTATTAACTTAATGACAAATTTTGCTTTTTCCATCAACAACACCCCTTTCTAAAAATGTGTCCAAATTGTTACTGTGTTTTTTTAGTGACATTTTCCATTATAGTGTTTACTATTATATATTAAAAATATTTATTCATGATATTTTATATTCCTTAAATCTATGAAAACGCTAGCAAATTAATAGTGCTACAAAATTAATAATTGATAATAAAAAACGTAAGGCAGAATTAATCTATAATTCAAAACCCTACGTTTTCGTTGTAATATGACTTTGTGAAAATAAATCATTTCACATCTTTAACAACTTCGCTCTTTTATTAAATGCGTTGTTTATTATTATATTTATATTATTCTTCAGATAATCTTTCTTTCAAAAATTCTATCCATTTATTTGTCGCATGACTTAAACGTTTATCTTTTTTCCAAACGACACCAAGCTCCCAAGTTGTATGTGCATTTTCCAAACGTACAATTTTGACGTCATCATTAAGTAATTGTGCTATAGTGGCTGGCAATATGGAAATACCTAATTGATTAATGACAAGATTCTCAATCACATTCCATTGTGAGATTTGTGAGGCCATGTTCGGCACGAATCCTGCATTCTTCGCATTTTCAATAATTTTATCGTTGAGATAGAAATCTTCATTAAATAAAATGAAGTTCTCATCAGCTAATTCTTCCATTTTAATAGAAGATTTTTGTGCTAAAGGATGTTCTTTATTTAAAACTACAGTCAGTTCTTCTTTGTTTAAAGATATACATTCAAATTTTTGATGATCTACTGGCAATGTTGTCACACCAATATCCACTTCATCTTTGAGTATAAGATTTTCAGTTGTCTTACCACCACTTTCGATTAAGTTGTACGTGATATTCGGATAAAGTTGATGAAAGTCTCCTAATACACCAATAAATTTACGCATGCTCATCACTGCAGACATACTAATAGTGATATGACCTGTTTCTAAACCATACAAACTATTAATTTCAGTGGGCAAATTATCATATAGTGCGATAATTTCTTGACATTTCTTGAAAAAAATTTTACCTGCATCAGTAAGTACTAAACTTCTTTTACTCCGGTCAAATAAAGGGACAGCCATCTCTGCTTCTATATCCTTAATTGCTTTACTGATAGTTGGTTGCGCAATATACAAAGATTTTGAAGCGTTTGTCATACCACCTTGTTTGACAACTTCAACAAAGTATTTCATGTGTTTTATATCCATGCATATCCCCCTAGTTTTTATATGATTCAATAGTAAGTTTAATTATACAATAAAATTGACCTTTCTAGCGATTAATAAATTTAAAAACTATAATTCAAAACATTTTATTTCATTTTTCAAGTATTTTAAAAAACGAGAATATGTTACAATGAGAGTCGGCTCATATAATATATTATGAGGTGAGATATTGAGCTTTTACGAATTTATGCAAAATTTCCTTGGTGATGACACGCCATTAGGTGAATTGGTTGATTGGATTAATCAAGATATCAATTTCCCTAAAGACGTGAAGAGCCAAAACGAAATCTTGACATATTTTCGAAATCATCCATGTCCGGAAAACATACCAGTGGCGAGTATCAAACGGGCACTAGCTGTTTTCAACCAATTCACTAAAGTATAAATTGATGTTATGACATGACTTTAACATTAACGCATACTTATATACATGGAGTTAATCATCTCGTACCTGAGTGAGATTACATTTAATATAAATGTAGTCTCTCTCTTTTTTTACTCAAACCATTATTACGATAAAAATATGTATATTTCATTAATGTTACATTTACTTTGATAATTCGTTTCTTATATTGTATAGCGCATTTTTAAATATTATTATTATTACTGTCATTAAATAAAAACATTTTTTGGGAGAAAGAAATGAAATTTAAAAAATTATTATCACGTATTATTATCGCTACAATGATTACGTTTACTGGAACACTCTCATATCAAGCTATTGAACAAACGCATATTTCACATGCTGCTTCACATAATTATTATGGTAAAAAACAATGCACTTGGTGGGCATTTAAACGTCGTGCTCAATTAGGCAAACCTGTATCAAATCGATGGGGTAATGCTAAGAATTGGTATAGCAATGCACGTCGATCTGGTTATGCAACTGGACATAAGCCTCGCAAATACGCTGTTATGCAATCAACAAGAGGCTATTATGGGCACGTAGCAGTAGTTGAAAAAGTATATAAGAACGGAAAAATCAAAATTTCTGAATATAATTATAATGTGCCATTAGGCTACGGCACACGCATTATTAGTAAATCGTCTGCACGAAACTATAATTATATTTATTAAACAAATCAAACAAACCGTCAAATAAGTATATCCTTAAAGCTATATATCAAGATATACCCGTTTGACGGCTTTTTAATTATGATTCTCTTATATTCATCAAGATTTCTTGAGCTTTAGCAGTATTAGCTTGTGATTCATATTTGAGCGCTTCAGCTACTTGCGCAATTTCTTCACCTTTTGCACCTACAACAATCGCTAATGATTTATATTGTAAACTCATATGTCCTTGTTGTATCCCCTCAGACACTAGCGCTCTACATGCGGAGAAATTTTGTGCTAATCCAACAGCAGCAACAACTTGCCCTAGTTCCTGTGCATTTTCAACATTGAGCAAATCTAAAGAGGCTTTAGCAATAGGTAAAACTTTCGTACCTCCACCTACTGTAGCTAAAGTCATAGGAACTTCAATAGTTCCAACCAATTTATTACGTGAGCGATCATATTCCCAAGTAGCTATCCCTCTATAATGACCATCTTTGCTTGCATATGCATGAGCACTTGCCTCAACTCCTCTTGTATCATTGCCTGTAGCCAATACTACAGCATGTATACCATTCATCACACCTTTGTTATGTGTTGCAGCACGATGTATATCTACTTGTGCAAGAACTGACGCTCGTTCCATACGTTGCGCTACCACTTCGCCACTTCTCTCTCCTCTATGTAAATCTTCAATATCTATTTCTCCTTGTACTTTTACTACTGATGCTGTCGCATGATTAGATAAAATACTCATTAAAACATTTTGATTTGAAAATTTAACTTTAAGATGTGCAGTGATTGCTTCTAATATCGTATTTAACATATTGGCACCCATAGCATCTTTAGTATCAACAAAAACCTTTAAAGATAATAATTGTTGATCAGGAAATGTATCTATTTCAATACGTTGATATCCTCCACCTCTTGCTTTAATAGAAGGGTAAGCCTCATCAGCAATTTGATGAATTTGTGATTCAATTTGATATATTGAGTTAGCTAATGAGCCTGTGTCATCTACATCATCAAAGACAATTTGTCCAATCATTAGACGTTCACTTGAAATCGTCTTAAATCCTCCACTTTGATTAACGAGTTTTGCGCCATAACTTGCTGCTGCTACGACTGACGGTTCCTCTACCATCATAGGTACTACATATTCTTTACCATCAACTATAATTTGAGGTAATAATCCTACTGGTAGTGCACCTTGACCAATGACATTTTCAATTAAACTGTTAGCGACTTCCTCATTAATTAACGGATAATTAAGTAATATTTCATAGTTTTCATCCTCTAGCCAACCGTATTCAACAAGTTCTTTTAATTTATCTTTTCGTGTTAAATGTCTAAATCCTTTATCTAAACTTTTCATTGATATACTCCTTTAAAATATCTTTATATTAATGTAGTGATGTAATCATTTATACTTCTCTTTAAATATCAACTGCCAACATTGTCTTGCACAAAAATAATTCTAAACTTTTTACAATCGTTGTAAAGCGCTTACAAAATTATTATATATTCCTGGTCATGTCTGTTATATTTCATTGTATAAAACGAATTTTCTTTGGTATGATACTAGTGCTACTTCTAAAAAAGAAAGGATGTCACACCTTATGAATATAGGTATAGATAAAATAAGTTTTTATGTACCCAAATATTATGTAGACATGGCTAAACTTGCAGAAGCGCGCCAAGTCGATCCTAATAAATTTTTAATTGGAATCGGTCAAACTGAAATGGCTGTGAGCCCAGTGAACCAAGATATCGTATCTATGGGAGCCAATGCTGCTAAAGATATTATAACAGAAGAAGATAGAAAGAATATTGGTATGGTTATAGTAGCAACTGAGTCTGCGATTGATAACGCTAAAGCAGCAGCCGTTCAAATTCACCATCTTTTAGGTATTCAACCCTTTGCAAGATGCTTTGAAATGAAAGAGGCTTGTTATGCAGCAACACCTGCAATCCAACTTGCCAAAGATTATCTAGCTCAACGCCCTAACGAAAAGGTTCTTGTCATTGCCAGTGATACAGCTCGTTATGGTATTCGTTCTGGTGGTGAGCCTACTCAAGGTGCCGGTGCAGTTGCAATGATGATTTCACATAACCCAAATATTTTAAAACTTAATGATGATGCCGTAGCATATACTGAAGACGTTTATGATTTCTGGCGTCCAACGGGTCATCAATATCCCTTAGTTGCTGGTGCATTGTCGAAAGATGCCTATATCAAGTCATTCCAAGAAAGTTGGAATGAATATGCACGCCGCCATAATAAAACACTCGCTGATTTCGCTTCATTATGTTTCCATGTACCATTCACCAAAATGGGACAAAAAGCTTTAGATTCTATTATTAATCATGCCGATGAAACTACACAAGAACGTCTTAACTCTAGTTACCAAAATGCAGTTGATTATAATCGTTATGTCGGTAATATTTACACAGGGTCCTTATATTTAAGTCTCATCTCTTTATTAGAAACACGTGATTTAAAAGGCGGACAAACGATTGGTCTCTTTAGTTATGGTTCTGGTTCTGTAGGCGAGTTCTTTAGTGGAACATTAGTAGATGGGTTCAAGGAACAATTAGATGTTGAGCGCCACAAATCTTTATTAAATAATAGAATAGAGGTTTCTGTTGATGAATATGAACATTTCTTTGAGCGCTTCGATCACTTAGAATTGAATCATGAACTTGAAAAATCAAATGAAGATCGTGACATTTTCTATTTAAAATCTATTGATAACAATATTCGCGAATACCATATAGCAGAATAATCTAAACTCAATTCTTTTGCTCTTTTAATTTTTTAATATGAAATAATCAAACTTGCTGTTCATATTTACCCCTAAAAACAACGTCATATAGCTGTTTTTAGGGGCTTTTTTAATCCCACGATAATACAATTTCATCTATTACAGACCTCTACTATTTATATACTCTTTATCTACTATTCATAGATAAAAAACGAACCCTATCCATAGATCAACATTAACAAATAACTAAAGCAATTCTATATAATGACGTATCTCAAGGTTTCGTTGTTTTTTTAGGTCTATATAAATGTGTCATATCTATTTCTTCCAATTTTAATAATTTTATTTTGTTATCTAAAGTACCTCCATATCCTGTTAAATTTCCATCCTTACCAACCACTCGATGACATGGTATAAGTATAGAAATAGGATTACTCCCAACAGCACCTCCTACAGCCTGAGCAGACATTGCTGGTTTATTCATTGCTCGACCTACTGTTTTAGCAATCTCTCCATATGTTTTAAGTTCTCTATAACGAATTGTCTGAAGTTCATTCCATACCTTCTGTTGAAAATCAGTGCCTTTTGGTGCTAACGGTACTTTTATCTCAGGATAATTCCCTTTAAAATACTCTCTTAACCATGCTTTAGTATCTTTAAAAATATCTAAAGTATCCTTTGTTTTAATTCCTTTCAAATGTTGATTGGGATATAAGACATGTGACAACGAGATGCCATCGTTTGAAATTAATTGCAATAAGCCGACGGGCGAGTCATACATTGACTGATACATATTTCACCAACTCCTTAAGTGTGTATATCATTCTAGTCATATCCTTATAAACTAACGCATTCTATCCTGAACATCATTTTATAATATAGATCATTGCTATATTTATGAAATTAGATAAACACTTGAATAAAATATGATACACCAACAACGATAACTAAAATTAAAAAATGTCATTATCTTTATATTAAGTCAATTATTGACAGTCCATACTTTAAGAAAGTCTGGAACTTTGTTTTACGTTCCAGACTCGTCAAGATTTAGAATTTAAAGTCCAACTCAACCTTTTGATTAGATGTCATTGTATTTATTGAAAATTATAAAGTTCATACCTCTTATTTTTTGCATATTCTAATGCTAGAATTTCTAAAACATTAATGAACGCAGGTTCGTCTTTTACTTTTATATATTGGAAAGTGAAGCCGTAATTATCTGCAGTAATGTCTTTTAAATGGTTTTGATTTAAGTCTTTATTTTGAGCAAAAGCTTTTCTAAATTTAGTCGTACCTGTTTCTGAATGTGAATTGTATTGTCCTAATTTTGTATACAAATCACTATTAATAGGTTGATGTGTGGATGAGTATCCTCCAGTTTGACCTACAAACACTGGTTTTTCCTCATCGAAAATCACATAGACACCAAACTTATCCTTAACTTTTTCTCTATCCTCTGGTGTAAACGCCAATGCCTTTTTATGATCATACTTAAATAATTTTTTTAGTTTCTTATGATTATCTTCTAGTAATTCATTTAATTTTTTGCTACCCTTCATACATTTATTCCTCCCAATTAGTAATTGACTTATATACATACATTTTACATGTAGTATATCACTTTTTAAAACTTTTAATCATTATTGTACGGAGGTAACATGTCAAAATTTTATCAATACAAATAACCTCTTTCATTCGTAAATACATTTCCGAATGAAAGAGGTTTGTTATTGTAATTATCTATGACTTAATATGTGGAATATTTAATTTATTTTTATGAGGTGAAGGATTCGTATCGCATTTGCAATTAGATTTACACCCACCACAATCACCTTCTTTTGAACGTTTAAAGAATTTTACTAATGTCATTGCTGTATAACCAAAAATCGCTATGAACAATATTGTATTGACTAAAATAAACATGACGAATTCATCCTTTATATAAATAATTGACTAATTTGATAGAATATGAACGTTAATATATATGCTGTTACTATTGGATAAACAACCGCTAATAATGTCCATTTCCAAGAACTTGTCTCTTTACGAATCGTTGCGACTGTTGAGATACAAGGAACGTAAAGTAAAATAAAAATCATGAATGCATAAGCTGAGAGTGGGGTGAATTGCTGTTGAATGACTTGTGTTAAACCACTTTCGCTAGAAGAGTATAAAATAGCCATAGAACTGATAATCACTTCTTTAGCAAGAAAGCCAGGTATTAAAGTCGCTCCTGCCTGCCATGAGCCAAATCCTAAAGGTGCAATTAAATTCGCAAACCCTTGACCAATCATATGCATAAAACTTTGATTAATTGGTACATTAACACCGTGCGGACCGATGTATGTGAGTGTCCAAATAACGACTGAACCACCAAAAATAAAGGTACCTGCTTTTTTGACAAAACCTTTTGCTTTTTCCCAAGTACTGCGCCAAAGTGTTTTAAATGATGGAACACGGTATGTCGGTAACTCCACAATAAAAACAGACTGGTTATCTTTTAATATCAATTTATTCAATAACGTACTCACTAGTAAAGCGACAACTATACCTAAAATATATAAGCTTAATACAACTAGTGATTGATGTGCTGAAAAGAACGCTCCTACAAAAAGTGCATAAACCGGTAAACGTGCTGAACATGACATGAAGGGTGCAACCAATATTGTAATCAAACGTTCTTTCTCATTCTCTATACTTCTTGCTGCCATAATACTTGGTACATTACATCCAAATCCAATAATCATAGGAATAAATGATTTTCCACTTAAACCTATAGATTCCATTGTTTTATCCATTAATACAGCTATTCTTGCCATATAACCTGAATCTTCTAATAAAGAAATAAAGAAGAATAACACAACAATTTGTGGTACAAATACCAATACAGAACCCACACCAGCGATAATTCCATCTGTAATAAGATCTTGAAGAAACGACGTAATATGTAATGTATTCATAACAGATTTAATCCATTCTGATAAAGGACCACTTATAAAAGCGTCTAATTGATCAGATAATGGTGTTCCTATCCATGTAAAGGTTGTTTGAAAAATAAGCCACATAATGCCTAAAAATATAGGTATACCTAGATATCTATTTAATAATAATCGATCCACTTTTGAAGTAAAGAATTGTTTATCCTCTTCGGGATATTCTACGATATCTTCCAATAGCTGATTAATGTAATCATTTCGCACAGCTTCAATTCTTTGTCGTGTTGATTGTTCTGTCGCGTTACTCAACCCTCGCTTAATGGGCTCTAACTGTTCTAAAGTCATGGCGTCGAGTTCTTGATAAATTTGAACATTGTCTATTAAATACTGTATGGCTATAAAACGTAAACGTTCAGTTGGATACATATTATCTTGTTTGATAATTGAACAAATTTGTTGAATTGCAGTTTCAATTTCAGTTCCATAATTAATCTTAAATGCACGACGTTGATGTGGTTCTAAATAATTAAGCTCTCCTAAAAGATTATGTGTCCCCTTTGCCTTTCTTGCAACAATTGGAAATACCGGTATTTTTAATTTTCTCATCAATGCCTGATAGTTAATTTTAATACCTCTTTGTGTTGCAACATCTATCATATTTAAACCAATAATCATAGGTTTGTTGAGTTCCATCAACTGTATAGTAAGATTAAGATTTCTTTTAAGCTGACATGCGTCAATAATGTTAATCATTCCTGTGAACGATGTTGACATTAAATAATCTGTGACAACCGTCTCATCTTTAGAAATAGGCGATAAATCATAAATGCCTGGTAAATCAACTAAATCACCTACATTATCTTTCAATTTTCCTACTTTCTTTTCAACGGTTACGCCACTCCAGTTACCTATATATTCGTAAGAACCGGTTAACGCATTAAATAATGATGTTTTGCCTACATTAGGGTTTCCAAGAATACAGTAACTTTGAGTCATTATAACTACTCCTCTAATGTTATGAGTCGTGCATCACGTTGTCGTAAACTTAAATGTTGACCATTTACTTCAACAACGCTAGGACCGTTGAGTAAACATTTCTGTTTGATGCTAATTTCACTTCCAATATTTAAGCCTAATGCCCCTAAACGATACAACATATTTTTATTTGAAATCCCTATATGCTTCACTCTATATTTTTTATTTTTTACTCCATTGTTTACACTAATCATATTGTTCACACTTTCTAATTAATAATCATTATCATTATCATTTAACAACAGAATATGCTTTAAACTACTTTTTTACAATAACCAATTAACAGAATGTGTGTCTTTTTTATGAACAATATATTATTTTAAGCGTTTATTCATATAGTTAATATTGATGAAAATATTATTTTTAATATATGACTAAACATCCTTCTATCAATTGCAATAATCATTTCCTTTCTATACTAAAAAGTCGTTGTAAAGTGGTTATAAGTCATCTTGCCTCATTCACGCACATTACAACGACATGTTATATATAAATTAAAACATTTCGGAAACAACTTTTTGTTCTAAGAAATTAAGTAAGTAATCTGGACTTCCTGTTTTAGCATCTGTACCAGACATCTTGAATCCTCCAAATGGATGATAACCCACTACTGCAGCTGTACAGCCTCTATTCAAGTAAAGGTTACCTACATCAAATTCATTCACAGCCTTAATCCAATGTTCACGATGATTAGTAATTACGGCGCCTGTCAAACCATAGTCAGTATCATTTGCTACTTCGATAGCCTCATCAAAATCCTTGACCTTAATAAATCCTACGACTGGTCCAAAAATTTCTTCTTGCATGATACGATCCGCAGATTGTAGTCCGGAAAAAATAGTTGGTTCAATGAAATAACCGGTAGAATCATTTGTTCCGCCACCAGTCTCTAGCTTTCCTTCTTTTTTACCAATTTCAATATAATTTTTAATTTTATCAAATTGTTTTTGATTAATTACCGGCCCCATAAATGTGTTCTGTTCAGTATTACCTAAAGTTAATTTTTGAGTTAATTGAATTGCTTTTTCCAATATTTCATCATGCACGTCTTGATGGACTATGGCACGAGAACACGCAGAGCATTTTTGACCAGAGAAACCAAAAGCAGATGTAACAATTGCTTCAGCTGCTAAATCAGTATCTACATTATTATCTACAACTATCGCATCTTTGCCACCCATCTCTGCAATAACACGTTTTAAAAACTGTTGTCCTTCTTGCACTACAGCACTACGTTCATAAATACGTGTGCCTGTAGCTCGGGATCCTGTAAATGTGACAAAATGTGTCTCTTTATGGTCGACTAAATAATCTCCAATTTCTTTTGGATCACCAGGAACAAAATTTACAACACCTTGTGGTAAACCTGCTTCTTCTAATATCTCCATTAATTTATAAGCAGTCAAAACTGTATCCTCAGCAGGCTTTAATAATACAGTGTTACCTGCAACAACAGGAGCTAAAGTTGTCCCAGCCATAATTGCAAATGGAAAATTCCATGGTGGAATTGTCACTCCTGTACCAATAGGCTTATAAAAATAACGATTATGTTCACCCTCTCTGTCTAATACTGGTTTACCATCTGCAAGTTCCATCATTGATCTTGCATAATATTCTATAAAATCGATACCCTCAGCCGCATCTCCAACTGCTTCATCCCAAGGCTTGCCAGCTTCATAAACCATAATAGCGGAAATTTCTTCTTTTCGACGACGGATAATTGCTGCTACACGTAACAATAGTTCTGCACGGTCCTTATGCGACCACTTCTTCCATGATTGATACGCATGATTTGCTGATTCGAAGGCTTTTTCAACATCATCTTGCGTTGCTTTAGACACTTTCGCAATGAGCTGTGATGTATTCGCAGGATTCACTGAATTAAAAGTATCGGTTTTAGTAAGTTTTTCACCGTTAATCACAAGTGGTATATCTTGTCCTAGTTGCGCTTTTACTTTCCTTAATTCTTCATTAAAACGCTCAACATTTGCCTGTACTGAAAAGTCAATACCAGGTTCATTTTTGAAAGGTACTACCATTCTTAATTACCCCCTATGAATTTATCATTTCTACCATCCTTTGTGCATAAAGGTATGACTAGTCATCTTCTTTTATTTTAAAGATTTTTCTTCGCCATAACCTTTGTCTTATTTTACTATGTAAGCTTACATATTTGCAAACGCTTTCATTTTGAAATGAGTGACTTTTCAAAACGTATAATTTTCGTTTTCTATAAATAAATTTACAGTTTTAAACATTACCTATGTTTAGACATCTCATTTAACTTATACTTTTCATGGAAGATTTTTTTAATTAATCGCTACATAGACTTATTCTTATGTTCACTTTCAATACACATAAACATTTATTCGATTATTGTATAGACATCTAATAGAATAAAGTCTATCAAAATGATATTCTTTTCACCCATCTCCTCGTCATATTACATCTATAAAGTCGTTTAATTTCAACTAATCTTCTCTTAAAGATTTAGCACTACTTAGAATGCCAAACATCAGCTCCAAGTAGTGCTATTAATTTTGTTAAGATGTGATAAAATCGCCACCATTAACATGAATGACTTGACCAGTAATATAGGAACTATCTGCATGTGTTGCTAAGAAGACATAAGAAGGTGCAAGTTCTGCTGGTTGTCCACGACGGCCCATCGGCGTTTCGCCACCTTGATGTTCTACTTTCTCTTCATCAAATGTCGCAGGAATTAAAGGTGAATAGATTGGGCCGGGCGCAACGGCGTTAACCCGAATTCCCTTTTCCATTAAAGTAGTAGCAAGAGAACGAGTAAACGATACTATGGCACCTTTTGTAGCTGAATAATCAATGAGATGTCCCGATCCTCTATATGCTGTTACACTTGTAGTGTTAATAATTGTATCTCCTTCAGATAGGTAAGGTACTGCTGCCTGGGATAAAAACATCATGCCAAAAATATTCGTCATAAAACTTTCTTTCACTTGTTGTGGAGTGATATCTTCAAAATGATCGCGTGGAAATTGTACGCCACCATTATTTACTAATATATTTAAACCACCGAAGTCATTTATGACGTCTTTGATTAACTTTTGAGATTGCTTTTCATCTTTTAAGTCATGGGCATAAGCTTTAGCTTTTACACCAATTTCTTGAAGTCGATTAACAGTGTCTTTGGCATCTTGATGTTCGTCATAATAACCAATAGCAACATTTGCCCCTTCTTTAGCGTATAGTATTGCTATCGCACGTCCAATACCTGAATCTCCTCCTGTTATTAGAGCAACTTTATTTTCTAACTTTCCTGCTGCTTTATATTCTTCTAATTCTGCAATGGGTTTAGGTTCCATATCCGCTTCAATACCAGGTTGTCTATTTTGAGTATATCCTTTGATTTTGTTGTGAAATTTTAATAAATTCACTTCTCATCACCTCAATTTATGTTTTACATTTAAATTCCCATAAGGTTTTATCATCAAACACGTACAGCAATTATATTAGAAAATCTAATATGCTATTGCTTAATCAAACTAAGGAATGAGTCAATATCCATTCTATAGACGCATGTTTATCATCATAAAAAAATGTACACTCATATATAATTCAATAAAGGAGTTGTATCCTATGAGAAAAATACTTAAGGGAATTATATTATCATTAATAATCATCGGCTTAATCAAAACGTTCAATGAATACGATGTTATACATTGTGCAAATCATTATTTCGAACAAATCAAAAGTGGAAAAATGATTGAAGATATCAAAATTGACCATTTCAATAATTATCATAATATTAATTTTGAAAACCTAAATCCTTCTGACTTTTTCTAACACTTATGCAATACTAATTGAGAAAAAGATAAAAACATGATGTTATGCATTGTTTCCTATTAATAAATTAAACGATGTATTTTGTTATTTTTATCCATTAATTATTTATACCTATATAGATTTATTGATTAATTTTTCTTAAAGGTAACACATAATACTATCCCATAATATATAAGAGCTAAGCAGTTGACTTGTATACCTATAGGGGGTATATTAGATGTGAAATGGAGGCATTTAGATGGCGAATACAACGTTGACTTTGGATATTATTGGTATGACATGTGCTGCGTGCTCAAATCGCATTGAAAAGAAATTGAATCGTATGAATCATGTTCAAGCTAAAGTGAATCTGACTACTGAGAAAGCAACTATCGACTATGAGTCTGACGATTATCATCTCGAAGATTTTGTAGAGCAAATTCAAAGTCTCGGCTATGATGTTGCTGTTGAGCAAGTAGAATTAAATATAAATGGTATGACATGTGCTGCATGTTCTAATCGTATAGAAAAGGTTCTGAATCAAACGCAAGGTGTACAACAGGCAACAGTAAATTTAACTACCGAACAAGCACACATCAAATATTACCCTAGTGCTACGAACACGGAAGCATTAATTAAACGTATTCAAAATATTGGATACGATGCTGAAACTAAAACTTCATCAAAAGCGCAATCAAATCGTAAAAAACAAGAGTTAAAACATAAACGCAATAAATTAATCATTTCAGCTATTTTATCATTGCCACTATTACTAGTAATGGTGGTGCATATTTCACCAATTTCCATTCCATCCATTTTGGTCAATCCTTGGGTACAATTAATTCTTTCAACACCTGTCCAATTTATTATTGGTTGGCAATTTTACGTTGGCGCGTATAAAAATTTGCGAAATGGTTCAGCTAACATGGATGTATTGGTTGCTGTTGGTACCAGTGCCGCATATTTTTATAGCATTTACGAAATGATGATGTGGCTCACACATCAAACACATCACCCACATTTGTATTTTGAAACAAGTGCTATTTTAATTACGTTAATTCTTCTTGGTAAATATTTAGAAGCACGTGCCAAATCACAGACTACCAATGCATTAAGCGAATTGTTAAATTTACAAGCAAAAGAAGCACGTGTAATTAAAGAAAATAAAGAAATTATGCTTCCACTTGATAAAGTTAAAGTCGGAGATACTTTACTAATTAAACCCGGCGAAAAGATACCTGTAGATGGCAAAGTCACTAAAGGAGATACTTCCATAGACGAATCCATGCTAACTGGTGAGTCTATACCTGTTGAAAAAAGTAGTGGCGATTCAGTGATTGGATCTACCATGAATAAAAATGGTTCAATCATGATTGAAGCAACTCAAGTAGGTGGTGATACTGCATTATCACATATAATTAAAGTGGTTGAGGATGCTCAAAGTTCTAAAGCACCGATTCAACGCTTAGCTGATATTATTTCTGGATATTTTGTTCCGATTGTGGTTAGCATTGCGGTTATTACTTTTATCATATGGATTATATTCGTTCACCCTGGACAATTTGAACCTGCACTTGTTTCAGCAATATCTGTTTTAGTTATTGCTTGTCCCTGTGCACTTGGTTTAGCAACACCTACATCTATTATGGTGGGTACGGGACGCGCTGCAGAAAATGGCATATTATTCAAAGGAGGCCAATTTGTAGAACGCACACATTATGTTGATACAATCGTGCTAGATAAAACAGGTACAATTACTAATGGGCAACCTGTAGTAACTGATTATGTTGGTGACAATGATACATTACAACTTTTAGCAAGTGCTGAAAATGCTTCAGAACACCCTCTTGCTGATGCCATTGTTACTTATGCTAAAAATAAAGGTCTTAATTTACTTGATAATGACACTTTTAAATCAGTTCCCGGACATGGCATTAAAGCTACGATTCATCAACAACAAATCCTTGTAGGCAATCGCAAATTAATGAATGATTACAATATATCTATTAGTAATAAATTAAATGAGCAATTAAATCACTATGAATATTTAGGTCAAACGGCAATGATGATTGCCGTGGATAATCAAATTAATGGAATCATTGCTGTAGCTGATACAGTAAAAAATGATGCTAAACAAGCTATAAAAGAGCTTAGAAATATGAATATCGACGTGGTTATGCTGACTGGTGATAACAATCGAACAGCTCAAACCATCGCAAAACAAGTTGGCATTGAACATGTCATTGCAGAAGTATTGCCCGAAGAAAAGGCACATCAAATCTCTTTATTACAAGACAAAGGTAAACAGGTTGCCATGGTCGGCGATGGAATTAATGATGCGCCTGCACTTGTAAAAGCCGATATTGGAATGGCTATAGGCACTGGAGCTGAGGTAGCGATTGAAGCTGCAGATATTACGATTCTTGGTGGTGACTTGCTATTAGTTCCAAAAGCTATCAAAGCAAGTAAAGCTACGATTAAAAATATTCGACAAAATTTATTTTGGGCATTTGGATATAACGTAGCTGGCATCCCAATAGCTGCTTGTGGTTTATTAGCACCTTGGATTGCTGGTGCTGCTATGGCATTAAGTTCTGTTAGCGTAGTTACGAATGCCTTAAGACTGAAAAAAATGAAACTATAGTATATATATAATGATGATAAATATCTTACAAAATGATTTACTTTCTAAACAATTTATACAGAAAGCTTTAAAAATTTACATTTGAGCTTTATGATAGTATGTAATATGTGGAGTAAAAAGGAGTGATAATGATGACACAAAAAATCATAAAAGTTGAAGGTATGAGTTGCGAACATTGTAGAAACGCCGTAGAATCGGCACTAGCTAAACTAAATGGCGTATCAAGTGCTGAAGTAAATTTAGATGAAAATCATGTACGCGTTGAGTATAATGATTCAAAAGTTACATTTGACAATATGAAAGAAGCAATTGAAGAACAAGGTTATGATGTTAAATAATCGCTAATGTTAAAAAGCATAAAGGGAATGCTTCTCGCTACCCTTTATGCTTTTTAATTTACTCTTAACTGTGTCGTGCCAGTATTTAATACTTCCATTGTTGCATCTAAAGCATCAAAAATCAGATGTTTAATTGCCGCTTCAGTATAAAATGCTATGTGAGGTGTAACAATAATATCTTCTCTAGTAATTAATTCCTCTAAAAGTGGGTCATTCAAACCGTCTTCACTTCTATCTGTCGTATATACGCCAACCTCATATTCATAAGTATCAAGTGCCGCACCTTTAATTTGACCTTGATTTATTGCAGATAACAAAGCCTTGGTATCTACTAAGGATCCTCTAGCACAATTTACAAACACAGCACCCTTTTTAAACATTTGAAACATATTTTCATTAAACAGGTAGTTGTTATACTGTGTTGACGGCATATGTATTGTGACGATATCTGCATCTTGAATAGCCTCATTTATACTTTGTTTATAGGTAACGTAAGGTTTCACATGTTCACTTGGAAATGGATCATACGCTACAACGTCACATAGATATCCTTCTGAGAATATTTGTGCAACAATGCCACCAATATGTCCCGTGCCAATAACCGCTACCTTTAAATCTTTGATAGATTGAGATAAAATTGATGCCTCCCATCTAAAATCATGCAATCTCATTTTTCTTTGAACATGATTAAAGTGACGTACAATATTGATGGCTTGAGTCACGGTAAATTCAGCAATGCTTCGAGGTGAATAGGAAGGCACATTAGATATAATAAGACCATATTTAGATGCTAACTCTAAATCATAACCATCAAATCCAGCACTTCGTTGAGCAATCTGCCGAATTCCAAGTTGATTTAATTTATTATAAATGGTTTCTGATAATGGTAATGTTTGAGACAGTGATAGTCCATCAAATCCTTCAATAGATTGGACATTGTCTTCAGTTAACTGTTCTTTCGACATCTCTACCTCCACTTCATGTTGTTGTGACCACATTTCAATGTAAGGTTCATCTTCTTCTCTGACACCCATTAATTTAATTTTAGTCATTTTATAACTCCTTTATCTTTCATACAAATACCGTAACTGTGCTAAGCGATTCGCCGCTTCTTCTAATTGTTTATCATCGAGCGCCAATGAAACCCTCACATATTGATTACCATTTTCACCAAATGGTTTACCAGGTGCAACTAAAATTGACTTTTCTTTTAATAACAACTGTTCGAATGCTTCACTATCATAACCCGGAGGTGTATGTAACCAAATGTAAATACCTCCCTTAGAGTGAACAAACGGTAAATGTGCACGTTGTAGTTGTGATTCAAAATTATCACGTCTACGTCTAAATATTTCATTTTGCTTTTCTAAAAATTCATCATAATGATTGAGTGCGTATGTAGCAGCATCTTGAAGCGCTCCAAACATACCTGCATTTGTATGAGTTTGATATTTCTTTAACGCTTGAATCATTTTTTTATTCCCAACAGCAAAACCAACACGAAAGCCTGACATATTATAGCCCTTAGATAAAGAGAATATCTCGATAGCAACATCTTTTGCATTATTAGAAGCTAATATGCTTGGATTTTTGGCGTCAAATCCAAAAGCACTATATGCAAAGTCATGAACTATCTTTGTTTGAGTACCTTTAAAGCGATGAATTGCTTCATCAAAAACATCTTGTGTGGCTGTCGAACCGGTAGGATTATTAGGATATGTTAAATAAATTAGCTTAGTCTTCTCAAGAACTTTAGCATTTATAGTATTCCAATTCGGCAAATAATTTGGTGGCGACAATTTTAAAGGGAGTGGCTTAGCATCAGCTAACATGACCCCCGCTAAATAATCTGTATATCCCGGATCTGGTAAAAGTACGATTTCACCAGGATTAACAACACAAGTAGGTAATGCAACTAGACCATTTTTAGTCCCATATAAAATACAAACTTCATCTTCTTTGTCTAATTCAACATCGTAATGTCTTTGATAGAAGTTAACAATCGCTTGTTTAAAGGCATCTTTGCCGTGGAATGGACCATACTTTTGATTTTCTGGAATACATAGCGCCTCTGAAAAATGATTGATAATACCTTTTGACGTTTCTCCATCTGGAATTCCAACTGCCATATTTATAAGTGGTAAAGGACCATGTTCAACTTTTTGGCCCATTGTTTTGCCAAAGTAACTATCAGGAATTGAAGCTAGCCTTTCTGACATTTCCATGCTATGCCTCCTCATTAAAATAATCTAATTAGTAAGTACTTTATATTATAACAATAGTTAGAATTTTCTGAAATAAAAAACATAATTATATCTGATAAACTACTGAAGCATCCTGAAAAAGCACTAGTGAACCATATCAAAAAATGTATCGTCGTTAAAAAGCTTAATATTACATTCCATTTTTTGTAAATTTCATCATTTGGTACACAGCAATTTTAAAACTTATTAGAAATTAAAAAAGCATTAAACAACATCATAGAATGTTAGTTTAATGCTTTAAATATCAGTATATGATTAATCATATATAATTAGTGAATATAATTATATGAAGCAGCTTGGCTCGCAGAGATTGTACGTGAAGTGACAACACCTGCACCGTGACCGTAGTTCATTTCTGAAACTCTGATTGAACCATTGCTGTTTACACCTTCAACGTATGCTACGTGTCCGTATGCACCTTGTGATGTTTGTAAGATTGCACCTTTAGCTGGTGAATTGTTTACTGTGTAACCAGAACGTGCTGCAGCGTTTGCCCAGTTGTTTGCGTTACCCCATGTTGAACCGATTTTGCCACCTACTCTGTCAAATACATAATATGTACATTGACCTGAAGTGTATAAGTTACCAGATGCTGAGCGAGCGTTTGATAAAGATACACCGTTTGATGATGGTGCAGAAGTTGTTGTAACGTGAACATTACTACTTGATGTTGAATAGCTTGCGCCTAAACCACCAGTCGGTTGAGTTGTTCTTTGTGATTGCGTGTTGTTTGATTGATAGTTGTTGTAATTGTTGTAATTACTGTAGTTATTGTAGTTGCTATAGTTATTGTAACCATAGTTGTTGTAGTTATTATAACTATTATAGTTATATGAAGTATTTACACGATCTGGACTCCAGTTACCTTTCCAAGTGTAGTGGTAGTTACCTTCAGCATCGATTGTGTAAGTATAGCTATATGAATAAGGGTCGTTAGGATTGTACCCATTATTATTTTGTTCTGCTGCTTGTGCGTCATGGTGTGCAAAAGCGAAAGTAGCGATTCCTGCAGTTGCAATTGTAGCTGTAGCGATTTTTTTCATTGTTAAATATCCTCCTAAAAATTTAAATAATTAATTTCATATAATGAATAGTCATGTGACTAAAATATTTACTTTATTATCCTTGGCTTCGTTCTTTTTTAACGACAAGCATTACTTTATCAGAAAAATGTACGTTTGTGTGCGGTGTTATCATTTTGTAATGTTTACATAGAGTTGTTTTGTTAAATGAAGTCTGTAAATAGCGTAACGAAAGCATGTAACTAACAATATTTCATGTAACGTTTTAGAATTGTTATATTCTTGTAATAATAAATTTTGCTCTTATTACAACTTTAACTATGATGAGTTTAGTCTTTTTTTTAAATATTTAGTCAATAAAGAATATTTACTTGATGTAAATTTAATCTTAGATAACGCTAAGGTTATTCATAAAATTGATAAAAAATGAGGTGAGATAGAATTCGTATCGAATTCGTTATCCCACCCCATCACAATGGTGAACTATAATAATAAATACCATATACCCATTTTTGACTTAATTGTTTTTGTCATCTCACTAAATCATGACTAAGCAAACACATTGAATCTCACTCTAATTTCTAGTGATATATAGCGCTCTTATTTTTATTTTTGAATATTATTTTTCATTAACTTCTTTCATTTTCTTAATGATTTCATTAGATAATGCCTTAACACCACTATATTCCAAGTGAATACCATCATATGCAAAATACTCAGAATGACCCTCAGATGCTTTATACCAATCAACAATATGAACATTTTTATGTTTCTTGGCTACTTGTTCCATAATTTTATTATTAGTCGACTCGTAGTCTCTCGGTACTCTTACCTTAATTAAGTAAATATCTGCTTCACCTAAAGAATCAATTAATTCATTCATTTGATCTTTCGTAAACTCACCGTTCGTACCAAGTTCTATCACAACACTCTGACCTTTTTTAGTATAATCTTGGTACTTTTGATTGATTAAATCTTTACCCTCAATTAACTGTCGTCCAACTTTTCCATCAATATTAGCATGTGGCACTTTTTCACTAAAGACTTGACCGATATCTACCATTACTGAATCTCCCAGCAATAATGGAGACGCTTCTTTAGGATTAAAATGTTGTTGTGAAGACTTATCTTGATTATTTTCATCTGGCTTTTTAGGTTTTGCTTTCTGGTTCGTTTTAAAAGATTTTTGTTTCGCAGCTTGTTGTTTATCATGCTCTTTACCCAAACTATCATAGGCACCAAATACTATGAATGCAGAAGGAACAAGCAAAATTAATACAATGATCGTTCTTGAAAATCTTGTTAAATTTTTCGGTATCACTGTGAATGCTTTGAATCCATTTTTTCTAATAGGCGTTTCAATAAATTTATAAGATACTTCAGCCATGACAAACATAAGTATCACTTCACAAATATATACAAACCAAGGAATCTGACCTTGTACGAAATAACTATTCATAAAAATAATGATAGGATAGTGCCATAAATATAAACTATACGATCTCTTGCCTATATAAATAAATAACTTGAAACTTAGTATTTTCTTTAAGACACTTGATGGATGCACAACGCTTGCAATGACAAACAGTGTCAAGAACGAGATGGCATAAAATCCTCCACTATATATCCATTTATCTTGATCACTAACCACTACAAACAAATAAATGAGCACTGCCATTCCGACTATGCCTATTGCACTTATACTTGCTTTAGCACCTTTAGATATATCCTTTCTAAAAGAAAACGGTGGCCAAATAAATGCTAGTAAGCATCCTAATAACAACGTTTGTAAACGTGTGTCAGTTCCGAAATAAACTCTAGAATTGTTACCTGTATACATATGTATCGTTATCATTGCAGTTAATGATAATAAAGAGATGATTAATAGAATAATCATTGTAGTTCTCTTTTTGAAAAACTTTAATAACCCTAAAAGTATAAATGGAAAGAATAGATAGAATTGTTCTTCAATAGCTAATGACCATAAATGCTTTAATGGCGCTACAGCAAATTGATTAAAATAGTCTACGTCTTGTATGATATACCACCAGTTCGAAACATAGAAAAGTGCTGCTATAGCATCATGTTTTATACTAATAATTAATTCAGGTTTAAATAGTAATGTATATATTAAAACAACCGTGACAACAAACATCATTGCTGGTATTAATCGTTTAAATCTTCTAAGCCAAAAATTAACTAAATTAATAGAATTATTTCTATAGTACTCACTTAATAATAAACTAGTTATGAGATAACCAGAAATGACAAAAAAAGTATCTACTCCAAGGAATCCACCAGATAACCATTTCGTGTTTAAATGATAAATGATTATCCCAATGACTGCTATAGCTCTCAAACCATCTAAACCAGGTAAATAGTGCGGTTTATAAGTTTTGTTGAGACGTCTATAATTGTTCTCATTCATTCAATTACACTCCGTTTAATTTTTAAAATACTTGCTCTTAATATTATCACAATTACATCCTCAATTGCATTGACATATCATCTTTTTACTTAAATATTATACTTTAACAAATTAAATAGGTATATATTTATTAAAACATCTTCATATAAGTTGTGTAGGTAAGCAATTTAAATGTATCTATATATGATATTAAACACACCATTTATATAACCATATCTTTTAAATAAATACAAACATAATATCATTTAACTTTATTATACTTTTCAGTCTAGATGTTATATTTTCACTTTGTTAACATCACTTTGCTATATGAATCATTTTAATTTGACTTTCAAATAAAAAAGAACCTAGAACACAAAGCGATGTGTCCTAGGCTTTTTAATATATTGCCTCGATAACTAAGATTAAAACTCCCTTATATATAAGGGAGTCAATTTTAGTCCTCGTTGCTGAGAGGACAACGAATGTTGCCCCACTCTTTCTAATTATATTATTAGATTTGGATTACATACCCCAAGCAGATAAACCTTGTGCTTTATATGCTTTATAAGCTGCATTGATTTGATCATTTACTGAACCAGTTGAACCCCAACCTGGCATAGTTTGGAATAATCCAGCTGCACCTGAAGCATTACGTGCATGTAATTGACCATTTGATTCTCTAGCAATAATGTGTTCCCATGTTGAAGCAGATACACCAGTACGTGCAGCCATTTGAGCAGCAGCATATGAACCTACTGAACCAGCAGTATTACCATTTGATAATCTTACTGAACTACTGTGAGAGCTGTAGTTATGGCTTGGTGCTGAGTATGAAGTAGTTGATGTGCTGTAGCTACGACTTTCTGAAGAAGTTGGAGCTGAAACAGCTTGTACATTTGTGTTACTAGATTGTGTATTTGCACTTACTTCTTGGTTAGATGATGATTCTGTGTAATCAGCATCTGAACCAGCTACAGTGTAGCTCCATGACCATTCTGAACCATTTGAAGTGAAGTTGTATTGGTATCCATTGTCTACGAAATGAATATCGTAAGCACCAGCTTGAACTGGTTTAGCATTTAATTCTTCAGGGTTATGTTGTGCTAAATCTACTAAGTGTGCTTTATCAACGTTTGTAGTTTCTGAAGCGTGTGCTTCATGTCCTGATAAACCATAACCTGCAATTCCTAAAGATACTGCTAATGTAGAAGCGATAACTGTTTTTTTCATGATATATAAATCCTCCAGATATAATTTAAAATTTGTTTGTTTTGTTATTTAAATGTTTTGAATTCGTTGTGCTATATTGAAAATGTTTTTTGTTAACTTTTGACGCTACCCACTATATCATAAAAATCACCTTTGTATATTACACGTTCCTTACAAAAGGTTACAATATCAACACTCTTTTGTAATCTTAAAACAGATATATTTCAGTTTGTAACATATAATTTCTTAATATTAGTTTCATATTCCATCTTAATTTAAGTAATTACATCGTGTTTCAAGCTGAAATACCATTATATTAAGTTATCTGTAAAATTACAGATTGCAATGTTGTTACATAAATGAAATAATTCTAACTATTTGATTCTAAGTATTATCATTTTTTATGAAGATTTGTTTATTTTAATGAGGTTACTTTTTAACTCTTATTCTTTAATAAACAAAATATAACGCTATGTATCAATTTGGAACTCAAAATATCTTTTGTATTAAACGACGTTACCTTTTTCTATATAGGTGAGTTATCCTTTTAGACTATATAATAGAAGAAACACAGTATTTTCATTCATAAACATTTCATTATATTAAAAAAGAGAGTCAGACCAATGAATAATGCTTCATCCACGGTCTCACTCTCGAGATTTTTATTTAAAATTAATACGTTTTAACTCCCCATAGTACTTCTTCACATTTCCTAATAATTGTTTTAAGTACTTCAATCCGACCCGTTTTTTTATGATCTGCCGGAACAATATACCAAGGGGCGTATGAAGTGTTTGTAGATTCAATCATATCATGACTTGCTTCTAAATATTCATCCCATTTTTCTCTATTACGCCAATCTTCTTCAGTAATCTTCCATTGTTTATCAGGATTATTTTCACGGTCTTTAAAACGTTTAAGCTGCTCATCCTTATCTAAGCTCAAGAAGAATTTTAAAATGATTGTACCTTCATCTGTCCACATCTTTTCAAATTGATTAATTTCATCAGATGCACGTTGCCATTCATTCTGGCTCGCAAAACCTTCTACACGTTCAACTAGTACACGACCATACCAACTACGATCAAATATTTCTATATGACCTGATTTTGGCATCTTTTTAGCAAATCTCCACAAATAATGATGATTAAGTTCGACATCCGTAGGCGCACTAATACCATTTACTTCATATCCTGTTGGATCTAATTTTTCTCTAATACGTTTAATATTGCCACCTTTACCGGCAGCATCCATACCTTCGAAAACTAAAACAAGAGGAATCTTTCTTTCATATAAAGCAAATTGGATTTCTCTCATTCTCTGTTGCAATTCAACAATGAGATTTTTATACGTTTTTTTGTCTACTTTTTCAAGATGATTATCAAATAAAGAAGTCGTGAAGCTTGGTGTGAACTTACCGTTGACTTTAGTTGTTTGTTGTTCAACTTTTTTTATAGCTTGCTCAAGTCTATCTATTAAATGTAAGTACATTTTTTCAAAAGCATGCTCGCGCTCTGTGTAATCGATGACTTTCCAATCTTTATCCTTGTTGATGAATTGATGCATTTGATTTAGATAACTTTCTTGAGGTATAACATTTTCATATTCTTGAACTTTCCATCTAGTTAAGGGGTTATCTTTTGTCTGTTGAATATGTTCATTGCGTTTTTCTTCATTTATTTCTATGAAAAACTTTATAATTTCATAGTTATCATTCTTTAACATCGATTCAAAATGATAAATTTGATTGACTAAAACATCATAATTTTTATATTGATCATGCTTAATTTTGTTTTCTTTATAATCTAAAAAGTGTGAATACCAACTTCTAAAATAAATATTTATATTACCCTTTTGTGGTAACGTATTCCAATATTTTTGTAAAAATTGGTAACGTAAATCATTTGACTCTGGCGATTTAGTAGCTATAAATTGCGAATATTTGGCATCTAGGTGCAATAGTAATTCATTTGATAAACGTGTCTTCCCTGAAGCAGGAATCCCCTCAAATAATACCATAATTGGAATACCTAATTCATGAGTACGTCGACTTAATCGAGCTACTTTCAATTGTAATTCTTCTAGTTTCCCTGACATCGTTTCACCCTCTATATATGTTAAAGTTAGATACTATATTGTTATATTTTAACATAGAAAAATCTCTTCACCGTTCTAAACGTCGAAGAGATATGAAAGTTTATCCCATAAATTTAAAAATATCATTTTCATACAAATGAATAAATCTTCTAAGTATTAAATCTAAAATCCATGCAACTAGAAACGGCACAACAAAAAAGGCTATGACAATAAGTAATAAACTTAGCCATGCAGAATCAACATGCATAAATTTAAAGGCATTAATAGGTCCAACCATTCCGATAAAACCAAATCCGGCTGATTCTTTTGTTCCTGAAATACCAATAATTCCAGAAGCAATACCAGATATTGCCGCTGTCAAGAAAATCGGAATCATAATGACAGGGTATTTAACCATATTTGGCATCATCATTTTCACCCCACCGAAAAATATTGATAAAGGAATACCTACATGATTAACTTTGCTGGTACCAATCAATAATACAGCTTCTGTTGCTGCTATACCTATTGAAGCAGATCCTGCAGCAATACCTGATAATCCAATAGCAATAGCTATGGCAACAGTTGACAATGGTGATATGATTATAAAACTAAACACCATAGAGATTAACATACTCATAAGCACTGGTTGTAGTTTAGTAAAGCTATTAATCATGTTACCAATTCCCGTTGTAATTAACCTTACATATGGTAAAGTAAATACGCCAATTGTAGCTGCTAAACCACCAACAACTGTCGGAAAAACAATTAAAGCCATACTACCAACACGTTCTTCTATTAATAAAATAAGTAACACGGCTATGGATGCAGTTAGCATCGTATTAATTAAATCACCAATTCCCGCAATTACCCATGTACCTTGTTTAAATTGAGCTGCACCACTACCAACATATGAGGCACTTGCTACTACAGCTATTGCTAATGGTGTCATATTGAACTTCATAGCTATCAATGCTCCAATAAGCGCTGGCACTGTAAATTGGATGGCTTGAACGACCCCTAATAAAGTTTTGAAAATAGGATGATATTGCATAAAGTATTTAAAAATTTCTCCCAAAATCGCATTTGGAACGAGTCCGGCTACTATTCCAATTGCTACCCCTGATAACACTCTAAAAATAAAATCCTTTGGTCCATCGATGTTTTTTATCGTCGACATAAGTTAAACCTCCCAATGTGCTAAGTAAAATTATGTATAAAAAGAGTCTCGAAGCCTATATATGATTCAATTAAATCTTTCTTAGATGCTGTAACTTAGAGGGATAATTAGTGAAATGCATATATGACATTCAAGACTATGCTCAATAGTATACCATATTTTCTGAAAATTAAGATAACTTATTTGTCATTTCATTCAAAACATTAATTTTTAATTAAAATACACTTCATAACCTTTAGTTTAAATACTAACGTTATGAAGTGTTACCTAACTCACCCTATTTGAAATAATAAGTGCTTTACTCTTCCTCAGTTTCAATTTTAGCTTTGCGAGATTCTTTTTTATATTTTTGATACATCACTAACATGATAACAAACCATACGGGTGCAGAAAGTACGGCATAACGCGTTGCACTATTAATCAATAATATAATAAAAATAAATGCAAAGAACCCTAAAATACAGTAAGCCATGTATTTTCCGCCCCACATTTTATAGTTACTCTCTTTATGCTGTTTCGGTTCATGTCTTAAATAACCTAGATACGCAATCATAATAATTGTCCAAATCATAATATTTAAAACAGTTGAAAATGTTGTAATTTGTACAAACACTTTAGTCGCATCTTTAAAAATTGCATTTAACACGACTGAAATACTTAATAAGCCACATGTCACTAAAATAGCATAATGTGGTACGCCGTGCTTATTGGTTTTATGTAAGAATGCTGGACCCTGCTTTCTTCCAGCTAATCCAAACATCGTACGGCTATTAGCAAATATACCACTATTACAAGAAGACGCTGCAGCTGTGAGTACAACAAAGTTAATAATACCTGCTGCAAAAGGGATTCCAACTAATCCAAACATTTTAACGTATGGACTGTCAGCAGGATTTAATTGTTGCCATGGTACAACAGACATGATAACTGCCAATGATCCTACATAAAATAATAATATTCTAAACGGTACATTATTAATTGCTTGAGGAATTGTTTTGTGAGGATCTTTAGTCTCCCCTGCAGTTATTCCAATCAACTCAATACCAATAAATGAGAAAATTGCCATTTGGAATGACATGAAGAAACCTTGTGCACCATTAGGGAAAAAGCCTCCGTCTTTCCATATATTCGTCACAGTTGCAGGGCCATAGCTTGTCTTCATTCCAAATACAATCATAACAACACCAACAGCTATCAAAGCTAAAATAGTCAAAACTTTAATAATAGAAAGCCAAAATTCTAATTCTCCAAATAATTTAGCACTAAATAGATTTAAAGCAACTAAAACTAAAATCGTCGCTGCAGCTGTTAACCAGTTTGGAATTGTTGGATACCAGAAGGAAACATACTTGGCAACAGCAGTCACTTCTGCCATTCCTGAAATAATCCATGTTAGCCAATATGTCCAGCCCACCATAAAACCTGCCATAGAACCAATATGATGATGGGCAATATCTCCAAACGATTTAAATCCTAAATTGGATAACAGTAATTCTCCCATAGCTCTCATGAACATAAAGAGAACAAAACCTACTATTATGTATGTTAATAAGATAGATGGTCCTGCTAAATGAATAGATTGGCCAGCACCAAGAAATAAACCTGTTCCAATAGCCCCGCCAATCGCAATTAATTGTATATGTCTATTGCTTAATTCTCTTTGCAGTTTATCTGCCATAATCTTTTCTTCTCCATTTCATAGAGTAAATCACTGACTGAAAATTATGTCGTACGTCATACCCCTTGTTTTATAATAAATTTCTTTTAATTATAGAAAAATAGTATTACAAATTTAAATATACCCTATTTTAACAATTTTCAATCAATCTTATTTTTAAAAACCTCACTAAAGCCCGTTGATATCTTTAGTGAGGTCGATGTTCTTTATTCTAAAATGACTTTCATAGAGCGTTGTACACTATCAGCATACATACCTCCAAATTTAAGTAAATGTATCATAAGTAAATATAATCTATAAAATTCTATACGTTTTTGTGATCCTTTGGCTAATGGTAGCTGTTGATTATATTCTTCATAAAACTCTTGTGTAAATCCACCAAACACTGTAGTGATTCCTATATCAAACTCTCTATCGCCGTAGAGTGGTGCAGGATCAAACAAAGCAGGTTGGCCATTTGTTAAGAACATATAGTTACCTCCCCATAAATCACCATGTAACAGAGAAGGTTTACTAGTATGATTTGATAGCTCGTCAACAATAACTTTTCTTACACGTTCATACATCTTTTTATCTTCTTGTTTCCACAATCCTACACGTAATAACTCATCTTGTAAGTGATCCATTCTACGATCTATAAAAATCTCTTTCCATGTCTCAGTCCATGAATTATCAAATGAAATATCTGCGCCTTCATGCGGTAAACGGAATCCAAATTTATTATCTTGTTGGTATTGGCTATGCATTCTAGCAACCAATCGAGCAAGTTCTCTTTGACTCCCTTGACTACCTTCTTCAAGAAAACTTAATAATAAATATGCATCTCCATTTATCTCTCCACTTGCAATTACTCTTGGAGCTGTTATACCTGCATTTTCAAATTCATTTAGTCCTGCAATTTCTGCGGCATAAAAGGCTTCTGATCGTTGACGTTGAACGAGTAGAAAAAAAGTATCTTCTTCAACTGTAGTGACTTTAAATGCTTCATTTACATCTCCACCACTTACTGGAGAAATGTCTTTCACATTGTCAAGCGGCAATGCGCTCATCCATTGTTCATTCATTTTCTCACCCTCTTAACTTTATATTATATCTACATTAATATATTACCTATAATGAAATCATTAATCTTAACTTCTTTATATTATTAAATTAAGTCAATTTTTCAACTTTCTAATATTTAACTATGAAATTTTACATGAAAATGCTAGTCTATTAAAAGAATGAATTTCAAACATATTAACTGGGGATAGTAAGCCTCAAATATAATGAAATAGGAGCATTTATATGTACAAATTAGTTAAGCCTTTATTATTCAAATTAGATCCTGAACGAGCACATGGTTTGACCATCAATGCGTTGAAGTGTGTTCAAAAATGTTCACCCATTTTACCTATCGTTAATAAGTTATTTACTTATAACAATCCAATATTAACGCAACACATTCACGGTATTTCTTTTGATAATCCTATCGGGTTAGCTGCAGGTTTTGATAAATCTTGTGAAGTTCCAAAAGCACTTGAAAACATTGGCTTCGGTGCAATTGAACTCGGCGGTATAACACCTAAGCCTCAACCAGGTAATCCAAAACCACGCATGTATCGTTTACTAGAAGATGATGCACTCATCAATCGTATGGGATTCAATAATAAGGGTATGAATAAAGCATTAAGTAATTTACGTAATCATTCATGCTCAATACCAGTAGGATTAAATGTTGGTGTGAATAAAACAACTTCCTATGAAAATCGCTATCAAGATTACATTAAAGTGATTGATACATTTAAAAATGATGTCTCATTCTTTACAGTGAATATTAGCTCCCCAAATACAGAAAATCTCCAAAACTTTCACGACGAAAATGAATTTTCGATGTTATGTGATGCTTTAAATACATTTAAAGCTAAGAACAATATTAATGTACCTATCTTTTTAAAGTTAACGTCTGATATGGAATTAGATGGTTTTAAAAAAATCTTGCCTTCAATTACAGATACATTCGATGGGGTTATGTTGGCAAATACGACACGGCAACGTGATGGATTAAATTCAAAAAATAAAATACAAGAAGGTGGTTTGAGTGGCAGACCATTATTCGAAAGAAACTTACAACTAGTTAAATATGCCTATCAACAAACACAAGGTAATTTCTTAATTATTGGAACTGGTGGTATATTCAGTTCTGAAGATGCTATCAAAATGTTAAGAAACGGTGCGTCATTACTGCAAATATACTCTTCATTAGTCATTGAAGGACCAGGTTTGACTAAGAAAATGAATAAAGAAATCGCGCATTATTTAACTCGACATGGTTATGCAAATGTAAGTGATATTATTGGTTTAGATGCATAAATTACAATTACGAAGCTGCCTTTTAAATAATGAATAATTTAATAAATAACGTATAAAAGTTTAAGAACGCTATTATTCATTGGAGGTCCTATCATGGATAAAATAAACAAAGAAGATACCGATACTAAAAAAGATAGTAATAACAATTATAAACATCAAAATGACCATATAGATAGACAAGGTTTAAATGGTTATCAAAAAACTGATTTGGATCTTGAGATAGAACGAGAACTACAGGAAATGGTGGAAAATGGAGAATCTGATAAAGAAACAAAAAGTAAGCATTTCAAAATCTTATCTTTCGTTTCAATGATTGTCATTGCAGTGATAGCCATCATACGATTCATACAAAAAACGATATAAATATACAAATGCCTACTCATATGAGTAGGCACATTTTATATTTTAAAATTGTTGTAAAAATGCTTGAGCATCTTTATTTATTTGTTTAAAATCTATACCTTGCTTCATCGCTGCAAATACACAGCCACAATAACATTGTCTAAAAATATTATAATCATTACACATTTCGATAGAACGTTCATACCCTTTATTCTTTTTAAAATCACTTGGTAAATATTTTACATTATATATATTTTGTACATCCATACCTAGTTCATTGATTAATTGGGCATTTTTCTTTGGAGAGAGTGTGATTGCACTACCAAAATAATCGTAACCATGTTCTAAAGCAGCTTTTGCAACAATTTCTAATCGCATCTCGAAACAAGCCGTACACCTTAGTCCACCTTCCGGCTCTTCAGTTAGACCTTTATCTTTTGCCATTTTCATAAATTTATGCGGTTCATATTCGGCTTCAATATACTTTACATTTGCACCTGTTTTATTATTAAAATCATTTACAAATTGTTCTTGAACTTTAGCACGTCTTAAATATTCACTTTTGGGATGTATATTAGGATTCGCAAAATAAATCGCTATATCCGCATATTGTGTTAAAAACTCTAACGTATATGTACTACAAGGTGCACAACAACTATGAAGTAAGATTTTAGGACGTTCTCCATCACGTTCCCATTGAGAAATTATCTTTCTTAATACTTTATCATAGTTGATTTTTTGATTTTTCATTTTAGCTAAAATTTGATTTGCTTCAATCACAATATGACCTCTCTTTCATCTACATAACACATTATTTAATAATATTATATATTACCGAATATATAAAGGAAATATTGAACGTACAAGACAATTCGACTTTAACTCTTAAAAAATTAAAAAAAGCGACCGAATTCGAATTGCGTGTATTGCCACATTTTAACAACAAGTCCTAAAAATAAAAATTTGTAACATAGCTACTTTAAAATTAGTCATCAATTCCCACTATAATAAAACACCTGAGACAATTATTTTTGCCTCAGGTTCTTGCATTAAATATTAGTAACCAGATCCAACTTCTTCACCATCTTCGTCATATTCTATAACATAACCGTCGTCAATGTCTACCGTGTACGATCCAGCTAAATCTCCATCTTTATCTAAGAATGAAAAGCCCCATTTACCATCACCGGTTTTTTCAGGTTCTTTATACGTATACGTATCAGTATCTAGTGTATGTCCTTCATACGACTCTACTTTATCAATTACATTTTCACGCGTTACTTCACCACTACTTGAATCGTTATCTGACTCGTCATCTGAATCATCATCGTATTTTTCATCTGATTTTTTATCGACATACTGATCAATAGCTTCTTCATCGAATTTGACTGTGACATCTGTCACACCACCATCTTTTTCGCTTGCACTTGCTACATTGACCGAATTTGATTTAAAAGTTTTTCCTTCGTATGAACCTTCAGCGTGAACGATAACTTCTTCATCCGGATCATAAGGACCATATGTTTCGGATGAAAAACCATCTCCTATTTCTTTACCATTAGCATATATTTTTACATTATCTAATATATATCCGCCTTCAGTATCAACATTAAAACGTTTTTGTTTAAACGATTCATATGCAATACTATCACTTTCACTCATATCAATTGTAATAGCGCCTTTAAAATTTTTACCTTCCATGTCTTTTGATGCTTTTAAATTATAATCACCGATAGGAAATGTTCCTAATTCTTTATCGTCATCTTCTTCTACAGAAATATGATGTTTATCCCCGTTAAATTCATAAGTAATTTCACCACTATCACTTGAAACGAGCGTAATTGTTTTTTGAGGAACATTAAATTGATAGTTATCAAAAAAAACATATTTTTTTCCGTCTTTAGATATATTTAAAATATTATTACCATTTGCATCTACAGATAAATTGTTATAGTGATTATTTTTAATATCTTTGGTGTTTTCTTCAACTTTGTCAGCAACATGCTTTAAATCATTTTCTGCTTTAATATACTTTAAGTACGCACGTGCTTCTTCTTCACTTAAACGATGATTGTTTGATGTTAATTGCTTAGATAACGATTTAGCATCGTCTTTTTTGATAGCATGTGCAATGTGAGTCGCTTGTTTTTCTGGTGACATTTGATTTTTAGCTATAGTAAAGATTACTACCAAAGCAATGATAATAGCTAACACTATAGTAATAATCAACCAAGTTTTTTTATTACTCTTATTGGAACGTGGTTGATGATGAGAATAGCGTTGTTCTGAATATTTATAATTAGTTCCATCATTTCTCACAGATGTACCACAATTTGTACATACCTTTACACCTTCTCGAAGAGGTTGACCACAATGACTGCAATATTTCATATTTTAATAAGTTCCTCCTTCAAATAAATCCCCTAGTTCTTCTATAAAATCACCAAATATTTGATGGAAAAATGCCTCACCAAAAATACGAATAAATAAGAACAAAATAATGATATAAATAATCACACCATAAAAGCTGGATATTCTTGTTTGATTACCTGTGCTATACTTCGCAATTAGATAAATACCAGAAGCAATAAATAATAATAATGACAATAATGCTATACTTCCGCCAAAGCTGTATGATTCTGCTAATGTTAAAATTACAGAAATAATTAAAATTGCTAACGAAACACTATTAATTAACACATAGTCTGATAATACTTTTTTAAAGCTAATAGGTTGTCTAACTACTAAACGTGTAAGTCCAAATATTGCACCTACTATGACAACCAAAAATAGAATAATACCGAAAATGATACTCGTTACCAAACTACCTCTTGTAGTACCGAAAATACCAATCTCAACTGGTATTACGGAAGCGAGTAAAATTGCTAATACAATAAAACCGATTATTAATAATGATAATAATAATTTAAAACTGAAAACATGATTAGTTTGAATGATTTTATCAGGTGCAGTAAATGCACTTTTAAAGAAACCTTTACTTTCATTTGTTACTTGTTTAGCTTGTTGACCTATTTGACTTTGTTGTTGATTGTGATTGTGTTGATTTTGAGGAATTTCTCGATGTTGAGGTCTTTGGTGGTATGTAGAGAGATTTGATTGTTGGATATCATTATGTGACTGCTTAGATTGTAATGTTGAATCTGCTACGTCATTTTCATTTGATCTAGTCTCATCATGAGATGTTGAATCAACATTTTGATGAGTCGCTACGTTGTTTTCTTTATTATTTGATGTTATGTTTTGTTCTTCATCATTCTTTTCAGCTTTTGTTATTTCACTTTCTGCATTTCTGACTGACTGTGGATGTCGACTTATTTTATGCCCACATTCACCACAGAATAAATCATCATCTTCTATTGGATTACCGCAATTCGGACAATGCATATAAAACCCTCCTACAATAAATATTTTGTAATCTTTTAAATTATATCATTTTATTTATATTGTTTTCTACAAAAATCTAAAAATCTTATTTATTTAATCGGGTATAGTGAATTGTGGTATATAGATTTCATATAAAGGAGTATATATTTTCCGCCACTTTTTCAACTCATATATTCTCAAATTGACTTATAGTAATAGCATGACATTTTACTTCATTATTACTATTTAGACATTTATTTCAAAACAATATCATTGAAATATAAAAAAGAGTCTGGACATCCATCTACCTTGTGTCCAGACTCTTAATCATCCTCTTAGTAATTTATTGGTTCAATCATCATCTTATTTATAACTTTTCAGTTTTTTGATTTTAAAATCGATAATGAACCTATCAATTGAGAATGAATTCCATCTCATCTCTTATACATTTGATATCGTATTTTCTTTCTCATTTATCATTTCTATAATTTCATTATTTTCATTTAACACAGCTACTTTTGGTGAGTGATTTACCATTTCATCTTCATTTAATTGTGCATATGTCATAATAATAATGACGTCTCCAACTTCAACTAGTCTTGAAGCCGCGCCATTTAAACACATCTTTCCACTACCACGTTCTCCAGCAATGACATATGTTTCAAATCGAGCACCATTATTATTATTAACAATAGCAACCTTTTCATTGGGTAAAATATCAACCGCATCTAATATATTGGCATCTATTGTTATACTTCCAACGTAATTTAAATTAGATTCTGTAACTCTAGCCCTATGGATTTTTGAGTTCATAAATGTTCTAATCAATATAGTCATCTCCAATAATTATATTATCTATCAATCTTGCTTTAGAAAATTTAACTGCCAATGATATGAATATTCGTCCATGAATCTCTGATTGTTGTATAAGATTTGGATAACTATAAATACCCAAATCATCAATATGTCCACTTATATTTTTGTTTAAATACGCAGCGATTTGACTTATAATCTCATTGCTATCTCGTTCACCCGCTTCATACAAATTCTTTGCTAAGCGTAAACTTTGATATAAATGTTTTGCCTCTCTTCGTTCTTCAGAGGTCAAGTAAATATTTCTAGAGCTTTTGGCTAAACCATCTTTTTCTCTTACGATATCAATGCCAATAACGTGTACAGGAAGATTAAAGTCTTTAACCATTTTTTCAACAATAGCTAATTGTTGCGCATCCTTTTTCCCGAAATAGGCATAATCTGGTTGTACAATATTAAATAATTTGTTGACCACGGTCACAACACCTTCGAAGTGTCCAGGTCTTTGTGCTCCCTCTAATACTTGTGCCAAGTGTCCAACTTTGAGATGAACACCTAATTCTTCTGGATACATTTCATCTACACTTGGATGGAAAACATAGTCCACGTTTAACTTTTTTACTGCATCCACATCATCATCGAGTTGACGTGGATAAGCATCAAAATCCTCATTTGGTCCAAACTGCAAGGGATTCACAAATATACTAATAACCGTGAGATCATTTTCGTTTACAGATTGCTTCATCATGGTTAAATGACCATCATGTAAAGCTCCCATAGTCGGAACGAATCCTATTGTTTTACCTTCACGTTGATATTGTTTAACAATAGATTGCATTTCATTAATTTTTGTAATAACTTTAGTCATGTTGCTCTACCTCATCCATAATACGTTTTTTATAAGTATGCTTTTCAGAAGGAAACGCCCCGTCTTTAACCTCTTCATTATATTGCCTTAATCCATCAATACCGCTTGAAAAGTCTGCAAATTGTTTAACAAACTTAGCGTGTCGATCAACACCATAATTTAACATATCATGATAAACTAATACTTGTCCGTCAGTATCTTTACCTGCCCCTATACCTATAACTGGAATAGTGAGTTGCTGACTAATCTCTCGAGCTAAATCACTAGGTATGGCTTCTAAAACCAGTACTACTGCACCAGCAGTTTCCATAGCTTTAGCATCTTTGATAAGTTGCATAGCGGCTGCCTTTGTATCCCCTTGAAGTTTATACCCCATTACACCTACACTTTGAGGTGTAAGACCTAAGTGAGAAACAACAGGTATACCCATTTTAGTTGCTTTTTGAATAAATGATGTAAGATGAGCCCCTTCTACTTTGACAGCGTTAGCATTCGTGTTTTGATAAAGCTTAAGTGCATTTTTTAAATCTTCTTCATCACTTAAACCAACAGTCCCTATAGGCATATCAACAACTATAAATGTATCCGGAGCACCTCTTTTAACAGCCTTACCATGATGAATCATATCGTTCAATGTTACTTGAACAGTACTATCATATCCTAACACTGTCATTCCTAAAGAATCTCCTACTAAAATCATGTCAATTTCAGCTTGTTGTGCTTGCTTAGCACTAGGATAATCATAAGCTGTAACCATAGAAATCTTTTGCTGTGATGCCTTCATTTTGTTTAAATGATTTAAAGTTTTCAATTCATTTCACCCTCAATTTCCTTTATTATTAGCAATAGTATAATGAATCGTAAAAAGAAAGGAAAGAATAAAGTTATGACAATTGCCATTATAGGTTCAGGTGCAGTGGGTACAACGTTAGCTGTTGAATTAAAAAAAGTTCTACCAGATACGGAACTCATCGGCCGGCAAAATAAATTAATGACCTATTTCCCAGAAAATACTTCAAATGGATGTCATATTAAAGTGACTTCATTTAATCATATTAATCATACTTTTGATGTCATTATCATAGCTGTTAAAACACATCAATTGGATGACGTCATTAAACAATTACCTAAAATCACTCATGATAATTCGCTCATTATCTTAGCACAAAATGGCTATGGACAGCTTAATAAACTTCCATATCAACATGTCTTTCAAGCAGTCGTCTATATTAGCGGGCAAAAAGTCAACAACAAGGTTCAACATTTCAGAGATTACCAACTATGTATTCAAGATAGCACACTAACTCGTCAATTCAAGCAAATGGTTCGTCCTTCCAAAATAGAGGTGGTTTTACAAGAAAATATTGAAAAAAGCATTTGGTATAAATTATTAGTGAATTTAGGTATAAATACCATCACTGCTATTGGACATCAACCAGCTAAAATTTTAAAATCTCCTCATATTGAGTCGATATGTCGTCGTATATTAGTTGATGGTCTTAAAGTTGCTAGAGCTGAACAAATTAACTTTGAAGATCATATCATTGATGATATTTTAAATATCTATAATGGTTATCCAGACGAAATGGGAACAAGTATGTATTACGATGTCATTAACAAGCATCCTCTTGAAGTCGAGGCCATACAGGGTTATATATATAAATGTGCAAAAAAACATCATTTAGAAACACCCTATCTAGATATGGCTTATACATTTTTATACGCTTATCACCTCGAATACACCCAACCAGATTGATATCTTAGGTGAATCATTCATTAAAGAATATGACTTTTTCTCAAAGAAATGTCTTTATTCTACAAATAAACAGCCTCATATTTGAAATGCGTTTACTTTATAAATTCTAACCATCATAAACATACAACAAAGCCTAGAACACAAATTCATGTCCTAGGCTTTATTAACGTACAGACAATCTATCTATACTTGAATTGAAGATGTTGTTTATATCAAACTTTTTCAATTGTAGTATAAGAACCCCCAACATTGAGAGTTTCATTCAGAAATTTTCTATGTTGGGATTCGTTACCAGGATAGGACAATATATTCAATACATATTTTATCCTATCCCTCATCTATTTAGTATACAAATCATCTTAGTCTATAATGTTTGGAGTTAAGGTACATCTAGCTAACAATTATTCAGCTTCTCTGATTTCATCAGCTATATCTTTATAGTCAATATCTGCATCAGTAAATGATTTAGCATCTACTGGGAAGTGTTGTTCAAATGTTTCAAAGTTTTGTATTTCAACAGTCACATCATCCACTTCAAAGTCTAAAATATGACCACCGAAATCACGATCATCATTTGCAAAGTGAATATGGAAACCAGCAGAACCAATACCATGGAATAATTCTGGAGTGAAGAAACCTACGATTGAACCTTTGATATTTTCACGTGTTTCTTCAGGTTGTCTACGAGCTGAATCAATTAAACGTGTGTATGGAGGTTCTTGACCAGGCATCATACGTACATGCATTTTTTTAAACGTTCCTGAAATTTTAACTGCTGAGAACATATTTTCACTTGTCATTTGTTTTTTAACTTCATCAAATACTTCTTCTTGATTTTTATTAGAAGTTTTAAAACTTGAGTCTGCTTTGAATTTTGTAACTGTTGCATATGGTGTCATTTCGTCGCCTGTCAATTCTATAAACTCTTTATGTTCATTTGCATGATAAGCTTTACCATCAACAAAAATTACTTCTCCATCAGAACCTGTAAGCGTAGCAATACCTAAATCACCATGTTCTAATAAGTCATTAATTGAAGCAGTTCCTTCTAATAAACCTGCCATTAAAGTTCCTAATGTTCCGTGTTGATACAATACATTAGTCATTCATAATCACTCCTATTAATATTCATTACTTGAAGAAACGCATTCTAAGGTAGCCTTTCAACCTTAGAGTGCGTTCTATTAAAATTCAACTTAGTATCATTGGTTAATATATTAATTTAAAGCATTTGGTAACATGTTTGTAGATAATTTAACATTATCTGCATAATTAACTGGGATATCAATTAATACTGGACCATCAGTTTCGTAACCCTCTTTAAGTGCCGCCTCTAATTCTTCTTGATTAGTGACACGTAATCCTTTAGCGCCAAATGATTCTGCATATTTTACATAATCAACTGGTCCAAATTCTACACCTGCAGAGCGTTTATATTTCATTTCTTCTTGGAATTCAACCATGTTATAACGACCATCATTCCAAATTAATTGAATGATATTTAAGTTTTTACGTACTGCAGTTTCTAATTCTTGTCCTGAGAATAGGAAACCACCGTCTCCAGCTACAGAAACAACTTGTGTATTTGGACGTACAAGTGCAGCTGAAATAGCCCATGGAAGTGCAACACCTAAAGTTTGCATACCGTTACTGAATAGTAAATGTCTAGGATTGTAACTTCTGTATTTACGAGCCATCCAAATGTAATGGCTTCCCACATCTACAGTTACAGTAGTATCATCAGTTAAAACTTTTTGCATTGTTTCAATGATTTCAACTGGGTGCATCACACCTTCTTTGTGAGTTGCTTTAATTCCAGTTGCTTCTATGATTTCGCCTCTTAATTTTTCAAGTTCATCTAAATGATTTTGATTAATAAATGGTTCATTTACATGTTCAGAAATCATATCAATTGTACCTGCAATGTTTCCGATTAACTCTTTAACTGGTTGCATGTAATTTGTGATTTCAGCATGTTCTTCGTCGACATTGATGATTTTAGTATCTAATTCTTTATTCCAGTTACTTGCTTCATATTCAATAGGGTCATAACCGATTGTGATAACTAAATCACTTTTTCTAAGTAATTCGTCACCGACTTGGTTTCTAAATAAACCAACACGACCGAAGAAGTGATTTTCTAATTCGCGACTAATTACACCGGCACCTTGGAATGTTTCAACAACAGGTAAGTTTGTTTTTTGAACTAAACGGCGAATAGCTTCTGTTTCAGCTTGGCTTGAACTTCTCATTCCAGCTAATAATACTGGGAATTTAGAATTTTTAATAGCCTCAATCACTTCATTGATTTCTTGTTCTGAAGGTACACCAAGATGTGGTTTTTGACATAATGAAATTGCATCAGCTTTGACAGGTGATGAAATAACATCTTGTGGAATACTGATAAAGCTCGCTCCATTTTTACCTGAAGTGGCTGTACGCATTGCATTCGTAATAACCTCTGATAGTGATTCTGGATCTTGTACTTCTGCACTATATTTAGTTGAGGATCTAAGTAATGATGCATTATCAATACTTTGATGTGTTAAACGTAATAAGTCATTTCTTTTAACTTGACCACCGATAGCTAATACAGGGTCACCTTCAGAAGTTGCAGTTAATAAACCAGTAGTTAAGTTACTTACCCCTGGGCCACTTGTAGTAATAGCCACACCTGGTTTTCCTGTTAAACGACCAATACCTTGTGCAATCATCGCTGCATTTTGTTCATGACGCGTAACGACTAATTCAAGATCGTCATCCTCTAGTGCATTAAATAAGTAGTCGATTTTTGCACCTGGAATACCAAATACATACTCAACTCCATTATTTTTTAAAGTATCAATTACCATTTGTGCTGCAGAATATTGTTTTTCCGCCATTTATATTCATTTCCTTTCAAAAATTAAGTTCATTCAAAACATCTTCGTCATTCTTATAAGTTTTAAACTAAATGTTTTATAGAATCATAAGTGTCTTCTAAAGTTTTCACTGATTTTTCTAGTAATTGTAGTTCGTTATCATTTAATGGTGTTTCATAAATTTTAACTGCACCATTTTGATTGATAAGTGTTGGTAAGCCAAGATAAACATCTTTAAATCCATATTGACCATTAAGTTGACTAGAAACTGTCAAAATACTATTTTCATTATTTAATAAAGCTTTAGAAATACGTAAAAGTGCTAGAGCTATACCATAATACGTAGATCCTTTAGCTTGAATGATATCGTAAGCAGCATCTCTTGTATTAATATAAATTTCATTCGCTTTAGCATCGCTACCAGTTTCTTCTTTCAATGTATCATACACTGAAATACCTCCAACGTTTGCTTGAGACCAAACTGCAAGTTCAGAGTCACCATGTTCACCTATAATGCTAGCGTGAACACTACTTGCAGTAACACCTAATTCTTTACTTATTAAATATCTGAATCTTGCACTATCAAGCACTGTACCAGAACCAATAACACGTTCAGCTGGTAAACCTGTAACTTCTTTAACATAACGTGTTAAAATATCAACTGGGTTTGCAGCAATTAAGAAGAAACCATCAAAGCCACTATCCATGACACTAGTTACGATACTTTTCATGATTTTAGTATTTTTCTCAACAAGTTGTAAACGAGTTTCACCCGGTTTTTGAGGTGCACCTGCTGTAATAACAACTAAATCTGCATCTTTACAATCTTCATATTCTCCAGCTTTTACAGTCACTGGTGAAGAACTGTAAAGTGCACCATGGTTTAAATCTTTAACGTCTGCTTCCACTTTATCTTTTGCAATATCAATAATTACAAATTCATCTGCAATTCCTTGAGTCACCATAGCAAATGCATAACTTGAACCTACGGAACCGTCTCCTACTAGAACAACTTTTTTCCCAAATTTTTTCATTTTAACGAACTCCTTCATAATAAAGTTACACAAATAACTGTGTTAGCTTATTTGTATAATATTTCTATTAAAATAACTAGAATTTTACTTCAGTTCAGATATAAAAAATTCATTTTAATGACAATTTTTCAACACTTTTCTGAAGTAATCAACTCAGCGACTAACTTTATTACGTTTATTATTATAGTACGTGACAAAGTATTAATAAAATACATAATAACGATGTTAACCATTCATAAAAGGAATAGGTTTCCTATAGAAAAATGTAATACTTTGTTTGTTCATATATGAAATAAACGAATGTGAGTTAATCGCGGTCTTTTTTCGACAATAAAGACATCAATTCAATGCCTTTATTAAAAGACTATCTACTAGGCCATACCCACCTCTATGTATAAACTAACAATTAAATACAGTGAATTCCAAATATTTATCAATAAATATAACGTCAAAGCATCAAAAAATCGTAATTGATTAAAATATCTACCGTCCCATACTTTTTCAAGAATTTATAATATAAAGGTTTAACATCGGCACATTTTAAAACTAAGCCATCAAATTCCAATACACAAAACACCTGAGACAAATATCAATTTCCCAGGCTCCTCAGTTATTTAAGTATAAACACCTACTTGAAAAGCACACTTCAATTTATGTACTAGTCATTTTAATATTTAAATAGTGGAGCAAGAACTATTAGTGTACCTTAATGAATTTTAAGTGCATATGTACAATACATTAAAAATGTGTTCGTGCCTCTAACATATCTTTGACGTTATTAAAAATAGACAAGTTGTTATATCGACTTTGATATAAAATCCTTTACTAAATATTGACCTATGTTGGTTTCATCTCAGAAATAAATTCGATCCATTTGCGAGTTACATGATTGAGATAAGCATCTTTTCGCCATATCACTCCAAGATGCCATGATAATTCAACATTCTCTAATTGAATGGACGTTACGTTATTCCCCATTAAATTAACTAAACTTTCTGGAACGATACTTATTCCAATTCCTTGTTGAATCATGTTAGCGATAAAGCTAATTTGAGAAATATTAGCAACAGTTTTAGGGTAATAGCCTAACCTTTTACAATTCTCTATAATTTGATCTTTTAAATAATAATCATCATGAAATAAAACAAACTCTTCATCTTTCAAATCTGCCATGTCTACTTTATTTAAATGTGCTAAGTGGTGGTCATTACTTACTACTAATAGTAATTCCTCGTTATACAAAGAAGTTGAATGAAATTCAGTGTGATCTACAGGTAGTGTAGTAATACCAATATCCACATCATCATTAGATGTTAAGTTCTCAACAATTTTACCACCACCCTCAATCACTTCATATGTCACATTAGGATAGAGTCTGTGAAACTGATTCAATGCATTTGTAAACATTTGAACATTCATCATTGGTGATAATCCTATTTTAATATGACCTTTTTGAACGTTCACAATGTCATTCATTTCTAAAGATAATTTCTCGAATAAAGCTAAAAATTCTAAACTATTATCATAAAATGTTTGACCTATATCTGTTAGTTTTATTTGTTTTTGTGACCGGTCAAACAATGTAATATCATATTCATTTTCAATATTTTTAATCGCTTTGCTGATTGTTGACTGCGCAATGTATAAGTGTTCAGATGCTTGCGTCATACCACCTTGTCGTACAACTTCTACGAAATATTTAATTTGTTTAATTTCCATTTATATTCATCCTTAATTATCAACATTTGATTGATGGATATTTCTTCTCATAGAACCATCGTTTGATATCTAGCATTTTTTCATCGACATAACTTCTTCAATTATTCATTTACACTAACACTGATTAGACAATAAATCCGTGTATATAATTGTTTCAATTGACTAATACCGATTATTTTTCATCATTATCATGATGCTCTCTTTTACGATAACATGTTTTACAAATATAATTACTTTACTAATTTATAAATCATGTGAAGAAATACATGCCAAATACCATAATTTAAAATTCTTGTGATATTAACATTCAATTTATATCTTTTTTGGCCCTATTGAAATTTAACTATATAAACTTAATCACTGTGAAAATAATTTTTATTAATTTTTCAGAATTTTTAGACAAAATATTTATCTTCTGTGCTATTATATTAATTATCAGAATCAGCCAACTCATTTATCTACATGTAGATGATTTTTAATACGTATTGTTAAGGAATGTTTGCTGACTCATGTTAATAGTAAGTTGATGTTATGGAGGTTTGTTATGGGAAGTTTTTTTAATCGGATGACTCGGAAAGAGAATCCTACTATTTATCAAAATAAAGATGGGCATCTTAAACGCACGCTACGTGTACGCGACTTTCTTGCACTAGGTGTTGGTACAATTGTTTCTACATCTATCTTCACTTTACCAGGTGTTGTCGCGGCTGAGCATGCCGGACCTGCTGTTTCGTTGTCATTCTTATTAGCTGCTATTGTGGCAGGTCTTGTAGCCTTTACTTATGCAGAAATGGCATCTACAATGCCTTTTGCAGGATCAGCTTATTCATGGATTAATGTACTTTTTGGTGAATTATTCGGATGGGTTGCCGGTTGGGCGCTTTTAGCAGAATACTTTATTGCTGTTGCTTTCGTTGCTTCCGGCTTTTCTGCTAACTTAAGAGGTCTTATTGCACCATTAGGTATTTCTTTACCTAAATCATTATCTAATCCATTTGGAAGTAACGGTGGTGTCATTGATATCATTGCTGCTGTAGTGATTATTTTAACTGCATTACTATTATCACGCGGAATGAACGAAGCTGCTCGTATGGAAAATATATTGGTTATTCTAAAGGTGTTAGCCATCATTTTATTTGTGATTGTAGGGCTCACTGCGATAAATTTCAGTAACTATATACCATTTATTCCAGAACATAAGGTTACTGATACTGGTGACTTTGGAGGTTGGCAAGGTATTTATGCTGGAGTTTCAATGATTTTCTTAGCTTATATTGGTTTTGACTCTATTGCTGCTAATTCAGCTGAAGCGATTAATCCACAGAAGACAATGCCTAGAGGAATCTTAGGATCACTCATAGTAGCTATTGTATTGTTTGTTGCCGTAGCACTTGTTCTTGTTGGCATGTTCCACTACTCTCAATATGCTGATAATGCAGAGCCAGTAGGTTGGGCATTACGAGAAAGTGGTCATGGTATTATTGCTGCAATTGTTCAAGCAATTTCTGTTATCGGTATGTTCACTGCATTAATTGGTATGATGCTTGCAGGTTCACGTCTATTATATTCATTTGGACGAGATGGTTTACTCCCTTCTTGGTTAAGTCAATTAAATCACAAACATTTACCTAATCGAGCACTTGTCTTACTTACAATCATTGGTGTAGTTATCGGATCAATGTTCCCGTTTGCTTTCTTAGCACAATTGATTTCCGCAGGTACCCTTGTTGCATTCATGTTTGTGTCACTAGCCATGTATCGATTAAGAAAACGCGAAGGGAAAGATTTACCTAAGCCAGAATTTAAATTACCTTTATATCCTATTTTGCCTGCAATTACATTTATATTAGTATTGCTAGTATTTTGGGGATTAAGTTTTGAAGCTAAATTGTATACACTGATATGGTTTATTGTAGGTATAATTATTTATTTAATTTATGGAATTAGACATTCCAAAAAGAATGATGAAGAAGCGTATCAAGTACCTAGAGAATAAATGAAAGACCCATAGATTAAATTAAAATATAGGGAGTAGGACAACGAACTCGTTATGAATTCTGTCCCACTCCCTATATTAATATTGTTATTTAGTGTCGAGGCTTTGCTATTCATCTACTTTTTTCTTACCAACCTTGACCACTAATGTCATATTGATTTAATTCTCCTCTTTCCAACTTTTCAAGCGCCTGTTCTATTGTATCTAATGCTTTATCAAGTTGCTTATAGGTAATCACAAGTGGTGGTTGAAATCTTAAAACATTACCCGCAACTGCTATGATAATCACACCATTTTCAAAGCAGTAATTACATATCTTTAATGCTGCTTCAGAATCTCTAGTTTTCTCAATTTTATTTGATACTATGTCTATTCCAATTGATAATCCAATACCTCGAACATCACCTACATATTGGTAACGTTCTATCCATGAGTCTATTCTTTTTCTAACGTAACTCCCTTTTTTCCATGAAGCGTTTAGTAAATCTTCATCTTCAATCATCTTTATCGTTGCTAAGGCTGCCTCACAACTTACAGGATTTGCACCAGTTGTAAATAAATGTGCAGGTGCTTCAAGACTTTCCATGATTTCTTTACGACCTACAATCGCAGACATTGGTAAACCTCCAGCTAATGACTTTCCAAATGTCATTAAATCTGGAGTAAAATGATAATGATCTACGGAACTCCACTTTCCCGTACGACCTAATCCTTGTTGGATATCATCAACTGCAATAAGAATATTGTGAGCTTGGCAAAGCTCTTGTAATGCTTCAAAATAACCTGGTACGGGTTCAAGTAAGCCACCGTCACCTTGAATTGTTTCAACCACAATACATGCCACTTCCTCCGCAGGGACGTATTTTGCAAACATTTCTTTTAAAGGCGCTAAATATTCCTCAACCGTGTTAGGTTTAGCTTGATCAAACATCCCCCTATACTTATCGGGAAAAGGTATATGGTAAAATCCATTAAGTAATGGTCCATAATGCTTACGCATATTCAAACTAATTGAAGACATTGATAATGAACCAAATGTTGAACCATGGTATGCATTGGTAAAACTTATGATGTATGGACGTCCTGTATACGCACGTGCAAACTTTATAATCCCATCATTAGCATCAGAGCCACTTAATCCGAAAGTAACTCTCTTCTCATAATTTCCAGGAGCAATGTCACATAATTTTTTTGATAATCGCACTAACGGTTCATGATACATATATGCCGGTGTATAATGAATGAATTTCTCAGTTTGGTTCTTAATTGCTTCAACTACTGGCTTCGGAGCGTGACCCACATTTTGTGAACTTGCACTTGCTAATAAATCAATATAAGACTTACCCTCTATATCGATTAACGTGGCTCCATAACCATGATCAATAACTAGAGGATAATATTTAATCCGTCCAGAATGTGCAAAATAACGTTCATCTTCATCTATCAAATGACTAACTTTACTCATTGAGTTCCCTCCCAATAATGACTCTTTTTAATATAGCTATCTACATTTGAAGCTATAAAACTATCAACTGCTATCGTTTTAAAATAAATCAATACTAATAGGATAGTAATCAATATACTAACAATTTTCAGATTTGTAAATATTTTCTGATAATTAAAAATATTTTCGTTACGAATCTTTTGTGGTAAAGAAATATATGTCCTTGAGGCTTAGAAGATATGTTTAAAGGGAATATAGAATAAAATATTTTACGGAGGATATTAATATGAATGGGTTAAAAATATTTTATCATTTATTATACGCAACCACGATTAGCGTGCTATTACTTATTTTAACTATATAAATGGATGTGTTACTACAAAACACACACTTAACTCAGTTATTACTCAATATTGATTTTTTAATCAACCCTGATGAAGTGCCAACAATTATCGAAGTACTGATTCATTTAAGTATCGGAATATTGATTTATATCACCTTTTTAATTATCTATCATTATTCAAAATTCTTGTATCGTCTAGCATACTTACCTTTAGTATTAATATTTGCTTTGATGTATCCACTTCTCGTTTTTCTTGCGCAACTCTCAATTTTTTTCTTTAGTTGGAACGAATTTGCATGGTGGTTAGTTGCACATCTTTTTTTCATTATTTTAATGGCGAGTTGTCTACCTATCATTTCGAAAAAAACTTTATGATTTTAAAACTCATATCTCAATGTCTTTTACATATTATAAAATAAATATTGGCAGTAGAAACATCATAGATAATTAGACTATGATATCTCTACTGCCCTATTAGTTATTCTGGCTCTCCATCTTCATCATACTTCGTTACTTCTCCATCTTTATCGATAATATAAGATCCTTCTAAATGACCTTCTTTATCTGTAAATGAGAACCCCCAACTACCATCACTATCTTTTTCTGGTTCTTTGTAAATATATGTGTCTGTATCTAATTGATGCCCTTCGTAGTCTTCAACTATATCGATAACATTACTTCGTGTCACCGTTACTTCATCAGAACTGCTTGATTGATTTTCCGATTCAGAAGTATCGTCTTCATCTTTTAAATTATCACCAACTGAAAATTCAGTCCTCATCATCTGACTTATCTTATTGATTTCACTTTCACTTGCGTTGTATAACTTAACTGTACGTGCATCATCTATAATGCGCTGAGATTCTCTTTTAGAGTAATCAGCGTCACGCCAACTCCCTTGAAAATGTGATGGTACATTATATATTGTAATTGTGCCATCTCCATTATTTTTATAATAAACTGAACCTGCTGCAGTAACACTTGCTGTTAACAATTCTGTTCCTTCAGGTAGTTTAGCTGATTCGTCTGGGTGATAGGGATCTAAAACTTTATTAGAAATATTTTGATGTACAATTTCTAAATCGTCAAAAGGAAGGTCACTATCACCTCTATAGCTATCTAAAGCAGTTAACCAAACTTGAGCATAGTATTTATTCGAATGGGTATCTTGTTGTGTGTCTTGCTGATTACCTCCTATTTGATTTCTACTTGTACTTGATTTTGAATCTCTGTTATTTTTATCCCCTGATTGTTGATCATCATTTATCGTTGAGCTTCCTTTATTATCACTATCTCCAAGACCACAACCGGCTAATATTAATACTGTAAACGCACATATCACTGCTAATTTCTTCAATTCAAATACTCCCCTACATTCTAATCTATTTAACACAACAAAATAAGCCACTTTATAAAATAATTATAAACTAACTATTTTTAAAAATGTACAACAATTTAACAGATTATTAAAACTTCGCTATTTACGAAGCAATACTTGACGTCTGTTTTACTGCTGTATCATTAGCAATGATTTATAATTATTAAGATTTTTAACGTATCTTAAAATTTGTATTTGAATTCTTTTAAACCACTATTATCTCGCAATCAAGGTGCTAAACTATAATCGTAAAGTAATTTAAATACATCATATATCATCAATTCGAAATGGGGTTATCAATGTGAAAAAGATTTCTCTAATTGCAACGACTGTATTAACAGGATTATTATTATTTCCAAGTGTCAATGACACAACGACACATGCAGCCGAAGTAACATCTCATGATGCACAAGCTGTAGCAATTCAAGCTATGAAAAATAGTGGTGGCAATCCGGACTTACAAAATTTCAAAAAAGTTAAGGATAAAGGGGATTATTTCACAATTGATATAAATAATAAATCTGGTGCTGGTGTCGGTACTTATAAAGTATACAAAAATGGTGTGGTGCTATATAAAAGTGGATATTATGGAGAATATAGTCAACTCAATTCACCACAATGCTATGTTGCACAAGATATTGCTACAACATCTTCACAAGTAAAACAACACTCTACTCGACAGACACAAGCAGTGGATAGCACACGTGAACTCAATTCATATTACGTAGGTCAAGTTCAATCTTCTGACTTACCACAACAAAGCTCATCTGATACGCTACCGAATACTGGTATGAAAGATAAAAATTTCAATACAAATGGTATAATAAGTCTATTTTTACTCACTGCTGGTTTCATTGCACTTTACCATCAACCTTTACGTAAAATGACATAGTTCTTTGAATATCATTTTGGGATGGTATGATGTTGCACCACGATGATGTCTGAATTCAGTCTTAGGAATTGTTTCTACAAAATCATTTGTGGGGATAAGAACTGAAGTATCCTTTGGTAAAGTAAGTTGAGTCATATTATAATCTTTATATATTAGGCACCTCGTTAAATTAGTTTAGTGGTATTTATTAAATTATACGAAAAGGGCCTTATTTTTTAAGTATTTCAATGTAAAATGTTATATAAACACAAAATATTTTGGCGATACTCTTGAGGGAACAGGACAAGCTGAAGACTACAAGATGAAGCTGTCCCCTAAGAAAGCGAGCCAACAATACGGTAGTATTGTAAATAAAGAAGCCAGTAAATGAATTTATAAAAAACTCATTTACTGGTTATTTTGCTAGAAATTATGTGCCAATCTCTCCTTTTAATTTCAATATTTGTAAAATAAATAGTTAAGTAACTAAAAGTATAACTAAACTATAGTTTGTAAAATATTTTGAACACACTCTCCTACCAATAACATAAATATTGAAACAAGCTTGATAATAGCGCATTTTAATCCACTATCGACTACCCATATGTAAAAACCCTTGAGTCAATGACTTAAGTTTCATATTAATCGAACATGAACGAATCCCCAATTCTTTTACAAAATTTTGAAGAATATATCACTTTTTCAATAACGTTGAATAGAATTTAACTACCTGGGTAAACATCATAATGTAATTGCTAAAACTAACGTAATCTATACGTTTTTATAAATAAAAGGAGGACATCATAATGAAATATATTGTGGTAGGTACATCTCATTCAGGATATGAAGTAATCCAAACATTGCTTAAAGAAGATGAAAATGCTGATATTCAAGTTTTTGAAAGTGCAGATCAACCGTCCTTTTTATCTTGTGGTATTCAAAGTTATCTTGAAGACATCTCATCATCACTAGATGATTTACATTACGCATCCGTTGACTCTTATAAGGCACAAGGTGTAAACATTCATACGAATAGCACAGTCACAGATTTAGATACTGACAATAAGACTGTTACAGTTGAACACCAAGGTCAAACATCAACTTATTCTTATGATAAATTGTTCCTAAGTCCCGGCGGTAAACCTGTTACACCTCCAGTCGATGGAATTGAAAAATATAAACATGTATTATTTATGCGTGGACGCGATTGGGCAAATCAAATTAAAGAACGCATGAAAGATGCCAAAAAGGCTGTTGTAGTCGGAGGTGGCTATATAGGTATTGAAGCTGCTGAAGCTTTTGCTAAAGCAGGCATAGATACTACAATCGTAGATGTCGCTGATCGTATATTAAACACTTACTTAGATAAAGAGTTTACAGACGTATTAGAAACAAATGCACAGCAACACGGTCTTCATTTTAAAGGTGGCGAAACAGTACAATCACTTTCAGGAAATCAAAATGGCGAAGTAACTACTGTAGTTACCGACAAAAATGAATATGACGCAGATACTGTCTTATTTGCTGTAGGTGTCGAACCGGCTACCGAGTGGCTAAAAGATAAAATAGATTTAGGTAAAAAAGGAATTATAAACATTAATCACCAACAACAAACATCTGCTAAAGATGTCTATGCAGGTGGCGATGCGACATTAGTTCCTTTTGCACCAGTATCTGAGGATCGTTATATTGCATTAGCAACAAATTCAAGACGTCAAGGCGTTGTCGCAGCAAAAAACATGTTGGGTAAAGAAATGACAATGCCACGCGTTTCTGGTACTTCAGGTTTACAATTATTTGATTATAAATTTGGACAGACTGGCATTCATGGTACAGAAATCGATAATTATGATGGCAATTTAGGTCAAACATACGTAGAAGAATTGATTCGTCCTCAATTTATGCAAGATGATACGAAAATTCATATGAAAATTATTTATGATAAAGACACTCACCGTATACTTGGTGGTCAAGTCATGTCAGAAGAAGATATTACTGCTTCTATTAATACAATTTCAGTAGTAATATCTGCTGGTTTCACACTTGAACAACTCGCTGTCCAAGATTTCTTCTTCCAACCTGATTATGATAGACCATGGCATTACCTTAATGTTTTAGCTCAACAAGCATTGGGTGATACATTTGGTAGCGATAAGATGTTGTTCTAAATCTCTTAATCTGATATAGGAAAAAGTACTTATAAGCCTAGGTTATCTAACGTTGTCCTAGGTTGATTTAACCTTTATCAGTTGATAGTTAAATGCAAATACCAGTTAAACTTTTTGAATTCTATTCGTCGGTGTTTCTGACGATATGATGCATTTAAGGAAAATCATTGTTACGATTTATTTACATTTTACACATCTAAATCATAGTTAATTACAACAATTATGTGATTTTTCATCATTTTTAAGTAGAAAAACTTGAGATAAAAAGTAATTTTTATCATACTGTATATGAAAGTTATATTAAGGAGTGGAAAGTATGAATAAAGAACAATTAGAAAAAATGACTCATGGTAAAGGATTCATTGCTGCATTAGACCAAAGTGGTGGTAGTACACCTAAAGCACTTAAAGAATATGGTGTGAATGAAGACCAATACAGTAATGAAGACGAAATGTTCCAACTTGTTCACGATATGCGTACACGCGTTGTAACTTCACCTTCATTTTCACCTGATAAAATTTTAGGTGCGATTTTATTCGAACAAACTATGGATCGCGAAGTTGAAGGTAAATACACTGGAGACTATTTAGCGGATAAAGGCGTTGTTCCTTTCTTAAAAGTCGACAAAGGTCTTGCTGAAGAGAAAAATGGCGTGCAATTAATGAAACCAATTGATGATTTAGATGAAACTTTAGATCGTGCAAATGAACGTCATATCTTCGGTACTAAAATGCGTTCTAACATCCTTGAACTTAATGAACAAGGAATCAAAGATGTTGTTGAACAACAATTTGAATTCGCTAAAAAAATCATCGCTAAAGGTTTAGTACCTATTATCGAACCAGAAGTTAATATTAACGCTAAAGATAAATCTGAAATTGAGAAAGTTTTAAAAGCTGAAATCAAAAAAGGTTTAGATTCATTAAACGATGATCAATTAGTTATGTTAAAATTAACTATTCCTACTGAAGCTAACTTATATAAAGAATTAGCTGACCACCCTAATGTTGTACGTGTAGTAGTATTATCAGGTGGTTACAGCCGAGATGAAGCTAACAAATTGTTAAAAGATAACGATGAATTAATTGCAAGCTTCTCACGTGCATTAGCAAGTGACTTACGTGCTAGCCAATCACAAGAAGAATTCGATAAAGCATTAGGCGATGCTGTAGATTCAATCTATGATGCGTCAGTAAATAAAAACTAATTATTTATCAGTTCATAACGAACAATGTTTTCTCTAAACAACATCACATTGTCTAGAGAAATATTAAAACCGTGTGGTAGATTAATCTGACCACACGGTTTTTTTATACTTTACACACATTTTGTCCTTTGATTATTCATCGAACGACATACTACTTTCGATAATTTTTTTAAATACACCAAGTTGATAAGATGAAAAATCGTTTTGAGCACTTAAGAATGGCGCTGATGCAACTTCAACGTATTTATGATTATCATCACTATCTAATTCCGTTGGTGAAAATAGATAATAAGCTAATATGGCTGAGGAAATATCATTCTCTTCATCAGAATCACTGCCTAATATTGAAACTTGAGTGTATGGTTTCCCTTTATATTTCGTCTGTAAAATACCATATGATGTCGCTTTAGGATTTTTCAAACGCGTTAAATCTTCCAATGTCTTAACTTCTTCTAAGTCTTTAGCTTTAACCATTTTCTTTTTATCTAAAGCAAAAAATCCAGGTTGAATATTTGTAGCTACTAATTTACCTTCTTTAAATGTTGCAAGTATTTGAGCGTAGGACATAGGTTGCTTATTTTTACCTGTTTTTTTACCATCTGGATCTACATACATATAATTAATATGCTTAATATTTTTTTCCTTACTTTTCATTCGTTTAATCTCTACACCTTTTTTATCTTTAAAGAACTTATTAACTTCTTCAATGGATGATCCTTTAGATTCTTTTGTGTATTTATAATCTGCAAGTGTTACCTTATCCATTAATTTTTTATAGTCTTCCCAGCCTTGCAATCCCGTTTTATTTGTAAAACCTTTTTCTGTAATAAGTGCATCAATTTCATTAAGAACTGGCTTTTGTTTAAGATCCTTAGCTTCTTTTTCTAGTTCTTTATATTCATCCTCTTTTGTATATTCAGTCGCCACGTCCGTTTTTTTCTCAGAGCTTTTTGATGATGACTTTTCATTAGAAGATTGATCTGAATCATTGCTATTTGAACATCCCACAAGAGCAATTGACATCACAATTAATAAAATTCCCAAAAATTTTTTCATATTCTATCTCCTTTTAATTTTTATATACAGAGAAATAACAATTAAATATTCATTAGTTTTAAATTGCTATTTATAACTTTATAATACACTATTTAATGTTTTTAATATATAGTTACCTGTACATATTTTTATTTATTAATTTTAAAAAAGAATTTTCATTAATCATCTATCAATTAAAGAAAATATATGAAATATACTTTGTATTGAATTTTTTCGCTGCCTTATCAAAAGATATGATAGTTCACAATCTTGATTTAAATCCCTTTCATCTGCAAATTAACCATCGACTGTTAATATATAAAAATGCCTGAGACACTCATTGTCTCAGGCATTTAAAATATTAAATACAGCAACTTTACCTAATAAGGATTAATAGATAACGCTATATATTTTTATTTTGCTTTATTATAGAATCCTAATTCAAGATCTTTAGATGTTTGTTTACGTATTTTTCTCATTAATTGAACATCATCAATAAGTGATTCACCATATGAAGGAATCATTTTCTTGATTTTAGGTTCCCAGTCTTTCGCGTATTCAGGGAAGTTTTTCTCTAAAACTTCTAGTGCTACTGATACTGAAGTTGATGCTCCTGGTGATTCGCCTAGTAATGCAATAACTGAGTGGTCTTCAGAATTAACCACTTCAGTACCAAATTGGATAAATCCTTTACCATTCTCTTCAGTATCTTTAATAACTTGTACACGTTTACCAGCTGTGTAAACTTGCCAATCTTCATCACGTGCTTCAGGATAGAACGTACGTAAATGGTTCATACAACCTTCTTTTGTCATAATGACTTGGTCAAATGAATACTTAATTAATGGTAAGTTTTTAACTGCAGAAGCAAGTAAAGTCGTAATGTTATATGGTTTAATTGATTTGAATAAATCCAAGTTAGAACCATGTTTTAGGAATTTAGGCCCCACGTTTGCAAATGGCCCAAATAATAATGTTCTTTCACCATCAATGTAACGTGTATCTAAGTGAGGTACCGTCATTGGTGGTGTACCAGGTGGTTCTTTACCATAAACTTTAGCATCGTGTTGTTCAATAACTTGTGGATTTGTACAAGCAATAAATTGTCCACTGATTGGGAATCCACCTAAATGTTTACTTTCTGGAATGCCAGTTTTTTGTAATAGTGGAATTGCGCCACCACCAGCACCGATAAACACATAATCAGTTTGATGTTCGAATACTTGTCCATTATTTAGATTTTTAATTTTAACTGACCATTTACCATTAGACAAACGTTCAAAATCAACAACTTCATGTTTGTATTGCACTTCAACGTTTGGTGAGTTTTTAAGATTTTGAGCCATTTTACGAGTTAATTCACCGTAGTTTACGTCAGTGCCTTCGTCTATTTTACTCGCTGCCATGTAGCCCTTATCTTCACGGCCTTTCATCATTAATGGAATCCATTTTCTCATTTCTTCAATATCTTCAGTATATTCGATATTATCGAACATAGGGAATTGCTTCATCGCTTCATAACGATCTTTTAAGAATTTAACGTTATTTTTACCACGAACAAAACTAATATGAGGTAATGGATTAATAAATTCTTTAGGATTTTGAATTTCTCCTGATTTAACTAAATGCCCCCAGAATTGTTTAGAAATTTCAAATTGTTCATTAATTTCTTTAGCTTTTTCAATATCAATTGAACCATCAGGTTGTTGTACAGTATAGTTCAATTCACATAAAGCTGCATGCCCTGTTCCTGCATTGTTACGTTCATTTGAACTTTCAATACCAGGACGATCTAGACGTTCATATAAATGAATGTCCCAATCAGGTGCAATCGTTTTCAACATAGAACCAAATGTAGTACTTAGTACACCGGCACCGATTAACACGACGTCTTTTTTGTCAGACATAGCCATAATGTTCACCTCTTGTGTAGTAGTTATCAAATTGCTTTCCAGCTAATTAGACGTCATCATTCTTGTTATATTACTTTATAACCTCAAAACCTTAGAAAAGAATCAAATCTAATAGCTTTTACATATATATGTTAAAGCAAGCACTTTGAAAAGTAAATTGTTAATAGTAAATTTATGACAATTTTATGATATATATTTTTATGAAAATTTAACGTTTAGCTAAAAACTTTTCAATATAAAATGCCGATTCCTCTATCGATTTATATTCTGTATTAATTACCGTTGCATTTAATTTTCTAAAAACTTCTTCAGCATAAGATAATTCTTTTTTGATACGCTCTAAACTATTGTAATTAGATTCTGAAGATAGTCCTAATGTTTCTGCACGATTACGTCGTATATTTGCGATATAATTGGGACTTGCTGTTAATCCAAATACCTTTAAATTCTTTTGTTGAAATACATTATCTGGAATAGCCACTTCAGGGACCAAAGGAATATTTGCAATCTTATATCCTTTATTAGCTAAGTACATACTTAATGGCGTTTTAGAGGTACGTGATACACCTACTATTAAAGCATCCGCTTCTCCAATATCTGTAAAATGCTTACCATCATCATATTTCACTGAATACTCAATTGCTTCTATACGCTTAAAATACTCATCATTAAGCTTACGCAACGCACCACTTTCCATTAATGGTTTAGCGTGTGTATGTTTTTTAATTATACTAATTAACTCAGACATGTAATCTACATAGGGAATTTGATGTTCATTTGCAAACTGATGACCTAATGCATTAAATGACTCACTCACTAATGTTGTTGCAACAATTGCATTCTGTTCTTTAGCTAATTGTAAGACATTTAAAAATTCTTGTTCGTCCTTAATATACGGAAATTTCTTAATTTCTACTTGAGTTAAATCTGGAAACTGTGTCAACGTTGCATGAATCATCCGTTGCGCTGTTTCTCCTATTGAATCTGAAACTATAAATAACTTTAATACTTCATTATTATCCTTCACCTTATCGCTCGCTTTCCTCCGCTTGACTCTGAGCTGTAGCTAAAATTGCACCCGGAACTCTAAATGGTGAACATGAAACATAATCAATTCCCCATTGGTTAAATTGACGAATTGATTTTGCATCGCCACCAAGCTCACCACATACACCAATTTTAATCTCTGGATTGGTATTTTTAGCTTGTTCAACGGCTAATTGAATTAGTCGTCCTACACCTTCTCTATCTAAAGTTTGGAATGGGTCAAGCTGTAAAATGTTATTTTCAGTATACACATTTATGAATTTTCCTGCATCATCTCTAGAGAAACCAAATGTCAATTGTGTTAAATCATTAGTACCAAAACTGAAGAAATCACAATGTTTCGCAAGGTCATTCGCAATCAAGCATGCTCTAGGCGTTTCAATCATAGTACCTATCATATATTGTATATCTTGTTGAGATTCTTTTTCTAAATGTGTAATTGTATTAACTAATCGTTCTTTTAAAGTTGTAAATTCTTCTACTGTTGACACGAGAGGAATCATAATTTCCGGCAGGCACGTTATCCCCTCTTTTTGAAGCTTAATAACACTTTCAATGATAGCTTCAACTTGCATCTCATATAACTCTGGATAAGTCACAGCCAAACGACAACCACGATGACCAAGCATTGGATTGACCTCATTTAAGTCAACGATTCGCTTGCGTAAGAACTCAGAAGATACATTCAGCTGTTGAGAAACATTGTTTATATCTTCTTCAGATGATGGTAAGAACTCATGTAACGGTGGATCAAGTAAACGAACAATCGTAGGTCTATCTTGAGATAATCTAAAAATTGTTTCAAAATCTTCTATTTGGTATGTTTTAATTTTTTCTAAAGCTTGTACACGTTCGTCATGATTTGAAGCTAAGATAAAACGGCGCATTTCTATTAAACGTTCAGGGCCAAAGAACATGTGCTCAGTACGAACTAAACCTATTCCTTTAGAGCCAAAATTATATCCAGCTTTTATATCTTGTGGTGTTTCAGCATTCATTCTAACTTGCAGTCTTGCAATCTCTTCAGACCAAGTCATAAATTGATCGAACTCTTCACTATGTTCAGCATTGACTGTTTCAATTGCTCCTAAATATAAATCACCAGCTGAACCATCTACAGAAACGATATCCCCTTCATGTAATTCACCTTCAGGATAATATACTGTTTTGTTCACTGTATCTATCTCTACATTCGAACATCCTGTCACACAACATTTACCCATTCCTCTTGCTACAACAGCAGCGTGTGATGTCATACCACCATGAGTTGTTACGATTGCTTCACTTGCTATCATCCCCTCAATATCTTCAGGTGATGTTTCCGGTCGCATTAACACTACTTTATTACCATTTTCAGCTTGAAGTTTTGCTTCCTCAGCAGAGAAGACTACTTTTCCTGTTGCTGCACCGGGACTAGCTGGTAAGCCCATTTTAGAAACCACTGTCGCTTGCTTTAATGACTCTTCATTAAAATTAGGATGTAATAATTGGTCTATTGATTTTACTTCTACTTTTGATACTGCTTCTTCACGTGTAATTAATTGCTCGTGAACTAAATCCACAGCAATTTTTATTGCTGCTTTAGCAGTACGCTTTCCGTTACGTGTTTGTAATAAATAAAGTTTCCCATTTTCAATTGTAAATTCTATATCTTGCATATCTTTGTAATGTTTTTCAAGTTGTTTGGTTACATCAACGAACTCTTGATGCACGTCTGGCATTTGTTGTTTTAAAGTGTCAATATCCTTAGGGGTACGAATACCTGCAACAACATCTTCACCTTGAGCATTAAGTAAGTACTCCCCGAATAAATGATTTTCTCCGGTAACTGGATTTCTTGTAAATGCTACGCCCGTACCACTATTTGCACCACTATTACCAAATACCATTTCTTGAATATTTACAGCTGTACCAATATCATGTGGAATATCATTTAAATCTCTATATACACGTGCACGATCATTGTCCCAAGATTTAAATACTGCTTCAATTGCTTCTTCTAATTGCTTTAACGGTTCTTGTGGAAAAGGTTTATATGCCTCTTCTACATAAATTTCTTTATATCTTTCACATATAGTTTGTAGTCCTTCTGCCGGAATTTCAGCATCATTTTGATAACGATGCTTCGTTTTAAAATCATTAAAGTATGTATCAAAAGCAGTCATTGGAATGCCATAAACAACTTCACCAAACATTTGTAGTAAACGACGGTAACAATCATATGCAAAACGTGCATCATTAGTTTTGTCAGCAAGTTTTTTCACATTATCATCATTAAGTCCCAAGTTAAGAATTGTATCCATCATTCCTGGCATGGAAATTTTTGCACCACTACGTACTGATACTAATAACAAGTTGTCATCAGAAGAAAAGGACTTTCCTGTTCGTTTAGAAAAAGCTGCTAAATGATCAATTAATTGTGTCTTTACTTCTGTAGGTAGTTCTTCATTTTGTTTTAAATAGGTAATACAAGCTTCAGTCGTAATTGTAAAACCATCAGGTACTGGTAGTCCGAGTCTCTTCATCTCTGAAAGATTGGCACCTTTACCACCAAGTAAGTCTTTCATAGCTATATTTCCTTCATTAAATGCATAAACGAATTGTGTCATTCTTGACCACCTCTTATTTTTATTATGTCATACTATTTATTTACAAGTATGTCATAATAGAAAAGGAATTACAACACTTTTAAGAAAAGGCTTTCATTAAATTTGTTCTAAATATGTCAAAAGTATTAATTTAATGCTTTTTTATTCATGATTCTATTTTTCAATTTATCATTGATGAGATTATACTCATGTAATCGTAAAAAGCAGGACAAAATTCATATTGAATTCCCTATCGCATGACATTAACTAAATTATACTAATGCATATTTCTAATATTAGTCTCTGATAGTCAAAATAAAAAACCTGAGACATTGTATAAGTGTCCCAGGAAATATTTTCATTCATACTTAATGCGATGAATACTATTGTTTATATTTTTTAATTTCTGCATCACGTAATTCAACGCGACGTATCTTACCTGAATTTGTTTTTGGTAGATTTTCAACAAATTCAATTGCTCTTGGATATTTATACGGTGCTACTTCATTTTTACAGAATACTTGTAATTCTTGGATTAACTCATCACTTGCTTCATAATCATCTTGCAAGATGATAAATGCTTTAACAATATTTCCACGAATGTCATGCGGACTTGCTACAACAGCACATTCTTTAACAGCTGCATGATTTGTTAATGCATCTTCTACTTCAAAAGGTCCAATGGTATATCCTGAACTAATAATAATATCGTCACGGCGACCTTCGAACCAGAAATAACCATCATTATCAATATGAGCTTGGTCTCCAGTAACATAATAATCACCTGTTGAAGCTGCTTTTGTGCGTGCTTCATCTTTAAAATAACCTTTAAATAAGGCTGGTAAGTCTAAAGGCACGGCAATATTACCTTTTACATTTGGGCCAACCTCTTTACCATCATCATCAATGACAGTAACAAAACTACCAGGTATACCTTTACCCATTGAACCCATACGTGGTTCAGTATCTTTTAGAAATCCAATCAACAATGTACTTTCCGTTTGTCCATATCCATCTCGAACAGTAATATTAAAATGACGTTTAAATTGTTCAACAACTTCTCGATTTAAAGGTTCACCCGCAGACACCGCACTGTGTAAATGTTCTAAATTATACTGTTCTAAATGACTAAGTTTAGCCATCATACGATATTCTGTTGGTGTACAACATAGAACATTGATTTGATAATTTTGAAGTAACTCGAGATATGTTTCAGGGTGGAAACGACCGTTATAGACAAATGCTGTTGCTCCCATCCCTAAAACAGATAAGAATGGACTCCACACCCACTTTTGCCACCCTGGTGCTGCAGTTGCCCATACAAGATCATTCTCTTGTATGCATAACCAATGTTTTGGTGCCATTTGCAAATGGGCATACCCCCATCCATGTGAATGCGTTACTGCTTTTGGATTACCTGTTGTACCTGATGTATAAGAAAGAATCGCCAAATCATCTCGTGTTGTATCTGCGCCTTTAAGGTCATCACTTACTTTTTCTTTTTCATCTTCTATTGAAACCCAATCTTCTTTGTGACCAGCTACTATAAATTTCTTTAATTGGTCATATTCTTTAACGTTTTCGAATTCTTTAGTTAGAGAATCAAATGAAATAACTGCATCAATCTCACCGTGAGTAATTCGATATTGTAAATCTTTTGTTCGTAACATTTCTGAACTTGGAACAATCGCTATCCCCAGTTTCAATGCTGCAATATATAATTCATATGTAACGATTGCACGTGGCATCATGATGAGAACTTTATCTCCCTTTTTCAGCCCATGATTGAGGAATACATTCCCTACTTTATTAGCATTACTGATAAGTTCTTTATAACTTACAGAAATATTTTCATGCTCGTTATCCTTGTAAATAATGGCTTTTTTATGATCTTCTGAAGCATATTTTTCTATTTCTGAAACAATATTATATTTCTCAGGTGCTAGTAAATTTGATTTATTCATAAGTGTACTTCCTTTCAATATACTTTCATCTAAAAACTACCAAAGGTTTATAATCTATCAAACCTATTAAAAACATTCATATCATTCATCATCAACTAACAAATTTTCAAATAAGAAAAACCTGAAACATAAAATAATGTACAGGTTTATCATTAACTTTTTGTTACATTCATTTATCTTATATTATTTGAACAAGTCAAATAGACTTTTACGTGTGTACAATTCATTAAAAGTATCCTCAAATTTTTATTCTTAATAAATTTAACAACATATTATACCGTTTTTTATATTTTATCATTCATATATTCAACACAAATTTAGTTATTAAGACTTTCTAACTCTATTCTTATATTATAGGATAAATCTCTATTGACTATACGATGATCGACACCTTTTTGAGTTCCACGTTTTTTATGAGTTTGCGCATATGCTTTTGAATTTTGCCAATCATAGAAAGCTTGTCTACTGTTCCATAGCGTGATGATAATGTAATGTCTCCCTTTGACTACCGGTCTAAGAAATCTTAGCGCTTTAAATCCAGACACATCTTGCAAATGTTGATTTCTCTTTAAAAACCGTGACTCAAAAACCTCTTCATTACCTTCATTGACGAATAAGTGATTTAACACACAAAATGAATCATTAGATAAGCTGTTAATTGATTCTAATACTTCGTAATGTTGTTGATCATTATTCCTTTCAATTGTGAATGAATTACGAGTTTCTTATATTATATAAGTTTTATTTGTATCGCTAATTAACATAAGACATCCCTTCATTTCAAATTAAGATTATAGGGCTACTTTACTTTGTTCATATAGTGATAGCGAACGTTTTACAGTTTCAATACAATCGTCATCAAAATAATTTAACTGATTAAAATAGTTTAATATATTATGCGCTGTGGTTTCTTCTATAGGGAAATCTTCATCTTGGTTAATCCATGCGGCTAGTTTACCTAAAGGTGTTTCATCACCAACGAAATTTTGTATAAAATGATAAAAACTCACCCTATCACCTCTTCAATATGATATAAATACATACTACCATGATTTATTATATAAAACATTAAATCCAAACCGACACTCTATGCACTTCACTTATACATATCAGAACTATTTATATATTCTTACTGACATTTCGAGGTAAGAAAAGCCCGAATGATAAGGAATGCTGAAATTGCCATTGATACATTGAAACAAAAAACTTAAGTTATTATTTTGACTAACAAAAGTATCTTCTAAGTTTCCCTCAACAACAATAAACAACACACAAGAAGTACTGTTAGACTCACCACTATATTTATCGCACCTTTTCAATTTCCAAAAGACGTTTGTATCGTAAAAACAAGATTTAATTACCAATTAGATAATTAACAAATCGTAATAACTGTAAAATCGATACCTATTTACAATTTATAGATACCTTTATATTCTTGATATTTCATACTCTTTTTATTTCAAATAATCTAATACAATTGTACCCACTGCCTCTGCAGCCACAAGCATAGATGTTTCATTGATATTAAACTTAGGATGATGGTGAGGGTACATAGGTCCTTCTTCTGGTGCTGCACCCGAATAAATAAATGTTGAAGGTCTTTCTAACGCATAAAACGCGAAATCTTCTGAGGGTGGCTGTGGCTCACAAACATCTATTGCTTTTATGTCATCCAACTGAGCATTTTTTAAAGTTGTTGCTACATAAGAAGTAAATTCAGGATTATTATAAAGTGCTGGATAATCCTTTTTAAATTCAAAATCGCAAACCACTCCGAACGTCTCTTCTAATCCTCTGACTAGTCGTGTCATCTCATTCTGAATATTGTCTCTTGTATCATCAGTCAATGCACGTACATCACCTTCGATTATTATTGTATCTTTAATCACATTGAATTGCCCTTTCCCGTCGAAGGAACCTATTGTGACTACACCCGTTTCAAACGGATTTAAACGTCTTGAAACAATGGTCTGTGCGGTCGTTACAAAATGCGCACCTGCTACAATAGCGTCATTCGATGTATGTGGGGATGAGCCGTGACCACCCTGACCTTTAACAACAAGTCTAAAATAAGCGCGTCCTGTTTGAACAAAACCTTCACGATAGTATATTTTACCTGCTTCCATCATGCTCATCACATGTGCACCTAAAACATGGTCCACCCCTTCTAATACGCCGTCGTCTATCATACCTTTCGCACCACCCGGTGGCATTTCTTCTGCAGGTTGATGTATAATTACGACATTACCTCTCAATTGATCTTTCATTTCAATTAATGTTTCTCCAAGTATTAGCATGTATGCAGTATGTGCATCATGACCACAAGCATGCATGACTCCCTCATTTTTAGAAGCATAAGGTAAGTCTGTTTCTTCTTTTATCGGTAGCGCATCAAAGTCAGCACGAATGGCGATAGTTTTGCCTGGATGTTTACCTGCGATGGTAACTTTAATTCCGTTAGGCCCCACATTCGTCTCAACTAAACAATCTTTATCTTTATAAAAGTTTGCAATATATTTAGATGTTTCATTTTCTTCGAATGATAATTCTGGGTTTTCATGTAAGTAACGTCTTATTTCTTTCATTCTTTGTTCTTTTTCACGTAGATGTTGAACTAAAGTCTGATTCATCTTAATCCTCTCCTCAAGATTATTATAAACTTAAATTTATAAATATTGTTACACAACGTTTTAGAGATACATATCTTAATTTTTATATTTAACCAATCAACGTACACATCTATCACAGTTATGTTACAACTAAAAACCTGAGACAACAAGTTGTCTCAGGCTTTTATATGAGTAACCAATGAATAAGTTACAATTGTGTACACAACAATTTTTAATTAAGTCTTTATATACCGTAACAAATGATCGAATTCAATATGATGGGTATTATAATCTATTTCTGGTTAGAATTTAAGATTATATTTTGAATCAAACTATTTTAATATTGATAGAATGGATCATCTTCCATTGCACCTGCTTTTTCATCATCAATACCATGTTTATAATAGTCAACATATTGAGGTTCGAGCGGTTTTCTACCACGAATAATATCCGCTGCTTTCTCAGCTAACATCAATACAGGTGCATGAATATTACCATTTGTTGTTCTAGGCATTGCTGAAGCATCAACGACACGTAAATTTTCCATACCATGTACTTTCATAGTTAATGGATCGACTACTGCCATTGGGTCAGATGCAGGTCCCATTTTCGCGCTACAAGATGGATGTAATGCAGTTTCTCCATCTTTTCGTACCCAATCTAAAATTTCTTCATCCGTTTGAACTTGTGGTCCTGGTGAAATTTCGCCACCATTAAACGGATCCATAGCTTTTTGTTTTAATATATTTCTTGCTACTCTAATTGCTTCAACCCATTCTCTTTCGTCTTCTTTCGTAGATAAGTAATTAAACACGATACTTGGTTTTTCAAATGGATCCTTAGATTTGATTTTCAAACTACCTCTTGAGTTGGAGTACATTGGGCCGACATGTACTTGATAACCATGTGCTACTGGTGCTTTTTGACCATCATATCTTACAGCAATTGGTAAGAAGTGGAACATGAGGTTTGGATAATCAACATCATCATTTGATCTTACGAAGCCGCCACCTTCAAAGTGGTTAGACGCCGCTGCACCTTTACGTGCAAAAATCCATTGTAAACCGATGAACGGCATACGTTTAACATCAAGGCTAGGTTGTAGTGAAACCGGTTGTTTACATTTATGTTGAATATATACTTCTAAGTGATCTTCGAAGTTCTCACCAACACCTGGTAAATGCATACGTGGTTCAATACCTTTTGATTTTAAGAATTCTGAGTCACCAATACCTGATAATTGTAATAGTTGTGGCGTATTGAAAGCACCGCCAGATAAAATGACTTCGTTTGCATGAACAGTATGTTCTTTACCATTTTTCTTGAAAGTCACGCCTGTTACTTTTTTACTATTATTTTCATCAAATATTAATTTTGTTACGAACGCACGTGTTTCAACATCTAAGTTTCTACGTCTTAATGCTGGGCGTAGATACGCTCTTGAAGCAGACATACGACGTCCATGATGTACTTGGCTATCAAATGGGCCAAATCCTTCTTGTCTGTAACCATTAACGTCTGCAGTTTTATGATAGCCCGCTTCAACACCTGCGTTAAAGAATGATTTAAATAATGGATTAGTAGCTGGTCCACGTTTTAATTTGATCGGACCATCATGACCTCTAACTTTATCATATGGCGCTGCACCATATGTTGTTTCTAACTTTTTGAAGTATGGTAGACAATGCGCAAAGTCCCATGTGTCCATTCCTTCAGGTTCTGCCCATCCTTCATAGTCCATTGGGTTACCTCGTTGATAAATCATACCGTTAATAGAACTTGAGCCACCTAATACTTTACCTCTCGCATGATCTACTCTACGTCCCATATGTGGTTCTTCATCAGTTTGATATTCCCAGTCATAAAAACGATTACCTGATGGGAACATCAATGCTGCTGGCATTTGAATAAATAAATCCCAGAAATAGTCACTACGTCCAGCTTCTAATACCAAAACATTTTTATCTTTATCTTCTGAAAGGCGTGCACCAAGAACTGAACCTGCACTACCACCACCAATAATGACATAATCGTATGAATCGCGTTTTCTTCTCATCGTTAAAGACCTCCAAAAATTGATTTGTTTTCTTTGTTTGTTAACATCTCTTTCTTAAAAGGTTTCATTTATTGAAGTGAGCACCATACCGTTGTAAGTACTCACTTCATGTAGCATTTTGTATTTATAAGTTATTTACTGTATATAAGCAATGTATTATTATTTACTAAACCAATCCACTAGTTCTGGATTAGTATTTGTAAGAATATGTTTACTTACTAAATATTCCTCTAATCCTTCTTTACCTAATTCTCTACCAATACCTGATTGTTTGTAACCGCCCCATGGCGCTTGCGCAAAGTATGGATGGAAATCGTTAATCCAAACCGTACCAAGTTTCAATTTATTCGCAACACGTTGTGCTTTACCAATATCTTTAGTAAATACAGCACCTGCTAAACCGTAAATTGAATCATTTGCTAAGCGAATAGCTTCTTCTTCATCAGCAAATCCTTCTACAGTCACAACTGGTCCAAAGACTTCCTCTTGAACAATACGCATTGATGTATCACAATCTGTAATTACAGTAGGTTCAAAGAATAATCCCGCTTGTAAGTCTTCACGTTCAGGACGTTTACCACCAATAGCAATTGTTGCTCCATCTTTTTTCGCAACTTCCATATAACCTTCAATTTTATCGCGGTGTGCTGTTGAGATAACTGGTCCCATTTCAGTATCTTGATCAAAACCGTTACCTAATTTGATTTTGCTTACACGATCGATAAGAGCTTTTTCAAATTTATCTTTAATATCATTGTGAACTAAGATTCTAGAACCAGCAGAACACACTTGACCAGCGTGGAAATATCCACCATTAAGTGCTTGGTCTACAGCTAATTCGAAATCAGCGTCATCAAAAATAATATTAGGATTTTTGCCGCCTAATTCTAATGCAACGTCGGTTACGTGATTAGCTGCTTGTTTCATGATGTGTTTTCCTGTTTCAATACCACCTGTAAATGAAACTAAATCGACTTCTTCATGACCTGACATCACGTCGCCCACTTCTGATCCAGCACCAAGTACTAAATTAATTGTTCCTTTAGGGAAACCAACTTCCTCCATCAATTCAAATACACGAATTGTTGTTAACGGAGTAATTTCACTTGGTTTCATAACTAATGAGCAACCTGTTGCTAAAGCTGGCGCAATTTTCCAAGATGCTTGAAGTAATGGATAGTTCCAAGGTGTAATTTGAGTAACGACACCTACAGGTTCTTTAACTATTTTACTTTCTGTATTAGGAATAGGTGAATTGATCATTTCACCACCATCTTTATCAGCTAAACCAGCAAAATACATAAACACGTTATGAATATCATCCATATCAGCATAGGATTCTTCTAAAGTTTTACCAGTGTCTAATGTTTCTAATTTAGCTAACTCTTCTCTATTTTCTTTAATTTTATCAGCAACGGCTCTCACTTTTTTACCTCTGACTTCACTTGTTTCAAGTGACCATTCACCGTCTTCGAAAGATCTTCTAGCAGCTAAAATTGCTCTTTCAACATCTTCTTTAGTTCCTTCAGCTACAGTGAAGATTGTTTCTTGATTGTAAGGATTTATAATATCTCTTGTGTTTTTATTTGAACTTTCAACCCATTCTCCATCAATATATTGACGATTTGATAATTTATCTACAAGTTCCATCAAACGACCTCCGTTAAGTTTGTTAAATTTTTATTTAACGAATTTTACAGAATTATGTTATCATAATTGATGAAAAAGTGTCAATTTCTTTAAAAATGTTTGTATTTTACAATCAAACTTATCTATGTTTAAGAAATAATTTTTGTTCAGAAAATTACTTTTCTTTTTTTCATAAAAGGCTTTATAATGATTCTCGTGTGTATTTATTAGAAATGGGACATATCGTATAGGTTTTTATAGCCATTTATAGATTACAACATTGAAGATAGTCAAAAGTAGTATAGACATTAACACTTCAAATCGATAACTAACATTTGATTATGATGATTATAAACTTTCAATGTAACTATGCTTTATATTCACGAACGAACTACAACTCAAAGTAATAGACGTATTATTTACAGATAAATCATCATAAAAATCATAGTATCTAGTGCGTCCCACCTAAGCTGAATAATGGATTAAAATGGAGGTGCAGTGATGGATTATAATAACAATGACAGTCAACATATCGAAGAAGCTAAAGATTTAGTTATCAACTCAATTGGTGAAACCATGGATTTGTATGGTATCAACCGTAGTGTAGGCAACTTGTATGGCATTATGGTTTTTGAAGGAAGTATGACACTTGATGAAATGCGACAGCAACTGCAAATGAGTAAACCTAGTATGAGTACAGGTGTAAAAAAACTACAAGAATACGATATCGTCAAACAACAATTCACGCGTGGTAGTCGAAAGCAACATTTTATTGCAGAGAAAGATTTCTTCACTTTCTTCCGCAACTTTTTCACTAAAAAATGGGAACGTGAAATTGACACTAATATGGAAGCTATTAAAGAGGCAGAAAATATCATTTACCCAATTCTTGAAAAGAATGATATAGACGAGGAAGTTAAAAACCAAGCAATAAATGTAAAAGCGCAGTTAGACCACTCTAAAATTTATTACAAGTGGCTCGCTCAATTAAGTGAAGCTTTAGAGTCAGGAGAAATCTTTAACTATTTTCCAATTCCAGATGAACAACATCATCATGATTAAAAAGAAAAAGCCAAGCGATAATGACTTAACATTATTGCTTGGCTATTTTTTATAAGTTATCATCTTCAGGTTTATCTTTGACCTGAACTATCCTTAGAGAACGTCTTTCAATTTCTTTATGCTTATCTGCACGTCTTTCTAACTTGATACGATCTCGTCCGAGTATAATTAAGAACGAAATCATCATAAGCGTAAATATAACAATTAAAGGTACACTAGCAAGTAATGATGCTGTTTTCAATACTTCTAATGCACGTTCTCCTCCAACTAGCATTAAAGAGAACGGTAGTAAACATAACGCAAACGCCCAGAATAAACGATTAGCACGTAACGGTTCTCCTATCACTTTTTTCTGTGACGCTGCTGCTAAAATATATGAACCAGAATCGAATGTTGTTGCTAAGAATAAGAAAGCTGATATTAAGAATAAGATAATAGTAATTGTCGAGAATGGTAGTTGATGCATTACTTCTATGATTGTTGCCTCTGTACCATGATTGTTTAAATAGCTTATTACATTAAATTGCTCAGAAATTTGTAGATATACAGCATAGTTACCAAAAATACCGAAAAATAATACACAACCTAATGTTCCATAGCATATTGTTCCTAATACAACTTCTTTAAGTGTACGTCCTTTTGAGATACGCGCGATAAATAATCCAATAAACGGTGCATAAACGAGCCACCATGACCAGTAGAATATTGTCCAATCTTGAGGGAAATTCGTCTCTTTACGACCTTTTATGCCACCAAATGGTTCCATCCATGTCGCCATATGGAAGAAATCTTTTATCATATTACCGAACCCTGTAACTGTAGTTTCCATAATAAACACAGTTGGACCTACAATGAATACAAATGCTAATAATAAAAATGATAACCAAACGTTAACATCACTTAATTTTTGAATACCTTTTTTCAAACCTGTGTAAGAACTGATTGCGAAAATAACTGTAATAGTTAGTAAGATGATTGAACGTAAAATCATATTAGATCCATCTAAACCAGTCAATCGTTCAATACCAGCTGAAATCATTGGCACGCCTAGAGCGAGTGATGTTGCAGCACCACCGAGCAAACCGAAAATAAATAAAATATCTACGATTTTTCCTAATAATTTATCCGTATGTCCTTTTAAAATTGGTCGACAAGCTTGACTAATTTTATAGACGGGTTTCTTCTTAACGAAAACTAAATAACCAATTGGCAATGCTGGTAGCACATATATTGCCCAGGCTATAGGTCCCCAGTGAAACATACCATACTGAGTTGCATATTGAAGAGCTTGATCAGACATTGATTTTGCACCGTTAGGAGGTACTTGATAATAAAATGCCCACTCAATAACACCCCAATATAAAATATCCGAACCAATACCGGCACAGAATAACATGGCTGCCCATGTGAAATTATTAAATTCAGGTTTGTCAGTCGCTTTTCCTAACGTGACATTCCCGTACTTACCAAATGCTATGTATAAAACAAAACAAAATATAGCCAATCCCATAAAGAGATATACCGATCCAATTGAATTAGAAATGGCACTATTGATATCGGTAATGATTATTTCACTTGCTTTCGGAAAAACCATCATAGGTATAACAGCAAAAAGTAACACAATGACTACGCCTATGAAGGTCGTCCAGTCCATAACTTTTTCCTTTTTCAAATGTGATCCCCCTAATATTAATTTATGAATCTTTACTTTAAATTACGTTCAATGGATAGTGATTCACAAAAAAGACAATAACGAATTTTTAATAATAATGCAAATTACATACATGGATCATCAAAATCTCATTTGAATAATTATATAATTTACGCCTCTCAAACATTCATCTCAAATTGCTATGACAATAGTGTTAAGTTAAAATTTAACAAAATGAACGAACTTTACAATATTTCATATTGTATTTTTATACACTTTAAAGTATATATATTTATTTTAATTTTTTTCTCCACTTATACTCACTCTTAATCTATAAATAAAAAAATCGCCAATATTTAGTCATTCAAATACCTTACTCTATGAGATGAAGTATCTAAAGAACTATATATATAGCGATTAAATTCCAACTTATAAAAATTGATTAATATCCTAAAATGGTTTTAATAACAAATCCTGTAATGACGGATACTGTTATAACAAAAAATCCTGGTATCATAAAGCTCGTAGGTCTTGTTCTACCAGTTTCATCTAGTTCTACAGCAAATAATAGTGTCGGTTGAGCTGGAATAACGAAATTCACATTTAATGTTTGTACCATCGCAACAAAATAGATAGGGGGTATACCTAAACTCATAACTATCGGTACCATAATTGATGCTGTAGCTGTTTGAGAAATGACAATCATTGCAACTACAGAAACAAGTATGATAACAAGCCAAGGTACTTCACTAATAATTGACCCAATATCATTTTTCAATATTTTTAAGTTATGTGGAGCATTAAATATTGTTGCACCTAACCAACCTGGGCCAAGAACTGCAAAGAGTGCTCCCATTGCAGACTGAGTAATATTCGATGACAGAATATCAGAAGTATTGATTTTTATTAATAATAAATTAATTGTAGCGCTGAGATACATAAAGAACTGAACAATTTCAGTCATCTCAACTTTAACTACATCTCCATTCACATTGAATTGCGGCATGAGATTAGGAAATATGCCAAACGTTAATATACCCATGACACATAATAGGAATGAGATAACACCTATTTTTACTTTTAATGAAAAGTCATTTTTGATTTCGACTTCTGGCATCTGAACTAAACGTTCTGACTCATCACGCACGTGTTCTTTTCGTCCTACAAATGTACAAAATGTACTAAGCATTAACATACTAATTAAAGCTGTAGGTAAAACAATACTTAAATACTTGCCCATCGATATTTCATACCCTGCTAATACTGAGATAATATAAGCTGTAGCAGAAGCTGCCGGGCTACAAAGTAGGGCTAAATTGGCGGTTAGTACCGAAGCAGTTAATGCGCGTTTAGGCTGAATTCGTGCTTTTTGTGCAGTTTTAGCTATGATAGGTTCAAGTGAAAGAGCTATATTTGCAGTACCAATTCCAAAAACAAAGACAAAAACAATCATTGGTGCTATAAATATAATTGATTTTGGAAAGCGTTCAATCACACGTGAAGCAATGTAAACTAAATAGTCAATACCACCAGTAGCTTGTAACGTACCACCTGCTATACCAATAGATAATATGATCAAGACTGCCGTCACTGGTGCTGAACCTGGAGGTAACTGGAATCCAAATATCATAATAAGTTGCGCTACTATAGCAAAGATGCCACATCCCAGTGCACCAGCAGTTCTTAATCCTAATAATATCGCTAGAATCATGATTATGATTTCTATGATAAACAATAACATGGAAGAATCTCCTAACTTATGCCGAACAATTTTCACTTCAATATTTTATCACTTTAATATGTAATTAGTATATATATAAGTATAATATTATTTCCTTTACTTTTTAGATGTTTAATGTTTGTCACTTTTCAGTCTATAAATTGCAACAAATCACATCCACCTAATAAAAAGTGATAAAAATTTACTTTAAAAATAAAATTAACTATACTCTTTAAAACTGTCGTTATACATGTGATAACATTCATGTTCATCTCATTGATAACTTATAACAAAGATTGCTCAAAACAAATGAACCATAACATTTATTTCGGGCTATTTTTCTAAGAGATATCTTAAAAATTAATTACAATTATTATCATAAACTATTTAGTTAGATATTCAATGACCTGTTCTTTTTGTAAAGAAGCTTGAACATCAATCACACGTTGATTAAGTGATCCTTTATATGGAAGATTCGGACGATATAAATGTTGAATAAACATACCATCAACTAATACATCAATATGTTCGAGTAATGACTTGCGCGCATCGTTTTGCTGTTTCAAATATTCAAATAAAAAGCCAGTCCACACCCAAATTGTTTTTGTATGACCGAATCGTTGTCTAAAAGCTTCAACGAGTTGGAGTGTGATAGACAAATTACAAAATGGTTCTCCACCAAGTATGCTTAAGCCTTCGATATAAGAAGGCGCACAATAATCTAAAATCTCTTCAAGCATTTCTAGTTCGAAAGGTTCTCCGTATTTAAAATTTTGGGCTTGAACGTTATAACAACCTTTACATTGAAAAGGACATCCGGAAACATATACACTGCATCGAACACCTTCACCATCTACAAAGCTATGACTTTCTATTTTAGCTATATAGTGTTGACCTTCTTTAATGTTTAAAATATTCATGAACGAGGTTCCTTCATGTGTTTCACTCTCGCACATATCTCTTTTTGTCGTCCTTCAATAACTGGTCTTTGAACTGGATTTCCTAAATAACCACATGTTCTTTTTACAACGTCAACTGTTTTAGGATCATTGTTGCCACAATGTGGGCATTTATATCCGTTAGCAGTAGTTTCAAAATCTCCATCATAGCCACAACGATAACAGTGATCAATAGGAATATTCGTACCTAAATAACCTACCTTATCATAAGCATAATCCCATACTGCTTCTAAAGCTTTAAGATTATGATTTAACTTTGGATATTCACAATAATGAATGAATCCACCACTTGCGTAGTAAGGATAGTCCTTTTCAAAATCTAGTTTTTCAAACGGCGTTACATCTTTACGAACATCATAGTGGAATGAATTTTGGTAATATCCTTTGTCAGTAACATCTGGAATAGATCCAAATTTATCTTTGTCCAATCGGCAAAATCTATCTGTGAGTGATTCACTAGGTGTGCTGTATATACTGAACCAAATATCATATTGTTTCGTCCACTCTACTTGATAACGTTTCATTTCTCTTAATATGTCTAATGTGAATGTTTTAGCCTCAGGATTATGTTCCCAATTTGGTCCATAAAATAATGTTGCTGCTTCGTATAAACCGATATACCCCATTGAAATTGTAGCGCGTTGATTTGTAAATAATGATTCGACAGTATCTTCTGAAGTGAGTTTATTTTTAAATGCACCACTTTTATATAAAATAGGCGCGTTATCCGGAATAGCATCTTGTAGTCTTTCAATTCGATACACAAGTGCATCATGTAATAATTGCATGCGTTTTTCAAAGATATCCCAAAACTGTTGCATATCACCATCTGCTTCGATTGCAATTCTCGGTACGTTCAGCGTCACTACACCTAAGTTACACCGTCCATTATTTTCCAATTGACCTTCATCATTCTTCCAACTTGGTAAAAATGAACGACATCCCATCGGTGCTTTAAAATCACCAAGCAGTTCCACTAGTTTATCGTAATTTAAAATATCGGGATACATGCGTTTTGTTGAACATTCCAATGCAAGTTGCTTAATATCATAGTTAGGATCTTCTGGACCAAAGTTAATACCCTTTTTTATCGAAAATACAAGTTTAGGGAAAATTGCAGTGACTCTATCTTTACCGAGACCTTTAATACGAGTATGTAAAATTGCTTGTTGAATCTTTCGACTTAATTGATCTGTTCCTAAACCAAATCCCAAAGTAACGAATGGCGTTTGTCCATTGGAAGTATATAGTGTGTTGATCTCATATTCTAAACTTTCAATCGCATCACCAATATCTTTAGTTACTTGCGTGTCCACATAATTCTCAATTTTGTCAGGTTGAACGAAATCATTCGCTACTTCCCTATGATGTTGTGCGTTCATTTGTGCATATTTACTTAGTAATTCGTCAACACGATCGACAGTACAACCTCCGTATTGACTGCTTGAAACGTTTGCAATGATTTGTACAAGTTGTGCTGAAGCGGTTTGTATTGATTGAGGTCTTGTAACATTAGCATTACCTATCTCAAAGCCATTCTCTAACATATCTTTTGCATCTATGAGACAACAATTGGTTAATGGTTGAAATGGATGGTAATCTAAGTCGTGAAAATGAATATCTCCCGATTGATGTGCATGAGCAACATGCTTCGGAAGTAAATGATCGAGTGCATAAGACTTTGATACCGTTCCAGCTGTTAAATCTCGCATTGTTGAAAATGTATTACTATCTTTATTTGCATTTTCATTTAATATAGTTGGATCTTTTGTGATTAATCGAGTTAATGATGTTTCTAGAGTAGTCATTTTGTCACCCTTTGCTATATATAGTGTATATCAATAAAATAAAACACTATATATAGTATTACAATCGATTACTAAGTCGTTAACTAAAATGTCATAAAGATTATTAACGTTTAGTGAACTCTATGTGAGATAAAGATAGTTTTGTAATCAATATAAAAACCTGAGACGTCAATGTTCTCAGGCTTCTATAACATACAGTTAGTTATTGATTCAGTTAAAATTTATAATATTTTCATTTTTTGTAATTCTAGTAATTATCTTCGTATAAATTGGGAATAAATAATCGAAAAAAACATTTATCTTTCCCTTTTACCTATCTAATTATTTTTATTATCTTGTGTTGATTGATTTATATTTTGATGTGTTTGTTGATAATCTCGAACGACATGACGAGAATGCTCTTGTGCTACTTGTTCTCCCCCGTTGCTCGACTCTTGCGATTCATCCGTATGTCCTTTTGACATCTCAAGATTTTTTTCTAAATTTTTGCGTTTTTCATCCTCTGATCGACGGTCATATGAGCGCTCTTCTAACACTGAGCCAACTGTTAAAATGAGAATTACAGCTATTGTCCCCACAATAAATAATACAAGTAAAATCCACATCCAAATATTAAATGCCATGTTATATCACCATCCTCTTATTTTTTATGATAAATCACTCAATATCTCTTTAAAAATATTTTCCCTTTTTATTTCACTTTAATCACACATCAATAATTAGCTTTTTATAAATTTGAATTATATTTGTATTTAGATAATCACAAACTAAGCATAAATCATGACTCATAAGTATACTATTGATGTCATTTAAAAATAGCATTTTCTTATTTAATTAGAAGTAAGTATACCTGACCAAGTGCTTTTCTTTAAAAACTTATGATACGTTCAAAACTTTCCACTATACTTTTAAAATTAAAAAGAGTAGGATTAAGAATCTATAATTCTCTCCTACTCTATATAATGAAATATCAATTTAAATATATTGGTGTTCTTTAAGATAACGTATAATTTGTTCCACTGATTGTTCAATAGTGTCGTGTTCAGTATCTATAGTGATTTCAGGATTTTCAGGTGCTTGATAAGGTGCACTTATACCTGTAAATTCAGGTATTTCCCCAGATCGTGCTTTTTTATACAATCCTTTCGGATCTCTCTTTTCACATTCCTCAACACTACATTTTGTATATACTTCTATAAACTCATTATCCTCTAGTAATGCTCTAACACCTTCTCTGTCTTCTTTATATGGGGAGATAAAAGCAGTAACTGTTAAAGCTCCAGCGTCTACCATTAATTTTGCTACTTCTCCAATGCGTCGAATATTTTCTGAACGATCTTCAGGACTAAATCCTAAATTTTTATTAAGACCGTGACGCACATTATCACCATCTAAACGGTATGTTTGTTTTCCTTCATTAAATAATTCTTTCTCTAAGGCAACAGAGACCGTTGATTTCCCTGACCCAGATAGCCCTGTAAACCAAATTACAGCACTTTTGTGCCCATTTCTATGCTGTCTTTGTTTCTTCGTAACTTCTGAGTCATGCCATGTAATATGATTTGATTCACTCATTTTAACACTCCTGATTTATTTTTCTCGCAAACCTTTAATTAGAACTTCGGCAACTTCTGGTCTTGAAAATTTAGTTGGCAATGATTCACCATTACGCAGTTTTTCTCTTACTTTAGTACCACTTAAATGTAAATGTTGAGAAGCGTCATGCGGACATGTTTTAGCAGTTGCCATATTACCACAAGCTTCACAATAAAAGGCATGTTCAAATTTTAAAATTTGAATACCTAACTCATCTTCAAATTGAGTAATCAGTTCTTGCGCTTCATAAGTACCATAATAATCGCCTACTCCAGCGTGATCTCTTCCCACAATAAAATGTGTACAACCATAATTTTTACGGACAGTTGCATGAAGTATCGATTCACGTGGTCCGGCATAGCGCATTGCAGCAGGATAAATGACTAGACGTGCTCTATCTTCAGGATAATAGTTTTTTAATATCACTTCATAACTTTCCATACGTACATCCGCTGGAATATCGTCTGACTTTGTTTCACCAACTAGTGGATTTAAAAGTAGACCATCAACAATTTCTAGTGCTGATTTTTGAATATATTCATGTGCTCGGTGCACTGGATTTCTCGTTTGAAAACCTACGACAGTTTTCCAACCTAAATCATGAAATAATTGTCTCGTCTCTGAAGGATCCAAATGATAATTTGAAAACGCATCATGTTTCGGACGATTTAATAGTTTAATAGGACCACCTAAATAAATATTACCTTTTTCGTAAACTTTTTTAACTCCAGGATGCGCTTCTTCAGTTGTTCCGTATACCAAACGCGCTTCTTTTTCTTTATCATATGTGTACTTTTCTTCTAATTTAAGCGTTCCATATAACTGTCCATCTTCACCATATAAAGCGATATCATCACCTATATCAAGTTTATCTGCTTCAGATTCTGTTACAGGTAAAGTGATAGGAATACTCCAGACCAAGCCATTGCTTAAATGCGTTTCCTCTATAACCTTAGTGTAGTCTTCTTTGTTCATAAATCCTGTAAGGGGACTAAATCCGCCAATACCTATGAGCTCTAGATCCGATATTCCCCAAGGATTTAAAGTAATCGGTTTAAATTTTAATGCTTCCTCAATCAAACGTTCACGTTCGTTTCCTTCAACAACACGATTGATAAGTTCTCCTCCATGAGGTTTAATTGTATAATTGGTTATTGTTTCATTGTTAGACATTATAATCAAATCTCCTTTTCTAATTAATTATATTTGTTTACTCGGCTTTTCTTGTAAGAAAAAGATAATTTCTTGTTTCGAACGACTTGAAAAACAAGCAAAATAATGATTGCAATAATAATAATGAATCGAACTGTATTTGAAATAGTGCTATCTTTTACAAAATAGCTTAATAATGCATTACTATTTGTAAAAATGATTAAACCTCCGACGCAAATTGCAAGAATGTTAATAGGTAACACTTTAACTAAATACGCTGAAATAGGTGCCGCTACCATTCCACCGAGACTCAAAGCAATTACAGCAAACCAATTAATTTGAGTGATTCCTAAAAAGATGATGAAACTTAAAGCAGCAGATGACGTAACAAAAAATTCACTTGCTGAGACCGTTCCAATCGCATATCGTGGTTGAATTTTTTTACTTGTGAGAAGGAGTGGTGTATTAACTGGTCCCCAACCACCACCACCGATTGCGTCTAAAAATCCTGCCACAAAACCTTGTGGAATTACTTTAAAGCTACTCAAATCTCCCACATGATGATGATGTTCATGTGCACGTTTAAATAGAAATTGATACAAAATATAAAATCCCATACTTAACAAGAATAAAGCAATGAACGGTTTAATATATTCACCATGAATAATTGTCAAAACACCTGCACCGACAAAGGCGCTTATTGACCCAGGTATAGCTAACTTCAACATTGTTGGTTTATGAACATTATCAAATCTCCAATGTGATGTCCCAGATGCAGCTGTTGTTGCAATTTCAGAAAAATGAACGGTTGCTGACACTACTGCCGGTGCTATACCATAAGTTAATAATATTGATGACGATGAAGCGCCAAATCCCATGCCTAATGATCCATCAACAAGTTGTGCTAAAAATCCCGCAATTGCGAAAATTAATACTTTGCGCATATATCATATGCCCCCATTCTTCATTTGACTTGTGATTTTAGCCATCGGATGAAATCTTGTTGCTTCTTCTCATCTAAATATTTGTCTGACAAAATTTGCTCGAGTAACGCTTGTTTATCAGATGGCTCAATTTTAAGTGATTTAATATACTGTCTACTTTCATATAAAAACTGAATATACATTGAATAGTCTTCGTTGTATGTAACCTTTAAATCTTTAATAATTCGTTGACCTAATTTAGGACTTGCACCATCAGTTGATACACTTATTGTTAATTTATCTCTTTTTAAGAAATTAGGGAACGTTATATTTCCTAGGTCTGCTTGTCCTGCATGATTAAATAATACGTTCTTAGACAAAGCTGCCCCCACATCGTTGTTAACATCAGATTGATTAGTAGCCGCGATGACCATATCAGCATTCTTAACATCTTGTGGTTCGAAGAGTTTCTTTTCATAAGTGATTTGCTTCGTTTCTAGATATTTTTGTAATGTATCAGTAATTGTTGGACTTACAACATGAATATGGTTTGTATAAGCTAATAAACTTGTAGTACGACGTGTTGCAACTTTACCTCCACCTACAATGACGACTTTCTTGTTACTTAAATCAATCATTAAGGGCATATTCATGATGATTTCCTCCTATACACTTTTATTAATACTCTTTATAACATGATATTTATCCATGATTTTTATTGTTGCGTTAAATGTATGCGCTAAGTTGATGACATTTCCGTTAACGTTTCATTTTGAACAGTTGCTTGTTCTACAAACCAATTAATTTTTTCTCTCATCTTAACCACTTCGCCTACAATAATCATTGCTGGATTCTGAATGTGATGTGCTCGTTCTTGAATTGTATCCAGTGTCCCAGTCACTGTCATTTGCTGTTTTGACGTTCCCATATGCACGAGAGCTACTGGTGTTTCTGACGAACGGCCATATTGTATTAACAACTCACAAATTTCACTGAGTCTCTTAACCCCCATATATATGCATAAAGTTTCAGGACCATTGGCCAAATGTTGCCAGTATTTGCCTTTATCCATACCAGGTTTATTCACTGCAGTTACAAATGCTACAGAAGAACTATAATCACGATGTGTTACTGGAATTCCAGCATATGCTGGTGCTGCAATTCCCGATGTAATTCCAGGTATAATTTCAAAGTGGATATTATGACATGCTAATTCCTCTGCTTCTTCTCCGCCACGTCCAAAAACAAATGGATCGCCACCCTTTAAACGTGTAACTGTGTGCCCTTTTTTGGCTAAGGTTACCATCATTTTATTTGTTTCTTCCTGCGGTAAAGAGTGCCTGTGAGGATCCTTACCACAATAGAAGAACTTAGTAGAAGGAGAAGCATAATTAAGTATTTCTTTATTTACAAGTCGGTCATAAAGAATGACATCGGCTTCTTTAATGGCTTTTAAACCTTTTAATGTTATTAATTCTGGATCGCCAGGTCCAGCTCCAACTAAATATACTTTCCCCATATGAACCACTACCCCTCTCGTTTAGCTATGAAAATCGCGACCATCATGAACTTTGGCTATCACACCGGCACGAATTACAAAGTCCCCAAAGTGTTCTCCGTCAAGACGCTCTTTACTATAACGCAATAACAATGGACGTAGACTTTCTAATATTTCATTTTCGTCGATATTCTCTTTATATATTTTATTTAGACGTTCGCCTTTAAAACTACCACCTAAGTACATATTATATTTACCAGGTGCTTTACCGATAAAAGCTATTTCTGCTAGCGCTGGTCTTGCACATCCATTAGGACAACCTGTCATACGAATCGTTATTTCTTCCTCTCTTAAACCAGACTCATCTAGTAAATCTTCAATTTTTGTAATTAATGAAGGAAGATATCTTTCAGATTCTGCCATAGCTAAACCACACGTTGGGAAAGCAACACAAGCCATAGAATTTCTTCTAAGTCCTGTATAATTTTTGCCATCTGTTAACTTATATTTATTAATAATAGCTTGTATTTCTTCCTTTTTCTCGGGAGAAACATTTGCAATAACTAAGTTCTGATTAGGTGATAATCTGAAATCTCCAGTATGGATTTCTGCGATTTCTCTTAAGGCTGTTTTTAACAAATAGTCTTCAGTATCTTTCACACGCCCATTTTGTATAAATAAAGTGAAGTTCCAATTATTAACACCTTCAATCCAACCTAATCGATCACCATTATGTTCAAATTCGAAATCACGTGGCGCTTTAATTTCCCAACCTAATCGTCGGTTTAATTCTTCAGTCACCCAAGTTTCTCCTAGACGGTCCACTGTATATTTAAAACGTGCATTTTTTCGATTTTCACGATTACCATAATCACGTTGTATTGTAAGTATTTTCTCACATACATCTACAACCTTTTCCTTAGGTATAAAACCTATGAGACGTCCAAGTTGAGGATATGTTTCTGTATTACCATGAGTCATACCCATACCGCCACCGATAGTCACATTAAATCCAATTAACTCATCTTGTTCAACGATAGCGATTAAACCAATATCTTGAGAATAGACGTCAATATCATTAGATGGTGGTACCGCAATACCTATTTTGAATTTACGTGGTAAATACGTATTCCCATAAATAGGTTCCTTTTCCTCACTAGAATCTAAAACCTTTTCACCATCAAGCCAAATTTCATGATATGCATTTGTTCTTGGAAGTAAGTGATTACTTATACGCGTTGCATAATCATTAATCTCCTTATGTACTTGAGATTGATAAGGATTAGGATTGCACATTGTATTACGATTAACATCTCCACATGCAGCAATAGAATCAAGTACTGCATGATTGATATTTTTCATTGATTGTTTCAAATTACGTTTAAGAATGCCATGAAATTGAAATGCTTGGCGTGTTGTTAATTTAATCGTATGATTGGCATATTGATTAGAAATATCATCCATAGCAATCCACTGTTCAGGAGTCGCTTTCCCCCCGGGTACACGAACTCGAATCATAAAACTATATGCAGGCTCAAGTTTTTGTTTACGACGCTCATCTCTTAAATCCCTGTCATCTTGCATATAACTTCCGTGAAACTTTAGCAGTTTTGCATCATCTTGTGTAATGGATCCAGTGATTGGATTAGCTAAACTTTGTTCAATAGTTCCACGCAAAAAGTCACTATTTGCTTTTAAAAATTCCATTTCATCAAGATTTTTATCTAATTCTTCCGAAATATGATTATTTGTATTAACCATGTATCCCCCGTCCCTTCTATTAATACACGTCTCTTTGATATCTTTTATCTCTTTTCATTTGTTTTAAGTATTCTTCTGCATCTGTTTCAGATAGGTTTTGCTCTTTGATTAACACATTTTTAATCGCTTGATGAACATCCTTTGCCATTTTACTTTCATCACCACATACATAAATAGTAGCGCCATTTTCAATCCATCGATTAAATTGTTCACTATTTTCTGCAATTTTATGTTGCACATACACTTTTTTATCAGTATCTCTAGAAAAAGCAATATCTAATTTTGATAAAGTTCCATCTTCAAGCCATTCTTGCCATTCCGTTTGATACAGAAAATCTGTAGTGAAGTGTTGATCTCCAAAGAATAACCATGTATTTCCTTCAAAACCTAGTTCCTCTCGTTCTTGCATATAGGATCTAAACGGTGCAACACCTGTCCCAGGACCTATCATAATCACAGGTGTTGATTCATCTTGCGGAAACTTAAAATTCGGATTTCGTTTTAAATAGATAGGAATTGTATCGCCCTCTTGTATTCTCTCTGCAAATTGAACTGAACAAACTCCTGAACGTTCGCGACCGTGTGCTTGATATCTAACTGCCCCAACAGTAATGTGAACTTCATCTGGTGTTGCTTTATAACTACTAGATATTGAGTACTCTCTAGGTGGTAACTTTCTTAATAATTGATGTAAATTTTCAGGTTGTAGTTCTGTCGTTGCGAAGTCATTTAATAAATCAATCAAATCCCGTCCCTCAACGTAGTTTTGAATCCATTCTTTATCTTGAATTTTTTCAGAAAGCTCTTCATTATCAAAAAATATCGCAGCATTTTCTATTAGCGGTTTTGTTAATTTAGTAATTTCGAAATGCGATGTTAATGCCTCTTCAAGATTTAAAGTATCTCCATCCTCGTTAATTAAAACTTGTGTTTCTGGACTCCAACCTAATGTGCTAATAAGTAAGTCTACGATAGCTGGATCGTTTTGAGGCAAGACAACTACACAATCACCCGGTTCATATTCTTCACCGAAATTATCAAGTAATAACTCAATATGTCTTGTCTCTTTGTCTGAACCTCTACCATTCAAATTAATGTTGGTCAATACTTCAGCATCGTAAGGATTAGACTTACTATATTTCTTTTCCTTTGCTGATTTTATAGATTCGCTAACAACTTGTTCACTTTCAGTACCAGCTGGTGTTGAATCAATCGTATTAATAACATTGGCCATCCACTTTTCAGCGTCTTCTTCATAATCAACATCGCAATCAGTACGTTGATAAAGTCTTTCTGCCCCTAATTCAGCCAAACGATTATCAAAATCTTTACCAGTTTGACAGAAGAATTCATAGGTTTGATCTCCTAATGCTAATACTGAAAATCTCACCCCATCCAATTTTGGCGCTTTACGTCCGTGGATGTATTCATGTAATTCAACAGCATTATCTGGTGGATCTCCTTCGCCATGTGTAGATGTGATAATAAATAAATCTTCTACTTTCTTTAAATTCTTAGGTTTAAAGTCATCCATTGATTTGAGCGTAACGTCATTTCCAATATCAGATAAACGTTGTTCAAATATTTCTGCAAGTCCTTGCGCATTACCAGACTCAGATCCATATAAAATCGTTATCGATCTCGCTTCCGGCTCAACTGAAGGTTCCTTTTCATGTAGCATCGCTTCTGTATTGTCATCTAAGTTATGTTGGTCTACAGAATCTGTAGATGTATTTGATTGTTGATTTGCCATCAGATAGCCACTTAACCATACTTGTTGGTTAGGTGATAAAGTGTGAAGCAATTCATTGATTTGTTTAGCTTGCCCTTCCGTAAAAGGACTATTGGTAACACTTAAGTTCAATCTTATCCACCTCTTATACTTTGTTATTCCGATATTTGTCATTAGTTTATATATGTCTATATTTGAAAATTATTAATTATATCTTCAATTCTAGTATGTACCATTTATTATTTTCAGTAAATGTAATACTCAAATGATAACTAAAATCGAAAAGACAATTCATAATATCAAAGTGCAATACAAACATTGATTACTCAAGATAATCGCTTATAAATAAAGCTGTATCAGCTTTTAATAAACAATTCCTTATTTCTTATCGGAATACTATGTTTTTAAATTAAAATTTTTTGACTATCTCTTATGGTTTATCAGCTACATGTAATCCGCATTCAGTCTTACTAGAATTTGACCAACGACCAGCACGTGAATCATTAGAATTAAATACGGGTGATGTACATGGAATGCAACCAATACTTGGATAATTTTGATCATGTAATTCATTATAAGGTAAGTCCTTATCACGTATATAAGACCATACTTCTTCTTCTGTCCAATAGATTAAGGGACACACTTTAATTGATTTAAATCTTTCATCTTTGTTAATGAAATTTGTATGTGCTCGTGTTGGTGATTGTGCTCGTCTAAGACCTGATATCCAAGCTACAGCACCAGATAATACGTCTTCTAGAGGTTTAATCTTGCGTATGTAGCAACATTGATTAGGATCATTCTTCCATAAAGCAGGATTATATTTCTCACCTTGTTCCTCTAACGTAAGTTCCGGTTTTTTCATTTTAATGCGTAATTGTGGATATTTATCTTTCACCCTATCTATTAAGTCATATGTTTCTTGAAAATGTAAATCAGTGTCTAAAAATACAATTTGTGCGTCGGGTTTAATTTGAGAAATCAAGTCAATCAAAACCATACTCTCAGCACCAAAACTGCAAGAATAAACAATATCATTTTCATAAGTTTGATATGCCCATTTTAAAATCTCATAAGCACCTTTTGTCTCATCATTAATATCTAATTCATTTATAAATGGATCGTTTTGAAAATTGTCATAAGTAATTCTTTTTATAGACATTTGTGGAGCCCCCCTATCACCTTATCAATCCATCCAAATCAACAAAACATATCAGAATTGTCAGAATAATTATGTTTAATACTTTAACTACTTTTATAACGAAAGTCAAGGTAACTCGAGAAATTATCGAAATAAAGATGAGATTAATTTAAATTTTTTGTCCTATATGCTCATAAAAAAATTTAAAGAGCCTACACATATGATATGGCAGACTCTTTAATAATTTCTTTTCCATTCGTTTATCGTGGCTTCATTCAAAATATTACAAATGAAACAAGATTATTTTATTCTTTAATTCAAGTATAAGACAGGCATTTATTTTAATAATTGTCTTATTAATTCCTCCATTTGGTTAGGATTATCACAAGGTAAAAATCGTTTAACAATATTTCTCTGTTGATCGACTACAAATTTAGTAAAATTCCACTTAATTTGCGAACCAAATAATCCTGGTTGTTTACATTTTAATAATGTGTACAAAGGGTGCTCATGCTCTCCATTAACGTTAATCTTAGCATGGATGGGGAAAGTAATACCAAACTTATATTTATATACGCGATAAATATCTTTGATTAATCCTGGCTCCTGATTATTAAAATCATTGCAGGGGAAGCTCAAAATCTCAAGACCATACTTATGATATTTTTTATAAAGCATTTCTAATTTATTAAATTGATCATTCAAAGTACAATTAGTTGCAGTATTTACGATAATGAGCACTTTCCCTTTATATTTATTTAGTAAATAGGTAGAACCATCATAATTCTCTACCGCAATATCATAAATACTCATTTAGTTACACCTCTACATCATCGCCAATTTCAATAAATCTATAACGCCACTGGAAGCTCCAGGAAATGCAAAAATATTTTGATTTAAATCGTGTGCAGTAAGTTTTTGATTAATGATAAAGACTAGGAGATTAACCAAATCACCAGCGTCATTCCCATAAATCTCTGCTCCTACTAAACGTTTTTGACTATCTAATACAATTGACATTTCAGCTTCTGTTTCGTTTTGATACTCAAATACCATTTGTCTTCCGAATGGTATATCTTTAATTATATACGTATCATCTTTCTTAGCCTCGCTTACTGTGACACCTATTTGAGATAAACGAGGCAATGAATAAAGCACTGAAGGTATTGGTGGATACTGGATGTTCAATCCAAGGATATGGGCAGCGATATAATTAGACTCAAATGTAGCTGTAGGAGTAATCTTAGGAATCATTTTATCGATAACGTCCCCACTTGCATATATATTTTTTACATTTGTTCTTAAATAATCGTCAACCTCAATACCTCTATCACTAAATTGTATACCCACTTTTTCCAAACCTATTTGCTCAACATTAGGCTTTCTACCTGTTGCATCCAGTACATAATCTGTTTCAATCATTTTTCCAGACTCAGTTTCTACTATAAAACGTTGCGCATTCGGTCTAACTGACTTGGTATTCTCACTAAAGTAAAATTTAACACCTTCATCTTTTAACTTTTGAATTAATTTATTGACGTGAGATTCGTTAAACCCTTCAAGTGCCTGATTTGTATGATGAATCACATTGACCTCTACACCAGATTTGACCATGATAGAAGCGAATTCAATACTGATAATACCTGCTCCAATAAAAGTTATACTATTCGGTAAAGATTGCATTGATAAAAATTCCCGACTATCATGCGTATATTCTTTACCTTCGATATCTAATTGATGACTATGTTGTCCAGTTGCTATAACAATATAATCTGATTGTAATGTTGTATTATTTACCTCTATTGTATGAGCATCTACAATTTTACCTTTCCCCATGATTACATCAATCCCCTGTTGTTCAAACATAGATGTGAGGGTTTCAGACATAGGATTAATGACTTGCTCTTTGTAACGCATTAAATTCTTCCAATTCACTTCTAAATTGTGACTATCAATAATATTAGGATATTGTTTGGCTTCTTCAAGCACTTCATAAGGTCCCTCTAATAAAATTTTCGCATTACAACCATAGTTAGTACATGTACCGGCGATGGTATCTTTTTCAACTATAGTACTTGCTTACCACTTTGCTTTAATGTTAACGCAGCATGCCAAGCTGCATGACTACTTCCTAAAAATACTACATCATATTGTTTCATTAACTCTCATCCTTTCTTATTTTTCTATGAGATGTTTTAATGTTTTCTCTAGTTCTTCAAACACATACTTCGTTTCATCATACTCCGTTGTATCAAATTCTTGTGGTAAGCAACTTGAAATTGCTTCAAAAACTGCTTCTTGTTGTTGTTGTCCATTGTCAGTTAACGTAATTATCAACTGTCGTTTATCAGATTGTTGACGTTCTCTTTTAACCCATCCAGATTGCTCAAGTCTTTTTAGTAATGGGGTTAAAGTGTTACTGGATAAATCCAAATGTCTACCGATTGAATTTAATGTTTGAGGATTCTCTTCCCATAACATCAGTAATACTAAATACTGAGAATAAGTTATACCAAACTGTTTTAACTTTTTCTCATAAAATTGAGCAAATAAACGACTTACATTATATGCTGAAAAACAAAGTTGATTCGCTAACCTCATTTGTTCTTGTTTCACATATCCACCTCTTTTCAATCGCGCACGATTGATTATAGTGTAAAATGACTCGCACATATTCACAATATTTATGCTCACAAATAAAATTTTCTCATTTAAACATCGACTATAAAGTTAAAGAGACTTGGAATAATACTATATTAAAGATACCCTGACCACTAATCATAGAAAAAGCCCAAGACACTTTTTGAGTTCTTAGGCTTTCCATAAGCGTTATATTTAAATTTGATTTACATTTTCAATGACGGTAACGTCTCCATTTTTAACATTAACTAACACAGAGAAGTCATTATCTTTGTTACTATCATAAATAAGCTGGCTTGAATTTCTATCATCCGGTTCATTATACATACTTAAAAATTGATCTTCTGAAATATGATTAGGTGCTACACCTACGCTAACAACTTCATTATCATCGTAGGCTACAGCTAAATCACCATATGTTTCATAACTCCACTTCAAACTTTCTACAGAACCATTGGATGTTCCAAATTTATCTTCAACTTCTTCACGTGTCATTCCATTATAAACACCTCTATATCCACTTGTTGAAGCAGACTTCATATAACCTTGATCAAAGTCATTACTAAAAACATCAATGCTTGGACCAGTAGATTGGTTTCTATTTTGATTACTTTCATTTGATTGTTGAGACTGTGTTGTTTGATGACTTTGCTCATCACTAATATAATGATTGTAAGCATAGTACGCACCATACAATAGTGCTGCTATCAACAAGACAAATATAATTGATAGTACAATCAACCAACCTGTATGTTTCTGTCCTTTATAAAATGTTGAATCATGATCTTGTCTTTCCTCACGAGAAATATACGATTGCTGTTCACGCATATGTTCAATTTGATTTTCACTTTTTCTTTGTGTCGATGTCTGTAAATGTTTTCCACATTTATTACAAAATGACTGTTCCTTTTTTACCGGATTTCCACAATGAGGGCAGAATTTCATTTATATCACCTTTCCTCTAAACGATTGTATTCCTCACGCAACTGATTCACCTGAGTTAGCCCTGCTTTCATAAGTATAAATATAAATAGCCATGCAATTATAATTAATAGAATATATTTTAAATAACCACTACTTAAAAGTGTTATTTCCGTATCCCATATTCCGTGCAATGTCACTGCCACAAAAAAGAAAAATATAAAACGTTTATCGATGATATTCGCCCATTCGAAATGGTTTGTTTCTTTCACTATTACTGCCGCAGCACCAACAATAGCTGCCCAAACGAGGTGACCGCCTAAAGCTGTCCAACCTCTTTGTATAGTAATTTCAGTAATATTATTAACTCCATCAACTAAATTAAATCCAAACCTGAATATATAACCGGCTGATTCAAACACCGCGAACCCTGCACCAACAGCAGCACCGATTAGTAATCCATTGAGTATTTTATTTGTTTTTAAATAATTGATAAACAAAATAACAACAGTTGCTTTTCCAACCTCTTCAACAAATCCTACTATGAATGCATCTGTTATAGTCATAATTCCATAATATTGCGATTCAGTACTAAATGTAACAAATTGATATAAAATCATTGTACTAATGAGTGACAATACACCACCAATAAAGAACATCCTCATTACATCAAAGATACTAATGTTTTTAAATGCATTAGATTCGAAGAAGAAGATTAACCCTGAAATAGGAACTAATAGTGCGCCAATAAATATCATTCCTGGTATGGCATTGGCATTACCAAATACATTTGTTAATACCCATAACGCTAGGAAAGTGATACCTAAAGCTAAAAATACACGCGAGAATACCCAAGGTCTCCCCCACTCCTCGGAAACTTCATTAATATGTGGCGTCGTACGCTTTGTTCCAGCAATAAATACATCATCCGCTTCATCTTTGGTGTGAGCTTTAAACACCTCAGAAAACATATCACGCAAATTCAATTTTAAACTTTCATCATTCCCTGCTAGCCTACCTATTGATTTCGTTGTGTTATTAAATAGATGCTTGGCTTCTTCTGTTAATCGAATGCGATCTGCAGTTTCATTTTCTATTTCAGGTTTTGTGTTTGAATATGTATATGACCCTATGTTGTCATTTGCATTTGATAATGTTTGCTGAAGAAAATGACCACAATTAATACAAAACTTATCATCGACATTTACTACTTTGTGACACTTTGGACATTGTCTTTCTTGACTACTAAAAAAATGTTCAGTTTTTGTCTTTGGATTATCGAACACACTCTGCCCACAATTAATACAAAATTTATCATCCTTCTCTAAATGTGTCCCACAATTTGAACAAATCAATTCAATCCCTACTTTCAAGTTATCTCTATAAAAAAGTTGTTATCAATATTTTAAATTAATTCTCATAAAATCGCTATATTCTATGACAGATAAACTGTTAAATTTCGTATTGCAAAATAAAATGTCGATAAAAGCGACTGCTTTTATCGACGTTGCTCTTCGTATCTTATACGTTGACGATATCCATATGTGCTTTCTTTAATGAGTTCATCATTAAGTAAACCAGCTCCAATTGCACCTGCAACTGTCGAAATGGAAGCTGCAAACCATGGAATACTTAAATACAAATCAATGCCTGCAGGACCTTTTAATCCAACTTGCTGACCTAAAAATCCTGATGGTAATAATACGATTTCAGCAATTAAGAAGAGTAAATATAGAATAATATAATAAATGATAATGGCAAAAATCAATGTCATTATTGTTGTAAGATTGTATAACCAAGTAATACGCTTATGATTACTTTTTTTAACTGGTTCCCATAAATCATGTGACATCATTATCCATATTAACATTCCAATAATCGCAATAATTGAAATTCCAAATAAGCGCCACATTGAAAAGTTATAAGCCATTTGCCACATCGTTGTAAATACAAGTCCAAATGCACCTGTAGTAAATGCAATTGCTACTATATTACTTAAACTTGCCATCATATTTAATGGATTATTCGCAAAGGTCATTCCACTAACAAGGCGAAACATGCCTCTAGAACGTGAACTTGATAAATATCTTAAGTGATATGAGTCTGTTTCTTTCATATATATTGTTTCTTTATCTATTTTAGAAAGCGGAAATTGCTTTTTCACTGAATTTTCTATTTGATTATTATTATCATAATTACGACTTTCTTGTTCAGCTTCATTTAATTCTTGAATAATATTATAAATCGCATGCTTGAAACGTTTTTTAACTGGACGCCAGCCAAAGGCCGGATATGAGAAAATAGCTGCACCATTTTTCATATTAATATCTAATGCCATCACTTGCTTATCAGCAAACATCGGTAAATCTGTAATTGCTATCACATAATCCCATTGTCTCTTATCGTGATAATCGGCTACTTTCGCAAAAATTTCATCTACAGATTCGGCAAAACCAGTAAGCGGATCAGTAACTAAATCAAAAATCCATTCTTGCTGATGATCATAATGCGTAGATAACATTTTAGGCATTTCTTGTATGAGATTTTCTGCAAGATGTTCAGTAACACCTGGAGCGACGACTAGACCCACAGTTTTTTGATTTGTCATGCGTCATCCCCCTCTCTATGTCCTTGTTTTTTACCTTCATATTGTTCATTATTTTCATCTTTACTTGAAGTTTGTTGTTCGACATTTTGTTGTGATACATCACGAGAAGTTTCTCGTTCTTTTTGTTCTTGCTCAGCTTCTTTATAGCGATGATATTGTCTATAAGAATAAGTAATACGACGTATTTTCTCTTCATTTTCAACAGTTGATCCCATAGCTCCAGCTAAAAGCCCTAATGATGATACAAACCAAATCAATCTCATATAATTTGAGAACGTAAATTGTGCTTGGGCACTCGTCCAACTATTAAATAATTCCACAGGGACAAAGAGTGTGATACTGATGATTAACAATAAATACAAAATGACATAATTTATGAGTGTAATCAAACTTAGTGTAACAAGTGTGGTTGAATTATAAATATATCGATATACACGCTGAGATTTAGCAGTTTTCTTTTCAATCAATTGATGCGCATAGAATAGCCATCCGGCCATCCCAAGTATGGCAATCACCATCAATATGATAAGTCGAAGCGGTGAATAAATCACGCTTAATTCCCATGGCATTGAAAATATGGAGACATAAGTTCCTGTTGCAAAGGCAACTGAAATGATTTTCTTAAAATTAAAGATGTTTTTCCAAGGCTGATTTGCTCGTGTCAGTCCACCAATTAACTGAATCCAACTTATGATAAATAAAATATTAATATATCGTTGCTTTGATGTTGCGTCTTCGTCTGGTTCTACAGCCTTCACGCGTACAAAAGGATGTGGCGCATTTTTGTTTTTCGGTTGATTATAATATAATTGTTCAATCAATGAAGTCATCGTTTTAACTAGCTTGCGCTTTAAATCAATAAAACCTAGTGACGGTAATGATAGCATTGCAACATGTTTGTCACTATTAAAGTCGCTGACTACCACTTTATTATCTGAAATACTTGGCAAATCTGTCAGGCAAACAACGTAATCCCACTGATGTGCCTCTTTAATTTGTGCTGCTTTTTCAACACTTTCATGTACATCCTCTGCAGATCCTATCATGAGATCGACTTTGATTTCGAAATTCCATCGATTATGTTCAGTCCGCTTTGACAATAACTGTTTAACATTTGGAATTATATTTTTTGCATGTTGATGCGCTATACCTGGTGAAGGTATAATTCCGACTGTTTGCATCGTCGTTGTCCCTCCTTTCTAATTTTTAAATCAACTTTATTCATAGTTAAAAAGTGCACGTGATCACGCTGATAAACGTTCTTAACGTACACTTTTGTTTTGTTACTCATTAAGTTTTAATTGTAACATTTATTTTGCTAACACGAGTGGTGAGAAGATAATATAACTTACTACTACTAATGCAAGAACAATAATACCTGCAACGTAACGATATTTCCAAGGCGTCATATCTACTTTTGGTTGATGCGTGTTTAAATCAAACTCACTAGATGGTTTAACTTTGTTAAAGATCAAAATTATAATTAAATCTACAAAGAATAATACACTAAATGTGTATACATAATTAATTTCTGTAAATACAAAGCTGATGATGGCATATAAAATTATATGTGTGAAGAGTGTCACTTTAGCGCCCAATTTAGATGTGCGTTTAGAAAAGAAAGCGACTAAAATCAAAGCTAGCACAGGCATACTATACACACCATTAAACTGTTGAACTACTGCATAAAGACCACTAGGGAATAATGAGATGACTGGTGCAAGTGCTACAACAATAACTCCAATGACTACAGTAGCAATGTGTCCCACTCGAGCAATATGTTTATCTGATTTATTTTTTCCAAAAATAGGTTTATAGAAATCGAGTGTTAATAGTGTAGTCGTACTATTCAATGAGCCAACAAATGAGCTCAATATTGCACCAAAAATAACCGCACCAAATAAGCCGAATGCCCATTCTGGTAATACTGAAGTTACAAGTGCAGGGTAAGCGTTATCTGATTTATCAAGACTACCATTAAAATAGTTAAATGCTACTACACCTGGTAAGACTGTAAATAATGGTCCGAACACTTTAAATAAGCTTAAATATATTGCTCCTTTTTGAGATTCTTTTAAATTTTTAGCTGCGAGTGCTTTTTGAACTATCATCTGGTTTGCGCACCAGAAGAATAAATTGTTAAAGAACATACCGAAGAATAGGGTTGGCCAAGGCACAACATCCGAATCCACCTTACCAAAACCATTTAATTTCTCAGGTGTGTCTTGCACGATTTTGTCGAATCCATGTAGGAAGTTGCCATCTCCTAATTGACCTAGACCTAATATTGTAATCGCAAGTCCACCTATGATTAAAGCCATGCCATAAATTGAATCACTAAAAGCACTTAACGATAAACCACCTACAAATAAGTAAATAATACCAATTATACCAATAATAGATGAAATAATGATGACAGCTGTTGAACTACTTACACCTAAATATTCATCAACTTTAAACATTTTATTGAACACTAGTGAACCAGAGTACAATACTACAGGCAAGAAAGATACGACATAGGTGAAGATAAATAAAATGGAGACAAAACGTTTAGTAAATGTATCATAACGTAATTCCAAAAACTCAGAAATTGTATTAACACCGTATTTTAAATATTTAGGAAGAAAGACCCATGCCAACAATACAACTGCTACGGCAGCCGTAACTTCCCATGCCATTACTTCCATTCCTTGTGCATAGCTTTAACCATTTTGCCCAACAATTTGTTCTGTAGACAAATTGGTCATGATAATTGTTGAAGCAACTGTAAATCCAGTAAGGCTATTTCCTCCCATAAAATAACCATCTGAACTATTCGTTTTAATTTTTCTTGATTGCAAATAGGCATAAAAAGAAATGCCACCTACGACCATAATAAATAAAATAATCGATATCCAATTCATTTAATATGTTCCTCCATTTCACTTTTGTTGATTGGATATAATTAAAATGAATCCTAAAAAACAACGATAGCGACTTATACGTAAAACAATGAATGTATCTACATCAACTTAACAACATATTATTGTAAAGTGATAAATGTTTCATATGTGAATTGCGTTTGTCATTTCGTATACAACTCATATATTGACAGAAATATAAAATTTAAAACTTCTTTTTTTGTTTTTAAAATGAATTGTACACTTTAGAACATTTTTTAATAGCGGCATTTTTCCAATATATTTTTTAAAGTATCCTTGCACTAAATTTAACTATAGAAATCACTTCATCATTTTAAAATAATAATTAAATTTTTATACTAAAAAAGCGAGACCGATTCTTTTCAGATTCGTCGTCTCGCTCCCGTACAACTGACTATGATTCGAAACAGTCAGTAACAAGCATTTTTCAATTCATTTATTTATAATAAAAGTTTCAAACATTAAAACATTTGATATAGGTATTCAACCTTTAAATCGTTTGTACTATTTGTATGGTTGATTATCATGATTATGGTTTTCTCGTTTATTTTGATCATTCAAGGCGTGATCATGATGAGATGTTGATGGTTGACCAATATGTGGTTCATTCATATTATATTGTTGTTGTTCACGTTTCTTTTCTTCTGGCACAACATGTGAATGTATGTCATTACTGTATTGAGAATTGATTTGGTCATTTTGTGTTTGTGGTTTACGTACTAAAAGCATGATACCTGCTATTAACCATAAGACACCAGCCATAAAACTTAAAAAGAGACCAATGATTCCTGTAATAACGAGTAATATTCCTGATACTTTTGCATTTTTACCAATTAAAATAGCGGCAACTATTGATACAATTAATAAAATGAGAAGTATAATAATTAAAACGACACCTAAGCCTAACATAATATTATAAGTTTGGTATGCTAAATCATATTCCCCTGGATTTTCTTCTATAAATCCTTGAATCATTCCATTTTTAAAATCACTTGTTTGTGTCATTATGAAAAATATGCCTATTAAAAATACATACAACAGATGTAATCCATTGCCAATCCATGAAAGTATTAATTCACCTTTACGTTGTATCATTCTTGTTCCTCCTTTTCACCTATTCATTTAATTCCCTAATTTTTTTAAACATATGCATTAAATTAGATATATTGTAATTTATCTTTCTTAAAATATATAAATATTAATGCTTACCGTTTATCATCGTATAATAAATTCTAGAAGTAATCCAGTACATCATTGAATAAAAAATAATAAATACAACTATCACACCTACATAACTTGTAGCATATAGTCCCAAGTCATATTGACCAACGATTCCTAATACAGAGTATATGATGCGAAAAGCAGCTAACGTATGTATAATTGCAACAATTACAGGAATGAGAAATACCCATATTACTTGTTTATTAATTGTTTTTTTGATTAAATTTTCATCTAATCCAAGTTGTTTCATCGTTATATATGCATCTCTATCTTCATGTCCTTCTGAAACTTGTTTATAATACATCATAAGAAATATACCTATCAATAAAACTAGAGATACAACACTTCCAACAAAAACTAAACTTGAGTTGACTTGTTTCCACATCAATAGATTTTGTTTTTTCACTTGAAATTCAATATCATGTTGAACCCCTATTTTCTTAATACGATGATTCAACTTATCCTTTTCTTTTAATACATTAAATTCAACGGCAGTTTGGACTTGATTAGGAGTGATGACTAAATTTTCATCATTATGATTACGATATTCATTAACAATACGATCCATCAGTTGTTGTTGATTCACAATTAAAGTTATACCATCTGCATAGAGTAAGTTATCCATATTTGTAGACTCAATATATTTAACTCTGTATGTTTTCCCGAATATATTGAGCGTTTTCATTTTTTTAAATAATGACACACTTGTACTAATTGCAATTTCATCATCATTTAATTTTATTTTTTTATTGTTTTTATTGTAATCACTTTTATTATATATAGAAATAAAGGAGTTGAATTTTCGCTTATTTCCAAAATTAAATAAACCACTCGATACAGTTTGTCTTTTTAGCTTTTTATGTTTTAAGCCTCCCTGCAATTCAGCTCCCACCATACCTCGTGCATAAATTTTAAATTGACCAGTTGGAACTTCTTGGCGAATATCTTTTTTTAAATTTTCTATCTTACGTTGAATTTTGCTATTTTTATGAAAATCACCAATATAATAACCTGCGTAATCATTTTTAAATGCAAATTCAAACCTGTGATCCATATTTCTATAAGTTGAGACTGTCATACTTAACGTAACAATCAGAAATGTACACATAAATGAAATCGTAGCTAAACCAATCGCACTAGATTTTACGCGTGATTTAAGTCCTGCAATAAAGAAAAAATGATTGGGTTTATAATAATAATGATCTAATTTTTGTAACATTTCTAAAACTATTGATCCTAAGCTAACAAAAAGCAAATAGGTACCGATAAGCGTTGACAAAATCGCAAAAAATAGAATCCCCAAGGAATCGATAGCCGTGTTAGGTTTTATAGCTAAATAATAGCCAATTCCTGTAAAAATTAATCCTAAAATTAAAAATATTATCAACAGTACACGGGATTTTTCATGTGTATTACTTTTATTTTTAAGCAGTAACTGTAAGGAGTTTTTAAATGATATTTTAAAATTGTTAATAACAAACAATATGATCATCAAACTGAATAGCATGGTTAATGTGATTTTCATTGACAAAACATCAAATGGATAATCTGACAACTGAGGTTGATGCGTATTAACTAGTTTATTAAATAACATAAAAAAGAGCTCACCAAATAAGTAACCTCCAACAATGCTCAATATTGCAGATATAATAAATTGAATGAGAAGTTCAATCAAGATGATGAGTCTTAGATGTTTTTTCTCCATGCCAAGAACCATATTTAAGGCAAATTCCTTTTTCCTACGATTCATAACAAAGTGATTTGCATAAATTAAAAATATGAATAATAACATCGTCATAAACACTATTCCAATCATCGCAGATATTTTTAATTCAGGATGATGCTCATTAAAGTAAATGTTAGTTGTTAACGATAACAATATGTATTCAATACCGAATAAAATACTTATTACGCTAATAAATGGAACAATGATATGACGTTGATTAACAAAATTTTGTTTAATCATTTTCCACAAAATCTTGAAAGTCATATTAGTCACCTACTCCATTCAATATGGCCAAATTATCGGCAATACGCTTTTGATAATCTGTTTGCGATTCTTCACCACGATAAATCTCATGATATAAACGACCATCTTTGATAAAGATGACACGGTTCGCATATGACGCGTCAATATTTGAATGTGTCACCATTAATATAGTTTGATGCTTTTGATTAATTTTTCGAAATAAACACATAAGGTTTTTAGAGGTTTTTGAATCAAGTGCACCAGTGGGTTCATCAGCTAATAATAATTTAGGTCGTGCTATCAACGCACGGGCTATAGCTATCCGTTGTCTTTGTCCCCCAGATATTTCAGACGGATATTTTTCAAGCAAGTCTTCAATTCCTAATTGTTCACTTATTTCCGTTAAGCGTTTTAGCATTATTTTCGGACGTTCATTTGCAAGTACAAGAGGCATCAAAATATTATCTTTGTTCGACATCGTATTCAACACATTAAAATCTTGAAACACAAATCCCATCATTTCTCTGCGAAAGCGTGCAATGTCTTTATTCTTCAATTGATTAAGTGGCAACCCGTCTAACTTTATTAATCCTTCAGTTGTACGATCAAAAGTAGCAATTAAATTGAGTAATGTAGATTTACCTGAACCTGACTCGCCCATGATTGCTACAAATTCATTTTCATCAATTTCAAGGTTCATTTGATTTAAAGCCGTTGTCGTGTTCATACCTCTGCCATAGACTTTTTTTACATTTTTAACCTCTAATAACACTATGCAAACTCCTTTCTCCCTTTCTACTACATCATAAAATAAAAAGAATGCCAATAACATTCATAATATCTTACAAATATCATTGGCAAACTTACAATTTTGAAAGTTTATTATTTTTCTTTAGTAAAATGTATAAAAAATACTGTCCCATGATTCAACTCTGATTGTACAGTTACTTGTATATTTAAATGATTTGCAATGTGTTGCACTATAAATAAACCTATACCAGTTGATTGTTCATTCAATCTACCGTTAAATCCTGAGTATCCTTTATCAAAAATTTTAGGAATATCTGCTTTACTAATCCCAATACCATTATCTTTAATCTGTAAAGTTTGATTGACAACATCAAAATCTATCCATATATCTTTACCTTTAGCATATTTTAAAGCATTATTTAAAAGTTGCTCTATCATTATTGAAGCCCATTGTGTATCGGTTAAAATAATGTCCTCACTTTTTTCATAATGGATTTGCGTCTTTTGTTCAATAAACTGAATTCTATATTTTAATATCAACGGACGAATCAAATCATCAACTGTCACTTTGGTAATTGTCATATCTGACTCTTCATTTAATAATTTTAAATAACTTAATGCGAGACTTGTATAATTATCAATGTGCACAATTTCTTGTCTAACACGATTAACTACATTCTCCTCGTTTCTCTCCAAAAGTAATTGTGAGGCAGTGATAGGTGTTTTAATTTGATGTACCCATGTTAAAAAATAACTTTCAACATCGTTACGATATTCAATTTGCTGATTCTTAACATGTGCTAACTCATGTTCTAAATATGCCACTTTATCTTTAAGATGTTCGTTCTTTTTAAAACTTAAATACTTTATACACCAACGTACACACATCAATAGTAATATGATACTGATTGCTAGTACGTATGCATCAAAAGGTAAAGAAAATACATAAAATATAAGTGCAAAAAATAATAGAATTACTAAAATAATTGAAATCTCATTACGAATCGATTGAATATATGCAAACTTCATATGTCTCAAACCCTGTATCCTACATTTTTCTTTGTCTCAATTAAATTATCGACACCGATAGAAAGTAATTTTTTTCGTAATCGCGTCATATTTACTGCTAGCGTATTGTCATCAATAAAATTCTCAGACTCCCAACATTTCTCAATTAAAGCTGTACGACTTACATATTTATTTTCATTTTGAAATAACAATTTTAATATCTGTAGCTCTGTTAAGGAAAGTTGAACATGTTCATTATCCTTGCTAAGCTTCGCCTCATCAACAATTAGTTTACAACCTTTAACAGCTATTTCATCACGAGCTATAGATAAATCATAAGTGCGACGCAATAGTGCCTGAATTTTAGCTACTGTTAAAGACAAGTTAAATGGTTTCTCGATAAAATCATCGCCACCCATTTGGATAGCCAGAATTTGATCCATATTATCTGTTCTTGAACTAATAAACATAATAGGCACATGAGATACTTTTCGTATTTCTTGGCACCAATGGAAGCCATTAAGTGTTGGTAGATTGATATCTAATAATACGAGTTGTGGTTCTACTCTGCGAAAATCTTCCATTATCTTTTCAAAATTGTCAACCACATGAACCTCATAATTCCATTTAGATAGCTCATTAGCTAAACTTTCAGCAATCACTAAATCGTCTTCTACAATGAAAATCTTCATATATGTTCACCTTTCACTATCTTTTCACTCTTATTTATCATCATCTGAATTTTTATTTTGCTATTGTTCTTTGTCGATATAATCATGTTGTTGCTGTTCTACATGATTCGAATTTTGATCTTTTGAATTTTTCTTTCTACGTTTTTCTTCTAATACGCTTAGTACAATAAACAAAATAATTAATATTGGAGATAACATTACGAATATCATTGTCTCACCTTCTCTTAGGATCTCTAGCTTCCAATAATTATGATACCTATTATAGATTATTTTACATGTTTATTAATAAGAAATACATTGACATGATGCTATTATTTTAACAATATTATCACTTTGAGAGATATAAAGGGCATCGAAGATAGAGCCATACATTTTATTTAAATGATGAAATTTTATAATATGTAAAAATAATATTACTTTACATTATATTTACTAAAAACTAACTCTCAATCAAAGTTTGTCTTCTATACTTAAATTATCATACATATTGGGAGGCAATTTATTTATGAAATTTATGAATAAAATGGGCAAGACGACGCTTGTTTCATCAATCGTAGTAGCATCCGTTTTAAGTACAGTGAACGTATCCTATGCTTCAGGTAGCTCAGAACAAGGTGCTCAAACTAAGCAAACACAAAACGAAGCCATTGCTTTCGGCAACACAAAAAATCCAAAAAATGTCATCTTCATGGTTGGCGATGGTATGGGACCTTCTTTTAACACTGCATATCGCTATTATAAAAATAAGCCTGGTGCTAAGAAAATGACTCCAACCGCTTTTGATAAATATCTAAAAGGAACAAATCGTACTTATTCTAATGATCCTAAAGAAAATGTTACAGACTCTGCTGCTGGAGGAACAGCTTTTAGTACCGGTCACAAAACATATAACGGTGCAATTAGTGTTGATACAAATAAAAAACCAATTAAATCTGTGCTAGAACAAGCTAAAGAACAAGGAAAATCAACTGGTTTAGTAACTACTGCTGAACTTACTGATGCAACACCTGCTGTATATGCTGCTCATATAGATTCACGCGATAAAAAAGATGAAATTGCACAGCAATTTTATAATGATAAAATAAATGGCAAACATAAAGTCGATGTGATGTTAGGTGGCGGAGCAAAATACTTCGGTAAAGAAAATAAAAATTTAGCGAAAAAATTCAAAAAAGACGGTTATGATATCGTTTCTAATAAAGATGAATTAAATCAATCACAAAGCAAGCAAGTCTTAGGTACTTTCTCAGAAAAAGATATGCCATTACAAATAGATGCACCTCAATCTAATCCGTTGCTAGTAGACATGCAAAACAGTGCACTAAATAAATTAAGTAAAAATAATAAGGGATTCTTTTTAATGGTTGAGGGTGCCTCAATTGATAAAGCTGCCCACCCTAATGATATCACTGGTGTGATGTCTGAAATGTCTGGTTTCGAAACAGCTTTTGATAATGCTATTAATTATGCAAAGACACATAAAGATACACTTGTTGTAGCAACTGCAGACCACTCAACTGGTGGTCTATCAACCGCAAAAGGTAAAGATTATAAATGGAATCCAGAGGCTATTCACAAGATGAAACATTCTGGAATGTATATGACAAAACAAATCGCTGATGGAAAAGATCCTGAAAAAGTAATTAAAGATGGATACGGCATTGATTTTCCAAACAAACAACTCGATAAAGTCAAAAAAGCAGCAGACGACCTTCACAAACTACAAAAAGAAGGTAAAGATGACAAAGACGAAAAAGTTGTAGAACAAACAACAAAATTACAAAATGCAATTCAAAAACCAATTAACGATGCTTCACACACAGGTTGGACAACCAATGGCCATACAGGTGTAGATGTTAACACATATGCATATGGGCCAGGTTCTAATAAATTCAAAGGGAATATGGAAAATACCCAAAGCGCTAAAAACATATTTGACTTTTTCGGAAACAATGTAACATCAAATCAAAATTAGTTATAAAGTTTAAATTTAATATAATAAGAAAGGGGCAGTCGTCGTTATGACCACTGTCCCTTTATCATGTACATAATATATTTTATATACATAAGATGCAATAACTATTAAATATAAATCGCTTATAATTCTGCATTCGACATTGTGTTCTTTTTGATTTGATGCTTTTTAAAAAGTTGGAACCCTACTGCGCTTCCAATAACGAACGTTGATGCTACTGTTACTCCAATTGTTACACGATTAGACATATTCTTTTCATCTTTCACATTTTTTTGCTGTGCTAAACGTGCCATCTTATTTTTAAAAATATTCATAACAGTCTTGTGTGCTTTAGCTTGAGTTAGTTTATATACTACCCAAGGTAATGTAGGTTCATATTCTTGTAAAGCAATAATACCATCATTGGTGTTTCTTATTCTTCGGAATTCAAAGCGTGCATTTCCACCATCATTTGAATGTGCTAAATCGCCACCCACAATATTATATACCACCATATCTTCTGTAGAGTCAGCTTCATCACGTTCCATTTTTAAAATACATTTATTAATGAAGGGCAAATTCATATTAAATTCTCGTTCATTTATCGTACCTTTAACGAGATGTAGTGTGATATTATTGATGAATTTTGCATATTCTTTAGTCACATCTTTAATTGAATAACCTTCCGGAATTTTAAACCGTGTAATGGCTCGTACATCCTTAATTTCTTGATGCATACGCCCAAATGATTGAGAATTTTTTGAATCCGACTTTTTCTTAGAAGTCTTTTGTTCTTCTCTTAGTGCTCTTCTCACACTATCTTCAAAGGTGATATTTCCTACGGACAAGTTAGACACAACGCGTTTTCGATGTGGTACCATATCGTGAATCAAACTATTCATTAATGGATATACCATTTCTTTCGGTACACTTGAAATCAGTTGTACCCAATAACGACTTACGATAATGGGTATAATAGGTAAATCAAGCATAGGTAGTCGCTTATCAAGTACGTTAGCTGTGCCCTGTATCAACGTTTTATAATTCATCACTTCAGGACCTGTGATATCAATTGCTTCGTTATCTTTTGGTGTTCGATTCACCAATGCTGCTAAACCGTCTATCACATCGTCAATGGCAACAGGTGTAATTTTATTGTAAGCCCAACTAGGCAAAACCATTGCTGGCAATCTCTCAACTAGTCTTTTAAGAATTGGATAAGAACTTCCTTTTGCACCTATAATTAAACCTGCATGTAATGTGCTAACTGGTATACCGTAATCACCAAGAATTTTTTCACATTCAAGTCGACTTCTTAAATGCGCAGATAGCTCATCATTTTCTGGTATTAAACCACTCATGTAGACAATATGCTTAACACCCTGCTTTTGAGCTGCACGCGCAAAATTATCCGCTAACAATGCATCCATATCTTCAAAGCTAGCCTGCGTTAATTTTGCTGATGGCATCATAGAGTGTACTAAATAAATCGCTGTATCTACATCTTTCATTACTTTTGTAATTTCGTCCAAATCAAATAAGTCTGCTGACTTCCACGTGACATTTTCTTCATCCGTTTTATTATGAGTATTTCTGGATATAGCTATCACTTCATGATCTTTTTTTAATTTATTCTTGAGATGGCTACCAATATAACCTGATGCACCCGTTAGTAAAATTTTAGACATATACTCCCCCTAAAATGTGTTTTAATGTTCTATAAAAATAGTTAGATTGTATACTTATTAAATTTGTATTGGTTATCATTGCTATATGTTAAATGTTTACTCAAAAATATGAAACTGAGACAAGATTCACATGATTCTTGTCTCAAAGTACCCATACTTATATTATTTCCCAGTAAATAACAACTTTCTTTAAGAAATCTGTTGTTTACAGTTTGATGAACTTGGATATTCTGGTTCCCCAAGAATTTTGGTCATTAACTTTTCACTGCTTTTCGAACTATCTTGTCTCATCAAACGATGAACCACTTTTGAATAATTTATATAATCAGTGCTACAAATTTGTTTAGCTAATATGCGTTCATTTAAAGAGGCTTTAAGAAAATCACCCACTTCAAACAAATCAAAATAAAAACCAACACTTTGTTTATATTGTTGCTCGTCTTCTTGAAGAATAAACACCGGCTTGTTTAAATGTATATAGTCAAAAATGGTCGACGAGTAATCTGTAATCATACATGCACTCAGAATATACAGTTCTTGAATATCAACAAGTTCATTGAAGTAACAGTGAATTCGATTATCTATTTGATTATATCTAGTTCTTAAATGACTTTCATTAGGATGAAGTTTCACAATAATCTCGTAATTCTCTGGTAAATATTTAAGTAAATCTTTTAAATTAATCTGAGTGACTTCTTTTCTTTGATTTCCCCTCCAAGTGGGACAATATAATATATATTTTTTATCATCATCTATCTTATACATATATTTAAGCTGTAACTGCTGGCGCTCTTGTAAATTATTATTATTTATTAAATATTCATTCTTAGGTGCGCCGTATTCTAGAACTTTAAGATTTGGATTTTTATTTAGCATAAAGGCTAATTCTAACAACGTCGTATTAATATCTGATGATGTCAAAATATAATCCCATTTTTTCATGCGTGGTATGAATGCCTCTAGTTGTTGTTGTCTTTCATGCTGTTCATTTAAATCATTAACCATTTTCTTTAATGGAAAACCGTGCCACGTTTGAATAAATATCTGATCTGAAGACTTGTACACTTTATCCCATGAGTTACCATTGATAAAAACATACTTACACTTTCTAAACGTTTTAATATATTTCTCGCTTCCAAATCGAACAGGTGTAAAACCGTAACGTTTGATTTCCATATCGACAAGTGAATTGGTTGAACTCACATATATTTTTTTATGAGCATACTGTCTTTTAATAGCGAGAGCAATATATTTAGGATCTCCACTGAAATTCTTACCATGGAAAGACTCTATAAATATTGAGTCGTCGTCTACAGGTATTTGATTTAAATTTTTGATATAGCTCATATGCTTTCTTTTTTCATAGTACGTTTTACATTTATTAAATAAATATTTATTTTTTCTAATTAAATTCATCCAACGACTCTCTTTTAAACGACTTGCTATATCTATTTGTTTTTCACTACCGAGATGTTGATGAATTTTCTTCACTTTTACATGTTGAGATGAAGAAAAAGTTTCAACATGATTTAAAAATTCCTGTCCATAGTTAATGCATTTAAACGTACTTTCCAACTGTCGATAATCTTTTTGTCGATCACAGTGACTATATTTATAGTCTAGAAAGTCTTTAATTATTTTACTATCTTTAATCATATCTTTGGTTAAAAAACGTATCGCTTCATATGGTGCATAGATATCCTTTAACACGTTATCATCACCATAGTAAACTAGAGCTTTATTCCCCTGTGCAATCGTTTCTAATATAGAATAGCCCAGCGTTTCATATGGTGAACTAGATATATAAACATAACTCTGCGGTTCTTTTTCATTAATATGAATATAATCATTAAGATGATAGTAATTTATCAAATTTTTGTAAAGCATTTCTGAAGGACCATAGCCTATTAAATAAAGTTGAGCATCGTCAACAATTTGGTTTTTAATGATGTAATTAAACAATTTAATAATATATGAAATATCTTTAACTTCGTCCTCAAAACGTGCTTTAATTAAAAAATTTCGTTTAGTATTTATTGGCTCTGATTTTAAATCGATATGTTGTGCATTTACGTATTGATTAAAAACCCGATGATAGTCATATTTAGCTATAAACTCATTTTTGATTCTAGCTGTACTCACTCGAACACAATCAATACAGTCTAATGCTAAATCTATATTCTCATTAATATATTCCAATGGACCATGTATTTCACCAACAATCTTAATCTTGCTATTTAATTTTTTAACTAGATATGCATGATGAAAAAAGGTTTCTCTAGTAATTATAAGTAGGTCTCCATGAGCAAGTTCTTTTCCACTATTAAATTGATGAATATGAAGATGCTTTGTGCTCAAACCTTCGTAAATAATTAGTTTTGTGATATCACTTTTATTATAGTTCTTATAATTAAAGTAGTGTACCTCATGTCCAATTTCTAATAAGCTTTTCACTAAGTTAATATTACTTCTTGATGTTCCGCCCTTGGCGAAGATATTATATCCAAATATGTTAATCTTCATTTAATATCTCACTTCCCAAATACATTAAATTATTTCATCTTTAATATGTAGAACTCGCGAAAGATATTATACTTAATATTTGGAATTTTATCTACTTTATATATAATTAAAATAATTTTGAATTTTAAAATTAAAAAAAGACACGACATGATCGCAATCGACCTAGTCGTGTCTTCATATAATTATCATTAGTGAATCTTAATATTCAATGTTTGGAGCTTGGTTTACATGATTTTGGTATTTTTTGAAACCATAGAACGCTGCACCAGCTAATGCTAAAATAACTGCTAATTTTTTCATCTTAATAACACTCCTTTCAAAGATGCGGTTCTTGAACAAACAAATTGTTCAATAGTTAGTTACTATTATACACGTTTTATAGTTGTTTTTAAAAACTTGAATTTCAAATTAACGTAATTTTTTCCTTATTTTCTAAAATTCATTATTAATTTTGAAACTACATAGATTTATTTTACAACTTAAGTTACGATTTATTCTTATACCATTTCACTACAAATTATATATACCGTAAATACGTACCGCAAAATCATTTGAATGTAATCAACATAGAAAATACTATTTTAAATCAAATTGTTACTCTTACCATAGATTAAGAACTATAAAATATAACATAATCTTAAAACATCTGTTTCTTATCAAGATTTTTTAAGTAAGATATTGTTGTTTATCATTTATTAAAAATATTTTATGAATACGTTTGATTGATACCTTCATACAATGCATTAATAAATGCCTCCATTGTTGGTGTCCAATTTTCTTTGTTGGTACGATTTTTTGTACTAGTATCTCCATTTTTAAAGAATGCTTTTCTTAAAGCAGTCGTTAATTCTAACTGAACGCCAGTGTTATTGTCTTCTCTATTAATAAAGTTTTTATTATTTTGACCACCTAGATACTCTGGTGGAACTTTAACAGTAAATCCACGTCCAACAAGTTGCTTCTCTATAGCATTTCTCAAATCTGAACGAGGCCCGCCAAGATAGATAATCTCCTCAGTACCTGATGCGCCATGAATTGAAACAGTTGCAGTACGGTTTTTTATCATTTGATTTAATGTCGGATCATCATAATGTGTAGACGTAACATGTAATTCAGAGTTATTTTTAGGTCGAATGCCTTCAAATGAATAATAATCATAATTACCTTTATCCGCTAATGCTTTAGTTAATTCTGTTGTACCTTGTTCAATACTTCCACCATGTGGAGCCACAATGAGTACTTGATTCCCTGTGTTTTTTGTATCTTTTCTCCAATCTACACCTTCAGTTGTTTCTTTTTCTAACTGTGTCATCGATTGATATTTATCTGTTTTACGTTCAGCAGGTGCCACTCCCACTAATTCTTTACTACTATTGATTTTAGAAGTAGGTGACGTTGAAAGTTGTTTTGCTTTAGTAGTTGTACTAACTTGAGTCGTTAAAGTAGGTTGTGCCTTTGTCGTCGAGGATTGAACTATTTTAGATTTTGTTGATACTGACGGTGATTTTGTTTTACTTAGTTGTGTAGTGTTTTTCTTAACAGAAGTTGCATGACTTTTAGTTGATTGTTGTGTTTTTGTTGATATTTTAGCTTTAGAAGTTGGCGACACAGTAGTTGCTTTATGAGAAGTTGTGCGTTTCACAGAAGTAGGCATTGTTTTTGAACGTGTTGAAGTTGTTGAACTCTTACGAATGGTAGGCTGAGTCTTGGTTGTTGTACGCGTTTTATTTAATGTTGTAGATTTTTTGGCTGTTGTAGTTTTTTTAGTTGATGACGTTTTGGGTGATATAGCTCTTTTTGTTGATGTAGCTCTAGATTTAACAACCGTATCTTTAACTGAACGTTTAAAATTGGACGTCGTCTTTTGAGTTGGAGATGTCTTAGTTACATGTGTTTGTTGCGTTTTCGTACTTGCATCAGCATACTGATTAAATGAACCTATTGTCCCTACTCCAATAAATACGGTAACGAAACTTAGCGTCACTTTCTTCATTGAAAAGAACCGTGAAATACTTTTGACTTTCATATCAATTCTCCTTATGAATTATTAATATAAAAATTATACTAACTTATTTGTGCAAAAAATCAATATTTTTTATTAAGTTGTGGAATGTTTTTTATCATATCAATATTTTTAAAATATTGATATTACTAAATATTTTCACTAAAAAATTTTTCAAACAAAAACAAAGAGTTTAAGATACAAATCCTTAAAAAAGCAATAAGATATTTTCAATTGAAAGTTATCTTACTGCCATTCTCTATTTATGCAATATTTCATATTGAATAACCCACTTTTCTAGTGTGCCATCTCAATCTCTTTCAACAATTAGCACTACTTGCTTAGGAGTCTCGGCATAAATACTACGTATTAACATGCAATTTCGCTTTTAAATACTTAAAAAATAAGACACCTTCATATAATTTAATAAATACCACCAAATTAAATTAACAGAGGGCTTGCGTATAAAATTATAACAACCTTCAACTTAAAAGCTTACGCTATCAATGGGAAGTTATGTTAGAACTACTCAAAAATATATCGTGATATGTTAATAAAATTTTTGGAACGAAACCCAATTGTGATCTTAACTAATCTATATGTCGTAATAGTAAAAGAATAGATTTTAATGATATGTAAATCGAAATGGTAGAAATGGCTTTAAATGTGATTTTAATATAAAAAAATGTGATGATTGTTCAGCATGTTCTTTGAGAGGTCTATACATAAAACCGGGTTCATAACAAATAAGAAAATCATGAAAAATGATAATTAGGAATACTTTAAAATTCAAACTCATTAAAACCTTTCTTAACTAGAAATGAAAAACTATAGTCATAGAATATTGGGTGTAGAACCTATTTTGGAAATTATGAAGGCTATTTGGGGCTTCACTCGAGTGTCAGCTCGAGCTATAAGTAAAGTCAAAGGGAAATAGAGTTTTTATTAACGGTGCTTAATATTAAGAAAAATAGCGACTCAGAGATTTGAGTACTTATAAAGTATCTCTTTTGTCTCTGAATATCAAAGAAATAAACCTCACTATCATTACATAAAATAACTTATCGGAAGTAGATATG